>ERZ791919.54-NODE-54-length-137642-cov-41.775865_pt1 | contig 137642 bp, 136 predicted proteins | sample MGYA00510137_ERZ791919 | MGnify/ENA primary metagenome ERZ791919 (study PRJEB30046, sample SAMN00792059) | human gut metagenome | study: EMG produced TPA metagenomics assembly of the A metagenome-wide association study of gut microbiota in type 2... | reverse complement strand
GCGGGTTTTCTGGTCCGAGTGACTGGTTTCGAACCAGCGGCCTCGTGGTCCCAAAGGCGTTCGAACCTGGTGTTACATGTGCATGAACTACATTTGGCCCTTTCCACTCCGGGAATCTTACTCTCCGGCGCTCTTTTCTCCACTGTCTCCACGTCCTCCGGAGGCGGTTGTGGTCAGTTATGTGGTCGTATGGAAATGCTCCCATGGATTGCGGCAGATTCGCCGTCCCCCGGGAGCGTTTGGATTGTAGCGCTCTTCTGCCAGATAGTCAAGGCCGTTTTGGATATTTCTACGCTCACTTTCTGCGTCGCAGTAGACAAAGAAATACGGAATCACGGAACACAGCCTTCGTTTTCTCAAAGTTCTGTTTTTGCTGCTATCGCAAGAATGAATTTCGGCAATTTTTACTTTGGAATAAAAATCTGCCGAAATTCTGTTGACTTTGAGATCGCAATAGGGTATAATATCCATTGGGCAGGTTTGAATCCTTTTGCAGATCACCCCTGCTGATTTTTTGAAATTTTGCACTCGCTTTGGAAAAAGAACCAGCAGCATTAAGCCATGGTAACCATCTTACAATCGATTGAGTAGAAACTGATAACAAAAAAGAAGGAGTCAAGAATATGAAGTGGGAATCATACTCTCATCCGATTTCTGATATCCGAGATTGGGATAACAACAATCGACTTGAATTGAAACCTGACTTTCAGAGAAACGAAGTTTGGAGTCGTGCGGCTCAGATAATGCTGATTGACACGATTATTAAAGGAATCCCCATTCCCAAAATCTATATTAAATCAGTGATGCATAATGGAAATACGTATCGTGTCGTAATTGACGGACAGCAACGCTTAACCGCAATTCTTAAGTTTGTAAAGAACAAATTAAGACTGTCTAAGCCTTATTCTGGAGAATATGAAGGGAGCCTTTTCTCCGACCTTCCGGATGAGGTGCAAAACGAAATACTCAGATATAAAATTGATATCAATGAAATTTTCAATCCTTCTGAAGAAGAGATTCGAGATCTTTATTCAAGAGTAAATAAGTATACTGTTCAGCTTAATAAGCAAGAGCTTCGCAGAGCAGACTTCCCTGGCAGGTTTATCAAGCTCGCAGAGGAACTGTCAGAGGCGCAGTTTTTTGAGGACGCAAAAATCTTTTCGACTAAACAACGCAGGAGAATGCTAGACGTTGAGTATGTTGAAGAGCTGCTTACAATATTGACAGATGGCGTTCAAGACAAGAAAGAATACCTTGATGATGTTTGTGAGAAGTATATGGAGATGGATAATGCAGACGAAATAGCAGAGAAATTTACTAGTATCATAACTGATATTCAGACCATATTTAATCCAAGCATTATGCCAATAGGAGAGACAAGATTTAGGCAGAAATCCGACTTTTACTCGTTGTTTGCTTGTATTGCTGATTTGCAGCAGTGCGGCACAATAAAAACAGATCGTTTGCAGACGGTAAGACTATCTCTGCAAGAAATGAATGAGCAAATTGGTCCACAGAGTGAAGATGACGATTATAGAGAGTATGCAACACGCTGTTTAAGCGATGCAAATTCAATAGCCAACAGACAATGGAGGATCAATTTCCTGAAAACAAGGCTGGAAGACTGTTATAAAGAAGAGGCATAAAATGATCGATTTATTTCTTAATAATCCGCAACGGTCTTATAGAATAGACGAGAGGATAATTTCGAAAACCGGCGATGATTATGAAGTGTTAGATCGAATTGGATGTGGAGGAAATGGAGTAGTATACGAATGCATTGATCGAGCAGGCTCTGTTTATGCAGTAAAGTTTCTCCTCTCGTTATCACAAAAAAGCAAAACACGCTTTTCTCAAGAAGTACTCCTGATGCAAAAAGCAAACCACCCTCATCTCATAAGATACATTGCTGATGGTACGGTAGAGGCAGTAGAAAACAATAAGAATATCGTGGAAATTGACTTTGTCATAATGGAGAAGGCAGATCGAAATTTACTGGATTACATGAAAAGCAATGAGAAACCAGAGTATGAGGAATATGCCCCTCAATTTAGGGGCTTATGCGAAGCACTAGCAGTATTACATCAATTTGCTATCCATCGAGATATCAAGCCAGAGAATATTCTGATAAAGGGCGAAACGTGGGTGCTAAGTGACTTTGGTTTGTGTTCTTTTTTGTCACCAGAAGATCATCAGGATATCACAAAACTCAATGAGAAAGTCGGGCCAATGTTTTGGATGAGTCCAGAAGCGATTGACTGCTATTATTTTGGTGGTAAAGAGATTGGGAAATACTCTGACGTGTTTCAGATCTGTTTGGTTTTTGTTTTCGTATTAACCCATAAGTATCCTGGAGGAATTTTCTCAGCAGAAAATATTGATACTACTCCTTTGATTAAAGAACTGATACTTGAAGCTATTTCGAACGATTATCATAAACGGCCGCAAGATGGGCTTGAACTAGTCGAAAAGTTTAATAACGCTACATATTACCAATAAGTGTAGATCCCTCGAACCATTGGTACCTTATTTGGAGTCTGTTTCAAGAACTATGCTGTATCCAGTGTCTACACTGAAATCATGCGATGTTTCTTTTGAGGAGCAAGCTCATATAACGCTTTAGGTGGTGCATTATGAAATACATCAGCCGACATATGGAAAATCGTATCTTAGAGTTGAGCAAGTCATACTCTGCGATATTGCTAACGGGACCCCGGCAAGCGGGAAAAACAACCATGCTGCGTGAACTGGCAGAGAAGGAGAATATCGGCCGTCGTTATGTAACGCTAGACAATCTCTCTGAACGAGATTTAGCGAAGAATGACCCCGCGCTGTTCCTGCAGCTTCACAAACCCCCGGTGCTGATCGACGAGGTGCAGTACGCCCCGGAGCTGTTCACCTACATCAAAATCCACATCGACGAGCATCACAAACCCGGCGACTTCTGGATGACTGGCTCGCAAATCTTCCGACTTATGCGGGGTGTGCAGGAATCTTTGGCAGGACGTGTGGCGTTGCTGCACATGTCTCCCATGTCGCAGCGTGAGATCGTCGGGTCACCCTGTGTTCCGTTTACCACGGATATGGAACGGCTGCTCGACGAGCGAGATCAGATTGCTCCGGTCACCACGCCAGAGCTGTTCGAGCGCCTGTGGCGCGGCTCCATGCCAGGACTTATCAGCGGTCAGACACCAGATCGGAATGTCTTCTATTCGTCCTACCTCTCCACCTACGTAGAGAGGGACGTTCGAGTCCTCTCCGGCAGCGTGGATGCACTGAAATTCAACCGTTTCGTTACCGCTGTTGCTGCCCGCTGCTCGCAGCTTCTGAACTACAATGCGCTAGCAGAGGACGCTGACATTGACATCCAAACCTCCAAGGCATGGATCAACATCCTCGAAACGCTGGGGATCATCTTTCTGCTGCACCCGTATTCCAACAACGTTCTCAAGCGCACCATTAAGACGCCTAAGGTCTATTTCTATGATACCGGCCTCGTCTGTTATCTCACACGATGGTCTTCGCCGGAGGTGGCTGAGAGCGGCGCCATGAGCGGCGCTCTGCTGGAAAACTACACCGTGTCGGAGATCATGAAGAGTTATCAGAACGCGGGACTTGAGCCGTATCTCTACTTCTACCGTGACCGTGACGCCAAGGAAATCGACGTCATTTTGGAGGGCGATGGCAAGCTCTGCCCGCTGGAGATCAAGAAAACCGCCACGCCGGACAAGCGTTTAACCCGCGTTTTCAAAGTAATTGATAAATCCCCGCTCCAGATTGGGACTGGTGCTGTCCTTTGTATGGCAGATGTATTCAGTGTCTTTGACAGCAATAATCTGATTGTTCCTATATGGATGATATAAGTCCGTTTTATAGGACAATGCTTTTGCTACAGTAACAGTAAATAATAGTGGCATAGTAAGAACCAAAAACAATGTTGAAGGAGGTGACGATCGTGTGGTGCAAGAATTGTAATATTGAAACTAACGAAAAAGTATGTCCGGTCTGTGGCACTGGAACAGCCGAGGACGTCCCTGTAGAGATTTACTGGTGCAAGGAGTGCGCTACACCGATTATTCATTTATCTTCGGCAGCAGACAAAGGCATATGCCCGATTTGTGGCCAAAAAACTCGATACTTATCCTCTGATCTCAGACCTGTCTTTCCTGAGGAACGGTTACTTCTGGCAATTCTGCTTGATAAAGAGCCGACTTGTTATATGAATTGCTCGGTTTGGGCAGCAAACAGTAGATATTACATCGATGGAAAAGCACTCTCGATTTCCTTGAAAACGTATGCGGAGGCTGATACTGATCGAATTGCGGAACGAGTTACCTCCTTATCGGACTCAATCGACTATAACTTCTTTAACGAGAATGTTGCTTGCTTTGTCAAAGCAAATGAACACAGATTATCGTACCTAAAGGATGAAGCGTATTCCTTTGTGAGGCAAGCAACAGCAAAATATAAGGAAGAGAACATAGTTATTTCCTTTTCCGGCGGCAAAGACTCAACTGTTACAGCCGATGTTGTCACAAAGGCGTTGAGCAATCCGAGCTTAGTTCATATTTTTGGAAATACGACGCTTGAATTCCCTACGACGCTTGAATATGCCAACCGATATCGCGATTCCCATCCGCTAGCAATCTTCCAGATTGCCAAAAATGATGAACAAGTTTTTTATGATGTTTGCGAGGACATTGGCCCTCCAGCGAGAATGATGCGCTGGTGTTGCTCCATGTTCAAAACTGGCCCTATTACTAGGGTAATCAATAGCATGTACCGGAGCCAGCAAATCCTGACCTTTTATGGTATCCGAAAGTCCGAGTCTGTCAGCAGAAGTAAATATAATCGGATTGAAGATGACGCCGAGTCTGTCAAAATCCAGCAACAGACAGTTGCATCGCCGATCTTCTTTTGGAAAGACATCGACATTTGGCTCTATATGTTAGCCGAAGATGTGGATTTCAACTCCGCATATAGACTGGGATATGATCGCGTCGGTTGCTGGTGTTGCCCGAATAACAACCAGCGTGCACAGTTTCTTTCCAGGATCTATATGCCAGACGAGTCCAAAAAATGGCGAGAGTTTCTCATTGGCTTTGCAAAAAAGATCGGCAAACCCGATCCGGAGATTTATGTAGACGACGGGAAATGGAAAGCTCGTCAGGGCGGTAACGGTCTTGCCTCGGCAGGAGATGTAAAGATTCGCTTCACAAACTGCACCACCGAGGATCATGCCAAGATTTATCGCTTGGTGCGTCCATTCGATGACGAACTAGTCGGAATGTTCGTCCCGTTTGGAAAAATTGCCCCAGAGCTTGGTAAGAAGCTCCTTCGGGAAACCATTGTCCTTGAGACTCGGTCTAATGTGCCTATACTGTCAATCCAACCTTTTAATCAAGATGGCTACGATTACGCGGTAAAGGTCAGGACGATGAATGTAGCGGACCATGATGATCTTCAACGGATGGTTGGATACCAAATAAGAAAGTTTAATGCCTGTAGAAAATGTCTCAAATGCGAATCGATCTGTAGACAAGGTGCTATCTCTATTATTGGAGATAACTATTATATTGACCCAGATAAGTGCGTCCACTGTAAAATGTGCATGACTGCTAAGTATCTCGATGGCGGCTGCATGATGGAAAAATATCTGCGGACAAAGTAAAGTTTGGAGGACACGGCAATGCCAATGAAATTTAGGGCTCATGATACATTCTTCATAAGAAAGGGTTGGCTCAGCAAAGGAATGCGCTGTGTCTTCAACAATCCAGTTGTTTTTATTTCCCGTGATGAAAATCCGATGGATGTACTAGGCCTCGGTGCGAACATGGTAAAGGCACTTCGATATTGGCTTCAAGCAGTTGGCCTTACAGAGGAACCGCCTAGAGGGAGAAGGATGCAGCAATTCACCAGGCTTGGTGAAATAATCTATCAGCATGACACCTATATTGAAGAGCTCGGTACGCTTTGCCTTTTGCAGTATTGTCTTGCCTCACAAGAAGATGAGGCCACTGCATGGTATTTCTTCTTCAATGAGTTTTCTATGTCAGAGTTTTCTCGGGAAGATTTCGTTTCTGCATTACAAAAGTACATAAAAATGCGCGACAACGAAACCGACTATGCAATCCGCTCGTTGAATGAAGATTTCCAATGCATAATAAATACATATCTTCCGCGCTATAAATCGAATCCAACTAAGGTATCCCCAGAGAACAATATCGATTGTCCATTTGGTGAGCTTGGATTGGTCGATATTCTCAACAGGAGAAAAAAAACCTATAAAAAGAGCGTTCCTGCTAGTGATATGCTCAATCCCTACGTTATTCTTGCGGTTATCGTAAAAAATGCCGATGGGCGAAGAGAAATCAGCTTGAATGAACTTTTAACAGCACCGAAAAACATCGGGAAAGTATATAATCTCGACTCAATTACAATGCTGGATGTGCTTTACCGTATAGAGAAGCTGGGCTTAATCAAAATCAATCGCACGGCTGGTTTGGATGTGATTACCATACAGGAAGAGCTTGATTTTTATGACTGCGTGGAACGGTTTTATGCATCAATCGATGAGCAGGGTCAGGAGAACGAAAGATGAGAGACATGATTTCTGTCGCATCAGGATTCCAATACTCCGTTAATATAGGGTACGATCTTGGAAGCGACAATAAACTCAAAAGCTTCATACCGACAAAATCTGCGCTTAGTCTGTTGGAGGACATTCTCCTGAGCGTCAATCCGACCTCATCGGATCGCGCAAGGGTTTTGATTGGTGCATATGGCAAGGGCAAGTCTCATATCGTGCTGACAATCCTCTCTATTTTGATGAAGAGGGACTTGACTTTGTTCGAAAAACTGATGCCGAAGATTGAAGAGAATCCGAGGCTTTATCAGCTTATTCAGAATTACTATGAAAGTGAAAACAAGATTCTTCCAGTGGTAATCAGCGGAAGCAATACTAGCCTTACCCAAGCGTTCCTGCTATCTTTGCAGAGGACCCTTTCTGAGCATGACCTTTTGAGCGCCATGCCAGAGACCAACTATAAAGCTGCAATCAGCGTAATCAAACGTTGGCAAAAGGATTTCCCGGAAACCTTTGAAAAATTTCTGAACGGGATCGACGATCCGGTGGAAGTATTTATAGATCGGTTGGGAAACTATGATGTCGCCGCCTATGGAGCTTTTGAACAGGTTTACCCGTCACTTACGGCTGGAAGTGCTTTCAATCCATTTCTTGGATTTGACGTGGTTGAGCTCTATGAGAGCGTGGCAAAAAGCCTCAAGTCCAAGGGCTATACCGGTCTCTATGTTGTCTACGACGAGTTTAGCAAATTCCTTGAGGCCAATATCGTCGATGCCTCGGTCAGTGACACAAAAATGCTTCAGGATTTTGCGGAGAAATGTTGCCGGAGCGGGTCGCTTCAGCTTCACCTGATGCTGATTTCCCATAAGGAAATTTCAAATTATATTGATAAGCTCCCGAAAGAGAAAACTGATGGATGGCGTGGCGTATCAGAACGCTTTAAGCACATCCATATGAACAATAATTTCTCTCAGACCTATGAGATCATATCCTCTGTCATCCAGCATAAGGAGCCGATCTGGGGGACTTTCTGCGATGAACATGCTCGCGATTTTGAGGCGCTGTTTTCACGCTATCAAAAGCATCAGATGTTTATGGATGCGCAGGGCGAGATTGAGACGGCGATTAGAGGATGCTTCCCCCTCCATCCAGTGTCTACCTTTATCCTGCCCCGGCTTTCCGAACGAGTTGCGCAAAATGAGCGTACGCTTTTCACGTTTCTGTCAGCGGAAGGAACGGCCACTCTCGCGGTGTTTTTGGATGAATACGAGGACAACTTTACTCTCGTAACGCCAGATCTCATCTATGACTATTTTGAGCCATTACTAAAAAAAGAAGTATATGCGGGCGATATCCACGACACCTTTGTTCTCACAAGTACGATTCTTAATCAGATTCCCGAGGATACACTTGGTAGTAAGATTATTAAGACGATCTCCTTGATCTATATCCTCGGACAGTTTGAACGTTTGAATCCGACTAAAGAACAAATCATTGGTATCTACTCGGGAACTTATGAATTGAGTGAGATAGAACAGGCTATCTCTGACCTGATTGAAAAGGAGTTCGTAATCTATATTAAGCGGAGCAATGACTATCTCCGTCTTAAGCAGACATCCGGCGTTGATATCCAGCAGAAGATTCACGATCAAATAGAATCCCAATCCGGAAAGATCACCACAAAAGATGTTCTTAATGGCTCGAACTTTGATAACTACATGTATCCAACTCGTTACAATGACGACCATGAGATGACGAGGTTCTTTGCGTTTCAGTTCATTTCTAGCGCGGAGGTCACCGTTGACGTCGATTGGAATCTCAAAAGCGAGTCGATTGATGCTGACGGAATTATCTATGGAATCATCCCGGAAAATGAGACTCAGCTTAAAAAAATCACAAAAATTATAAAAGATACCAGCTTGGGTTACGAAAGATATATATTTGTGCTTCCCAAGCATTATAAGGATGTCGAAGCAGTGGCTCAAGAATATGCTGCCATTGCAAAGTTAAGAGATCACGCTGTTGATGACCCGGTATTGTTTGATGAGTATGAAGTCGTATTTGAGGATTTACAAGAAATCATCAAAGGTTTCATCGGAATGTACACGCATCCGGAGAACTATCGTTCGGTATATATCCATAACGGGAACGAGCTTCCTGTATATCGGAAGTCTGGACTGACCGAGGTCATGTCCCAAATCTGCGACGCCGTATATAACATGACTCCGGTCATCAACAATGAGTCTGTCAATAAAAATGACATTACAAGCGTTGCACAGAACAGCCGTAACAAGATCGTAAGTGCCTTGCTTCGAAGCGAGCTCGAGCCGAATCTCGGCCTCTCCGGTACAGGTCAGGAAGTTTCTATTATGCGCAGCACACTTCTGCGTACCGGAATCTGGAGTGAAGACGGAGGTGTTCCTCAGATAAATCTCCATCCCGAAAATGTGAACATGCGCCATATGCTCGAAACAATCGAGGACTTCATTCTTGAAACGCGGCAGAACGGGAAAACCAGCTTTGCAGAGCTTTACGAACGCTTAACTTCGCCGGAATACCATATTGGACTCCGCTATGGTCTGATTCCCATTTATGTAGCTGCAGTTATGCACAACTATCGCCAGCAGATTGTGATCAATGATCGTTTCGGGCCAATCCAAACAAGCGCAGATGCACTGATCCAGATTAATAGCGATCCGAGTAGCTTTACATTGGAGTATTTAGATTGGAATCCAGAAAAAGAAAACTACATTGCTCGGTTGTCTGATGCGTTTAGAGACTACGTTGTAGATGCTGAAAGGTCCGGCAACTCCTACGACTATGTGGCAAATGCGATGAGACGCTGGTACATGGCGCTTCCGAAGTATTCCAAAGAAAGCACGAAGCGTCCCACAGGGGAAAAACTCGTTCGGCGGCAGCTTGAGATAATGAAGCTCCTCCGCCAGAACACTAGCAGTTCTGATTTGCTGTTCAAAAAGCTACCGGAGGCAGTTGACTACCATGGAGACTATGCTGATGCCGCCACGGACATTATTGATGCGAAAGGCTTTTTCGACGGCCTGTTGACCGAACTTAAGCAAGAGCTGATTAGCAAAACAAAAGCCGCTTTTCTCCCGGAAAACGACAAGAAAGCTAGCAAGAAAACAACACTCACAGATGCAGCGAAAGATTGGTGTAATAGGCTTGATCCGAAGAGCTTCGAGCAGCTTTTCTCAGATGGGACAGATCGTTTTCTTCAGCATCTGAGAAGCATGACGAATGACGAGGATCTTTTCATCACGCGCCTCGCTAAACTGGCAACTGGTCTTCGTCTTGAAGATTGGGATAATAAAACCGTCAAACAGTATATCGATGCGCTTGCTCGTTTTATGAAAACGGCCAAAGACTTTCACAGTAGCGTTGTCGCCGAAACGATTAACGACACCTCTAGTTATCAGGTGACCTTTGCCGATGAGGAAGGCACCAGTACAACGCGGCGCTTCGACAAGGTTGAGGTATCGGCGCGTGGAAAGCTCTTGTTCAATCAGATTACTGCTTCGCTGGAAGCGATGGGCCACTCGATCTCGGAACAGGAAAAAAGACAAATTCTTATGGAAGTGCTAAAGAAGCTCTGCTGAGGGAGGATATGATATACAATGTCTTACTTTGATAATGCAGCAACTACATATCCAAAGCCCGATGCGGTTTATTCTTTCATGGACAGCTTCTATCGCAATCACGGGGGGAGCGTGGGTCGAGGAGGCTACGCCCTGGCCACCACTGCAAAAGGTCTTGTTGATGAGACTAGAAAACTGATTCAAGAGCTAATGCATTGCCACGCAAAACAGGTGATCTTCACTCCGACGGCAACAATTGCTCTCAACATGATTATCCAAGGAGCGATTGTCAGCGGTGCCAGAAGCGTTTACATTAGCCCGTTCGAACACAACGCCGTGACCCGCGTCTTACACCACTTTGAACAGCTTGGCCAGATTACGGTGACCGAACTTACCGTGTCCGAATCGCTCGAATATGACATGGTACGTATACGCTATCAGTTCGACGCCATTCGGCCTGATTTGGTAATCGTGAGTCACGCTAGCAATGTTATTGGGCTTGTTGCTCCTGTCGAGGATATCTTTGCGTTGTCAAAAGAGTATGGCGCTGTAACGCTGGTTGATATGGCACAAACAGCAGGGCTTGTTGATTTGAATGTCGGACTTGAAACTGTTGATTACGCTGTTTTTGCCGGACACAAAACGCTCCTCGGGCCAACCGGAATATCTGGTTTTTTGATGAGTCCTACGGTGAATCTCCCGCCGATACTATATGGCGGGACGGGATTCGACTCTGCCAATCAGAATATGCCAGATAGCCTCCCCGAAAAGTATGAGATGGGTACCTTGAATATTGCTGGAGTGGCCGGCCTGAACGCCTCTCTCAAGTGGATCAAGGGACAGACAATTGAACGGCTATATCAAGAAGAAACAATAAAACGCCAACGCTTACTGGAATTACTGTCGGACTATGATTTCCTCAAAGTAGTGGGAAATGTCGATGGGCGAAAGTATGTTGGCATCGTCTCCTGTTTAATTGATGGACTCAGTAGCGATAGTGCAGGCAGCATTTTCGCGGAGCGAGGTATTTCTGTTCGCACAGGATTACAATGTGCGCCTAAAGCTCACAAGTTTCTTGGAACTTATCCAGCTGGAACAGTTCGGTTGAGCGTGAGTGCCCTAACAGGCGATAAGGACTTTGATGAATTGAAGGACGCGCTTGATGATATTGAAGCAGAGATGTAAAGGTGGGGTAGAATGAGTTTTCGAGATATTGAGTTAAAGCCGGAGTATAGATCGCGGCTTGATAACGTTATCCGTGACTTTTATAACCCGGTTCTGAAACAAGCGGTTACATACAAACGAGCAGTGGGATTCTTCTCGTCTTCGGCACTTCTTTCACTCACAGCGGGCATCTGCGGTCTGGTCGAGAATGGCGGCTCGATCCAAATGATTGCCTCGCCCAGACTATTGCCCGAAGATATTGAGGCTATCAACGACGGGATTCGCCGCCGGGATGAAGTAATCAAAGAAGCGTTATTACGTGAGTTAAGAGAACCGAAAGGCAAGTTTGAAGGGGCACGGCTAAACTTGCTCAGTAATTTGATTGCAGCAGGGCGGTTGGACATAAAAATCGCTTTTCTGGAGGACGACAATACCGTAGGTATGTTCCATGAAAAGCTGGGGTTGATGTACGACAGCAATGGCAATATCATCGCATTCTCGGGTTCTATGAATGAGAGCGCCAATGCCTTCACCAGCAATTATGAAGCAATCGACGTCTTCGCTTCATGGACACAGGATGCGGATCGAGTATATAACAAACAGTCTGCATTCAACGCGATGTGGGAGGATTATGAGCCGAGCATCAAGGTGATGGACTTCCCTGATGTAAAGGAAGAGATTCTTCATCGATATAGAGTAAATGATCGCATTGACACTCACCTCGATAATGAGTCCTCCGCGGAGGACATCTTGCCTGCTGAAGAATCAAATACTCCTATCGGTCCAATGGTTCCGGCGTATGTTCATATGCGCCCATATCAGATAGATGCGATTGAAGAATGGGCAAACCGAAATTATGTCGGGATATTCGATATGGCAACCGGTACGGGCAAAACATACACGGCACTAGCCGCTGTATCAAGGCTCTTTGCAGACAAGCATCAGAATCTTGCCGTGATTATTATCTGCCCGTATCAGCATTTGGTTGAGCAGTGGAAAGAAGACATCTTAGCTTTCGGTATGAAACCGATTGTATGCTACTCGGCTTCTACGCAACGCAATTGGAGGGAAAGACTGAAGACCGCAGTGAACAGCTTCAACCTTGGCGTTCAAAATCATTTCTGCATGGTATCAACTAACGCCACATTCTCGGTTGATTATGTGCAAGATCTGATAGCAAGGTTGAGTGGTAATGTTGTCTTGGTCGTGGACGAAGCACACAACTTTGGAGCTGAGAATCTCAGTCAGACGCTGTTGCCGCATATCCCATATCGTTTGGCACTTTCGGCGACGATTGACCGACACGGAGACCCCGAGGGAACTCAAAAGCTATATGATTACTTCGGCGAGAAATGCATTGAATACACCTTAAAAGATGCAATCGACAACGATATGCTTACCCCGTACTATTACCATCCGGTTTCCGTATCTTTGAATGAAGAAGAACTCGGCAATTATCTTGACCTTACTAATAAGATCAGAAAAAACGTTCACGCAGATAAAGACGGAAAAGTCAAACTCAGTGAATACGCCAAAATGCTTCTGATTAAGCGGGCTCGCATTGTGGCCGGAGCCACGGAAAAGATTGCTACACTTCGGCATTTGATGGAGGACTACAGAGACGACAATCAGATTCTCGTTTACTGCGGTGCCACCACAATGCACGATGTTGACTACCAAGAAGGTAAGCCGCCAATCGATGAAGCTCGACAGATTGACATTGTGGCCGGGATGCTCGGAAATGATCTTGGTATGCGCGTCACCAAATTCACGTCAGAAGAAAATGCAGAGGAACGCGAACGGATCAAGGCAGACTTCGCCGAAGGAACACATCTTCAGGCGTTAGTCGCAATCCGTTGTTTGGATGAAGGCGTTAATATCCCAAGCATCCGAACTGCCTTTATCATGGCCAGTAGCACAAATCCGAAAGAATATGTACAGCGCCGAGGCAGAGTGCTAAGAAAGTTTCCCGGCAAACGTCATGCAGTAATCTTTGATTTCATCACATTGCCGGTGCCACTGAAGGATGTGGGAGATTACGATTCGGATGTAATAGATAGCGTGAAGTCTTTAGCTAAACGTGAAATAATCCGTATGAAAGACTTTGCCGCGATTGCAGAGAATCCGTTCGACTCAGATTCTCTGATTGCATCCATTCAAAGAAGTTACGACATTGAAAGCGATATTATTACGGAGGAGGTCGAGGAGTATGTCTAATGAGCAGGACGTTCAAGAAAAGCGCCTCAACGCTATGAAGTACAAGATACTCAAAACAGAGCAGGAAAACCTCAAAACGCGAGAAAAGACCACAGATCAAATGGTGGAGACAATTCGGCGCATCATCATGGATGAAGCGAAAAAGAATTATTGAGGTGACTGGATATGCTGATTAAGACATTAAGGATGGAGAACTTCCGTCAGTTTCGAGGAACCACAAAAGTGGATTTTTCCTGTGATCCCAATAAGAATGTCACCATCATCCTCGGTGATAATACGTTCGGTAAAACCACACTTCTTCAGGCGTTCAACTGGTGCTTTTATGGCAAGGTGAATTTTGACCAGCGCCCGGATTTTCTCCTCAATTATGAGCTTTCTGAGGAGATGCGTAATGGGGAGCAGCAGATTGTTGAGGTTGAGATTACTGTCCTGCATGATGGCACTGAATATATCATCACCCGCACCCAAAGGTATAACTGTACAAACGGGAATGTTCGCGGCGAAAGTGTCCCAACCATCAAGGTTTCCTATAAGCAGGAAGATGGTCAGACCGAGTCGGTTAAGGCGACTCAGGTTGATAATGTCATCAATAACATTTTGCCCGAGGATTTGTCCACATACTTCTTCTTCGATACAGAGCGCGTCAGTAGCATTAGTAGTAGAAGAGATGTCGCCGAAGCTGTTAAGGGGTTGCTGGGCTTATCAATCATGGATAGTGCAATTAAGCACCTCGGTGATCGCGCCAAGAAAACCACAGTTATTGGCAAGCTGTATGGAAGCATGGACTTAGATGGCGACGCCAAAGCGCAGGAAGCTCTGAATCGTATTCAGACAGCAGAGGCAAAACGCTCTGCCATCGCGGAGCAACTAGAGGATTGTGATTCTCAGATCAATCAGTATGATGCCCGCAAAGAGCAACTTGACGCCATTTTGCGGGATAACCAGACTACGACAACCCTCCAGAAAAAGAAGGAAGAACTGGAACGCAGGATTGCTACTGAACGCAAAGCGCTTGCCGATGCAACTGCGGCGTATTTCCGTGAATTCAGCGCCGGATCGCTCTCCTTCTTTGCACAGCCGCTCCTTAGTACGGCGAGCGCATTTCTTAAAGAGGTCAAGGTAGATGATAAGGGTATCCGCGATCTAACGAAGCCCACCATTATGGAGCTCATCAAGCGTGGCCGCTGCATCTGTGGCCAGGAGCTCCATGAGGGCAACGAAGCCTATCAACACCTGATGGCAGAGTTGGCCTATGTGCCGCCTGAATCTATCGGAAATACCGTGCGGCACTACCGGGAAAAGCTCAGTAGTTTCTCTCGTCCAGCAGAGCGTACATATGACAGCTTGGACGAGCGTTACAAGGCAATTCTTCGTTCAAAAGGTCGCATTCAGGATTGGGAGGACGAACTCCAGTCTATAAGCGATCAGATCTCCGGAAAAGAAAACATGCGTCAGTATGAATCTGAGCTTGCCGACATCAGAGTCCGTCTCCGCGATCTCCATGCAAAAAAAGATCGCCTGAATCGGGACGACGGTGCGCAGAAGAGCGACATCGAACGTTATAAGAAAATATACGACTCACTTACTGCTGTCTCTGGAAAGAACCGTCAGGCGATGGAGCTTATTGCTTATGCCGAGGCGATCCGGGAATGGCTCGCGGAGACATACAAAGAGAAAGAACTCACTATCCGCGAAGATTTGGAAACGAAGGTCAACAAAATCTTCGAGCGGATGTATCACGGGCATCGCCGCGTCGCCATCGATGCAAAGTATCATGTAGAACTCTTGACCACCATTTCCGATAGAGAGATTGCCGCTGGCGAGTCTGAGGGCTCTAACCGTGTTAAGAACTTCGCTTTTATCGCTGGATTGGTTGCATTGGCTAAAGGCAAAATCGTTACGGATAATTCCGAGAATGGCATCAACCTTTCCTCTGAGCCGTATCCGTTGGTAATGGACGCTCCGTTCTCTAACGCAGACGAAACCCACACGGCGAACATCTCCAAGGTTTTGCCGGAGATTGCTGAACAGGTCATCATGTTTGTAATGCAGAAGGACTGGAACTATGCGGAGCCGGTAATGAACGATCGGGTTGGACAGAGGTATCACTTGGATAAGATTAGTGAAACCCTTACCCGTCTTAACTAGGAGGTAGCGTCATGTTTGAAAATGACTACACGATTAATGGCAAGCATGCCACATATCTCAAATTCTTGGCGAAGAAAAATGCTCGGGACGATCAAAGCCCGGACAATCCCACAGCAGCAAGGTTATTTGAACGCTACATTGATGTTTATATGAACGCTGCTGTGTTTGGGCTGCTTTATAATCGCACTGCAAAGCGTGATAACTCCTCAGACGACCGCGCCCGAGTATATGCCGATGCTTTTGCCAATGAGCGGGAAAACTGCATTTTTCTCTACCGCATGGTTATGCTCCTTGACAAGACAATAGAACTATCCCCCGAAGAGCGCGTAGACCGGGCTTTCCGGTACGACACGCTACCCGAGAAAGCTGAAGAGTTTCGCAAGAATCTGGAGCTTTTCCATGACTATGTGCGCGGTGGAATTGAGGTTATGTATGAGCAATTCACCGATGGGTGTCAGACTCAGGACGATTATCTCAGCAAGACTTACGAGGTAATGACAACGTTCAAGAAAGAGCTCGAGGGAGTATCTTATGCTGATGAGATTGCCCATCTGATCAAGTAATAAAGCAGTCAATTCGTGTAGACAGGAGGTGGCGGCGTGTCGACGCAGGATATAGTTGGAGAAAAACTCTATACATATGCAATGGAGCTTTTCTTTAAAACTGGACATGTCGCCACCTTGAAGCCTGAGTTCATCAATCATTCTCCAGAACAGTTTGCTTATTTCGATAACAGGACTGATGTGTCCTTAACTCGTGAACAGCGAAGTCTATTTAAGGCTTTCAATAACGTGTCTCGTCTATTCTCAGTAAACAGGTGCGTTTTCTTTTCGATTAACCTCCTAACCTCAAAGGTGAACCGTAGTCAGGCAGCTCATGATATCCACACCATGATCCATCCTGTTGTCGAAGCCGACGGCACGATTTGTCTGTTCTGCCATGATGATGAAGTCATGCTTTCTTTTTTAGGGTTCGGGTTGCGGTGCATCCTTTCCGATTGGTATCCGATGGCCGATGAAAATGAGACGCTTCTTGAAAAACTTGATATTGCAAACTTCTCCATTGTGCGAGGCACTGACTATTTCAGCGATATGATATACTTGCTGGCGAGAAATTATTATCAGTCTGGCCAGCCGTCTACCTATGAGCTCATCCCAATTGATTTCATTTCTAGGGCCGGCGTTGATGAAATAGACCGTGAAGCGTTAAATCAGTATGTTCAAGATCAACTCAATGCTCCTTTGTATGAATATGGCGACGATTACGTGGAGTATGATGAGTCCGCTCAGATTCAGAATACCGATATTGGCGCCGATCTAGATCTTATGCTTCTCGAGATGGATGACGAGGATGATAATCCCTTTGGGGAAGATATAGAGCCTGAGGACGATCTTGACGATGACGACGAGTTCTTTGATGAAGATGCGGAATCCGAGAACAAGGATGAGTATGAGTTTGATGATATTGATCCAGAGATATTTAGGGATCCGTTACTAATGGTGAAGTGGCTAAATCGTCATACTCAGAATCAAAGCTAAAGTGTTATTGTTTTTTCGCTGGACTTTCGTCCTCCTTTGTGGTATGTGTTTGTGCTGCAAAGGAGGTGCGGAAATGGCACGGATAAACATTGAGGAACTGTACCGCGGCGAGGGCGGCGGTGCGAAGTACGGCGTCGGCGGGATCATGGGGCCGTTATGCAGGAAATCATGATCCACGGCGTACCGAAGGAATACGACGATCGGACGTATATCGAGCTGCTGATCATCAAGCACACGCTGAAGGTGGCGGAGCAAATGAAAACCGAGGGCGACTTTGTGTCGGGAATGACCGACGCGGAGCCGTCCTCTTGCTATGCGGAGGTATAAGATGAAGATTCTGGAAGAACTGTGGTATGGGAACGTGACGCCCGGTGAGCGGGCGTGGAGAAGGACGGCCGCCTGTGGAACCTGGGCAGGCTGATCCTGCAGAACGAAGAGGAGCTGGCGCCGCTGCTCTCGGAGAAAGCGAAGGAGGTGCTGGAAAAGCTGCGGGACAATCAGTCAGAGCTGAACGATCTGGGCGAGTGCGAGGTGTTCGTCTGCGGATTCCGCCTTGGAGCCATGATCATGCTGGAAGTGCTGGACGGCAGCGACAAGTGGGGCGAATTTGAAGAATAAGCAGTGTCCCAAGAGTTCGACTCCGTACCAATCCGCCATTAAAGCAAACCTATCGACCGACAGAAAAGAGGTTTGCCCCAAAATGTACGACGAGAAGGGCGCTCCCATCACGAAAAGTGTCACCGCCGTGTCCAAGGCCGTCTGTCAGGAAAAGCTGGAAGAACTCAAAGTAAAATGCGGTGTCGTCACCGGCAGGGCGAAGTCGGACATGCCCTTCGGCGAGTGGATCGACCTGTGGTATCAGACCTGGTCCAAGCCCGGCCTGCGGATCACGACGCAGCAGTGCTATGAGGATCGGATCTACAATCACATCATTCCGCACGTCGATAAAATCCCTCTGAACAAGCTGACGCAGAGCGACCTCCAGCAGTTCTACGCGGAGCTGAAACGGAACGGGCGGCGCATCCGCCGCGATCTCTACGGCCCCGGCCTGTCGGATCGCATGGTACGCTCCTGTCACACCACCTGCCGGATCGCGCTGGAGAAGGCGAAGACCGAGGGGCTGATCCGCGTGAATCCCGCCATCGGCTGCAAGCTGCCGCCGAAGAAGGCGCGGGAGATGCAGGTGCTCTCCCACGAGGAGATGCAGCGGTTTCTGATCCAGGCGAAGGAGGACGGCTTCTACGAGATGATGCTGCTGGAGCTGGCGACCGGCATGCGGCGCGGTGAGCTCTGCGCGCTGCAGTGGGACGATCTGAATCTGCGCACCGGCGAGCTCCATATTCAGCGGCAGATGATCCACGTGGCAGGTGCTCTGCACGAGTCGGCGCCGAAGACGAAAAGCTCCGACCGGGTTGTGATTCTGCCACCGGCGGTGCTGGCCGTGCTGCGGGAGCTGAAGGAGCAGACGGAGTCGCGGTGGATGTTCCCCTCGCCGGTAAAAGAAGACGCTCCGCTGGATCCGCAGAGCGTCTATCGGAAGATGAAAAAGGTGCTGGTGCGGGCGCAGTGCAAGGACATCCGCTTCCACGATCTGCGCCACACCTTCGCCACGACCGCCTTGGAGCACGGCATGGACGTGAAAACGCTCTCCGCCATCATCGGCCACATCTCGTCGGCTACGACGATTGACATCTACAGCCACATCACCGGCGCCATGCAGCGGCAAGCCGCGCAGAAGATCGAGCGCGGGATCGGCCACAGCGAGGCGTATGAGCCCCACGAAACGCTGGACGACCAACTTCCCACCGAAGGCGGAAAACCGCCTGTAAGCCCGCCGTTTGCCCCGTACAAGGGCAAGGTGCGCAAGCCCGGCACCGGCGGGATCTATGAGCTCAACGACCACCTCTTTGAGGGTCGCTATTCACCCACCAACGCTCAGGGCAAACGCGAGGTCCACACCGTCTATGCCAAGACGAAGGAGGAGTGCGAAGTGCTGTTAGAGCAGATGATCGCCGAGGTGCGGGAACAGATCAAGGAGGAAAAGCGGCAGATGAAATTGCTGACAACTGCTGGGAGATAAGATGTCCAGCAAAGGAGGTCATCCCTACAAAATGGGGATGACCTCATAACATTGGAGCCGCAAAATCTGCGTCACAGAAGACAAAGAAATACGGTTTCTTTTTTCTTAATGACTGTTGACAAACTATCGTTGGAATGATATAATACAGATGTATCATCCCAATGATAGGAGAAAACCGCCATGGAAAATATCACTCTGTTTCACGGAAGCAATCAAATTGTTGAAACGCCGGAGCTTTCACAGGGAAATATTCATAATGATTACGGGCGGGGATTCTATTGCACCCGGATCGAGGATATGGCAAAGGAATGGGCATGTAAGAACCAAAAGGACGGTTTTGTAAATCGTTATGAGTTAGATGCGGATGGACTCCGTATCTTGAATCTGTCTGACGGCAACCATACTGTTCTGAACTGGATCTCAATTCTGCTGAAAAACAGGACCTTCCGTCTGCGCTCTCCGATTGCCATTGACGCCAGAGAATACTTGATAGAGCATTTTGCAATCGACACCACCGTATACGATGTCATCGTAGGTTACCGTGCAAACGATTCCTATTTCCAGTATGCAGAATCCTTCGTGGAAAACACCTTGCCGCTACGCAGTCTGAACCGGGCATTGACGCTGGGCAAACTCGGACTGCAAACTGTCCTTGTATCTGAAAAGGCATTCAAACAGATCCGTTTCATTGACGCAGAGCCGGTAGATAAAACGGTTTATTATCCAAAGTTTTTCGAGCGAGATACGAACGCGAGGCAGACCTACGTGACCGAGATTGCGAAGAGCAGATCCTACCGGAACGATATCTTCGTGCTGGATATTTTGAGAGAGGAGATGGCAAACGATGACCCGCGCATACAGCGAATCCTATTTGAGTGACGCCAAGGATCGGCTGTCACAGTTTTTCGATTATCTGATTAAAGACTGTGGCATGAAAGCGGATTGGGTAGCGTCGATCTTTCTCTCCTCCGGGTATGCCGAACAGTTTGAGCGGGGCAACCCGGCCATCCTCGCAGGCATGTCCGGCATTGAGCTGGCAAGGGTCGTCGTGGAAGCGACCTATAAAAAGAAAAAGCTGCCGGAGCCGCGTTATTCCGAAGGGCTTTCTCCTGAGTATTGGGCTGGCTGGGCGTTGGCAGAGTATCAGTGGTACAGCGGAATGCGCTTCAAGGATATCTTCGAGCGCGTAAAGCTGTCTGAAATCATCCCTATGTACTCGGTCTACCACGAGATGGACATCTCAAAATTCATCGAGACAATGGACGAAAGGTGTTCAACGGCGCTGTCGGAGTGCAGGCTGAAAAAGCTGCGGGAAAGCCGCGGACTCTCCCAAGCGGAGCTTGCGAAGATTTCCGGCGTCGGCCTTCGATCCATCCAAATGTACGAGCAGCGTGTCAACGACATTGACAAAGCCCAGGCGCAGACGATCTACAAACTGTCGCGTGTGATTGGGTGCTCGATGGAGGATTTGCTGGAAAAACCGATGGAATAAGGAAAAATGAGAATAGCGGAGGATACTATGGTTATTATTGCTTGCTTAATTAGCAATGGTTATGATGTTCTGGCCTGTAATAGTTTAGATCCGTTTGAAAAGACTCCGTATATGTTGCCGGAGTCTTCTGCCGAATCAATAGAAGTGGCACAAAAAAATATCACAGAAAGATTAGGCAGTAAACAAATCCTCTTTGATTTTGATGAGATTCTCTATGAAACCAATGAGGATGGACTCTGTCATCAAGTTCTCTATCTATGCCATGCATATCAATGGACAAATCAAGCAGAAGACAATTCGTATGGATGGATTGAGGTACGTAAATTAACGAGCAATCCTTTCTCCTCCGCATATAAAGAGCTTTCCAATGCTGCCAACGACTACCTTACTCGGAGAGAGAAAATGCTATCTAAAATAAGATCTGAAATAGAAACAATCCACGATCAAAGTCAAGTAAAAATAGAGATAGGCGAACAGGTTGACATAATTGTCTTTTGGCTTCGCCATTCAAAAATTTATGCACCATTCTGCCTAGAAGTAGAATATTTTTTAAAGAGAGATGAAAGCGTTGATTTTCATATACGGTGGAAGGCAAGCCGGCAGTATGCTCCAGGCGACAAATCTGATCTTTATATGCTGTTTACTGAAACAATGGCATTATTGCTCAAATTATTCAATGAGCCTGTTTATGTAAGTACATACAACTTTTTAGGTTTGGAGCCGGAAATCAACGGAGCCGAAATAATATTTGAAGGCAACAATTATTCTGGAACAATTGCTGAATCAGAGTTTGCAGAAAAGATTATTGACTCGTTTGAATTTTTTAACTTTCTTCTTGGCGTACATGGAAGAATATTTGGTTCAATTTCCAATGACCTTATCGATGAGAAAGATATATCAATTATCGAACACCTTGGTGAGGACTCAAATTACGTCATCCGAAAGGAAAGTGGTTGTTACTATAATTCAAGTATAGGATATATATCATTGCTCAACAACTACTATGACTGCAACTATCTCATTCAGCCCTATTCTTATGAACTGTTAACCGGAGTTACCGGAGCGCTTTTGTTTTCATCATTTTCAGATCAGACCTTATGCACCAATTATATTGAAAAGGAAATCCTTGATATAGTTAACGAAGTGGTTGACCGTTTTTCGATTAATCAATACACACTGGTATGTCAAAGCAACAGATTATATTTGTTGTCGAGTAATTATATTTGGGTTTTTGCTGGAGATTACCATCATTCATATGTTGCTGAAGAGGAGAAATTAATTTTTGACAGGCAAGCAAAAGAAAATGCACTACTTCATGTAAACAGAGACTTTAAATGGATTTTCCCTGTCAACCCATCTAGATTTGAGCAATTAATTGCTGATATCATTGAATATCAGCAACCTGACACAACAGTACGTCTTGTCGGACGAACAAATAATCCAGATGGAGGTCGAGATATTATTATCCGTAGAAAAGAGGGAGAAAACCGTAAACTTACCATCTGTCAGTGCAAGGCATATCAAAACAGCGTAAATAAATCTCATGTAACAGACATACGAGATACGCTTGATTATTACGAAGCGACGGGATTCCTTTTAGCGGTTACTTCTGATATTACGGCTCCACTAATAGATCATTTGACATCACTAGAAAAGAAGTATGATGTGGATTGGTGGACAAGACGAGAATTATTTAAAATAATGCGACAATATCCATCGCTTGTTAATGCGTATCAAGACATTATTAAGGTTGTTGACAATAAAGAGGGACAATCCTGATTGCTGAAATCAAACTCAAAAAATGCGCCGCAATAAACAATGAAATAGCAAAAAACCTCTGAAATCAGCGATTTCAGAGGTTTTCTGGTCCGAGTGACTGGTTTCGAACCAGCGGCCTCGTGGTCCCAAACCACGCGCTCTACCATCTGAGCTACACCCGGTTATGAAATTGAAAGTCTAAGCTGTCTGTAGTCAGCCATGTGGTCAAAGGGGAATTTTCGGGCGATTCCGGAAATTGCGGAAAAGCCGCAGATGCCCGTGTGTCAAGGGGTTCGGGCGTTTTGGCTCTGGCAGGTCGGATGGATGCCGATACGCTCCCAAACAATGCGCCGTGAGCCGTACGGCACATGGAAGAAGCAGGAAAACAGCCGCCGCTTAAGGGCGCGGCTTTTGCATCAAGACGCGAGAAGCTTTCCAAACAAAGGCATTATAACAGACAAGCCGCGGAAAAGCAAGAGATGGAAGCGGGGAATTTGCTTTTCTTCGAATTCCGGCTTTACGGCGGTTTGGATTTTTGCTATAATGCAGAAAACGTCAGGAAAGCAGGTACGGTCTATGCGAATGAGAAGAAGAAACAATCTGGAGCCGCGGATGGCGGCGTGTGAGAGCGTCTGGGTTCACGATCCAGAGGCGCGGCGCGGACACTGGCGGGAGCTGATGCCGGATTGCCGTGAGTTGCGCGTGGAGGTCGGCTGCGGAAAGGGCAAGTTCACGGTCGAGACGGCGCAGGCGGAGCCGGATGTGCTTCTGATTGCCATCGAGCGCGTGCCGGATGCACTGGTGCTGGCGATGGAGAGCGCGATCCGTCTGGGGCTTAAAAACGTGTTCTTTGTTTCGCTGGACGCAGCAAACATCGACCAGTTCTTTGATGTCGGCGAAATTGACCTGCTCTACATTAATTTCTGTGACCCGTGGCCGCGCAGCAAAAATGCCAAGCGTCGGTTGACATATCATACGTTCCTCGATAAGTACCGGACGGTGATCCGGCTGGGCGGGCAGATCCATTTCAAGACGGACAACGCCAAGCTGTTTGAGTGGTCGCTGGAGGAGATGACGGCGGACGGGCTGGAGCTGCACAATGTGACACGGGATCTGCATGAAAACGGCCCGGTCGGGATCATGACCGGCTATGAGGAAAAGTTCTACGCGCTCGGCACACCCATCAACCGCTGCGAGGCGACGGTCGTGAGCCGGCCGGAGCCGAAGGCAGAGGCCGTATCGGAGGAAGAAAAGACACCGGAAGCGGAGGAAGCATAATGGCACATTATTATACGGAACCGTCGCATACCTTCAGCGAATACCTGCTGATCCCCGGCTATACGTCCGAGGACTGCATTCCGGACAATGTTTCGCTCCGCACACCCCTCGTGCGCTACCGGAAGGGGCAGGAGGAATGCCCGATCTGCCTGAATATCCCGATGACTTCGGCCATCATGCAGTCGGTCTCCAACGATACGCTCGCCATTGCGCTGGCGAAGGAGGGGGGACTATCCTTCATTTACGGCTCGCAGTCCATCGAAAGCGAGGCGGAGATGGTGCGCCGGGTCAAGAGCCACAAGGCGGGCTTTGTGGTCAGCGCGTCGAACCTGACGCCGGAGCATACGCTGGCCGATGTACTTGCGCTCAAGGAGAAAAACGGCTTCTCTACGGTCGCCATTACGGAGAACGCGCAGCCGAACGGCAAGCTTCTCGGCATCGTCACGAGCCGCGACTACCGGGTCAGCCGGATGTGCGTGGATACGAAGGTGCGCGACTTCATGACGCCGCGTGAAAGACTCATTACCGCGCCGTCCACGACCACGCTCCGGGAGGCAAACGATCTGATCTGGGAGCACAAGCTCAATGCGCTGCCGATCGTGGATGAAAATGACTGTCTGCTGTATTTTGTGTTCCGGAAGGATTATTCCGAGCATAAGGAGCACCCGCTGGCGCTCCAGGACGCGCAGAAGCGCTATCTGGTCGGCGCAGGCGTCAACTCCCGCGACTATCGGGAGCGCATCCCGGCGCTGGTGGAGGCGGGCGCGGACGTGCTGTGCATCGACTCCTCGGAAGGCTATTCCGTCTGGCAGAAGCGCGTGATCGACTATGTGCGGCAGACCTACGGAGACTGCGTCCGCATCGGCGCGGGCAACGTGGTGGACCGCGACGGCTTCCGTTTTCTGGCCGAGTGCGGCGCGGATTTCGTCAAGGTCGGCATCGGCGGCGGCTCGATCTGCATTACGCGCGAGACGAAGGGCATCGGACGCGGGCAGGCGACGGCGCTGATCGAGGTCAGCGCGGCGCGTGACGAGTATTTTAAGGAAACGGGCATTTATGTCCCGATCTGCTCCGACGGTGGTATCGTTCACGACTACCACATGACACTGGCGCTGGCAATGGGGGCGGATTTCCTGATGCTCGGCCGCTATTTCGCACGGTTTGACGAATCTCCCACGAGCAAGCTGCTGGTCGGCGGCGTATACGTCAAGGAATACTGGGGCGAAGGGTCGAACCGCGCGCGCAACTGGCGGCGCTACGATCTTGGCGGTAAGAGCGGGCTGATGTTTGAGGAGGGCGTGGACTCCTACGTCACCTACGCCGGCTCCCTTCAGGACAATGTCGCAAGAAGCCTCTACAAGGTCAAATCCACGATGTGCAACTGCGGCGTGACGACCATCCCGGATCTTCAGCGGGACGCAAAGCTCACGCTGGTCTCTTCGACGAGCATCGTCGAGGGCGGCTACCACGACGTGACACTGAGAAGCACGGCGGGCAGCAACAGCTAAAGCCTGTATAGATATCAAAATACGCCCCGGAAACGGTTTTATGCCGTTTCCGGGGCGTGTCTGCATGAATGGCACTTGCAATGCGGCAGGCCGTGCGGAATGGGCCTCCGGCTCACTCTGCGAAGGCGCAGCCGCGCTCATGGTCGTTCACGATGCCAGCGGCCTGCAAATAGGAATAGATAATGGTGGAGCCGACGAACTTCATGCCGCGGGCGCGGAGGTCGGCGGAAACGGCGTCGGACAGGGGAGAGGTCGCGCGGGGAATGCCGCTGTCGTCGCGCAGGACATTGCCGCCGGTAAAATGCCAGAGATATTCGGAAAAGCTGCCCCATTCCGCCTGAATGGCAAGGAAGATCCTCGCATTGTTCACAGCGGCGGCAATTTTCAGCCGATTGCGGACGATCCCGGCATCCTGCATCAGCGCGGCGCATTTCTCCGCGTCATAGGCGGCGATCTTCTGCGGGTCAAAGCCATCGAAGGCGCGGCGAAAGGCCTCGCGCTTGTTGAGAATGCACTCCCAGGAAAGGCCCGCCTGAAAGCTTTCCAGTAGGAGCAGTTCAAAGAGATAGGCGTCGTCGTAATGCGGCCTGCCCCATTCGAGATCGTGGTAGCGGACATAGGCCGGGTTTGTGAGATTGACCCAGCGGCAGCGATGGAGTTCCTGCATAATTGGCTCCTTCCATAGAGAATGGCCGCCGTTTCCGGCGGCCATCTGCGTTTTGTCAGAACATTTCGTCGAAGAGGTCTTCGTAAGGTATAAACTTGCTGCTGAGATCCGCCGCAAGTGCCATCAGCTCACTCTGGTCAAGCTCCAGGATCATGACGGGGCTGCCGATGTCAAAGCTCTTATCAAACGAGGAAAGCACATAGGCGAAGGACAGATTGCCGCTCGAACCGTCTACATCGATGAAAATGTCCTCCATATCGATGTTCAGCGTTTTGCTGTCGGACTCGATGCGGCCGTCGAGGCTGAGCAATACTTCCGGATATGCCGCCGGGACATGGAGCGAGGCGCTGAAATTATTGCCGGAGCGCTTTGGGGCATAGCTGCATTCCCACTCGAAGACGAGCGTGCCGTCCGCCTCCATGTAGGTGCTGTCGGTGAACGTGCCGCCCCTGGCACTGTGATTGCCGGAGGACTCCAGGAAGATCCCGCTTCCGTAATTTTCAAAGGAAAGGCTGAAATAGTCTGTGTGATTTTTTCCGCCTGTCCGGATGGAAAGAAGCATGTCGCTGGAATACTCGTCGTCCGACGGGCTCCAATCCACACCGCAGAGGTAGCCGCCGGAGACATAGGCGGTCAGCTCGATATCGCCGAGCGTATCCAGCGCATTCAGGATATTTTCACGTGCGCTGTCAAACGGCGAAGCGGCAGCACCGATGGCGTAGCCGGCGGAGAAGCCGCGCGCAAAGGAGGAGGTCGGCTCGACCGGGAAGCCGCAGTCTGCCAGCACGTCCTGTAGATTATCGCTGGTGGTGGATTCGAGGTAATCGAAGTAGTCGTTCACATAGGCTTCCAGCGCGCTCTGCGGGATCAGGACGCGGTAGCTCGCACAGGAATAGCTTTCACCGCCGAAGCGCAGCTCCTGCTTGCCGAGCTTTTCAGCCGTGACGGCCTTCCAGAGCGCCTTGCCGGAGGCGTCGCCGAACTCCTTGGAGGAGGTGGTCTCGTTCAGAAGATCGAAGAGGTTGAAGCTGACATCTGCGAAGTCCGAGGCGTTGAGGCCGAAGATGGAGGACGTGAGGTCGGCGCCGAGCGTCTCCGTATTGACAGCCCAGAAATCATCGTCCAGAAGCTCCGGGACGTTTGCGGCGGCAACGTTATCGTCCACGGCGGCACGCACCGTGAACATGCTGCTGCGCTGGTCGAGAACGGAGCCGGTCAGACCTATGTAGCGCTTCGGGATGTTCACATCCGAGCGCAGGCGGAAGCCGTCGAAGGAGTATTCGCCGTCGGTGAGGTCGTCGATGCCGCGGATGGTGATCTCCTGACTGAACGCATGGCTGCTGAGGAGCTTCTGCGCATCAAAATTGGAAAGGCTCTGTGCGGCGTCGGTATAGGCCTTTACGGCCTTTTTGGCCGCGAGACCGACAGCGTTCTTCGGGGTCATGAACAGACGACTGATCCCGAAGATGCACAGGAACAGAAGCACCGCGCCGCCTGCGATGGTCAGAAGCAGACGCAGCGTGTTTTTTGGCGGCTTTGGCTGGACGTAATTCTGTCCGTAGCCGTTATCGTCGGACAGGTCAAACGGGGAGGAGCCGGAGTCGAAAACGAGCTGTGTGCCGCAGCTCGTGCAGAAGCGTGCGCTGTCGGGTACATTTTGCCCACAGTTGGTGCAGAACATAGAGATCCCTCCTTGATTTATTAATCTGATTATACTGGCTTCTGGACACATTTGCAAGGGCAGAACGCGAAAAATGGAAACGTAAGGGATTTGAAAAGGTCGCCGAAGGCTGTCGAAGCGCATAAGATAGGACGGGAGGGAAAGCTTCTATGTTTGAATATCTGTTTACGTTCCAGTCTCTGACCGCCGCGCAGAGCGCAAGGAGCGTTTTGAATACGGAGGGGATCCGCGCACCGGTCGGTCGCTCGGCGCGGAAGCTCTCGGCCAACGGCTGCGGCTATGTCCTGCGTGTCAGCGCCCGCGACGGTATCCGCGCGCTGCATGTGCTGCGGAAAAACGGGGCGGAATATGTGCATCTGTACCGCGTCTATCCGAGCGGTATGCTGGAGGAGGTGCGCGTGTGATCTATTTTGACAGCGGTGCGACGACGCTCCGCAAGCCGCCGGAGGTCGCGCGCGCGGTCCTCCGCGCGATGGAGCAGTGCGCAAGCCCCGGACGCGGCGGGCATGAGGCGGCGATGGCTGCGGCAGAGGCGGTCTATGACTGCCGTGTCCGCGCGGCTGCACTCTTTGACGCGCAGCCGGAGCAGATCGTTTTTACGATGAACGCGACCCACGCGCTCAACATGGCGATCCGGACGCTCGTTTCGCCGGGAGACCGGGTCCTGATCTCCGGCTTTGAGCACAATGCGGTGGTGCGGCCGCTCTATGCGCTCGGGGCGGAGACGGTGATCGCGGGACGAGCGCTCTTTGATCCGGACGATACGCTGAGGGCATTCCGGGAGCGGCTCGACGGCGGAATCCGCGCGGTCGTCTGCACGCATGTTTCAAATGTGTTCGGATACATTCTTCCGATCGGGAAAATTGCCGCGCTCTGCCGGGAACGGGGCGTTCCGCTGATCGTGGACGCTTCGCAGTCGGCGGGGATGCTGCCCGTGAGCCTGAGAAAGCTCGGCGCGGCCTTCATCGCCATGCCGGGACACAAGGGGCTTTACGGCCCGCAGGGGACGGGGATCCTGATCTGCGGAGAAAAGCCGTACCCGCTGATGCAGGGCGGAAGCGGAAGCCTGTCCGCTTCGCCGAGAATGCCGGATATCCTGCCGGATATCGCGGAGGCCGGGACACATAACGTCTGCGGCATCGCGGGGCTTGCCGCCGGGCTGGAATTCGTGCGCAGGCACGGGATCGGAAAGATCGAGCGGCATGAGCTGCGGCTGCGGAAGACGCTGGAACGGTGGCTGCGGGAGGATACGGACGCGGTCGTCTTTTCCGGCACGGCACAGAGCGGCGTCCTGTCCTTCCTGCTGCCGGGCGAGGACTGCGAGGATACGGCGCGGCGGCTGGCGGAGCAGGGGATCGCCGTGCGCGCGGGGCTGCACTGTGCGCCGCTGGCGCATGAGAGCGCGGGAACGTTCGAGACCGGGACGGTCCGCGTCAGTTTTTCCGTTTTCAACACAATGACGGAGGTCGAGACGTTCGTGAACGCTGTAAAAAATATGCGCGGGGACGGAATTTGAGTCCCGATGGCACTTGCACATCGGCTGCGTTTGAAGTATAATGACCAGTAAGTATAAAGGTAAGCAGGAGAAGTGCTTATGAATTCCATCAAAAGCTTTTTCCAGGAATTGTTCTACTCAATCCCGACCCTCGGCGTCATGGATATCGTAGACATTCTTGTGGTCGCTTTTATCATATATAAGGTTATGCTGCTCATCCGCTCGACCAGCACCGCGCGCGTGGCCCGCAGTATCCTCTTGCTGCTGGTCATGACGTGGCTGACCGATGTGGTGCATATGTATGCGCTCAACTGGATCCTCACAAAGATCATCGAGGTCGGCGTGATCGCGCTGGTCATCGTGTTCCAGCCGGAGCTTCGGCGCGTGCTGGAGCGCTTCGGCGGAAAGAATATCCTGCTGAGCTTTACTGACTCGTCCGCCAACCGCAGCGCGGAGGCCAGCGCCATCGAGGCGACGGTGCAGGCCTGCGAGATTATGGCGCGTGAGCGCGTCGGCGTGCTGCTGGTGTTCGAGCGCCAGACCTCTCTGGACGAATACTTCAAGACCGGCACGCTGATCGACGCGAAGGTGACCGATCAGCTGCTGCGCAACCTGTTTTTCAAGAATTCCCCGCTGCACGACGGCGCGGTCATCATCCGGCATGGCCGCGTGGCCGCCGCCGGATGCGTGCTGCCGCTGTCGGAGAACACGCATCTTTCCAGCGACCTCGGCACGCGCCACCGCGCGGGCATCGGCATGAGCGAGGCCTCCGACGCTGTGGTCGTCATCGTTTCGGAGGAGACGGGAACCATCTCCGTCGCCATCGGCGGAATGCTCAAGCGCCATCTTGCGCCGCAGACGCTCGAAAAGCTCCTGACGAACGAGCTGCTGCCGGAGGACGATGGCAGAAAGAAGAATGTCGTCGAACGGGTCAGAGCCTTTTTTGCCAAGAAGGAAGAACCGCATCATGAAGAAAAATAAGATCTTTCTACTCATCATATCGCTTATGGCGGCAAGCATCCTCTGGATCTATGTCGTCACGGTCGTCAACCCCGAGGGCAACCGCACCATTACCGGCATTCCCGTCGTTTTCTCCGGCGAGGATGTTTTGCGCGAGGATCAGAGCCTTATCATCACCGGAGGGCGTACTGCGACCGTTACGGCGGAGTTCCACGGAAAGAACGCCGACCTCAACAAGCTGCTTCAGCAGCAGGACGAGATTACGGCGGTCGTCGATGTGACGCGCATCCGCACGGCGAAAAGCTATACCATGAGCTACGACCTGAACCTCCCGAACTCCGTGCAGGACGCGGGCATCACCGTCACCAGCCGAAGCCCCAGCTCCATCACCTTTGAGGTGCAGAAGCAGGTCTCCATGCCGATCGAGATCCGCGGGGACTTCACGGGCGTCAGCGTGGCCGAGGGCTACATGCTGGAAAAGACCTCGTTTGACTATGACGTCGTGCAGGTCACAGGCCCCGAGAGCGTGGTCAGTACCATCGACTGCGCACAGGTCGTCATCACGCGCACGAATCTGGACAAAACCGTGACGGATACCGTTCCGTTCACGCTCTGCGACAAGGACGGAAATGCGGTCGATACGGCGAATCTGTCCATGGATATCAGCACGGTCGATGTGACGCTGAATGTGGTGAAATATAAGGACGTGGCGCTGGAGGTCGAGATCCTCGACGGCGGCGGTGCGACCAGCAAGGACGCCAAGGTCACGATCGATCCGGAAAGCATCACGCTCTCCGGCGACTCGACGGTGCTCGACGCCATCAACAAGATCACGCTCGGCACCATCGATCTGGCGGATATGGAGTCGAACACCCTGACGCAGAGCTTTGATATCATCATTCCGAACGACACCAAGAACGTCAGCGGCGTCGATCAGGCGAATGTGACGGTCACAATCCGCAATAAGGAGACGGCTGTCATCCGCGCGACGAACATCGCCTTCATCCATGAGCCGGAGGGGCTGACCGCCACCAGCATGACCAAGCAGGTACAGGTGCTCATCCGCGCCTCTACGGCGGATATTTCGAAGATCACCTCCAATAACCTCCGCGTCGTGGCGGATCTCTCCGATTACACGACGGCGGGCACCAACACCGTCCCGGTCACCATTTACATCGACGGCTTCCCGGATGCGGGCGTGATCGGAGACGAATACACGATCGTTGTGACGCTGGCCGAAAAGACGGACGAGAAAAACAGCGGCACGAACGGCAATTAAATCAGGCACGGCCTGCGGCGGCTTTGACCGCCGCAGGTTCATCATGAAATACGGAGGAAGCTGACTTGATTAGAAGTATGACCGGCTACGGCCGCGCAGTCGAGACCATCGACGGCCGCGAGATCACCGCGGAGCTGCGCTCCGTCAACAACCGCTATCTGGACTGCACCGTCAAGATGCCGAGGCTTTACGCATTCGCAGAGGACAGCGTGAAAACGCATGTCAAGGCCGCCATTTCACGCGGCAAGGTGGATGTGTTCATCGCGGTCAACGTGATGGAGGACATGCAGATGCGCATTTCCGTCAACCATCCCGTGCTGGAGGGCTATCTCAGCGCCATGCGCTCGATCGCAAGCGACTACGGCGTGCGCGACGATATCTCCGTGACGGCGCTCAGCCGTCTGCCCGACGTTTTCGTCGTGGAGAAGGCCGAGGAAGATGAAGAAAAGCTGACGCAGGACATCCTTTCCGTCGTGGACAAGGCGCTTGAGAAATTCACAGCCATGCGCACAACAGAGGGTGCGGCGCTGGAGGCCGACCTTCGCGGACGCGCCGCGACGATCCTGACCCTTGTGGAAAAGGTTGAGCAGCGCAGCCCGGTGACGCTTGCGGAATACCGCGCGCGGCTGACGGAAAAAATGCAGGAGGTGCTGCAAAGCACGACGATCGATGAGGGCCGCATTTTGCAGGAGGCCGCCATCTACGCCGACAAGATCGCCGTGGACGAGGAGACCGTCCGCCTGCGCAGCCACCTCAATCAGCTGGAAACGATGCTTACAAACGGCGGCGCGATCGGCCGCAAGCTCGACTTCCTGCTTCAGGAGCTGAACCGCGAGGCGAACACCATCGGCTCCAAGGGAAATGATCTGGAGCAGGCACGAACCGTCGTGGAAATCAAGGCGGAGCTTGAGAAGATCCGCGAACAGACCCAGAATATCGAATAACCGGAGGACGGCATGAAACTGGTCAACATTGGCTTCGGCAGCGCGGTCAGCGCGGCGCGCATCCTTTCCATCGTCAGCCCGGAATCCGCGCCCATCAAGCGCGTGATCCAGGAGGCGCGGGAGCGCGGAATGCTGATCGACGCCTCCTTTGGGCGGAAAACCAAGTCCGTCCTGCTGATGGACACGGATCATGTAATCCTGTCCTCAGTCTTACCGCAGACCCTGGCTGGCAGAATCGATCCCGGTTTTTCTGCCGATGATGAAACGCAGGAGGAAGCGACTTGAAAGGGAAGCTGTTTGTGATCTCCGGGCCGTCCGGCGTCGGAAAAAACACCATTCTGAACCGTCTGGTCGAGGAAAGGGAAAACGTCCGTTATTCCATTTCGGCGACCTCCCGGCCCATCCGGCCCGGCGAGGTAGACGGCGTGAGCTATTATTTTGTCAGCCGGGAGCAGTTTGAAAAGATGATCGCCGCAGGCGAGCTGCTCGAATTTGCCGAGTACGTCGGCAATTATTACGGCACGCCGCTGGCTCCGATCCTTGAGGCGACCGAAAAGGGCGTCGATATCGTGATGGATGTGGATGTCGTCGGCGCGCTGAAGATCAAAAAGCGCGTGCCGTCCGCGGTACTCATTTTCATCACCGCGCCGTCGTTCGAGGAGATCCGCAGCCGCCTTGTCCATCGGGGCGACGTTGCGCCGGAGATCATGGCAGAGCGTCTGGAACACGCAAAATGGGAATACGCGCAGGCGTATCAATATGACTACACGGTCATGAACGATACGGTCGATCACGCGGTCACGCGGATCGGCGAGATCATGACCGCTGCAAAACAGGAAAAAATGGATCCAGTCCATGGGTAATACAGGAGGAAAATTATGCTTTATCCCGCAATGTCCACACTTTTGAAAAACGTTGACAGCCGCTATCTTCTGGTGAACGTCATTGCGCGCCGCGCACGTCAGATCTCCATTGAATCCGAGATCACGCACGAGCCGCTGACGGACAAGCCCGTCACCATCGCCATCCGCGAGGTCGCCGACGGCAAGCTCACCGCAAAGCTCAAGGACAAATACGAGCACTGAGAAAATACGGAAGCTGCAAGGCGCAGGCAAGCTCTTGCCTACGCCTTGAAAGCTTTTCTGGGGGAGGGGTTTCATGATCGCAAAAATTGCCGTTTCGGCCGCGCTTTTTGCAATTGACAAGCCCTATTCCTACGAAATCCCGCCGGAGCTGACATTGGAGCCGGGAATGCGCGCGCTCGTGCCCTTTGGGCGCGGCAACCGCAGCTGCGAGGGGATCGTCCTTCAGGTGGAGGACGCGCCGGCAGGAAAGCTCAAGGCAGTGCTCCGGGCACTTGACGAAAAGCCCGTGCTTTCGGAGCGGCAGCTTCGGCTGGCCGCGTTCATCCGGGAGCGGTATTTCTGCACCTACTATGAGGCCGCGCGGGCGATCCTGCCGGTCGGGCTTTGGTTCAAGGCGACGGAGACCTACAGTATCTGCCGCGAGCGCGGCGACTGGCGCAGCGCCACGGCGCACAATGTGCAGGCCGACCGCGTGATGCAGATTTTGGAGGACTACGGCGGCTGCGCCGCGTATCCGGCCATTCAGGAGCAGTTCCCGGACGATCAGACGGCGCAGACGGCCATCCGCTTCCTGCTTGGCAGAAAGCTTATCACGTCCGGTATGGACATGGCCCAGCGCACGGCAAGCAAAACGGAGAAGATCGCGTCGCTGGCTGTTCCAGCGGAGGAGGCAGGCGCCTTTGCGCAGAAAAAACAGCGCGGCGCGCCGCTGCAAAAGGCGGTTCTAGAGCTTCTCTGCACGGTCGGAAGCGCGGCATGCCGCGAGATCTGCTATCTGACCGGCGCGTCGATGACAACCCTCAAACGCCTGCAGACGCTTGGATATCTGGAAATCTCGGAACGGGAGATCTTCCGTTCCTCCATAAAAACGCCGGACCGGCTTCTGCCGCCGCCGGAGCTTTCCGACGAGCAGCAGGCGGCCTTTGACGGACTGCTTGCCAAGATGCACCGGGAGAAGCCGGGCGTTGCGCTGCTCTACGGCGTGACGGGAAGCGGCAAGACCTCGGTCTACATCCGCCTGATCCGTCAGGCGCTTGAGGAAGGGAAAAGCGCGCTCCTGCTGGTGCCGGAAATTGCGCTGACGCCGCAGCTCCTGGGAAAGCTGACGTCACATTTCGGACGGCAGGTCGCCGTCCTGCACAGCTCACTGCGCGTCGGAGAACGCTTCGACGAATGGCGGAGAATTCAGTCCGGCGAGGCCCGCGTCGTTGTCGGAACGCGGTCGGCGGTGTTTGCGCCTGCGGAAAACCTCGGCCTTATTCTGGTCGATGAAGAGCAGGAGCACACCTATAAGTCGGAAAATGCACCGCGCTACCATGCGCGGGAGGTCGCCATCTATCGCGGCGTTCAGGAGGGCGCGCTGGTCGTGCTCGGGTCGGCGACGCCGTCGGTCGAGAGCATGTATTTCGCAAGGAGCGGCGTTTATTCGCTCTATACGATGCGCCAGCGCTACAACGGACAGGCGCTGCCGACGGTCGAGATCGTCGATATGAAGCAGGAGCTGCGAAACGGCAATCCCGCTTCGATCAGCGGAGCGCTGGAAGAGCGCCTGCGGGAAAACATTCTCTCCGACAGGCAGTCCATCCTGTTTCTCAACCGGCGCGGCAACAGCCGCTGCCTTGTGTGCGTGGAGTGCGGCGAAGCGCCGTCCTGCCCGAGATGCAGCGTCTCGCTGACCTACCACTCCGTCAACCGGCGGCTCATGTGCCACTACTGCGGCTATTCCCACGCGCTGCCGCAGCGCTGCCCGCAGTGCGGCGGGCCGCTCAAGCCGGTCGGCGCGGGTACGCAGAAGATCGAGGAGGAGCTGCGCTACTTCTTCCCGGACACGGCCGTTTTGCGCATGGACGCAGACACGGTGACGGCCTCTAACAACCATGAGGCCATCCTCGGCCGCTTCCGCCGGGAGAGGATCCCCATTCTGCTTGGCACGCAGATGGTGGCGAAGGGGCTGGATTTTGAAAACGTGACGCTCGTCGGCGTCGTGGACGCGGATATGTCGCTGTATGTGGACAATTTCCGCGCGGCGGAGACGACGTTTTCCCTCATTACACAGGTCGTCGGGCGGGCCGGACGGGGCGCTGCCTCCGGCACGGCGGTCATTCAGACGATGGCCCCGGAGCACCCGGTTTTGCAGCTTGCCGCAAAGCAGGATTACGACGCCTTTTACGAGCTGGAGATCAAAATTCGGACGATGCGCGGCTTTCCGCCGCTGCGGGATATTTTCCTGCTGACATTCACGGGAATGCACGAGGATCAGGTCATGCGCGCGGCTGCGCGCTTCCGGGACAGGCTGTCTGCCAGCCTGACGCAGGACGCGGAGCTGTGTGAGGCGCTGCTGCTGGGGCCAAGTCCCGCGCCGGTCGCAAGGGTGAACTACACCTACCGCTACCGGCTGACGCTGAGCTGCAAGAATTCACGGAAGCTGCGGCAGCTGCTTTCCCAGCATCTGCGCATGTTTTTTACGGAAAAGGAGAATAAGGGCGTCAGCGCCTTTGCCGACGTCAATTCATATGATTAGGAGGATGCCGGTATGGCACTGAGAAAGATCGTAACGGTGGGAGACCCGATTTTGACAAAAAAATGCCGCCCGGTCACAAAATTTGACGACCGTCTGGCGACGCTCCTCGACGACATGTTCGAGACCATGCACGACGCCAACGGCGTCGGCCTCGCGGGGCCGCAGGTCGGCATTCTGCGCCGGGTCGTGGTCGTCGATACCGGCGAGGAGGACATCGAGCTGGTCAACCCGGAAATTCTGCACGTCAGCGAGGAAACGCAGACGGGGCTTGAGGGCTGCTTAAGCCTGCCGGGCCAGTACGGCATCGTGACGCGGCCGAACTTTGTGACCGTCCGCGCACAGGACCGCTACGGAGACTGGTATGAGTACGACGGCGAGGAGCTGGTCGCGCGCTGCTTCTGTCATGAGATCGACCATCTGGACGGGCATATGTACACCGAGATCGCGGAGCGGATGCTCTCGCCGGAAGAATTGGAAGAGATCATGAAGCAGGACGAGGAAGCGGAGGAAGCGAAATGAGACTCGTTTATATGGGCACGCCGGATATTGCCCGCGTGTGCCTGCAAAGGCTCCATGAACGCGGCTTTGAGATCGCTGCCGTCTATACGAAGCCGGATACGCCGAAAAATCGCGGCATGAAGCTGGCACAGTCGCCGGTGAAGGAGTATGCGCTTTCCGTCGGCATGCCCGTCGTGCAGCCGCAGAGCTTCCGCGACGACGCTGTCGTGGAAGAGCTTCGCGCGCTGGCGCCTGACCTGATCGTCGTGGTCGCCTATGGAAAAATTCTGCCGCAGCGCGTGCTGGACATTCCAAAGCTCGGCTGCATCAACATGCATGCCAGCATCCTGCCGGAGCTGCGCGGTGCGGGGCCGGTGCAGTGGTCGATCCTCAACCACTGCGACGAGACCGGCATTTCCGCGATGTACCTGACCGCTGGAATGGACGAGGGCGACGTGATCGAAATTCGCAAAACGCCCATCGAGCCGATGGAGACCTCGGAGGAGCTGATGGCGCGGCTGGCGGATATCGCGGCGGAGCTTGCCTGCGACACCGTCCGCGCAATCGAAAACGGAACGGCGCAGCGCACGCCGCAGGATAACGCGAAGGCAACGTATGCGCCGATGCTCACGAAGGAGCTTTCGCCCATCGACTGGACGCAGTGCGAGCGCTATGTGATCGACCAGGTGCGCGGGCTTATCCCGTGGCCGGTCGCCACGGCGGAGCTTGGCGGAAAGCGCTTCAAGATCTTCCGCGTCGAGCCGACCGGAAAAACGACGGAGAAAGCGCCCGGAACGCTCGTGGCGCTGGATAAAAAGGGCCTTGAGATCGCCTGCGGCGGAGGCGCGGTCGTGCGCATCGCCGAGCTTCAGGCGGAGGGCGGCAAGCGGATGCGCGCAGCTGACTATTTCCGGGGCCACCCCATTGAGATTTAAGGAATTGGAACATGAATGCTAGAACGACGGCGCTGTCCGCGCTGATCGCCACAAGACGGCAGAATGCATGGTCTGACGGCGTCCTGAAGGAGTATATCGCCCGCGACCGGCTCGATGCGCGCGACGCGGCGCTGGCCAGCAGGCTCTGCTACGGCGTGCTGCAAAACCGGATGCTGCTGGATTTTTATATCGCGTACTTCCTGAACGGAAAGCTGCGGGAGCTTCAGCCGGTCGTGCTGGATATCCTGCGGCTGGGCGCGTTCCAGATCGTATTTCTGGATAAGATCCCGGCATCGGCGGCGGTCAATGAGGCGGTCGAGCAGTGCAAGAGCTATGCGAACCGGCGCGCGGCAGGACTCGTAAACGGGCTGCTGCGCGCGATGGCGAGAAGCCGGGACGCGCTGCCGGAGCCGCCGGATCTGGCGACGAAATACAGCCATCCGCAGGAGCTGGTCGAGCTTCTGGAGGAAAGTGTGGGAAAGGACGCCATCGAACCGCTGCTGAAAAGCGACAACGAGATCACGCCGACGATCCTGCACGCAAACCCGCTTCGGGCGGACGTGGAAAGCGTTTTCGCGGAGCTGGAGGCGGCGGGCGCGGTGCTGACGCCGCACCCGTGGCTGCCGGACTGCCGCCTTGCGCAGGGGACCGGGAATCTCGAACGACTGGATGCCTTCCGGGACGGACGGGTCTACGTTCAGGATCCGGCGGCGCATCTGGCGGCGCTGGCTTCCGGCGTGGAACCGGGAATGCAGGTGCTGGATGCCTGTGCGGCTCCCGGCGGCAAGAGCTTCGCCGCGGCGATGCAGATGCGCAATGAGGGAAGCATCCTCTCCTGCGACATCCATCCGCACAAGCTGACGCTGATCGAAAAGGGCGCGGAGCGCCTCGGGATCACGATGCTGCAAACGAGGCTGCAAAACGCGGCGGAGCATGATCCGGCGCTTGACGGACAGTTTGACGCGGTGATCGCCGACGTGCCGTGCTCCGGACTCGGCGTGATCCGAAAGAAGCCGGATATCCGCTATAAGCCTTTGGAGCCGCTGGCGCGGCTGCCGGAGCTTCAGCGTGCGATCCTGGAGAACGTCTGCCGCTATGTGAAGCCCGGCGGAACGCTGGTCTACAGCACCTGTACGGTGCTCCGGCGCGAAAACGAGGCGGTCGCGGAGGCATTCTTGAAGGAGCATCCCGATCTTTCACCGGAAACGATCCCAGCCCCAACGGGCTTCGGGCTTGAAAATGACGGGATGCTGACGCTCCTGCCATTCAAACACGACACCGACGGATTTTTTATTTGCAGGATGAGGAAGCATTCATGAAGCAGGATCTTAAGTCCATGACGCTGGCCGAAATGCAGGCGGCCTTCCGGGAGCTGGGGGAACCGGCCTTCCGCGCAAAGCAGGTCTTTGTCTGGCTGCACAGGGGCGCTGCTTCGTTTGACGAGATGACGAATCTCTCCAAGCCGCTGCGGCAGAGGCTGGACGGGCTGTATGATATCACAGCGCCGGAGATCGTCCGGAAGCTGCAGTCGCAGAAGGACGGCACGATCAAGTACCTCTGGAAGCTGCGCGACGGAAACTGTGTGGAGTCAGTGCTCATGCAGTACCACCACGGCAATTCCATCTGTATTTCCTCTGAGGTCGGCTGCCCGATGGGCTGTAAGTTCTGCGCGTCCACGCTGGGCGGGCTGGTGCGGCGGCTGGAGCCGTCGGAGCTGCTCGATCAGGTGATCTTCGCACAGAAGGATTCCGGCATGGAGATCTCCAACATCGTTCTGATGGGCATTGGCGAGCCGCTTGACAATTTTGACAATGTGATGCGCTTTCTGGAGCTGGTCAACAGCCCGGACGGGCTGAACATCGGAATGCGGCACATCAGCCTGTCGACCTGCGGCCTTGTGGACAAGATCCGCCTGCTTGCGCAGAAAAAGCTTCAGCTGACGCTTTCCGTATCGCTGCATTCGCCGGACGACGAGAGCCGCAGCAAGATCATGCCGGTCAACCGGCGCTGGAATGTGGAGCAGCTTCTTGCCGCGTGTAAGGAGTATTACGAGATCACCGGACGGCGCGTATCCTTTGAGTACACGATGATCGACGGCGTCAGCGACTCACCGGAGCAGGCGGAGCTGCTGGCAAAAAAGCTTCAGGGCATGGCGGCGCACGTCAACATGATCCCGCTGAATAGCGTGGAGGAATCGGGCTTGAGGTGCAGCTCACGGCAGGCCATTGCAAAGTTTCAGGAAATTCTTGAACGCCACGGCGTGACCGCAACAGTTCGCCGGACGCTCGGTAGTGATATCAACGCCTCCTGCGGGCAGCTGCGCAGGAAATACGAAAAAAACGGGGAGGAATGAACGTGCAGATCTGGGGCCTTACCGATCCCGGCAACATCCGCCAGCAGAATCAGGACACCTACGAGATCGTCAGCTTTGGGCATGACCGCGCGCTGATGATCGTCTGCGACGGCATGGGCGGTGCGAAGTCCGGAAATATTGCCAGCTCCATGGCGGCGGAGACCTTCGTCGCGGAGGTCAGGCGGTGCCAGAAGCTGGCGACGGGCACGGAGCGCGTGATCTCCATCCTCAAGGGCGCGCTGGAGCTTGCCAATCAGGCCGTTTATGAGCATTCCGGCCTCAGCGACGACTATTCCGGCATGGGTACGACGCTGGTCGCGGCGTTTCTGCTCCGCAATACGGCGGTCGTTATCAACGTCGGCGACAGCCGCGCCTATCACTTTTCCCAGCAGGGCGTCCGCCAGCTCAGCTGCGACCACTCCGTCGTAGAGCTGATGGTGCAGCGCGGGGAGCTGACCCGCGAGCAGGCAAAAAATTACCCGGGAAAGAATCTGATCACCCGCGCCGTCGGCACGGAGCCGCAGGTGGAGGGCGACATTTATGTGCAGGAGCTGAAAAAGGACGACTGCATCCTGCTTTGCTCCGACGGCCTCTCCAACGAGATGGCCGATCAGGAGATGCTGTTCGAGGTGGCGCACGGGCTGAAAAAAAGCACCTGCTGCGAACGCCTGCTTGCCATTGCGAAAAACCGCGGCGCGCCGGACAATGTGACCGTGACGCTGGCCGTGATCTGAGCAGCCGCGCCGGAGGCTATGCGCCGGGCGCGGAAACGGCGGCCGTCCGCCGCTTGAGACGGAATTCTGGTAAAGGAGCTACTTATGGATAACTACATAGGCAGGCTATTGGATGATCGCTACGAAATATTGGAGATGATCGGCTCCGGCGGCATGGCCGTCGTATACAAGGCGCGCTGCAACCGCCTGAACCGCCTCGTCGCCATCAAAATACTCAAGGAGGAGCTTTCGAAGGACGAGGAGTTCCGCCGCCGCTTCCATGCCGAGTCGCAGGCCGTCGCCATGATGTCCCATCCAAACATCGTGAGCGTCTATGACGTGTCCCATTCCGAGAATGTGGACTATATCGTTATGGAGCTGATCGACGGCATCACGCTCAAGCAGTATATGGAGCAGAAGCAGGTGCTCAACTGGCGCGAGGCGCTGCATTTTGCCACGCAGATCGCAAAGGCGCTCGAGCACGCGCACAGCCGCGGCATTATCCACCGCGACATCAAGCCGCACAACATCATGGTGCTCAAGGACGGCAGCGTGAAGGTCGCGGACTTCGGCATTGCGCAGATGGCGTCTGCTCAGAGCACGCTTACGCGCGAGGCGCTCGGCTCGGTACACTACATTTCGCCGGAGCAGGCCAAGGGCGCGCATGTGGATGCGCGGACGGATCTGTACTCGCTCGGTGTCGTGATGTATGAGATGCTGACCGGACGGCCGCCCTTTGACGGCGATACGCCGGTCTCCGTCGCCATCCAGCACATCAACGCGAAGGCCGTTCCGCCGCGTCAGCTCAATCCGTCGATCCCGGTCGGACTGGAGCAGATCACGATGCACGCCATGACGGCGGATCGGGACAAGCGCTATTCCAGCGCGACGGAGATGCTCGAGGATCTGGAAAAATTCCGCCGCGACCCGAATATGACCTTCGATTTTACCGCGCCGCGTGACGGCATGGATTTTGCACAGCTCCTGAATACGCCCGACCGCCCACAGCGGCAGGAGACGGAGCGTCCGCAGCGTCAGCCGCGAACGGAGCCGGTAAAAATGCCCGAGAAGCGGGAGAAGGAAGGCTCCAGCGAGGCGCGCAAGAGCAGCCGCATCGCCGTGACCGCCGGGATCGTCTGCATCGTGCTGGCGATTTTGGGTATCGTCTATTTCCTGTACAATTATTTCGTATCCGATCTGTTTACCAAAACGGAGGAGGACGTTGTTCCGACGCTGATCGGGGCGAATTATGACGAATTGAAGCTCAGCGACTATCCGAATTTCAAGATCGAGATCCAGGAATGGCGCGCAAGCGATGAATATGCCTACGGCTACATTCTTGACCAGTCCCCGGCGCCCGGCCGCACCGTCAAGGTTGGCTCGACGGTCGGACTGATCGTCTCCTCCGGCGCGGAGGAGAAGAAAATGCCGGATCTGGTCAACATGACGCTCCAGAATGCGCTGACCTCGCTCAATACGATGAGCATTCCCGTGACGGCGAATCCCATCTATGAGGAAAGCGACGTTGTGACGGACGGCTATGTGATCCGCACGGAGCCTGCAAAGGACGAGCCGCTGACAGAGGGACAGGTCGTGAACATCTACGTCAGTCTCGGAACGGCGGCGGAGCTGGTGCGCGTGCCGTCGCTCGTCGGCATGACGGTCGAGAATGCAAAGGCATTGATCGAGGCCAAGGGTCTGAGCGTCGGGAGCGCGACGGCGGTAGAGAGTGACCTCCCGGAGGGGACGGTCACATTCCAGAGCATCGACCCGGACGAAGAGGTCCGGAGAGATACGGTCATCAATTTGCAGATATCCAAAGGCCCGGCTGACGCGGAGACGCCAGCGATCATTTCGCAGTCTACGGATACGACGGTCACGCGTGGCGAAACGCTCACGCTGGAGGTCGAGGCACAGTCCACAGACGACGGCGTTCTGAGCTATGCGTGGTATCAGACGCCCAGCGGCAGCACTGACGACGGCGTTCTGGTCGGAAGCCGCGCTGCATGCAGCGTCAGCACCGAAACACCCGGAACCTACTATTATTTCTGCAAGGTTGTGAACACGGTCGGCGACGAGACGTCGTTTGCCTACTCGGAGATGATCTGCCTGACCGTCACGGAGGCGGCGGTTACGGACGTGATCCTGCATGTGCAGATGCCGTCCGGCGATGGAATCTATGAGGTCTACGTCATGGTCGGCGACGAAATCCAAATCGAGCCGTTTGAGGTCGATATGAGCAAGAATATCGGGCGCGATCTGGAGCTGCCGGTCAAGGGAAGCGGCATTAAGCTCGTGACCATATTTGTGGATGGCGAGGAATATGACACACAGCTGGTCGATTTCGACGCGGAAGGGTATTGATGGTGGAGCAGAATAGGATCGTGAAGGCCCTGAGCGGCTTCTATTACGTCCAGACGCCGGACGGCGTGGTGGTCGAGTGCCGCGCGCGCGGACGCTTCCGCAAGGAGGGCGTGACGCCGCTGGTGGGCGATCTGGTGGAGATCACCGTGGAGGCAAACGGAAAGGGAACGGTCGATGCGATTTTGCCGCGACGCAATTCCTTCCTGCGTCCGGCGGTCGCAAACATCGACCTGCTGGTCGTGCTGGCCTCCTGCGCCATCCCGGAAACAGAACCGTTTCTGATCGACCGCATCTTTGCCATCGCGGGTCGGCGGAGCGTACCGGTGCTGCTGTGCATCAACAAAAACGATCTGCGCTCCGGCGAGGAGCTGCGGCGGATCTATGAGCACGCGGGCTTTGATGTGCTGTGTACCAGTGCGGAGACCGGAGAGGGGATCGCGGAGCTGCGTGAGCGGATCAAGGGAAAGCTTACCGCGTTTACCGGAAATTCCGGCGTCGGAAAGAGCAGCGTGCTCAACGCGATGGAACCGGAGCTGCGGCTTGCGGTGGGCGAGGTGTCCGAAAAGCTTGGACGCGGCCGCCACACGACGCGGCACATCGAGCTGTACCGCTTCCCGGACGGGACGCTCGTTGCGGATACGCCCGGCTTTTCCTCCTTCGACACCGACGAGATGGAGCTGATCCGAAAGGAAGAATTGCAGGACACGTTCCCGGATTTCGCGCCGTACCTCGGCAAATGCCAGTTCCGGGATTGCTCCCACCGGAAGGAGCCAGGCTGCGCCGTGCGCGAGGCGCTGGAAAAGGGGCTTCTGGAAAAGAGCCGCTATGAAAGCTATTTGCGTATGTACGAGGCGGTCAGTCAGCTCAAGCCGTGGGAGATGAAGGAGCGCGGAGCACTCTGACTTTCAGGCTGCTTTTTGCAGTATGAAGCGGGTCACGGGTGGTAAGAAATGCAGGAGCTTGCATGGAAGCCGCCGCAGACGCCAAAATGGAATATGAACAGGAGCCGCCGGCCGCGCAATATGCGCAGTGCCGGCGGCTTTTTTGCTCCCGGCCGGGAAGAGGCACGGTCTTCGGTGTCACATTTTCAATAGCCTCCGCGTATGGTGAAGCAGGGGTGGTATCATGTGTTCACGTTCGTGCGGGCTCAGCTGCGTCCTTGTGGCGCTGGGAGCCGGGCTGCTGGCATCGCTGTTGATCCCGGGATGGTTTGCGCGCGTGCTCGTCGGGATCATTCTCATTGTGCTCGGCGTTCTGATCGCGGGCTGCCGGAGGTGAGCACGGCTCCGGGGCGCGCCTCCGGACTGCGCAGACGGGAGGGAGCATATTGAAGATCATTACGGTAAGAGCGCCCGGCCTGCTGGCCGGGCTCCTGAAAAGGCTGATCGGGGCCGGAAAGCAGAGCTGAGCAGGAATATCCTTGTCCGCTGCCGCGTATAAATACGGTAGAACATACAAGGAGTGATGCTGCATGGAGCTTTCTTTTGAAACCAGGCCGGTGCGCTATCTCGGCCATATTTTACATGAGACCGGACGGCAGGAGGAAACGGCCGAGGTCATTGTCCCGGATAGCTGCCCGGATGTGGAGCGCGTCGTGTTCGCGTCGGCCTCCGCGCTTCTGCGCGGGACGGAATGCCGCGCGGGAAGCGTATTGATCTCCGGCGGCATCCGCGCGTCGGCGCTCTGCGTCCCGGAGGACGGCACTTCGCCGCAGAAGCTGGACGCCTACCTTCCGTTCAGCCTGCGCATGGAGCATACCGCCATCGCGGAGCGGACGCAGGTATTCCCGGAGCTTTTTGTGCGGCAGGCAGACGCGCGGCTGGTCAATTCCAGAAAAATCCTGTTCCGCGTCGATCTTGGCTGCACGCTGGACGGCTACGAGCAGAAGGAGCTGAACGTCTATACGCTGCAATCGCCGCCGCAGCAGCTCCAGCTGCGCACGCAGACATATCCCGTCCTGCTTCCGACGGAAACCTCGGAAAAGTCCTTCACGCTGTCCGACGAGCTGGAGCTGCCGTCCGGGAGGGCGCAGCCCACAGAGATCCTCAGCTATGAAACGAGGCCGGAGGTCACGGACTGCAAGGTCGTTGGGAGCAAGGCCGTGTTCAAGGGCAATCTCTGCCTGCATGTGCTCTACCGCAATGCGGAGGGGGGACTTGGCGTATGGGAGCGGCAGCTTCCGTTCTCGCAGTTCTGCGACCTGACCGGCGACTACGAGCAGGCGCAGATGGACGCGCAGGTGGTCGTGACCTCTGCGGAGCTGGAGCTGGATGCGTCCGACGCGCATAGACTGCTGCTGTCTGTCGGCATGACGGCACAGTGCGTCGTCAGCGATACGCTGACGCTGACCTTGACAGAGGACGCCTACGCAGTCGGCGCGGCCTTGGAGCCGGAGTGGACGCAGTATGATCTGGAATGCCGCCTTGACCGGCAGACGCTCCGCGACGCGGTCCGGCAGCAGATCGGCGGCGAAATTGCAGGCGTGGTGGACACGGCGGTGTATCTGGACGCGCCGTATCTCGAACGCGACGGCGGTGCGATGCGCGTAAAGGCGCCGATGACGCTGCGGGTGCTCTATCAGGATGCCTCCGGCGCGCTTCAGGGCACGGCGGTCAAATCGGAGGCGGCGGTCGAAACGGCGCTCTGCGAAAACGCGCGGTGCTTTGCGTCGGCGTTTGCCTGCGGGAGCAGCGTGCAGGCGGCTGCGGATGGCGCGGAGGCGCGGACGGAGGTCACGTTCCGCCTGTCATGCAGCGCTGCGCAGCAGCTTCAGACGCTCAGCGGCGGCACGCTCGAGCTTTGCACCGAGCGCGATCCGGAGCGGCCCTCCGTCGTCCTGCGCGCACCGCGCGGCAGGGAGAGCGTCTGGGAGATCGCCAAGCAGTACGGCACGACGGTGCAGGCTGTGAAGGAGGCGAATCATCTGGACTCCGAGCTTGTGGAGGAGGGGCAGCTCCTGCTGATCCCGATGTGAGATGTAAAATGGTGCGGCCTGACTTCGGTCAGGCCGCGCGTTTTTCCGGCAATGGAAATGCATAGATCCGGGTTTGTCCTCATAGAGTTAGAACAGAACAGGTAAGGAGGCGGTATCGTGAAGGAACGCACGATTTATGAGCAGATCGCGGAGCGCACGGACGGCGGCGTTTATATCGGCGTGGTGGGCCCTGTGCGGACGGGAAAATCCACGTTTGTCAAGCGGTTTATGGAGCAGCTGGTGCTGCCGAATATTGAAAATGTCTACCGGCGCGAGCGTGCGAAGGATGAGCTGCCGCAGAGCGGCTCGGGAAAGACCATCATGACCTCGGAGCCGAAATTTGTGCCGGAGGAGGCCGTGGAGATCAGCCCGGACGGCAAGAGCCGGCTTTCGGTGCGGCTCATTGACACGGTCGGGTACATGGTGGATGGCGCGATGGGCGCGGAGGAGGACGGCGCGCCGCGCATGGTGACGACGCCGTGGTTCGAGGAGCCAATCCCCATGACGCAGGCGGCGGAGCTTGGCACAAAGAAGGTCATGGAGGAGCACAGCAGCATCGGGATCGTCCTGACGACCGACGGAACGGTCACGGACATTCCGCGTCAGGATTATGTGCAGGCGGAGCAGCGGGCCATCACTGACATGAAGGCAACAGGGAAGCCGTTCCTCGTGCTGGTGAACTCGGAGCAGCCGGACGGGCAGGCCGCGCAGGCGCTCCGTGAGCAGCTTGCGGAGCAGTACGGCGTCCATGCGGTCTGTGTCAACTGCCTGACGATGACGGTGCAGGAAATCCTCGGAATCCTCACGCAGCTGCTGTATGAGTTCCCGGTATCGGAGCTTCGCTTCTTCCTGCCGGGATGGGTCACGGCGCTTCCGGCGGAGCATCCGCTCAAAACGACGCTCTATGAGGCGATGCGGCAGAGCGCAGCCAACATCTCGCGGCTCAGCGAGGCGGAGCCTGCGGTCAGAAAGCTTCTGGAGCTGGAGCAGGTGGAGGATTTCGCCGTCCGCGACGTCGATCTCGGAAGCGGCATTCTGAGCTGCGTGCTGACCTTCCCGGAAAAGCTCTTCTATCAGGTGCTTTCGGAGGAAAGCGGCTTCCCGGTCGAGAATGACGGAGAGCTTCTGGAGCTTCTGGAGTCGCTGTCGGCGGCCAAGCGGGAGTATGACCGCATCGCGCCTGCGTTGGAGCAGGTACGCGCGACAGGCTACGGGATCGTTATGCCGTCCGCGGAGGAAATGCATCTGGAGGTGCCGCAGATCGTTCGGAAAAACGGGAATTACGCCGTCAAGCTTCAGGCCAGTGCGCCGTCCATCCACATGATGCGCGCGGACATCCGCACGGAGATCAGCCCAATGGTCGGCGACGAAAAGCAGTCGGAGGACTTGATCCACTATCTGCTTGGAGAGTACGAGGGAAACACCGAAAAGCTCTGGGAGAGCAATATTTTCGGGAAATCGCTCTTTCAGCTTGTGAATGAGGGATTGAGCGCGAAGCTCAAGCGGATGCCGGAGGACGCGCGCATGAAGCTCAAGGATTCGCTCACGCGCATTATCAATGAATCGAGCGGCGGCCTGATCTGCATTATTCTTTGAACGGCTTTCCTGCAATTCGTGAATTCAAAGAAAAAGGAGCACACCCTCCGGGCGTGCTCCTTGATTATATGCGGTGGTTCAGTTGAATTCGGGACCGTTCTGGGAATAGTTGCTGGCCTGAACGGCGTAGAGGTTGTCGTCCGGACGGATGATGCCGGCATGGATGCCGCGCTCCTTCAGCTCCAAATAGAAATGCGTCATCGTCATGCTCATGTAGGGCGTAAGGAAAATCGTACCAATTCCGAAGGTGAGGGCGCTCAGAAGAAGCCAACCGATGAAGGACAGCTCGACGACGAAGGCCTTGAAGCGGTTGCCGTACATGAGCTGCTTGGAAATCTCAAAGGCGCGGCTCTGGTCAAGCGCGGGATTTTCCGCCATCATGTAATCGATCAGCAAGTAGGAATAGCCCTTGATAATGCCGGGAATCACAAAAAGCAGCGACCAGAGAAACGTAAACAAGCCCTTCAGGAAGAGCGCAAGGATGGCGTTCATGAGATTGCCGGACTTGTAGATGTTGAAGATTTCATTCGTGTTGACGCCGCAGCCCTGCGCGGTACGGATATACATACGCTGAACGCCAAGGCTGACCGGGATGGTATAGAAGAGAGCTACGGCAATCGATGCGACGGCACCGACAGCCGGGCCAAGAAGCTGTGCAATGCCGGAAATCAGACCGGAGACGATTGCAACGATGAGCGTTGCGCCGACAAAGGTCCAATACGTTCCGCGAAGTGTTGCTTTTGCGCGTTCCTTCAGAACGGCGCTTGGAATGTCCATGTTGATCATACAGTAAGTTCCTTTCTTTCTTCTTTCTTTTTCTCCGCATTCAGCATAGCATCATTTTCCAGAGAAATCAACGCTTATTTACTTAAAAAGAGAAAATACTGATAAGGGGTGATCGAAATGAAGAAAAAGGACGGCGGCTTTCCGTATGACGAAACGCCGATGGTCCATGCATTTCCCGGAAATGCGGACGACTGCTTCGACATGGTGAATCAATACGGGACGTATGAGATCCAGCGCACGGCGGACACGGGGAACTTCTTCCCGGCCATCGCGCAGGGACTGCCGAAGGACGCGGACTTTGAGATCCGCACCAAAAATCTGGATGACATGAACGAAGAGTAAAAGCGGGGCGCTGCCGGTTGGCAGCGCCCTATACTTACTTATTCCCAGCCAGCCCAGACCTCCGGGCAGTAGCCGACGGTCGCCTTTTTGCCGTTGCGGACGACCGGCGTTTTCATGAGGGAAGGGTCGTCAAAGACCTTGTCCTCCTTGTCGCGGTCGCTTGACAGGTAGCGAAGCAGATCGATCTGCGGGTGCTTTTTCTCCCAGTCGATCAGCTTGTCGATCCCGCCGACGGCGCGCAGCACGCTGTCGAACTCGCCGCCGGACATGCCGTATTTCAGAAGATCGATGCTCTGAAATCTGATCCCGCGCTCCTTGAACCAGCGCTCGGCCTTTTTCGTGTCGAAGCATTTGAATTTTCCGAAAATCTGAATATTCATCTCAATCCTCCAGAAGTGCGTAGGCCTCCGCCAGATTGTCGGCGGAGAACAGAAACTCGCCGCGGGGGGAGTAGACCTCCACATGATCTCTGACATACCGAACGGAAATTTCCATGACACAGCATCCTTTCTCTTGAGCTGTGCCTATTATACGAAAGCTAATGTCCGATAAACCGGACTATATAAGCATTAGGGCCAGTAATCTCCGCTCTCGTCCCAGAAGCCGCCGCCGTAGTCGCTCTGCCATGCCGCGGACACGGTCACGTTCCCGGCCGCCACGTCGCGCTCCGTGAGCGCCACGCCGTCCTCCGTGAACCAGCCAAGGAAGGTATCGCCTTCGCATTCCGCTCTGAACAGCGGGTCGTAATAGCTTCCGGCGCGGTAAAGGCCGACGTCGGTCTCCAGCTCGCCGCGATCCGTCGTATAGATGACGTAATAGAAGGTGTTGGCGGCGGAGCCGGTGTAGTCATTGTCGAAGAACATTTGCAGCTCGCGGATCCGCCGGGTAATGAGGCCCTTGTGGATCTGCGCGTCGGTGCCGACATGGCACCAGACGCCGTAGGCGCTGGCAAACTCATTTTCGGTGTAGTCGCCGCGGATGAGCAGATTGGCAAGCTTGGTGTTTTTCATCCAGCTGCTGCCGAGGTTGTAGCTGAAGCAGATGAGCGCGTCATATTGGTTGTCGCTCAGACGGAGATTGTTCTTTTCGAGGAAAGCGTCCAGATCCTTCTCAAAGCCCTGAAGGTACTTCCGCAGCAGACGGTCGGCCTCTTCACGGGTGATGCCGTTGGGGTACTCGCCCTCCTTGCAGGCGCTGCCGTAGCCGATGGAATACTGCTGATAATCCCAGTACGGTTTTTCCTGGAAGCCCTCCAGCTCCTTGATAAGGCTCACGCACTTTTCTGTCGTGCGGAGTTGGATGTCAGAGTTCTCACCGGAGGAATCGTCATTCGTGTTCTGATCCTCGCGGTAGGTATAGATGCGGTGGACGATGGCCGAAAGCTCGGCGCGCGTGAGCGTCCGCCCGGGAAGATATGTACCGTCCTTGTAGCCGTTGATGATCCCGGCCTCGTAGAGCGCCTGCGTGAAGTCGTCCGTGGTGTCCACAAAGTAGTTTTCCGCGGACTGGCGTTCCAGATGCAGCGCCTTTGCGGCGATCTTTGCAACAAGGCTGCGCAGGATGGTCACATCCAGATCGGTGATCTCGCCGCGCTCCAGAATGTCCTCGTCAAGCGCCAGATTGAGGTACCCGCGCGCCCAGTGTGAGGCGACGCGCTCCGGCTCGCCGTAACCGGCGGCAAGAAGGATCATTTTCAGCGCCTGTCCGGTCGTGACGGTGCTTTCGGGCTGAAAGGTGCCGTCCTTGAAGCCGTCGATGACTCTGGCGTCGTAGAGGGCCATCACGTCCTTGTAGTACCACGAGCCGGGCTGAACGTCCGGAAATATGACCTCGTCCGGCTCGGTCTCCTCCTCCGGGATGTCGTCATACCAGCCGTTGTCGTTCCAGCCGTCCCAGCTGCCGTCGTCCTCCTCTGCAAAAACAGGGAAAACGGTCAGACCGAGGATCAGCAGAAGCGTCAGAAAAAGTGTTTGCAGGCGGTGCGCCATACGCTCACACTCCTTTCAAATGGTTACAAAGTTTCTACGATTATAACAGAAAGAGATACAAAATGCAACCGTTCCCGGCAAAGTATCCGAATCTGAGACCGAAAATTCAGAAAAAAGTGCAGGACAGATGCTGTCCTGCACAAAATTTTACTGGATTCTGGCGCGGCTTCCAGAGACTGACGGGAGCGCTCAGAGTGCCTCCAGCCAGCGGAGCACGTCGCCGTAGACCTCGCTCCGGTTGACCTCATTGAGCATCTCGTGGCGGCCCTCCGGATAAATGTGAATGGTGATATTGCGCAGTCCGGTGCGCTTGAAGGCGTCGATGGTTTTCAGGACGCCCTTGGCCATGCCGCCGACGGGATCCTTTGCGCCGGAAACGAAGAGAACGGGCAACGCCTTGTTCATCTTCGCCAGGTTGGCAGGCTCCTGATTCATGCGGATGCCGGTCAGCATATCCCGCGCAAGACCGATCGTCGCGTCAAAGCCGCAGAGCGGATCAGCCATATACTTGTCCACAACGGCGTCGTCAGAGCAGATCCAGTCGTTCGGCGTCCGGTTCGGCTTGAACATCTTATTATAGGTGCCGAAAATGAGAGAGTTGAGCAGGGGACTGGTCTTTGTCTCGCCAAGACGCTTTTCCTCAAGCTTGCAGAGTGCAAGCCCTGCCTTGAGCGCGGCGGCGGGCTGCCAGCCGGTGCCGGAGATGATCGCGGCGTTCAGCGCCTCCGGGTAGGTGTAGAGATAGGTGCGCAGCAGGAACGAGCCCATGCTGTGGCCGAGGAAGATATACGGCAGGCCCGGATGCTCCGCCGCAGTCTTGTCATGAAGCGCCTTGACATCCGCGACGGCGTTCATCCAGCCGCCGTTGAAGTAGCCCTTCAGATCGCCGACGATGGAGCCGCCGTGGCCCATGTGATCCTCCGCCGTGACGATATAGCCGTGCTGATTCAGAAAGCGCGCGAAATGGTCGTAGCGGCCGATGTGCTCGGCAATGCCGTGGACGAGCTGGACGACGGCCTTCGGCTTCGACTCCGGAAGCCACTTGCGGCAGTGCAGCTGACCGCCGCCGGTCGAGGGAATATAAAAGATCTCCATTTTTGCGAAGCTCCTTTCTAAAGTCCGGTTTATTGGACATATCTTCCTGTATGATAAATGCGTGGACAGGAGGTATGTACTATGACGTGTGAAAACAATGTGATCGAGCTGAAACGCTTTCGCCCGGAAACGCGCTGGGAAGAAGAGCTGCGCCGCGAGGCGCGTGAGCGGCGGGAGAAGAAAATGCTCCGCTCGGAGCGGCTTCTGAACGCTGTGGAAACGGTCGTGACCTGCGCCATCGGCATCGGCTTCACTGTGTGCATTGCGCTGTTTCTGACGATGCTCTGAGGTCAGAGCTTTGTGACGGAGCCGTCCGGCTCCAGAAGGTACTGCGCTGCTGGCGGATAGCCGAGGCCGGGAATGCTCTGCGCGCAGGAGACGCCTGCCGTGTGGAAGATGAGCAGATCGCCCTCCCTGACCGGCGGAAGGATGCAGCCCTCCGCGAGGAAGCCATAGGATTCGGCCTGACAGCCCGCAACGTCGCAGACGACGCGCCCTTCCGGCGCGCTCTTGCCGAGAACGCTGATATGGTGGTGTACGCCAAGCTGACCCGCGGTCGGGAGCTGGCAGCAGGCTGCGTCCAGAAGAATAAGCGGACGGCGGCGCTGCTTGACCGCGCGGACACGCGCGGCAAAGACGGCGTGCGGAGCCAGCATCCGTCGTCCAAGCGTGGTTTTCAGGCGGATATGGCCAAGACCCTCCGGCGCAAGAAGCTGTTCGTACAGGGAGCGGATCGCCTCGCCGCAGGCAGAAAGCTCCGGCGCTGGATACTCCGGCCGGGAGGATGCGCCGATGCCGTCGCCGAGGCAGATGCTCTCCGGCGCGATGCCGGTCTCGCGGAAAAGCGCTGCGGCCAGCGTAAAGAGCAGCCGTGCGGCGGCCGGATAATAGTCCGGCGAAAGCTCGTTGTAGAGCGCCTGAAAGCTCAGGCCAAGCTGCGGCGTGCCGAACATATGCAGCTGCCGCGCGAGCTGAAACAGCTCCGCCTGCGGCATTCCAAGGCGGACGCGATCAAGCGATGTGATCGTGCGGCCTTCGAAGGTCAGCTTCCCGCCGGGGTTGAAGCGCAGAAGCACACGCTTCGGCGGCGTGTGCGGAAGATCATATGCGCCGTCAAGGATGCGCAGAGCAGCGCCGGGCGCGTCGAATGTCGTGAGGATATCATCCTCCGTAAATCCGCAATTCTGCGCCAACGTCCACTCCTGCGGGCTGCTGCAAAGGACGCCGGAGCCGGTCTCCCGCAGGAGGCGCAGAAGTCCGGGCGTCGGATTCAGGCGAGCAGGAAAATACTGACGGAAGCCGTCATTCCATGAAAAAGCAGCCTGAAGCGCGGCGGCCTCCGCACAGATGCCGCTGCGGTCATAGAGATAAAAGGGTGTCGGAAGCTCCTTCAAAAGCTTCCGGAAGCCGCGTTCGGAAAGAAAAAACTGATCCGGTGTGTATATCGCCATAGCTCGTCTGCCTTTTTGCGCAGAAGCGCTTATTTCTGATTGTTGTAGTAGAGAATGGACAAGCCCTTGAGCAGCAGATTGCGGTCGTAGATCACACTGCGGCGGCAGAGCGGAATGACGAATTTTGCTATCCCGCCCGTGGCGACGACGGTCGCCTGCTGGCCAAGCTCGTCCTCCATGCGGTCGATCAGGCCGTCCAGCATGGCGGCTGCGCCGAGCATGATGCCGCTGCGCATACAGTCGATGGTGTTGCGGCCGATGGCGCGCTTCGGCTCATCGAGGTTGATCCCCGGCAGGAGCGCGGCACGCGTCGTGAGCGCATCCGCAGAAATACGGACACCGGGGCAGATGCAGCCGCCGATGTAGGTGCGGCTGGCATCAATGACGGAGATGGTGGTCGCGGTGCCCATATCGATGATCATAAGCGGCGCGGGATACTCCCGCAGCGCGGCGACCGCCGCGACGATCAGGTCGCTGCCGATCTGCGCGGGATTATCGATCTGGATGTTCAGCCCGGTCTTGATGCCGGGGCCGACGACCATGGGCTTTTTCCCGGTCAGCTTCATGACCGCCGTGCGGAACGAGTTGAGCAGCGGCGGCACGACCGAGGAGATGATGACACCCTCCAGCTCGGAGATATGGATATCCCCGAGCGAAAGCACGTTTTTCAGGTCGATGCAGTACTGGTCGGACGTTTTGACATGATCGGTCGCAATGCGGAACTCATGCTCGATCTTTGTCCCGTTCATGCAGCCGATGACGATGTTGCTGTTGCCGATGTCGATTGCTAATAGCATAAGAGCCTCCAAAGGATATTATACATGATAGAGAAGTTCAGCCGATCTCCTTCAGCTCCGCGCGGAAGCCGCCGTTCTCGATCGTCAGGACGGCATAGCTGCCCTGCATGGCAGAGCAGGAGCCGGGATTCAGAAGCCACACGCCGTCATGCTCCGCGAGATAGGGCCGGTGCGTGTGCCCGAAGAGAACGAGCTGCGCGCCGACGCGCTTTCCCTCCAGAAGCAGCCGCGTCAGCCCGGTCTTGACGCCGAACAGATGGCCGTGCGTGAGAAAAATACGCACGCCGCCGGCCTCCTGCAAAAGCGAAGCGGGGACAGAGGTGCAGTAATCGCAGTTTCCCGGCACATAGCAGAGATCGAGCATCGGAAAGGCACTGGAAAGATCCTGCGCGTCGCCGATGCAGTCGCCGAGATGGAAGGCCATATCCGGCTTTTCCAGCTCGACGGCGTCGTACATGTTTCCGATGCAGTGATGAGAGTCGGAGAAAACAAGAATTTTCAAATCAGTCACCTGCGGCGCAGCCGCTGCATAAGATGGATAGGGAAGAACACCGGAAGGGGTGAACAGCATGGATCAAAAACGACCGGACGACCGGCAGCCGCCCTTCACGCCGGGACAGCTCCAAAGCGTTCTCGGTACGCAGGAGGGAAAGCGCCTCCTTCAGCTTTTGAACCGTGACGGCGGCGCGGCGCTCCGTCAGGCGGCAGCCGCCGCCAGGAGCGGGGACTATGAAACGGCGAAGCGGATCATGCAGCCGCTCGTTCAGACGCCGGAGGCGTCGGCGCTGCTGGAACAGATCGACCGGAAACAGGAGAACGGCCATGGATGATCTGGAAGAGAAAATTCAGGCCGTTCTGAACGACCCGCAGCAGATGCAGGAGATCTTTTCTCTCGCGCGTTCGCTCGGACTGGAGCTTCCGGCGGAGGGCGGCCCTCCGGACGGAAAAGCCCCTGAGCCGCCGAAGGATATGCCGCCGCAGACAGGAATGCCCCTGCCGGGCGGGATGTCCGCGCCGGTGACGCAGCTGCTGGAGCAGGCAGGAAAGCTGGAAAAAAAGCAGGAAAACCTGCTCAATGCGCTCAAGCCGTTTCTCAAGCCCGCGCGCCGGGAAAAGATCGACCGCGCGATGCAGGCGGCGCGGCTTTCCCATCTGGCGGGATACGCGCTGAAAAGCCGCGGGGAGAAGCATGGGCCATGAGGGGGGATTATGTGTATAACCGATACATACCCGGTGCGGACGGGCGCTTTCAGCGAACGGTCGTGGAAAAGCCATGCCCGCCGCCCATGCCGGAGCCTCCGGCGGAATGCGCGCCGCCGCAGCCGCCGGTACCCAGACCGCCACAGCCGCCCGGCTGCGCGGAAAAGGACGGCAGCTTTCTGCGGAAGCTCCTTCCGCAGGGCTTTGACACGGGAGATCTGCTGATCCTGCTGATCCTGCTATTGCTCCTGATCGATGGCGACGAGGACGATACGGTCTCCGTCCTGCTGACCTTTGCGGCGTTTTTGCTGCTGTAGCGGACGCTGGGATCAGGAGAAGGGCTGCGTGCCGTCCGGGAGGCGGAAGATCCCGTCGAGGGCCTGATCGGCCTCCATCAAAAGCTCGAACTGGGTCTGCTGGACAGTGTAAAACGGCTGACCGTCGGCCAGCGCCATATAGCGGTACAGAAGTCCGCTGTCCAGATCGACCCAGAAATACTGCGTCACGGAGTCCAGCGTACACTGGACAAAAACGCACTGCAAAAAGTCCTGCTCGGAAAGCGAAACGAGGTCGGCCTCCTGAAGCGAGGACGCCGGAGCGCTCAGAAGTGTCTCAAAGCCCGGAACGCCGGTCAGCTCCTCGAGCTGCACACCGGACGCGAGGGAGTACGCCGCTGCGTCCTCAGAATCACCGTACCAGACGTACAGCGTTTCGCTGTCCGTCAGGAAGCTCTTCGTTTCCAGATTATCGGTCAGCTGGACAAGCGTCAGACTGCCGCCTGTCCAGATCTCCGCCGTCTGCTCACGCGAGGCCTCTCCCGCATAGGTGGTCAGAGACAGCGTCTGGTGATAATAGGCGGGACGCGATAGCGTGCGCAGAACGTCCTGCACATTTTCAGTCGTGATCTGGACGAAGCTCTCCTCCGGGGCTGCAGGCGCCTCCTGCGGCGGCGTCTCTATGGAGGCGTCCGGAAGCACGATGCTTTCGTGGCGGTTTTTCTCCACGGAATTGATGAAGATCCCGAGCAGAAACGCGATCACAGCCAGCGCGGCGATCCCGGCGATGGCAAGCTTTTTCTTATTGCTGAAACGGTCGCCCATGCCGCGCGGCTCCTTTCTTTTTTATTGCGCCAGCCTGCAAGCGAGTATAGGCTTGCCAGCTGACGCATTTGCATTTATTCTGTGCAGAAATTGGCGGGACGCTCCGCAGTGCGTCCGAAATACCATTCAATGGCCTGCGTGATGCGCGCGCAGGCATGGCCGTCGCCGTAGGGGTTGACGGCCTTCGCCATTTTTGCGTAGGCCTCCGGCGAATCGAGAAGCTCGTTTGCCATCGAGACGATCACGTCCTTCTCCACGCCTGCGAGCTTTGCCGTACCGGCGGCGACGGCCTCGGGCCGCTCCGTCTCCCGGCGCATGACAAGGACAGGCTTTCCAAGAGCGGGAGCCTCCTCCTGAAGGCCGCCGGAGTCCGTCATGACGAAGGCGCAGCGCGCGATCAGGTTGTGCATTTCCTCCACGTCGATCGGGTCGATCAGGTGGATGCGGTCGTGGCCGCCGAGGATCGGGAAGGCGCACTCACGCACGACGGGGCTGAGATGGACGGGGTAGACGACCTCCACGTCCGGATGGCGCTCGACGACCTCGAGAATGGCATGCATGATGTCCTGCATGGGCTTGCCGTAGTTTTCGCGGCGGTGGCAGGTGACGGCGATGACGCGCCGGTGCACAAAGTCCAGATGGTTGAGCAGCTCCGTCGTGAAGGTATAGTCCCTGCGGACGGTATACTGCATGGCGTCAATGGCAGTGTTGCCGGTGACGAAGATTTCGCCCATGATGGCCTCGCGGCGCAGATTTTCTGCGTTTGCCCGCGTCGGCGAGAAGTGCAGATCGGCGATGTCGCCGACCAGCGTCCGGTTCATTTCCTCCGGGAAGGGCGAATACTTGTCCCATGTGCGAAGTCCTGCCTCAACGTGGCCGACCTTGACCTGATGGTAGAAGGCTGCCAGCGCACCGGCGAAGGTCGTGGAGGTGTCGCCGTGGACCAGAACGAGGTCGGGCTTCGCCTCCTCGAGCACCTGCTCCATGCCGAGCAGGGTCTTGGTCGTGATCGTGGAGAGCGTCTGGCGCTTTTCCATGATGTTGAGGTCATAATCGCTCTTGAGGTGGAAAATATCCATCACGGAGTCCAGCATTTCGCGGTGCTGGCCGGTCAGGCAGACGATGCTTTCGATGCTTTCGCTGGCCTGAAGCGCGCGCACGAGCGGCGCCATTTTGATCGCCTCCGGCCGGGTGCCGAAAACGGACATGACTTTGATCTTATTCATGAGATTCCTCCTGCGGTTCCGCGTCCGGCTGCGCCTCGGAGGGCGCGTCCTCGGGAGCGGACGGATGCTGCTTCGGCTTGTGGCCGGAGAAAATGACCTTGACGCCGATGGCGGCGACGACGAACACTGCGCCGATCAAAATCAGCGCCTTCAGCTCACCCGAGGAGGTCAGCAGCACGGCCGCAAGGCCGAGGATCGCCGTCAGCATATAGACGATGGCGACGGCCTGCTTCTGTGAGAAGCCCATGTCGATCAGCCGGTGGTGGACATGTCCGCGGTCGGCGACCATCGGGTTCTGACCCTTGGCGATCCGGCGCAGAAACGCAAAGCAGATGTCGAAAATCGGAAGGCCGAGGATCAGGAACGGCACGGCAAACGAAATGATGGCGTAAAGCTTGAACAGGCCCGTCACGGAAAGCGTGGCGAGAATATAGCCGAGGAAGGTCGAGCCGGTGTCGCCCATGAAGATCTTGGCCGGGTTCATGTTGTAGGGAATGAAGCCGAGGCATGCGCCGAACAGCGCGATGAGGATAACGGCGATGTTGATCTCCTGCACGAGCAGCGCGATGACGACGAGCGCCGCCGTGGAAATGGCGGAAACGCCGACGGCGAGACCGTCCAGACCGTCGATGAAGTTGACAGCGTTCGTGATGGCGACGATCCAGATGATCGTGACCGGAACGGAGAGCCAGCCAAGGCTGATATAGGTCGCGTCGCTGAACACGTTCGGGTTGGAGAAAAACTGGATCACGCAGCCGTGATAGACGGCCATGGCCGCCGCCGCGATCTGCACAAGAAGCTTGGGAAGCGCCTTGAGCGTCAGAATATCGTCCAGCACGCCGAGCACCACGATCATGACGGCGCCGAGCAGAATGCCGCGGATGGGCCGGTCAATGTCGGCGAAGATCAGAACGGTCAGCAGGAACGCGATGAAAATGGCAAGTCCTCCGAGACGGGGAATGGGCGTCTTGTGCATCCGGCGGTTATCCTTCGGTACGTCGATCGCGCCGACCTTATAGGCAAGGCTCTTGACCATCGGCGTCGTCAGAAAGGATACGACGGCCGCGACAGCCAGCGCGGCCAGCATTTTAAGCGCAAGCTGCGTTGTCATATAGATCTCCTCCGATCAGCGGGCGACGAAGCCCACCTTTTTATAGACCTTGCGCAGGGTCTTGTTCGCAAGGTAGGAGGCGCGCTCCGCGCCGGACTTGTAGATGCTTTCGAGATAAGCCTTGTCGCCCAGCAGGTGCTGCGCTTCCTCACGGATCGGGCGCAGCAGCTCCACGACAGCCTCGCCGACGGCGGGCTTGAACACGCCGTAGCCCTGATCGGCAAATTCGGCCTCCGCCTCGGCCAGCGTTTTGCCGGTCGCGGCGCAGTAGATGGTCAGCAGGTTCGAGATGCCGGGCTTGTTCTCGCGGTCGTAACGGACGGCGGTCTCGCAGTCGGTCACGGCGCGCTTGAATTTGCGCAGGATATCCTCGGGCTTGTCCATCAGATAGACGCAGCCGTCGGGATCGGACTTCGACATTTTGTTTTCGGGATTGCCGAGGCTCATAATGCGCGCGCCCATCTTCGGGATGAACGGCTCCGGCAGCGTGAAGGTGTCGGGGAACACATAGTTGAAGCGCGTGGCAATGTCGCGGCAAAGCTCGACATGCTGCTTCTGATCCTCGCCGACGGGGACAAGGTCGGCCTGATACAGCAGGATATCCGCCGCCATCAGGACGGGGTAGGTGAAGAGGCCGGCGGTGATGTTGTCGGCGTGCTGCTGAGATTTCATTTTGAACTGCGTCATGCGGCTCAGCTCGCCGAACTGCGTATAGCAGCCGAGCACCCAGCTCAGCTCCGCGTGCTGCGGAACATGGCTCTGGATGAACATGATGTTCTTCTCGGGATCAAGGCCGCAGGCGACATACTGCGCCAGCTGCTCCAGCGTTCTGCGGCGCAGGTCTGCCGGTACCTGACGGACGGTGATGGCGTGCATATCGACGATGCAGTACAGGCAGTCGTATTCGTCCTGAAGCGCGACCCAGTTCTTGATCGCACCCATATAAGAGCCGAGCGTCAGATCGCCGCTGGGCTGGATCCCTGAAAAAATTCTCTTTTTGTTTTCCATGGTATAAGACCTCTACTCTGTTATTTTTACATAAGTATGTGTATTTTACCACACGGGAACAGATTTCGCAATAAATCATTGACGAACGGGAAAAGAAAATATATGATAGGTGCGAACGAAAAAATGGAGGCTGCTTTTATGAGCTTTTTTGAGGAAATGGAATCCAGGATCCCGAAGGGAAAGGTGCGCACCCGCTTTGCGCCCAGCCCCACGGGCTATATGCACGTCGGAAATCTCCGCACGGCGCTTTATACATGGCTGATCGCCCGCAGTCAGGGCGGCACGTTCATCCTTCGCATCGAGGACACCGATCAGGGCCGTCTGGTCGAGGGCGCGGTGGATGTGATCTACAAGACGCTGGCGGAGTGCGGCCTTGACCACGACGAAGGCCCCGATGTCGGCGGCCCGGTCGGACCGTATGTCCAGTCGGAGCGGCGCGGACTGTTCGGAAAGTACGCCGAGCTTCTGGTTCAGAAGGGCGGCGCGTATTACTGCTTCTGCCAGAAGGAAGCGGAGCCGCAGGAGAATGCGGAGGATCCCAAGCAGATCAAAAAGCACGTCTGCGCCTGCCGCGACATGACGCCGGAGGCCGTGCAGGAGAAGCTTGCCGCCGGAGCGCCCTACGTCATCCGTCAGCGCATCCCGCATGAGGGCACGACGACCTTCCATGACGCCTCCTTCGGAGATATCACGGTCGAAAATAAGGAGCTGGAGGATCAGGTGCTGCTGAAATCCGACGGCCTGCCGACCTACAATTTCGCAAACGTTGTGGACGACCATCTGATGGGCATTACCCACGTCGTGCGCGGCAGCGAGTACCTGTCCTCCGCGCCGAAGTACAATCTGCTCTATGAAGCCTTCGGCTGGGAGGTCCCGACCTATGTCCACTGCTCTCCGGTCATGCGCGACGCGCAGCATAAGATGTCCAAGCGCAACGGCGACCCCAGCTATGAGGATCTGATCCACGCGGGCTATCTGACCGAGGCCGTGCTCAATTATGTGGCGCTGCTGGGCTGGAGCCCGAAGGGCGAGCTGGCCGAGCAGGAGTTCTTCACCCTGCCGGAGCTGGTCAAGGCGTTTGATATCTCCGGTATCTCCAAGTCCCCGGCGGTGTTTGACATTGAAAAGCTGCGCTGGATGAATGCGGAATACATGAAGAAGCTGACGCCGGAGGCGTTTTATGAGAAGGCGGAGCCGTGGCTCCGCAAGGCGGTCACCGATCCGTCTATCGATCTGCGGAAGGTCGCGGCGCTGGTGCAGTCCCGGTGCGAAATTCTCTCCGATCTGCCGGAGCGCGTCGATTTCCTCGACAAGCTGCCGGAATATGAGACGGAGCTTTACGTCCACAAGAAGTCCAAGACGAATCTGGAAAACTCGCTGGAAACGCTGAACGCGCTCGTTCCGGTGCTCGAGGCGCAGGCCGACTGGTCGAACGAAGGGCTTTATGCGCGTCTCGTCTCGTTGGCGGAGGAGCGCGGCGTCAAGAATTCCGTGATCCTCTGGCCGCTGCGCGTGGCGTTGTCCGGCAAGGCCTCGACGCCCGGCGGCGCGACGGAGCTGGCTTCGCTGCTGGGAAAGGAAGCGTCCATCGCGCGTGTTCGCAAGGGCATTGAGCTGCTTTCCAAATAAGAGATAAGGTATAAAAAGGCATCCGCACGGCGCTGGCCGTGCGGATGCTTTTTACTTTTTCGTTTAACGAATCTCCTGATCCAGCGCGTCGAATTCCGGCGTGGAGAAGAACTCGCCGAGCGTGATACCCAGTCCGTCGCAGATCAGCTTGATGGTCAGAAGCTTCGGATTCTGGCTTTTGCCATAGAGGATGTTCTTGATGCTGGACGGCGGGAGCACGCTGAGGGTGGCGAGACGGTTGATCGTAAGGCTGCGCTCACCGCACAGCTGCAAAATACGGTTTCGGACGGCATCCAACGTGCACATGGCAATATTCCTCGTTTACTCAGAAGTCCTCCGCACGGATATCCAGCCCTGAGAAAAAGTCGTCGTAGGAACAGCCGTAGATCTTTTTCAGCTCAATGAGGACACTGACGCGGATATTCAATTCACCGGCTTCATATTTGGCATAGGTCGTGCGTCCGATGTCGCAGCCGCGCCGTTGAAGCTCCGCACAAAGCTTTTCCTGCGAAAGATGGTGTGCGCTTCGAAGTGCGCGGAGATTATCGCCCATATTCCGGTCACGCCTGATCTTTTGCTCCATTTTGATTCACCGCCGAAAAGTTTTTGACCAATATTGGTTGCAGACGGTGATATTTTATGATAGACTAAAGGAAATAATTGACCGCTATACTGGTCAATAAGCTTCAAATCTGGAGGCAATTATGGCAGACTATCAAAAAATGTACGCCGTGTTATGCGCGGCGGTGGACGATGTGATCGGGCCGTTGGAGAAGATACCGATGGCGATGCAGCCGGTACGGACGCTGCGGGAGGCGCTGCTTCGCGCGGAGGACATTTATATGGACACGTCGATGTATGCGGAAAAGAATGAAAACGGAAATCTGCTCAGACTGGTGCGGGAGGGCACAGAAAAGTAGCCGCCGGAGCGCATGGCGCGTCCGGCGGCTGTGTCTGCTGTTGGGGATCAGTATTCGCGCACGTTTTCGATGCCCTCGAAGAAGAGTGCAACCGTACCGAGGCCGACGTAGGAGCCAGTGACCGGCTCGTAGCAGACGGTCATGATCTCCTTCGGCGGCTCCGGAAGCTGGCGGAGCATTTCGGCCAGCGCCTCGGCGTCGGCCTTGCAGTCGGTATATACGATGCCGACGCGCTGCTGGCCGGGATTCTCGGCGAGCTTTGCAAATTTCTCCGCCAGCGTCGCAATACCAGTGCGGCGGCTGCGCACCTTGCCGCAGACGACCAACTGACCGGCGGAATTGCCCTTGAGAATGGGGCGGATGCCCAGCACCGTCCCGATCAGCGCTTTTGCGCCGGAAAGCCGTCCGCCGCGGCTGAGATACATGAGGTCGTCCAGAAGGACGATCTGAGCCACGCGGTGACGCCGTTCCAGAAGCAGATCTGCGATCTCGTCGATGGAGAGACCGGCGTCGCGCCAGTCCACAGCGTGCATGACCAGAATGCCCTCGCCAAGCGCGGCGGCAAGCGTATCGACCGTCCGGATCGTTCTCTCCGGGAACTGCTCGCGCAGCTCCGCAGCGGCGATCTCCGACGAGGCGTAGGAGCCGCTGATGCCGGAGGACATACCGACGAAAAGAATGTCCTTTCCGGCCAGAAGCAGCGGCAGGAAGGTGTCACGATAGCGCTGCGGCGGGATCTGCGAGGTCGTGATGCGCGTACCGCTGCGCAGGATACCGTAATAGGCCGGGCCGTCGAAGGACTCCGTGTCCATGCAGGCGTATTCCTGACCGTTGATATGGTAGGTGAAGGGGATCACCTCGACGCCGTGCTCCTTGAGATAGGGCGTGGGGAGATTGGAAGATGTGTCCGTTACGATTACAAAGCTCATGTCAGCCTCCAATATATCTAATGCGTGAAATTAGATTATCATGCATCAGGGGCAAAGTCAATTACGGAATTGTAAATTCATCTTGCCATTGAGACGATATGTGCTATAATAGGCAGTGGAAACTACGGATCGTCTTACGAAATGGAGTGTGGGCCATGAGCTATGACAACCGCCTGACTGCTGGGAAGCTTCGCCGCTGGGAGAAGTATTTGCAGGATTACCGTCTGCCGAAATGGGAGGATATCCCGGACTTCGGCCTTTACATGGAACAGGTGCTGGCGCTGCTGCGGCAGTATCTGGACTATCTGCCACCGGAGCTGAAGGAGGAGCAGTTTATCACGGCGGCGACCATCAATAATTATGTGCGCAACCGGTTCATGCCGGAGCCGTGCCGGAAAAAGTATTACCGCATCCATATTGCATACCTCATCATGATCTGTACGCTCAAGCAGACGCTCAGCATCGCCACCTTGCAGCGCATGATCCCGAACGGCCTGTCGGAGCAGGAGGTGCATACGATCTACAACGCCTATGTCGAGCGTCACCGCATCGCGGCGGAGTATTTCGTGCAGCAGGTCAAGTTGGTCGCCGGGCCAATCCTCAAGCACGACGACGCGGAGCTGGAGCTTTCCGTCTCGGAAACGACGGATCTGATTGCTTCGGCGGCGATCATCGGCGGCTTTTCGCGGCTGCTTGCGGAGAAGCTGCTCCTGCTCGAGGGAAGAACGCTCGAGAACTATCCGGCGGAGGCGCTGGAGATCCCAAAGAAAAAGGAATAACGCGGGACTGCGCCGGGGAAATGCTTCCCCGGCGTATTTTCATTTTACATAACTTGACACGTTCGCGCAGAAATCGTATAATATACTAGATTTTATTTTGAAATGGGAGCTACCCAATGAAGCATCGTACTGCCTTGATCGTTGTGATACTGGTACTGGCCGCGGCTCTGCTGATCGGCGCCTGCCTGTTTTTCTTTGTTTTCCGAAAGGATCTGACTGCCAGCGTGCTGGTCTACTGGGCTGACCGCTTTGAGCAGTCCGGACGCTACAACCGGACGATCACGCTCTACCGGCAGGCAGAAAAGCTGACACCGGAAGATGAGGATATCCCGCGCCTGCTGGCGAAAGCGTACCAGCTCAGCGGAAATTTCACGAAGGCGGAGTATACGCTCGTCAGCGCCATTACGCGAGACCCGGAGTCCGTCGAGCTGTATGCGGAGCTTTCGCGCGTCTATCTTGCGCAGGACAAGCTGCTCGACGCGGAGCAGATGCTTGGCAGCATCGCCAATGCCTCCGTGAAGTCGCAGGTCGAGGCGCTGCGCCCGGCCACGCCGGTCATTTCGCCGGAGAGCGGCTATTACAGCGAGTATATTGAGATCACCGCCTCCGCAGCCAGTGGAAAAGTTTACATAACGACAAACGGCGAATTCCCGTCGCTGGAATCGGATCTTTACACCGGCCCCATTCAGCTCGAGGGCGGTGAAACGACGGTCATCGCCATCTCCGTGGACGACAACGGCCTTGTCAGCAGCGCCGCCTACGCGGGGTATACGGTCGGAAACGTTGTGGAGGAGGTCTCGCTGGAGGACTCCGCACTGGAGAGCTATGTGCGCGAGCAGCTCGGCAAGGCCGCGGGCGACAGCCTGATGTCCGACGAGCTGTGGTCGATCGAGGAGCTGGAGCTTCCGGCGGAGGTGACCACGCTGAACGACCTGACGAGATTTGCGGGCCTACAGTCGCTGACCATCCATGACGCGGCTTCCGGACTTGACCTGAGCGTGATCGGCCAGCTGACGACGCTTCGGAAGCTCGACCTCGCGGGCTGCACTATGTCGCAGAGCCTGCTGGAGCAGATCGGGACGCTTCCCGACCTGACGGAGCTGACGCTGAGCGGCTGTGCCATCGATTCGATCAATCCGCTGGTCGGCCTGACCAAGCTGGAAAAGCTCGATCTGAGCAACAACGCGATCTCGGATATCATGCCGCTCTCGTCCATGACGGAGCTGCGGGAGCTGCATCTGACGAACAATCCGGTCGGCTCGATCTCCTATCTGAACAACTGCCTGCTGCTTGAAAAGCTTTATATCGAGAACTGCGGCGTTTCCAGACTTTCCGGCATTGCTGACAACACCAGTCTTCAGGAGCTTTACGCCTCGAACAACAGCATTCAGGATATCTCGATGCTTTCGGGCTGCACGGCCATGAAGGTCATGGATCTGTCCGAAAATCAGATCGAGGATATTTCGGTCATTGCGAATTTCCCGGAGCTGATCAATTTCAAGGCGAACAACAACAAGATCACGGGCATTCCGAAGCTCGATCCCGAGACCTCGGTGCTGGTGCAGTTCAGCGCCAATTATAACGAGATCGAGGATGTGTCTGGTCTGTCCAATCTGATTTACCTGAACTATGTCCGTGTGGACTATAACAAGGTCAAGGACATCTCCTGCCTTAAGGACTGCTACAGCCTCATCCAGATTGACGCATGGGATAACCCGCTTGACACGAAGAAGATCCCGGAGCTTCAGGACATCGGCATCATCGTCAACTACAATTCGACCTATGAGCCGCCCGAGGAGACGACGGAGGAGTGATTTTTCCGCCGTAGCCGTGCCGTGCGGAAAATGACCGGGAAAAGCGAAAATAATGCTTGCTTTTGTGCCTCCTGTATGCTAAAATACCCAAGTCTGTGAAAGAGGTGGTCCTCTGCCGCCGCCGGTACCGAGGTATTGCGGCATTTCCCGCGGCATGAACGCCTTAATATGAAGGAGGACAACAAAATGGCAAAGGATCTTATGAAGGCTCTGACCAGCCAGTACATGAAGAACGAGCTTCCCGAAATGAACATCGGCGATACCGTTCGCGTTCATGTCAAAATCAAGGAAGGTTCCCGTGAGAGAATTCAGGTATTCGAGGGCACCATCATCGCCAAGAAGCATGGCGGCATTGAGGAGACCATCACCGTCCGTCGTATCTCCTACGGCGTCGGCTGCGAGAAGGTTTTCCCCGTCCACGCGCCCAACGTTGTGAACGTTGAGACCGTCCGTCACGGCAAGGTTCGCAGAGCGAAGCTCTACTACCTGCGTGATCGTATGGGCAAGGCTGCCAAGGTCAAGGAAAAGGTCTGATCCGTGCAGTAAAAGAGAAGCCTTCGGGCTTCTCTTTTTCTATATCCGGGTGACTGCGAAAAAGCAGGGGAGAACGTCCGCTGCGAAAAAGAAATGCCTGCCGCGCACGAAAAGCGCGGCAATTTGTGAATTTGCTCTTTTTTTATGGCGCAGTTTTGTGTATAATGTTTTTTGGTAAAATGGAAATGTATGTCCGCGCCCGGACGCTGAGACCGTCCGGACAATGCGGCGCACCGGAGGGAACGGCTGCTCCGGACGGAGCGCTGCGGATGATAGAACGGAGAAGCAGATATGGGATTCAACGATGAAATGGACTTTGATCTCGACGAGATCCGGAAATTGCTGAAGGAAAAAGACGAAAAGCCGGAAGGAAGCGCTGACGGGGAGGACGGCGCTGCGGAAGCGGCGGCTGTGGAAAGACCCCGGCGGCAGGAGAAAAGAGCGCCGCGCCGTGTCGGAAAGCGGGAGGTCACGTCGGAGTCCTCCAAGGCCCCAAAGACCGCTCCGGCAAAGCGGCGGACGGTCGAAGAGGAAGCGCTTCTGGAAAACCAGCGCGACGCGAAGGAAGAGCAGGAGCCGAAGGGGTATGAGCTTTTTACTGTCCTGCGCGACGTTGTGAACATGCTGGCTGTTGTGACGCTGGTGTTCGTGTTCTTCTTCCGGCTGGTCTCCGTCTCCGGCAGCTCGATGTATCCGACGTTCGTTGATACGGACTGGCTGGTGCTCCAGAGCAACTTCTTGTATAAGGACGTGAAGCGTGGAGATATCGTTGTTCTCAGCGTGGACGCGCCGGAGCTGAACGGCCCTATCGTCAAGCGTGTGATCGCGACCGGCGGACAGACCGTGGATATTGATTTTGAGACCGGCACGCTCTATGTGGACGGAAAAATTCAGGTCGAGTCGTATATTTTCGAGCCGACCTATCTCAACGAGGGACTCAGCTTCCCGCTGACCGTCCCGGAAAATTCGCTCTTCGTAATGGGCGACAACCGGAACCACTCGCTTGACAGCCGCTCGGTCTCCATCGGCTGCGTGGGGACGGACCGCGTGCTGGGAAAGGCGCTGTTTATCCTCATTCCCGGACGGCAGACAAACGAGACCGGCGCTGTGACCGGCAAGCGTGATTTCAGCAGAATTGGAGCGGCATCCTGATGGAACAGCAGAAGCAAAGCATGAACATCCAGTGGTATCCCGGTCATATGACCAAGACCCGGCGTATGATGGAGGAGGACCTGAAGCTCGTGGATGCGGTCTGCGAAATTCTGGACGCGCGCATCCCAATTTCCAGCCGGAATCCGGATATCGACGCCATCTGCGGCGCAAAGCCGCGTCTTGTGATCCTCAACCGCATCGACATGGCCGATCCCGTCATGGTCAAGCGCTGGGCGGACTATTTCAAATCGCAGGGCATGGCCGTCCTTCTGACCGACTGCAAGAGCCGGAAGGGGATCAACGGCTTTGTCCCGGCGATCCGCCAGCTTCTGGCTGAAAAGCTCCGGCGCTACGCCGAAAAGGGACAGGTGGGCCGTCCGCTCAAGATCATGGTGGTCGGCATTCCGAACGTTGGAAAGTCCACGTTTATCAACCAGATCGCGGGCAGAAAGGGCGCAAAGGCCGAAAACCGGCCGGGCGTCACGCGCGGAAAGCAGTGGGTCACGGTCGATACGGGCCTTTTGCTGCTGGACACACCCGGTATCCTCTGGCCGCGCTTTGAGGATCCGGAGGTCGGCATCCGGCTGGCCTACACCGGCGCGGTGAAGGACGACATTCTCGATACGGAGACGCTGGCCTTCCATCTGATGCAGATGCTCTGGGAGCGCTACCCGGACGCGGTGCGCGCGCGCTACAAGATCGACCTCCCGGCGGACGCCGACGGCGTGCAGCTGCTGGAGGCGGCCGGACGCAAGCGCGGCTTCCTGATTTCCGGCGGTGAGATCGATTTGGAGCGGATGGCGAAGGTGCTGCTTGAGGAATACAGAAGCTGCAAGCTCGGCCGATTTACGCTCGAGGCCCCGGAGCAGCTAGCGCAGGAGGAAACGGAATGAAAACGGAAAAGCCGGATCTCTGGCTCTATGAGCACGCGGCGTTCGCGGACGGCTTTGAGCTGGTCTGCGGCGTGGACGAGGCGGGCAGAGGCCCGCTGGCCGGGCCGGTCTGCGCGGCGGCGGTCATCCTGCCGAAGGATGTGCAGATCGATGGGCTGAACGACTCAAAAAAGCTGACCGACAAAAAGCGGCGGGAGCTGTTCGATGTCATCACCGCCTCCGCCGTGAGCTATGGCATTGCGCTGGTGGACGAGAAAGCGATCGACGAGATCAATATTTTGCAGGCGACCTTCCGCGCGATGGCGCAGGCCATTGCGCAGCTCGATCCGTCCGCGCAGCTGGCGCTGGTCGATGGCAACCGCGCGGCGGACTTCGGCCTTCCGGTACGCACCATCGTCAAGGGCGACGGCCTGTCCGCCAGCATCGCGGCGGCGTCGATCCTTGCGAAGGTCACCCGTGACCGCCTGATGGAGCAGTACGCAGAGCAGTATCCTCAGTACGGCTTCGAGATACATAAGGGCTACGGCACAAAGCGGCACTATGCGGCGCTGCGGGAATTCGGCCCGTGTCCCATTCACCGCATGAGCTTCCTGAAAAAGTTCTATGGCGAAAAATGAACTGCTCGGCCCGTGGGGCGAACGGTGCGCGGCGGAGTATCTGCGCCGGCGCGGCTTTACGCTGGTTGCCTGCAATTACCGCTGCCGCTTCGGCGAGATCGATATTATTGCCCGGAATCGGGAATATCTGACGTTTGTGGAAGTCAAGCTGCGCAAATCGGACGCCTTCGGCGAAGCGCGGGAGTTTGTGGACGCGCGCAAGCAGGAGCGCATCCGCGCGACGGCGGCGCTCTGGCTCGAAACGCATGAGACGGCGCTCCAGCCGCGGTTTGACGTTGTTGAGGTCTATGCGCCGGACGGGATGCACACGAAGGCTCCCGAAATCCGGCTGATCGAGGACGCATTTTGATGAAATATAGAGTATTTGACGGACATTGCGATACGCCGGTGGAGCTGTGGATGCGCGGCGAAAGCCTGCGGAAGAATGCCCTGGCCGTTTCGCTGGAGCAGGCGAAGCACTTCGGAGGCTATGCGCAGTTCTTTGCGTTCTGCACGGCGTGGATCGAAAACGATCTGCCGCACACGGAGCAGTACCGCCGTGCGCTGGACTATTTTTCCGTGCAGCTGCGCGGAAACGCGGATGCCGTCGCCCTCTGCCGGACGGCAGAGGATGCGGAGCAGGCCATGTCGGAGGGAAAGACCGCCGCTTTCCTCGCTATCGAGGGTGCGGAGGCCATCGGCTGTGACCCCGGAAGGCTCGACGAGGCGTATGAGCAGGGCGTGCGGATGGTCTCGCTGGTCTGGAATGTTGAAAATCCGCTGACTGGCTCCTGCGTGACCGGCTCCGGCCTGACGCAGAAGGGAAAGGACTTTTTCCGCCGTGCGCAGAGGCTGGGAATGCTCGTGGATGTGAGCCATCTGTCGGAGCGCGGCTTCTGGGACATGGCGGAGCTGGCAGAGCGGCCCATTGTGGCAAGCCACTCCAATTCCGCCGCTGTCTGCCCGCACGTCCGCAATCTGACCGACGAGCAGTTCTGCGCACTCTGTCAGCTGGGCGGCCTGAGCGGAATCAACCTCTACAGCGCCTTTTTGACGGAGGGACGGGCGACGTTTGAGGACGTGCGCCGCCACATCGACCATTTCCTTGAGCTGGGCGGCGATGGACATATCGCGCTCGGCGCCGATCTTGACGGCTGCGAGGCGCTCCCGGAGGGCTTCTCGCGCCTTGGCGATTATGAAAAGCTGGCGGAGTATCTGACAGGGTGCGGGTATTCCGACGGCATGACGCAGAAGCTGTTCTGCGATTCCTGGATGAAGGTTGTGAAAGCATGTACTATATAAGCACAAGAGACGCAGCCCTGCGCTGCACGGCCTCGCAGGCCATCGTGCAGGGACTGAGCCGCGACGGCGGATTGTTCCTGCCGGAGCGCATTCCCGCGCTTGAACAGGGCGCGCTGGAAAAAATGAAGACGATGCCCTATGCCGAGCGGGCCGTTCAGGTGATGAAGCTCTATCTGGAGGAATTCACGGAGGACGAGCTGCGCACCTATGCAGGCAGCGCCTACGGGGCGGATAAATTTGACACGCCTGCCGTTGCGCCGCTGAAAAGGCTGGACGGAGGCACCGCTGTTTTGGAGCTGTGGCATGGGCCGACGTGCGCGTTCAAGGATATGGCGCTTCAGATGCTGCCGTACCTGCTGACGGCGTCGCTGAAAAAGACGGGTGAGGAAAAGACGGCCTGCATTCTGGTTGCTACCTCCGGCGACACCGGAAAGGCCGCGCTCGAGGGCTTCCGCGACGTTGACCGCACGAAAATTCTCGTGTTCTATCCGAAGGACGGCGTTTCCGATATCCAAAAGTTGCAAATGGTTACGCAGGAGGGCGAAAACACCGGTGTCTGCGCCGTGATCGGCAATTTTGACGACGCGCAGACGGGCGTGAAAAGAATATTCTCCGATCCCGTGCTGCGGGAAAGGCTCGCCGCGGACGGAAAGCTCCTCTCCTCGGCAAACTCCATCAACTGGGGCAGAGTTCTGCCGCAGATCGTCTATTATATTTCCGCATACTGCGATCTGCTCGCCTTCGGCGCGATCCGGATGGGGGAGAAGATCGATTTCTGCGTTCCAACGGGCAACTTCGGAAACATCCTTGCAGCCTATTATGCCAAGCGGATGGGCCTCCCGGTCGGGAAGCTGATCTGCGCCTCCAATTCCAACGACGTACTGACGGAGTTCATCCGCACCGGCGTTTACGACCGGAACCGTCCATTCCACGCGACCATGTCGCCGTCGATGGACATTCTGATCTCGTCGAATCTGGAACGGCTTTTGTATCTGCTCTCCGGCTCGGACGAGGCCGTGCGCGGCTATATGCGGCAGCTTTCCGAGACAGGACGCTACGCCGTCACGCCGGAGCTGCACGCGAAGATCCAGGAAAGCTTCGCCTGCGGCTGCTGCGATGAGGCTTCGACGGCGGAGACCATCGGGCGCGTATTCAAGGAACGGAGCTATCTGATCGATACGCATACGGCGGTCGCGTGGAACGTTCTGGAGCAGTTCCGCCGCGAGAGCGGCAGCCGGAGCATGTCGGTCGTGGTCTCGACGGCCAGCGCATTTAAGTTCTGCGCCAGCGTCCTGACGGCGCTGGGCGTGGAGAAGCAGGCGGAGGGGACGCAGATCCTGCGTCAGCTTTCCGAGACGGCCGGCTGTCCGGTTCCGAAGCCGCTGGCGGCGCTGGATGGGAAGAAGATCCGCTTTACAAAGGCCGTTCAGAAAACGGAAATGGCAGACGCGGTCATGGAGCTTCTGTAATGGCACTGTATGCGATCGGAGACCTGCACCTGTCGCTGGAGACGGACAAGCCGATGGACGTATTCGGCGGCCGGTGGGAGGGCTATGTGGACAAGCTCCGCGCGGGCCTTTCCGTGATCGGGCCGGAGGATACGACCGTCCTGCTGGGTGACCTCAGCTGGGCGCTGGAGCTGGACGGCGCGGTCAAGGATTTTGCCTTCATCTCCGCGATCCCGGGCCGGAAGATCCTTCTCAAGGGAAATCACGACTACTGGTGGAGCACGGCGGCGAAGTTTTACCGCTTCTGCGCGGAGCATGGCTTTGAAGATCTGTATGTTCTCAATAACAACTGCTATTTTTACGGAGATACCGCCCTGTGCGGAACGCGCGGCTGGTTCTACGAGGAGGACAAGCAGGGAACGCACGATGAAAAGGTGTTCCGGCGGGAGCTGGGACGGCTGGAAACATCGCTCAAGGCGGCGGGCGATGCGGAAAAGCTCTGCTTTCTGCACTATCCGCCGAAATATTACGGCTACGAGTGCCCGGAGATACTGGAGCTGCTCCGGAGCTACGGCGTGCGGCTGTGCTGCTACGGACATCTGCACGCGGAGAGCCTGCGGCTGGCGTTTCAGGGCCGGGATCATGATGTGGATCTCCGCTGCTTGTCTGCTGATTATGTAAACTTTATCCCGCAGAAGCTCATGGATTGAACGGGCGGCAGGCCCTCCGGAATGCGGATTTTGAAAAGTTTATGGAAAAATAAAAAATATGTGTGGAAATCTCGGAAAAAGTCTGCTAGAATATTACGGATTCAAAATTGGTGAACTACGGCTGCGGTGCGGCCGCACCACATAGGAGGAAATCACATGAACGTAAAGAGCGTAGAAACTGAAAAGGGCAGCGCAAAGATCGTTGTCGAGATCGAAAAGCCGGAATTTGAGAATGCGCTGAACAAGGCGTACACCAAGTGCCGCAAGAACATCATGATCCCCGGCTTCCGCAAGGGCAAGGCCCCCAGAAAGATGGTCGAGGCCATGTACGGCGCGACGGTCTTCTATGAGGATGCCGTCAATGAGATCTTCCCGGAGATCTACGCAAAGGCAGTCGTTGAGCAGAAGATCAAGGCGGTCGGCGCTCCGTCCGTCGCGGACATGGACACCGATGAGAACGGCAACGTGATCCTGACCGTCTCCACGGAGCTGTATCCGGAGGTCACGCTCGGCGAATATAAGGGCATCGAGGTGCCGAAGCAGGCTGTTTCCGTCTCCAAGGCGGAGGTCGATGCGGAGGTCGCACAGATGGCGGAGCGCAATGCCCGCATCGAGACCGTCGAGCGTCCGGCCAAGGAAGGCGACACCGTTGTGATCGACTTCGAGGGCTTTGTGGACGGCAAGCCGTTTGACGGCGGCAAGGCGGAGCATTACTCCCTCAAGCTCGGCTCCAAGTCCTTCATTCCCGGCTTTGAAGATGCGCTGATCGGCGCGGCCGCCGGCGAAGAGCGCGACGTGAACGTCACGTTCCCGACCGACTACACCCCGGAGCTTGCCGGTAAGGAAGCGACCTTCAAGTGCAAGGTCCACGAGGTCAAGGAGACCATGCTTCCCGAGCTGGACGACGAGTTCGCAAAGGACGTTTCCGAGTTCGATACCCTCGCAGCGCTCAAGAAGGACATCAAGGCCAAGAAGCTCAAGACCCTTCAGGAGAACGCCGACCGCGCGTTTGAAAATGCAGCCGTCGAGCTGGCCAGCAAGAACATGACCTGCGACATCCCCGCCTGCATGATCGAAGAGCAGCTCGACAAGCATCTCGAGCAGTTCGGTTATCAGCTCCAGAAGCAGGGCATGAAGCTTGAGGACTACGCCAAGATGATGGGCGGCGATGTGAATGCCATGCGTTCGGCCATGCGCCCGATGGCGGAGCAGACTGTCCGCTCCAACATCCTTCTCAGCGAGATCGTCCATCAGGAGAACATCGAGGTCTCCGACGAGGAGCTTGAAGAAGAGCTGAAGAGACTGGCCGAGCAGTATAAGATGGAGCTGGACAAGCTCAAGGAAGCCATCGACGTCGAGGCCGTCAAGGCGGATCTCGCCGGTAAGAAGGCCGTCAAGCTGATCGTGGACAGCGCCGTCCCGGTCGAGGAGAAGAAGCCCGCCAAGAAGACTGCGAAGAAGGCCAAGAAGGCTGACGACGAAGCCGAAGAGGCTCCCGCAGAAGAGAGCGAAGAGGAAACCAAGGAATAATTTTCCTTCTGGATGGTTAGAATGTTGCATCCAATGAAAGGAGATCATTTATGAATCTGGTTCCGTATGTTGTTGAACAGACCAGCCGCGGTGAGCGCTCCTATGACATTTTTTCGCGGCTTCTGAACGACCGAATCGTATTTTTGTCCGGCGAGGTGGACAACAATTCCGCCAGCCTGATCGTCGCGCAGATGCTCTATCTCGAGGCGCAGGACCCCGACAAGGATATTCAGTTTTACATCAACAGCCCCGGCGGCAGCGTCACCGACGGCATGGCGATCTATGACACCATGCAGTATATCAAGTGCGACGTTTCCACCATCTGCATCGGCATGGCCGCGTCCATGGGCGCGTTCCTGCTGTCCTCCGGCACGAAGGGCAAGCGCATCGCGCTGCCGAACGCCGAGATCATGATCCACCAGCCGCTCGGCGGCACGCAGGGTCAGACGACGGACATGCAGATCCATGTCGAACGGATGCTGCGCATCAAGAAGCACCTCAACGAGATCCTTGCCGCCAACACCGGCAAGCCGCTTGAGACCATCTGCGCCGACACCGAGCGCGACAACTTCATGAGCGCGGAAGAGGCAAAGGAATACGGCCTTGTGGACAAGGTCATCTATAACCGCTGATAAACCCTACCTTGAAAGGAGGAGGCATATTGGCAAGAGACAGTGTGCGCTGTTCCTTCTGCGGAAAGCGCGCGGAGCAGGTCAGCAGGATCATTGCCGGCCCCAACGTCTATATCTGCAATGAGTGTGTCGATCTGTGTTCGAGCATTCTTGCCGACGAGATGCATCCGGGCGGAAAAACCTCGGAGCTTGAGCTGCCCGATACCCTCCCGACTCCTCAGGAGATCAAAACCTATATGGATCGCTACATCATCGGCCAGGACGAGGCAAAGGTCGCCCTGTCCGTGGCGGTCTACAACCACTATAAGCGCATCTACTTTGAAAAGGACACCGACATTGAGCTGCAAAAGAGCAACATCCTGCTGATCGGCCCGACCGGCTCCGGCAAGACGCTCTTTGCGCAGACGCTGGCGAAGATCCTGAACGTTCCGTTTGCCATCGCCGACGCGACGACGCTGACGGAGGCGGGCTATGTGGGCGAGGATGTGGAAAACATCCTCCTCCGGCTGCTTCAGGCGGCGGACTTCGATGTCGAGCGCGCGCAGCGCGGCATCATCTACATCGACGAGATGGATAAGATCGCCCGCAAGAGCGAGAATACGTCCATCACGCGCGACGTCTCCGGCGAGGGCGTGCAGCAGGCGCTGCTGAAGATCCTCGAGGGCACGGTCGCCAACGTCCCGCCGCAGGGCGGACGCAAGCACCCGCAGCAGGAGTTCATCCAGATCGACACGACCAACATCCTGTTCATCTGCGGCGGCGCCTTTGACGGCCTCGACAAGATCATCGAGCAGCGCACCGACAAATCGTCGATCGGCTTTGACGCGCCGATCGAGAGCCGCGCCAAGCGCGATGTCGGCAAGCTCTTTCAGCTCGTCCAGCCGCACGATCTTCTGAAATTCGGCATTATTCCCGAGCTGGTGGGCCGCCTGCCGGTCATTACCTCGCTCGACAGCCTGAAAAAGGAGGATCTGGTGCGCATTCTGACCGAGCCGAAGAACGCGCTGTGCAAGCAGTATCATAAGCTGCTCCAGTACGATCAGGTCAGCCTGAGCTTCGAGTCCGGCGCGCTGGACGCGATTGCTGAAAAGGCCATCGACCGTCAGATCGGCGCACGCGGCCTGCGGGCCATCATGGAGGACATCATGACCAACATCATGTATGAGATCCCCTCCGACCCGACCATTCAGAGCGTGCTCATCACAGAGGACTGCGTCCGAAACGGCAGCAAGCCGGTCGTGACGCGCGACGCCTCCAAGCCGCGTACCCCCATCCGGAATGCGGGTGTGACACTCTGAGAAACATATTTCCGGAAGCGGACGCTTCCGGCGAAAGGGGGGCTTTATAGCCTCCCTTTGTGCATTTACTCCAGAAAGGAGCGATTTTATGAGCGAATTTGAACGTCCGGTCTGTCTGCCGGTTCTGGCGCTGCGCGGGCTTTGCGTGTTCCCGAAGATGCTGACGCATTTCGATGTGGGACGCAAATCGTCCATGGCGGCTGTCGAAGAGGCGCTCCGGGAGGATCAGCAGATCTTCCTTGTGACGCAGAAGGACGTTGAGACGGATCATCCGAAGCGGAACGATCTGTATACCGTCGGCACGGTCAGCATCGTCAAGCAGGTGCTGCGCCTGCCGGGTGAAAACATGCGCATTCTGGTCGAGGGCCAGTACCGCGCGGAGCTTCTGGACATCGTGCAGAGCGAACCCTATCTCTTCGGGCGGATGCAGAAGCTTGAGGAGCTGCCCTACAACCACAGTCTCCCGCGCGTGGAGGCGCTGCTCCGTCAGGCGCACAGCCAGTTTGAACAGTTTGCGGAGCTGTCCGGCCGGAATATGCAGGAGGCGCTGCTTCGGCTGCTGACCTCGGAGGACGCGGGCTATACGGCGGATTTCATCGGTCAGGACGCGACGTTTTCCTATCAGAACAAGCAGCAGCTGCTCGGGCAGCTGCATCCGGTCAAGCGATTGGAGCAGACTGTCTCGCTGATGGCGAAGGAGCTGGATATCCTGCGGCTCGAAAACGAGATCTCCGACCGGGTTCAGGAGAACGTGGACAAGAATCAGCGGGACTATTATCTGCGCGAGCAGATGAGCGTGATCCGTGAGGAGCTTGGCGAGGACGCGGACGATGACGACGCAGACAGCTACCGCGAGAAGATCCGCAAGCTGCATCTTGAGCAGGAGACGGAGGAAAAGCTCCTGAAGGAGGTCCGGCGCATGGCGAAGCAGGCGCCCGGCTCGCAGGAGGCGGCGCTTCTGCGCAATTATCTGGACGCCGTGCTGGAGCTTCCGTGGAACAAGACGACGAAGGAGCGGCTGGATGTTGCGCAGGCGCGCAAAATTCTGGACGCCGACCATTACGGCCTCGAAAAGGTCAAGGAACGCATTCTGGAGACGCTGGCCGTGCGTCAGCTGGCACCGGAGCTTCCGGGGCAGATCCTCTGCCTTGTCGGCCCTCCCGGCGTCGGCAAGACCTCCATCGCGATCTCCATTGCACGTGCGCTCAACCGTAAGCTTGCGCGGATATCCCTCGGCGGCGTACACGACGAGGCGGAGATCCGCGGCCACAGAAAGACCTACATTGGCGCAATGCCGGGCCGCATCATGGCGGCGGTCTCTCACGCAGGCTCCAAAAACGCGCTGCTGCTGCTCGACGAGATCGACAAGCTCGGCAGCGACTATAAGGGCGACCCTGCCTCGGCGCTGCTGGAGGTGCTCGATTCCGAGCAGAATTCCTCCTTCCGCGACCATTATCTCGAGGTACCGTTCGACCTGCACGAGTGCATGTTCATCACAACGGCCAACACGACCGATACCATTCCGCGCGCGCTGCTCGACCGCATGGAGGTCATAGAGATCGGCTCGTACACGGATGAGGAGAAGCTTCAGATCGCCAAGCGCCACCTGCTGCCGAAGCAGCTGGAAAAGCACGGCCTCCCGAAGGGGAGCGTCCGCGTTTCAGAGGACGCGCTGCGGGAGATCATTGCCTGCTACACGCGCGAATCCGGCGTCCGAAACCTCGAACGGGAGCTGGCGGCGCTCTGCCGCAAGTGCGCGATGCGCCTTGTAGAGCCGGAGGCTCCGAAGCGTATCAGCGTGACCGGAGCCAATCTGGAGCGCTATCTCGGCGTCCGCAAGTTCCTGCCGGACGAGCTTCCGGCAAACGATCAGGTCGGCCTTGTGACCGGCCTCGCGTGGACCTCTGTCGGCGGTGAGACGCTCGAGGTCGAGGTCAACGTTGTGGACGGCTCCGGCAAGCTGGAGCTGACAGGCAACCTCGGAGATGTGATGAAGGAATCCGTCCATGCCGCGATGAGCTATATCCGTTCCCGGACGGCGCATTTCGGCATTGCGCCGGACTTTTATAAAACGAAGGACATCCATGTCCACTTCCCGGAGGGCGCGATCCCCAAGGACGGCCCTTCGGCGGGCATTACGATCTGCACGGCCATCGTTTCCGCGCTGACCGGCGCGACAGTGCGGCGGGACATCGCCATGACGGGCGAGATCTCCATTCGCGGACGGGTGCTTGCCATCGGCGGACTGAAGGAAAAGACGATGGCGGCGCTCCGGCACGGGATCCGGACGGTCATTATTCCGGCCGCAAACGAAAAGGATCTTGAGGAGATCGACCAGACGGTGCGCCATGCGCTCAATTTCATCACCGTCCACCATGTGGACAGCGTGATCGAGGCGGCACTGGACTTCTCGCATTGCCATGCGGAGCAGACCGTGTCCGCAGCGGCGGAGCCGCCCGTGCTTCCGGTCCCGCCGGTCAAGCGACAGCGGCGGAAGCCCGGTATCCGGCAGTGAGGAGGCGGCTATGAATCTGCACAACGCGGAATTTATCCGCTCCGTCACGGCGGTCGCCGACTGCCCGAAGGACGGCCTGCCGCAGATCGCGTTTGCGGGCAAGTCCAACGTCGGAAAATCCTCTGTCATCAATAAGCTCCTGCTTCGGAAGAACTTCGCCCGCGTGGGTGAGGCTCCCGGCAAAACGACGCACATCAACTTTTTCCGCATCGACAACAAGCTCTATCTGGTCGATCTGCCGGGCTACGGCTACGCCAAGGTGCCTATGGCGGAGAAGGAACGATGGGGCAAGCTGATGGAAAAGTATTTCGCAGCCGAGGATACCATCGATTACGGCGTGATGATCGTGGACGCGCGGCATAAGCCGACGGCCAACGACGTCATTATGGCCGATTACTTCAAGGCCAGCGGAAAGCCCTTCGTGGTCGTCGCCAACAAGATGGACAAGCTAAAAAAGAGCGAGATCGAACCGAATCTGGCCTGCATCCGCGAGACGCTGACGCTGCCGGAGACGGTCGAACTGATCCCGTTTTCGGCGGAAAACGGCCTCGGCCGGGAAGCGCTTCTGCGCGTCCTCCTGCGCGTCGCCGGAGAATGAGTAAAAAAGCAATCGAAATGATCGCCCGGAGCGGCTGCGCGCCCTCCGGGCGATTTTCCTATCGCCGCGCCGGAGAAGGCTATGTGCGGAGGCAGAATGCCGGGGATATGCGCGGACTCCTGCCGCAGGAAATGAGATTTATGGCCGGATACGATGCCTTTCCTTGCCAAGCGGCGAAGAATATGCTATACTAAACTGAAAATCTGTATCAGGGACGGGATGGCATGGAGAAATTTCAGGCATGGATGCAGCAGCTGGATTTTACGCAGCTGTGGGAAATGCTGATCGTCGTCGCGGCGTCGCTCCTGTGCATCACGTTCCATGAAACCTGTCATGGACTTGTGGCGTACTGGATGGGCGACCCGACGGCAAAGAAGCAGGGGCGGCTGAGCCTCAACCCGCTGCGGCACATCGATATCATGGGCCTTGTCATGATGGCGGTCTGCCATTTTGGCTGGGCAAAGCCGGTGCCGGTCGATATGCGCAATTTCCGCAGGCCGAAGGCCGGAATGGCGCTCACGGCGCTGGCGGGGCCGGTGTCGAATGTCCTGCTTGCCTATGTGGCCGTCCTGTTCGCGTCAGCCAGCGCGGCGGTCTACATGTGCAGCGGCAGTAAGGTGGTATACTATCTCTGGCTGCTTTTTTTCTATCTGGAGATCATGAGCGCGGGCCTTGCCGTGTTCAACCTGTTTCCCATCCCGCCGCTCGACGGCTCGAAGGTGCTTTTTGCTGTTCTGCCGGATGCGTGGTACGGAAAGCTGATGCGCTATGAGCGCTTCGGAATGGTTCTGCTGGCAGTTCTGCTGCTGACGGGCGTGCTGGATACGCCGCTGAGCTTCCTGCGCGATGGGCTGACGGGCGCGCTCGAAGCGATCGGAACTTGGCCGGCAGATCTGATTTTGAATGCTTTTGGAGCTTAGGAGCGCTGCATGAACGAACCTGTTTACCATCTGGAGGGCGTCGTCCACGCGCGGGCGGAGAGTCTTGAGGACTTTGACGGCCCGCTGGACGTGATCTTCCTGCTGCTCAGCAAAAATAAAATTGAAATTCAGGACGTCAGCATCAGTTCCATTCTCGAACAGTATCTGGCCTATCTTGATGAAATGAAGCGCATGGATGTGGAGATCGCCAGTGAGTTTACCGCGATGGCCTCGCATCTGATGCTGATCAAAACCAAAATGCTGCTGTCCGCCGCCGAGCAGGAGGAGGCCATGAGCGAAATGGAGCTTCTCATCCAGTCGCTCGAGCAGCGCCAGCGGAAGGAAGCCTACGGAAAAATCCAGGGCGCCGCACAGTTCCTTGCTGCGCGCAACGAGATCGGCCTTGGCATGTTCGTCAAGGAACAGGAGCCGCTTCAGCGCGATAACACCTACCGCTACCGGCACGACAGGGAGGACCTGCTGCTGGCCCTACAGGCCATTGAGGAACGGGAGGCGCGGCTTCTGCCGCCGCCCGCGGAGAATTTCAAGGGCATTGTCGGTACGGAGCCGTATCCGGTCACGGTCAAGGCGGCGGAGGTGCTGCGGAGCCTGATCTCACGCGGCGTTTCGAAATTCCTGAGCCTTTTCCGGCTCAGCCGGAGCCGGTCGGAGATTGTGGCGACGTTTCTGGCAGTTCTTGAATTATGTAAACTTAAATCCATCTCCATCGACGCCGAGGATGCGGACGGGGATATGAACGTGACGTACCTCCGGATGCCGGAGGAGACCGTCGCAAAGGAATAAGTGAGGCCACTATGGAGCAGAATGAATTACAGCGGACGCTGATGGCGATTTTATTTGCCGCCGGAGAGCCGGTGAGCGTGCAGCGCCTTGCGCAGACGCTGGAGCGCGACCCGGACGAGATCCGGCGCGAGACGCGGCAGCTGATGGACGCGCTGTCGTTCCATCGAAGCGGCATCCGCATCGTCCAGCTGGAGGATGCGTTTCAGATGTGCTCTGCCGCCGAGCAGGCGGAATTTGTCAGCCGGACGCTCGAAACGAGAAAGCCGCCGAAGCTGTCCCAGTCGCAGCTGGAAACGCTGACGGTCATAGCCTACTATCAGCCTGCGACGAAGGCGTATGTCGAGCAGATCCGCGGCGTGGACAGCGCCTATTCGGTCAGTGCGCTGCTGACCAAAAAGCTGATCTGCGAGGCGGGGCGGCTGAACGTGCCCGGGCGGCCTATCCTGTATCGGACGACGCCGGATTTCCTGCGCGTGTTCGGGCTGGAATCGCTGGACGAGCTGCCGGAGATCGACAAGACGCAGCTTCTGTCGCGGCAGCAGCTGCGCATCGAGGTGGAGCAGACTACCGCAGCGCCTGCGGACGAGGAAACAAGCGGAGATAAGCCGGAGGAAGCCGTATGACATGGTGGATGGTCCTGCTGCTGATTTTCGGGATCCTCTTTCTGATCGGCTGCATCCCGGTCGGCGTGGATGCGGCCTATCTCGGCGGGAGCTTTACGCTGAAGGTCAAGATCTGGCTGCTGCGGCTCCAGATTCTGCCCGCGAAGCCGAAAAAGCCAAAAATGGAGAAAGCATCTGCCGCAAAGGACGGGAAAAAGCCTGCCGGAGGCAAAGACAAAGCTCCAGCTGCGAAGGAAGCGCAGACGGCGGACGGCGCGGAAAAGCCTGCGCAGGCGACGCCGAAGAAGGCGTTCCTGACGGGCGGCGTGCAGGAGATCCTGGATCTGGCGCGGCTTGCGGCGGATACGCTGGGAAATCTGCGCCGGAAGCTCCGGATGGAAGAACTGATGCTGCGCGTCCGCTTTGGCGGCGGAGACGATGCGGCCAAGACAGCCATCCTCTACGGACGGGCGTGGGCCGTGATCGGTGCGCTGCTGCCGTGTCTGGAACGCATTTTTGTGATAAAAAAGCGTGACATCGGCGCGGAGCTGGACTATAATGTAGATGAAAAAATGGCGCTCGATGCGCATATGGTGCTGACCATCACCATCGGACGCGCGCTGGCGCTTGCGCTTCGGGCCGGGATCGGCTTCTTGAAGATTTATCAGGCATATCAGGATAAAAATAAAGGCGGTGCAGTACATGAATCATCCTCTGAGTGAAATGATGTCGAATTCCATGAGTAAGATCAAGGATATGATCGACGTTAATACCGTGATCGGCAGCCCCATCACAACGCCGGACGGCGTGACGCTGATCCCCATTACAAAGGTATCCGTCGGCTATGGCGGCGGCGGCTCGGATTTTGCAACGAAGAATTACCCGGCCAACCGCGACAACGCCTTTGGCGGCGGCGCGGGCGCGGGCGTGACCATCACGCCGATGGCGTTCGTGGTCATTCGCGGCGAATCCGTGCGGATGCTTCCGGTCTCGGAGCCTGCGTCCACGTCGGTCGATCGGATCGTGGAGCTGGTGCCGGATATCCTCGACCGCATCGAGGGCATTGCGCGGCAGTTCAAGGACCGCAAGACGGAGGGCTGACGCATGATTTCATCCCCTGCGGGCAAGCTAACCGCGGGTGATGAAATATGAAAGGAAAGATCCTGAGGACGGCGGCGGCCTTGTCCGCCGCCGCTTTTTTGATCGCGCCCGTGCGGGCGGCGGAGCCATCGATCCGTGCGCAGAGCGCGATCTTGATGGACGCGGAAAGCGGCCGCGTCCTGTACGAGCTGGACGCGGATACGCGCAGCCGCATCGCCAGCACGACGAAGATCATGACCGGTCTGCTGGCCTGCGAGACGCTGGCGCTGGATGCGGAATACGCCGTCCCCGCCGAGGCGGTCGGGATCGAAGGCTCGTCCATGTATCTGCGTGCCGGTGAGCGCGTGACGGGGCGGGAGCTGCTCTATGGATTGATGCTGCGCTCCGGCAACGACGCGGCGGTCGCGCTGGCAATTTTGTGCGACGGCTCCGTGGAGCGCTTTGCCGCGCGGATGAACGCACGGGCGGCAAAGCTCGGAATGGAAAATACGCATTTTCAGAATCCAAACGGCCTGGACGAGGAGGGGCATTTCTCCACAGCGCGGGATCTGGCAAGGCTGGCCCGCGCAGCGATGAAAAACCCGGACTTCCGCGAGGCTGCCGGTACAAAAAACGCAAGCTTCGGCCAGCGTGCGCTGACGAATCACAATAAGCTCCTATGGAGCTATCCGGGTGCGAACGGCGTCAAGACCGGCTACACACGCGCGGCGGGGCGTATCCTCGTCAGCAGTGCGGAGCGCGGCGGCAGGCACCTGATCGCGGTCACGATCTGCGACCCGGACGACTGGAACGACCACGCAAAGCTGCTGGACTATGGTTTTTCCGCATTTGAAAAGCATACGTTCCTCAGCGCTGGCGAAGCGGTGGGAACGGTGCCGGTCGTCGGCGGGACGAGGGAAAGCGTGAACGCCGTTTCCGGCGGGACGCTCTCATGGCCGCTCCGGCCGGAGGAACAGACGGAGCTGCGGGTGCATCTTCCACGTCTGACGTTCGCGCCGGTCCTGCCAGGCCCGGCGGGGTGGGCGGAGCTGCTGGTGGACGGCGAAGCCGTTCGCAGCGTGCCGCTGTATTACCGGCAGACGATCGCGCCCATACCGGAAAAGAGATTTTTTGCAAGACTATTTGGGGGATAAGATGGAAGAACGGTTACAGAAGATCCTGTCGCGCTACGGAATCGCCTCCCGCCGAAAGGCGGAGGAGCTGATCTCGGAGCGCCGCGTGCGCGTCAACGGAAATACGGCCTCGCTCGGGGATACGGCGGTGGACGGTGAGGACGTGATCGAGGTGGACGGCGTCCGGCTCAAAAAGGAGCCGGAGCGGCTGTACCTGATGCTCAACAAGCCGCGCGGCTATGTGACGACGCTTTCCGACGAGAAGGGCCGGAAAAACGTTTCGGAGCTGGTTCAGGGCTGCGGCGGGCGGGTCTATCCCGTCGGACGGCTCGACCTGTACTCCGAGGGACTTCTTCTGATGACGAACGACGGCGAATTTGCCAACCGGATCATGCATCCCCTAAAGGAGATCGAAAAGAAGTATCTCGTCTGGGTCAGCGCCTATCGGGAGGGCTGCGAGGAGACGCTCCGCCAGCCCATCGAGATCGACGGCCGTATGACGCAGCCGGCGAAGCTACGCCTGCTGAGCCGGAAGGACGAGACGGCGCTTTTTGAGTTTGTGATCCATGAAGGACGAAACCGTCAGCTCCGCCGCCTGTGCGAGGCGGCGGGCCTGCGTGTGACGCGCCTGCGCCGGATCGCGGAGGGACCGCTGACGCTCGGAGAGCTTCCGACCGGTGCGTGGCGTCCGCTGAACGGACAGGAGCTGGAGGCGCTGGAACGCGCGCTTGAAGGCCGGTAATGCGAAGGTTTCGCGGTCTGCCAATAGAAGCTAAAAACTCCATGACTTTTTTCGCGCGGATGCGGCATTCCTGCTTGCAAAATCCGCGCGTGAATTGTAAGATATAAATAATTTCTGCCGCAAGGCAGGCGTGGGAGGCAACGGATGGCTTCTGATATTCTTACGACGATCCACGATCAGCTGCGCACCTTCTCAAAGGGGCAGAAGCTGATCGCCAACTATATTTTACAGTCCTATGACAAGGCCGCCTTCATGACCGCCAGCCGCCTCGGAAAGACGGTCGGCGTTTCGGAGTCCACGGTCGTGCGCTTCGCCGTGGAGCTTGGCTTTGACGGCTATCCCAGCATGCAGCGCACGCTTCAGGAGCTGGTGCGGAACAAGCTGACCTCCGTGCAGCGCATTGAGGTCGCAAATGACCGCATCGGCAATCAGGACGTGGTCTCCACCGTTCTTCAGGCGGACATCGATACCCTCCGCAAGACGAGCGAAACGCTCGACCGCAGGGAGATGAACGAGAGCGTGGAGTTGATCTTGCAGGCCAAGCGCATTTATATCATCGGCGTCCGCTCGTCCACGGCTATCGCTGATTTCCTGAATTTCTATTTCCGGAATATTTTCGAGAATGTGTCGCTGGTCTCCTCGACCTCTACAAGCGAAATGTTTGAGCAGATGCTCCGCGTCGGCAAGGGGGATGTCGTGATCGGCATCAGCCTGCCGCGCTATTCGAGCCGGACGGTCAAGACCATGCAGTACGCGAAGGACTGCGGTGCGGCGACCATCGCCATCACCGACAAGCCGGACGCTCCGGCGGGCAAGCTTGCCGACCATGTGCTGGTGGCCAAGAGCGATATGGTATCGATCGTGGACTCGCTGGTCGCGCCGATGAGCGTGGTCAACGCGCTGATTGTCGCGGTGAGCCGCCGACGGGAGGAGCAGGTCTCCACGACCTTCAAGAATCTGGAACGCCTTTGGGATGAGTATGACGTCTATGAACGGGTGGAATAACAGCATATTTGTCGTCGGCGGCGGCGCCGCCGGGATGATGGCGGCCATTACGGCCGCAGAAAACGGCGCGCAGGTCACGCTGCTGGAACGGAACGACCGGCTGGGCAAAAAGCTCTACATAACCGGAAAGGGCCGCTGCAACGTGACGAACGACTGCGCGCCGGAGGACTTTTTCCCGAACGTACCGCGCAATCCGCGCTTTCTCTACAGCGCAGTTTACGCATTTCCGCCACGTGAGGTCATGGCGTGGTTTGAAGCGCACGGCTGCGCGCTGAAAACGGAGCGCGGGAACCGCGTGTTTCCGCAGTCCGACAAGTCGGCCAGCGTGATCGATGCGCTGCGTGCGGAGCTGCGCCGTCTCGGCGTGCGGGTCTTGCAGGAGCGGGCGCTGGATATCGTGACGCAGGACGGGGCTGTCTGCGGCCTTAAAACAGACGGCGGCTTTCATAAAACGGAGCGCGTGATCCTTGCGACCGGCGGATGCAGCTATCCGCAGACCGGCTCGACAGGCGACGGCTATCGGATGCTGGAAAAGCTGGGCCATACGATCGTTCCACCGGTCGGCTCGCTGGTGCCGCTGGTGGAAAAGGGCTACGACTGCAAGCAGATGCAGGGGCTGGCGCTGAAAAATGTGGCGCTGCGGCTCGTGAATCAGAAGGGGAAAACGGTCTTTGAGGAGTTCGGCGAGCTGTTGTTCACGCACTTCGGCCTCTCCGGGCCGGTCGTGCTCAGCGCAAGCGCACACATGAACGAAAAGGACGCATATACCGTGCTGCTCGATCTCAAGCCTGCGCTGGACGAGCAGAAGCTCGATCTGCGCCTGCTGCGGGATTTTGAGAAATTCCAGAACCGGGATTTTGAAAACGCGCTCGTGGAGCTGCTGCCGAAATCCATGATCCCGGTGATCGTCCGGCGGAGCGGCATTCCGGCGGAGGAGAAGGTGCATTCCATTACGCGCGAGCAGCGCCGCGCGCTGCTGGAACTGATAAAGCGCTTCCCGGTGGAGATCGCCTGCAAGGCGCCGGTCGAGGAGGCCATCGTCACCTCCGGCGGCGTCAAGGTCTCGGAGATCGAGCCGGGAACGATGCAGTCCAAGCGGGTGCGCGGACTTTATGCCGCCGGAGAGCTTCTGGATGTGGACGCCTACACGGGCGGCTTCAATCTCCAGATCGCGTGGGCGACCGGACGCGCGGCGGGCCTTGCTGCAGCGTGCGAAGAATAAGAGGGAGGATGTCCCATGAAAAAGAAAACCTTCAGCGTCGCCATTGACGGCCCTGCCGGTGCCGGAAAGAGCACGCTTGCGCGCGCAGCCGCGAAGGAGCTTGGCTTCTATTATGTCGATACCGGCGCGATCTACCGCGCCGTCGGCTATCATATGTGGATGATGGGCATCGGCCCGAAGGACGCGGACGGCATCCGCCGTTTTCTGGACGACGTCAATTTGTCGGTGGAATACGACGATGACGGGATGCAGCACATGATCCTCAACGGAAAGGATGTCACCGACGAGATCCGAACGCCGCTCATGTCGAGCTACGCCTCCGGCGTGTCGGCGCAGGCCTGCGTCCGCGATTTCCTGCTGGATATGCAGCGGGAGCTGGCGCGGCGGCACAACGTCGTGATGGACGGGCGGGATATCGCAACGGTCGTACTTCCGAACGCGGACGTGAAGATCTTCCTGACCGCCTCGCCGGAGATCCGAGCGAAGCGGAGATTTGCCGAGCTTCAGGCAAAGGGTGAGAAGACGACCTTGGAAAAGGTGCTTTCCGACATGAAGGCGCGGGATAAGCAGGATTCGACCCGCACGGTCGCGCCGCTGCGGTGCGCGCCGGACGCGGTGAAACTGGATACCTCTGAAATGAATCTGGAAGAGGCGAAAAACGCCATTCTGGAGCTTGTCAGGAGGAAGCTTGGATGAAATTCTGGTATCGCGTGTGCTTTGTTCTGGTGCGCGTGGGGCTGTTTTTCTGGCACCCGGTGCTGCGGGTGCAGGGACTTGAAAATCTGACAAAGGGCGCTGCCGTGCTCTGCGGCAACCACAGCAGCGCCGCCGATCCGCTCTGGATCATTCTGGCGCTTCGCCAGCCGGAGCTTTTCCGCATCATGGCGAAAAGTGAGCTGCGACGCGCGCCGTTCATTGGATGGGTCATGGAGAAATTCCGTGTGATCTTTGTACACAGGGGCGAGCATGACACGCAGGCGGTGGAGGAATGCGTCCGGGCGCTGAAAAGCGGGGAAAAGCTGCTGCTGTTCCCGGAGGGAACGCGCTGCAATGGGAACAAGCACGTCCGGGCAAAAACGGGTGCGGTGCGGATGGCGGCTGCCGCCGGCGTACCGATCACGCCGATCTTCGTGACGCGCAATAAGACGCCGTTCTGTCCGATCGACGTGATCGTCGGAAAGCCGATCCGCGTGGACTGCGCGGCGGACGCATCGAAAGAGCGCCTGCAATTGGAAGCGGACGAGCTTCTCAGAACGATTTACAGCTTGGGCGGTGACAGCTATGCAGATCATATTGGCGAAAACAGCGGGCTTCTGCTTCGGAGTTGACCGCGCGGTCTCGCTGGTCGAGGAAGCCGTCCGGGAGGGCAAGCGCGTGGCGACCCTTGGCCCGATCATACATAACCGGCATGTGATCGAGCGCTTCACGGCGCTCGGCGTGCGCGAGATCGCCGCGCCGGAGGAAGCGCGGCCCGGCGAATGCGTGGTGATCCGGTCGCACGGCGTCACACGCACGATCATGGAGCAGCTGGCCGGAATGGACGTCGAGGTTATCGACGCGACCTGTCCGTTTGTGAAAAAGATCCACCGGATCATATCCGAGGCGAAGGAAAAGATGCAGCAGCCGGTCATCATCGGCACGCGCTCTCACCCGGAGGTGCAGGCCATCGCGGGCTGGTGTGAGGAGCCGGTGATCTTCGAAACGCCGGACGAGCTGGCAGAATGGCTGCGAAATGGTGCAAATCGTACAAAAATTCCCATGCGGATGGTCTGCCAGACCACCAGTACGCAGAATTTATGGAAATCTTCCTGCGAAATCGCAAAAAAAGAGTGTACAAATTGCGAAATATTTGATACAATATGCAAGGCTACGGAGATGCGTCAAAAAGAAGCGACCCAATTGGCTCAGAAATGTGATGCCATGGTGGTTGTCGGCGACGCGAGAAGCTCGAATACGGGGCGTCTCGCTATGATATGCAGGCAGTATTGCAAGAATGTCGTGCTGATCGACAGCGCGGCTGAGTTGGATATGCTTCTTTTATCTAACGCGAAAACTGTGGGTATCACGGCAGGAGCATCAACTCCGGCGTGGATAATTAAGGAGGTAAACAACAAAATGAGCGAAGAAATGAAAGTTGAAACTGCAATGGAGGAGAATTTTGCCGAGCTTCTCGAGCAGTCCCTCAAGACTTTGAATAACGGGGATAAGGTCACCGGCACCGTCATGGCGATCGGCACCAATGAGGTCGAAGTCGATCTCGGCACGAAGCACACCGCTTACATTCCCGTGGAGGAGTTCACCTCCGCAGATCCCAGCGCCAAGATCGAGGATCTTGTCAAGGTCGGCGATCAGGTCGAGGCTGTTGTCGTTCACGTCAACGACGGCGAGGGTGTTGTCCGTCTGTCCAAGAAGCGTCTGGAAGCAGGCAAGGCTTGGGAAGAGATCGAGGCTGCCGTTGAGAGCCGCGAGATCATGGAAGGCATTGTCACCGAAGAGAACAAGGGCGGCGTTGTCGTCAATGTGAAGGGCATCCGCGTGTTCGTTCCCGCTTCCCAGACCAACGTTCCCAAGGGCGGCGATCTGGGCGCGCTCGTCAAGAGCAAGGTCCAGCTCCGTATTACCGAGGTCAACCGTGCCCGCCGCCGTGTGGTCGGCTCCATCCGTTCCGTCGCTTCCGAGCAGCGCAAGGCCGCTCAGGAGAAGATCTGGAGCGAAATCGAGGTCGGCAAGCACTATACCGGCGTTGTCAAGTCCCTGACCTCCTACGGCGCTTTTGTCGATATCGGCGGTGTGGACGGCATGGTTCATGTTTCCGAGCTTTCTTGGAACCACATCAAGAACCCGGCTGAGGTCGTCAAGGTCGGCGATACCATCGAGGTGTTCGTCATTTCCTTCGATCCGGAGAAGAAGAAGATCTCCCTCGGCTACAAGACCGACGCGACCAACCCGTGGACCATCTTCAATGAGAAATACGCTGTGGGCGACGTTGTCAACGTCAAGATCGTCAAGCTCATGACCTTCGGCGCTTTCGCTGAGATCATTCCCGGCGTGGACGGCCTGATCCACATTTCCCAGATCGCTGACCGCCGCATTGCCAAGCCCGAGGATGTCCTTTCTGAGGGTCAGGAAGTCGAGGCCAAGATCATCGACATCGATCAGGAGCATAAGAGAATTTCCCTCTCCATCCGTGCGCTCATCGCTCCGGCGAACGAGTCCGAGGACGAGGCAGAATAATCACCTGAAACAGATCATGAAAACGGACTGGCTCTGCCAGTCCGTTTTTTTATAAATGGGGGAAATGAAAATGCTGATCCGTCCGGCTGTTCTGAATTTTGAGAAAATGGGCTTCGGTATGTTTGTGCATTTCGGCCTTTACAGTGTGCATGGGAAGGGCGAGTGGGCAAAATTCTGCCTGAAGATCGACGACGAGAGCTATGACGCGGCGCGAAAGCAGTTCTGCCCCAAAGCGGATTGGGCGGCTGAGCTGGTGCGCACCGCAAAAAATGCGGGCTGCCGCTACATCACCCTCACGACGCGGCACCATGACGGCTATTCGCTCTATGACACCTGCGGCCTGAACGAGTACGATACCGTCCATGACTGCGGCAGAGACCTTGTGCGCGAATTTGTGGACGCCTGCCGCGCAGGCGGGATCGTGCCGTTTTTCTATCATACGCTGCTTGACTGGCACGAAAAGACGTATCAGACGGATTTTCTGGCGTACCTTCGCTATCTGCGCAGCAGTGTGGAGCTGCTGTGCAGGAACTACGGCGAAATCGGCGGCTTCTGGTTTGACGGTAAGTGGAACAGGCCGGACGCAGACTGGGAGGAGGACGCGCTTTACGGCATGATCCGGCGCTATCAGCCGGATACCATCCTCATCAACAATACGGGCCTTGAGGGACGCGGCCAGCTCGGAAACATCGAGCTGGACAGCGTGACCTTTGAGCGCGGAAAGCCGCAGCCGATCAACCTTGCGGATTCACCGAAGTATATCGCAAGCGAAATGTGCGAGGTCACCTGCGACCACTGGGGCTACGCGCGGGAGGATCTGAACATCAAATCCCCGGCGCTGCTCATCGAGGAGCTGTGCGACTGCCGCCGATACGGCGCGAACTTCCTTCTGAACGCCGGGCCAATGGGGGACGGCAGTCTTCGCCCGATCGACGCGGCGGCGCTGGGCATTCTCGGCCAGTGGACGGCGCTCTTCGGCGAGAGCATCCACGCCCCACGCCCGTCCGGGATCGCAGTCAGCGGCCGCAGACGCGATTTCCTGCTTCAGGACGGAAAAAGCTATTATCTGTTCTGCTTCGGTCTGGACATGACGGCGGATGAGCACGTTGCGCTTCAGGCGGCAGGGGAGGCGGATGCGCAGTTCGACCTTCCCGGCGAGGTACGCTCCGCCGTCTGGCTCGACAATGGAGAGCCGCTCCCGATGGTGCAGAGAGACGGACACGTCACCGTCAGCCCGAAGCCGTTCGTCTACGGGCGCAGTCTGGTCGTCCGCGTGGCGAAGCTGGAGCTTGTATAGTGCCGGTAAGCAGGACTTTTTCTGTTTTCAAAAAGTTCGGACTGTTAAAGGATCATGATCTGTGCTATACTAGTTTTCATATGGAAAACCCAAACGGAAGAGGCATGAAATGAACACGCAGCATTTACAATATATCATTGAGATCGAACGCACACGCTCCATTTCGCAGGCGGCGGAAAACCTCTTTCTCGGCCAGCCGAATCTGAGCCGCATCCTGCACGATCTGGAGGAGTCGCTTGGCTTCCGCATTTTTGAGCGCACCAGCCGGGGCGTCCGTCCGACGGAGCGCGGCGCAAGGTTCCTCAAGCACGCGCGCAATATGCTCCGCGAGATGGACTATATTGAGGCGCTCGGGCCGCGCCATGCCGTTCCGAACCGGCTGCGCGTCTGCATCCCGCGCTCCGCAAAGCTTCTGGACGCGACGGCGGGGTATCTTGCGTCGCTGCCGGAGGCGTCCGATCTGGACGCGCGAATTTTTGAATGCCACGCCCGCAGGGCGCTTGAGATCCTCTCCGCCGGGGAGGCGGAGATCGGTGTTATCCGCTTCCGCGTGGAGTACCGCGACTATTTTGAGGAGCAGACGGCCCAACAGGAGCTGAGCCTCCAGATCCTGAGCCGCTACCGCTATCATCTGATCCTGCCGCACAGCCACCCGCTGGCGGAGCGCTCCGTGATCCATACGGCGGATCTTGAGCTATATCCGGAGATCACACACGGCGACAATCTGCGCACACACAGCCGTCAGACGGACATTGCCTGCCGGAAGGTCTATACGGTGGATCGTATGGCGCAGCTGGCGCTGCTGCAAACGCTCCCGAACGCCTATATGTGGGGGCCGGAGATGCCGGACCGGTATCTATGGCAGTTCGGCCTTGTGCAAAAGACCTGCGTGGACAATCCCATTATCTATCACAATGCGCTGGTGCTCCATCCGCGCTATGCGATGACCGAGATCGAATCGGGCTACGTTCAGCACATTATGCAGAAGTGCAAATAATGCATATCATAAATGATATGGGCGTGGAAGGAAAAAGCATTTCCTCTTTGCACATAAATTCGATATAATTTTATCGGTAACAAAAGAGCGAACAGCATTCGGTCTTATGCACCGCAGGGGAACGATTTTGAAAGGATGATTTTTATGAGCAAGATTACCGTCATTGGCGCGGGAAGCGTCGGCGCAACGATCGCAAACGATTTGATGATTCAGGGCATCGCCTCTGAGATCCTTCTCGTGGACATCAACAAGCAGAAGGCCTTCGGCGAGGCAATGGATATCTATCAGGGCGCGCCGTTCTGCTCGCCTGCCATCGTCCGCTCCGGTGAATATGAAGACGCTGCGGATTCGGATATCGTAATCATTACCTCCGGTATGCCCAGAAAAGCCGGCCAGTCCCGTCTTGAGCTGGCGCAGGCAAATGTCAACATCCTCAAGGATATCACGCCGCAGATCGTCAAGGTGGCGCCCAACGCCATTTATATCATTGTCTCCAACCCGGTCGATGTGCTGACCTATGTTTTCCATAAGATCTCCGGCCTGCCGGAGCGGCAGATCATTGGCTCCGGTACGATTCTGGACACGAGCCGTTTGCAGTCCGTGCTGGCAAAGCGCTTCCGCATCAGCCCGAAGAACGTCCATGCGCATGTCTACGGTGAGCATGGCGATTCCTCCTTCGTGCCATGGTCGCTGGTACACATCGCCAACAACCATGTGAACGTCTACCGCGACAGCTCTCCCGACCGCGACCGCATCAAGTGGGACAACGAGAACGAGTATGCGGGCATCGAGGAGTACGTCCGTACCTCCGGCGGTCAGGTCATCAAGGCCAAGGGCGCAACCTTCTACGCCGTCGCCATGTCCGTCTGCCATCTTTGCAAGTGCTGCTTGAACACTGCCGGTACGGCGCTGACCATCTCGACCATGATGCATGGCGAGTACGGCGTTGACGATGTCTGCCTGTCTACGCTGGCCCTCGTTGACTACAAGGGCGTGCGCGGCAAGATCCTCAATCCCATGACCGACGATGAGGTCGCCAAGCTGCACCACAGCGCGGACTGCCTGAAGGAAGTCATTCGCCAGATCGAGATCTAAGGAACCTCTGAATAAACCCCCGACCGCGGACGACGGATCTTTTCCGCCAATCCTGCGGTTTGAAAAACGAGAAATACATACAGTATTCCATCGTTTTTCAAACCTTGTCTTGACGAAAAATCTCTCGCCGTCCACAGCCGCTGATTTAATCAGAGCTTCCCTAAGGCGGCGCTGCCATAAGTGAAAGAGAACTCAGCCCCGGCGGTTTGATTACCGCCGGGGCTGACTTTACGTCGCTCTCTATCGTTTGTTACAGCTTCTGCAAAACGGCGCAGATGCGCGAAAGCCCTTCCTCCAGCACCGCACGCGGGCAGGCAAAGTTCATGCGCACGAAGCCCTCGCCGTTATGGACGAACTGTTCGCCGCCCTGTAGGACAACGCCCGCCTGTTCGCCGAAAAGCCGTGTAAGATCCGTCTGCTTCCCGGTATAGGCGCTGAGATCGGCCCAGGAGAGATAGGTGGCCTCCGGAACGGAAAAGCCGACCTTCGGTGCGTGCTTCGAGAAATAATCGGCGGCAAAGGCAAAATTTCCGTCGAGATATCTGCGAAGCTCCATCAGCCAGTCATAGCCATCCGCATAGGCGGCAGTGGCGGCGGTCAGCGAGAGAGGGTTTTCGCCCTCGGAATGCGTTTTGTTCCACTCTGCGCGCAGCGCTATGTCGGGGATCAGAAGCTCGGAGAAGTGAAGCCCTGCGATGTTGAAGGTCTTGCTGGGCGCCATGCAGGTCACGATCCGGCGGCTTTCCGGGAACAGGCTGGCCAGCGGCGTATGGCGCAGGCCGCTGCGCAGAAGGTCGCAGTGGATCTCGTCGGAGAGGATATACAGGCCGTTTTCCAGGCAGATCGTGCCGACCTTTTTCAGTTCCTCCGCCGTCCATGCGCGGCCCGTCGGGTTGTGCGGATTGCAGAAAATACAGAGCTTGACCTTTGGGTCGGCAGCCTTTTGGGAAAAATCCTCGAAATCGATCCGGTATTTGCCGTCCTCTCCGCGCAGCATGTCCGAGCAGACGTATTCCCGGCCCGCCTTGACGGCGGCTCCGCGGAAGGGCGGATAGGAGGGCGTCAGGAAGAGTACCTTTTCATCGGGCTGCGTGAGCATCGGTACAAGGTCGCAGAGCGCGGGGACGATGCCGTGGGAGAAGCAGAGCTGCTCCTTCGGCGGCGTCCAGCCGTACATCCGATCACACCAGCGGAAGAAGGCGGTCGAGAAGCTGTCGTCGGTGATATCGGTGTAGCCGAAAATGCCGTGCTCCACGCGACGGTGGAGCGCTTCCAGAACGCAGGGCGGCGCGGCAAAGTCCATATCGGCGATCCACATGCGGATCACCTGATCGTCTGGGCAGGGGAATTTCGCGGTCTGCGCGTCCTCGTGAAAGACGGCGCTGCGGCATTCGTCCACGCTGATCGCCTGCGTGTGGCGCCGGTCGATGCGTTCGTCAAAGTTAATGGTCATGGCGGCTCCTTTCTGTATGGGAGTATTCTATTCTCATTATAATCCGCGCCGCCGGAACGCGCAATGGGAAAAGTATGATCGGACTGAAATTGTAAAATGGGAATAATATCCTGCAAAAGTGTCCAGAATGAGGTTAAAACATTTCAGGAGGCTAATATGCGGGTAAAGGATTGCATGACGAAGCAGGTCATTTCCGTCGGAGCCGGAGAGCCGGTCTCCGTGGCGGCCAGACTCATGGCGCGCTACAACCTCGGCGCACTACCGGTGCGCGGGACGGACGGACAGCTCGAGGGAATGCTCACAGACCGGGATATCGTCCTCCGGTGCATCGCGGCGGAGCGAAGCCCCAAGGCGGTGCGCGTGCGGGAGGTCATGACGCGAAGCGTCGCGGCGGCTGCGCCGGACACGGACGCGGCGGCGGCGGCCGGGATCATGGCCACGCGTCAGGTGCGGCGGCTGCCGGTGACGGAGGAGGGGAGGCTCGTCGGGATGGTGAGCCTTGCCGATCTTTCCCGCAGGCCGGACTACATGATGGAGGCTGCGGAGGCGCTTGAGGATATCTGCGCGGGTGTCCGGCATATGGATGGGCAGGAGCTTTGATTTTTGCGGCGATCTCAGCGAAAAAGGAAGAAAAAGACGCAAAAAGGGTTTGACAAATGGACAGGGCACTGCTATAATCAGTAGGCCGCGTCGAAGAGGCTGAAGCTGAGGTATGCCCTCACGCCTCCAGAGCGAGTCTACAAAAAAGGTAGGTGCAAATGGAAATGCAGGCTATTATCGTTACCGGCGGTAAGCAGTACAACGTCAAAGAGGGCGATGTGATCTACATCGAGAAGCTCAATGCGGAGGCTGACGAAACCGTGACCTTCGATCAGGTTCTGGCTGTTGTGGATGGTGCGAACTCCAAGTTTGGCGCTCCCACCGTCGCCGGCGCTAAGGTTGAGGCGAAAGTCGTCAAGAACGGCAAGGGCAAGAAGATCCGTGTCTTCAAGTACCGCTCCAAGAAGGACTCCAAGTCTCTCCAGGGCCACAGACAGCCGTATACCAAGGTGCAGATCGAAAAGATCGCTCTGTAAGATGACCAGAGTTGAATTTTTCGACCAGGACGGCAGGATTTCCGGATTCTGCTGCACGGGCCACAGCGGCTATGGAGAAGAGGGAGCGGACATTGTCTGCGCCGCAGTCTCCGCTGCTGTAAAGCTTACGGAGTGCACGATCAACGATGTGCTCGGTGAGCATGCAAAAACCAGGGTGAATGAAGAAGAGGCCCGGGTCACCTTGAACCTTCCCGCAGCTTGTGAGAACGAAGAAGCCGTACAGGCTGTTCTGACGGGTATGATGCTGACAATGTGCAGCCTGCGGGACGAATATCCTGATTATATCGAAGTTTTGGAGGTGTAACAATATGCTGAAAATGAGTTTCCAGTTCTTCGCGCATAAGAAAGGCGGCGGCTCCACCAAGAACGGCCGTGATTCCGAGTCCAAGCGTCTCGGCGCGAAGCGTGCAGACGGTCAGTTCGTTCTGGCTGGCAACATTCTCGTTCGTCAGAGAGGTACGCACATTCATCCGGGCAACAATGTCGGCATCGGCAAGGACGATACCCTGTTCGCCAAGATCGACGGCAGAGTCAAGTTCGAGCGGATGGGCAAGGATCGCAAGATGTGCTCCGTCTACGCTGAACAGTAATTTGCAGGAAACCCCGAACGAGACCCGTTCGGGGTTTTTTCTCAGTCGCGGGAGGTGCGGAAATGCAGCTTTACCATGCTTCCACACAAGGCGGGCTTCAAGTTCTGGAGCCGCGTAGATCTCCTTTTTTCGAGAAGCCTGTTCAGGTGTGCATGACCTCGCTGCGTGCGATGGCGCTGTTCTATCTGATCCGGAATTTTGAGTATGCCTACGGCTACGACCGGCAGGGGAGGCTTTATTTCGCTGATCCCTTCCCGGATGCGCTGAAAAAGCTTTATTCCGGAAAGCGAGGATGGGTCTATACCTGCGAGAGTGGCGACTACGAAAAAACGGCGATCCCGAACGAGTATATTTCGCGCACGCCTGTGCGTGTGATCGAAGCGGCCTTTGTTCCGGACGCCTACGCGGCGTTTCTGGAGGAGGAAAGGGCAGGGAATATCCTGCTGTATGATTATTCGCGCACGGCGGAGGATCCCGCCGCGCTCACGTGGCTGGATAAGGAGATCGGCGGGACCATCTGTGCCGAGCGCCTCTGGCAGGAGCCGGACGCCGCAAAGGCAAGGTACTACCGGGAAAACTACCCGGAGATATGGAAGCGCACGCTGGAGCGTATGGTGCAGGAGAAAGCAGTCTCTCATGGAAAACCGGAGAATTGAAACGCAGCGGCTGATCCTCAAGCCGATCACGCTGGAGGATGCGCCGGCGGCCTTTGTGTGGGCCAGCGACCCTGCAGTAAACCGATATATGCCCTATCCGCTGCATCAAAGCATCGAGGATACGCGCACGTGGATCGCGTCGCTCACACCGGATATGCTGGAATTCGGGTTTTACCGCAAGAATGACGGTTTGCTGATCGGCACAGGCGGCGTTGGCAAAAATGAAGACGGCGTGCATGTGCTGGGCTACAATCTCCGGCAAGATGCGTGGGGACACGGCTATGCAACAGAGGCGGCACAGGCGATGCTTGCGTGGGCGTATCACAGCCTCGGCGTACGGGATTTTGCGTTGGATCACGCAGTTTTGAACACGGCATCCGGAAACGTTGCGCGCAAATGCGGCTTTCAGCTGGTGCGCTATGGCCAGTACAGCAAGCTTGACGGCAGCGAGACGTTTGACGCAGCGTTTTACGAGCTTCATCTGAAAGGAGACGAAGCATATGTTTATTGATAAAACAAAAATTTTCGTCAAGGCCGGAAACGGCGGCAACGGCGCGATCGCGTTTCACCGCGAGAAATACGTCGCGGCCGGCGGCCCCGACGGCGGCGACGGCGGGAACGGCGGCAGTATCGTCCTTCGCGTGGACGATAATCTGTCCACCCTGATGGATTTCCGCTATAAGAGAAAATACACGGCCCCGAACGGCGAGGACGGACGCGGCGCGCGCTGCAAGGGCAAGCGCGGTGAGGATCTCGTCATCAAGGTGCCGCGCGGCACGGTCGTGCGCGACGCGGAAACGAACGAGGTCATCCGGGATATGTCCACCTCCGAGGATTTTGTCCTCTGCAAGGGTGGCCGCGGCGGCTGGGGCAATCAGCATTTTGCCACACCGACCCGCCAGGTTCCGCGCTTTGCAAAGGCGGGCCTTCCGGGCGAGGAGCATGAGGTCATTCTCGAGCTGAAGCTTCTGGCGGATGTCGGTCTGGTCGGCTTCCCGAATGTCGGCAAATCGACGCTTCTGTCCGTTACCTCGAACGCGCACCCGAAAATTGCGAACTATCACTTCACGACGCTCTATCCGAATCTCGGCGTGATCTATGTGGATGACGGCGTTTCCTTCGTAATGGCGGATATTCCGGGCATTATCGAGGGTGCAGCCGAGGGCGCTGGCCTTGGCCACGACTTCCTGCGGCACATCGACCGCTGCCGCCTGCTGGTGCATATCGTGGATGTCTCCGGCAGCGAGGATCGTGACCCGATCGAGGATTTTGAGAAGATCAATCAGGAGCTTGCACAGTATTCCGAGGAGCTTGCGAAGCGTCCCATGCTCGTGGCGGCAAACAAGATCGATCTTCTGCCGCCGGACAGCGACAATCTGGAACGCCTGCGCGCCTATGTCGAGGAGCGCGGCTATGAGTTTTATGAAATTTCAGCCGCAACGACGGCCGGTACGAAGAATCTCATGCGCACCATCGCCGGGAAGCTGGCCCAGCTGCCGCCGGTGGTCTACTATGAGCCGGAGTATGTCAAGCCGCTCGCGGAGGCAGGCGACGCGAAGGAATTGAGGATCGAGCAGCATGAGGATCTGTGGGAAGTCTCCGGCCCGTGGATCATGAAGCTGCTGAACGACATCAATTTTGACGATTATGAGTCGCGGATGTATTTTGACCGCCAGCTCCGCAAGAGCGGACTCTTTGAACGTCTGGAGCAGATGGGCATCGAGGACGGCGATACGGTCAGCATTTACGATTTTGAATTCGAATATACAAAGTAATACAGAAAATCGCAAATGCCCGCAGCTTCCGCTGCGGGCATTTGCGTTGAGAAAAGAAAAAGAGAAAGAAAAAGAGGAAAACTTGATTTCCAAGTATAGAATAACCCTTATTCATGTCTGATTTGTGAACGAATGTAGAAGGAATTGTAAACAAAGAAGAAGGCCCGGCCAAAAAAAGCCGGGCCTTTGATCTTGCAGCGCACGGTCGCCCGTGCAGAGCAAAATCAAATTACTTCATGTTGCGCTCGTAAGCCTCGATCATCTTCTTAGACATGTGACCCATAGAATCGTCAGGGCTGGAAACCCTTGCGGCGTCTGGCTTTTCTGCTTGTTCAGTCAAATCGCGGGTGATGTGACCCGTGCGGCTTTCGAGTTTCCGGAGGTACTTTTCCGTCGTTTCCCCCGTGAAGATCTTGACCTGAAGCAGCATGGTCGTGTCGTCTTTCGGTGTCACGAAGATCTTGCTGATATACTTGTCGATGAACTCCTTTGTGATGATCCCCTGCGCCGCGTCGCGCTGGGCGTTCGTCAGGACTCTGCGGATCTCATCGATCTTCTGCTTGAAGGCGTCGCCCTCGGCGGCTGTCTGCTCCAGTTCTGCGATTTCCTTTTCGGCTTCTTCAATTTCACGATTGCAGTCAGCAGTCATCTTCTTGAAATCCGCGTTCGTAATACTGTCGTCTGCAGCAAGCTGCAGGAGCTTGTTCTTCTTCCGGTTTGCCTGATCGATGATGTTATTCTGCTGTTCGATCTTTTTCCGGAGCGAGCCGTGCTGCGTCAGCTCGTTACACATACGGATGTATTCTTCGACCATCGCATCGGCATCGGCAGACGTATCGCGGAATACCTCGAACAGAAGCGGTTTGATCTCGCTTTCGTAGATGGCAAAGGATCTGCAGGAATCCGCGCCGTTTTTGATCTTGCCGGAGCAGAGCCATTTACTGTTCTTTCTACCGCTCTTGTCCTCGGATTCGCGGCGGTAGTAGGGCTGTCCGCACTCCGTACACCACAGCTTTCCAGTCAGGAGATTGGCGTGGTTGCAAACACCCTGCCGCGCTTTCACGTCCTCGCTGCGCTTTTTCAGCACGGCATTGGCCTGATCCCAAATTTCTTCCGTTACGATTGCGGGGACAATTTCTCCTGTTTCATCCTTGAACATGACCCATTCCTCCGGCGGGAGGAATTTCTGCTTCTTCGTGAACATGTCCACGACCTTGACCTTGTTGCCAACGTAGTAGCCCTTGTATTTGGGATTGGAAATCAGGTTGGACATGGTGGTATGCGCGATTTTCTTGCCGTTGTGATTGCGATAGCCTTTTTCCCAGAACAGCGTTTCCAGCTGCTTCATGGAGTATTCGCCGGTCGCGTAAAGTTCAAACAATTCGCGTACCATCGGCGCTTCCGTTTCATCAATGACCAGCTTTCCGTCCGCTTTTGTGTATCCGAAGATGCGGCTGTTTCCGAGTACGACGCTCGACTTGATGGCTTGCTGGTGACCGAATTTCACACGCGAGGACAACTTGCGCAGCTCGTCCTGCGCGATAGATGACATGATGGACAGGCGCAGTTCGGCATCCTCATCGAACGTGTTGATGTTGTCGTTCTGGAAGAATACACCGACGCCGCAGCTCAAAAGCTGGCGCGTGTACTGGATGGAGTCAAGCGTGTTTCGAGCGAAGCGGGAGATTTCTTTGGTGATAATCAGATCGAATTGACCTTCAGCGGCATCCTCGATCATGCGGTTAAAGTTCTCCCGCTTCTTCGTAGAGATACCGGACAAGCCCTCGTCAATGTACCCCGGCACGAATGTCCACGGGAGATTCCTTCGGATCAGATCCTCATAGTAGGAAACCTGATTGCCCAGTGAGTTTAGCTGCTCGTCACTCTCAGACGACACACGCGCATAGTAGGTCACGCGCAGCGGCAAATCGTAAATGGACTTTGTTCTTAACTCCATTCTGATCGTATGTATGTCCATTTGGTGCGCTCCTTCGTTTTTCGTTATATCATGTTTTCTCTACCATATCACACCTGCGTGAAACAAGCAAGTGTGAGTTTCTGACAGGAGCATCACCCCCGGATGCTCCTGTCAACCCCATTGGCGGCGGACAGCGCCAATGCGCTGATTTTGTTCTTCATGCGGTTGCGTTCCGTCTCCGTAATCAGTCCGGCTTCAAACAGAACCTGATTGTAGTAACTCAGCCAGAGCTGTTCGGCAAGCTCTTTCTTTGCCTGCTCCGGCAACGGTTTCCTCTGTGTACTGATGCTGTCCACCTCCTTTTTTGTTGTAAGTATTCCCAGCGGAAATTAGAATCATGCAGTTCTTCTTCGCCACCCCCAACGTCTACATCGTGTCCATTCGCATTTCTTCGTGATCGTCCTCGGCATGACCGAGGGAAGTTTTCTTTTGCTTGAGCTTCTTCCGGCGCTTGCTGTCAATATGCAGCGGCATAGTCGTTCCGTCGTACTGCGGCGCATCATCCGTCATCTGCTCCACAGCACGGCCAAGGCGGACAGCGCCGCGCACAAGATCACCGCTGTAATCGAGATCCACGCGCACGTCCGGATTTTCTTCCGCGTCTCCTGCACCGTATTCGAAAGCTGCTTCTTCGTATCGTTCAGGATCGCGGTTATGATAATGCTACGAGAGCAAAGGCTAAGAATGAGTTCAGAGATAAGCTGATTGAAGCGTTTGACAATCTTGATTTGCCAGCACTTAGTGAAAACCAGAAGTTCGGTGTAGACAGCAAGAAGGTGGTTTTGGAAACGGTGCTATCCATTTATGAAAATTCCATCGCCCTCGAAAATCGTGGCAGCGGTATGGAGAGTCTTATCAAAACACGGATTGCCTTAGATAAGGCAAATGGCCTAGATGTTATTCTGATGGAAGAACCGGAGAACCATCTTAGCTTTTCTACACTGAGAAAGATGCTCCAGCAGATTTCAGATCAGCAGGAAAACTCACAGATCATCGTGGCAACTCATAGCAACATGATCGCAAGCAGATTGAACTTGAAGAATGTCCTGTGGATTACTGAAGGTAGAGTAAAGAGTCTGGCAGACATAAAGTCTGACGTGGCAGAGTTCTTCGCCCGAGCAGATGACAATGCTTTCTTGCAGTTGTTGTTATCTAAGAAAGTGTTCTTGGTTGAAGGTGCGACGGAGTTTCTCCTTCTTCCTATGTTCTACCGACAAATCACGGAGCACACCATCGAGGAAGATGGGATCTCTGTAATTTCCTGTAACGGTATTTCCTATAAGCGCTATCTTGAAATTGCAAAGGCAACGGATAAGAGAATTGCTGTTGTCACAGATAATGACGAAAAAGCTCATAGAATAACAAAAGCAGATTCCTTTAATCAAGCCAATAATCTACAGCACATTTTTATGGGAAAAACAGTAGCCGACTGGACTTGGGAGGCTTGTATTTACAAGGAAAATAAAGAAACCTTGGATAAAATGATTGCTGTTAAGGCAGGAGCAACTTATACGTTCCACGGTAAAGATTACGGTGCTGTGTTAGGGAAGATGTTAAACCACAAAGTTGATGTGGCATATCAGATGCTTACTTCTGGAAAGACATTTACCGTTCCACAGTACATAAAGGATGCGATCGAATGGCTAAGAAAGTAATCCTGGCAGTAGCTGGTGCAGGAAAAACCTATTATATCTGCCATAAGATAGACCCGGCGAAACGTAATTTGATACTAGCTTTTACGCATGAAAACATCCATAATATACAGAAAGAGTTGTGTGATGCGCACGGGTGTGTGCCAGAATTAACAATGGTAACAACATTTGATTCGTTTGTGTATCATCAGCTGATCCTACCCTATGAGCCAAGCATAGCTGAACACTTTGCTTGCCCTCGATTTTCTAGTTGTGGAATTTGTATGACAGATCCCCCATCAAAGACAAAAAAGAACGCCGAGGGAAAATCTGTTGCCAATCCGCACTATCGTAAAAAAGATAGTCTAACTCATTATGTCACAATGAATAGGCAGTATTATTGTGCGACCCTGTCTGAACTGGTTTTACAGGTGAAGAAAAATCGCGAGTCTCTTATCAAAAGACTCGCTGCGCGGCTGAATTTGTTTTTTGATTGTATATTAATTGATGAGTTCCAAGATTTTCGAGAATATGATTATGAATTGATTATGGCATTAGCAAAACGGCTCAATGACGTTATCCTTGTAGGTGATTATCATCAACATTCTGTTTCAGCAACAAATAATTCCGGAAAACCTTTTAAGAATAAATCAAAAGATGTAAGCTATGTCGATTTCGTTGCAGAACTACGAAATTCTGGTTTCGAAATTGATTTAACAACACTGGATAAGTCAAGACGATGTTCCGCAGAAATATGCAATTATATTAGCGAAAAGCTTCATATCAATATTGCTTCAAATGGAGATCATTGCGGATCTATAGTCTGGATTGATGATGATCCCTCTGTTGTGTTGAATCAAGATCAAATTATTAAATTAGTATTCAACGAAGCAGCAAACTATACATTTCGTGCAATGAATTGGTCCTATTCAAAAGGAGATACAGTTGATTCTGCGTGCGTAATTCTGACGGACGGGCTGGACAATCTTGACAGTGACTCTTTCGATCCAGAAAAGATTAAACGTTCAACACTCAACAAATTATATGTTGCTATGACAAGAAGTCGCGGTGATTTGTATCTAATAAAAGCTTCAACTTTCAAAAAGTTGAGAGATGCGTATAGAATTGAAGAATTGTAAGACGGATTATCTTCGGAGAAAATAAGTCAATTATCTGAAATAGGTGTGCAATAATGAGAAAATTGCGGATAAGACGGCTCTTTATTGGATTGTTTGTGATAATTATATTTGTTGTTGGCGTCCCCATCATAATCAACGAGTGCTACAAAACGAACAGCGGATACATGACAATGTGGGGTGCTGCGGATGCGCTGTCCTATTATGGGACGATCTTAGGATCGCTGGTGGCGGTTGCAACTGTAGTTGTGACAATTCTTTTTACCTATAAGCAGATTCAACGCGATAGCTATCTTAGACGAGAGAATGAAAAATGGTTCGATGTAGAATCGGTATTCTCAAATGCGCTGAACACCATTAATTTAATGCCGCCTTTAATAGAAACAATGGAGATTAATGGAATTGAACCGAAGGAAGCAATTAAGCAGATTCAGCGATATCAAGTAAATGCTAACATATGCTTGGATCAGATTCTTACTTCTCTTGATTCTGCAGATTATCGTAAAGTCAGAACACTGTCAAACTCAATGGAACGAGCCAGAGAAAAATTTTGCCAAGTCATGCAGAATAGAGCGGAAATCTATGAGAAACTATTTCGAGTTAATGAGAAGGAAAATGCAGAGAGAATCCTTGAGGTGGAAAAACAGGAACAACAGTCACTTCCGATTCGGGTGCGCATGAGGTGTCAGGAAGCTGTCGCAAGAGCGCATGGATTAAATTTTGACGAGCTTAAAATTGAACTGGAACAGCTCAACGAGGCTACCGGTAAACTCCTGTATCCGCCAAATGGGCGCCACTGGACATTTGGGCAGGAGCAGATGTTGCAGATAATGCTTCACTGGTCTTATTACGAATTAAGACCGATTGATGATTATGAAAAACGGGTCTCTATTTGCGGTCAGTCAAACACAGTCCCTAAAGAGATAAACGCTATTATGCTTTCTGCGCCATTGGAAGAATTGGCATCTAAAGCCGTTTTGCGCTATCAAATCGGAAAGTGGCCCATACTGTATTTTACAAGTGGCGGTCGTGGCGGCATGGCTTGCAAGCGTTATCTTGAGGAAATGGGTGGAAGAATTGTAACCAACCTTTGGCCTTATGAGGAAGTAGGTCACACAGACGAGGCTGCCAAGGTGCTTAAGGCAATTTTTGACGGAAAGTCCTCGTTTGACACACCAAAGCCGCCGCGCCTAATTGAGCGCATTTTACAGATCGCTGGAGAAAATAACACACTTATCCTCGATTCCTTTGCCGGTTCCGGCACCACCGCCCATGCTGTCCTCAACATGAACAAGGCGGACGGCGGACACCGCAAGTTCATTCTTGTCGAGATGATGGACTACGCCGACAGCATCACCGCCGAGCGCGTGAAGCGCGTGATCCGTGGCTATGGCGAGGGCAAGAACGCCGTGGAGGGTACAGGCGGCAATTTCAGCTTTTATGACTTGGGCGAACCGCTGCTGCACGGTGATGTGCTCAACGAAAATGTGGGCGTGGAAAAGATCCGGGAGTATGTGTACTTTACAGATACGAAAGCCTCTCTGCCGGGATCGCACCCGGACGAACCGTATTTTATGGGTGTCCACATTGGCAGCGCTTATTATTTCTATTATGAAAAGCAGGCTGTTACAACGCTGAACCGGGAGTTCCTGCATACGGTCAAAACCGAGGCCGATGCCTATGTGATCTACGCCGACCTTTGCACGCTCAGCGAGGCAGAACTGGAAAAGTACCATATCACATTCAAGAAAATTCCCCGCGATATTACGAAGCTGTAAGGAGGTCATGGTGATGGAACTTAACAACTATCAAAAACAAGTCATGCGTGACCTCTCCGCCTACTTGGACTGCGTCAACCGTGGAACCAATCTGTTTTCCGCGTGGCGGGAATACTGGTTTTCCAAGGATGTGGCCGTTGGCCTCGGCGGAGTACCGTCCTATAATAACTCTATTGAACGTGCGCCCCATGTTTGCATGAAGGTGCCCACCGGCGGCGGCAAGACTTTTATGGCCTGCGCTTCCGTTAGGCGGATTTTTGATGCCTTGCCCACCGGAAAGCCGCAGGTGGTGGTGTGGCTGGTTCCCAGTGATTCGATCCTGACACAGACCATCCGCACACTATCCAATGTGGATCACCCTTACCGGCAGAGACTGGATCAGGATTTTGCCGGGCGTGTCGGCGTGTACACCAAGGAAATGCTGCTGAACGGGCAGAACTTTTCACCGGATACAGTGCGGGAAATGCTGACAGTCTGCGTAATGAGCTATGGCTCGCTGCGTATTGACAGCCGGAAGAAAGATGTTCGCAAGGTCTATCAGGAAAACGGCAATCTGTTCCGCTTTGCAGAGTATTTCAAGGACACGCAGGCGCTGCTGGCCGATACACCGGATACGGCGCTGATTCAGGTGCTGCGCCATCTGGAGCCTATCGTTGTTGTGGACGAAAGTCACAATGCAGAATCGAAGCTCAGCACGGAGATGCTGAATAATCTGAATCCGTCCTTCGTACTCGATCTGACGGCAACGCCGCGAAAAAACAGCAACATTATCTCCTATGTGGACGCCCGTGAGCTGAAGAAGGAGCACATGGTAAAGCTCCCCGTAGTGGTATATAACCGCACCACCCGGCAGAGTGTCATTCAGGATGCCATCCAGCTGAGAGGAAGCATTGAGCAGGAAGCTATTGCCGCAGAAGCAGTTGGCGGGAAGTATATTCGGCCCATTGTACTGTTTCAGGCACAGCCGCGCACTGGGGACAACAGTGATACGTTTGATAAAATCAAGGCGATGCTGGTAGGCATGGGCATTCCAAAAAACCAGATAGCGGTGAAAACATCTGATGTGGATGACCTCAAGGGACAGAACTTGATGAGCAGGGATTGTGAAATCCGATACATCATCACCGTCAACGCGCTGAAAGAGGGCTGGGACTGCCCCTTTGCCTACATATTGGCGTCACTGGCCAACCGCACCTCCACTGTGGATGTGGAGCAGATTTTGGGACGCATTCTGCGTCAGCCCTACGCGATGCAGCACAGCTCGCCGCTTCTGAACACCTCCTATGTGCTGACAAACTCCGTGGACTTCCACACTACCTTGGAGAAAATCGTGGTCGGTTTGAATAAAGCAGGCTTCAGCCGTAAGGATTATCGTATCGGTGAAGCGATGGAAGAACCGCAGGCTGTGACTCAACCGGAAGCAGAGCAGACGAAAATTCCATTTGCGCCGCAAGCCACTGAGGCCGATGCCTTTGACGATGTAAATGTACAGGAAGTGAAAACGGCGCTGGAAAGCACGGCGCAGGGAAGCGCTGCGATTTCTGCAATGGTTCGGGAAGCAACGGTGCAGGCGGAAACCTACACGGCGGCGGCCAACGAAGCGGATGACGGATTTATGGGAGGTGAGCTGGGAGATATGCTGATACAAAATAGGGTACAGCCCTATCTTGCTGAAGAGGTATCCGCATTGCGGATTCCGCAGTTTTTCCTTCGTTCCGTTCCGGATTTATTTGGCGATGAATTTGAACTGCTGGAGAAGGAGAATCTTTCCGAGGGATTTTCTCTGACCGGGCAGGATGCACAGGTTTGCTTTGAGCTGGCCACCGGTGAAATGTACCGCGTTGATGTGGAGGATCACGGCGAGGCAGTGCCTAAGTACAAGCGTGCGGACAGTGAGCTGAGTGAATACATCCGCAATCGTATGACACAGCTTCCGCCAGAACAGAAAATTCAAAGCTGCACCACGATGCTATGCGCTCAGATCAATCGGAACAATCGATATGCAGCATCGGAGATCAACGACTATGTGCGCAGAATCGTTGGCGGCATGACACAGGATGAGTTGGCAGCTATGGAGACGGCCATCCCGACATACGCAGCCAAGATTTCTAAAAAGATTGAAGGGCTGGAAGACGCATATCGGGAAGAGCAGTTCATTCGCCGGCTGGATGCAGGCAAAATCGTGTGCCGTGAAAGCTATGCACTGCCGCCTGTGATTACACCGGCCATCACAACGGATTCCATTCCCAAATCTGTTTATGAGGCAGAAAGCAATGATATGAACCCAGAAGAACATAGACTAATCGATGCCGTGGTTGCTCTCGATAATGTCAAGTGGTGGCATCGTATCATTGAAAAGAAAGGCTTCCGACTGAATGGCTTTATCAATCATTATCCGGACTTCATGGTCATGACCAAGGCGGAAAAGCTGGTGCTGATCGAGTATAAAGGTGATGACCGCGGTAATAGTGACAGTGTCCGCAAGCTGAAGCTTGGCCGTAAATGGCAGTCTCAGTGTGGGGCAGAGTATCGGTATTTTATGGTATTCGAGAATCGGGACTTGGGCATCGACGGAGCATATACGCTCGATCAATTTATTGAGATTATGAAGGAACTGTAACAGCTACGTCTCACGGCAATAACACAAAAAGGGGGGGGTGGAGAATGCGTGATTATTGATGCATTGAGGTTTTTCGGGAAAAATGAAGCGATACTTGGTGTTGCTACACTGACAGGGATCATTGGATTTATATTGACAATTTTTGTTTCAATCAGAACATCAAAAATTAATAAAATTCTGAAGCACAATCAACTAACTAGCCAATATAATAAGGAACGCCTAGCTTTTCAGAAAACGTTTGAAGGACATCGGAATAGTATTATTGCTGATGGTCTACACTCAAACAAATTGTTAAAAGATATTTTGCAAAATGTTGAGGAATACAGAGCAAAGTTTGGTGAAATTATGTCGCTGTCAGAGCGCTATTCCCTGCATAATTTTTCACATATCTTAAGGAAGGAAACAGATAAAGTTGATTACAATAAAGTATGTAACTATTTAGCATTATTATCAGGACGACTATCAAAAAGGGAGGATAAACGAAATGGTTGATAATCGGTACATTGATTTTCTAAATAAACTAATCAATGAAACTAAAGAACGAAAAATTGATTGGAAATATCTTGATTCAAATAAGCCGCTTTATGAAGGAATGAATTGGACTACAACCTCAACAGATTTCATTTTGTTTGTCGGCGAAAAAGAGAAAGTTTCTCCCAATTTTAATACGGAAGACAGTTTTTACGCAAATGAAAATGGAACGAATATTGTTATCTATGTTTTAGAAAATCAACCCGCATCACTATTCATTGTTCCAGGAACTTACAAAAAAATAGTTGAGCTTGCTCCAGAAGATTATGGTGAGTATATTACGCGGTTACTGAACTTGGTTCAAAGTCAATTTCCAAGCGCAGATGCATTTATCGATGACTTTTTGAAGGATAAAAAAATAGCAACCGATGATAAATCAACTGGCTTTTAAGAAAGCGGCACACCAACAAAATTGCATGACAAGTATAAACCCCAGCAGTTGTTAAACTGCTGGGGTTATCCTTATACCATCAGCCTCGCTATGTACCGCACCGTCGTTGAATGCCCCGCTGAAGTGCGGGCAATTCTGGTAAAATGTAGCGTTCGTATGGGGCACACGTTCTTGACCATCTGGCCGCCGACGGAGCCGGCTTCGCGGGAGGTCAGGTTGCCGTTGTAGCCCTGCTTCAGATCCACGCCGACTTCAGATGCAGCTTCCATTTTGAACTTGTCCATGGCCTCGCGGGCTTCGGGAACGTTGATAGAATTGCTGTTACGGTTCGTCATTTGATTTGTTCTCCTCTTCAAGTGTTGTTGGAAAATCGAATTGTGATTTCCTCAGTCGTAGTTTTACCAGCCGCGACGGCATTATGACTGCCAATTTGTGCTGAAACTGACAGGAAAAACAGACAAAATCTGATTTTTCCAAACACAACAGGAAGAGACTGAAATTATCCCGGAAGCTTCGGATTTTTAAGCGCGGCCTGCACGAGACCGACAAACAGCGGATGCGGCTTGTTGGGGCGGCTCTTGAACTCGGGGTGATACTGCACGCCGATGTAGAAATCGTTTTCGGGCACCTCGACGGTCTCTACGATATGTCCGTCAGGCGAGGTGCCGCTTACGACCAGGCCGCAGTCCGTCAGAAGCTGGCGGTAGTCGTTATTGAACTCGTAACGGTGACGGTGCCGCTCCTGAATTTCCGTTTTGCCGTAAGCGCGGAACATCTGCGTGCCTTCGAGGATGTGGCAGGGATATGCGCCGAGACGGAGGGTGCCGCCCTTGTTGACATCGTCGCTCTGGTCGGGCAGGAAGTCAATGACCTTATTGGGAGAATCCGGGTTGAATTCGCCGGAATCGGCCAGCGGAAGCCCGGCTGCGTGGCGGGCAAAGGCAATGACGGCGACCTGCATACCGAGGCAGATGCCGAGGTAGGGGAGATTGTGCGTGCGGCAGTAGTTTGCAGTAATGATCTTACCTTCGATCCCGCGATTGCCGAAGCCGCCCGGGACGATCACGCCGGAGCAGTCTGCCAGCGTTTCCGCGACGTTTTCCTTCGTGATGGTCTCCGAATCGATCCACTTGATGTAGATGTGCGCGCCGGTGACATAGCCCGCGTGGTGGAGCGCCTCGGCAACGGAGAGATAGGCGTCGTGCAGCTGTACATATTTGCCGACGAGGCCGATGGTCACGGTTTTGCTGCGGTTGTGGATGCGCGAGAGCATCTCGTTCCATTCTGTCAGGTCGATCTCCGGCGCGTCAATGCCAAGCTCCCGGCAGACGACGGAGGAAAAATTGCTCTTTTCCAGCATGATCGGCGCCTCATAGAGCACGGGAAGCGTCAGATTTTCGATCACACAGTCCGGCTTGACGTTGCAGAACATGGAGATCTTTTTGAAGATCGATTCCTCCAGCGGCTCGTCGCAGCGCAGGACAATGATGTTGGGATTGATGCCCATGCCCTGAAGCTCCTTGACGGAATGCTGTGTGGGCTTGGATTTATGTTCTTCAGAGCCGCGCAGATAGGGGACAAGGGTCACATGGATAAAGAGGCTGTTCTCCCTGCCGACCTCCAGAGAGACCTGACGAACGGCCTCCAGAAACGGCTGGGACTCGATGTCGCCGATGGTGCCGCCAATCTCCGTGATAACGACGTCCGCGTCGGTCTTTTTGCCGACGGCGTAGACGAATTCCTTGATCTCGTTCGTGATGTGCGGAATGACCTGCACCGTCGAGCCGAGATATTCGCCGCGCCGCTCCTTGTTGAGGACGTTCCAGTAGACCTTACCGGTCGTCAGATTGGAATACTTGTTCAGATCCTCGTCGATGAAGCGCTCATAGTGGCCGAGGTCAAGGTCGGTTTCCGCACCGTCCTCAGTCACATAGACCTCGCCATGCTGATACGGGCTCATGGTGCCGGGATCGACGTTGATATACGGGTCAAGCTTCTGCGCGGCGACCTTGAGACCGCGCGCCTTCAGAAGCCGTCCGAGCGACGCGGCAGTGATGCCCTTGCCAAGCCCGGATACGACGCCGCCTGTGACAAAAATGTACTTTACCTGTTTCATAAATTCTCTCCTCCCAAAAAGGAGACGCTCAGCACGGAGGCGGTGAAAACCCCTCCAGATGCTGAGCGCCTTAACGCCGGTATGAAATTCGTTGCTGTCTTGTACGTCTTTTCATATCGTTCCCATTCGTTCTCTTCGCAAAACGGAAAAGGGTGCTTGGGCGGAAGAAAGCTCCCGTTCCAGAGCATCCCTTAATTTTTACTGAGGTATTATAATCGCTGACCCTTCGGTTGTCAATGCCGAATTTTGAGCTTCTGTGCCGTTCCGTGCTCCGTGACCAGCTAATGACAGCCATTCGTTTTGCGAATGACGGCTGTGGGGAAAGGGATTGACAAGGAAAAATGGAAATGCTAACATCATGTTGAAATATTATTTTAATGTGAGGTTTTACAATGCAAGCAAAGCAATGCGTCATTGTTCTGGATTTTGGCGGACAGTACAACCAGCTGATCGCGCGCCGTGTGCGTGAGAATCACGTATACTGCGAGGTCAAACCCTGTACCACGCCGCTGGCGGAGCTGATGAAGCTCCAGCCGATCGGCTTTATTTTTACCGGCGGCCCGCAGAGCGTCTACGCTGAAGGCTCGCCGAAGGTCGATCCGGCAATTTTTGAACTGGGTCTGCCCATCCTCGGTATCTGCTATGGCTGTCAGCTGATCGCCCATAACCTCGGCGGCAAGGTCACGGCTGCGCAGGAGGATACCGCGCGGGAATACGGAAAAACGGAGACGTTCTTTGACACGAGCTGCGAGCTGTTCCATGGTCTGAAGGAGCAGAGCGTTACATGGATGAGCCACGGCGACTATATGGCGAAGGTGCCGGAGGGCTTCCGCCTCTGCGCGCATTCCGAGGCCTGCCCGACCGTCGGCATCTGCGACGAAGCGCGGAAAATCTACGGCGTGCAGTTCCATCCGGAGGTCAACCACACGGAGCAGGGCGCGCTGATGCTGCGGAATTTCCTCTACCGTGTCTGCAAGGCGGCAGGGGACTGGACGATGGCGGATTATCGCCAGACCGCGATCCGCGCGATCCGTGAGAAGGTCGGCACCGGAAAGGCGCTGCTGGCCCTGTCCGGCGGTGTGGATTCCTCGGTCGCGGCCGCACTGATGGCGGAGGCAATCGGCAATCAACTGACCTGCGTTTTTGTCGATCACGGCCTGATGCGCAAAGACGAGGGCGACGAGGTCGAGGCGGCGTTCTCCAAATGGGACATTCATTTTGTCCGCGTGAACGCGGAGGAGCGCTTCCTTGGCAAGCTCGCGGGCGTGAGCGACCCGGAGACGAAGCGGAAGATCATCGGCGAAGAATTCATCCGCGTCTTTGAGGCGGAGGCGAAGAAGATCGGCGCGGTCGATTTCCTCGTTCAGGGTACGATCTATCCCGATGTGATCGAGTCCGGTCTCGGCAATTCGGCGGTCATCAAGAGCCACCACAACGTCGGCGGCCTGCCGGACTATGTGGATTTCAAGGAGATCATTGAGCCACTGCGGATGCTCTTCAAGGATGAGGTGCGCGGCCTTGGCCGGGAGCTTGGACTTCCGGAATATCTGGTCATGCGCCAGCCGTTCCCCGGCCCGGGACTTGCCATCCGCGTGATCGGCGAGATCACGAAGGAGAAGCTGGATACGCTCCGCGAGGCGGACTTCATTTTCCGCGACGAGGTCGCAAAGGCAGGCTATGACCGCGAGATGAACCAGTATTTTGCGGTGCTGACCTCCATGCGCTCCGTCGGCGTCATGGGCGATGGCCGGACGTATGATTATACGCTGGCGCTGCGCGGCGTTACGACCTCCGATTTCATGACGGCCGACTGGGCGCGCATCCCGTATGACGTCCTCGACCGCGTCTCGACGCGTATCGTCAATGAGGTCCGCGGTATTAACCGCATCGTCTACGATATCACCAGCAAACCCCCCGCGACCATTGAGTGGGAATGAGAAAAAAGTGAATATGAGGGGCTGTAAAGCCTTGAAAATACTCACTTTTTGAAAATCTCATTTCCTGTTTGATAGCAAAATGATAGCAGATACCAAAGCCATTTTGTTTGTTCTTGTTTTGGCGAGCGAATGGTTTGCAGGTTTGCTGTCGCATCCAATCCTATATTGAGAGCGAAAAAGGCTCTGCTGACTTTCTGTAAAAGAAGGTCGGCAGAGCCTTTTGTTATTCTTCGGTGTGTTCTTTGAGGTCGGCAAGAAGCAGGTCACTCAGCTCCTGCGACGGCGTGATCTTGTGCCACTGACCGGAGGTGTCAAGTTCAGGGTAGCGGTAGCGCCAGCGGTCATATTCTTCTTTGGTAATCTCCCCCGCTTTCAGCTTGGCGGCAATCGCACCCCATGCGGAAAGCATTCTGTGAAGCTCCGCTGCGTCGCGTCCTTTATGGATATGAACGCGCAGATGCACCTCATCCTCACACTCGCAGACCTCAAGACCGTAGCGGTCTTCCAGCGTGAACAGCGTGTGCATCAGCCCCGTATAAGAGTCAATGTCCGGTACGTCCAGCGCCTTGGGCGAAACGTCAAGCGCCTGTGCCAGCGCAGCGGTCACGTCCGCTTTGGGCGTTCTGGAACCATTCTCGTACTGCGCAAGGCGAACATCTGCGGATTTCTCCGGGAAGCCCAGCGCCATGCCAAGGTATTTCTGCGTCATACCCCGCATCGTGCGGAAAAAGTGGATGCGTTCACCAATTGCCATAATAGCCATCTCCCGTGTTGGTTGTCTTTAATAACGAGTATAGCAGATATGTTTAATTTCGTCAAGAAAAATCTAAGCAAATTTATTTAACATTTTCCTGCAAACCGACTTGACTTAAACTTATATGTATAGTACAATGGTTGTAAGCTAAGCATGTTAGCTTAATTCACAGAAATTTTACAATTTAGGATACCCCAAAATGCAGAAAAAATGTCCGGTGTAAGGTGAGGGGGGGTGAAAGCCAAAAGAGCCAAACTGAATGACCGTCCAAGGGATACTTTCTCCGGGGAAGCAGGCGATGAAATGAGCGTGCCAAGGAGAAAAGAAAACGGCACAGCGCCGAAAAGGGTTGCCTGTTAGAGTCCTGCGGATAGAACGGCGAAGCAATCAACTACAAAACAGGAAAGGAAGGTATTTTGCCTATGGCAGGAGAAATTTTTATGAGAGTAAATGAAGTTGCGGAAGAGCTTGGCGTATCGGTTCCGTATGCGTATAAGCTCATCCGTAAGCTGAACGAAGAGCTGCGAAAGACCGGCTGCATCACCATTGCAGGCAGGATCGACCGCAAGTTCTTCCATGAGAAATTCTATGGAACGAGAGAACCGAAGGAAAGAAGGGAATCGAATGGCAGCGTTTAAGGACAAGAAGAACGGCTCATGGTATGTGCAGTTTCGCTATACCGACTGGCGCGGTGAGCGCCAGCAGAAATTGAAGCGCGGTTTTGCGACCAAGAAAGAGGCTCAGACATGGGAACGCGAGTTTCTGATGCAGAAGAAGGCTGATGTCAATATGAGCTTCGAGAGCTTTGTGGCGCTCTACGAAAAGGACGTCAAGCCCAAGCTGAAGCTCAACACATGGCTTAGCAAGGAGCATATCATCCGCACAAAGATTCTGCCGTATTTCAAAAAACGCAAGCTCTCGGAAATCACCGCCCGTGATGTGATCGACTGGCAGAACGAGATACGGCAGCACACCAAGTCAAGCGGCGAAAGCTATTCCCCGGACTATCTCAAGAACGTCCATACCCAACTGAGCTGTATTTTCAACCACGCCATCAAGTATTACGGCTTGCAAATCAATCCCGCTGCAAAGGCCGGGAATATGGGCAGCGAGCAGCCGAAAGAAATGCTGTTCTGGACGAAGGAAGAATACCTCAAATTTATCGACGCCATGATGGACAAGCCCATGCTGTACTACGCTTTTGAAATTCTGTACTGGTGCGGTATCCGCGAGGGCGAGCTGTTGGCACTGACGCCTGCGGACTTCGATTTTGAGAAGAAAACGCTCCGCATCAATAAATCCTATCAGCGGCTACAGGGCAAGGACGTTATCACCACGCCGAAAACGAAGAAAAGCAACCGCGTGATCCAGATGCCAGACTTTCTCTGTGATGAGATACAGGACTACTTCAAGCAACTTTATGGACTGGAATCGGACAGCCGTATTTTTTCTCTGTCCAAATATGCCTTAAAGCGCGGGATGGCGTTTGGCTGCAAGGCGGCAGGCGTCAAAATCATCAGAATCCACGATTTGAGACACAGCCACGTTTCTTTACTTATCAACATGGGCTATTCCGCCGTTGCCATTGGCAATCGTGTTGGACACGAAAGCGTGGAAATCACCTACCGGTACGCGCACCTGTTTCCTACTGTGCAGAAGGAAATGGCAGATAAATTGAACGTCGAAAGGGGTAATTAAAAATGTCACTGAAAAATCGAGACAACCACAACCGCTGGCGCAACAAGACTGTTGCCTTCCGGGTATCACCGGAGGAAGACCGGCAGATTGAAACCTTTGTCAAGCTCTCAGGGCTGACGAAACAGGACTACATCACCCGCCGCCTGATTTGCAAGGACGTGGTGGTACAGGGCAATCCACGGGTCTACAAAGCGCTGCGCGACCAGCTTGCCGCTGTGCTGAACGAGCTGCGGCGCATTGAAGCGGGCGACAGCGTAAGTGACGAGCTGCTGGATGTGATCGAAATGATTGCAGCCATCATGGACGGCATGAAGGAGGAAAATGCCTATGGAGAATGAAAATAGCAAAAAGAAAACGACCGCCCCGGACACATCTGTTGGCGCAGATGATGGGCAGCCGCTTCACAATCCAACTGAGAACAGTATATCCGCTTTTGATGAAGAAATCAACGGTGATTTTCAAAACAGCACGGAAAGTCTGGATGAAATCTACCGCAGGATACAGCGTCTAACCGACCCGCATTACCTGCACACGATCTCCATGACAGAGCTGTACCAGACCGCATATCAGAGCAGGCCGCCCATTATCGACGGCTTGCTCTACGCGGGCGCGTACATCCTCGCAGGTGCGCCAAAGATCGGCAAATCATTTCTGGTGGCGCAGATCGCCTATCATGTCAGCACTGGTGAAGCCCTGTGGGGCTGCGAAGTCCATCCCGGCACGGTGCTGTACCTTGCCTTAGAGGACGATTTTCAGCGCATCCAGAGCCGTATGTTCATGATGTACGGCGTCAACGACACCGACCGGCTGCACTTTGCAACCGCTGCGGGAAAGATTGGAAACGGGCTGGACGAGCAGCTTGAGAACTTCGTGCGGGAACACCCCGACACCAGGCTCATTATCATCGACACCATGCAGAAAATCCGCGAGGTCGGCGGCGAGGCATACAGCTATGCAAGCGACTATGAGATCATCGGTCGGCTCAAGCAGTTTGCCGACAAGCACTGTATCTGTGTCTTGACTGTCCACCATACTCGCAAGCAGCCTGCCGGTGACAGCTTCGAAATGATCTCCGGTACAACGGGATTGCTCGGCTGCGCAGACGGCTCGCTGCTTATGCAGAAGAAAAAGCGCACGGCGCTGGAGGCAACTATCGACGTGGTGGGACGCGACCAGCAGGATCAGATTCTCTATCTGAAAAAGGACGCCGATACGCAGATTTGGAATCTCGAAAAGTTGGAAAACGAGCTGCACAAGGAACCGCCCGATCACGTTCTGGAAGCTGTTTCAAGGCTGGTGTCCGCAGATCAACCGGTATGGACAGGCTCGCCCTCCGAGCTTGCCGGTGCCGTCTATGCCGGCATGGCGGCTAATGCGCTGAGCAAGTATCTGAATGTGAAGTCTGGCAGACTGTTGGATGAATACCACGTCCGCTATGAGAACAAAGTCCGGCACGAAGGGCGGCGTATCACGCTGACCTTCATAGCCGAAAACGAATAAGCCGCGCGACAGCTGCGACGGTTGCAACGGTGAAAATGATACCGTAAAACAACCGTCGCAATCGTTGCGACCGTCGCGGAGAAAGGTCGGCAGCACGACCTTCCGCGTCCCCCGTCCCCATCGAAAAATCCGCAGAGTTTGAGATGGATGTGGGCAGGAGATTATGAGCGGAACTTGTCTGCAAATAAGCTGCTGACCACGCCGGTTTTTGCGGTTTGTATCCACACCGCAAACTGCAAAACCGGCAGAGGCATCCGCAGATGCCGCATACCCCCTCGGAGAGCCCACGATACTTTGCAGCCGCAGGATGAAAGTATCATAGTGGGTTATTACACTTCCGCAGAAGTGCCTCCCCGAAAGCTACCCCGTCCTGCACAATCTGAAATCAGGAGGTAAACTGCCTATGGCAAGAGGCGACGGTATTCACCGTACCAGCGCAAGAAACGCAAGAATGAAAGACGCAGACATCGGCAACGCGCAAGCACACAACGAGCGCGAAAAATCGTCGTATGTCAATCAGGACATCGTTCCTGAACGGACGCCATACAACGTCCATTTCAAAACACCAACCGCCGGGTATAAGGAGATGTTCGAGCAGATGCGCTCCGATGGTGTGATCTCCACACGCGGTCTGAAAGCGGATGCTGAGACATTCGGAGAGCTGATCTTCGACGTCAACTCCGCGTACTTCTATAACCACGGCGGCTATGAGTTTGCAAAACAATTTTACTCCGATGCCTACAAAGCTGCAATCAAAATTGTGGGCGGCGAGCAATACATCTTATCGGCGGTCATGCACGCCGACGAGCGCAACCGCGCCATGTCCGATGCGCTGGGGCAGGACGTGTACCACTATCACCTTCATGTGGTCTATATCCCCATCGTGGAAAAACAGATTCTATGGACGAAACGCTGCAAGGATAAATCGCTGGTGGGGACGGTCAAGGAAACGATACAGCAGGTCAGCATGAGTAAGAAGTGGGATTCTAAGCCCGCGCTGGACGAGAACGGCGAGCCAATTTTGAGTGCAAAAGGCAAGCCCGTTCTCAAGAAGTCCTACAGCGTTTTGCAGGACAATTTCTTCCAGTATATGCGCGACGCCGGGTACGACGATGTGGAGCGCGGCGAACGCGGCAGCTCCGAGGAACACCTGACGGTGACGCAGTTCAAGGTGCAGCAGGAGCAGGCGCGGTTGGCAGAACTCACAGAGCAGAACCGCCAGCAGGAACAGCAGGCGGCGACGCTCGGCAGACAGATTGAGAAAATTCGGAATCAGCAGGTCGATGTGGCGGCTATCGAAAAGATTGAGGCGAAGCCTGTTCCGCTGTCCTCCAAGGTAATATTGGAACGCACTGAATATGAGTCGCTGGCAACAGCGGCGAAGAAGTACGTTGCAGCCGAGAAAAAGGAATCCAAACTACAAAAGGCTTTGGATGCAGCAAACAGGCTGATTGCAAAACTCAAGGCAGAGATCACCGGTTTGAAGCAGGAGCTTTCCGAGTACAAATCCGTTCGCAGCAAGCTCCGTACATCGGATCTGGACCGTGAAAATGCAGAGCTTCGCGGGAAAGTTCAACACTATGAAGACGTAATCCAGCGCAATAACCTCTGGCATTTCTTCCGTCCACACAGAGAAAAAGCAGCATTGCGTGACGATGCCCGCTGATGCCGTGTTGAGCTGAGAAAAACAGATTTTACCGAATTGGAGCGTCCAGATTGAGCAGCGTATCATCCGGGCGCTCCCCATTCAAAAATCAGCCTGCTTTTGCAGGTGTAGAGCTGACAAAAAATCTTGAAAATGCGCCTGTTTTTGCAGAACAGGCAGAAATGGAGGCAATATGAAAACCGGACTGACCAAACGGCAGAAAACGACCTGCATCTATTTTGACGAAGCCAGCAAAACCGTTGAAATCCAGACGCACAATACTGCGCTCAAAAAGCGGCTGACACAGTATGCAGCAGAGCATCCCGATTTGTGCAGGCAGACCGACGATGATGAACAGGGCGGCCTGACCTTCGAGATTGACCGCAGACGCTTCGGCATCCGATTGACCGCGCCGTATTCCGACGAGCGCCGTCACGCAGCAAGCGAGCTTGCCAAGAAGAATGGACTGAAAGGACGAGTATAAGCCCATATCAGTCACAGCCGTCCGCAGGAGCATTTAAGCTCTTGCAGACGGTTTTTTCTTTGCAAAGAACATCTCACGTTCTTATGAGATTATCTTGCGAACATTGTCGCTTTGTGCTATAATACAATCAGTCTAAATTTGGAACGGAGAATTGCAATGCCTATTTCCTACGATAAGCTCTGGAAACTGCTGATCGATAAGAAAATGAACCGGACAGATTTGAAAGACGCCTCCGGTATCAGCTTCAATGTGCTTGCCAAGATGGGGAAAAACGAATTTGTCTCTATGGAAAGCCTGCATAAGATTTGCTTGACGCTCAAATGTGATGTAGGAGACATCATGGAGTTCATTGATGAAGGAGATACAGAACAGTCATGATTTCAATCGAACTACGCAGGAGTGAAAAGAAAATGCAGCAACCGTTGACTTGTGTTGAAATATGCGCTGGCGCTGGTGGACAGGCTTTGGGGCTTGCAATGGCAGGCTTTGTCCATGTTGCGCTTGTCGAGTATGAAGAAGATTATTGCAAGGTATTAAAGCAGAATCGCCCGGAGTGGAACGTCATTTGCGCAGATGTTCACGATTTTGACGGACGCCCATACCACGGCGTCGATCTGCTGGCTGGCGGCGTTCCTTGCCCGCCTTTCTCCGTTGCAGGAAAGCAACTCGGTCAGGACGACGAAAGAGACCTTTTCCCGGAGGCCATTCGGCTTATCAAAGAAATTCAACCGCGTGCTGTCATGCTTGAAAATGTCCGTGGCTTTCTTGATCCGGGCTTTGATGAATACCGCGACCACATTTTTACATCGATTCAAAAGCTCGGCTATGTAACCCATATCAAGCTCTTGAACGCCTCTGATTATGGTGTTCCGCAGCTACGTCCCAGAGTGGTTATCATCGGCATTCGGAAGGATCAGATTGGAGCATTTGCCTATCCTGATGAACAACCAGACATCGCCCCCACTGTTGGTGATACGCTCCGTGATTTGATGGCGCAGAACGGATGGGAAGGTGCGAAGCAGTGGGCATCTAATGCAAACCGGATCGCTCCGACCCTTGTAGGCGGCTCCAAGAAGCACGGTGGTCCTGACCTTGGTCCCACACGCGCCCGTAATGCATGGGCAGAGTTGGGCGTAGATGGTCGAGGAATTGCAAACGAAGCACCCGCCCCCGGATTTGAGGGTATGCCCCGCTTGACAAGCCGAATGATGGCACGGATTCAAGGTTTCCCCGATACATGGACATTCGGAAACCGGAAAACCGTAGCCTGTAGGATGATTGGAAATGCATTCCCGCCCCCGGTTGCCCGGGCAGTTGGAGAAAAAATAAAGGAGTGTTTGGAGCATGGATGCATTGATAGCAAACGCGAGATTCCACTTTCACAAGCAGTTGTTTGAAACCAACACACTGACGTTGACCACGGCAGGTGTCGCATCCAATGCAGACACCAGCAGCCGCGGCTCAAAGGCGATTGCGCGGAGGATCGTTGACATTCTTGTGGAGGAACAGCATCATGCTGTCTCCACGGTTGACAAAATTTCCGGGCAGACTCTCGGAAAGCAATTTGAAACGCTGACAATGGAGTTCCTGCGTGAAACCTTTCCCTATTTGCAGAACCTCCGTCCCGGAAACTGGACAATTCTTCAGCTCGGCAATAACAACAAACTGAAAACAAGCGATTTTGCGCAGTACGAGCATCTTGCTTACTTAAATGCGCTTACGACACAGAACGCACAGTTGGCTGCTGCACTCGGGAATGATTACCTCGTTGCACCTGACGTTGTTGTTTACCGCGATCTCTATGAGGACAGCGAGATCAATGCCGCCCAGCCCATTGTTGATGACGAAATCTGCAAGATGGCTGATATTCGGAAGTCTAACGGCGGCAAGCCCATTCTTCATGCGAGTGTTTCTGCAAAGTACACGATGCGCAGCGACCGCGCACAGAACAGCCGCACAGAGGCATTGAACCTGATCCGCAACCGAAAGGGACATTTGCCGCACATCGTTGTTGTGACGGCTGAGCCTATGCCGAATCGCTTGGCATCTCTTGCGCTCGGCACTGGCGATATTGACTGCGTATATCACTTTGCACTCTATGAACTGATTCGAGCAGTTAAAGAGGCTGGTTCTGAGGATGCGGTGGAAACGCTGGAAACCTTGGTGCAGGGCAAGCGGCTGAAGGATATTTCCGATCTCCCACTGGATTTGTCTGTGTAATGGCTGATTCTGTTTCCTCTGTCCGCCGTAGTGAGATCATGTCGCACATCAAAAGCAAAGATACCAGTATTGAACTTTTGGTGCGCCGCAAGCTGTTTTCTATGGGATACCGCTACCGTGTGAATTACAAGGCGCTGCCCGGAAAACCGGATATTGTATTCACCAGAAAGAAAATTGCTATCTTCATTCATGGATGCTATTGGCATGGGCATGATTGCGGCAGTCATTATGCTCATGCCAGCCAATCCAATAAAGCATATTGGGGACCCAAGATAGAGCGAACAAAGCAACGAGACCAGGAGCATATTCAGGCACTTGAGGCTGACGGCTGGAAAGTCATTGTGCTGTGGGAATGTGAAATAAGAGGTAATTTTGACGGTACAATTTCAACGATAGAAAACACACTAAAGAAAGGATGTCTGAGTGAATGATTTTAAAAAGTTTCCGCGTGACAGAGTTTCGTTCTGTGAAAGATAGTGGATGGATTGATGCCGAATCAATTACTGCGTTAATAGGCACAAATGAATCTGGTAAGACAAATATTCTTTTACCACTATGGAAATTAAATCCTGCTGATGAAGGAAAAATCGACTTAAAAACAGATTTGCCTAGAGACAAATACCACCTTTATCGTTCAGCTTCACCCAAACCGATCTTTATTCAAGCGAAATATATTCTTTCCGGGCAAGAAATGCATGACTTATCAACCCTCTCAGGACGAGACTGCCATGAGTTTAGCGAGATAATTGTTTCAAAGGACTTTGACAATACGCTCCATTATGAGTTCCCATTTTCTGTAGATCAAGAGCCCTCTATAGTTGAAAACGGCAAAAAAGTGTTGACTGATTGCCTCGAAACGCTTGAATCTGGAACTGATACATCAAATAGAGCTGAAACCGAGCGGAGAGATAATGCAATTCAAATTGTTCAATCTTGTTTGCACACTTTAGAAACAAACGCCACTTTTGATGGTCTAAAAGCAGTAAATGATGAGTTGGGAAAATTCCCCGTCGATGTTAAATCTTCTATAGCTTGCGTTGCTATGTCAAATGCTTTGCAGAAGTACCAAGAGATTATCTCCGAATGTGGAATGCCAAAATTAGCTCAGACAGATACTATTACTGAATACATTTGCAAACGTATGCCTAAGTATGTTTATTACTCAAACTATGGCAATTTAGACTCTCAAATATACTTGCCACAGGTTTTACAGAATATTGAGCGCACAGATTTGGGCGAAAAGGACGCTGCTAAAGCACGCACATTGAAAACTCTGTTTAAGTTTGTTCAACTCGATCCTAAAGAAATCACAGATTTAGGCACAGAGGATGCTGGCACTCTGTCACAAAATCAAATTGACCAAATTTCAGATAAAAAGAAGGAACGCGAAATTTTGCTAGCATCGGCTTCTACAGGCTTTACCAAGTCCTTTAATGAGTGGTGGAAGCAAGGCAATTATACGTTTGAATTTCAGGCAGACGGTAACTTTTTTAGAATTTGGGTCTCTGATTCTATTCGTCCTGAGAAAATTGAACTGGAATCAAGAAGTACCGGCTTGCAGTGGTTTTTTAGTTTTTATCTTGTTTTCTTGGTAGAAAGCGAGTTGCATCATCAAAATGCGATTCTTCTCTTAGATGAACCGGGTGTGACATTACATCCGTTAGCACAGAAAGATTTATTCTTATTCTTTGAAAACCTTGCTCAAAGCAATCAAATGCTATATACGACACATTCCCCGTTTATGGTTGATTCAAATCATTTAGAGCGAGTTCGGGCAGTATATATTGATACAGATGGAAAAACTGTAGTCAGTCCGGATTTGAGGGCGGCCGAGCGAGCGAAAGGGAAAAACCAGCCTCAGTCGATCTATCCAGCACACGCTGCGCTAGGTCTGTCCGTTTCAGATACATTGCTGGTTAATTGTAATCCTGTATTAGTGGAAGGCGAATCAGATCAAGTTTACCTTTCTGCTCTAAAGAATTTGCTGATCTCAAAGGGGAAGATTGCGCCACTAAAAGATCTAGTTTTCATTCCAACCGGAGGCGTTAAAGGCATAAAGGCTACTTCCGCCATTCTCTCAGGAGCAAGTGAAATCAAGCCTCCGGTGCTGCTGGATGGTGACAAACCCGGTATAAAAATGTCTGCTGAACTTAAAAGCGATTTTTATGCTGCCGAGTCAGAAAAGGTTATCTCTGTTTCAGAATTTACTACGTTACCAAATGGTGAAATAGAAGACCTTTTCCCGAAGGAAAAACTTGCTAAAATAGTTGCAAGATTATTGCCACGTCCGGAAGAAGTCGATGAAGACTTTGATGATGTTGTTAAAGACGATACTCCCATTTGCAATCAAATTGAAGCCTTCGCCCAAAACCACGGAATTTCTCTTGGCCAGGGTTGGAAGGTACGCCTCGCAACAGCGGTAAAAAAGGAAATTCTGAAAGGTACAGATAAAGTCCTTTCTGAGACAGACCCGGAGTTTTCTAAGGCAATTGAGTTATTCGGGAGATTTAACTAATTTCTAAAACAGTTTTCCCCTGCCAAGAAATGTTGTACGATGCGACTTTCCCGAAGCATCAATTCTTGCTATTGATAGCATCTCCTGATAGCTTTTTGATAGCAGAAAGTCGGATACCCCATAGGATTGGGATAATTGGTATCAAATAAAGCCAAATGGAATCAAACGGTCTATACAAAAAAGTTTAGACTGCGTTTCCACTTGGCGAGTGGGAATAATTTCAGAGGCCCGGAAAAGCCTGATTTTACTGGGTTTTTGAGGAGTTAAGACCCCTTGTGGCAACGATTTGGCAACACTTTTTCATTATTCATAAAAAGAGAGCTAACTGATTTTAATTCGTCAGTTAGCTCTCTTTTTCTTTTTATTATTATTTTGTGCAACAAACGGCCTCTCCCGTGGCCTACAAGTGAAAGGGTCAAAAGAGGTCCTGGGGCGGCACCTTCACATAGTTCTGGGCTTTGTCAAACTCCGGATAGTGGTAACGCCACTTGTCATAGTCCTCTTTGGAGATTTCACCCGCCTCTAGCATGGCAGCGGCCTGCTGCCAGGAACAGAGCATCTCGTGCAGCCGGGCGGCGTCCTTGCTCTTCCGCATATCAACCTTCAAGCAGACTTCTCCATCCATCTCGCTGATCTTGAGCCCGTAGTTGTCCTCCAAGGTAAACAGAGTGTGCATGAGTCCCACATAGGAGTCTACAAAAAGTCCGTGAGGTGGTGAATGATAGTTACAGCTACTCCAGCGACTATGAGGTAATCGGCAAGCTAAAGCAATTTGCTGATCGGTATGGCGTCTGCGTTCTGATCGTCCACCACACCAGAAAGCAGCCTGCGGGAGACAGCTTTGAGATGATCTCGGGGACCACGGGCTTGCTGGGGTGTGCAGATGGTGCGCTCCTGATGCAGATGGAGAAGCGAACAAATAGCAAGGCCACCTTGGAGGTGGTAGGCAGAGACCAGCCGGATCAGCGGTTGTATCTGAGCAAAGACCAAGAGAGCCTAGTTTGGGTGCTTGACCATGCAGAGAATGAGCTTTGGAAACAGCCTCCAGACCCGGTACTGGAAGCCGTAGCAAAAATCGTATCTGCTGACAACCGGGAATGGGAAGGCAGTCCCACCGAGCTGGCCCAGGCGATTCAAACGGATATGGCGGTAAATCGGCTCACCAAACATCTGAATGTGAATGCCAGCCGTCTGCTGGAAGAACATCAAGTGAGGTACGAGAACAAAACCAAACATGCTGGACGGCGTATCCGGCTGACCTACATGATGGTGGAAGCACCTGCGTTTGAAGTAATCGAGTAAAGTGCGACGCTCGCAACGGTCGCGACGGTATTTTGAGGGGTACTCCCAGCACCGTTGCGACCGTCGCCACCGTCGCGGGAAAGAAAAACTGGGGTGGTATTTTGCCACCCTAGCTTCCTGGGCTACGCTGTTTCACGGTAGCCCCAAAAACAATAGGATGGAACGATTTGTTCCACCCCTCAGAAGCGTTCGGAGAACGCGCAGCCACAGAATGAAATTCTGTGTTCAAAAGGGAGCTTGGGGGCATTGCCCTCAACAAGCAGACGGCAGGCAATGTGAGTGTGTATTAACACTCGCATTGCTTGCCCGTCGGGTGTGGCTATCCACACGCATTGCTTGCCTGTCGTATCTGACCAGAAATCAACAGATACCGAAAATGGGGCTTGAAATCGCACTGCTTAAGATATAAGTACGTGATTGCATTATTCGCAAATGCGCTGTATAATAAAGTTGTATATTTATATTCCCTGTAAGAAAAGGTGGCCGATATGGATTACATGAACGCAAAAGAAGCCGCTGATAAGTGGGGACTTTCCGTGCGGCGAGTTCAAGTCCTCTGCGAACAAGGTAGAGTTGATGGTGTCGAGCGGTTGGGCAATGTCTGGCTAATTTCTAAAAGCGCAGAAAAGCCGTTGGACGGACGTACTCGTGAAGTGAAAAAGCAGAAACAACAGCCGAAATAACGTTGTTCAGGAGGAACTAAGATGACAAATCTCGAACGAGCAATAAAAGATGGTTATGCACATATTATTGGAGAAAAAGGCAAGCAGAAAATCACATATGTTTCTTCTGATAACCATGTAGAAAATTATAGCGATCCGGAAGAGAAGGTTCGTACTGAATTCTGGGCTGAACTGATTTATAAATACGAATATCCAGTCAATCGAATTAAAATCGAAGTGACTGTGCCTGATCGTCTGCCGACAGATCGTGCTGATATTGTTGTTTTCCGTGATGACGAGTGTAAGCGCCCCTATGCTGTGGTTGAGTGCAAAAAAGATGGTGTTACGGATGCCGAATTCAACCAGGCGATAGAGCAGGGCGTTGGCAATGCTACTTGGGTGAAACTTCGGGCTGACTATGTTGTAATTATCGCTGGTGGCACTCGTCGTGTTCTGGATGTTACCGATAAATTCGGCGCATTGGAGCGTGAGCAAAACATCCTGGCTGATTTGCCTCATGCATATGGAAAGCCCCAAGAATTTAGATTCTATAAGGGAAGCGAAAATGATATTAAGCCGGTAGACCGAGAAGATCTCATTGCTGCTATTAAGAAATGCCACCAAACGCTGTGGGGTGGTGGTCGCCTTTCCCCGCCGACTGCTTTTGGAGAACTGTGCAAATTAATCTTCGTAAAAATCAGTGATGAGCAAAAACCTCGAAAAAAAGGTGAGCCTTACCAGTTTCAGATAAAGACGCACGAGCCTGCTTCTAAACTGGCTGAACGAATCAATGCTTTGTACGATGAGCAGAAAAAGAAAGACCCTGAAGTCTTTACTGACTCTATCAAAGTGGATGATCGAGTGTTACGGACGGTAGTTTCTCATCTTGAAGCGATCAATCTGCACGAAACAGACCTTGATGTAAAAGGTGTGGCATTTGAGCAATTCATGGATGGATTTTTTAAAGGCGATTTTGGTCAATATTTTACGCCTCGTCCGATCATTGAGTTTGCTGTAAAGATGACGGCGCCGGAGCACGACTGGGATGTGCTGGATACCTCCTGTGGGTCAGGCGGGTTTTTGTTGTATGCGCTAGATTACATTCGCCATCAGGCCACCGAGTATTACGAAAAAGGCAGTGCGGATCACTACCGCTATTGGCACGATTTTGCGGAGAAACACCTTTATGGAATCGAGATCAATGATGAGATTGCACGCGTTGCGAAGATGAATATGATCGTGCATGATGATGGACATACCAATGTGATCAGCTACGATGCATTAGAGAGTATTGATAAGATTGCAGCACATAACCCTGGTTTTCAAAAAGATAAGTTTGATCTGATTTTGACCAATCCTCCTTTTGGTTCTACGGTGAACGGGGCCGAAAAACCGTATCTCAGCACCTTTGAGTTGGGTAACACCTATGACAAAAAAGGAAAAGCAAAGCCCAGAAAAAACCAGAGTTCGGAAGTCCTGTTTGTTGAACGCATTTGTGAGTTTCTCAAACCGGGTACAGGAAAAGCAGCTATCGTTTTGCCTGATGGGATTTTGACAAATAGTTCTTCCCAATATGTACGAGATTTCATTTTAGAGCGGTTCCAACTGCTGGCGGTTGTGAGCCTGCCTCAGTGCGCCTTTGCACATTTTGGCGCTGGTGTAAAGGCTTCCGTTATTTTCGTTCGGAAACGTGATAACAATGAAGTTGTAAACAATGAAGAAGCCATTTTTATGGCGGCACCGGAACTGATCGGATATGATGCCACTGGACGAAAGACTGAGTCGCAGTTGGATGAAATTGTTGAGCAATATAAAAAGTTTCAGGAGGACCCTGCCCCTTTTTTCGTCTGACCCCCGGTGCAAATGAACTTTGTGTCTTTGCGGTTGAGCGGGGGGATATTAGCCAGAGAATTGATATTAACTATAATCTACCCAAATATCTTGAGCTGGATAAAAAATTACACACTATTTTTGGAACATCGTTAACGCCTCTAGGGGAACTCGCGGATGTAATTTGTGGACCTTTTGGCAGTGCTATTACTAATAAAGATTATCAAGAGTCCGGAATCCCGCTTATACGTATTACAAATATCTCGAGAGACGGATATATGGATTATAGCGATATAATCTATATTTCTGAAGAACTAGGTAACAGCCTGTCACGGACTCAAGTTTCAGCAGGGGATATTGTCATTTCTCAACGTGGTTCTTTGGGACAGTGTGCCATTGTTGATGATACTTTTCCTAAGCTTAATATTTCAGCGAATATTATTGCAATAAAGAACCCCAAAGGTGTTTCAGCTGAGTTCATCAGGAATTACATTTTATCTACTGTTGGACAAACATTATTGGAGCGAGCTTCAAGCGGCCAAGTTCAGCAAAAAATTACAACACAAGACATTGCTGATCTGCTTATTCCGACTAAATGTGATGAACAAATGTTGATCACTATTATTGATGCCGGGCACATTCAATACAAAAATAAAGTTCAGCAAGCCAATGATTTGCTTGAAGGAAAACGTGGCTATTTATTTGAACGATTAAATCTTACATTTGATAATTCTGAGAGTGTTTTGTGTTATGCACAAAAGCATTCTATGATAAGCTTGCGCATTGATGCGGATTTTTATTCTCCTCGCTTTACGCATTTTCGCAGACAAATAGAAGATTCGGTGTATCCAACTGTACAAATTGGAGAAATCTGCAAATCTATATCTTCTGGCTTTGCGGCAGGAAAGCAAGATCAAGCAGACGATTTGCCTGATAATGAAAGAGTGCCACAACTAAGACCTTTTAGCATTACTCCATATGGGCAAATCTCTTTTGCGACAAAGAAATACGTGCCTATTAGTAGATTACAAGAAAAGGATTACTGCAAAAAGGGCGAGGTTCTTTTCAATAATACGAACTCTGCAGAATGGGTTGGAAAATCAACGGTGTTTGATATTGACACTCCTTGTGCGACATCCAATCATATCACGCGAATTACGCTGAAAGAAGGGATAAATCCCTACTATATTGCAGCATTTTTCAACATGCTGAGAAGTATTGGTTACTGGAAATTGCTAAGTACCTATTTTAATAATCAAGCTGGTGTCAATACAGAAACATTAAAGGCCGTACGAATTCTACTCCCTAAAAAAACTATTCAGGACGAAATTGCCGAGGAGATTTTAAGACGTAAAAATACAGCTGAGGCATTGCGCATAGAAGCAGAGCAAGATTGGGAAGCAGCAAAGGCGGAGTTTGAAAGAAAACTTTTGGGTGAATGATATGGATGCAAATAGAGTTAGGACAGTTTATGGGTGGATAATCAATATTGCAAACAACCCAAATTGTATGACATTTCCCATTACACCATCTGATATTCAAAATATTAAGAATGGCCTAATCAAAATTTCTCATGACATTGAAAGAGAATCACCATATTTCAGCCAAGAACTGTTTGAGATGAAAGACCGTATGTTTGTTGGATATGGGACGATTAATCCGATTGTGTTTGGAGAAGTCATAGAAATTTTGAAGTCACTTCAGCAAGCAGATAATACAAAGGGTATGGGAGTATGGGATCTCATTCATCCAAAGATTGTTGCGGTGTCCCAAAAGCTATTTGAAGATGGTCACTATGCAAATGCCGCTGAGGATGCGTTTGTTGAGATCAATGACCGGGTAAAGAAACTTTTTATGAAAGTAAATCCCACTGCGCCTAAAGTTCCAGATGGTCATACTGCGATGAACATGGTATTCTCTGATAACGCTCCTCTGTTGGAGTTTTGTGATCGCTCGACCGAGACAGGAAGCAACATACAAAAAGGCTATATGCAGATGCTGGCAGGAGCCATGTCTGCACTGAGAAATCCTAAAGCTCATGCCAATATCACCATTACTAAGGATGATGCAATGCGTCGTCTGATGTTTGCCAGTATGTTGATGTATAAAATTGATGAGGCAGTAAAGTATTCTGGAATTATGGAATAGTTCTGCAAAGAAAGAGAGAAATACAATGGTTAAGCTAAGCGGTATATTAGAATACTCGATGGGAGGCTTTCTCTGCTTACGAGGGTTTGCTTCGTTTAAGATGCTTAGCGCTATTTCTGAGCCAAACCCAGAAGTACAAAGAGATCTTATAGCGCAGCATCAGGGCGAAATGGCAAAATTTTTGAACGGAGGAGAATATCGCTTTTTTCCTGAAGTCATCTTGTCTTTAAATTTGACCGATGGTAAAAGCGAATTCGACAAAATCGATTTGTTTCATTCGGAATTGCGCTCTGGACAAACCTGGAATAAATCTATTGGGGGATTCCAAATTAGTATTTCCCAGAATGTGACAAAGAATGTCTTAAGTGCATTTGATCCCTCACCAAGAATCGATAGAGTTAACATCGCTCATTTGAAATTTGATGAAAAAGAACACAGGATTACTCGCATTGATGGAAACCATAGGCTCAGTGCGGCAGCAAGCGTTGGAGAGGATTTTGCCGTTCCGTTCTGCTTGCTTTTGTTCCAAAATCCAGAAGAAAATGGACAGTATTCGCGAGCTATATTTCATAACATCAATGCCAAACAGGTTCCATTAAATCTTGAAGAAAATTTAAAAGTTATATTGGAAAGTGACGGGGTATTTAGTGATGAAAAGCTAAAGACCGATCCCTCCTTCGGTTGGCCATACTATTTGGCGCGTAAGATTTCTCAACAAGAAAATTTTGAGGAATACCCATTTATTAATTTATTGATTCGAGGAATCAAATATACATACTTACTTCAAGTGTGCCAGCTATTGATTGAAAATCAAACTTTACCAAAAACCGACGAAGCAGTGAATAGTTTTCGTGAGCAGTTGCCTCAAATTGAAGCTGCGCTGCAAGAAGCACGGCTTCATGTGATACCGAACAATCTCGCCGTTATTGGGGCAATTTCGTTTTATAAGCTGACAAATGTGACAAAATATCAACACTTTCTGTCTTGGGCAAAAGAAAACAGCATCACAAGAGCACCTGGGCTCCACATGAATGATTTGATACAAATTTTTGACCAGATATATGAAAATATGCCAAAATCAATATTTGTGTCAATGCAGTTTAGTGTGGAAACGGAGGATACATACCAAACAATTAAAGATGTGAGGGACATTTTAAAGCGTGAAAATGGTCTTCAAATTAAATTGATAAAAGTAGATGAACATCATGATGGATATTCCGACGAGATATATCATCGGATAATTAATGGTATCAAAGAATCCTCTTTGGTGATTGCGGATCTTTCGTTCGGCAATAAAAATGTTCATCATGAAATAGGATACGCTCAGGGGCTTGCAAAGAAAGTGCTGCTACTCTATAAAACACGAGATGGAGTGCCTGCAAATTCTGAAATTGGGTCCAATATCTCGATGCACGATCAGGTGAGATTTCGAAATCAGGCTGAATTGCGCCCTATTCTTTTGAGAAAAATCCGAGAGTTCTTTGGAGTTGAGGTGGACGATTAATGCCGATGTGGTTATGTCGCGCCGGACGATACGGCGAGTTTGAGAATAAATTTCTTGAGGACAGTAAGGTATACTGCACCTGGGACAATCTATCTGAATCAATCATGCAGTTCCACACCAAGCAGGACTTGCAGCAATATTTTGTGGATAACAACCCAGATGTAAAGGTAAAAACAGCGATGAACTGGGCGAGCCAGGTCTGGCCGTTTGCCCATGAGATGAAAAAGGGAGAGATTGTTGTCCTGCCCAGCAAGATCAAGCCTGTAATTCATTTTGGCAAGATCACAGGTAATTATGAATTCTTACCTAACAACGATAATCCTTATTATCATGCGCATCAGGTAGATTGGTTTGCCTGTGACATTCCCCGCACAGCTTTTGACCAGGACATCTTATATTCCTTTGGGGCTTTTATGACCATTTGCCGTATCAAGCAGGAAGATCGCATAAAAGCAGTCATCAATGCACATAAACAGGGAAAGAAAGCGCCCCAAATTACTCCGCAAGAGCCACAGGATGATGAAGAGGCACGAGATATTGAAAATGAAGCCTTGGGGGTTATCACAAATCTGATAATCCAGAAGACTAAGGGGCATGGTTTAGCAAAAATTGTAGATGCCATTCTTCGAGCAAAGGGATTCACTACATATGTCAGCCCGGCCGGACCGGATAAAGGTGTGGATATTCTGGCTTCTGCGGGCACACTTGGTTTTGGAAGTCCCAAAATTTGTGTTCAGGTTAAGTCCACGGACGCGCCAGTGGATCGGATTGTTTTGGATCAGTTGGGCGGGGTGATGAAAAACTTTGGTGCCGAATATGGCCTGTTAGTGTCATGGAGTGGGTTCAAATCTTCGGTCATCAATGAGACGGCTAAACAGTTCTTTGAAATCCGGCTTTGGACCCACAAAGAAATTATTGAGGAGTTTCTGCGATACTACGATCGAATGGACGATGAAATCAAAGAGCTGATCCCTCTCAAAAAGATTTGGGTCGTGAGCAACGATGATCAATAATTAAAATGCTTTGATGAAGAATCCATCGTATGATATAATCAGTTTGTAAGGTGTAAATCATCCTCAATTTACTGGCAACACCATGGCAACAAAAAATCAGATAGCCTCTGCTATCTGAATAATGGAAATAATGCTAATACTATGAGCTAAATCCTATAAGCAAATCTGTTTAGAAAACATCTAACAGGAGCGAGTGGGAGTAATCCCAGAAAGGCTGAAAAGCCTTAAAAATGCTGGACTTTTGCGCCCGGAAATTGCCCCGTGACAACAAAATGACAACATTTTAGATTATCCAAGAATAAAGAGCTATCTGATTTCTGTTAGAGAAGTCAGATAGCTCTTTTTTTGTTTAGTCGGTAATCTTCCTAAATAATGTAGCGGTAAAAGTCGTTATCAATATAGCTCCCAGTAACAATTCTGATGCTGAAAGAATCTTGGTTATGGCAAACATCGGAGAAGGACTTCCTTGTCCAACAGTCACTAATGTGAAGAAGCTAAAATAAATGCTTTCACAAAAATCTCTAACCTTTTCTAATGTAATTGTGAAATCACCGTTTATTGTGTAATTTATAACTCTTGTTCCTGTATCAAAGCCTGAAAGCATATAAAGCGGAGCATACAGAAGAACAACCCCAATAAGAGAAAGTATAGATCTTCCAGGATATTCTCCATATCCAAAACACCATTCGGCTAAAAAGCCAGGGATGGATTTCCAAAGAGATTTACTCCTCGTTTCTGCTCGTTTTCTCTGATAGAAACAGCAAGATTTTTTATCGAGAAGTTTATTACCATTAATTAGTTTCTCAAAAGCGTAGTACGTTGCTGCTACATTTTGATAATGATCTCTTTTGAAAATCTTATATGCTTTGGGGTTGTGTATATTGAATTTATCCCTGTACCGAAAGGCAGTAATAGCGCTTTTATCATCAATTGTAATATTACCGCCATTATCTTTGAATTGAATATCAAGCATTCCAGAGGGAGAGAAAATGTAAAAATCTGTCAAATCACAATTGCGCTCGAAACTAACCTGACTGAAAGCATTCATTTGAAAGATTGCATTATTGAAATGCGAATCAATAAACCTAACGCTTTTTAATGTACCAACAGAGAAAAAAATTTGATCCAAACAGCAGTTCGTGAATTCACATCCCACGAAATCACAACAACTAAAGCCCTGCTTAGGTGATGATATCTTTATAAACTGTTTTTCTGTATGTGTTGTTACATTAGAGAATTTACAAAAATTAAATGAACAATTATGAAAGCATACATTTTCGAGAGTGACGCCTACAAAATTGACATTCCAAAAGGAAATATTCTCATAAAAAACATTTGAAGCAATTTTAGTAACTCTTATTCCTTTGAGAAACAAATTACTACCATTTTTCTGCATTCCGTCCTGCTGGGAGTTTTGGAAATTATTTTTATACTCCTCAAAAAACATTTTCTTGATTTTATGAGAAGACTTAATAGTTTGGATATCTTTATCGTCCTTTCGGGTTGGCTGTTGCTTCGGTGGATTAACTGTAGTATACCACCAACGTTTTATATGCTGTAAAATCGCCATGGTGTTGTCCTCTTCATTTTGAATCCAGACATGGATACTTATTCTTTATTGAGAAGTTCTTCGCCCAACATATCGCTAAGTATCTGAGAAGGAATCTTTGCCCAACGCTGCGTGGTATCGAACTCGGGATAGTGATACCGCCAGCGGTCATATTCTTCTTTGGTAATCTCCCCCGCTTTCAGCTTGGCGGCAATCGCACCCCATGCGGAAAGCATTCTGTGAAGCTCCGCTGCGTCGCGTCCTTTATGGATATGAACGCGCAGATGCACCTCATCCTCACACTCGCAGACCTCAAGACCGTAGCGGTCTTCCAGCGTGAACAGCGTGTGCATCAGCCCAATATAGGAGTCAATGTCCGGTACATCCAGCGCCTTGGGCGAAATGTCAAGCACCTGTGCCAGCGCAGCGGTCACGTCCGCTTTAGGCGTTCTGGAACCATTCTCGTACTGCGCAAGGCGGACATCTGCGGATTTCTCCGGGAAGCCCAGCGCCATACCGAGATATTTCTGTGTCATGCCCCGCATCGTGCGGAAAAAGTGGATGCGTTCACCAATCGCCATAATTGCCATCTCCTGTGTCGGTTGTCTTTGATAACGAGTATAGCAAATATGTTTAATTTTGTCAAGAAAAATCTAAGCAAATTTATTTAATATCTTCCTACAAACCGGCTTGACTTAAACTAGTATGTATAGTACAATAGCTGCAAGCTAAGCATTTTAGCTTAATTCATAGAAATTTTACAATTAGGATAGTCAATAAATGCAGAAAAAATGTCCGTTGTAAGGTGAGGGGGGGTGAAATTCAAAAGCCGCAAAACTGAATGACCGTCCAAGGGATACTTTCTCCGGGGAAGCAGGCGATGAAATGAGCGTGCCAAGGAGAAAAGAAAACGGCACAGCGCCGAAAAGGGTTGCCTGTTAGAGTCCTGCGGATAGAACGGCGAAGCAATCAACCACAAAACAGGAAAGGAAGGTATTTTGCCTATGGCAGAACAGTCGTTTATGAGAGTTGAAGAAGTGGCGCAGGAATTGGGCATGTCCAAGTCCTATGCCTACAAAATCGTGCAGAAGCTCAATCAGGAGCTGAAAGAGAAGGGATACCTGACCATTTCAGGGCGGGTAAACCGCAAGTATTTTCAGGAAAAAGCCTGCTATGGAGGGCTGGAAAGGAAGGATTCATAATGACAGTCTATAAGGAAGAAAAAAACGAACACATCCTCAGATGTACAAAAACAGGCAGCACCCAACCGAAGCTGAGTGCCGCCTGTTTTGCTGTCCAATCCTACCTAGCAGCTGCCGATTTTGTAGTTTTCTCAAATTACTGTCTTATCGGCACACGCCAGAGCAAAGTCTTTTTTACGTTTCCGGAGTGGAAGCGGACAAACTGCAAGACAATGCTCACATTAAAAACGCCGAAAACAGCCAGCAGCGTCCGCACGGTCTTCCTTCCGAAAACCGTTGCACTGGCACTGATCGAGACGAAGAATCGGCAGGACGAAGAGAAGATGCTGCTTGGCTCTGACTACAAGGATTTTAATTTGGTTCTTGCACAGTCGGGCGGCCACCCGTATGAGCCGCGGCAGATCGACCAGATGCTGTCGACGTTTATTCAGGAAAACGAGCTGCGGAGCGTTGTGTTTCACAGTCTGCGGCACAGCAGCACCTCTATCAAGCTCCAGATCAGCCGCGGCAACATCAAGGCAGTGCAGGGCGACACCGGTCATGCACAGGCCCGCATGGTGACGGAGGTATATGCGCATACGAACAATGAGGAACGACTGCTTCTGGCGCAGAAGGTGGACGAAAAATTTTTTCAGGCACCAATTCCAGGAGCGCTCGTGCCGACAGGGGAGATGCAGAAAGTTCTTCAAGTTCTTGCAGAAAGGCCGGAGATGGTCAAGCTGCTTGCCGCCATGTAGCGGCTGCATGGGTTATTTTGTTGGAAGATTTGTTGGAAGCCTCAGAAAAAACTATTTTACAGAAAAAAGAAAAAATCCTCGAAACCGTGCGGTTTCAAGGATTTTTCTGGAGCTGCTGGGCAGATTCGAACTGCCGACCTCGTCATTACCAAAACTGCATGCCTGATTTTATGCGGTATCCGTTTGTGTTATAAAATGCCCAATAATCCCTTGAAAATCAATGAGTTTTCGGCTTTTTGAGTTTATTTTGTGTTAGCCCATATTATTCCATTTCGGACCGTTTCCAACAGATTGTTGGAAGATTTGTTGGAAAAGTTCTCAGAAAATGGATCATTATTTTCTAACGTGTTATGTCGGAGATGAAAAATTATGTCAACTACAACTACAATCAGTGTAACAAATCAAAAAGGCGGCGTCGGTAAGACAACAACTGCTCTGAATCTCGCTTCTGCTTTGGCGGATGAAAGCAAGCGCGTACTTCTCATCGACAATGACCCGCAGGGCAATCTCACTGCGTCTATGGGCTATACCCCAGCCGAGCAGAAATATACGCTGGCAAATCTTCTGCTTGCTGCCATCGACTATCCGGAGGATCTGAGCCTTCATCTGCCGCGCTGCATCCTGCACACAGACGGTAAACCGGATCTGATCCCCGCGAACCGACGGTTATCGGATGCAGCTGCGCGGCTACAGGTCATGCAGATCTCGCAGTATAGCGCCGTAAATGGCTCCGGGCGCTGCGCGGAGAAGATGCTGACGCAGGTGCTTATGCCGCTGTGCGACGCCTATGACTACATCATCATCGACTGTGGACTCAAGCAGGAGCTTTTGACCGTCAATGCGTTGAGCGCGTCGGATTACTGCATCATCCCCGTGCAATCCCACTTCCTCGCATCCGAGGGTATCCCGGATGTGCTGGACATGGTGCGTTCCGTACAGAAGCATTTCAATCCGGATTTGAAGATCGCAGGCATTTTGCTGACGATGTACCAGTCCAGGCCGCAGCTCTGCAAGAGCGTGCAGCAGAGTGTCTGAGAGGTCTACGGCGACGACCTGCACGTCTTTGAGCGCCCCATTGAGTACACCATCCGCATTGCGGAATGCCCCATGGCCGGCATGAGTATTCTGGACTACGAGCCGGGCAACCCGGCAGCGGAATCCTATCGGAATCTCGCTTCGGAGGTGCTGCGGCTTGGCTAGAGCGAATATGAACGAGATGCTGCGCAAGCGCATGAGCGCGACCCAGCAGGCATCCGAGCAGCAGACCGGCGACGTGGCGTATGAGCAGATTTTTCAGATGCCGGTACCGCAAACGGAAACGCAATTCCGTGACGTGCCGGTCTGCAAGCTACACCCGTTCTATACCGCTGACATTGGCTTTCATCCCTACCCCCGCGCCAAGCTGAAAGCCTTTGCGGAAGAATTGAAGGAGAATGGTTTGTATGAGCGGATTCTGGTGCGTCCCATTGCAGGAACGGATGAATTTGAAATCCTGGCCGGGCATAACCGCACAGCGGCGGCAAAGTTGGCGGGCTGGACGGATATTCCCGCAACGGTCATGACCGTCAACGATCAGCGTGCCATCAGCATTGCGATTGCAACGAATCTTCTGCGGCGGCAGGATCTGACGATCATTGAGCGTGGCAAGGCGTATAAAGCGTTGCTGGACGCACGAAACCGGCACGGTTTCCGCACGGATTTAACTTCTGGCGAATCTCGCCAGAAGTATTCCGCCCGCGGAATCGTGGCCGAGTTCTTTGGTGTGACAGAGTATGAAATTCGCAAGGCTGTCAAGCTGGCACAACTGATCCCGCCGCTTGCTGAGATCGTGGAGAATGAGTCCAAGAAGCTGAATCTGGCCTGCGCCGACTTGATCGCGGATTACGATGCAGCGACGCAGACGGCGTTCACTGAAATGTGCCAGGTTGAGGGCTACGCACTGAATAAGCAGACCGTCACGTTTATTCAGACACGATGCCCGCCGCCGTCAGCGGATCAGCAGGCAATTTACGCCGCATGGCGGGAGGCACGGACAAAAGAAGCGCAGCGTGCAGCCGCACCGCCAGAAAAGCTGAGCTTTGACCGAAAACGCTTTGCACCGTACCTGAGCAAGTTCAAAAGCGACAAGGAAATCGAAGACCTGTTTCTGGAGTTTCTCAGACAGCGCAGTTCTGACCAACCCTAATTATTTAATGTGCTTATCGGCTTAATGCAGCTGTGCAAAAGATGCAGCGACGGCTCTTGCC
>ERZ791919.53-NODE-53-length-137932-cov-9.136368_pt1 | contig 137932 bp, 136 predicted proteins | sample MGYA00510137_ERZ791919 | MGnify/ENA primary metagenome ERZ791919 (study PRJEB30046, sample SAMN00792059) | human gut metagenome | study: EMG produced TPA metagenomics assembly of the A metagenome-wide association study of gut microbiota in type 2... | reverse complement strand
ACAGAGGGAGTTTTATTTTTCCCCATCGGCAGAAGCCTCTTTTGAACCACTCGCCCAGCGAGTGGTTTTCGGTGTACAAAAATAAGGGCGGCCCTCGGGCCGCCCTTCTGTTTATAATTTATCGTGAATACGGGAGAACAAAAAACGCGGGGCGCAATGTATTAGTTGCATAAAAATGTAAAGTATGAGAGAATTAAAAAAGTATCGATATAAAACTCTTAAAAATTACATTATAAACAGAGGAAGAAGAGAGTGGAATCAAGGGAATTGCTATGCAGGATCAAAGCGGGAGATGACGAGGCTTTCAGGACGATGGTATTGACCTATGGAAAGCCGGTATACCTGCGGCTTTTGGAGCGCTCCGGGAATAAGGAGGTGGCCAAAGAGGCGCTCAGGGAGGCGTTTATCGACCTGTATATCACCGTTAAAATGGCCAACAGCAAAGACCCTGTGGAGGCGCTGCTTTACAGCAGGGCGGAGGAGATACAGGCGGATATGCTGCGCCGATCCTGCGAAAGACTGTTCTACACTGCCACGAATGCAAACGCCCCAGAGCTGCCTAGGACCCAGCCGGAGATAAAGAGGGCCGATGTTCAGCCGTCGGATATCCCTATTCAGGCCAAGGCGGAGAAAAGGCCGTGGAGCGCGGGAAGGCTGGTTGCCGCCATAGCGCTCTTCGCAGTAATACTTGCCGCTCTATGGGTCATAGCCGGCCTGCTTATGGATATGGGCTTTTTGCCCTATATCGACATGGGTTATAGCTGGTTCAATATGAACATAGCGCCCTGGTTTTAAGCATGGAGGCGGCACATGAAGGATAGCAAGGTAATAGCCGTTATGTTAGTGGTGTTCATGCTTCTCTTGATGACCATAGGCGTGCTTTTTATGGTGCGGCCCGGCGTGATAGACAACAGGCGGGCGGCCAAAGAGGCGGAGATAATTGCCATGATAGAAGCGAGCGGAGGCAGCGTAGAAATACCAGATATGCAGCTACCGGAGGTGCAGGGAGAGGAGGACGAGACCTTCGAGGGCTACGAGCCGGGCTTTGAGCAGGACATGGGCTCGATTCCCGGCTATGAGCCGGAAGAAGGCGCCGAGGAAAGTAAGTCGGTGGGCCGCGGGACTATATCCATACCCGCCATAGACCTGAAAATGGCGGTAATGGAAGGCGCGGATAGGCGCGCCCTGCGGGGCGGCGCGGGCTGGCTGCCTTCATCGGCTGAGATGGGTGCGCCGGGAAACTGCGTCATATTCGGCCACCGGATGAAAAAATACGGCAGACATTTCAACAGGCTGGATGAGCTGGAAGCAGGGGACGAGATAAACCTTTCCGCTGGAGATGGAGATGTTTATACATATACCGTTACGGGGAAGGAAACTATCGAGCCGGAGGAGCTGTTTAATGCGCTGAGTTCCCACAACGACGGATACTCGCTTACTCTGGTGACATGTACCCCGGTCGGGAAAGGGACACACCGGCTGCTCATATATGCGGCAATGCAGCCATAAGACAAAGGATCAAAGGGGATAAGGACTATGAAATTCAAGAGCTTTAATCGCGTGCTTGCTGCTTTGCTGATGCTTACGATGCTTGCCGGTCAGGTGCTTATGAGCACTGCCATGGCCTTAAATGAGGAGCCGGGCATAGTGATACTGGATGAATCCGATCTGCTGGAGACGGAGCCAACGCCTACCCCGGCGGCAGAACCGCCGGAGGGCGGCGAGCTGCCTGCCGAGGGCGGCATGCCCACGCCGGGGGCAGCGGAAACAATAGAAATAAGCGAGGACGACCTTACCGCAACGCCCACTCCCATGCCTGTCGAACCCACCGATACGCCGGAGGCAAGCCCGACCATAGAACCCACCGTCACGCCGCTACTTACCGCCGAAAACGGCATAATGCTGCTGGGTGATACTCTGGAAGATGGCGATGGTGGACTGAGTATAACAGTAAACTCTGATAGAACCACTGTGCAAGATGGGGATGAATATATCTTTTCTGTGGGAATAAAAGATGATGACCTTACGAAAGAGCCAAATATAAAAGCTGGAGATAAGGTTACTATAAAACTGCCGGAATTTCTTGAAATAGAGAAATTCCCAAACCAATTGCAGCAGTATTTTTATTGGCCCCCAGAATACGATAAGAATACCCATACCATAACGCTTACCTTTGAGGATATAAAGCCAGGCGCACAGAGCCTCAATGTGCAATTTTCCATTACTGCCAGAGTGAATACCATAGGCTATGATGGCGATGGCCAAGGGAGCATAGAAGTCGGTCTCGGAGAAGTTAAGAAAATAAGTACGAATATTGGGTTGGACACCGGAGCGGGAGAGGGCAGTGAACAGGGTGAGCCATACCTTGTAAAAAGCATATGGAGCAATGGTAGACCGAACGGTGAAAGATACATAATGAAAGAAACCGACAAGCCTATAGGCTACTCTGTAGGTTTTGGTGTAAATAGCGGCAGCGGGGCTGTAATAACCTTCGCAGATGACATGAGCAGTGGAAACCTTGCTTTGTGCAGCGTGAACGGTGATACAAGCGCACCTCTCGAAAATTGTATAACATGGGTCACTATCAATGACAGCCCGGTTTTGCCGACGAAAGGGGAGAATGGCAGCCTTGTATTCAGCCATGAAAAGCTGGGTACTATGATTATAAGCAAACAAGGTAAAGGGTTCAAGGCGGAAATTACAACTAAAGCCGAAGAGCAATCTGAATTCGTAGAAGTCGGTATCAGGTATTTTGCCGTTATAGTTGGCGATGCTGTAAACGCGACCAACACCGCCACTTTAACAATAGGTGGAGGAAAATCATATACTGATAATGCTACTATAATCAGGTATGAATCCCAGGGCGCCGTAGTATGGAAGAGAGCGTTAGATAACGGGAATGAAGTAACCGTTATAGATATTACAGAAACGGACAGCATAACTTTCCGTATAAAAATAAACCAGTACGGAGAAGGAAGCCTATATAAAGATGGTGATGTGATAGCGTTTGACGATTTGGAGCCATGTTTAACGTATGATCAAACTGCGGAAAGTTCGATACGAGGTCCATTTAGAATAGAAGCAAATAATAATCGTCTAAATATAGTAAAGAGTGGGGACGATCCGATACCGGCAGGAGAGTACAATATTGATTTTAGTGTAAAAGTAGATAAAGAAAAGCTTGATTACGGAAATGCAACCACAAATACTGTAGGCAACACCGTTACCATATGCCGTAAGGCCAAGCTTACAATAAATAAGACCTGGGCTGACGGCAAGCAAATTGGAAAGGGAGCCGAATTCTCACTGCTGGATGGGAAAAAGGTCATAGCCAGAGCGCAGAGCAAGGAGAACGGTCCAGTTACGCTCTATATAAGTGCTGGCGATCTCAAATCGGGGCAGCATACGTATGTTCTTAAAGAGACCGTGGATGAAAACAGCGAGTACAGCTCCGTCAAGGACAAAGACGTGGTAATAACCAAGGCGGATAATACTATTACCATAAATTCCATTGACGGGGAAAATTACGAAGCCGGCGAAGCGCAGATATCCATAACAAATACGCCGGATTCGGGGCTGGGCACGGTCAGCTTCAAAAAGCTTGGCGAAGGGAAAGAACAAATAGGAGGCGGTACGTTCCAGCTCTGGAAGGAAGGCACAGACAGTACCGCCGATCAGTTGATAGATGAATTTTCTACCGTAAACGGAAGCTGGACGAGCAGTCCTATTAAATACGGCACGTATTACGTCAAGGAGATAACCGCACCGCAGGGGTATATACTTGGTAGCAAGCCCTCTGATGAGATTACTATAAAAAAGACCGCCGCCCATGGGACAATCACCATGACCAACGAGAAGTACACTGCGGGCAGCATAACCATAATGAAGGAAGATGAAGACGGCAAGCCGCTGGCGGGCGCGGAGTTTATGCTGTCACCCGGAGGAATCAGCGAAACCACAGGAGCGAATGGTATAGCGGCATTCGAGGGGCTGGCAGAGGGGACATATACTATAATCGAAACAAAGTCGCCCACCGGATATGGCAAGCTGGAAGGATATGTAACTGTAAATATAGAGGCAAACGGGACGGCGAATGTCGCGGGGACAGTTCCAGATAACCTCAATTTTAATGGAAAGAGCGTTATCCTGACATGGAAAAACACGCGGACACATGGCAGCATAAGCATAACCAAGACAGGAAGCGCAAATAAGCCTTTGCAGGACGCGGTGTTCGGGCTTTATAAGGACGCTGCCGCCGCCAAAGAGCCGATTGATATTCAGAAGACCGACAAAAACGGCAAGGCGCTGTTTGCAGACCTGGAGGCCGGAACGTATTATGTTAAGGAAATTGCCGCGCCCAATGGGTATGCACTGGATACTACCGTGCGCGGATTTACCATAGGCGGGGACAATGCTTGGGACGTAAAGACGGAAATAAAGAATACGCTGAAGGAATACTCGCTGACGCTCGTCAAGAAGGGCGACGATGGGAAGCTGCTCCAGGGCGTTGATTTTACGTTAAGCGGCAACGGCATCAGCAAGATAGCTACAAGCGGGCAGGGTGGCGTGGTGACGTTTACAGGGCTTGCGTTTGGAGAGTATACAATTACCGAGGTCGAAGCACCGCAGGGGTATGTTAAGGCAAAGCCGATAAATGTGACGATAGATGAAAAGAACACCGTGGGCGCATACACGCCGAATCAGGCTGTTGACGGAGGAACCATAACAAACGAGCATACGGTACTGACGGTTTTAAAAATAGACGATGCGGATAAAAAACGGCTTGCGGGGGCGACTTTCAGAATAAAGAACAGCGCTGGCCAGTATGTTAGTGCAGAAAACGGCAAGTTTAAGGCTTTCGTTTCCGACGAGGGAGGGGCGAGTGTATTTGAAACCGGCGAAGATGGCAAATTCACACTGGAGTACCTGCCGGTAGGCAATAATTATGAACTGGAGGAAATATCCGCGCCGCAAGGATATATAAAGGTAAAAGGGACGACATCTTTCAATATAGTAAAAGCGCAGGAAACCGTATCGGTAGGCAACTCACTGATAAAGGGAACGCTTAAGCTTGTGAAGAAAGACCAGCACGGCAAGCTGTTGAACGGCATAGAATTTGTGCTGAAAAAGGGCGGTCAGTACGTTACGGCAAACGGCGGCAACAGCAGGTATACATACACAGGGCTTGCCAACAATAAGGAAGCTGCAACGAAGCTTAAAACGGATGAAAATGGCCGGATGGAGATAAGCGGCCTGCTTTGGGGCACATATTATCTGGAAGAGGTCAACACACCGGCAGGGCTTATTGCGGGTGAAGATATTGTGGTATCAGTAACAGACCAATCCCCAAAACCGATCATAGATTTAGAGGTTACCAATAAGCTGAATACAGGCAGCCTAAGCTTCACCAAAACCGACGGCGCGGGCAAGGGCCTCGCAGGGGCGGTGTTCAAGCTGAAGCTTGTAGAGGGAAGCGGCACGGCGTATTCCACCGTCAAGCAGATGTATGCCATTTCCGACGATAAGGGGCGGGTCAGCTTTGAGGACGTGCCGTATGGCGTGTATGAGCTTACGGAGGTAATAGCGCCGGAGGGCTATGCGCGCAGCAACGACACATATTATGTGAGCATCGGCGACGCTGTGGCAGGAGGCAAAAACATAGGCAGCGTTCCGGCTATATGGGCCAATTCCCGGATGGAGAAGGAGTTTACCGTTAAAAAGGTAAGCGCCGACGGGGGAGAGCTCTTGAGCGGCGCGGTATTTCAGGTGCTGGATGAGGGTAATAATCCTATAGAGGACAAGATAATAACTACAAACGGCGGTTCCGGCAAAATAACGCTGCCTCTGGGCAGATATTATCTGAAGGAGAAGGTAGCTCCTGAGGGCTATGAACTGAACGAAGAGCTTATACCCTTCGAGGTCACGACGAACGGGCGCAACGCTGTGACGGTTAAAAATACGCCCAAGACCGGCTCGCTGACCATAAAAAAGACCGATAAGGGAGGGAACCCCCTGCTCGGAGCGGAGTTTAAAATATACGCCGCGAAGGATACGGCTCACGAAACCCCCATCTATACGCTGCTTACAGACAGCAATGGCAAAGCCGTTAAAACCGGCATACCATACGGCAGCTATGTGGCGATAGAGAGCCGTGCGCCGGAGGGGTACGAACGGGACAATACGGAGCGTCCTTTTGACATACCGCAAAAGGATGAGGACGGAACGGTTACCGACATTGCGGATATAAGGATTTCCGTGGAAAACACAAAGAGCCGCTATGCCCTGAGCATTGTAAAAAGGGATATTAACGATAAGAACAAAAAGCTGGCCAATACGAAATTTGCCGTGAGGGGCGGCGGCTTCTATGCGGAGGTCGAGACCGGCAAGGACGGTACCGCTACGGTGGAGGTGCCCGCTGCCGGTGAGTACAGCATAACCGAGATCGCGCCGCCCGTGGGCTATACCCTGGATCCTGCGACATACACGGTAAAAGTAGAAGGCCATACCGCTGCCGGAGAGGAAGAGCCGTTCATTGCGAAAAACTACCAAACCAAGGTAACGCTAAACAAGGTGGACGAGAAGGGAAACAGGCTTGAAGGTGCGGAGTTCAGCATATTTGATGCGGAAGGGAAGCAGGTAACGTTTACCAACAAAGACAGAGTGTATACCTATTCCGAGGACGGCGGCATTACAGCCATAACGGCAGGAAATGCCGAGATAGTCGGACTGCCGGTGGGGAGCTATATCCTGCGGGAGAATAAGGCGCCGAAAAATTATATACCAATGGAGGATATGAGCTTCCATGTGCGGGCGGATATGTACGATAAGGCGCTGGAGCTGACCGTTGAAAACCTGCCCCATGAAAAGGGCGTTGCTGTGCTGAAGGAGAGCCCGGACGGAACGCGGCTCAAGGGCGCTGAATTTGCGCTGTACGGGGAGGACGATACAGAGATAAGGAGGGTCACGACGGACAAGGCCGGCGTGGCGCTTTTCACCGGATTAAACCCCGGCAGCTACTATATCAAAGAAACCAAGGCGCCCGCAGGATATAAGCCTTTGGACAAGAGGTTCGGCTTTATCATAGACGCAAACGGAGATCTGAGAGGCGATGGCTTCAGCGGCGACGGGCTGTATACGCTGACTGTAGAGAACAGCCCTCTTGAGTACGGCTTTCAGGTAAAAAAGGTAAGCGCAAATGATGAAAAGCTCGTACTGCCCGGCGCGGAGTTCCGCATACTTGGGGGCGGCCTGGACAAAAGGTATACCACAGGGGCAAATGGGCTTACGGAGCAGATAACGCTCCCCATAGGCGAATATACGCTTACAGAGATGAAAGCGCCGGAGGGCTATGTTATAAACGGAGCGGGGCGGCATATATCAGTCAGAGCGGACGGCATATACCTTGACGGCGGTAAGCTGGGCGAAGGGGAGGCCATCACAGTCCGCAACGCCCCCGTAAACTTTAAGCTCAGGCTCGTGAAGGTGGATGCGGATACAAATCAGCCCCTTGCAAACGTTGCCTTTATCCTGAAGGGAGAGTATGGCGGTACGCATTCCCTTATTACCGGCAGCAACGGCATCACCGATACAATATCCCTTGCGCCAGGGAAATATACGTTGTCCGAGGTAGCCGCGGCGGAGGGCTATGCCATACCCCTGAACGGATGGGGCTTTACCGTAAAGGAGGGCACAGTTCAGCGGGTGACGAATACCAGCGAGGTGGCGAAGTGGGATTTTAACGACGGCCTGCTGACGCTGACATTGAAAAACAGCCGGATATACGGCGGCCTTACCATAGAAAAAACTGACGGCAAGGACGGCAGCGCCCTGGCGGGCGCGGAGTTTACCGTAGCCGGAAGCGACGATACGCCGCTGACCTTTATAAAGAAGGGGGGCAGGTATGAGGCGGCTGCGGGCGAGGGCGCATCGAGCACCATAGCTACAGACGCCAACGGTAAGGCTTATATAACAGGGCTGAAGTTCGGAAATTATACCGTAACGGAAACAAAGGCCCCCGAAGGGTATGTGTTGAAGGGAGACCGCCACAGCATAGCCATAAGCAGGCAGCAGACCGAGGTGACGCTGCGGCTGAAGAATGACAAGGCCATGTACAAGGTCACGGCGATAAAGCAGGATGCGGACAAAAACGGAAAGCTGCTGGTTGGGGCGGAGTTTACGCTGTACAGCGCGGAGGGCGCTGTCGTGGCAAAGGCAGTAACGGGCTACGACGGCACGGCAGTATTCGAGGTTCCTGAGGGCAATTATAAGCTCGTAGAGACAAGGGCCCCTGCGGGCTACCAGCTTAGCGGCGACTTTGTGCGGGAGATCACCGTCAACGCATTACAGGGAGCGGTGGGCGAATTCAAATATACCTTCAACAACGAAAAGACCAGCTACTCCATAGAGATACATAAGCACGACTCCGAGGATAAGCAGAAAAAGCTTGCGGGTGCGGAATTTGCCGTTACGGATAGCCGGGGCTTTACCAAGACGGTGACGACCGACGCCTCAGGAAAGGCGTCTATTACCGGGCTGCCTTACGATGATTACACTATCCGCGAGATAAGGGCGCCAAAGGGCTATGCGCTGAGCGATAAGGAGTACTCAGTAAAAAAGACAGAGCTTGTCCATGGCAGCCCCGTAGTTATTGAGGCGGCAAACAAGTATATACTGGGCAGCGTGACCATTAAAAAGGTAGACCACGAGAACCCCGAAAAGCTCCTTGAAGGGGCGAAGTTTAACGTGACGGATGAAAATGGCAGCCTGCTCAAGTGGAAGGCGGAGGGCGACGTATACACGTTGGATGAGCGCGGCAGCAGCGTAATAACTGCGGGCAGAGTAACGCTCAAGGACCTGCCGGAAGGCACATATACCCTTACCGAAATCGACGCGCCCAGCGGCTACGCTATACTGGACGGCAGCAGAACCTTCACTATAACCGAGGCGAATATGACGGCGCCGCTTGAAATAAAGGTAGAAAATCTGCTTAGGCGTACGGCGGTAGGCTTCATAAAGGTGGATAAAAACAACAAGGAGCTGCGCCTTGCGGGCGCGGAGTTCACCCTCTACAGGATGAATGGCGAAAAGCAGGGCGAAGTTGTGGCAACGGGAGTGACCAACAGCAATGGCCTCGTGACATTCACCGAGCTCACTATGGGCAGCTACCGGGCTAAGGAAACAAAAGCGCCAAAGGGCTATAAGCTTTGGAACGCCCCCATAGACTTTACCGTGGACGAATACGGGAAGGTAAGCGTAGGGAGCACCGAGCTAAAGCCGGAGGGTCTTGTATACACCGCCATGATAACCAACACCGCAGAGGAAAAGGAGATAACCCTGAAGAAAGTGTCGGATACCGGCGAGGCGCTTACGGGAGCCACATTCAGGCTGAGCGGCGAAAAGAGCTATATACTTACCACCGGCAGCGACGGTACGGCAAAGATTAGCCTGCCATACGGCGATTACATACTGGAGGAAGTAATAGCTCCGGACGGGTATGTGATCAGCAGCGAAAAGCAGACGATGAACCTGAGCGACTCAGGATTAAAGCTGAACGGCAAGGCTGTATCAGGGTTTACGGTCACGCTGAAGAATCAGCCCGTGACATTCGCCCTGACGCTGCATAAGCGGGATGCCTCTACGGGCAAGGCGCTATCCGGTGCGACGTTCAAAATAACCGGCAACAGCTACACAAAGACCGTTACCGCGGATGCGTTAGGCAATACCGAGGCCATAAAGCTCAGGCCGGGGACCTACGGCATAACCGAAACGGCAACGCCCAGCGGATATATAAGGCCTTTGGGCGGATGGACGCTCACTGTGGAGCGTAATGGGGACATGAGCGTATCCGGCAACGGCGCTTACATATCCTTGGGCAATACAGTGGTGCTGACGGTGGACAATATATCCAATCAGCCTTGCGCTACACCGACCCAGCCCCCCTGCTCAACGCCGGGCCCAGGCAGCACGCCTAAGCCCGCTGGGGGGGCAGGCAAGACGGGCAGCATAGGCAAGACCGGCGAGCTGGGCGGGGATATACGGCTGCTGTGCGGCGCGGCAATGATGCTGTTGTCTTTCACGGGACTGTTGGCGCTCCTGATAGCCGATGGCCGGAAAAAGCAAAAGTATATGATAGGCATGTAGCGGCGTACCGCGGTTAGGACGTTTGAGAACTGTATAAACAAAAAACAGCCTGGATATGGTACGGCGTATGACCGTCCAGCCCAGGCTGTTTTCAAGTAAGTAAAGATTATAATGGACGGCACGTGACCGAAAGGTGAGGGCGCTGCGAAAGCTCCAAAAGATCATGAATTCGCTTTATTCTCTCATCAGCGCGTCCACGAGGGTCTCTATGGATATGCTGCCCATGCCGCCAAAGGTTTGCAGCATATGGCCGGATAGCAGCGTAAAGAACAGCTCTGCCCGCTCACCCAGTATCCCGGCGTTGCGGGATTGCAGCTTCAGCGCGCCCAGCTCCAGCATCAACCGCCACTTTTGCTTGTACTCAGTCATGAGCTCGCGTATTGGGGTATCTTCGCTGGCGCATTCGGCGCACAGTACGCAGTACAGCCGCGCGTTGTGCCCGTCTGCCATGAGACTTTCAAACAGGCGAATGAGCGCCGGGCGGAGGGCTTCCTCCCGGTTCAGACCGTCTACCCAGGAGAAAAGTATGTCCGTCATATGGCAGAGACAGTCATCGGTTATGGTGACGATAAGTTCGTCCTTGGTGGAATAGTAGTAATAAAGTGTGCCCTTGCTCAGCTTTGCTTCGGCTGCGATATCGCCAAGGCTGGTGCCGTGGACGCCCTTTTGTGTAAAGAGGGAGGATGCGGTATACAGTATAGCGTCACGTACAGACGGAAAATCCCCGTGTTTGCGCGGCATATGCGTCCCTCCTTCCGGCAAGTCCAAATATCGGCCTTTTGACTGACAATATATAAATTATACAATACGGGAAGTGCGCATACAAGTTCAATATTGCAAAAATAAAAAAAGCGGGGAAACCCCTGCTTTTTTTATCTGTCGCAATTAGTTCATGCCATAGCGCTTCTTAAAGCGATCCACGCGTCCGCCGGTATCTACCAGCTTCTGACGGCCGGTAAAGAACGGGTGGCACTTGGAGCAAATTTCAACCTTGAGCTCACCCTTGACGGAACCGCTCTTGAAGGTCTCACCGCAAGCGCAACGAACGATGCTCTCACCGTAATTGGGGTGGATATCCTTCTTCATCGTGTTATCCTCCTGTATTTGCTGGGCGCAGGGCGATTAGCCGCCCTCCTGCTGCATGCGGGCATATACAACCCGAACGAAGTTATTATATCTTATACTGCGGTGCCGGTGCAAGTACTATTTTGATATATTCGGGCTTTTTTTATAAATGAACCCGACCGAGACCGGGGTACGGAGTGCCGCGGTTTATTTGTTGAAGGTCTTGCCTGTGGTGAAGCCGTCCTTCTCATAGGCGCTGTTCCATGCCCGTATCTTGGCGACGAATTCCTTGTTGTTTTCCGTCTTCTCAAGCATGGCGATGAGCTGCTCGGTAATCTCCGCGGGATTGCCGTTGCCCAGCATCTTGCGTATGATGTACACTGCGTCCATTTCGTCTGGGGAGAGAAGCAGGTCATCCCGGCGGGTACCGCTCTTGTAGATGTCTATGGCAGGGAATATGCGCTTTTCGGAGAGCTTGCGGTCAAGGTGTATCTCCATGTTGCCTGTGCCCTTGAATTCCTCATAAACTATATCGTCCATGCGGCTGCCGGTCTCGATGAGGGCGGTAGCGATTATGGTAAGGCTGCCTCCGTTTTCGATGTTGCGGGCAGCGCCGAAGAAGCGCTTGGGCTTATGCAGCGCTCCCGGATCCATACCGCCGGAAAGAGTCTTGCCGGTGGCGGGGATAGTAATGTTGTAGGCGCGGGTAAGGCGGGTTATGGAGTCTATGAGGACTACCACGTCCTTGCCCTGCTCCACCAGGCGCATGGCGCGCTCCTGGGCCATCTCGGCCACGCGGGTATGATGCTCCGGCAGCTCGTCAAAGGTGGAGTAAAGCACCTCGCCCTTTATGCTGCGCTGTATATCCGTGACTTCCTCGGGCCGCTCGTCTATGAGCAGCACTATAAGGGTAACGTCGGGATAGTTGTTGGTTATTCCGTTGGCTATGTTCTTGAGCAGCGTAGTCTTGCCGCTCTTGGGCTGGCTGACGATAAGGCCGCGCTGGCCCTTGCCTATGGGGGCTATGAGGTCTACCAGGCGAATGGCCAGATTCTGGTCCTTTGCGCCGGTGCCGTCGTCATATTCCAGAGTGAGACGCTCATTGGGGTATATGGGCACAAGCTCCTCAAAGGGCTTACGCTTCATGGCCTCCTCGGGATCAATGCCGTTTATGGCTGTTATGTACAGCAGCGCGAGAAAACGCTCGCCCTCCTTGCTTGGACGGGTCTTGCCGGTGACGAGATCGCCTGTGCGGAGGCCGAAGCGGCGTATCTGGGCGATGGAGACGTATATGTCCTTGTTGCCCGGCAGATAGTTGTCGCTGCGGAGGAAGCCGTAGCCATCGGGCAGCACTTCGAGTACGCCTTCGCAATCGCCGCATTCTCCGCCCTCGAGAAGGCCGGGCACTGCGGGATTGCTGGTGCCGTATTCTTTGTTGTAGTAGCCCTCGGGACGGTCTGGTCTGCGGAAGCTTTCCTCGGACTGCTGCTCATAGGCGGCCTGATAGCTCTGCTGCTGATAGCCCTGCTGGTAGGAGGGCTGCTGGTAGCCCTGCTGGGAATAGTCCCTGTTATAAGAAGGCTGATAACTCTGCTGGGAGTAGTCCCTATTGTATGCCTGATAGCCCTGCTGCTGATAACGGTTCTGATTGTAGCCGTACCCCTGCCGCTGCTGATAATTCTGTTGATAGGGTTTGCGGTACTGCTGCTGATAGCCCATCTGACGGGGCTGCTGTGCCTGATACGCAGGTACATACTGAGAGCGGGGCTGTGCAGGAGCTTCGTGCAGAACGTCGCTGTGCCGTACGTGTGCTTCCTCAGATGGCTGTTCTGCGGCCTGTATTGGCTGCCCGGATGCAGGGGCGGCGGGCTGTGGAGCAGGCTGGGCTTCGAGCTGGGGAGCCGGCGGCTCAGCTGGCTGCTGCACCGCGGAGGGTATCGCTCCGCCGTTCATTATGATGTCCACAAGCTCGTTCTTGCGGTATTTTGTGAGTGACTTTACGCCCTGAAGCTTGGCGATCTCCCTGAGATCATTCAAGCTCTTTTCCTGAAGCATTTCTCTGGTCACTGTGGGGGTACTCCTTTCGACATATGGCATAAAAATTTATAAAAAACCACGGAATTAGCTATAACTTTCATTTGCTGATGCAGCAAAAAGCCGCATACCGATAGTATTACCAGAAAGTGGAAAAATATAATCACTGTTTTTCTTTCTGCCTGGCCTGGATCTAATCAATGAAAAAGCTATGCTGATACAATTGGTTTTATCCGGGAAAACATATAATATCATAATAATAGTATATTCCAAAAAGGAAGCTGTCAAGCGTTAAAAGACATAAATTAACTTTATATTCACAAATGACAAAAAATGCCTGTTTTTTTATGGTATCGGCAAATTTTCCATAGAGCTTTTGCATATATATCTATGAAAGTTTCACAAGGGGGTAAAGCAAAAATGCAGGATCAGCGGCTGCTGGAAGGCGGAAGGATACGAAGCCATTCCATACACATAGACGACAGGCGGCTCATTAGCGTGACAGGTGTAAAGGACGTGGACAGCTTTAATGAACAATTCGTACAGCTTCTTACGGAAGCGGGAGAACTGAGAATAGAGGGGGCGGAGCTACACATCACAAAGCTGAATCTGGACGAGGGGCAGGTAATACTGGAAGGGGAGATATCCGCGCTTGAGTACGCCGAAGGCGAAGAGAGAGGAAGCCTGCTGGGAAGGATATTCAGATGAGGGAGCTGTTCCCGCCGGGAGAGCTGACCGAGTTTGCCGGATTTGTTGCGGCGGTTAACTGCGGGCTGGTAATAGGAATTATGTATGATCTGTTTGCGCTGCTGCGAAAGCCGTTCAAAAGCGCGGTGACAACGGGAATTATAGACCTGCTTTATTATGCCGCCGCTATGGTTCTTGTGGCGCTTACGCTGCTGTATATAAATTGCGGCACGCTGCGGCTGTATCTTTTTGCCGCGATAGCATTGGGAATATACCTGTATGCACGTTTCCCGGGAAGGCTCATAAGGGCGAAAAAAGCGAAGAAGGCAAAATTTACAAAAAAACAGTTGCGTTGATGTTATATATGCATTAGGATAAGTAGTAAGTAGAAGTATCTCCGGAGCGAGCGGTCAAAACTTCGAGCAGGACGCATAGGTAATGGCAAAGAGGGTAAGAAAACGGAATAAAAAGCGTATGCGGGCGTTTGCCATGGGTTTTGTGGCGCTTGCATTTATAATTGCGGCCGTGCTCATATCCCAGCAGAAAAAGCTGGACGCTATAGCCGAGGAGCAGGCGCAGCTTCAGGAGGTAATAGCGGCGCAGAACGAGGAAAAGGCCCGCCTCGAGTACATGATAGAGTACAGCGGCAGCGAATCCTACCTCATACAGTACGCCCGTGAAAAGCTGGGCTACGTAAGGCCAGACGAGATAAAGTTCGATATTGACGGAAATAAATAACCTATATAGCAAAAGAGAACGGCATAGCCGAGCGTCTTGCGGTCATTCGGATATGGGAACCGTTCTCTTTTTGTATTATTTAATATCCAACTCCGGCGGTATATCTATTTCATCTGAAACATACTTGCCATTCTTTTTGCGCTGGCGCACGCATTCCGTAAGTAGATATTCTATCTGGCCATTTACAGAGCGGAAGTCGTCCTCTGCCCATGCGGCTATAGCGTCGTACAGCTTTGAGGAAAGGCGAAGGGGTATCTGCTTTTTATCGTTCGCCATATAAGGGACTCCTTAATACAGGCTGCCGGAGTTTACTACGGGCTGGGCGTCGTGGTTGCCACAGAGCACTACGAGGAGGTTGGATACCATGGCGGCCTTACGCTCGTCGTCAAGGTCAACTATTCTGTTTTCGCTGAGCCTCTCCAGGGCCATCTCTACCATGCCAACGGCGCCGTCAACTATCATCTTTCGTGCGTCTATGATAGCCGAGGCTTGCTGCCGCTGGAGCATGACCGCGGCTATTTCCGGAGCATAAGCAAGGTAGGTTATGCGGGCTTCGAGTATTTCTATACCGGCTTCAGATACCTTATCCTGTATTTCGTCTTTTATGCGAGCCGCAACGACTTCGCTGGAGCCCCGAAGGCTGCCTTCGTCGGCAATGCCGTCACCGGTGGTGTCCACATTAGGGGCGATATCGTAGGGATAGATGCGAACGATGTTGCGAAGTGCGCTGTCACACTGAAGGGACAGATATTCCTTGTAGTTATCCACGTTGAATACCGCCTTTGCTGTATCCACCACCCGCCACATGACCGCTATGCCGATTTCAACAGGGTTGCCGAGACAGTCGTTTATCTTCTGGCGGTTGTTGTTCAGGGTCATTATCTTGAGGGATATTTTCTTTGTTGGTATATCTATAGAGACGTCGACTCCACCGGAAGGCTGCTTTGCGCCCAGAACCTTTACGTCGCCGCTCTGGTTGAGCTTTGTGCCCGCTGCCGGGTTCACGGCTGTGCAGAAAGGGTTTACAAAGTAAAAGCCGGAGTTCTTAAGGGTACCGACGTATTTGCCGAACAGCGTAAGGACAAGTGCCTCTTGAGGCTTTAGCACCTTAAGCCCGAGGAAGAATATCCAACCGAAAACAAACCATACGCAGCTGATCAGGGTAAGAGGCAGTATATCATACGAAACCCCGAATATGAAAAGAACTACAGAAGCCACATATGCGAGCACCAGCAAGAGCAGGACGACCATTCCGTTCTTTCGATTATTGAGCGTTTTTTCAGCCATCACAATCAATCTCCTATCTATTTGATATCTATATGATATCAAATAGCGGAGCGAGTGTCAACCGCACAGCGAAAAAAAGCGGCTGATGCGCCGCTTATCTTTGTCCGCCGGTCAAGTGCAGTATGGCCTCAAGCACTGCGCCGCCCATGGCCAAGGACTTGTCCGAACAGGAGAAGCAGTGTTCGTATTCGCAGCGGGGATCGACGTCGGCGCACTTCATGCCCTCGGCAGCGTAGAAGCCGTCCGGCAGCAGGCCACGGAGGGTGCCGTCTATTTGAGCTTTTACTTCTTTGCCGCCCACGATAGCCACCGTCTCCTGTGCCTTCACCCTGTCGCCTATGGCGTGTATGCAGTGGAACACGCCACAGGCAGGAGCGTGCATCACACGCTCGGCGCCGCGCCCGGCTATTATGCCGGGTATGCCGGTGTTGGGTATGGGGCTCTGTCCCTTTTCATAGTATACTCGGCCCATGTAGTGACCCCTCTTTGTCTCTACTGCGGCATGGCAGTCCGTGCCCACTGTAAAGCCGGGGCCGAGGGCTATGACGACAGGGGCGTCAGAGATGGATGTTCCTGTGTTGCGCTTGGCGATTATGGCGTCCACCATTGCGTCCGGGCAAAGAGTAAGCGCGGTGCGGCCGGTCTCGTCAGCCAGTATGGGTATATTTCCCTGGGTTATTACAGCCTTTGCGGCTTCGGCATCCGGAACAAGTACGGCAGTTATGCCTTCAACCCTGGCTGTACCGTGATACATGGCCTCGGAGAAAGCTACGGAGCGGCGTATTGCGCTGGGCTTTACAAGGTCAGTCATGACTATATCCATGCCCGCGCGCTTTAAGCGCACTGCAACGCCTGTGGCCAGGTCCCCTGCGCCCTTTATTAAAACCAGCATATAAATGATCCTTTCATATAATAGCTCTATGGTATCATTCGCGGATAACCGTGTCAAATAGTGAAGAAAATATTACATATTTGAAAAAACGCATGTGTACGGGGCTTAAGGTATGGAAATACGGAGGCTTTGGTGATATGATTTTTGCAGCAGGAGATAATAATATTATTAAGTAAATAAGAGCAATATAAGGAGGGATCGGAAATGGCATTTTTTGACAAGATCAATTCCATAGCCAAGAACGTGGGCGACAAGACGGGCGATGCCATCGAAATGGCGAAGATTAACGCGAGGATAGCTTCCGAGCGCAGCGCTATGAACGATATTTACAGACAGCTGGGAGAGGCGTACTATGCTCATCGCATTAACGGCGGCGAGGGCGAGCCCGTGGAAGCTGCTGCGATATATTCCCAACTGGACCAGCGCACGGCGGCCATAGACGAGGCTCAAAAGCAGATAGTTGCAATAAAGGCAGAGGGCGAAAGAAGGGCGGCGGAGGCCGCGGCGGCAGAGGAAGCTGCGGCAGCGGAAAAAGAGCAAAAGAGCGTGCAGCCCGGCATTCCCGTGCTTGATACCAGCATGCCTGCGGAAGGGCAGAGCGTGAAATGTTCCCAGTGTGGCGCTAACCTTAACGCAGACGCGAAGTTTTGCCCTCAGTGCGGCACCAGGATAGAGCCCCCCGTACCTGAAGCCGCCGAGGCTCCGCAGAGCAGGGTATGCCCCGGCTGCGGTGCGGAGGTTGCCCAGGGAATGAAATTTTGCAGCCAGTGCGGGGCAAGGGTTGAATAACGAATTTAATAAGACAACGGCAAAAGCGGCTCGGAGACAAACTCCGAGCCGTCAGAGTGTCAAAAAAGTGGCTGAACGCCACTTTTTTGAGTTTTACGGGTTTTGCCTCTCGCATTCGCTCCCGGGCGGCAAACCCCGCAAAGTACGAAAACCTCTGGGTTTTCATCCGTTCTGACGCACATGTCGTCAGAGCCGGATTGAACATAAGGGGCTGCGGCCCCTTATCAACCCCGAGGTTTTTTGACAGACTGGCGGCTCGGAGACAAACTCCGAGCCGTGTTTTTGTGCGAAAAAAACAACAGGGCTTGTTGAGCCGTGAGCAGAGTTCAATGCAAAAATATCAGTGATAATTTTTAAACTATGCTTGTAATACATGGATGTTTGTGTTATTGTATACAAGTATTCAAGGGTACTCAATTTGTTCTGATATAGGAGGAGAAACTTATGAGGAAATTTATCGCAATAGCTTTGGTATTAACAATGGCACTGGGCCTTACCGCCTGCGCCGGCGGCGGCTCTGAAATACACAGGCTCAACATGGCCACCGGCGGTGACGCGGGCACCTATTATGCCTTTGGCGGCGTTATAGCCAGCGTCATTACCAGCAAGATAGACAACGTTGAAGTTACGGCTCAGACCTCGGGCGGTTCCATCGACAACGCCCGCAAACTCAAAAACAAGGAAGCAGAGATCGCATTCATGCAGAACGACGTTCTCCAGTATGCCGTCACCGGTACCGAGTCCATGAAGGACGACGGTGCCATGGAGAACCTATGCGCAATAGCTTCCCTCTATCCCGAGGCGGTGCAGCTGGTAGCCACCAAGTCCAGCGGAATCAAGACCATAGCGGATCTCAAGGGCAAAAAGGTATGCGTGGGCGACCAAGGCTCCGGCTCCGAGGTGAACGCCAGCCAGATAATCGCCGCTGCCGGCATGAGCTACTCCGACTTTGACGTGCAGTATCTCAGCTTTTCCGAGGCCTCCACAGCCATGCAGAACGGCACTGTGGACGCGGCGTTTGCCACCTCCGCGCTGCCTAACAGCGCCATAACCGAGTTGGCCAACTACACCGACATAGTAGTGGTTCCCATCGATGGCGAGATCGCAGACAACCTTATTGCCCAGTATCCATTCTATGCCAAGACTACCATTGGCACTGACGTATACGGTGTGGAGGCGGCCGAGACCGTTGCCATGATGGCAGTGCTCACCACCACTACCGACTTGGACGAGGAAGTAGTTTACAACATTACCAAGACCCTCTTCGAGAACCAGACCGACCTCATCGCCGGCAACGCCCACGGAAGAGAGGTTACCCTGGACACCGCGCTCCAGGGCGTTACCGTGGACTTCCATCCCGGAGCTGTCAAGTACTACAAGGAAAAGGGCATCATGTAACACTGCACAACGTAAGCCTAATAAGAATTAGGAGGGCGAAGGCTCTCCTAATTTGAGGTTTATGGGGGCGTTAAGATATTTAACAAATACTGACACCGGAGAGGATTTAATGGAGTTATTAAAAAAGAAAAAAGATAAGAAGCCAAAAGCGAACGGCATCGAGCTGAACGTCGATACCACAGGAATGAGCGAGGAAGAAATAGCAGCGATGGAAGCCGCTAAGGTGCTTGAACAGTACGACCGCGAATCCGCTTTCCGAAATGGGCTGCCCAAGGGAATTTCTCTTGTTATTTCCGCAATACTTATAGCCTTTGCCCTGTTCCAGATATATACGAGCATATGGACGATACCCGCTCAGGTGCTGCGCTCGGTGCATCTTGCCTTCGCGCTGACGCTGGTATTCCTTCTTTACCCCGCAGGCAAGCACATGGCAAAGAACAAGGTGCAGTGGTACGATTACGTCCTCGCGATACTTGCGGTGGCCGTGATATTGTACATCCCTCTCAACTATGAGTATATCATTAAGAATGTGGGCAATTACTCCTCTATGGATATAGTTGTGGGGGCGGTGGGAATACTGCTGCTGATGGAGGGCTGCCGCCGGGTGGTAGGTATGCCTATATTGATAGTTGTACTGGCATTCCTTCTTTATGCCAAGTTCGGCAATCTTATACCCGGCACCTTCGGCCACAGGGGGTACAGCGTGCGCCAGATAGTGAACCATATGTACTTTACCCTCAACGGCGTATTCGGAACTCCTCTGGGCGTGTCCTCCACATATATATTCCTGTTCATACTTTTTGGCTCTTTCCTTGAGAAGACCGGCGTGGGCAGATTGTTCATAGACCTTGCAAACGCGGTGGCTGGCAAGCACATAGGCGGTCCTGCAAAGGTGGCGGTAATATCCTCCGCTCTTCAGGGCACGGTATCAGGATCCTCAGTGGCCAATACGGTATCTACGGGCTCGTTCACTATACCGGCAATGAAAAAGCTGGGTTATAAGCCTGAATTTGCCGGGGCGGTGGAGGCGGCGGCTTCTACCGGCGGGCAGATAATGCCCCCCATAATGGGTGCTGCGGCGTTCCTGATGGCGGAAAGCACCGGCTTTACATACGCTCAGGTGGTAAAATCCGCCATAATACCGGCGGTGCTGTATTTCTCGGGTATACTCATAAGCGTGCATCACGAGGCCCGCAAAATAGGCCTTAAGGGCATGGAGGACAAAGACATACCCAAGATAGGCGTCGTTATGAGGGAACGTGGCCATCTGCTTATGCCTCTGATATTTATGATATATATGCTTTCCGCAAAGGTCACCCCCACCTATGCGGCGCTGGGTGCGATACTCGCTTCTCTCATGGCATGCAGCATACAGTGGCTGTGCCTTATACCCGTTGCGATGATGGTGGCCGGCATGAACACGGGACTGCATTTTACTGTGTATTCCCTTGCTGCCATAGGCATATGGCTGGCAATATGCGTTATACGCGGCTGCCGGATACGGGAAAAGCTTACTGCCAGGGAATGGATAAACGCGGCGCTGGGGTTCGATCCTTACGACATGATAGTTGATGCCTTGAAAAACGGCTCCCGCAGCGTTTTGTCCGTAGTTGTCGCCTGTGCAATGGCGGGCATGATAGTGGGCACCGTTACCCTGACCGGTCTCGGACTCAAGCTGGCTACCGGCCTTGCACAGATAGCGGGCAATAACATCTATCTGCTGCTGTTCTTTACCATGCTCTCATCCATAGTGCTGGGCATGGGCGTGCCTACTACGGCTAACTACCTGATAACCTCTACCATATGCGCCCCTGCCATAATAAATATGGTATGCATGATGCGGGGGGTTCCTGTGACCGAGCCCACCATGGCTATAATAATGAGCGCCCACCTGTTCGTATTCTATTTTGGCATAGTGGCGGATATTACTCCTCCCGTGGCCCTCGCCGCAATGGCAGGTTCCGCCATTGCCAAGGGCGAACCGTTCAAGACCGGCGTGAACGCAACGAGGCTGGCCATAGGAGCGTTTATTGTCCCCTATATATTTGTTATGAACCCCGCCATGCTGATGATAGACACTACGGTATGGGCGGTAGTGCAGAATGCTGCAACGGCGCTCATAGGAATGTACGCTCTTTCCGGCGGCCTTGCGGGCTTTGTGCAGGACCACTGCAAATGGTATGAACGGATACTGCTCATCGCGGGCGGCCTGGGAATGATAATACCCGGCACTGTCTCCGACCTGCTGGGCTTTGCGATACTGGCGGCCATATTCGCCATACAGCGCAAGCGTTACAGCCTGGCTCACAAGATAACCGCGTAAGCAAAGAAAAAACAACAGGGGGCGTCACGACCGTGGCGCCCCCTCAGCCTGTCGAAAAACCCCGGGGTTGATAAGGGGCCGCAGCCCCTTATGGCTTTATTCGGATTTGGCGACATGTGCGGCAAATCCGCAAAAAGCGCTTGCGCAGCAAGGCTTTCCCTGCATTCGGTGCTGGCCGCGCCATAGGCGCAAGCACCGGATGAAAAAAACTCGAAAAAGTGGCATTCAGCCACTTTTTCGACAGACTCAGTGGGCGTCACGACTGTGGCGCCCCCTCTTTTTATATCTTGTTTTTACTTTATGAACCCGAATACGTTGAGTATTACGATTACCATGAACAGCGGGATTATCACATAGGCGCTTATCTTGTTCCAAAGGGTTATGCCGCCATCGCGCCCGTCCTGGGTAAGCTCGGCTTCGTATTTCTTCCAGCCCCATATTTTGGAGACGAAGAGACAGACCAGTATACAGCCGAGAGGCATGAGCACATAGCCGCTGAAGCAGTCCAGCCAGTCATACAGCCCGTAGAATTCGGTGCTGCCGTAATAAAGCCAGGGTATCTGGAAGCCCTTCATGGGGCCGAAGCCCAGCGATACGAATATGTTGGCGATGCCGATTATGATGGCGATTATCAATGTGGCCTTTTTGCGGCCCATCTTCAGCTTTACTTCGGCGGTGCGGATATTTGTCTCGAAGAAGCTGAACAGGGAAGAGATGACCGCGAATATCAGCGCAAGGAAGAAGCAGCTGCCTATTATGCGCCCGCCGGGCAGGTTGAGGAATATGCCGGACATGACCTCGAACACGAGGGCGGGGCCTTTCTGAACGTCTATGCCTGCGCCGAAGGCGGAGGGGATGATGACGAAGCCCGCGAGAACGGCGGCAAAGGTATCGGCAAAGCTTACGAACAGAGCGTCGCTCCTCAGGTTGTTCTTTTTAGGTATATTTGCGCCAAGGGTAATAAACAGGCTCCAGCCTATGCCCACTGAGAACAGCACCTGCGTTACGGCGTCTGCGAATACCTTAACGGTAAACTTGCTGAAATCGGGCAGCAGATAATACTTGAGCCCTCCCGCCGCGCCGTCTGTTATGGTGCAGGCGTACACGCCGCAGATGATGAGCATGAGTATCAGTGCAGGCATTATGAACTTGGCAAGCCTTTCAACCTTGGTGGTAATGCCGAAGAGAAGCATGGCAGATACGAATATAAGAAGTATCATTGACCAGATGATGGGCTGCACGGGATCAGAGGTGAAGCCCTTAAAGAAGGCACTGGGATTGCCGCCGAAGTTGCCCACGAATATGAACTGGCAGAGGTAGCGAAGCACCCATCCGCCTACTACTACGTAGTAGAAATTTATCATTATCGTGCAGAGGTTGCCTATCCAGCCCACAAAGCCCCACCTGGGGTTGATGCACTCGAAGGCTGTGACGGTGTCAAGGCCGCTGTGGCGGCCTATGGCCGTTTCCATCTCCACCATGGGCTTGGCCAGAGCAAGCACCACAAGAAGATACACTACAAGGAATACGCCGCCTCCTCCACGATAGGCCAGATAAGGAAACTTCCATATGTTGCCGAGACCGATGGACGCGCCGGCGGCTACCATTAGATAGCCGAAGCGGCTGCCCCACTGTTGTTTCTGTTCCATAGATTTCCCCTCTTTCAAAAAAATATAAGCGATAATGATTTCGCCTTCAAAGCGGCATATTAACTGAAAATTAACACCGCCTAAAAGCATAATAAAGTTATTGCTTAAACTATTACGCTACAGTAACCTAAAAAACAGCTGAAATTTGCAGTCCGCCCATCTAAAATGAAGATTGGAAATGAAAAAAATAAATGCGAACAGACGAATAGCAGGAAAACCATTTCTCTGTTTTATTGTATCAATTATACCGCCGTGAAGGGATCAATGCAAGGTACATAGAAAGATATGCTTAACCTACTTTCTAATGGTTAGTATGAGAAAACCGCATGAATGATATTCGGTATATGAATAATAGCTTATATCCTGGATGGCACTTTTATATAATAAACTTTTGCCTTTTGTCGAATACATTGACCGGAATATTGCAGCAAAGTACAGTAGAGGTACAACATCAAAATGAATCAGGTCTTTCATTTATACCCGCTGTCATTTCAAAATTATATAAATCATCGGGGGAAGAATAATATGTATGAGAAGAGAAGCGCGGCGAATATGCTGAGGGCGGTAGGTATGCACCCAAAATACAAAGGCTATGCCTATGTGCTGTGCATACTGGAAAAGACGGGAATGGAGCCGGAGAGACTGTACGGCTCGGCTGGGGAAATGTACCGGCTGGTGGAGGAAAAATTCGGCATAAAGCGGGCGGCCATGGAGCGCTGTATACGCTTTGCCATACAGCGCACGTGGGATACGGGCAACGACAAGCTCAAAGAGCTGTTTGGCGCGTACGATGTATGCTGCATGCCCACAATAACGGAGTTCCTCGCAGTGATGACAGAGGGCCTGTGCTGCGGGCGGGGAGGACGCAGAGCTTGATAATTTGAGGCTTTGAGAGTATCATAGGTCTATGAAAGAATTGCTTAAAAAACTCAGAGGCATCGATGCCGGTATGCTCTGCATACCGGCTTTGATGCTGCTGGGCTATATATTTATACATATGCTTTTTGGCGGCACACTGCTTTCCTATAACTGCTGGGACAGCTACTCCTTGCAGGCCATGTCCTGGCTTTCCGGGAGGCTGGATATGGGGAAGAATTACGAATGGCTGGAGCTTGCGGTTTACAACGGCAAATATTACCTTTCCTTCCCGCCTCTGCCCAGCGTTGTGATGCTGCCGTTTGTGCTGCTTTTCGGCGAGAGGACGCCCAGCAATCTGGTATCCGCGCTTTATGGCATATTTACCGCCATGATCGCCTGTAAGATATTAAAAAAGGCGGGCATGAAGCAGGACAGGGCCGTGTTCTTTGCCATAGCCTACGTGTGGGGAAGCAACATGCTCTGGATGAGCACCTCGGGCGGGGTATGGTTCCTTGCCCAGGGGCTGAATATGCTGCTGCTGACAGCCTGCGTTTATTTCGCACAGCAAAAAATGCGGGTGGCGGCGTATTCCATGGCCGCCCTTGCGGTTGGGTGCAGGCCGTTTTCGGTCTGTATGTTTCTGCCCCTCATGGCGTATTTTTACATGATGGATAAAGACAGGCCGAGGGCGGACAGAATACGTGGCCAGATACGGTCTCTCATAATACCTGCGTTCATAGCCCTATGCTATATGCTGTATAACTATGCCCGTTTCGGCAATGTACTGGAATTCGGCCACAACTATCTTCCTGAATTCACGGAGAGCGAAAAGGGACAGTTCAGCCTGAGCTATATACTTCCCAATCTTTATAATCTATTGCTTCGCCCGGTGACGCTGAAGGCCGGCCTGACGCTTGAATACCCGTTATTCGATGGGTTTATGTTCTACATTGCCAATCCGATGTTTCTCATATGGTTCGCCGGGGTGGCAAAGGACGTATGCGAGAAAAAGCTTGATGGGGTGCGGCTATGCATAGTGATTGCCATACTCGCGGAGCTGTTGCTGCTATGCGCCCATAAGACGCTGGGCGGCTGGCAGTTCGGCGCAAGGTATACGGTAGACATGCTGCCCATGGCCCTTATGTATCTGCTGCTGAAAAAAGAAGAACCGGGAGGGATTTCGGCGTTTATTATGGCTGCGGGAATGATGTTCAACCTTTACGGCGCGATGGCCATGACGATGCTGCATTGATGAGGCTTTAAGGCTGTGATATAATAAAAAATCAAAAGGAGCATACCATGCCGGATAAAAAAGAGATAAGGCTGCTCCCGGCGGATCCTTCCATGGCGGGGGAACTGTTGGCCTACTGCCTTAGAAACAGAAGCTTCCTCGCTCCCTTTGAGCCGAAGCGAACAGAGGAGTACTTTACGGAGGAGTACCAGCGGAAGCTCCTCGAGAGTGATGACGAAGCTGCGAAGAAGGACATAAGCTATCACTTTTACATTTATATCAAAGGCCGGATGATAGGCATGATAGGTATAAACGGAGTGGCCCGCGGACCGTTTCAGTCTGCTTTTTTAGGGTATAAGCTGGACGGGGCATACCTGAACAGAGGCTTTATGACGGCGGCCGTAGGTGAGGCTGTGCGATATGCGTTCGACGAGCTGAATCTGCACAGACTGGAGGCAAACGTGATGCCAAGGAACAAGGCTTCCCTCAGGGTGCTGGAAAAAAACGGCTTTACAAACGAGGGGACGGCCAGCGAATACCTCAATATAAACGGCGTGTGGGAGGATCATATCCATATGGTAAAGCTGAACCGGAGCTGGAAGGAAAATAAATAATAAAAAGCATACACAAACTCAAAGGAGAAAAGATCATGGTAATAATCGAAATGGAAGGCGGAGGCAAGATAAAGCTGGAGATGGACAGGCAGGCCGCGCCCAACACAGTAAAAAACTTCGTAAGCCTTGCGGACAAGGGTTTCTATAATGGCCTGATATTCCACAGAGTCATACCCGGCTTTATGATACAAGGCGGCTGCCCCGACGGCACAGGCATGGGCGGCCCGGGCTACAGTATAAAGGGCGAGTTTGCATCTAACGGCTTCAAGAACCCCCTGAAGCACAAGAGGGGTGTCATATCCATGGCGCGCTCTATGCGGCCGGACAGCGCAGGTTCCCAGTTCTTCATAATGCACCAGGACGCGCCCCACCTTGACGGCCAGTACGCGGCATTCGGCAGGGTGGTTGAGGGAATGGACATAGTGGACGAAATCGCCTCTGTTCCCACAGACTTTAGGGACAGGCCCAAGATAGATATGGTGATAAAATCCGTCACTTTGGCAGACGAGCCGGTGGAAGAGCCGGAAAAGATATAAGGAGATCAGCCTATGGAACCCCATGAGGAGAGGATAGCCGAGCTTCGCGGCCAGATAGACGAGATAGACCGTCAGCTTATAGAGCTCTTTGAGCGGCGCATGGACGTGGCCCGGGAGATAGGCGCGGTCAAGCGCGAGCACAATCTTGGCATACGCAACGAACGCCGGGAAATGGAAGTCAAGGCCAACTGCCGGGCTTACTGCAGAAACGACCTGTACCGGGACTACGCCCAGTCTATGATGAAGTGCGTCATGGGTGCGTGCCGAGGCATACAGCATGCCGACGCGCCCGATTACGACGACCCCTGGCAGTACGCATATAAGAATCTTGACGTGGCGAAGGAATTAGGACTCAAGTAATTGGGCAGACTCCTCATATGAGCAGGAGCGATAACAACAAAAACAGCATATTCGACTTTGCAAAGACGCTCCTGGGTCAAAAGCCCGGGGGCGTCTGTCGCATCGACGAAAGATACGATGAATATGTCATTGAGAATTCCCCTACGGAGGAGCAGCTTGCGGCACAGCGAAGGGAGGATTTTTCCGGAATGCCCGTGATAGCCGTAGCCATAGCGGGAGAGGACGGGGATAAACTGAGACGGCTCACCGAGGACTCCGTAAAGGAACAGACCTACAGCCGGTGGATAATCTCCAAAAGCCCTAAGACGGACGAGTTCGACTTTATCATGTATATGTGGCCGGGCGATATTCTCCGCCCGGATGCGCTGTATACCTTCGCAAAAAATACCGAGGGCAATGATTTGATATTTTGCGACGAAGACAGGCTGGAGGAAGGGCAAAGGTGCGATCCGCTGTTCAAGCCATGCATGGACAGGGTGACACAGTATAGCTTCGATATGCTGGGCCGCGGCGTTATGGCGGGCAGGGCACTGTTTGAAGCTTCCGGAGGAATGACGGGGGTCACAGGCTGCGACAGATACGCCTATAATCTGAGGCTGGCAGACAGGTGCAGCAGCGCCTGCCATATACAGCAGGTGCTGTACACGGCGCACGACAGGAGGGATATAGGCCCTAAGGGACGGCAGGTGCTGGAAAACCACCTTAAAAAAAATGACGATATAAGGGTATTTCCCGGGGAATGGAGGGGAAGCTTCAGAGTAGAGGCTATAATAAGGCGGCCCAGTGCTGCAATTGTTATATACAATAAAAACTCACATATTCCCCTTATGCGGCTGCTCAACAGCATGGATGGTTCGCTGAGAGGGCAGAAGCAGGTAGAAATAATAATCGCCGACGGGGGCAGCACCGACGGACAGACGCTGAAATACTACGACATACTCCGGCGCAACGGCGCGGCGAAAGTGTTTTGCGGCAAAGGCATGCCAATGCCGGCGCTGCTCAACGCCGCAGCAAAGGAGGCTGACCGGGAAAACTGCCTTTTCATGGACAGCAATGTAGAGGCGCTGGGCATAAACTGGCTGCATGACATGCTGTCTCAGTCAGAGCGCCGCGGCTGCGGAGGGGTAGGCCCTAAACTTATCGGCCAGGACGGAAGGCTGGTATATACCGGCATAACAATAGGCATAGGGGGCTGGCAGGGCAGCCCATACGCAGGGACGCCGGACGACCGGGAAAGCGGGCAAAAGCTTCGCTTTACAGGCACACTGCGCACCGTATCAGCCTTGTCGTGGGTGTGCATGATGACCCCGATGGACTTATTCTTTAACGCGGGCTGCTTTGACGAAAGCTTCAACGAGACGGGCTTTGATACCGAGTACTGCACGCGGCTGGACAGGAGGGGCTACAGCCTCATATACGCGCCAAACGTCGTAATGAAGTATCACGGCAGGATACAGAAAGTCGCGGATGCCGACGGGCAGGACAGGATGCGATACTACGATACAGTGCGGGATACGCTCATCAGAGGCGACCCCAGATACAATAACAATTTTGATTATGCCCTTCCGTCGCCGCGCATAGCCGTAAGGCCGCGCCCTGCGGCGGAGCTGAACCAGCTTTACCGCAAATAAACAGGCCCCGAAAGGGGCCTTCAGAGTGTCAAAAAAGTGGCTGAATGCCACTTTTTTGAGTTTTACGGGTTTTGCCTCTCGCATTCGCTCCCGGGCGGCAAAATCCGCAAAGTACGAAAACCTCTGGGTTTTCATCCGTTCTGACGCACATGTCGTCAGAGCCGGATTAAACATAAGGGGCTGCGGCCCCTTATCAACCCTAGGGCTTTTTGACAGACTCCAGGCCCCGAAAGGGGCCTTATCAAAGGTCGATGCGCATATCGGCACACTCGGCGTCTGTGGGGTCGTGAGTCACCATGATGAGCAGAGCGTCCTCGGTGCGGCGGCGTATTACGCCGAATACGGCGGAGCGCGTTTCGGGGTCAAGGCCTTTAAACGGCTCGTCCATTATGTATACGTCTGCTTTGGCGGCCAACGCCCGTGCGATGGATACCCTGCGCTTCATTCCTCCGGAAAGCTCCTTAGGATATTTGTCCAGTTCGGCGCCAAGGCCAAGCTCAGAGAGAAGCTCAACCGCGATCTCGCGTGTGGAGGCTATGGCGGCGTTCTGCGCCGCGGTCTCCCAGGGCAGCAGCCTGTCCTCCTGAAATACCATGCTGATCGTTTCGCCGTTCCTTTGTATGCTGCCCCGGTCGGGCTTATAAAGCCCCGCGATGAGGTACAGCAGGGTAGTCTTGCCCCGGCCTGAGCGGCCGGTTATGGCGCAGAAGCCCTTTTCAGGCAGGGCGAGGGATATATCCTCCAGCACCGCATTGCCGTTAAAGCCCTTGTAAACGTGATCAAGGCGTATCATATATCCTCCTCAAAAGCCTTACAAACAGCCGCTCAAGGGTGATGCTTATAAGTATTATCACGGCGGTCCATGCGAAAAGGTCTACCGTCTCAAGGTATATCTTTGCGTTATAAAGCTCTGTGCCTATGCTGAGGGAGGGGGAGGCCAGCACCTCTGCGGCTATCCCCGCCTTCCACGCGAGGCCCATGCCCGCCTTGGCCGCCGCCATGAAAAAGGGCATTATGCCGGGCAGATATACGTGGCGAAGAGTATCCGAAAAGCTCAGCCTGAATACCCTTGCCATTTCCAGAAGCTTTACGTCGGTTCCGGTTATGCCCTCGTATACGTTTGACCACACCACCGGCATGACCATCAGAAAGGACGTCACAATGGGTATGTGTTCCTTGGTGAGAAACAGGAACAGCAGCATTATAAACGAGGCCACAGGGGTGGCCCGGACTATTCTGGAAAGGGGGGAAAGGAATGCGTCCATTACCTTTGACTTGGCGGTAAGTATGCCAATGGCTACGCCTGTTACGAGGGCCGAAAGGTAGCCTATGAGTATGCGTATAAGAGATGCGGCGATATCCCGCCAGAAGGGCAGCGTTATTATAAGCTCCGCCATGCGCCGGGCAACCGAAAGAGGAGAGGGCAGTATTATTGCCCTCCCCAGCGTAAGATACAGTATTTGCCAGAGAGCCAGCCACGCGGCGGCTACGGCGGAGTGCTTCAGTAAGTCCTTCATGTATCTCCTTGAGGATCAGGTATTATCCGAGATAGAACATCTCGTCACTGGGCAGCTTGCCGCCCACGGACTTGGGGTTGGCGTCGAACAGGACCTTCAGCATGCCGCTCACCATGACCTGCATCTCCTCGCCGGTTATGCAGACTATGTTGCAGTTGGGTATGGCCTTTTCGGCAAGAGCCGCGCTTGCCATTATGCCGTACTTTTCCACCAGCGTGCCAGCGTCTGCGGGAGAATTGACTGCGTATTCTGCAGAGGAGGCGTATTCCTTGAGAAATGCCTTCAGCGCCTCGGGGTGCTCATCGGCAAAGGCCTTGCGCACCACCAGACAGCCCTGAACCAGCTGAGCGTCGGATACGCTTTCCCATTCGGCGGTGATGTCCAGCGCAATGCGGGCGCCCTCCGCCTTGCTGAGGGCTGTGGTCACAAAGGGCTCAGGCACTACTATTATATCTGCTTCGCCTGAGGCCAGTTTGGTCACAGCTTCCGCGTGCTCGGCGGCATATTCAACTTCCACAGAGCCGGCAAGGCCGTTTTTATCCAGAATATAGTTTAATATATATTCGGGGGTGCTGCCCTGTCCGGCAGCCAATATTTTCCTGCCTGCGAGATCGGCTATGGATTGTACGCTGTTACCATTTTCCACTACGTACAGCACGCCCAGGGTATTGACGGCCGCGGTGAGTATCTGACCTTCAGTTTTGTTGAAGAGTACTGCGCCCAGATTCACGGGCACGGCGGCTATGTCCAGCTCGCCGGATATCAGGCCGCCTGTGACTTCATCGGGGCTGCCCGCGTAGATTATGGAATAATTGTACTCGGTCTTGCCCTCCTCCGCAAGGGAACTGAGCTGGGCCATGCCTATGCCGGTGGGGCCCTTCATTGCGGCAACGTTTACTGTGAGCTGCTCCTTTGGGGCGCAGGCGGCGCAGAGCAGCAGCATGAGCAGGGACATCATCAGTGCGGTGAGCTTTTTCATAAGTGTTTCTCCTTTTTGATGGTTTTAAGTATGTATAAATTTGTTTCTATACTTATTTTTTTATTATGATATTTCGTCCGCGGCGGGTGATCTTTCCCTCCGCCTCCATGGCGTCCAGGGTTCTATAAAGGGAGGCGCGGCCTACGCCAAGCATCTCCGCGAAGTCGGTAAGGCTGCAGGGGAGCCTTAGCTGCATTACTCCGTCCTGAATCGAGGCGTTGTCCTCAATATACATCGTCAGCCTGCTGCTGGCGGAATATCCGGCGAGGGAGGCTATTTTTTTATTAAGGAACAGCACCCGGCCCACCAGGAATTCCGCAAAGTTGACTGCAAAGCTGCCTCCCCGTTTCAGAGCTGCGGTAACGAAGCCGCCCTCCATAAACAGCACCCGGCAGCCCTTTCCGGCGGTGAGCCTGCTTATGTCCTCATCGGGCGAAAAGGCCCGGGATACGTTCAGCGCCTCCGGCGGCTCCGCCTCGCGCATGAGGAGGTATCTTCCGTCGGAGGCCAGCTTTTCTATCGTCACGCTGCCGGAAAGCACAACGAGCATACAGTCGCCGGGCAGCATTTTTCCGGCGGAAAAATCACGTATAGAGCAGCCCTCAAACGAGAGTAGCTTCGCAAGCTCCCCATCGTCCATTCCGTTAAACAGCGGACAGCTGCGTATGGCCTTGAGGTCGGCGGCGCTAATTTTAATATCGGTCATGGTCAGCTCCAACGGATATATTTGTCTCATACGGGACAAATATATGGTACGATATACCGGGCTGGTTGTCAATACGGGCAAATAAAAAAAACCGGCGTTTCCGCTGGCCCAGAGTGTCAAAAAAGTGGCTGAATGCCACTTTTTTGAGTTTTACGGGTTTTGCCTCTCGCATTCGCTCCCGGGCGGCAAAATCCGCAAAGTACGAAAACCTCTGGGTTTTCATCCGTTCTGACGCACATGTCGTCAGAGCCGGATTAAACATAAGGGGCTGCGGCCCCTTATCAACCCTGGGGTTTTTTGACAGACTGAGCCGACGTTTCCGCTGGCCTTTACTGCCTGAAATATTATTGGTCGAATTTCACCAGCTCCACCCCCGCCTCCTTGAATATTTCCAAAGAGAACTCGTCGGGGTAGCCCTCGCCGTATACCACCCTTGATATGCCGCTGTTTACTATCATCTTGGCACAGATGACGCAGGGCTGGTGGGTGCAGTACATGGTTGCCCCTTCTATTGATATGCCCAGCTTCGCAGCCTGTATTATGGCGTTTTGCTCGGCGTGTATGGCGTAGCACAGCTCATGCCGCGTGCCGGAGGGTATGCCTAAACGGCGCCTCATGCATTCGCCCTTTTCGAAGCAGCTTTTTATCCCGGCGGGCGCGCCGTTGTAGCCTGTGGTGATTATGCGCTTGTTCCTGACTATGACAGCGCCTATGTGGCGGTTCTCCTGATAGCAGCTGGACCATGTGCCTATGGTGGCCGCAAGCTCCATGAAGCGCTTATCCCATTTTGTCCATTCAGCCATATACTGCTCCCCCGTGATTTTTTAGATAAGTATATCATCAGTAAGGGTGCCGGGAAAGGCAAAAAGACAAAATAAGGATTAAATGTGAAAATGCGTGGGATACTATTGAAATACGATCCGGCATGTATTATATTATGGATTGTCGGTTAGCACTCAACGACAATGAGTGCTAACAATAAGAAAAGAAGCACAACATAACATCATATAGGAGGCAATTATAATTATGAAACTCAAACCCTTACTTGACCGCGTGGTACTTAAGAGCACCGAGGCGGAAGAGACCACCAAGAGCGGCATCATTCTTACCGGCAGCGCAAAGGAAAAGCCCGTCGTATCAGAGGTCGTGGCGGTAGGCCCCGGCGGCGTAGTGGACGGCAAGGAAGTGACCATGTATGTTGAGGTAGGCGATAAGGTCGTCATCTCCAACTATGCCGGCACCGAGGTAAAGCTGGACGGCGAGGAATATAAGATAGTACGCCAGAACGACATACTTGCAGTTGTTGAATAATATTAAATTCAGAGTAAAAGGAGAAAAACACTATGGCAAAGCAGCTTAAATACGGAGAAGAGGCACGCAGGGCTCTGGAAGCCGGCATGAATGCCCTTGCCGATACCGTGAAGATAACCCTCGGCCCCAAAGGCCGTAATGTAGTGCTCGACAAGAAGTACGGCGCCCCCCTCATCACCAACGACGGCGTGACTATCGCCAAGGAGATCGAGCTGGAGGATCCCTTCGAGAATATGGGCGCACAGCTCGTAAAGGAAGTTTCCATTAAGACCAACGACGTTGCGGGCGACGGCACCACCACCGCTACACTCCTTGCCCAGGCGATAATTCGCGAGGGCATGAAGAACGTAGCCGCGGGCGCAAACCCCATGGAGGTAAAGAAGGGCATCGAGGCGGCGGTCGATGAGGCCGTAAACGCGCTCAAGGAAATATCCAAGCCCGTAGGCTCCAAGCAGGCTATCGCACAGGTCGCCTCCATTTCCGCGGGCGATGAAAAGGTCGGCGCGCTGATAAGCGAGGCCATGGAAAAGGTGGGCAATGACGGCGTAATCACCGTTGAAGAGTCCAAGACCATGAAGACCGAGCTGAACATCGTAGAAGGTATGCAGTTTGACCGGGGCTATGCCTCCGCATATATGGTAACTGATACCGACAAGATGGAAGCAATACTCGACAACCCCTATATCCTCATTACCGATAAGAAGATATCCAACATTCAGGATATTCTGCCGGTTCTCGAGAGCGTTGTACAGCAGGGCGCAAAGCTGCTCATCATCGCGGAGGACGTAGAGGGCGAGGCGCTGGCTACTCTGGTAGTCAATAAGCTCCGCGGCACCTTCACCTGCGTAGCCGTAAAGGCCCCCGGCTTTGGCGACAGGCGCAAGGCCATGCTGCAGGATATCGCCATACTCACCGGCGGCCAGGTCATCAGCGAGGAGCTGGGCATGACTCTCAAGGAAGCCACCATCGATATGCTGGGCCGTGCCCGTCAGGTCAAGGTCGACAAGGAGAACACCACCATCGTCGAGGGCGCAGGCGATCCCTCCGAGATACGCGCCCGCATAAGCTCCATCAAGGCTCAGATAGAGGAGACCACCTCCGATTACGATAAGGAAAAGCTTCAGGAGCGTCTGGCCAAGCTGGCTGGCGGCGTTGCCGTCATCGCGGTAGGCGCGGCTACCGAGGTTGAGATGAAGGAGATAAAGCTCCGCATAGAGGATGCCCTGAACGCCACCCGCGCGGCGGTCGAGGAGGGCATCGTCCCCGGCGGCGGCGTAGCTCTTGTGAACGTCATCGACAAGGTAAAGAAGCTTGAAGGCGAGTACGAAGGCGACAAGCGTACCGGCGTGAAGATCGTCGTCCGCGCTCTGGAGGAGCCTGTACGTCAGATCGCCGCAAACGCGGGCCTTGAGGGCTCCGTGATAGTCGAGAACATCAAGCGCTCCGGCAAGACCGGCTACGGCTACGACGCACGCAACGACGAATACTGCGTAATGGAGGATAAGGGCATCATCGATCCTACCAAGGTGACCCGCAGCGCCCTCCAGAACGCGGCCTCCATCGCCGCCATGGTGCTCACTACCGAGAGCCTGGTATGCGATATACCCACACCCCCCGCGGCGCCCGCTCCCGGCGGAGACATGGGCGGCATGGGCGGCATGTACTAAACCGCACAGAAGAGCGGTGAAAACTGCTTGACAGGATAATAAAGACCGGCACCCACTATCCATGGGTGCCGGTCTTTTGCGGTCAGTTTACATTTCATCCATCTTATCTTCGAGCTCGTCCATAAGGTCACGGATCCTGTCGCACCTTTCGTCCCAGGCATCAATGGCTTCCTCGTCGGAGGGCGGATTGTCCTCCAGCTCCTCGAGAGCGGCTTGAAGCTCATCGTACTTTGCATCAAGCTGTTCAAAGCTCCAGCCCTCGGTGTCCTCGATGTCGAAATCCGTAATATCCTCTTCGGTGCTGATGTTTATTGTTCTTTTGCCCGTCGTGCGGTCGATGGTGATCTCGATCCTGCAGAAATCGTTTTCTTCTGCGGGTCTGGATTTTCCGTTAATGTCACTCATTGCTTTTCTCTCCGATCGATTCGTTTTTTGTATTTGTTTAAATAACCTGATAGGCACTGATATAATATTTATAACACATCGCCTCTGATTTTACAACTGTGCCGCAGGTCGGCGGGGACGATAATCCGAGCTTAGACCCGCCTGCTGTGCTGATTTGCCGTTTTTATTGTATAAGTGTATACGGTGATGCAGGAAATACAATATTTGATATATTTTAAACTAAAACACGCGGGTTCTGAAATGCATTCAAGGGAGTATATTTTGTATAAAGGATTAAAGCAGAATTGAAGAAGAATTATAGCGGGGGCGAAGGATAAAAGCAGCACAAATACCACTGAAGTGATGGAAAAACATCAAAAAAATGGGGAATTTTTAACGATTCCGGCCCTCGAGATACACAACCCGTAAAGGATACAGCCGCAGCCGTTAAGAACGTGTTCAGAAAAGCTGACATATATTGTGCAATCAGAGGGGAAGTGATTATAATTATCTCAACCAAGCGAAATACGTTCTTTCCTATCTTGCAAAACCTGTCATTAAACGCTTGGGAGAATCTTTTATAATTGGAGGTATCATCTGTGACTTTAATGGACAAAATTATGGCCATCAACAGTACCGTGAACGGTATTGTGTGGGGCATCCCCATGCTGATCCTCATCGTCGGCACCGGCATCTACATGACCGTCAAGCTGAACTTCTTCCAGTTCAGGCACTTCGGCTATGCAATGAAGAATACCATAGGAAAGGTGCTCGACAAAAGCCAGAAGGTAGAAGCCCAGAAGGGCGCCATAACCCCTATGCAGGCGGTCACCACGGCCCTCGCCGCAACGGTAGGCACAGGTAACATCGTAGGCGTTACCGGCGCTATCGCCCTCGGCGGCCCCGGCGCAGTGTTCTGGATGGAAATTTCCGCTCTCTTGGGCATGGCAACCAAGTTCTCCGAGGTCACCCTCGCCATCAAGTATCGTGAAAAGAACGATAACGGCGACTGGGTAGGCGGCCCCATGTACTACATCAGGAACGGCCTTGGCAAGAAGTGGGCATGGCTGGGCGGCGTGTTCGCTGTGCTGGGCGGCATTTGCGCCTTCGGCATCGGCAACATCTCCCAGATGAACTCCATCGCTTCCTCTGTCACTTCCGCTGTTACCACCATTGCTCCCGCTACCGTCGGTAAGGAAGGCACCATCGCTCTGATAGCCGGTATCATAATGGCTATCGTATGCTTCGTTACCTACATCGGCGGCATCAAGCGCATAGGCGAGGTCACCGAGAAGCTGGTCCCCGTAATGGCAATCATCTACATCGTATCCTCCCTCGTGCTTATCTTTATCCACATCGGCAACTTCCCCGAAATCATCCGTCAGATCGTGGTGGGCGCGTTTAACCCCTCTGCGATAGTGGGCGGCGCGCTGGGCATCGGCATCATCGAGGCCATGAAGCGCGGCGTATCCCGCGGCGTATTCTCCAACGAGGCCGGCCTTGGCTCCGCGCCTATGGCCCACGCCGCTGCGGAGACCCCGGGCCCCATACAGCAGGGCCTCTACGGCATCTTCGAGGTATTTGCCGACACCACCGTTATCTGCACCATGACCTCTCTGGTCATACTTATGAGCGGCACTCCCATCGAGTACGGCCAGCCCGCCGGTGTGGAGCTGACCAACGCGGCCTTCGCCATGACCTACGGCAAGTATGCCTCCGTGGTCGTCGCCATAGGCCTCTCCCTCTTCGCAGGCTCTACCATACTGAGCTGGGGTCTTTACGGCACCCGCTGCGCGGAGTATCTGTTTGGCTCCAAGGTCATAAAGCCCTATCAGATCCTCTTCTGCATCGTAGTAGTCATGGGCGCTGTCATGGATCTGAGCCTTGCATGGGACATTTCCGATACCCTTAACGCCTGCATGGCTATCCCCAACCTGATCGGCCTGCTGCTTCTGTCCCCCGTGGTCATCAAGCTGGCCAAGGAGTACAGCGCGGAGCACTTCCCCGAGAAGCAGAAGGCATAAGCTGCCTTAAAGCAAAGGGAGCCGGAAAATTCCGGCTCCTTATTTGTTTTGAGGCTTAAAAAAGCCTTCCCGCGAAGGAAGGCTCAGTCTGTCGAAAAACCCCGGGGTTGATAAGGGGCCGCAGCCCCTTATGGCTTTATTCGGATTTGGCGACATGTGCGGCAAATCCGCAAAAAGCGCTTGCGCAGCAAGGCTTTCCCTGCATTCGGTGCTGGCCGCGCCATAGGCGCAAGCACCGGATGAAAAAGCTCGAAAAAGTGGCGTTCAGCCACTTTTTCGACAGCCTCAAGCCTCCCCGCGAAGGAAGGCTTTTTTGGTATTATCAGCGGTATAATATGCCGATGAGTATTACGCCCGCAGCGAAGAGCACGGAAAAAACTATAAGGAAGAAGCCGGGGACGCGGTAATCCTTGCCCTGGATCTTATAGAACCTGAACAGGAATATCATAAGCAGCATCATGGCGAGGGAGAACATTGAAACATAGGAGCAAAGGTTTATAAACGGTGTGATCTCTGGCATGGACTGTCTCCTTTATACATTTTCTTCGGCATGGTCTATCATGCGGTAGCCTACGCCGGTCTCTGTTATTATAAATTGCGGGTCTGCGGGGTTCGCCTCCAGCTTGCGGCGAATATTAGCCATATTCACGCGCAGTATCTGGTTGTTTACGGTAGGCCGTGCGCCCCATACGCAGCGAATTATGAAGTCATAGGTCAATACCTTGCCTATGTGCAGCATGGTGAGCATGACTATCTTATACTCTACCTGGGTGAGATGTACCTCCTGATCGTCCAGGTATATGCGGCGCTTGTCATAGTCGATGGTGAGGCGGCCGTTTTGCGCCTTGCCGGTGGGCGTATCCGGCGTGCCATTGCTTACGTGGCGCAGGGCTATGCGTATGCGGGCCAGAAGCTCCGCCGTGCCGAAGGGCTTTGTAACGTAGTCGTCCGCGCCCAGATCCAATGCCTCAACCTTGTCCCGCTCGCGGTTGCGGGCGGAAAGCACGATTATCGGCACCTGCGACCACTGGCGGACGTTTTTGATTATATCCACGCCGTCCATATCGGGCAGGCCGAGATCCAGCAGCACCACGTCGGGGCAGTGCGAGGATATCGTTGAAAGGGCTTCCCTGCCAGTGCTTACCTGCACGACGCGGTAATCATTTGCGTCTAATATGGTAGACAGGAGGTGGACGATGGCCTTGTCATCCTCCACCACCAGTACGATGGGAAGATTCTTCATACAGCAGACCTCCGTTAATATACGATTAAGAATATTATACATACATTTTATACATAGTTAAATGTAGAAATCGTTCATCGGGCGTTAAGAAACGTTAAGGAACGCTAAAAAATAATAAAAATTCTTGACGAATACTTAACAAACAAAGGACTTAAATATGCGGGTTCTTTTCACGGCGGGGAAAACCGGCATCATTGGGGCAGCTGAAAAAGCCTACTATACTTTTTTGCGGCGGTGTGTGGTATAATCGTGCTATGAAGGAAAATGCTGCAAGGATAAAAAAGAGAATATTGGCTTTCCGGCTGGGTTGGAAGCCAATGGTGGAAACTCTGCTTATAATGCTGGCGGCGACGGCGCTCAGCTTTGTGCTGCATGAGTTTTTCATACAGAACAACAACGTTTCCATGATATACGCTCTTGCGGTGGTGGTGGTGTCCTGCATTACGCCGGGGTACTTTTACGGCGTCCTCGCCTCGCTTATAAGCGTCATAGGCGTGAACTACTTCTTTACCATGCCGTACTGGGCCTTTAATTTTTCCCTGACGGGGTATCCGCTGACCTTCTTTATAATGCTCATAACCTCGATAATCACCAGCACCCTCGTCACCGGCTACCGCGAGAGGGAAAGGGCGCGGACGGAGAGGGACAAGGAAAAGCTGCGGAGCAACCTGCTGCGGGCCATATCCCACGACCTCAGGACGCCGCTCACCTCCATATCGGGCTCGAGCAGCCTGCTGCTGTCCGGCTGGGAGAATATTGATGAAAAAAACCGCAGCGCGCTGCTCAGCGATATATGCGATAATTCCGAGTGGCTCGTGAGGATGGTGGAAAACCTGCTCTCCGTAACCAAAATGAACGGGAGCGGTGGCGGGATACAGAAGGTGCCGGACATGGCGGAGGATATAGTGGCTCATGCGGTGTCGCAGGTACGCCGCAGGTTCCCGGAGCAAAAAATCGACGTCATAGCTTCCGCGGAGCCGTTTGAGGTTCCGATGGATTCAATGCTGATAGAGCAGGTGATAATAAATCTCATAGAAAACGCCATTTATCACAGCGGCAGCGATGAGCCCATAACCGTAAAGGCGGAGCAAGAGGACGGCGAGGCGGTGTTTACGGTAAGCGACCGGGGCAGGGGAGTTGACGTGGGGCGTATGCTGTGGCTTATGGATGGACACGTGGAATCGGACAGACCCGGAGATAAAGACCGCGGCATGGGCATCGGCCTATCGCTGTGCGCCTCCATAGTGAGGGCCCACGGCGGCGCCATGACGGTCGAAAACGCCCGCGAAGGCGGCGCAGTGTTCAGCTTTGTGCTGCCAATGGAGAAAGGAGAAGAAATATGAAGAAGTACATTATAGCCGCCGCTGCGGCTCTTGCGATAGGGATGGTGCTTTCCGCCTGCGCAAAGGAGGGGGAAGCCATAGTGCCGATAATAGTTGAGGGCGAGGCGGAGCAGCAGCAGGCTGCCCCAACGCCGGAGACCACGCAGGACATGGCGGCGCAGGTATCAAAAACGCAGACGGTAGAGGGGGCGGGATATACCGCCACGCTGACGGAGGATACGGACGGGGACGGCGGCCTCATATATAGGCTTAAGGCCTCAGCGGGAGGAAACGAAGAAGAACTTATGGAGTATACCGCCGGAGCAGGAGACGGCATAAGCGCGGAAGTGTACGAGATAGACGACCTGTTTGGCTTCCCGGCCTTCTGCTTTGAGCTGAGCTACCCCATGGGATCCGAGCGTACATATTATATATACGCAAATGGCGGCATCCTCAAGGCGGGGGAGGGCTTCGGCTTTGAATCCGCCGCAGACGGCGACTACCGGGATGACCTTGACGGCGACGGAATAGAAGAACTGATCTGCAACTGCACGTATATGGCGGACGGGGTGGAACGGGTATATGTGTTCCGCTTCCGCGACGGCAGGGTAGAGGAAGGGGAGCTGGACAAATACGAGGATATAGTATCGGAGGAAGAGCTTGACGGCGCAGGGCAGATATCTCAGAGATACGACCCCGACCTTCGGGCGATAGTATTCACCTACTACGCCGAGGACGGGGACAAAACGCTGGAATTGAAGGACTACGAAAGGTTCACCTTCAGCGCCTATGAGGTGTAAAATACCGGTTTTGCGGCGGCAGACCGCGCTGAGGCCGCCGATGAAACACCCGGCGGCGTGGGCACGATAATATATTTTGAGAAAATTCGGGATTTTTTATAAAAAAGCCTTGCATTGCGGGCCCGGATGCGCTATTATATGTACGTTGCGCGTCCGGGCTCCTGTGTACTCGTGCGCGCCAACGAAATAACCAGCGTCATGCCTTTGCGGGAGGTTGCCGGTTATGCCATCCGGGTAATTTCCGCAGGGCGCCCACGATACGGGCAACGGGCCTATGTGCCCGGCTGAAGCATTTTAGAAAAGAAACGCTCGGCCGCGTGTACAGCCCGCATACTAAAAGGAGGAAAATAACATGGCAAATCAGAAGATTCGTATCAAGCTGAAGGCCTACGAACACAATCTTATCGACCAGAGCGCCAGTAAGATCGTGGAAACGGCCAAGAGGACCGGCGCATGCGTTTCCGGCCCCATCCCCCTTCCAACCGAGAAGGAGATAGTAACCATTCTCCGTTCTCCCCACAAGTATAAGGACAGCCGCGAGCAGTTCGAGATGAGAACCCACAAGCGCCTGATCGACATACTTCAGCCCTCTGCCAAGACCGTGGACGCGCTGATGAAGCTCGATCTTCCCGCCGGTGTGGACATCGAGATCAAGCTCTAAGCCACGGAGGTGTAAGAAAGATGAAGAAAGCTATTTTGGGCACTAAGCTGGGCATGACCCAGATGTTCAGGGAAGACGGCACCATGATCCCCGTGACCGTAGTTCTTGCCGGTCCCTGCCCCGTAGTTCAGAAAAAGAGCGTTGAGCACGATGGTTATGAAGCAGTTCAGGTAGCCTTCAAGCCCATCCGCGAAAAGCTCTGCACCAAGCCCATGCTGGGCCACTTCAAGAAGGCCGGCGTTGAGGCACACCGTTACACCCGCGAGTTCAAGTTCGATGATACCGCTGCTTATGAAGTAGGCCAGGTCATCAAGGCTGACATCTTCGCGAACGGCGACCATGTAGATGTTACCGCCACCAGCAAGGGCAAGGGCTTTGAGGGCAACATCAAGCGCTGGAATCAGGGCCGCGGCCGCAAGACTCACGGTTCCCATTCCTACCGTGTTCCCGGCTCCATGGGCGCCTGCACCTACCCCGGTGAGGTATTCAAGACCAAGCACCTGCCCGGCCATATGGGCAGCGAGCGCGTAACTGTTCAGAACCTCGAAGTTGTGCGCGTCGACGCAGACCGTAACCTGCTCCTCGTCAAGGGTGCTATACCCGGCGCCAAGGGCAGCCTCGTAACCGTCCGCGAGACCGTTAAGTAAAGGAGGAAGCACTAAATGCCTAATGTTGCATTGTACAATATTGCCGGCGAAGAGATCGGCAAGGTGAAGCTCAGCGAAGAGATCTTCGGCCACGAAGTAAACGAAGCAGTGCTCCACACCGTAGTAACCGCTTACCTGGCCAACCAGCGTCAGGGAACCCAGTCCGCATTGACCCGCGCAGAGGTCAGCGGCGGCGGCATCAAGCCCTGGAGGCAGAAGGGCACCGGCCGTGCCCGTCAGGGTTCAACCCGCTCTCCCCAGTGGACTCACGGCGGCACCGTGTTTGCCCCCAAGCCCAGGGATTACCGCGTAAGCGTAAACAAGAAGGTAAAGCGCGTCGCCATGAAGAGCGCCCTTTCCAGCAAGGTAAACGATAACGCTATCGTAGTTTTCGATGCCCTTGATATCGCAGCTCCCAAAACCAAGGAGATGGTCAAGGTGCTGGCAAACATCAAGGCTGACAACGCCCTGGTAGTGCTGCCCGAGAAGGACGAGATCGTAGAGCGCGCCACCAGCAATATCCCCAACGTAAAGACTACTCTGGTAGGCACCCTTAACGTCTACGAGATACTGAAGTACAAGACCCTTATCCTTACTAAGGATGCGGTAGCCAAAATCGAGGAGGTGTACGTATAATGAAGTTCGCACACGACATCATCATCAGGCCCGTACTCACCGAGAAGAGCTACGACAACATGGCAAACAAGACCTACGCCTTTATCGTTGACAAGAGGGCTACCAAGACTGAGGTCAAGTCCGCTATCGAAGAGATATTCGGCGTACAGGTTGACAGCGTGAACACCGTCAACAACCTTGGCAAGATGAAGAGGCAGGGCCTGCATCAGGGCCGCCGCCCCGCCACCAAGAAGGCTTACGTGAAGCTGAAGAAGGATTCCAAGGGAATCGAGTTCTTCGACAGCATCGCCCAGTAAGGAGGAACACCAATGGCTATCAGGAAGATTAAACCCACAACCCCCGGCCAGCGCGGCATGACGGTCTCCGCTTACGATGAGATCACCTGCACCACTCCGGAAAGGTCCCTGCTTGAGGATCTGAAGTCCAGCGGCGGCCGCAATAACCATGGCCGTATCACCGTTCGTCATCGCGGCGGCGGCGCAAAGCGCAAGTACCGCATAATCGACTTCAAGCGCAATAAGGACGGCGTACCCGCAAAGGTTGCTACCATCGAGTACGACCCCAACCGTTCCGCCAACATCGCCCTGCTGCATTACGCGGACGGCGAGAAGCGCTACATCATCGCTCCTCTGGGCCTGAACGTTGGCGACACCATCGTCTCCGGCGAGAACGCTGATATCAAGGTCGGCAACGCTCTTGAGATAAAGAACATCCCCGTAGGCACCATGATCCACTGCATCGAGATAAAGCCCGGCAAGGGTGCCCAGCTGGTTCGCTCCGCCGGCAACGCCGCGCAGCTCATGGCCAAGGAAGGCAAGTACGCTCAGGTACGTCTTCCCAGCGGCGAGGTTCGTCTGGTTCCCATGAACGCCAAGGCTACTATCGGTCAGGTAGGCAACATCGACCATGCCAACATCATGCTCGGTAAGGCCGGCCGCACCCGTCACATGGGTTTCCGTCCCACCGTTCGCGGTTCTGTCATGAACCCCTGCGACCATCCCCATGGCGGTGGTGAGGGTAAGTCCCCCGTGGGCCGTCCCGGCCCTGTAACCCCTTGGGGCAAGCCCGCTCTTGGTTATAAGACCCGTAAGACCAAGAACGTAAACGATAAGTTCATCGTACGCCGCAGAAACGGCAAATAGTAGCGAAAGGAGATAAGTATGAGCAGGTCAGTAAAGAAAGGCCCTTACGTTGAAGAGCGTCTGTTCAACCGTGTACAGGCTATGAACGAAAGCGGCAAGAAATCCGTCGTCAAGACATGGTCCCGCGCATCTACCATCTTCCCGGACTTCGTAGGTCACACTATCGCCGTCCATGATGGCAGGAAGCACGTTCCCGTATATGTAACCGAAGAAATGGTCGGTCACAAGCTGGGTGAGTTCGCACCCACCCGCACCTTCCGCGGCCACAGGGGCTCCGAGAAGTCCACCGGCGGAAAATAATAAGGAGGAAGCGTAGAATGGCAACCAGGTCAAGAGAAAAGAGCGCGGCCCGCAAGGCAAACGCCGACAAGCGTCCCCATGCAATAGCCCGCTATGTAAGAATCTCCTCCCGCAAGGTCAAGGCCGTTATCGACCTGATCCGCGGTAAGAGCGTAAACGAAGCAAAGGGCATCCTGATGTACACCCCCAAGGCTGCATCCGAGCCCGTGCTGAAGCTCCTGAACTCCGCTATAGCAAATGCGGAGAACAACCTCGGCCTTTCCGCCGACAACCTTTATGTGGCGGAAGTATTCGCAAATCAGGGCCCTACCCTGAAGCGCTTCAGGCCCAGGGCACAGGGCAGGGCGACTCGCATTCGCAAGCGCACCAGCCACATCACCATAATCCTGGACCAGATGAAGTAGGAGGTAAATCATGGGACAGAAAGTTAATCCGAACGGTTTCCGCGTTGGCGTAATCAAGGACTGGAATACCCGCTGGTATGCGTCCAAGAAGGATTTCTCCGATTACCTCGTCGAGGATAAGAAGATCAGGGACCACCTCAAGAAGGTCCATTATGCCGCTGGCGTTGCCAAGATCGACATCGAGCGCGCGGCAAACAAGGTCACTGTAAGCATTCACACTGCCCGCCCCGGCATGCTTATCGGCAAAGGCGGCGTAGGCGTGGACGCCATCAAGGCAGATGTATCCGCCCTGATCGGCAAGCCCGTAAACGTAAACATCATGGAGGTCCGCAACCCTGACGCTAACGCTCAGCTCGTTGCCGAGAACATCGCCCAGCAGCTGGAGAAGCGCATAAGCTTCCGCCGCGCGATGAAGCAGGCTATGCAGCGCGCCATGAAGGCAAATGCAAAGGGTATCAAGCTGCTGTGCGCAGGCCGCCTTGGCGGCGCCGAAATAGCCCGCAGCGAAGGCTACCACGATGGTTCCATTCCCCTTCAGACCATGCGTGCCGACATCGAATACGGCTTTGCCGAGGCACACACCACTTACGGCCGTATCGGCGTAAAGGTTTGGATCTATAAGGGCGAAGTGCTCAACAAGCAGAAGAAAGCGTAAGGAGGCAGATTACTATGTTGATGCCTAAGAGAGTAAAGCGCAGGAGAGTACACCGCGGCCGCATGAAGGGCGCTGCCCATTGCGGAAACGTGATTACCTACGGCGAGTATGGCCTCGTTGCAATGGAGCCCGCCTGGATCACCAGCAACCAGATAGAGGCAGCCCGTGTGGCTATGACCCGTTACATCAAGCGTGGCGGTCAGGTCTGGATAAAGATATTCCCCGACAAGCCCGTAACCAAGAAGCCCGCTGAGACCCGTATGGGCTCCGGTAAAGGCGCTCCCGAGTATTGGGTAGCAGTTGTAAAGCCCGGCCGCGTAATGTTCGAAATAGCCGGCGTAAGCGAAGAAATCGCCCATGAGGCACTTCGTCTTGCAATGCACAAGCTCCCCATCAAGTGCAAGATAGCAAAGAAAGAAGTAGTAGGAGGCGAGAGCAATGAAGGCTAACGAACTCAGAAAACTTTCCACCGAAGAGCTCACCGCCAAGGAAAAGGCCCTCAAGGAAGAGCTGTTCAACCTCCGCTTCCAGATGGCTACCGGCTCGCTGACTAACCCCCAGAGGGTACGCGAGTGCAAGAAGGACGTTGCCAGGATAAAGACTCTCCTCTGCGAGCGTCAGCTCAAGGCAGCCGAGTAAGGGTGAAAGGAGGATATCATCGTGGAAATCATCAGAGGTTATCGCAAGACCCGCACCGGCATCGTGACCAGCGATAAGATGGATAAGACCGTTACCGTGGCCATAAAGACCAAGGTTCGCCATCCCCTGTATGGCAAGATGGTAAACCGCACCCGCAAGTTCAAGGCTCATGACGAGGAGAACGCCTGCGGCGTAGGTGACACCGTAAAGATTATGGAGACCCGCCCCATCAGCAAGGATAAGCGCTGGCGCGTAGTCGAGATCATAGAAAAGGCTAAGTAAGCCGGAAAGGAGCAGACAATGATACAGCCTCAAACCAGACTTAAAGTCGCAGATAACAGCGGCGCAAAGGAAATAATGTGCATCCGCGTTCTGGGTGGCTCCAAGGTCAAGAACGCCAACATAGGCGATGTGATCGTGGCCTCCGTCAAGTCCGCTACCCCCGGCGGTGCCGTAAAGAAAAAGGACGTCGTCAAGGCAGTCGTAGTGCGCACCGTATCCGGTGTACACCGTGCAGACGGCACCCACATTCGCTTTGACGATAACGCAGCAGTTATCATCAAGGACGATAAGGACCCCAAGGGCACCCGTATCTTCGGGCCCGTTGCCAGGGAACTGCGCGAGAAGAACTACATGAAGATAGTTTCCCTCGCACCCGAAGTACTCTAATCGTGGAGGACTGAAGAATGAATAAGCTTAACGTCAAGAAGGGCGATACCGTAGTGGTCATCTCCGGTAAGGACAAGGGCAAGCAGGGCAAGATCCTGGCCGCCATGCCTGAGGACCAGCGCGTAATCGTACAGAACGTAAACATGATAACTGCCCACGTAAAGCCCCGCAAGCAGGGCGAAGAGGGCGGCCGCATCTCCAAGGAAGGCAGCATCGACGAGTCCAACGTAATGCTGGTCTGCCCCAAGTGCGGTAAGGCTACCCGCGTAGGCCACGCTTACGAAGGTGACAAGAAGGTTCGCGTCTGCAAGAAGTGCGGCAAGAACATTGACTAAGGCAGGAGGAAAAGAGAATGGCAAAGAAAGAATCCGCCGCTCAGGCACCCGCCAAGAAGAAAAAGGCCGTTGAGGAAGCCCGCCCCTTTACCGAGGCTGCCCGCCTCCGCGTAAAGTACAACGAGGAAGTAGTTCCCCAGCTGAAGGAGAAGTTCGGCTATACCAACGTGATGCAGATACCCAAGCTGGAGAAGATCGTTCTCAACATGGGTTTGGGTTCCGATAAGGATAACCCCAAGGGCATCGAGTCCGCTCTGGAAGAGATGGCCCTCATCGCCGGCCAGAAGCCCATCATAACCAAGGCCAAGAAGTCTGTTGCAAACTTCAAGGTACGTGAGGGTCAGAACGTAGGCGCTAAGGTAACTCTCCGCGGCGACCGTATGTACTACTTCGCTGATAAGCTCATGAACATCGTACTTCCCCGCGTGCGCGACTTCCGCGGTATCCCCGATACCAGCTTTGACGGCCGCGGCAACTATGCGATGGGCGTTAAAGAGCAGCTTATCTTCCCCGAAATCAGTTATGATGACGTAGATAAGATCCGCGGTATGGATATCGTATTCGTAACCACCGCGAAGACCGATGAAGAAGCAAGGGCTCTGCTGCAGTTCCTGGGCATGCCCTTCATGCAGGCTTAATTTTAGGAGGACAACACAGTGGCAAAGACAAGCATGAAAATCAAGCAGGCCCGTGAACCCAAGTTCTCTACCAGGGCCTATACCCGCTGCCGTATCTGCGGCCGTCCCCACTCCGTGCTCCGCAAGTATGGCATCTGCCGCATCTGCTTCCGCGAGATGGCCTATAAGGGAGAAATCCCCGGCGTCCGCAAGGCAAGCTGGTAACTCGGCGAAAAGGAGGAAATTAGAATGGTTATAACTGATCCCATCGCTGATATGCTGACCCGTATCCGCAACGCCTACACCGCCAAGCACGACGAAGTAAGCGTTCCCGCTTCCACCATCAAGAAGGCTATCGCCGAGATACTGCTTGATGAAGGCTACATCAAGGGCTATGAAATAAAGGAAGAGGGCCCCAAGAAGACCATGAACATCGCACTGAAGTACGGTCCCAACCGTCAGCGCGTCATCACCGGTCTCAAGAGGATATCCAAGCCCGGCCTGCGCGTATATGCCCGCAAGGACAATGTACCCAAGGTCCTCAACGGAATGGGCATAGCTATCCTTTCCACCAGCCACGGCGTGATGACCGACCGCGAAGCCCGCAAGCAGGGCGTAGGCGGCGAAGTCCTCTGCTATATCTGGTAATTACCAAACCAATACCCTTCCGCAACCAACCTTGCGGAAGGATATGACATTATTAAAAATAATCTGGAGGTGTAACAAATGTCACGAATCGGAAAACTTCCGATCAACATTCCTGGCGGAGTGACAATCACGGTTGGCGACGATAACACCGTTGTCGTAAAGGGCCCCAAGGGCGAACTTTCCGAGAAGATCTCTCCCAAGATGCATGTTTCCATGGATAACGGCGTTCTGCACGTTACCCGCCCTGACGACATGAAGGAGAACAGAGCCCTTCACGGCCTGTCCCGTTCTCTTATCAACAACATGGTCGTAGGCGTTACCCACGGCTATTCCAAGTCTCTTGAGATAGTTGGCGTCGGCTACCGTGCCCAGAAGCAGGGAAACAAGCTGGTTCTCAACCTGGGCTATTCTCACCCCGTTGAGTTCGAGGAGCCCAAGGGCATCACCTTTGATGTTCCCACCCCCAACAAGGTAGTCGTAAACGGCATAAACAAGCAGCAGGTCGGTCAGATAGCTGCGGATATCCGTGCAACCCGCGAGCCTGAGCCTTATAAGGGCAAGGGTGTACGTTACGAGGGTGAACATGTCCGCCGCAAGGAAGGCAAGACCGGTAAGTAATGCATAGAGAAGGAGAGTAAATCATGATTTCTAAGATCGATAAGAACTCTGTGCGTAAGGCCCGCCATTTCCGTACCCGCCGCTATATTTCCGGCACTCAGGAGAGGCCCAGGCTCAACGTCTATCGCAGCCTCAACAACATCTACGTGCAGATAATTGATGACGTAGCCGGCAACACTATCGCTTCCGCTTCCACTCTGGACGCTGAAGTAAAGGCTCAGCTGGCTGGTAAGACCAAGAAGGAAGCCGCTAACATCGTTGGCGAGGTCGCAGGTCGCCGCGCTCTGGAAAAGGGCGTGAAGGAAGTCGTATTTGACCGCGGCGGTTATCTTTACACTGGTCGTGTAGCACAGGTCGCCGAAGGCGCCCGCAAAGCCGGACTGGAATTCTAAGGAGGTACAATATGCAGAAACGTATAGATGCATCCACAATGGAACTGCAGGATAGGCTTGTATCCATCAACCGTGTAGCAAAGACCGTTAAGGGCGGACGCAACATGCGCTTTGCAGCCCTGGTAGTTGTAGGCGATGGCAATGGTCACGTTGGCGTAGGCACCGGTAAGGCGGTTGAAATCCCCGAGGCTGTCCGCAAGGGCATCGAGGACGCAAAGCGTCACCTCATCGAGGTACCAATTGTTGGCACCAGCATTCCTCACGCAGTAGAAGGCAAATTCGGCAAGGGCCATGTCCGCATGCTCCCCGCTGAAGAAGGTACTGGCGTTATCGCCGGCGGCCCTGCCCGTGCGGTGCTGGAAATGGTAGGCATCAAGGATATCCGTACCAAGAGCTATGGCTCCAACAATCCCGCCAACTGCGTAAAGGCTACTATGGACGGCCTGACTCAGCTTCGTACCGTTGAGGAGATCGCAAAGCTTCGCGGAAAGACCGTAGAAGAAATCTTGGGCTAATAGGAGGTTGCAAATGGCTAATTTAAAGATAACGCTCGTAAAGAGCACCATCGGCGCCCTCAAGGACCAGCAGGCTACTGTAAAGGCCCTTGGTCTTCACAAGACTAATAATGTAGTCGTAAAGCCGGATAACGAGTGTATCCGCGGCATGATCTTTAAGGTAAAGCACCTTGTTAAGGTCGAAGAAGTTTAATTTCGGAGGTGCACATAATGAATCTTCACGATTTGAGACCCGTAGAAGGCTCCACCAGCGCCCCTAAGCGCGTAGGTAGAGGCACCGGTTCCGGCCTTGGCAAGACTTCTGCCAAGGGTCATAAGGGCCAGAAAGCCCGCAGCGGCAGCAAGAAGAACGGCTTTGAAGGCGGCCAGATGCCCCTTGCACGCCGCCTGCCTAAGCGCGGTTTCACCAATATTTTTGCTAAGGAATACAGCACCGTCAATATAGAAGCCCTCAACTGCTTCGAGGACGGCACTGTCGTAACAGCTGAACTGCTCAAGGAAAAGCGCATAATCAGCAAGATCGAAAAGGACGGGCTCAAGGTTCTGGGCCGCGGCGAATTGACCAAGCGTTTGGACGTTAAGGCTGCTAAGTTTACGGAGACAGCCCAGAAAGCCATCGAGGCCGCGGGCGGAACTGTTGAGGTGATCTGATGTTTAAGACCCTCATTAACGCCTGGAATGTAAAGGATATCCGTACAAAGATGCTGTATACGCTTCTTCTGGTAGTGATATACCGCTTCGGATCCTTTATTCCTGTGCCCGGCGTAGATGCCAGCAAGATAGCGGCTGCTGCGGATACCTACAGCATACTGAGCTTCCTCAACCTGCTTTCCGGCGGCAACTTCGGTCAGTTTACCATCTTTGCCATGGGTATTACGCCTTACATCACCGGCAGCATAATCATTCAGCTTCTAACCATTGCTATCCCATCTCTGGAGAAGATGGCCAAGGAGGAAGATGGCCGTGAAAAGCTCGAACGCATTACCCGCTACACCGGTATCGGCCTTGCCCTGGTGCAGAGCATCGGTATTGTATCCGGCCTGCAGAATCAGGCGCAGATTGTTACCAACCCCGGCTTCCTTTCCTATGCTACCATCGGCATCGTCTGCACGGCAGGCACCGCCTTCCTGGTATGGCTGGGCGAAAGGATAACCGAAAAGGGCATTGGCAACGGTATCTCCTTCATAATCTTTGCTTCCATAGTATCCTCCGTACCTCAGGTAATAGTGTCCATGGTATCCAACGTGATGCTGGGGACCTATAAGTGGTGGATACTGCCCGTGCTGCTCGTGTTCGTTCTGATCATGGTGGCGGGCGTGGTGGCGGTAGACCGTGCGGTTCGCCGCATTCCTGTACAGTATGCAAAGCGCGTCGTAGGCCGCAAGATGTACGGCGGCCAGAGCACCAACATTCCCCTCAAGGCCAATGCGAACGGCGTTATGCCTCTGATATTCGCAATGACCCTTATGCAGGTGCCCGGCATGATCGGCCAGTTCTGGCCCAACGGCGGCTTCTACCAGTTCTATCAGAAGTATCTGATACCCGGTACGACCGCTGTCGGCGGCATAGTATATTATGTGATATACGCGCTGCTCATCGTCGCCTTCGCGTACTTCTACAGCTCTATCTCCTTCAACCCAATCGAGATAAGCAAGAACCTTCAGCAGAACGGCGGCTTTATCCCCGGCATCCGCCCGGGCAAGCCCACAGGCGAATACCTGGCCAAGATATGCAACCGCCTGACCCTGTTCGGTGCGTTCTTCCTTATGCTGATAGCTATAATCCCCGCGCTGCTCATGAGCTCCTTCGGCCTCAATTCCATGTTTGGCCCTACCAGCATACTGATAATGGTCAGCGTTGCTCTGGAGACCTCGGAACAGCTCGAGTCCATGATGCTCATGCGTCATTACAAGGGATTCCTCGGTTAATACGAAAAGGATACGTCCTATGAAGCTTGTATTTTTAGGTCCTCCGGGTGCGGGCAAAGGCACCCAGGCTGAAAAAATATGCGAGTATTTCGGCATTGCCCACATCTCTACCGGCGACATGCTTCGCCGGGAGATGCGGGAAGGGACGGAGCTTGGCAATGCTGCCAAGGCCGTCATAGAAGCGGGCGGACTTGTGAGCGATGATATCATAATCGGCATGGTCAAGAACCGCGTCAATGAGCCGGACTGCGAAAATGGTTTTCTTTTAGATGGTTTCCCTCGCACCATAGCCCAGGCTGAAGCCCTGGAGGGCATCGAAGCCGTGGATATGGCAGTAAATATCGACGTGCCCGCTGAGGTACTGGTGGACCGAATAAGCGGACGCCGTATGTGCAGCGGATGCGGAGCAGGCTATCATATATCCAAGTACACCAAGGACACCTGCGAAAAGTGCGGCGCTCCCCTGTACATTCGCGATGATGATAAGCCGGAAACGGTTTTGAACCGCATCAGCGTTTACAACGACAAGACCCAGCCTCTCATAGATTTCTATGACAACAAGGGCCTGCTCAAAAACGTTGACGGCAACAGGACGCCTGAAGAAGTGCTCGCCGACATAAAGGCGCTTGTGGAGAGTATCTGATGCTCACTATCAAAAACGCTGCCGATATCGAAAAGATGAAGGCGGCAGGCCGCTTGACCGAAGATGTGCTTAAGCTAATGGCTGAGATGGCCAAGCCCGGCGTAACTACTGAAGAGCTGGACAAGGCCGCTGAAGAGCTTATACGCTCCCGCGGCGGCTCCCCCTCCTGCCTCGGCTATAACGGATATCCAAAGACAATCTGCACGTCGGTAAACGAGCAGGTAGTACACGGAATACCCGGCAAGTACAGGCTCAAGGACGGGGACATCGTAAGCTGTGATGTAGTCGCAAAGCTGGACGGCTTCCATGGCGACGCTACCAGGACGCTGCTCATAGGCGACGTTCCTGAGGAAACAAGACGGCTTGTAAAGGTAACAGAAGAGTGCTTCTTTGAAGGGCTTAAGTTCGCAAGGGTCGGATACCGCATATCCGACATATCCGCCGCTATCCAAAAGCATGCCGAGTCAAATGGCTACGGCGTGGTAAGGGATATGATAGGACACGGAATAGGGCGGGAAATGCACGAATCCCCCGATGTACCAAATTACGTCGGCGGCAGATACGGCAGAGGAATACGCCTTATCCCCGGCATGACCATAGCTATCGAACCCATGATAAACATGGGCACGTGGCAGATAAAGCTGATGCCAGACGGCTGGACGGCAGTAACTGCCGACGGCAAACCCAGCGCGCATTATGAGAATACCGTTGCGATAACCGACGGCGATCCCATTATCCTGACCTTCAGCGAGGATAACCATGCATAACGACATAATCGGAAGCATAGTTACCTCTAAGGCGGGCAGAGATAAAGGTCGTACCTTTGTTGTGACAGCTACGGAGGGCGAAGAATTTGTGATGCTGGCTGATGGCGAAACGAGGAGAGTGTCGCGGCCCAAAAAGAAAAAGCTCAAGCATCTGAGCTTTGAGGAGGGCCGGCTGGAGGTTACAAAGCTTCCGGAAGATGCGATGCTTGCGGACGCAGCCATAAGAAAGAGCCTGAGCAGTTTAGGCTATAAGGACAAAACCGTATCCAAGGAGGAATAGCTTGTCTAAGACGGACGTAATCGAAGTTGAAGGCGTCGTTACTGATTCTTTCCCCAACGCCATGTTCGAGGTGGAGTTGGTAAACGGCCATAAAATATTGGCGCACATTTCCGGTAAGCTTAGAATGAACTTCATTCGCATACTGCCGGGAGATAAGGTGACAGTAGAGCTGTCCCCGTACGATTTGACACGCGGCCGCATAACGTGGCGCACCAAGAACTAACAGGAGGAAGATACAATGAAAGTAAGGCCTTCCGTAAAGCCCATTTGTGAAAAGTGCAAGATCATCAAGCGTAAAGGCCGCATCATGGTGATCTGCGAGAACCCCAAGCATAAACAGAAGCAGGGTTAATTGACCCATTCTCACAATTTCCGCCGGGCGCCGTATAAGGCACTATCCTTATGCGGCGGCTTGCGGCGGGGGTAAAAGCCAAACTGACGAAAAAATCGCCAGTTTTTGGTATATTTCGGGCAAAAAAATGCCCGAGTGCTGTTGACAAAACAATATGATAATTGATACAATATTTAAGTTGCCGCAGTAGCGTTGTTCGCTGCTGCAAATGTCGTGTTTTAAGCACGTTAAATCAGATAAGTCCTTGTCTTTCGGGCGGCTGCCGCATTTATGCTGAATGCGGAATTCCGAATCTCAAGTACCTATATATCTCCGACGCGGACCTTTGAGTCTGCCGAGGGGCGGGAATATCCAACCAATATTCCCCTGCGGCGGCGCAAGCCGGCTGCACGCGGCGTCTGACCCGCGCCGTGATAACCCACAAGGCGGGTGCTCATACGGGCGCCCCTGCAAAGGCGAAAGCCTTATGCACACAGCTCGCCATAGCTGTGAAACCAAATTTATTACGGAGGTAAGTAAATCAATGGCACGTATTTCTGGCGTTGACCTGCCAAGAGACAAGCGAATTGAGATCGGCCTGACCTACATTTACGGTATCGGCCGCAAGACCGCTTCGGACATTCTCGCAGCTACCGGCGTTGACCCCGACATTCGCGTACGCGATCTGTCCGAGGATGACGTGAGCAAGCTCAGAGAGTACATCGACCACCATGTAAAGGTAGAAGGCGACCTCAGGCGCGAGACTTCCATGAACATCAAGCGCCTCATCGAGATCGGCTGCTATCGCGGTGTTCGTCATCGTAAGGGCCTGCCCGTTCGCGGTCAGAGCACCAAGCAGAACGCTCGCACCCGCAAGGGTCCCAAGCGCGCTGTAGGCGGAAGAAAGAAGTAAGGAGGGAATTAAGCAATGGCAGCAACTAAAGGCAAAGTCAAGAAGGCCGTAAGCCGCAAGCGCCGTGAGAAAAAGAACATTGAGCGCGGTGCAGCTCACATTCGTTCCTCCTTCAACAACACTATGGTTACTATTACCGATGTGAACGGCAATGCTATATCCTGGGCATCCGCAGGCGGCCTCGGCTTCCGCGGCAGCAGGAAGAGCACTCCCTTCGCAGCGCAGATGGCTTCCGAGACCGCAGCAAAGGCCGCTATGGAGCATGGCCTTCGCACCGTTGAGGTCTTTGTAAAGGGCCCTGGTTCCGGTCGTGAAGCCGCCATCCGTGCACTGCAGAGCGCCGGTTTGGACATTACCCTCATCAAGGACGTGACTCCTATCCCCCATAACGGATGCCGTCCGCCCAAGCGCAGAAGAGTTTAAGGAGGCACTACAATGGCAAGATATACAGAATCTGTTTGCAGGCAGTGCCGCAGGGAAGGCGTTAAGCTGTTCCTTAAGGGCGACCGCTGCTATACCGCTAAGTGCGCGGTAGTAAAGCGTCACACTATCCCCGGCCAGCATGGCCAGTCCCGTCAGCGTAAGATGTCTGAATACGGCATTCAGCTCCGTGAGAAGCAGAAGTGCCGCAGGGCCTATGGTATATCCGAGTCCCAGTTCAGGAAATACTATGACATGGCTACCAACATGCGCGGCGTAACAGGCGACAACATGCTGTTCCTTTTGGAGCGCAGGCTGGATAACGTAGTCTATCGCCTTGGTCTCGCCGACAGCCGTCCTATGGCCCGTCAGATGGTCAACCATGGCCTGATCCTGGTTGACGGCAAGAAAGTAGACATCGCCAGCTACCTGGTAAAGCCCGGTCAGACCGTCTCCGTACGCGACAAGAGCCGCGATATGGAGAACCTGAAAGAGCTCCGTGAGCAGGGCGCTTCCAAGCCCATTCCCAAGTGGCTTGAGCTGGATGCAGATAAGCTCACTGGCAAGGTTGTTGCTATGCCGCAGCGTGACGATATCGACCTCACCGTTGAGGAACACCTCATCGTCGAGTTCTACTCCAGATAATGGAAATCGTAACGCTTACTGCCCTAATCGACTGACCACAAAGCAAGAGAGGGGATATGTAAATGATAGAAATAGAAAGGCCCAAGATCGAGTGCGTAGAGCTTACCGGCAGCTATGGCAAGTTTGTCGTAGAGCCTCTTGAGCGCGGCTTCGGTATAACTCTGGGTAATTCACTCCGCCGCGTGCTGCTTTCTTCGCTGCCCGGCGTAGCGGTATCCTCTGTTAAGATCGACGGTGTGCTCCACGAGTTCTCCACTGTTCCCGGCGTAAGAGAAGACGTAACTGAGATAATCCTCAACCTCAAAGAGCTTTGCATGAAGATGCATTGCGATGGCACAAAGAAGGTCATCATCGATGCTTCCGGCGCCTGCGAAGTAAAGGCAGGGGACATGATAGTCGATTCCGACGTTGAGATCGTAAATCCCGACCTGCACATTGCAACGCTGGACGAGGGCGCTAAGCTCTATATGGAAATAATCGTAGAATCCGGCCGAGGCTATGTTTCCGCCGATAAGAATAAGCGTGACGACATGCCTATAGGCCAGATCGCGGTTGACTCCATATTCACTCCTATCCGCAAAGTCAACTTCACCGTAGAAGACACCCGCGTAGGCCAGATTACTGACTACGATAAGCTCACCCTTGAAGTCTGGACTGATGACACCATTAAGCCAGATGAGGCGGTAAGTCTCGCGGCAAAGATACTCACTGAGCATCTTATGCTGTTTATCAACCTGACCGAGCATGTGCAGGGCGTCGAGATCATGGTGGAGAAGGAAGAGGACAAGAAGGAAAAGATACTCGAGATGACAATCGAAGAGCTTGACCTCTCAGTCCGTTCCTATAATTGCCTCAAGCGCGCAGGCATCAACACGGTTGATGAGCTGGTGCAGCGCAATGAGGAAGAAATGATGAAGGTGCGTAACCTCGGCCGCAAGTCCCTTGAGGAAGTACAGCAGAAGCTGGTCGGCCTTGGTCTCTCCCTCCGTCACAACGAAGACTAAACCCTTAAACGAACATTATCAGGAGGAACTAATATGCCAAACCGTAAACTGGGTAAGGCGAGCGACCAGCGCGACGCGATGCTTCGCAACCTGACCACCGCGCTCCTGTGGAACGGTAAGATCGTCACCACTGAAAAGCGGGCTAAGGAAGTTCGTCCCATCGCCGAGAAGCTCATCACACTCGCTGTAAGCGAATATAAGAACACTACTACCGTTGAGAAGGAAAACCGCAACGATAAGCAGCAGATCGTAAAGGTTGAGAAGACCAACGACCTGCCCAGCAAGCTCCATGCCCGCAGGCAGATCATGTCCTATCTCTATGACATTCCCGCCGCTAAGAACGAGAAGGAGTCTAAGAGCGAGTACAAGGCCCGCACCAAGGGCCACGCTCACCCTGTTGTAGAGAAGCTATTCAACGAAATCGCCCCCAAGTACGAGGGACGCAACGGCGGCTACACCCGTATCCTCAAGATGGGTCCTCGTCGTGGTGATGCTGCTGAGATGGCCGTGATCGAGCTCATCTAAGTGCATAAAAAATCAACAGCACTCTGAAGCTCCAGAGTGCTGTTTTTTATTTTCGGTGCAAGAAAGCCTGGCGGCTTAGAAATGCATATAGTCGGAGATACGGCTGAAGATAGCCGTGGTAGTGCCCGCAAGAAGGGCAGCCAGCGCGATGCCGGCCACGGTAAATACTATGCCGACAGCCAGCCAGATGAGCTGGGCCCGGGACCAGTTTTTGCGGTTTTCATTGGTGTCAGCAGAGAACCCCCACACACAGTACATAACTATGCGCAATATGGGTACCTTTGTTACCAGCTCCATGAGGAAATAATCCCACATGCTCAGAACCCTTCCGTCAGAGGGTGCGCCGGGGACAGAGGGAGCGCTGTTGTGGTATGCCTCGCCGGTAGGGGCGGTGTAGGTGTGCTGATCCGAGTCAGCACCGGCATCGGTGTTGGGGGCAGTATACTGCTCGTGCAGCCTTATGCCGCAGTCGGTGCAGAAAACAGCGTCATCGCGGTATTCCTTGCCGCATTTAGGACACTTTATCATTATAAATACCTCCGTATATCTTATTCGTTAAGATTATACCACAGCATGGGGCTGAAAAATAAGGTATTTTGGTGTGAACAAAGAAAGTATTAAGAAACATCTTGAGAATTGCCTGCCTTTTGCCGAACTTTATAATCAAAACGTGAACCTGTGGAATAGTGACGTTAGGTATGATATAATCAATTATTAAAGTGTATGACCAAGGAAGACGGCGGCAGACATGATAAAAATCGACCATGTAACTTACAGATATGATGAGGAGCATACCGCCCTCAAAGATATCTCACTCGAAATAAATAAGGGCGAAATGCTGGCCATAGTCGGCCATAATGGAAGCGGCAAGAGCACCCTCGCAAAGCATCTCAATGCGCTGCTGCTGCCCACGGAGGGGCGCGTCGAGGTAGACGGAATGGATACCGCCGTTGAGGCAAATACCCTGAATATACGCAAAAAGGTGGGAATGGTGTTCCAGAACCCGGATAACCAGATAGTCACTACCATAGTGGAGGAGGATGTTGCCTTCGGGCCGGAAAACCTGGGGGTGCATCCGGAGGAAATACGCCGGCGCGTGAACGAATCGTTAAAGGCTGTTGGAATGGAAAAATACGCAAGGAGCGCACCCCATATGCTTTCCGGAGGCCAGAAGCAGCGCATAGCTATAGCCGGCATGCTCGCCATGGAGCCCGAGGTTCTGGTGCTGGACGAGGCTACGGCCATGCTGGATCCCCAGGGGCGACGGGAGGTGCTGGATATAGTAGGCCGCCTGAACAGGGAGCGCGGCATGACGGTGGTGATGATCACGCAATACATGGAGGAGGCGCTGTCAGCCGACCGGGTGATAGTTATGGCCGAAGGAAGGCTTATAGCCCAGGGTACGCCGAGAGAGGTATTCAGCAGGGGGAGGGAACTCCGGGCCAACGGCCTTGACCTGCCGCCCATAGCTATGCTTCGGGATAAGCTTATAGACGGAGGGATGGATATACCGGCGGATGTCATAACAGCTGAGGAGCTTGCAGAAGCAATATGCCCATTGAAGTAAAGAAGCTTTGCCATACATACCTTGCAGGAACGGCAGGCGAAAAGGCCGCCCTGAAGGATATAGAATTAAATATAGAAAAAGGTGAGTTTTTCGGAATAATCGGCCATACCGGCAGCGGCAAGTCAACGCTTCTGCAGCACATGGGCGGCATAATGCCCCCGGAAGCGGGTACCGTTATAGTGGATGGCTACGACTTTGCCGACAAAAAACAGCGCATAGAGGGCCGGAAAAAAGTCGGTCTCGTGTTCCAGTACCCGGAATATCAGCTCTTTGAAGAAACTGTGGCTAAGGATATAGCCTTTGGCCCGAAGAACATGAAGCTGGAGCAGGAAGAGATAGACAGCAGGGTAAGGCGCTCAATGGAGCTGGTGGGCCTGGACTGGGAAAGGTTTGCGGAGAAATCCCCCTTCGAGCTTTCGGGCGGCGAAAAGCGCAGGGCTGCCATTGCAGGAATAATCGCCATGGAGCCCGGCTATCTCATACTGGACGAGCCTATGGCGGGGCTGGATCCCGCAGGCAGAAGGGCCATACTGGATATGCTTAGCGGCATACGCTGTGAAACAGGCTGCGCCGTAATAATGGTGTCCCATTCCATGGACGACATAGCCGCCTACAGCGACAGGGTAGCCGTAATGCAGGATGGCAGCATAATTAGGACCGGGACTCCCGCGGAGATATTCGGCGGTGAGCTGGACCTTGAAGCCATGGGCCTTGATCTGCCCGCGGCGTCCTATCTGGGAAATCTCCTCAGAAGCAAGGGAATGGACGTGCCGGAAATATACACCATAGACGGCATGGCAGAGTACCTGCTGGGAAGGAGGCAAGGTGCTTAAGGATATAACGCTTGGCCAGTATTTCCCGGGGAATTCGTTCGTACACAGGCTGGACCCGCGCACAAAGCTGCTGCTGATGTCGGCCTATATCGTGGCAGTATTCATAGTCGGGAATATGTGGCTCTTCACCCTTGTAGCGGCATATGTCATAGGGGTAACGGCCATAGCCGGGGTTCCTGTGAGCTATCTGTGGCGCTCCCTCAAGCCGCTGAGGTTTATCCTGATTTTCATGTTCGCGATAAACCTGCTGGTGACTGCAACGGGAGATACGCTTTTTGAGTGGTGGATAATAAAGATAACCACTGGCGGTCTCCGTCAGGCGGTATATATATCGCTGAGGCTTATACTGCTGGTGTCAGGTACGTCGCTCATGACGCTGACCACCACGCCCATAGCCTTGACAGACGGCCTTGAGCGGCTGCTTTCCCCATTCGCAAAGATGGGCTTCCCTGCTCATGAGCTCGCTATGATGATGACCATAGCGCTGCGGTTCATACCTACCCTCATAGAGGAGGCGGACAAGATAACCAAAGCTCAGACCGCCCGCGGAGCGGACTTTGAAGCGGGGAGCCTTATTGACCGAGCCAAGGCAATGGTGACGATACTTGTGCCGCTGTTCGTATCCGCCTTCAGGAGGGCGGACGAGCTGGCAATGGCTATGGAGAGCCGCTGCTACCACGGAGGGGAGGGACGCACCCGCATGACGGTGCTGAAATATACTAAGAACGACCTTAAGGCGGCCCTTTCCATGGCGCTGCTGATAGGTATGATAATAGCCGTGCAGGCGGTAACATAAGCTTATGAACATGACCAAGGGCACAAGGATAATACTTCTTTCCATAGCGGCGCTGCTGATAGCGGGCGCGCTGCTGCTCAATGCCTCCATTACCGAAAATCACCCTTATTCGGGCGCTGCAAAAACCCTTCGGGAGTACGGCTATACCCTCGATGACGACGACTTCTACAACGCCGGCAGCTTTCCTGATTCCACCATACAGGATATACTGGCGGGGCAGGACCTGAGCGAAGCAGTTGCCGCAAGCATTGAGGGCGGCTTTCCGTCGGATATAAACGCCAGAGGGGATATAATGCTGCTGCTGCTCACTCTTGAAAATAAGGATGTGGTGACTGTGTTCACCCGGGACGGCAAGGCCGAGCTGTGCTTCATACAGCGCATAAGCAGCGGCGAGATAATGCCCCTTACAAAGGAATGAGGACATGCCGAGGATACGCCTTATAATTCAATACGACGGTACGGGCTACGTGGGCTGGCAGACACAGCCCAACGGCTTGGCGGTGCAGGAGGTGCTTGAGAGGGAGCTTCGGAAGCTCACGGGGGAGAAGACAGACCTTCACGCCTCCGGCAGAACTGACAGCGGCGTACACGCCATGGCACAGGTAGCCCACTTTGATACCGAAAGCCGCATACCCCCCGATAAATTCGCCTATGCGCTGAACGTAGGCCTTCCCAGAGACATACGAGTGATATACAGCGACATGGCGGAGGGCTTCCACGCCCGGTTTGACGTGATAAGAAAGCATTACAGGTATACCGTCAACAACGCCCCCCATGCGGGAGTATTCAACAGAAATACGGCGCTGCATTACCATTACGCGCTGGATATGGACAAGATGAAAAGGGCGGCTGGCGACCTGTTGGGTGAGCATGACTTTTCAGCCTTTAAGTCGGCGGGTACTGAGCTCGAAAACACAGTACGCACCATATACAGGGCGGAGTGGGGCAGGCAGGGCAATATACTTACCTTCGATATAGCGGGCAGCGGCTTTATGTACAATATGGTGCGAATAATAGCAGGAACACTGCTTGAGATAGGATCAGGCAAGCGGAATGAGGATTCAATAAAAAAGGCCTTGCAGAGCTTGGACAGGCGGGATGCGGGAGCTACGGCCCCGGCTCACGGCCTTATGCTGTACAGGGTGGAATACCCCGGCTTTGATACGGCGAAGTTTTTATAGTTTATTATTTTATATATAAGGAGAATCAACATGAAACAGGACAAGATCAAAACACTTACTTGGGCGGGTCTGATGTGCGCGATAGTGGTAGTTACCACGATGTTTGCCGCTATACCCATACCCGGCGTGCAGGGCGCATATGCCAACGCGGGCGACGCCGCCGTATACGCCTCCGCACATCTGCTGGGCTGGCCCTGGGGCGTGGCTGCCGCGGCAATAGGCAGCATGCTTGCGGATCTTCTTCTGGGCAGCGCGCTTTACGCTCCTGCGACTTTTGTAATAAAGGGCGTCATGGCGCTGCTGGCGGTAAAGCTTGCAGGCAAGGTGAAGGCAATGATACCACGCTTCCTCATCTGCGGTGGAGCGATGGTGCTGGGCTACTTCCTCTATGAATGCTTAATATACGGCGCATCTACAGCCGTGATATCCATACCCGCAAATCTCATGCAGGCCGTTGCCGGCGCGCTGCTTGGCGCGATAATAACCAAGGGAATAGATACTGTACGTAAATAATACGGAAGGAAGCTTTAATGGAAATACTGCTGTATATCCTGCTGACGCTCATGCTGGCCGCGGTGGCGATGCTTACAGTGATGCTGGTACGCCAAAGCAAGGCCGAGGAACGAATAGTGGACAGGCTGATGGAGGAGCTGGAGGACGACCAGCGGGAGCTTCGCATGGAGCTTACGGACTCCGTGCATAAGAACGTCCGCAACTTGGGCTCGCTCATAGCGGAAAATCAGCAGTCAGCCTATCGTGCTCAGAGCGAGAGCCTGTCTCAGCTCAGGCGGGTGATGGCGGATATGGGTACGAGGATAGAACAGCGGCTCGGCACCTCCTCTATGGAAAACGAACAGAAGCTTGAGAATATCCGCGGTACCGTGGAAAAGCGGCTTGCTACCATACAGGAGGACAACAATAAGCGGCTGGACGAGATGCGCCAGATAGTCGATGAGAAGCTTCAGCGCACGATCAACGAGCGCATGACCCAGTCCTTCCAGATGGTAAACGATCGCCTGGAGCAGGTCTATAAGGGATTGGGCGAGATGCAGAGCTTAGCCGTAGGCGTCGGCGACCTGAAACGGGTGCTGTCCAATGTAAAGACCCGCGGCATACTGGGCGAGATACAGCTTGGCGCAATACTCGAAGAAATGCTCGCCCCGGAGCAGTATGTGGAAAACGTAGTGACCTCCCCACGGGGCAAGGAGCGGGTGGAATTCGCGATAAAGATACCAGGGGACGACGACGGCTTTGCCCTGCTGCCCATAGACTCAAAATTTCCTGTCGACGCGTACAACGACCTTATGGACGCTTACGACAGCGCGGATCCGGCAAGTGTAGCTGCCGCCGGCGAGACGCTTAAGGCGAGGATACGCGGATTTGCCAAGGATATACGGGATAAATACATCGACCCGCCCTACACTACGGACTTCGGTATAATGTTCCTGCCAACAGAGGGGCTCTACGCAGAAGCGGTTAAGCTGGGTTTGGTTGAAAAGCTGCAAAGGGATTACCGCATAAGCATAGCTGGGCCCAGCATAATGGCGGCGCTGCTCAACAGCCTGCAAATGGGCTTCCGCAGCGTGGCCATACAGAAGCGCAGCAGCGAGGTTTGGAAGGTGCTTTCTGCTGTCAAGACCGAGTTCAACCGCTTTGAGGAGGTGCTGACGCACACCCAGAAGCAGCTCATAAAGGCCAACGACGACCTGGATAAGCTCATAGGAGTCAGAACGCGCCAGATAAAGTCCAGCCTCAGGAAGGTCACGGAGATGCCGGAGTCCGAGGTGCGGCTGTATATACCGATGAACGAGGACGACGTATACGCAGACACTTCCGCTTACGATGACGACAAGGGCGGCAGCCCAAATGATAATGATAATTAGGAGGAATAACGATGAGCACACCACACATCAACGCAAAGCCTGAGGATTTCGCAAAGACGGTACTTATGCCCGGCGATCCGCTGCGCTCGAAGTTTATCGCCGAGACCTTCCTTGAAAACCCGGTTCTCGTGAATAACGTCCGCGGGGTGCAGGGCTATACCGGCACCTATAAGGGGAAAAAGGTCAGCGTGATGGCCAGCGGCATGGGCATGCCTTCCATGGGCATCTACTCATACGAGCTGTTCAATTTCTTCGGCGTGGAAAACATAATACGCATAGGCTCCGCCGGCGCCATACACAAGGATATTCCCCTCCGCAGCATAGTAATAGGCATGGGCGCCTGCTACAATACCGTCTTTGCCGATCAGTTCCGGCTTCCCGGCCACTTCACCCCCATAGCGAGCTTCGACCTGCTCCGCAAGGCCGTGGATACCGCCGAGGCAATGAAGGTCAACTACCGCGTAGGCAACCTGCTCTCCAACGACCTGTTCTATGATGACAGCGGCAGCACTCTGGATTGGCAGAAGCTGGGCGTGCTGGCGGTGGAAATGGAGGCCGCGGCGCTGTATATGAACGCCGCCCGCGCCGGCAAGAACGCATTGGCCATCTGCACCATATCAGATAATATCGTCACCGGCGAGGAATGCACGGCTGAGGAACGCCAGAATACCTTCACAAAGATGATGGAGCTGGCGCTCACCATAGCATAGCGGCAAAAAAATTTTTGATTTCCAACAAAAAAATTGTAGAACCTACTTTACTTATGTTAAAAAAAACGCTAAACTATAAGCGAATAGGTAAACTGCTGATCGATAAACAGCGTATGATAAACAATTGACCACTGACTGCTTCACGGCAGGACAATATCAATCCAATGAGGTGTAAAATGATCAATCTCGAAAAAAACAACGAAAAGCTCCAGCACAACATTAAGGTCGCACGCGAGCACAAGATCGTACTCCCCACCTTCGCCCAGATGAAGAATCCTGATCTGGTTCCCGAGAAGATAAAGGAAGGCCTCAAAAAGGTCGGCCTGTGGGACGTAGATCCTCTGAACCTGTTCCGCATCACCTGGCATAACGAGCCCACTATGCAGGGCGGCACCTATGGCGGCGTAAACTTCATCGAGATCCCCTCCAGCCTGTCCGGCGTAAAGGCCAGGATCATCATCATGATCGGCAAGTGGTTCCCCACCGGCTGTCATAAGGTCGGCGCTTCCTATGGCTGCCTGGTACCCCGCCTCGTGACCGGACAGTTCGACGCTACCTACAACAAGGCCGTTTGGCCCTCCACCGGCAACTACTGCCGCGGCGGCGCCTTCAACTCCAAGCTCCTTTCCTGCGACAGCATAGCCATACTGCCCGCCGAAATGAGCAAGGAACGCTTTGACTGGCTCTCCAAGATAGCTGGCGAGGTCATCGCTACCCCCGGCTGCGAGTCCAACGTAAAAGAGATATTCGATAAGACCTGGGAGCTCCGTAACACCCGTGACGACGTGGTCATATTCAACCAGTTCGAAGAGATGGGCAACTGCGTATGGCACTATCAGGTGACCGGCAACGCCATTGCCGAGGCCTATGAGTCCATAAAGACCCCCACCAGCCGCTTTGCGGGCGCCTGCTTCACCTCAGGCTCCGCCGGTACAATGAGCGCGGGCGATCTGCTTAAGGAGAAGTATCCCTACTCCAAGCTGGCAGTAGGCGAGGCTCTCCAGTGCCCCACTCTGCTTGAGAACGGCTTCGGCGGCCACCGCATAGAGGGCATAGGCGACAAGCATGTGCCTTGGATCCACAATGTACGCAACACCGACATGGTTATCGACATAGACGACGAGGACTCCCAGAACCTGCTCCGCCTCTTCAACTGCGAGGAGGGCAAGAAGTACCTGAAGGAAGTAGTGGGCGTACCTGCCGAGACCATAGAAAAGCTGAGCTTCCTCGGTATTTCCGGTATCGCCAACATGCTGTGCTGCATCAAGTTCGCCAAGTACTATGAGCTGACCGAGGACGATGTTGTCGCTACCGTAGCTACCGACTCCGCCATCATGTACACCAGCCGTATCGACGAGCTCAACGAACAGCAGGGCGCATACGATATGCTCACCGCCGCCCGCGATTACAGCGAGCATCTCCACGGCGTGCGTACCGACAGCATGCTGGAGCTGTCCTATCAGGACCGCAAGCGCATACACAACCTCAAGTACTACACCTGGGTAGAGCAGCAGGGCAAGACCTACGAGGAGATCAACCAGCAGTGGTACGATACCCATTACTGGACCGACATGCATGCTCAGGCCGACGAGCTGGATAAACTCATCAACGAGTTCAACGATGCTACCGGCGTATTGGCTAATATGTAATAAAGTAATTCCACCGAATAGCAAAATATCCGGCGGGCTTCCGCCCGCCGGATATACTCTTTAAGATTTAATCCAAGCCGGATTTACTTTTTGATTTTGAGTTTTCTTGCGGGTACGCCGTCATCGATGGGTATTTCCTCAGGCGGAGTCATGAGCAGCTCGGGGTTGTTCAGTAGCCGCCTGAGCACCTTCATTGAATCTGCATAGTACTTGCCGTCGCAGATTCTTTCGTCGGTTACGAACTTTAGCCCTACGAAGCGCTTTTCCACCCGCGCCCCCTCCCTTGATATGGCGCCGTATTTGTACTTGTTTCCCATGGCGACGAATATGGAGCAGGTGCCGAATTCGTAAAGGTGATGGTAGATGGGTCCTATGCCAACGGAGCCTACGTTGGTCAAGAACGCGCTGCAATGGAAGGGGCTGGCGTCTGCGACGCCCTTGGGCATGAGTCCTATGTTGTCGAGCCACCTGAGGCCGCCTATGACGAACCGCAGGATAAACGCGGGGATATACCCCAAGATGCCTGCGAGCTTGTCCATACTGTTGTTGGCGTCGTCGTCGATGTTTTCGTTGACTATGGCGTTCATGATGTTCATGACGTCTGTCAGGGTGGCGGAAGGCTCAAATTCGGGCTTTACGTTGGTTTCAACGTTGCTTTGCCTGCGCTTTATCATCAGGGCGATGTCGATGTGGTTGCGTGCGTATATCTTGTTCCACATGACGAAGCGGTTGAGATAGGGCCGGGTGGCTATCATTCGTACCATAGCCGCGATTATGACGTGCATGAAGGCGAGGTCCGGCATATCCTCCCGGTGTTCGCGGATGAAGTGCTCGATGTTCTCTATGGGGATATTCTCCTCAAAGAAGTTCTGAGCATCGAGACGGGAGCGCATTACGAAGGGAATAACGTTGTAAACGGCATCGACGTGCCTTACGCGCCAGCCGTCATAGCGGTCGCCGAAGCCTCTTTTGAAAGTATCCTGCATTTAGTGCCTCCTGTGTAAGTCCGGTATTTTAAAGCGAAGCAGTAAGCTCAAGGGCTTAAAATATTGTAACACATCTGCTCCGCCGCAAACAACAAGCTTTGAAAATTTGAAAGATTTTATATAGAATAAACAACGAAACAGCGTCATACCCAATATCTCAAAAAGGAGAAAAACCAGAATGAAGCACATTTTAGGCTATCGCTGCACCATCTGCGGTAAGGAGTTCCCCTATACCGAGCTTATGACCTGCCCGGACTGCGGCGAAAAGGGCATACTTGATATAGTTTTTGATTATGACTACATCAAAAAGAACACCCTCTCCCGCGAAAAGCTGGCAAACTGCCGGGACAACAGCATGTGGCGCTACAAGGCGCTGATGCCGCTCAAGGACAGGGACTTCACCCCCTTCCTGAGGGTGGGCTGGACGCCGCTGTACAAGTCCAACAGGCTGGGCGATGAGCTGGGCCTCAGGACACTCTACATAAAGGACGACGGCCTTAATCCTACTGCCTCCCTCAAGGACAGGGCGAGCGGCGTCGCCGTCGCAAAGGCGGTAGAGCTGGGCTATGATACCATCGCCTGCTCCTCAACCGGCAATGCGGCTTCCTCCTGTGCGGGCAATGCGGCGCGCATGGGTCTCAAGACCGTGATATTTGTACCCAGCCGCGCCCCCGAAGGCAAGCTGGCCCAGCTTCTCATATTCGGCGCGAAGGTAGTCTCTGTGCTGGGCGACTATAAGGATACCTTCGACCTTTCCAAGGCCGCTATAGAAAAATACGGCTGGTACAACCGCAACGCCGGCATCAACCCCATACTTACCGAGGGCAAAAAGACCGTGGCACTTGAGATAGCCGAGCAGCTCAACTGGCAGCCTACCGACTGGGTGGCCTGCTCCGTGGGCGACGGCTGCACCATCGGCGGCGTGTACAACGGCTTCCATGACCTGTACGAGCTGGGCTTTATAGACCGCATCCCCAAGATACTCGGCGTACAGTCTACCGGCTGCTGCCCCTTTGTAGACGCAGCACGCGAGGGCAGAGACCTTATCCCCGCCGAAGAGAATACAATCGCAGACTCCATTGCAGTTGGAGTGCCCCGCAACCCCAGAAAGGCGCTCCGCGCGGTATCTGCTTCTAACGGCACATGGATAGCGGTGACCGACGAGCAGATACTGGACGCCATGCGGGTGCTGGGACGCACCGAGGGCGTGTTCGGCGAGCCTGCGGGCGTCACCGCGACGGCAGGCGTAAGGCAGGCCGTGGCCGACGGCGTGATAAAGTCTAACGAAACAGTCACCGTCATAAGCACCGGAAGCGGCCTCAAGGACGTCAAAAACGCCCTCAGAGCGGCGGGAAAGCCCACGATGTGCGAGCCGTCGCTTGAAGCGCTGGAGAAAAGCGGCATACTGTAAGCCTTAAATAATACACGGATATGTTATAAAATAGTATTAAGGCTACAACAATATTCAGGTTATTGACATTGGGGCAATATTGTTAGACAATATATCTGTGATAAGTTTTGCGTTACGGTTGCAGGCCTGTCATAAGGCGGGCTTAAACATAAAGCAACAAATAATAAGGAGGATCAACCTAAATGAAGAAACTCGTAGCTGTCATTTTGACTCTCGTGTTGGCTCTGAGCGTAGCAGCCTGCGCTGCCCCCGCTGCTGAAGAGCCCGCTACCACCGAGGGCACCGAGGCTCCCGCTACCACCGAAGGTACCGAGGCTACCACTGAGGGCACCGAGGCCCCCGCTATCAAGGTCGGTTTCATCATGCTTCACGATGAAAACTCCACCTATGACCTCAACTTCATCAATGCCGCTAAGGAAGCCTGCGCAACCCTGGGCATTCCCGAAGAAAACTATGTTATCAAGACCAACGTTCCCGAGGGTCAGGAGTGCTACAACACCGCTGCTGAGCTCGCCGACGCCGGCTGCAACATCATCTTCGCCGACAGCTTCGGTCATGAGGATTACATGATCCAGGCCGCCAAGGAGTTCCCCGAGGTACAGTTCTGCCACTCCACCGGCACCAAGGCTCACACCGAGGGCCTTGCCAACTATCACAACGCTTTCGCCGCCATCTATGAGGGCCGTTTCCTCGCCGGTATCGCTGCCGGTATGAAGCTGAACGCCATGATCGAGGCCGGTGAGTTCAAGCCCGAAGAAGCCAAGATCGGCTATGTAGGCGCTTTCACCTATGCTGAAGTTATTTCCGGCTACACCTCCTTCTTCCTCGGCGCACGCTCCGTATGCCCCACCGCTACCATGGAAGTAACCTTCACCGGTTCCTGGTACGATGAGACCGCCGAAAAGGAAGGCGCTCAGAAGCTGATACAGAACGGCTGCAAGCTGATCAGCCAGCATGCTGACTCCATGGGTGCTCCTACCGCCTGTGAGACCGCCGGCGTTCCCGACGTTTCCTACAACGGCTCCACTCAGGATGCTTGCCCCAACACCTATATCATCTCTTCCCGTATCGACTGGGCTCCCTACTATGAGTATGCCATCACTGCCTGCATGAACGGCGAGGCTATCGACGCCGACTGGACCGGCACTCTTGCTACCGGCTCCGTAAAGCTGACCGACCTCAACACCAACGTTGCCGCTGAGGGCACTCAGGAAGCCATCGACGCCGCCATCGCCAAGCTGGAGAGCGGCGAGCTGAAGGTATTCGATTGCGCTACCTTCACCGTAGAGGGCAAGACCCTTGAGTCCTGCATGGCTGACGTGGACACTGACGCTGATTACACTCCCGATACCGAAGTTATCGAGAACGGCGCCTTCATGGAGTCCAAGTTCCGCTCTGCTCCTTACTTCCAGCTCAACATCGACGGCATCACTCTGCTGGATCAGAAGTTCTAAAGACTGCTATAAAAACGTGCTGCCTTCGGGCAGCCCGTTTTTTTATTAAAAATGAACTGTATACGGCGCCGGCTGCAATTAATTATGCCGGCCGGCGCTGTTGCCTAAATTACCTAAATCATTTTGGTTTACAAACAAAATTTGTTATGATAATATAAAATCAAACAAATCAAAATTCGGGAAGAATTTCTGAGATTCCTTCCATAAAGAAAGGGTGACCGCCTTGGGAACTGCATGTGCAGTTAAGATGGAGAACATTACTAAAAAATTTGGTTCGATAGTTGCTAACCACAATATCAATCTCGAACTGCATGAGGGTGAAATACTTTCTCTTTTGGGCGAGAATGGCAGCGGAAAAACCACCCTTATGAATATGCTCTCCGGTATCTACTACCCCGATGAGGGGCAGATTTACATTCACGGCAAGCCCGTGACGATCGCTTCGCCCAAAGATGCCTTCGACAACGGCATAGGCATGATACATCAGCACTTCAAGCTGGTGGACGTGTTTACCGCAACGGAAAACATCGTATTGGGTCTTGAGGGCAAGCTGAACCTGGCCGACGCCAGCAAAAAGGTACGAGAAATCTGCGAAAAATACGGCTTCGACATAGATCCCAATCAGAAGATTTACGATATGTCGGTTTCTCAGAAGCAGACCGTGGAGATCGTAAAGGTCCTTTATCGCGGCGCTGACATTCTGATACTTGACGAGCCTACCGCCGTTTTGACTCCTCAGGAAACCGACAAGCTTTTCCAGATAATGCGCAACATGAAGGCGGACGGAAAGTCCCTCATCATCATCACCCATAAGCTGCATGAGGTGCTGGAGGTATCCGACCGCGTTGCCGTTCTTCGGAAGGGTGAATACATTGGCGACGTTATGACCAAAGATGCCGATCAGCAGTCTTTGACTGACATGATGGTAGGCCGCAGCGTTACCCTCAACATCGACCGCCCAGATCCTATCAATGTGACCCCACGCGTTGTGGTGGACGGCTTGACCGTTTACGACGAGCTGGGCGTAAAGCGTCTGAACGACGTCAGCTTTACCATCAATGCGGGCGAGGTGCTGGGCATTGCGGGCATAGCCGGCAGCGGTCAGCGCGAACTGCTTGAATCCATAGCGGGCCTTTACCCCATATCCTCAGGAACCGTTACCTATTACGGCCCGGATGAAAAGGAAGGCCGCAATCTGGTCGGCTTGGATCCTATGGATATACGCAAGAAGGGAATAGCGATGTCCTTCGTGCCGGAGGACAGGCTGGGCATGGGCCTGGTGGGTTCAATGGGCATGACCGGCAACATGATGCTGCGCTCCTGGCGCAAGGGCAAAAGCCCCTTTGTTAACCGCAGGGATCCCGAGGCGCTGGCAAAGCGCATCTGGGACGAGCTCGAGGTAGTTACCCCCAGCACTTCCTTCCCGGTGCGCCGCATGTCCGGCGGCAACGTGCAGAAGGTGCTGGTAGGCCGCGAGATAGCCCAGTCGCCTTCAGTGCTGATGACGGCATACGCAGTCCGCGGACTCGATATTAATACTTCCTACACTATTTACAACCTGCTCACAGAGCAGAAGATGAAGGGCGTAGCCGTAGTATATGTGGGCGAGGACCTGGATGTGCTGCTGGAGCTGTGCGACAGAATAGTAGTCCTCTGCGGCGGTCAGGTATCCGGCGTCGTAGATGCCCGCAAGACTGACAAGCGTCAGGTAGGCGTGCTTATGACTCGAGTGGAAGGAGGAAAGGCAAAGAATGAATAAGCAGTCTCTATTCCATATCGCAAAGCGCGGCACGCTTCCATGGTACATCTCGGCGGCTATACGCGGCTGTGCAATACTGCTTGCGCTGATAGTCTGCGCACTGGTTACAATGTTCATGACGGGCGAGAACCCGATAAGCATTTACGGCACCATATTCCACGGTGCATTCGGCACGGTGCGTAAGACCTGGGTTACCTTCCAGAATCTCGCGGTGCTGCTCGGCATATCCCTTGCTGTCACCCCCGCATTCAAGATGCGCTTCTGGAACATAGGCGCCGAGGGTCAGGTGCTCATAGGCTGCCTCGCCACCGCCGCCTGCATGATCTGCCTCGGCGATAAGCTGCCCAACGGCCTTCTCATCCTCATAATGATAGTCGCGGCCATAGCCGCCGGCGCATTGTGGGGCTTCCTGCCCGCCTTCTTCAAGGCGCGCTGGAATACCAACGAAACGCTGTTCACGCTGATGATGAACTACATAGCAACACAGCTTGCGGCGTATTACATCATCGTCTGGGAAGTCCCCAAGGGAGCAGGTAAGATAGGCATAATCAACCAGAATACCAATGCTGGCTGGCTGCCTCAGATAGCGGGTAAGCAGTACCTGCTCACAATTCTTGTTGTGGCAGTGTTGACTGTGCTTACATATATATACCTTAAGTACAGCAAACACGGCTATGAAATCGCCGTAGTGGGCGAGAGCCAGCGCACCGCAAGCTATGCGGGCATAAAGGTAGAGCGAGTGATCATTCGCACCATGGTGCTTTCCGGCGCTATGTGCGGCCTTATGGGTCTGCTGCTCACGGCAGGTACTGACCACACCCTGACTACTACCATAGTAGGCGGGCGCGGATTTACCGCGGTCATGGTATCCTGGATGGCAAAGTTCAACCCAATAATGATGATATTCACCAGTCTCCTGCTGGTAGTTCTGAGCCGCGGCGCAAGCGAAATCTCCAGCGTATTTGGCCTGAACCACTCCTTTGCCGATATACTGACGGGCATAATACTGTTCTTCATCATCGGCAGCGAGTTCTTCATCAACTATAAAGTAAGCCTGCGTAAGGCCGGAAAGAAGGAGGCATAAGCAATGTTCGATTTTGCATCTTTCCTCCCACGTGCAGTCATGCAGGGCATCCCCCTGCTGTACGGCAGCACCGGCGAGATATTGACGGAAAAATCCGGCAACCTGAATCTGGGTATCCCTGGCGTCATGTACGTTGGCGGCATATGCGGCGTTATAGGAGCATTCTTCTATGAGCAGTCAGTAGCGAGTGCCGCGGAGATGAGCGCGGTGCTGGCAATAGGTATACCCATGCTTGCTTCACTGCTGGGTTCACTGATAATGGGCCTCATCTACTGCCTGCTTACTGTCACATTGCGGGCTAACCAGAATGTGACCGGTCTTGCGCTGACCACCTTCGGCGTAGGAATAGGCAACTTCTTCGGCGGCTCACTTATAAAGCTGACCGGCAGCGAGGTGCCCTCCATAGCTCTTTCCGCTACCAGCGCCTACTTCAGCAAGTCTCTGCCAATAGCTGAGACTACGGGCTGGTTCGGTCAGGTATTCCTGTCCTACGGCTTCCTTGCGTATCTGGCGATAATCATTGCGTTGCTGAGCTCTTACTTCCTCAAGCATACCCGCACGGGCCTGCACCTGAGGGCAGTGGGCGAGAGCGCAGCCACCGCCGATGCGGCCGGCATAAACGTAACCAAGTACAAGTACATGGCTACCTGTATAGGCAGCATGATAGCGGGCCTCGGCGGACTGTACTATGTAATGGACTATGCCTGCGGCGTATGGTCAAACAATGCCTTCGGCGACCGCGGCTGGCTCGCCATAGCGCTGGTTATATTCACCATATGGCGTCCTAATGTAAGCGTGCTGGCTTCCATACTCTTCGGCGGATTCTACATACTGTACCTCTACATTCCAACCGGTACAGAGCTCTCCATAAAGGAGCTGTATAAGATGCTGCCTTATGTAGTAACTCTGGTAGTACTGATAGTTGTTTCCCTGCGCAAGAAGCGCGAGGATCAGCCCCCCGCAAGCCTTGGCCTTGCATACTTCCGAGAAGAAAGATAAACAAAAAGCAGGAGCTTTCGGGCTTCTGCTTTTTTAGTTAAAAGTAACTTATTACACCTTCCGAGCCGGTCTGCAATATGATATAGTTAGTTCATAACAACAGGGAGAATCAGGGACATGAACGCATTTACAATAGTCATAGTATTGATGGCGGCGTTGGCACTGCTGGCGCTGATATTCAGCTTTATAGCGGTGCGCGGCAAAAACGGGCCATGGGGTCTTTTCTCGGCATTGTTTTCGCTGGGGGCGGGAGTGCTGTTCGCCATATGGCTTGGTAAGACCAACTCCAGCCTTCTTGGCAATTTCACTCAGGAGGAAGGAATACTGGGCACAGTGGCTGATTTTGCCTTCACAGCCGTGATGACAGGTCTTGCGCATTTTGCGCTTTGCAGCGTTATAGGCGGCTTTATAAGGCCGTTGATGAGGGACGGCAAGCCAAATAATCCGGTGTGGCGGATGCTGCTGTATGTGCTGTGTACGGTGCTTGGCATAGCGCTGGTAGGGTATTTCCTGTACATAAGCGCAACTCATCTGGTGCGAGGCGGCGGCTCCGCAGGAGATGTGGTAATGATAGCCACAGGTATCGCATATCTTCTTAGCGGAATCATAGGTATTGGCCAGTGGAAGGGCAGGAATAGACGCATTGCCAGGGCAAAAGAAAGGGAAGCGGGGAAGCCAGCGGCATAACGAAAGCTATTGTTCATAATTAGTCCATTTACTTTTTACTGGAATATGATATAATAAGCGCCGTTCGCCTGAGAAGGAACAAAACATACAGAAAGGGAGGATACATATGCAGGCATTTTTCACATGGTTTGACGCGTTTCTGAGCAGCGGCAGCTTCTGGGTATATATTGTAATTTTCTTTGGTAAGGTGCTGGAGGTGTCGCTGTGCACCCTCCGGATAGTGCTCATAAACCGCGGCGAAAGGGTAAAGGGAAGCCTGATCGCCATAATCGAGATAACACTCTGGCTTATAATTGCCAGCAGCGTGTTGGACGGATGGAAGAATGACATAGGCAAGGCCATCTCATATGCCCTTGCGTATGCCGGCGGCAACTACATAGGATCATGGCTGGATGAGCTGCTGGCCTTCGGCCTTTCGTCGCTGCAAATAGTCGTACCTACACTTGAGGAAACAAAGAAGCTGGCCAACTATCTGCAAAGTCAGGGCTACGGCGTCACCTCCATAGATGTAAAGGGCAAGGACGCCAACAGCCACTATATGCTGATCATGATGATAAAGCGCAAGCTGCTCAAGTCCGTGATGGAGGAGATACAGCAGACCTGCCCCGCCGCCATGATAACTGTAAGCGACGTAAAAACCGTCCGCGGCGGCTATATGCGTAACGCAAAGCAGAGAAATTCGGCAAGAAAATAAAGCAATAGAGCGGCTTAGGCCGTTTTATTGATGCTGTGGAAAGAGCTCCCGGGGCCCCGGGGGCTTTATTGTATGCGGAGCATGGAACCCACCCTGTTGTCATATCGGAAAATCGCGTTATATGCAATTCATATCGGAATTTTGAATTTTACTGCAATGGCATTTGTTGATAGAATGAAATTTGGCAATTATGCAGTAATCAGGAGAAAAATTATGCGTTATATAGGATTCGATGTGGGTTCTACCTGCACTAAGGCAGTGGTTCTGGATGAACAGGGCAGCCTGGTCTTCAGTAAAGTCGTTCCTACGGGTTGGAACTGCATTGAAACGACCGAGGGCCTGCTCAGCGATATGGAGGCGCAGGGTATCCATAAAAAAGACGCTCGTATAGTCGCCACAGGCTATGGACGGGTGTCCATACCTTTTGCCCATAAGACTGTTACAGAGATCTCGTGCCATGGAAGAGGCGCGGCCTGGCTGTTCAAAAGCGACGCCTTTACCGTTATAGATATAGGCGGACAGGATACCAAGATAATCGAGGTAAAGGACGGCCGAGTCCAGAACTTTATCATGAACGACAAATGCTCCGCAGGAACCGGCCGCTTTTTGGACATCATGGCGGGAACGCTGGGAGTAAGGCTGGATGAGCTTTGCGAGCTGGCCCGTCAGAGTGAAAACCATGTAAGCATATCCTCAATGTGCACCGTATTTGCGGAATCCGAGGTGGTAAGCCTCATCGGCCGCGGCACGAACAAAGAGGATATCGCATACGGCATAGTGGAGTCCATCGCAAGCAAGGTGTGGGGGCAGCTGGGAAGGCTCAGTGTCAACGGCGGCGATTTCTATCTTTCGGGCGGCCTGTGCGAATTGCCGTTTATACTGGAGATGCTTTCTGAAAAGATAGGAACGTCAGTTAAAAGCGCTCCTCTTGCCCGCTACGCCGGGGCGATAGGCGCCGCTCTTTATGCTCAGAATATGAAATAAACCGGAGGATGGAATATGGAGGAATTAAAACTGCCAGAACGCTTTGAGGAATACTCAGAAGGACGGAAAGCCGGCTTCCTTAAGATGAAGGCGGCAAAGGAAAGCGGACGTAAGGTAGCAGGCTACTTCTGCACCTACACCCCGCTGGAGGTGCTGGATGCTGCGGGCCTGCTTTCGGTGAGCCTTTGCGGCATGAGCAACGAAACTATCCCGGCAGCGGAGACGGTTCTTCCCAAAAACTTATGCCCCCTTATCAAATCCAGCTATGGTTTTGCCATTACGGACAAGTGCCCGTATACCTATTGGTCAGACCTGATCGTTGGCGAAACCACATGCGACGGGAAAAAGAAAATGTACGACCTGCTCGGACAGCGCAAGAGAATGTACGTGCTTCAGATACCCCAGGGGATAGACCGCACATATTCCCGCCAGCTTTGGATCAGTGAGGTTCGTCGCTTTATCAATTTTATAAGCAGGGAAGCCGGCGTTGAAATAACCAACGAGATGCTGCGCAAAGCCGCTGACAGGCGAAATGAGCTGCGCCGCGCCCGATCGGAGCTTATGGAGCTTCAGCGCCTTTCCCCTGTGCCGGTATCCGGACAGAAGCTTTATAAATTCTTGGAAGGGCTTAATTTTAATTTTGACCTTGAGGATGCCATAGCTTCCACCCGCGCCCTCACCGCCGAAATACGCAAGGCATACGAGGATGCGGGCGATAAGAAAAAGGACGAAAGACGGATACTCATTACCGGCTGCCCCATAGGGGGAGTGCTGGAAAAGGTGGTTGGCGCCGTGGAACGCAGCGGCGGCGCCGTCGTCTGCTATGAAAACTGCAGCGGCATTAAGGCCGCCCGCTGTTTAGTGGATACGGAACGGGAGGATATGGCGGAGGCCATTGCCGACGCTTATCTTAATATCGGCTGCTCCGTAATGTCGCCTAACACCAGACGCATGGAAAACCTGCCTGAGTTGATCCGGGAATTCGGCGCGGAGGGCGTAATTGACGTGACCCTTCAGACCTGCACCACTTACATGATAGAAACACGGGCCATCCGCAAGCTGTGCGAAGGACTGAACATACCCTACATGTCGCTGGAGACTGACTATTCTCAGGAGGATGCGGGGCAAATCGACACGCGCATATCGGCGTTCATTGAGACGCTATGCTGAAAACCAAAGTAAGCTGTACGGTAGTATCATTTTCCAACATGACCTCTGCCCTTGCTATGGAGGAGGCGTGCCGGAAGTACGATATGCCGGGAAGTATTATACCGGTGCCGAATCAGATCACCGCAAGCTGCGGCTTTGCCTGGCGCGCTTCAGCGGAAGACCGGGAGAAGATAGAAGATTTTCTCAAAGAAAAGGGCCTGACTTTCGACCGGGTATACACACTTGAATTATAACGGTACTTTTTTGAAAGGATCGCAACTTTTATGGAAAGCTTAAAAGATCGTACCCAGGAATTACAGGATATTATGGACGAATTCGCCGGCGCCAAGAAAAACGCCAGCATTTTCGTCAAGGAGGCCGCCGAAAAGGGGGATATAGTTATAGGCTCCTTCTGCCAATATGCCCCTATGGAGATAATCAACGCGGGGGGAATGTATAATGTGCTGCTCTGCGGCTTCAACTATGATCCGCCGATCCCCCTTGCGGAGACCGAGCTGCCGGCAAATCTTTGCCCCCTTATCAAATCCAGCTATGGCAACATACTCGGCAAGACCTGCCCCTTCGCCTTCTATTCCGATCTTATAGTGGGCGAGACTACCTGCGACGGCAAGAAAAAGATGTATGAGATGCTCTCGGAGCTAAAGCAGATGCACGTTATTCACCTGCCCAATATCCCCGACCGAGAACGTTCGCTGGAAAGCTGGAGGGGAGAGCTTATACGCTTTAAGGAGGCGCTGGAGGAGCGCTTCGGCGTGAAGATAACCGACGAAAAGCTTCGGGAATCCATCCACATACTCAACCAGGAGCGCAGCCAGATGGCACAGCTTTATGAGCTGGGCAAGCTGGATCCCCCCGCCGCCACCGGATTGCAGATGCGCAGCGTTCTTACGGCTGAATACTTTATGCTTGATAAGAAAAACAAGCTGGAAAAGACCGAGCGTATGCTCAAACTGATGAGGGAGCAATGGGAAGCTGGCAAGGGCCCCTACAGGCCGGATCAGCATCCACTGCGCATATTGGTTTCCGGCGCGGGCATAGACGGCGTTGTGGATAAGACCCTTGGCGTTATTGAAGAGCTGGGGGCGGCTATCGTGTGCTACGAGGGCTGCTGCGGCATAATGAATATGCGCCGGCCCGTTGATGAAAGCCCCGAGGCCGATCCCATGACGGCCATCGCGGATAAGTACCTTGAGGTTCCCTGCGCGGTAATGTCGCCCAATACCCGCCGTTTCGAGCAGCTGCGCAGCACCCTTGCGGAATGGAAGGTAGACGGCGTTATCAGCATCACCGTTCATGCCTGCACCCCCTTTGATGTGGAGAGCAAAACGATAGGAGACATCTGTGCCGAGGAGGGTGTGCCCTTCCTGCATGTACGCACCGACTACTCTCCCGGCGACGAAGGTCAGCTTCGCACCCGCATAGAGGCTTTTTTAGAGATGCTGGAGAACAACAGATAGCCCGGCGGAATAACAAAAAAGCGGCGTTAAGCCGCTTCAGTCTGTCAAAAAACCCCAGGGTTGATAAGGGGCCGCAGCCCCTTATGTTTAATCCGGCTCTGACGACATGTGCGTCAGAACGGATGAAAACCCAGAGGTTTTCGTACTTTGCGGATTTTGCCGCCCGGAGGCCCGCCGCAGCGGGTCAGTTCCGGCCCGTTTCCCGGGGCGGAACCTCATGTTTTTTGCGAGAGGCAAAACCCGTAAAACTCAAAAAAGTGGCATTCAGCCACTTTTTTGACACTCTGAAGCGGCGTTAAGCCGCTTTTTTATGGTACCCGATAGGGGAGTCGAACCCCTGTTCCCGCCGTGAGAGGGCGGTGTCCTAGGCCACTAGACGAATCGAGCAAGCACAATTAATTATACATATTTCTGGCATAATGTCAACACTTATTTTAAATGATATATTATTTACGCGAATTAAGAGGCTGCTTTGCTCATTTTAAGAGATGTTTAATGATTTTTTCACATCACGGGGTATACTTTTTTTCGTTTGGGAAGTATTATATCTATTACCGATATAATTCGGAACGCGTTATCATTAAGGGAAAGGCAAAGTGCAATATGGAGACATCGGGAATAGCGCACAAAAAAGGCGTTATGGACACAATAAAAAGTTGGGTAGCCCACAACAGGCAGGTATGGCTTACGCTGTATGTGCCTGCCTATCTGATAGTATTCTGTCTGCTTCAAGCGAGGCAGGTGCCGGTGAGGACAGTACATTTCGCCTTTGATTACCGGATACCCTTCTGCGAGTACTTCATAATACCCTACTGTGCATGGTATTTCCTGCTGATAGGCGTAGGCCTGTATACTCTGCTCAAGGATAAAACGAGCTTTATAAAGTATATGCTGTTCATGATGATAGGCTATACCGCCTGTATGCTCGTGTATTGGGTATACCCGATAGCTCAGGATCTCAGGCCCGCGGCGTTTCCGAGGGATAATTTCTGCTCCAGGCTTGTGGGACTCATATACTCCATGGATCCGCCGTTTAATATACTGCCCAGTATGCATGTTGTGGGCAGCTTTATGTGCGCCGCGGCAGTAGCTAACTGCCCAACCGTGAAAAAAACCGGCTCCAAGGTGATAGTATCCCTGCTTGCCGTGGTGATATCCATATCCACCGTTTTCGTAAAGCAGCATTCCGTGCTTGACACGGTGGCGGCGTTCGCCCTCAGCATTATAATATTCTTCATACTCTACGCACCGTGGGGAAAGGCAAAGCGGGAGCGAATATCCCCTCCCGCCCAGCGCAACTGGCTCATAGGAGGCATTGCGGGCTTTGCCGTCAGCGTGCTGTGCATAAAGTTCACCCTTGAAAACCTGCCCTTATAGCCTGTATAATACGAACGTCAGAATAACGAAAGGGTCTGTGTGAAGATATGGTGAAATTCAGCCTGTATCAGCTCGTTTGGATGTTCTTTGTGTACGCCTTCATGGGCTGGTGCGCGGAGGTGGCGTTCGCCGGGCTGCGCCACGGCAGGTTCGTAAACAGGGGCTTTCTCAACGGCCCCATCTGCCCCATATACGGCTTTGGCCTTGTGGGGGTAATATACCTCCTCATAGACCTGAAGGACAACCTTTTCATACTGTTCTTAGGCTCCGTTATAGTTACCACGGTAATTGAATACATCACCGGCTGGGTGCTGGAGAAGCTGTTTCACGCCAAGTGGTGGGATTATACCAATAACCGCTTCAACATACACGGCTATGTCTGCCTCGAGTTTTCGCTGATTTGGGGCTTTGCCGCCACGTTCATAGTGCGCATAATACACCCCATGGTGATGAACCTGATAAACGGCATACCACATCAGCCGGGTACCGTGCTTGCGTGTATCATGGTTGGCCTGACCGCCGTCGATCTGGGCGCAACGGTAGCCGCCATATGCAACATGCAGAAGAAGCTGCGTCTCATAACCGCCGCCGCAAGGGAGATACACGAAATATCCGATATTATAGGCGAAAACGTATCCCATGCCGCCATCAATGTGCGCAGGCGTACCGATGAGGCCAAGGAGCTTTACGGCGACCTCATAGATATGAGCGCCATGCACCGCGCTCAGGAGAAGGAGCTCATAGAAAAGAACCGGGAAGAGGAGCGAAAGCTCTTTGAGAGCATACGGGAAACCGAAAGGAACCGCAGGGATGCCCGCGCCGCCGCAGCTCAGGCTGACAGGCGGGAAAAGGCCAGGGAATTCCGTGAGAACCTACGGAAAAAGAGCTTCACTTATCGCCGCATATCCAAGGCGTTCCCGGATCTCGGGCTGGATAATGACGAAATGGAAAAGAAAGAAAAGGAATAAACCCTATGTGCGGCGTAGTAGGGTAACATACGGACACTTCTGCCGGGAAGACTATTCCCGGCTTCTTTTATGTGGTATAATCCAAATATATATATGCCAAGCTGGAGAGTAGGAGATAAGACATGAATTACGCGCCGCTGATGCTGTATATCGTTATAACCTGCATAACTCCTGGACCCAATAACATAATGTGCATGTATCTCGGGGCGCACTGCGGCCTCAGGGGAGCTCGGAAGTTCATGACGGCCAGCATTGCGATGTTTTTCATAAAGATGCTGTTATGCGGCATACTGAATGTGGCGCTGGCCGATGTGCTGCCAGAAATAGTGCCGTACCTCAAGTGGCTGGGGGCGGCATATATGCTGTATTTAGCCATACACATACTTATGGACGGCTTCAGAAAAAAGCAGGATAATGTGGACGAGGCTGTACAGACGGGCGAATCAGGCTATAAGAGAGGCGTGCTGCTGCAGGTGCTCAATGTCAAGAGTTGGATGGGCGGCCTTAGCGTGTTTTCCATATACGTGGTTCCCTACACTACGGAATTCGTAACGATACTGCTGGTGGCCTGTATAAATTCGGCATGCATGATAGCCGCCAGCCTTATCTGGTGTTCCTTCGGCAGGGCGGTGCGGAAGGTTTATTCGGAGCATATAAAGGTATTCAGCGTCATAATGGCAGCGTTGCTGCTGTGGTGCGCGTATACGGCGCTTATCTGATTTAATATTATTTAGCGGAGGGCATGTGGAGTGAAAGAACTGCTTGTTGTGATCGACTACCAGAACGACTTTGTGAATGGAGCGCTGGGCTTTGAGGGCGCGGAAAAGCTGGACGGCCCTATAGTTGAAAAGATACGGGAATACCGCAGGAGGGGCGCCGACGTCATATTCACCAGGGACACCCATCGCGAAAACTACCTTGAAACTCAGGAGGGCCGCAGGCTTCCCGTGGTCCACTGCATAGAGGGAAGCCATGGGCATAAGATATTCGGGGAAACGGCAAAGCAGGTGCAAATCGGCGATATGATAATAGACAAGCCCTCCTTCGGCAGCATGGAGCTCGCCAAGGCCGCCATGGAAAATAACTATGAAAAGATAGAGCTGGTGGGCCTTGTGTCCAACATATGCGTGCTGACCAACGCGGCGTTGTTAAAGACCGCGCTGCCCGAGGCGGAGATAACTGTGGATGCGGCCTGTACCGCGAGCTTTGACCCCAAAGCCAACACAGAAGCGCTTGACTCCATGGAGAGCATACAGATAAACGTAATAAACAGAAAGGATGATTAAAATGTACGACGGAAGATGGAACCTTGACGCTTTGTATACCGGATTTGACAGCGACAAATTCAAAAGCGACATGGCGCGGCTCGACGAGGTGAACGCACTGCTCGGCGCGGAGGCGAAAAGGCTTGCGGGACGCAGCCCGAGGGAAAACCTCATGGCGACGGTGCCTCTGCTGGAGGAGCACAAGCTGCTTTCCTGCGCCCTTTCGGATTACTGCCTGTTCCGCCAGACCACGGATAGCTCAGACGGAGCGGCGGCCTCTGCAAACGGCAGGGTCAATATGCTTTCTGGCGCGGCGGCAAGGGCCATGTCCGAGATAACCCGCTACATAGCCTCGATCTCGATAGAGGAGCTTGATGAAGCGATGGCGGGCGAGCCCGGTCTGACCCAATACAGGAATTACTTCCGAAGGGAAAAGCAGAGGACACAGCATCTTCTCACCGGCGACGGCGAGGATGTTGCCGCGAAATACGACGTAAGCGGCGGCAAGACATGGGAAAAGCTGCAGGCTTACGAGACCTCCGGCGTCACCGAGGAGCTAAAGGGCAAGAGCCTGAGCCTGACTGAGCTGCGGAACCTTGCATACGACCCGGATGGCAGCGTACGAAAGGCCGCATACGAGGCGGAGCTCAAGTGCTATGATAAGATAAAGGGCCCCGTTGCGTTCGCTCTCAACAGCATAAAGCTGCAAAGCATAAGCGAATGTGAGCTGAGGGGCTTTGACAGCGTGCTGGATAAGTCCCTGTTCATGGCGGACATGAAGCGGGATACGCTGGACGCGCTTTGGGGAGCTGTCGAGGAGTACCTTCCGGTGTTCCACAGCTACTATAAGGCCAAGGGAGAGGCCCTGGGATATAAAAACGGCCTTCCGTGGCATGAGATATTCGCGCCTATGGGCAGCAGCAACCGCACCTTCAACATAGAGCAGGCCAGGGAATATATAGTAAACGTATTTTCAACCTTCGACGGGGAGCTTGCGGATACGGCAAGCCGCGCCTTTGCCGAGGACTGGATAGACGTATATCCCCGCAAGGGCAAGGTGGGCGGCGCATATTGCATGCCGGCCTTCGGCACGGGCGAGTTCAGGATACTGACCAACTTCGGCGGCCTGTTCGGGGACGTCGTTACCCTCGCGCACGAGCTGGGCCACGGCTTCCACGAGATGCAGATAAAGAACAACGGCGCGCTGAACAGGAATTACTCCATGCCGGTGGCGGAGACAGCCTCCAACTTCAACGAGAACCTGCTGGTGAGCTACGCCATAGACCACGCGGAGAGCGACGATGAGAAGTTGATGCTCATAGAGAACAGGCTCCAGAACGCGGCATTGGTAGTATGCGACATATACTCCCGCTTCCTCTTTGAAAAGGAGGTATGCGAGAGAAGGAGCGACAGCTTCATGCTGCCGGACGAGCTTTGCGATATAATGCTCGCATCGCAGAAGAGGGCATACGGCGACGGCCTGGACCAAAGCACCCTCAACCCGTATATGTGGGTTTGCAAGGTCCATTATTACAGCACCGACCTCGCCTTCTATAACTATCCCTACACGTTCGGCGGCCTGCTGGCGCGGGGCCTGTACGAAAAGTATCTTAAGGAGGGGGCGGACTTCCTGCCAAAGTATAAGGCGATGCTTCGGGAGACCCCCATGCTCTCCGTGGAGGACAGCGCAGGGATATGCGGCATAGACGTATCCGGCAGGGACTTCTGGCGCGGCAGCTTAGAGGCTCTCAAGAAGGACATAGAGATGTTTAAAAAGCTCGTAAAGCAAGGCTAAAATATAATCTTTTACGGAGATAAGGGGACTATGACGAATCAGGTATTGGAAGCGCTTAAAAACCGCCGCAGCATAAGAAAATACAAGACAGAACAGATAAAAGACGAGGAACTCAATGCGGTTCTTGAGGCGGGCACCTACGCGCCCACAGGCATGGGTACCCAGTCTCCCCTAATGGTAGTGGTGCAGGATAAGGGCACGATAGCGCGGCTCTCAAAGATGAACGCCGCGTTTACCGCCGATCCTGACGGAGATCCCTTTTACGGCGCGCCTACAGTAGTAATAGTGCTTGCGGACAGTACCAATCGCAACGGTTTTGCGGACGGCTGCCTCGTCATGGGCAACCTTATGAACGCCGCATACAGCATAGGCCTTGGCTCCTGCTGGATTAACCGCGCCCGGGAGATGTTTGATACCGCTGAGGGCCGGAAGATGCTCCGCGGCTGGGGCGTAGAGGATAAGTACGTAGGCGTTGGCAGCTGCATATTGGGCTATGCCGACTGCCCGCACCCGGAGGCCAAGCCACGCAAGGAGGGCTACGTCATAAGGACGTAATATAAAACAGCAGATTTACCAGCATACACAGCGCCCCGCCCATAAGCGCAGGCGTCAGGAGGGAAACCAGCGTCCATTTAAGGCTGCCGGTTTCCTTTTTTATCGTCATGAGCGTCGTGGAGCAGGGCCAGTGCATCATGGCGAATATCAGAAAGCACAGGGCCGTCTTTGCCGTCCAGCCGTTTTGCACGAGTATGGCTCTGAGTTCGCCAAGTCCCTGATAATCTATCAGCATGCCCTGGGCCGTGTAGGCCATGAGCATTATGGGTATCACTATTTCGTTTGCGGGGAAGCCCAGTAAAAACGCCATGAGTATCACTCCGTCCAGGCCAATAAGGCGGCCCAGCGGGTCGAGAAAGCCTGCGCAAAGGGAAAGAAGCGTGCCGCTGCCAATACTTATGTTTGCCATGAGCCATATGACGAGTCCCGCAGGGGCTGCCACCGCCGCCGCTCTGCCCAGCACGAATACTGTCCTGTCCAGTACGGAGCGGATTATCACCCGCCCTATCTGCGGCGGCCGGTATGGAGGCAGCTCCAGCGTGAAGGAGGAGGGTACCCCGCGAAGCAGCGTAGCCGACAGCAGCCGTGAGGCCAGCAGCGTCATAGCGACCGCAAAAACTATGAGGGCCGTCAGCAGCAGGGCGCTTACCAACGAGCCGCTGCCGCCTGCGAAAAACATGGATATGACGGCTATGAGGGCGGGAAAGCGGCCGTTACATGGCACCAGGCTGTTGGTTATTACGGCTATCAGCCGTTCCCGGGGAGAGTCTATTATGCGGCAGCCCGTGACGCCAACCGCGTTGCAGCCGAAGCCCATGCAGGTGGTGAGGGCCTGCTTTCCGCAGGCGTGGCAGCCCTTGAAGCAGCGGTCAAGGTTGAAGGCGACGCGGGGCAGATACCCCAGGTCCTCCAGAAGAGTGAAAAGCGGAAAGAATATGGCCATGGGCGGCAGCATTACGGAGATTACCCACGCCAATACCCTGTATACTCCGAGAAGCAGCGGCTCGTATATAAGCTTCGGTACAGATACGGATCTGCAAAATCCGATGAGCTTATCCTGAACTTTGAAAAGTACGTCCGAAAGCAGCTGTGAAGGATAGTTAGCCCCGGTTATGGTGATGAAAAACACCAGCGCAAGCAGCGCAAGCATTATCGGGAAGCCCAGCACGCGGCTGGTAAGTACTTTATCTATCTGTCTGTCGCGCCTGAGCGAATCCGGCCCAGAGAATACGGCTCCGCGGCATATCTCCTCAGCAAGCCTTGAGAGATATTCGGGACTGGTGCTCTCGGGTTTTGGCGGGTGCAGGCCTTCCTTCAGCGCCTTTTCCATTGCGGGCAGCAGCTGCAGCGGGCCTTCCTTGCTCCTGGCGGATATGCCTGTCACCGGCACGCCCAGCCGCTCGGAAATGAGGGGCAGGTTCAGGCTTATGCCCTTGCGCTCCGCCTCGTCCATGAGGTTGGTGCAGAGTATTACATTGTCAGTCTCCGCGATTATCTGCAGGGCCAGATTGAGGCTGCGCTCAATACAGGTGGCGTCGCAGACCACCACGATGAGGTCAGCCGCGCCCGAGCGTATGAAATCCCGCGCCGCCTCCTCCTCGGCCGAGCGGGCCATAAGGGAATAACAGCCTGGAAGATCCACTATTTTATACCTGCTGCCGTTGTAGTCAAAGCTGCCCTCGGCTGTGGATACGGTCTTGCCGGCCCAGTTGCCGGTGTGCTGCTTAAGGCCTGTGAGCCCGTTGAAAAGCGTGCTTTTGCCTACGTTTGGATTGCCTGCCAGGGCTACGGTAAACTCTGCCATGGCTATACCTCCCTTATGAGCACCGTGGCCGCGTCCTCACGGCGCAGGGCTATCACCGCGCCCTTTATGAGATATGCCGCGGGATCGCCCAAAGGGCTTTTCATAAGGCACTCTACCACTGTGTCCTGTACCATGCCTATATCCATAAGACGGCGGGCCATGCTTTCCTCTGCTACGATGCCGCATACCGCGGCGCACTTCCCAGGAGCTATATCCGAAAGTTTCTGCGTCATACGTCCTCCAGTCAGCCCACCCGAGAGGCGGGGTTTACATATGATTAAGTTATTCCGCAGCGGCCCAGTCAGTTACACAAAAAAAGCCCCGCTAAAATGCGAGGCATACAGGCAAACATATTATTCTATTGCAATGAGCTTTGAGCTGCGCACGCCGCGCAGGGACATGAGCTGGTCCATTATGCCGTCAGGAGCCATTGTCATGTTTGTCATATCCACGGAGATAACTACGTTGGCGTTGCCGTGTATGGGCAGGCTCTGGGTTATGGTCAGTATGTTTGCGCCAAGCTCGGAAAACTTGTTCAGCACCTCGCTCAATACGCCCTGCTGATGTGACAGCATGAAGGCGAATACCGCCTTTTTGCAGGCAGTCTCGTTGCTGGGGGCAAATATATAATCCTTGTATTTGTAATAGGTGCTGCGGGATATGCCCACCAGCTTCACCGCTTCGCTTACCTCCTTTACGCGGCCCTCCCGAAGCATGTCTCGGGCCTGAACTACCTTTTCGTAGTAATCCGGAAGTATGCGCCTATCCACTATGAGATAATTGCTCTGCATGGCGGAGTCCTCCTTAAAAATCAAGGGATATGAATTTCTTCATGAGAGTATGCCCCTTCTCTATGAAAAGGCCCGTCTTTTCCGCCTCGGCCTCACAGTAGGAAAGGGCGCGTGGGATGCACTCCCGACGGCTGTCGTACAGCACGAAGGGCACTGGATCCGAGCTGTGGGTGCGTATTTCTATTGGGGTGGGGTGATCCGGCAGCAGCATGACGGCGAAGTCCTCGCCCCGGGCCTTCAGGTTATCCATAAGATAACCCAGAATGTGCCTGTCTATGTTTTCGATGGCTTCCACCTTGCATTCTACGTCTCCCGCGTGGCCGCTTTCGTCCGGTGCTTCTACGTGAACGTATACGAGGTCGAGGCCACTATCGAGAAGTTCCAGCGCCTTTTTGCCCTTTGCGGCGAAGTCTGTGCGCTTTGCGCCTGTTGCGCCGGGCACGAAGGGCACATCCATGCCGGTGCATATGCCGAGCCCCTTGAGAAGGTCTACCGCGCAGATAACGCCGGCCTTTACGCCGTAAAGCTCCTGGAAGGGCACAAGCTCCGGCCTTGTGCCCTCGCCCCAGAACCAGCATGAATTGGCGGGGTTCTTGCCCTCGGCTATCCTCCTCCTGTTTATTGGGTGATCGCGCAGAAGCTCGCTGGAGCGCACCATAAAATCGGATAAAAGCTGGCCGTACCGGCCGGCCGGCATACAGTTTCTTATGGGCTTGCCGGTTATGTCATGAGGCGGAGTAAGGTCGGTGCCAAGCTCAGCGTTGTGTATCACCAGACAGTGGCGGTAGCTTATGCCGGCGTGCAGCTCAAGCTGCTCGGTATTCATGCGCTTCGCAAGGTATTCTACCAGCGCCCTGCCTTCTTCGTTGGATATTTCTCCCGCCGAATAATCTATCATGGTCCTGTCAAGATAATCCGGTTCATCAGACAGGGTGAGTATATTGCAGCGTATGGCTATATCCGTAGGCGCGAGTTCCACCCCCATGCTGACCGCTTCCAGAGGCGAGCGGCCACGATAGTAAACTTCGGGGTCGTAGCCCATTACCGCAAGATTTGCGGTATCGGACTGAGGGGGCATTCCCTTTGGCACCATGTGTGTCATGCCGCAGGCGCCGTGGGCTGCTACATAGTCCATATAGGGCTTATAGGCCGCCTGCAGGGGGGTTCTGTTTCCGAGGGAGGGTATTGGCCTGTCCGCCATGCCGTCTCCCAGCATTACTATGTATTTCATATGAAAGATGCCTTTCGGTAAAAAGTCTGTCTACTTTATAAGCCCTTTGGAGATGAAGGACTTCATATCGGCGGGCTCAATGCAGCCTGTAAAACGCTCGGCCATGTCCCTGAGGCCTGCGAGGCGTGAGGGAATAGTAAGGCCGGATATGTCGGCCAGCCTGTCTATAAGGTCGAACTCGCTGCCGGAGGTATCCTCGCCCAGAGCCTTCAAAACGCTGCGGGAGAACTTGAAGGGGCTGGCGGTGGAGGCTATGACGGCGGGCGTGAGGTCGCCGGTGCTGCGCTTATATGCCTCGTATACTGCTATGGCGACGGCGGTATGGGGGTCGGCCAGATAGCGCCTTTCCTCGAAGGTGCGCCTTATTGTTTCGGCTGCCCCTGCGTCGTCGGCAAAGCCGCAGGCGAATTCCGCCGATATTGCCCTATGCAGTCCCGGGCTGACTGTGTACTTTCCGTCCTTAGCCAACGCCGCCATATAGCCGCGCACCTCGGCGTCGTTCCTGCCGGAAAGCAGGTACAGGAGCCTCTCAAGGTTGGAGGATATAAGTATATCCATTGAGGGGGAGGTGGTAAGGTAAAATGGGCGGTTCTTATCGTATGTGCCGCTCTGTATAAAGTCAGTCAGCACGTTGTTTTTATTGGAAGCGCAGATGAAGCGCTTTACCGGCAGGCCGCAGAGCTTGGCTATGTAAGCCGCCAGTATGTTGCCGAAATTGCCGGTAGGTACGGCGATGTTTATCTCGTCTCCGAACTTTACGGCGCCGGCGTTTGCCATGTCGCAGTAGGCGGAGAAATAGTAAGCCACCTGAGGCACAAGCCGGCCCCAGTTTATGGAGTTGGCGGAGGAGAGACGGATTCCCATCTCTTTAAGCTCATCGGTGTAGGCCTTGTCGGTAAATATCGCCTTGACCCCGGACTGGGCATCGTCAAAATTGCCCTTTACGGCGGTGACGAGGACGTTTTTTCCCTGCTGTGTAGTCATTTGGAGACGCTGTATCTCGCTGGTGCCGCCGTATGGGTAAAATACGCATATGCCGGTGCCGTCGACGTCCGCAAAGCCCTCCAGGGCAGCCTTGCCGGTATCGCCGGAGGTGGCCACGAGTATGGCGATTTTATCGTTTATGCCCTGCTTTTTGGCCGAGGCCGTAAGAAGATAGGGCAGCAGCTGAAGGGCGAAATCCTTGAAGGCGGAGGTGGGGCCGTGGAACAGCTCAAGTATGCTTTCGCCGCCAATGTCAATTACAGGCGCCGGTATCTCGCCGAAGCGTGATTTGGAATATGCCGCTGCGGTATATGCTTTGAGCTCATCGTTTGTGAAGTCGGTAAGAAAGAGGCCGATTATATATGCCGCCCGCTCCGGGTAGGTCATGCTCCGCATTTTTGATATATCGTCCAGCGATACCTTTGGAAATTCTTCCGGCAAAAACAGTCCGCCATCCGGAGATATGCCGGCGAGTATGGCCTTTGAAGCGGAGATGCTGATGCTGTTGTCCCTGGTGCAGGTGTAATTCATTGTGCTACCTTTCCTTTTAAGGCTCTCAAAGAGGGAACCGGATTGTTAAATATTATAAACTGTATATAAAATAAATACAAGTGTTTTCAAAAGAACGACAAGAAACCGGTCTGTACGCGGTTGAAAGAAATCCTTCCAGCCTGTATAATAAATAAAATTAAAGTAAACGGACGGAAGCACTATGCACGATAAGATAAACGTATGTCTCCTGAACGACTCGTTTCCACCTGTGATAGACGGCGTGGCCAACGCAGTGGTGAATTACGGAGAGATAATATCCACAAAAAATCTGGGCAAGGCTACCGTGGTGACGCCGGAATACCCGGGCGCCGTGGACGGCTACCCCTTTGACGTGGTGCGCTACCCCAGCCTCAGCACAGAGCAGCTGGTGGGCTACAGGGCGGGCGTGCCCTTTGACGCAAAGATATTCGGGAAGCTGGAAAAGGCGGGCTTTAACATAATACATACCCACTGTCCCGTAGTGTCTACCCTTATGGCGCGTACCCTCAGGGAAAAGCTTGATATACCGGTGGTATTCACCTATCATACAAAGTTCGATGTAAACATATGCGATATGGTGCGCTCAAAGCTTATACAGGAAGCCGCCCTGCACAATCTCTGCGCCAACATACAGTCCTGCGATGAGGTATGGGTGGTCAGCAGGGGAGCAGGTGAGAACCTTCGGGGTATAGGCTACGAAGGGGAATACATCGTCATGGAAAACGGAGTGGACTTTCCGAAGGGACGCGTAACGCCGGACGAGGCTGTGGAGGTACGCAGGGAATATGGCATTGGCCAGGACGAGCGGGTTTTTATGTACGTTGGCCGCATGATGTGGTACAAGGGCATACGCATAACGCTTGACGGACTGAAGAAGGCAAAGGAAGAAGGCTTTGCCTTTAAGATGATATTCGTGGGCGACGGTGCGGACAGGTCGGAGATGGAGAAATACGCCAAAGAGCTAGGGCTCGAGAAGGAATGTATATTCCCCGGGGCAATTAGGGACAGGGAGCTTCTCAGGCGGTATTTCTGTGCGGCAGACATGTTCCTGTTCCCCTCCACATTCGATACAAACGGCATAGTCGTCAGGGAAGCTGCCGCATGTGGGCTGCCAAGCGTATTGGTAAAGGGCAGCTGCGCGGCGGAGGGCACGACGCATCTGCAAAATGCCTATCTCATAGAAGAAAACGCCGATTCAATGGCGGAGGCGGTAAAGTTTGCCTGCCGCGAGGAAGAGGCTGTAAAAAACATGGGCGATTCCGCAATGGACGAGCTGTATATCTCATGGGAAGAGAGCGTGCGGCGGGCCGTTGACCGCTACGGCGTCGTGATAGACAACTACAAAAAGGGGAACACCGAGCGCGACCGCATATGGACAGACCCCTTCTTTGCGATGATGGCGGAGGTGCAGACCCGCATGAACGCCGCCTATGAGCGCAGGGTAAGCCTTGAGCAGAGGAGCCGGGAAATATACGGCAAGGCGGAGGAGATGGGGCGCGAGGCCATGGAAAAGGGCCGGGAGATGTACGACAGGGCTTGGGAAAGGCTGGAGAGGTACCTGTAATTTATTATGATAAGGCTGCCGGAAAAGTTCATACAAAGAATGAGCCAAACGCTGAGCGGCGATCTGGAGGATTTCCTTGCGAGCTACGATAAGCCTCCCGTGCGGGGGGTTCGGGCAAATCTGCTCAAGACAAGCCCGGAGGAGCTGAAAAGCCTGCTTGCTTATAAAATTGAGCGTTCCAAAATACTGGAGGAGGGCTTTGTGCTCAATGAGTCCCCGGACGGCATGGGCAATGACCCTTACCACATAGCGGGGCTGTTCTATATTCAGGAACCTTCTGCCATGGCTCCCATCGCCGCGGCAGAGATAAACCCGGGCATGAGGGTGCTGGATCTATGCGCCGCGCCGGGCGGCAAGAGCGGCGGCATCGCAGCGCGTATGCACGGCGAAGGCCTGCTCGTGGCCAACGAGATAGTGTCAAGCAGGGCAAAGATACTGGGCTTTACGCTGGAACGGCTGGGGGTGACAAACGCCGCCGTCACCTGCGCCCATCCGGACGCGCTCTGCGAGGCACTGCCGGAGTATTTCGACAGGGTCATAGTGGACGCCCCGTGCAGCGGGGAGGGCATGTTCAGAAAGGACGAAGGGGCAATAGCCGAGTGGTCTGAGGAGCATGTAATATCCTGCGCCCAGCGGCAGCGGGCTATACTCAAAAGCGCGTATAAGGCTCTGCGCCCCGGCGGCAAGCTGATATATTCCACCTGCACCTTTTCAAGAGAGGAAAACGAGGATAATGTCGATTGGCTCGCCTCGGAGTTTCCGGATATGGAGATAGAGCTGACACAACGGCTGTACCCACATACCTGCCAGGGGGAGGGGCATTTTGTCGCACGGCTGAAAAAGGCTGGCGATGACCGTATGCCCCAGCCGGATATGAAGCTTATGCCCTGCAGGGAGAAGGACTATTTCGGATTTATAGAGCATACCTTTGACCAGCCGCCAAAGGGCAAGGCATATATGCTAAAGGATGGACGGGTGCTGCTGATCGACGGAGAGCTGCCGGCGGGATTGTCAGCGGTGAGGCTGCTCAGCGCCGGCGTGTACGCGGGAGATATGCTGAAGGGCAGGTTTGCTCCCGCCCACAGTCTCTTTATGGCAGCCCACGGCGGCAAGTATAGGAACACGATAGATCTTACAACGGACGACCCGCGGCTGGACGCCTTTCTCAGAGGCAATACCATAGGCATATCCGGAGGACTGAAGGGATATATGCCGCTCTGCGTAGGCGGCTTCCCGGTAGGCTTCGGCAAGGCGGTGGAGGGGACGCTTAAAAACCACATTCCCAAGGGGCTGCGCAGGGTATGATTTTAAGGTTTTATTAAATAGGACAAAATGCTATTGAACCTTGGCGAATATAGATATAAAGTGTAAGGTATGGAAAGAAAAGAATATATTGACGGAGGAACATATATGGAAAACATCAATGACAACGCGGCCCTCAACAACGACGTGGAAAAGTACCGCAATCTGGCGGCGCTGTCCTACGTGCTCATGCCTCTTGCGGCGATAATGCTCATACTGGATAAGGACTCCAACTATGTGCGCCATCATGTCAACCAGATGATATGCCTGCTGCTGTGGTTCATGGCGAGCTCTGTAGTGATGATAATACCCTTTTTGGGCTGGATAGCCGGCGTGGTAGGCATGGTAGCCGGCGTGGTATTTATGATAATGGCCATAGTGCGTACCTGCAAGCGGGAGTACTATGAGATACCCTGGATAGGCAAGGTAAGGTTCATACCCGAGGCGTAACGGCGTAATATAATTGCGGGGGCTTGACAAAGCCCCTGCTTTTTTATAAACTAAAGCTACCATCAGTTGACAAGAGCACACAAGCCCTAAAGGCTAGTTTTGGGACGCTCCTGCGTTCTCGTCGCTTGTATTACATCCAGTAGTACTGCGCTCCTCGGCCTTGGATCGCCCTCAAAACAAGCTCTTTAGGGTCTTCGAGTTTTAGAAGCCAAAGAGTATGGCAGAACAAGGAGGACGAGTGCAGAAATACTGGTTGTATTTCAAATGAGGACGACACAGTTATGCCGTGCTGTTTGGCTCCTAAAACCTTGTGTGTCCTTGTCAACTGATGGTAAATAATGGCAAAGATGAAGAGGAGTATGCGCTCATACCGCACAAGAGAGACGGCCCCGCCGGCTGAAAGGGCTGTTTGCAAGGAGAGGGCAGAAGGTCGCTTAGGAGCCCCGGGGGTGAAATAACAGTAGTTCCCGGCGGACGCGCCTCGTTACGGCGCAAAAGAGGAGCGCATTGCGCTCAATAAAGGTGGTACCGCGGGTCCGCTCGTCCTTTGGTTGCAAAGACGGGGCGGATTTTTTATTGCATATTATTTCTTAAAATACAGGAGGAAGAGACATGAGCAAAGAACTGCCCAAGACCTATGACCATTCCGACGTGGAAAGCAGGCTCTACGAAAAATGGGAAAAGAAGGGCTACTTCCATGCGGAAGCCAACCCCGAAAAGAAACCCTACTGCATAGTTATGCCGCCGCCAAACATAACCGGCAAGCTGCACATGGGCCACGCCTTGGATAATACCCTTCAGGATTCCATAATACGCTATAAGCGCATGAACGGCTACGAGACGCTCTGGCTTCCCGGCACGGATCACGCCTCCATAGCCACCGAGGTAAAGATAGTCACCGAGATGGCCAAGGAAGGCATAGACAAGCGCGACATAGGCCGCGAAGCATTCCTCAAGCGCGCATGGGAGTGGCGCCGCGAGTACGGCGGGACCATCGTAAAGCAGCTGCGTAAAATGGGCTCCTCCTGCGACTGGGAGCGTGAACGCTTCACCATGGACGAGGGCTGCAACAGGGCGGTCACCAAGGTGTTTGTAGACCTTTACAAAGAAGGCCTTATATATAGGGACGACAGGATAATCAACTGGTGCCCCGTATGCCAGACGGCGCTTTCAGACGCCGAGGTGGAGTACGAGGAGCAGGCCAGCCACCTCTGGCACGTCCGCTACGACGCGCCCGACAAGAGCTATTCCATAATCTGCGCCACCACCCGCCCAGAAACAATACCCGGCGATACCGCCATAGCCGTGAACCCCGAGGATGAGCGCTATGGGGATCTTATCGGAAAGACCGTCGTAGTCCCCATAGTGGGCCGCGAGATACCCATAGTTGCGGACGGATACGTGGAGAAGGAGTTTGGCTCCGGCGCAGTTAAGATCACTCCCTGCCACGACCCCAACGATTTCGAAGTAGGCGTGCGCCACAACCTGCCCCGCATAAAGGTATTCACTGACGACGGACACCTGAACGAGCTGGGAGCGCCTTATACCGGCATGACTACCATGGAGTGCCGCAAGGCTATCGTGGCCGATATGGAAAAGAGCGGCAACCTTGTGAAGATAGAGGACTACGCCCACAACGTAGGAGTCTGCTATCGCTGCCATAATACCGTCGAGCCCCTCACCAGCCTCCAGTGGTTCGTGAGCATGAAGCCCCTTGCCAAAGAAGCTATCCGCGTGGTGGAGGAGGGCGAGGTAAAGTTCGTGCCCGAGCGGTTCAACAAGACCTACTTCAACTGGATGTACAACATCAGGGATTGGTGTATTTCCCGCCAGCTCTGGTGGGGCCACAGGATACCCGCCTATTACTGCGAGAATCCCGACTGCGGCCATATAGAAGTAACTCTGGATCCGCCCGAAAAGTGCCCCGTCTGCGGCGCAAAGGTCCATCAGGACGAGGACGTGCTGGATACCTGGTTCAGCTCCGGCATGTGGCCCTTCTCCACGCTGGGCTGGCCGGACAAGACCCCTGAGCTTGAATACTTCTATCCCACCAGCACTCTGGTTACCGGCTACGACATAATCTTCTTTTGGGTAGCCAGAATGATAGTGTTTGGAACTAAGGTCATGGGCAAGATACCCTTTGACACGGTTTATGTACACGGCATAGTCCGGGACGAGATGGGCCGCAAGATGTCCAAATCCCTTGGCAACGGCATAGATCCCCTTGAGATAATCAAGGACTATGGCGCGGATTCCCTGCGCTTCAGCCTGGTGACCGGCAACAGCGCGGGCAACGACATGCGCTTTTCCAACAAAAAGGTGGAGGCCGCCAGAAACTTCTGCAATAAGGTCTACAACGCCTCTCGCTTTGTTCAGATGAACATTGGCGATGAGAAGATAGGCGATATAGACATGGCAAAGCTGGATATCGCCGACAAGTGGATACTCCACAGGCTCAACGCCGTTGCAGGTGAAGTCACATCCAATATGGACAACTTCGAGCTCAACGTCGCCGCACAGAAGGTATATGATTTCATCTGGACCGAGTTCTGCGACTGGTACATAGAGATGGCAAAACCTCGCCTTTACGGCGATGACGAGAGCGCCAAGGCAAACGTGAAGGCCATACTTGTGCGGGTGCTGGGGGACTCCATGAAGCTGCTTCACCCCTTCATGCCGTTTATTACGGAGGAGCTGTATCAAAGCCTGCCAAACGCGGAGGAGACCATCATGCGCGCAAGCTGGCCCAAGTACACCAATGACTTCCAGTTTGCTGAGGAGGCAGAGGAGATGGAGGGCGTGATGGACGTCATACGCTCCATAAGGAACCTCCGGGCGGAGATGAACGTACCTCCCGCAAGGCGCACCGCCGTGTACATGGTAACCCCCGCCGAAAACGCCCCCGCCTTCGAGATGGCAAGAGCATATCTTATGAAGCTGGCCGGCGCGGAGACCGTGATCGTACAGCAGGATAAGAACGGCATACCCAAGGGAGCGGTAAACGCCGTATGCGCCATGGGCGAGGCCTTCATACCCCTGGATCAGCTTATCGACATAGATAAGGAAATAGAGAGGGTAAACAAGGAGATAAATCGAATGAAGGGCGAGGTCGCCCGCGCAGAGGGCAAGCTGGGCAACCCGGGCTTCGTTGCCAAGGCTCCCGAGAAGGTCATCAACGAGGAAAAGAACAAGCTGGATGTGGCTAAGGATATGCTCGCCAAGCTGGAGCATCGCCTCGCGGAGCTGCAAAAGTAATACATAGCTAAGGTCAGGGACGTTCATCATGTGGACGCCCTTGACTTATAATATGAAATGAGTATATAATTACAAGCCATTTGCGGTTTTTACCGAGAGAGGGGTACAAAAGCTGATGAGCGTATTGGAGATACTCATTCTGGCCGTCGGCCTGTCAATGGACGCTTTTGCCGTGTCGATATGCAAGGGCCTTGCCGTGAAGGATATAAGCTTCAAAAAGGCCGCCATTGTCGGACTCTGGTTCGGCGGCTTTCAGGCGCTTATGCCAATGGTAGGATACTTCCTGGGCTCCCGTTTCAGCAATGCCATACAGTCGGTAGATCACTGGGTGGCGTTCATACTGCTCTCACTCATAGGAGCAAATATGATACGGGAGGCACTCTCAAGGGACGAGGACGCGGGCAGGGACAGCGGCTCGCTGTCCTTCAAGACCATGCTCATACTTGCGGTGGCCACCAGCATAGACGCTCTTGCAGCAGGCATAACCTTCGCCTTTCTCGATGTGGACATAGTCGGCGCGGTGAGCATTATAGGCTGCACCACCTGCATCGTATCCATGGCGGGGGTAAAGGCAGGCAGCGTTTTCGGGACGAAATACAAGTCAAAAGCCGAGATGACAGGAGGAGTGATGCTCATACTCCTGGGCCTCAAGATACTTCTGGAGCATACCGGCATACTTGCTGACCTTATGGCTTAACTGTTAACTTTTTCCCCAAACGCTCCCTCTTTGTTGACAGCCTTTTTTACGGGACTTATAATCAAATCATGTACAGGAAGGAAAATTCTTCATTATGGGCCGGAATAAAAAAAGGCCCTGTTTATAGGGCGGCCAAAAGGGCTTTGCCGGCAGTGCTGGCGGCAGGCTTTTTATGCTCCTTTGGCTGCGCAAAAAAGACAGAAGCGGATACCTTCGTGATGGTGGATATAGGATATCTGGACGACGAGCAGTACGGGGATGACACTACGTTCGTCGCCATAACCGGATATGCTACGCCACAGCCCGTCGTTACCCCAGTGCCTACTCCGGAACCTACGCCTGAACCCACAAAGCGGCCCCAAAAGCGGGAGGACAAGCAGAGCAGCGGCAATAAGGAGCAGAAGGAAAGCAAAAAGGACGACAAAAAGGACGACAAAAAGGACGACAAGAAGGCTGAAGCTACTCCGACGCCTAAGCCTGAGAAAAAAGTAAAGACGCCCTATGCGGGCAACTATACAAAACAGTCCCTTTCGTACGAGAGCAGTTCTAAGGCTATAAGCTTCGAGACGACTACGCTGGATGGCAGCAGCACCGGCAGCAGCCTGTTCAGCAAGAACCGCATAACTATGGTGAATATCTGGACCCGTACCTGACCGAGCTGTCTGCAAGAGATGGGTGATCTCTCAGAACTGGCAAAGGAATACAAGGGAAGCGGCTTCAGGATAATCGGCCTCTCGGCGGACGCGATGCCGGAGAATCCCGACATGGTGCTGAGCTCCAAGGAGATGTTTGAAAGCGCGGGAGGCAATTTTACCAACATTATTGCCAGCCAGAGCGTGATAAAAACCATGCTCCAGGGCGTAAATACGGTGCCCACGACGAAGTTTTACGATTCCGAGGGCAGGCTCATAACGGTGGTTCACGGCGCAAAGAGCAAACAGAAATGGATAGATATTATCGAGACGGTGATGAATGAAAAAGCGTAGTATTATATCATTGGCACTTTTAGCGGCAGGGCTGGCCTTTATCGTCATAGGTGCGGTAAGGGGCGAGGCCAATGCCGTTATGCAAAAGGCCATAATGATCTGCATGGAGTGTATCGGACTTGGATAAGAAAAAAAGCAAAAAGAAGAGCCACCCCTTTATTAGGGCGCGGATATACCTTCAGGCCTGCTGGACGCTGCTGACTAACAGCTATGCCTCGGGCTATATAAACGGCACCATATATCAGGGCGGCATAAAGAATATATGCGTTCCGGGCCTGAACTGCTATTCCTGCCCAGGCGCATGGGGTGCATGCCCTATGGGCTCGCTGCAAAACGCATTGGCGGGCAGGTCACATGGATTCCCATTTTACGTATTAGGCACGCTTATAACCATAGGTGCGCTGTTGGGCAGGATAGTGTGCGGCTGGCTATGTCCCTTCGGGCTGGTGCAGGACCTGCTCTTCAAGATACCGCCAAAGAAAAAGATACGACGGCTGCCCGGCGAGAAATACCTGCGCAAGACACGCTACGTCGTACTCGCGGTTATGTGCATACTGCTGCCCATGCTTGCCAAGGGCTCATACGGCGTGGGTATGCCATGGTTCTGCAAGTGGATATGTCCTTCCGGCACGCTGCTGGGAGGCATACCGCTGCTTGCTCTCAACGAGGAGCTGAGAAGCGTCATTGGCTGGCTGTTTACCTGGAAGCTTTTCATACTGGTTGTGATAATAACAGGCTCCATACTCATGTACCGCCCGTTCTGCCGCTATATTTGCCCCCTGGGCGCCATATATGGCCTGATGAACCCTGTATCGCTGGTAAGAATGCGGGTGAGCAAGAGCCGCTGTGTGGGGTGCGGCGCCTGCCAGAAGGCCTGCGGATTGGATATACCCGTATACAAGGAGCCTAACTCTACCGACTGCATACGCTGCGGCAAGTGCGTTACCGTATGTCCGCACAACGCTCTGAAGCTGGATGTAACACTGAAGGGCAAGCGCAGGCGCGGGACGAGACAGGAGGATGCGGACGCCTGATGAGGTACGATGCTGAGCTGATACGGCTGAAGGATAAGACATATGGCGTACTGCGCAATGCGGAGCCATGCGAAGGCGGCAAGGTGCTGGAGCTCATGCGGATCTGTGCGGGGGAGACTGAATACCTTATACACTACCCGGACGAGATAATACGGAGCGACGAAAGCGAAGCGGCCTTTATACAGATGACCAATGAGTCGGATGGCACGCTGATGCTGGTATGTGATATAGACGGTGAGCTTGTGGGCTTCTGCTCACTCAACTGTGCCGGGATGAAGAAGTCCAAGGTGCGGCACAGGGCAAGCGTGGGCATAAGCGTGATAAGCAAATACTGGGGTAAGGGCCTCGGCACTATAATGATGAACGCTTTGGAAAAGCAGGCTAAGACCATGGGCATCAGCCAGATGGAACTGGAATTTATAGAGGGCAACGACAGGGCGAAATGCCTTTACGAAAAGCTGGGTTATCGGGTGACGGGAGAGCTTCCCAACGCGATACACAGCCGGGAAGGCAGGCGCCTTGGCATGTTCACCATGATAAAGGAAATATGACATCTCAAAAGACCGGGTTATCCCGGTCTTTTTATGATTAGAGCTTGTAATTGACCCATTTGCAGTATTCCTCAAGCCCGTCTTTGCTGCCGTCCCAGTCGGTGCATACCTCGGCGTCGGGAAAGACCACCATTTCGTGCAGTATGGTGAGGGGGCCTATTTTGCATATGCTGTAGGGCAGTATCTTGTGGTAATATACCGTCATGCCGCTGTCCGACAGGAAGGATACGTCATCGAAGGAAGTACCCATGTTGTAGTAGTGATATTTGTAGTTCTCGCAGAGTGTCTTCAGGAAGGGGCTGTCCTGTATGTGCAGGTTCTCCGCCGTTACTTCGTTGAAGTTCTCCCGAAAGTGCAGTTCAAGATTGGGCTTGTGATCGTGCTGCTTTTCCCAGCGCCGTACTACGGAATCCACCCATGAAAATGGGGCGCGCCGGTCCTGTATGACGCAGTTTATGCGGACGGGAACCTTCAGATTGCCCAGAACGTCGTCAGTGGCGGGGGCATAGAGGAAGGCGGAGTCTTTTTCGTATGTACTGAGGTGGCGGGAGACGTTTATGCCTTTTACGCAGGGATATTCCACATCGAACATGTGGGTGATGTCTTTTGCGGATTCGGAGGGGAAAAGGGTGTTTACGTAGACGATCTTGTCTTTGAGTATATCCAGCATTTTGCCGAGATAATCAAGATTGTCACAGGGCTCGCCGCCGGTTATCATTATATCCTCGATGTCGGAATCCGCTATGCGGCGGAGCACCTCGAGGGTCTTATCCAATGATACGTTCAGCGTATCGTACATCTTGCGGGATTCGCAGAAGGGGCACTTCCTGCCGCAATTGTAGGGCACGTAAACGTGGGCGGTCTTCTTAGGCCGAACGGTATTTTTTATATTGTCGATGTTGTCAAGGCAATACATTGGCAGTCCTCCGAAGGAATATAAAAAACTATCAATAGGATTATATTTCAACATAGTAATTATAGCATGGGCAGGGGCATTTTCAAGAAAAGTTTATCCTTTAACAAATTCGCCATTTTTCTTTCGCATGACCGTTGAAATGGCGCGGGTAAATATGATATATTTAATAAAATAAACCTATTTTACCCCTGCGGGTTACTCCACTTAAATAATCCGTGAAGGGCTAAAAAAGGAGAGGATCCGCCGCGGCTGGCGGTGCGGCAGTGTGGAGACCTGTCGTAATGGGATAATTGCCTTTATCCCGAGGCCGTTCCTTGCGGAGGCAGAACGGTCGCAGCCGAAAAAAGAATATGGCAAAGGTAAGCCTCAGAAACATCAAAAAGGTCTATCCAAACAGTGCGCCCAAGAAAAGGGCCAAGGACCAGCCTGAAAAGAAACACAATCTTCAGATTACCGACGAGGGCGTCGTAGCGGTGCAGGAGTTCAACCTTGACATTGCAGACAAGGAATTTATTGTGCTGGTAGGCCCCTCCGGTTGCGGAAAGTCCACAACCCTGCGCATGATAGCGGGACTTGAAGACATTACCGCCGGCGAGCTGTACATAGGCGACAAGCTTATGAACGACGTAGCTCCCAAGGACAGGGATATCGCCATGGTATTCCAGAACTACGCCCTGTACCCTCATATGACGGTATATGAGAATATGGCTTTCTCCCTCAAGCTAAAGAAGACCCCCAAGGACGAGATAGACCGCAAGGTAAAGGAAGCGGCGGAGATACTGGATATAACCCAGTACCTCGACAGGAAGCCGAAGGCCCTTTCCGGCGGACAGCGACAGCGTGTGGCCATAGGGCGCGCAATAGTGCGCAACCCTGCCGTATTCCTGATGGATGAACCTCTTTCCAATCTGGACGCAAAGCTGCGCAATCAGATGCGTGCGGAGATAATAAAGCTACGCCAGAGGATAGATACTACCTTCGTCTACGTTACTCACGATCAGACCGAGGCTATGACCCTGGGCGACCGCATAGTCATAATGCGGGACGGATTCATTCAGCAGATAGGCACCCCTCAGGAGGTGTTCAACCACCCTGCAAACCTCTTCGTGGCGGGCTTCATAGGAACTCCGCAGATGAACTTCTTTGATGCAAAACTGGATAAGGACGCTGACGGATATTATGTAGAGCTGGACGGTGCAAGGGTTCACCTGCCCGAAGAAAAGCAGCAGGCGCTTAGGGCCAATAATGTTGAACCACAGGATATAACCCTCGGCATAAGGCCGGAGCACATAATGCTCTGCTCTGACGACGCGGCGGCGCACATCAGTGCAACCGTGGACGTATCCGAGATGATGGGCAGCTCCGTGCATCTCCATGTAAACGCCAATGGCAAAGATGTTGTGGTGATAATCCCCACAATAGACCTGGACGGCAGCGCACAGCAGATGTTCGGCTACGGAAGCAAGGTAAACTTTACATTCGGCGGCAACGTGCTGCATATGTTCAGCAAGGAAAACGAGAAGAATCTCATCTGAACCGTATAACGCTAAAATGCTTACTCCCCCGGATAACCGGGGGATTTTTTAACAGCCGGTTTTTTGACCCAAATTTGTAAATAAATTGTGCAAAAGTACACAATTACCCCGATATATGGTATATTTCTATATAATTCGATACGATTCGATCAATTTATATTTTATATAGGGGTAATGCATGATGAAAAGGTTGATGGCGATGCTAATGGCGACGGTGCTGCTGCTTTGCGCTGTGCCGCAGCAGGCCCACGCGGCGGCAGACTATAGCTGGATAAAGGTAAAGCTTTCCACCAACAATGCTACCGTACTCACCATGTATGCTTCCGGTAAGTATTTTATCAAGGAAAACGGTGCGGAGTTTACCGGAGGCACAGTAACGGTGCGCAGCAACGGCGACGGTACCATGACGCTTTACCATTCCGGCTCCCAGGGGGAGATATATACCGGCCAGTCGCTTTCAATAATGCGCGAGAGGGTATCTCGTGAGGCGGGTTATATTAAGCTCAACGGCAGATGCTACCTGGGCCATTTTAACTTAAAGGTGATGTCCTCCGGCTATATACGCGTGGTAAACGAGGTGCCGCTGGCTCACTACCTTTACGGTGTGGTAGGGTATGAAATGAGCAATACATTCCCTATAGAGGCCCTGAAGGCACAGGCGGTGGCGGCAAAGTGCTACGTGCTTTCCAACATGACCATATCGGGAGATTACTATATAGGCGACACCTCGGCGGAGCAGGTATACAAGGGATATAACGCCTCTTATACCAATGTGATAGAGGCGGTGGACAGTACGCTTGACGAAATACTTGCAGTAAACGGCAGAATGCTGTGTACCTACTACGCTGCCAGCAACGGAGGCGAGACTCTGCTGCCCAGCCAGGCGTGGCCCTCAAAGCGGCTGAGCGACGGCGGCTACGATATACGTCTCGATCCATACGATCTCGGCAACGCATACAGCAAGATGGAAACCATAAAGCTCCCGGTGAACATGGGCGGCGAGATAAGCCCGGCACTGATGAATATGCTGCTGGACAAGGCTTCGAGGGCGCTGGGCTACCAGGTTAGCCAGATAGACGGCATATATTCCGTATCCGTACATTCACCCAAGTACTCAGGCACCAGCCGCTGTATGTCAAAGTGCAGCATAGAGCTTGCGGCCAGCCAGAACGGAATGGAATCCGAAAGAGTGACTCTGGAGTTCTATACCAGCGAGTTCGAAAGCTATGGCGTGGTGTACGACAAGACATTGCGCGCATACTGGGGCGAAATGGACTCATCGGGGTATTATAAGATATACCACGTGCGCTTTGGCCACGGCGTAGGAATGAGCCAGCGGGGCGCGCAGGCAATGGGAAGCGCGGGCATGAGCTATAGGGAAATACTGAAATTCTATTATCCTGGTGCTTCCTTTGCGAGCATCAATGTATCTGCGCCGCAGGATCCTATCAATAAAAACAGCAGCGTGGAGTTTATCCCCTCCGGCAGCTGCGTCGAAGCGGTCACTACCGGCGGCGTGAAACTGCGTTCCGGAGCAGGCACAAAGTACAGCAGCATATGCACCGTTCCCGCGGGCAGCACCGTATACGTATACGGCAGCAACGATGGATGGGCTCAGGCAGTGTATGATGGCAAGAGCGGCTATATATCCGAAAAGTATCTGGAGTATAAGGGCGAAAGGCCGCAGGCTGAGGCAACCCCGGCGCCGTCCGGCAGTCCTGCTGCAGATGCTCCGGAGGGCGTACAGGCATACGGTACAGTGAACGGCTCCGGCGTGAATATGAGGACAGGCCCCGGCACCTCCTATGAGAGCATAGATAAGCTGGAAAGAGATACGCAGCTGTACATATACGATTCCGCGGGGGGCTGGTATCTGGTATCCACGCCAAGCGGCAAGAAGGGGTACGTCATATCCACATATGTGAGCATAACGGGCTACCCAGCGCAGAAGTCAGATGCCGATGAAGAGCAGGAGGTACCGAAGGCCGATGGCGCAAACGGCGGCGATAATGACAGTGAAGCGGCGGATATAATACTGGTTCCGGAATCTGTGGCCTCAGGCATAGTGACGGGGCAGGGGGTAAACTTCCGCAATGGCCCCGCGGTGTCCTATGCCAGCATAGACAAGCTGGATAAAAACACCAGGATAAGCATATATGGCAAGACCGGAGGCTGGTATTATGGCGAGGCAGGCGGCAAGCTTGGATATATCAGCGAAAGCTACGTAAAGGTTACAGACGGGGAGAAGCAGGAGAATATCAAATCTCAGGACGATGCCGCGACTGCCCCGAAGCAGGACGACGGCGGGGATACGGTAAAGGTAGGCCGGGTGACTTCCTCCGGAGTGAATATGCGCATAGGCCCCGGCACGTCGTATAATTCCTTAAAGAAGCTTGAAAAGAACACCGGAGTATACATACTCGGTCAGTCCGGAAACTGGTACAGCGTCCAGACAGGGCAGCTGAAGGGATATGTACACAAGGATTACATACAGCAGACGGGCACACAGAAGGTAAACGGCGGCTCGGATGCTGCCGGCAGGGGCGTTACCACTGGCAGCGTCAGGCTGCGCAAGGGCAGCAATACCGATTCAGCGATAATAGCTACTCTGAAAAAGGATACAGAGCTTATACTTTATGGCAAAAAGGATGGCTGGTACTCCGTAAAGACCTCTGACGGAACGGAGGGCTTTGTAAGCTCAAAGTATGTAAAGGTGACGGAAGCATATGCGGGGGGCGAGCAGCAGAATGCAGGCAGGGCGGAAAGCGACGACGCCATAGGCACTGGAAAAACCAATACCAAGGTGAATATGAGGCAGGGTCCTTCCTCCAGTACAAAGAAACTCGCGCGCCTGCCCAAGGGCACCGAGGTTACTATATACGCTAATGAAAATGGCTGGTGCCTTGTGGAATACAAGGGTACAAGGGGCTACATATACGCGAAGTACGTCACGGGCACTGTACACGATAAAGGCACGGCCGTAGGCACCGGGGAGAATGATAAGGATACGGCAGCGAATGTGGACAGCGGCTCCGGCGTGGTGCTGCCCAGAGGCGAGACCAATTCCAAAGTGAACTTCCGGAGCGGCCCCAATACGAAGAATACCAAGGTTTACGAAACCCTTAAAAAGGGCGCCGAGGTGGAGATAATAGGCCAGACGGGAAGCTGGTATTACGTCGTATACGGCGGGCAGGCGGGCTTTATCAGTTCCGATTATCTCAAGCCCACAAAGGCGGGTACTGTGGACATACAAAAGGTCAGCTCAGGAATAACTCCGCAGAAATGCGTAACGAATTCCGAAGTGAACATCAGGAGCGGCCCTTCCACCGGCAGCAAGAAGCTGGGCAAGCTGGATAAGGGAGAGAATGTGACGGTATACTATGTATCCGACGGATGGTGCTTTGCAAAGTACGGAAAGCAGTACGGCTTCCTGTACGACAAGTACGTGAGCCTGGCAAATCAATAAAAAAATAAGACAAAGAAAAAAAGGGCTTACTGCCGCGAGAAAAGCGTCAGAAAGCCCTTATTTCATCAAAAAAAGCGGGGAGAAGCCGTCAGAATCTGTGACCGCATATATCGAGAAGGTATTTGCGGAACATAACTATCTCGGGGGAGCTGGAGCGGTCGGCGGGGCAGATAAAGCTGAGATAAACCAGCCCGGGAGGGTTGAGAGGCACTGCCGCTACGCCATAATATGAAGCGAAGGAACGGGGCCCTATGGCTACCCCCTTGCCGCTGCGGATAAGGTTTATGACCGTATGTATACCGTCGGAACGGTATACGCGCCCGGGGGATATGCCGTGCTTTTTGAAGGTTTCCTTCAGCGTTCTGTCCTCGATGGAGCCTTCCAGGCCGGTTATCATGGCACTGCCCTGCAATTCCCGGGGGGAAATATACTCCATTGTGCTTCTTGGATCCATAGGAGACATGAGGACGCACTGGCTTTCGCCTATAAGATTACAGCAATCCAGAGGGGGGCAATCGTTCATAAGGCTATGGGGAGGCAGCCTGTCTAGCGCAAGATCTATGGAGCCGTCCTTAAGTCCCGCAAGGTAGTCAAAGCCCGCTTCGGTTATGAAGGTCACCTCCAGGTCGGGGAGATTATCAAAGAAAGACGCTATATCCTGAAAAAGACCGTTTGAATACACACGCGATCCCATGGCGATGCGAAGATGCTTTTTACACCTGCTGTTCTCAAAGCCTATGCTGCGCTGAAACTGCTGCCAGCTGTCTACTGCGGGCTGCGCCGCATCGCAGAACTGCCTGCCCCTTTCCGTAAGGTAAAACCCGTGGGATGCCCGGGAGAACAGCTCGTAACCCAGCTCCTTTTCAAGCCGGGATATCTGCTGTGAAAGGGCGGACTGGGAGAGGTAGAGCCTGCTTGCCGCCTTGGATACGTTGTGATATTTCGCAACTTCCAGGACATATATTAACTGAAGTATGTTCATTGAATACTGTCCCTCTTTATAATAAGGTTTGCTAATATCACTATTATAAGGTCGCGCTTTACACAGCGCAATAAGCTGAAATAAAATATAAGCAGGAAAATAGAAAAAAGTCAGTCAATTCAGCTATGGAACAACTCTTTTAGTATGACGGGAGGCGGATAAATTTGGAAAAGCATCTACTTTACGGAAATGAGGCAATAGCAAGAGGCGCGTATGAAGCCGGGGTGAGGGTATGCTCCGCATATCCGGGAACGCCCAGCACCGAGGTGTTTGAAAACCTGACCAAATATGGAGATGACCTGTATTGCGAATGGGCGCCAAACGAAAAGGTGGCGGTGGAGGTGGCATACGGCGCCAGCATCGCCGGAGTGCGCAGCCTCGCGGCCATGAAGCACGTCGGCGTGAACGTGGCGGCAGACCCCATCTTTACCGCGGCTTATAACGGAGTCAACGGAGGATTTGTAATAATATCCGCGGACGACCCGAGCATGCATTCATCGCAGAACGAGCAGGACAACAGGAACTACGCAAGGGCCGCCAAGATAGCTATGGTGGAGCCGTCGGATTCTCAGGAGTGCCTTGACTTCATGCATACCGCATACGAGATATCAGAGCGCTTCGATATGCCGGTGCTGTTCAGGACCACCACAAGGATAGCCCATTCAAAGAGTATCGTGACCTTCGGCGAAAGGGAGGAGCACAAGGCAAAGGAGTATGCGCGCAACGTGCGCAAGTTCGTATCCACCCCCGCCAACGCATACGCAAACAGGGCGAAGCTGGAAGAAAACATGAAGAAGCTTGAGGAGTACGCATGTGATTGCCCGCTTAATGTAGCAGAAATGAAGGGCGGCAAAATAGGCGTTGTGACCGCCTCCATAGCGTATCAGTACGCAAAGGACGCTTTCCCGGAGGATACGTCTTTTCTTAAGCTGGGGCTTACCAATCCCCTTCCCATCGAGCTGATACGAGGCTTTGCAAAGAAGGTCGATAAGCTCTACGTCATAGAGGAGCTCGACGGCTTTATGGAGGAGCAGATGAAGGCCGCCGGCATAGAGTGCGTGGGCAAGGAGCTCATAGGCGATATGTACGAGCTCAACCCGCAGATACTTAAAGAAAGGCTCTTCGGCGAGAAGGTCGCAAGCGCGGAGCTTGACGTGAAGCCTGTTCCGCGTCCGCCGGTGCTTTGCCCGGGATGCCCCCACCGTGGCTTCTTCTATACCATATCCCGCCACAAGAACGCGGTAGTGGCAGGGGACATAGGCTGCTATACGCTCGGAGCGGCGGCGCCCCTTTCCGCCTTAGACAGCTGCGTGTGCATGGGCGGCGGCTTTACGGTTGCCATGGGCATGGCGAAGGCCTTTGAGCGCAGCGGCGTAAAGGATAAAAAGGTATTCGGCATAATGGGGGACTCCACCTTCTTCCACAGCGGGATGACCGGCGCGGCGGAGATAATCTACAACAAGGGCGAGGTTATTCCCGTGGTTTTGGATAACTCCATAACAGGCATGACGGGGCATCAGGATAACCCGGGCAGCGGCTATACGCTGCAGGGGGATGTGGCGGAGAGGATAAGGATAGAGGACGTACTTGCTTCCATTGGCTATGAAAAGGTTATTATAGTGGATCCGCAGGATCTTAAGGCCATGGAAAAAGCGGTAGAGGAAGCCATGGCTTCCGAGGTGCCGGCGGCTATCATAACCCGCCGTCCCTGCGTGCTGATAAAGAGGATAAAGCACGATATAGGGTTGTGCGAGGTGGATGCGCAAAAGTGCATAGGCTGCAAAATGTGCCTAAAGGTCGGCTGCCCTGCCGTTATGGTAAATGAGGGCAAGGCGCGCATAGACGCCGGACAGTGCATCGGATGCACCGTCTGCGCTCAGGTATGCCCCAAGGGCGCCATTTCAAGAAGGGAGAGGTAATTTCCATGGAACAGAATAAAAGCGCGATACTTGTAGGCGTAGGCGGCCAGGGAACGATACTTACGGCGAAGGTTCTGGTAAATGGGCTTATGCGCGCCGGATATGACGTAAAGATGTCTGAGGTTCATGGAATGAGCCAGCGCGGTGGAAGCGTATCTACGCAGGTGCATTGGGGCAAGAAGGTATATTCCCCGGTGATAGGCAAGGGCGCGGCGGATATAGTCGTGGCCTTTGAAAAGATGGAGGCGGTACGCTATGCCGACTATCTCAAGCCGGACGGGATAGCCGTTATAAACGATTTTGAGATAGAATCCTCCACCACGGCGGCGGGTATGTGCGAATATCCCAAGGGCTGCATAGAAGCCATGAAGAGCAGATTTAACTGCTATACGCTGAACGCGGCAAGGATAGCGGAGGATATGGGCAATCCCAAGTGCATGAATATAGTGCTCTTCGGCAGCATGGTAAAGGTGCTGGGCATGGACGGCATAGACTGGGAAGCGGTGATAGCGGATACCGTGCCGGAAAAATTCAGGGATATGAACATCAGGGCCTACCGCGCCGGATACGGGGCCGTATAGCCTGATCGGAAGGGATGCTTATGAAGGTTCTGGTGATAAATCCGGGGGCAACGTCAACAAAAATATCCGCATTTGACGAAGACAAGGAAGTTATGCGCGTGAGTATAAGCCACAGCGCGCAGGAGCTTTCAAAATTCGCCCATATAGCTGAGCAGATGCCGTACCGCAAAAAACTGATACTGGAGGTATTGGAGAAAAACGGCATGAAGGTATCCGACTTTGACGCCATATGCGGAAGGGGCGGACTGCTTCGCCATATTCCGTCCGGTACATATGCCGTAAACGACAGAGTCATAAATGACATACTTCATCCCGGCTATGGCGAGCATGCGGCAAACCTGGGAGCGTATATCGCAGAGGAGCTTGCGAAGCCCGCAGGGATACCGGCATATTTTGTAGATCCGGTCTGTGTGGACGAGATGCAGGATGTTGCGCGTATATCCGGAATGAAGGGTATGGAGCGGCAGAGCTTTTTCCATGCACTCAATCACAAATCGGTGGCGCGCAGGGCGGCGCAGCAAATGGGGAGGTCATATGAGGAGCTGAACCTCATCGTTGCTCATCTGGGCGGCGGCGTATCGGTGGCAGCCCACGAAAAAGGAAGGGTAGTGGACGTATATAACGTCAAGGACGACGGCAGTATGGGGCTGGACAGGGGCGGCGCGCTGCCGGTGAACGCCGTAGTGGAGCTGTGCTATTCCGGCCGGGAAAAGGCGGAAGTGAAGCGCATGCTTGGCTCGGAGGCGGGGGTGTATTCCTACCTCGGAACAAAGGATTTCCGCGAAGTGGAAAAAAAGATGAATGACGGTGACAAGGAAGCAACGCTGATATTCCGTGCCCTTGCCTATCAGCTTGCCAAAGATATAGGTTCCATGGCAGCTGTACTGTGCTTCAGGGTGGACGCCATAGTATATACGGGAGGTATGGCGTACAGCGAGAGCCTGTGCAGAGAGATAACCTCATATGTTTCCAAAGTGGCGCCGGTTATCTGCCTGCCGGGTGAGGAGGAAATGAGAAGCCTGGCCGAGGGGGCGCTGAGGGTGCTCCACGGCGGGAAATGCCTTGAATATTGATGGGAGATGTAAAGATGATCACCATAGAAAGCCTTATAAGGACGGCGTCGGGCATGGCTTCCGGAGTAATAGCGGTAGCCGCGGCGCACGATGAGGAGGTACTGAATGCGGTTTGCGAGGCAAAACGAAAGAATATCGCAAATGCCATACTGGTGGGAAATGTAATACGGATAAAGAGCATACTCAGTGAACTGGGCGAAGAGGACAGGGGCTTTGAGCTTATTCCGGCTGACAGCGATGCGGATTGTGCCGCAAAGGCCGTCAGCGCAGTGCGCAGCGGCAGGGCAAATCTGCTTATGAAGGGAATACTGAATACTGCTGACCTTATGCGCGCCGTATTGGATAAGGAAAACGGCATACGCACCGAAAGGCTGATAAGCCATGTGATGCTTTATCAGCCTGCGGGATACAGGCTCATGGCAGTTACGGACGGGGGCATGAACCCCTTCCCCGACCTCGCAAAGAAGACCGAGATACTGGAAAACGCTGCCATCACGATGAAAAGCATAGGCTTTGGGAGGCTGTACGCGGCCTGCATATGCGGCGCCGAGACGGTAAACCCAAAGATACAGTCTATGGTGGATGCGCAGGAGCTTGCGGGAATGTCGGAGCGCTGGAGCAAGTATGATATGCAGGTTTACGGCCCGGTAGGGCTGGATCTTGCAGTAAGCCGGGAGGCCTGCGCGCATAAAAAATACAATGCCCCCGGGGCGGGTATGGCTGATATACTTCTGGTCCCCAATTATGAGGTGGGCAATGCGATGGGAAAGGCCATGTCGCTGTTTGGCGGCGCAAAGAGCGCGGGAATAATCGTTGGGGCAAAGGTACCCATAGTACTGGTATCCAGATCAGACAATGCGGAGACAAAGCTGGCGTCGATCGCCTTTGGAGCGGTTGCGGCGCGGGGTTAACCAAAAAGACGAGGTGGGGATAATATGATATCGGAAAAAATGTACGTCCTGGGATCAAAACAGTCCTGCATACGTGAAATATTTGAGTTCGGACTAAAACGCAAACAGCAGGTCGGCGAAGAAAACGTATTTGATTATTCGCTTGGGAATCCTTCTATACCCACACACAAGCAGGTGGATAATACCATAACCGGCCTTATACAGGAGGGGAACAGCCTTATGCTTCACGGCTATACGCCTGCCGGGGGAGATAAGCGGGCCAGAGAGGCCATAGCGGAGGATCTGAATGAGCGGTACGGCATGAATATAAGCTCAAATAACCTGCTGCTGACCTGCGGCGCGGCAGCGGCCGTTATAGCGTCCCTGAAGGCTATCGCCGTAAAGGACAGCGAGGTAATAGTGATCGCACCATACTTTCCTGAATACCCGATGTATGCAGAAAGCAGCGGAATGAAGCTCGTGACGGTGCCGGCGGATACCGAGGCGTTCCAGATACGGTTCGACGAGCTGGAAAAGCGCATAAATTCCCATACTCAGGCTGTGATAGTGAATTCCCCCAATAACCCCTCCGGCGCGGTATACGGCAGGGAGACGCTGTGCCGACTGGGCAGGCTGCTTGAGCAGAAAAGCGCGGAGTACGGGCATCCGATATATATAATAGCGGATGAGCCCTACCGCGAGCTGGTATACGACGGCGCCGAGGTCACGTTCATACCCAAGCTGTATGCAAATACCATAGTGTGCTATTCATATTCCAAGTCGATGTCTCTCCCGGGTGAGCGCATAGGGTATGCCTGCGTGACGGACGAGGCGGAGGACAGCCATGAGCTCCTGCTTGCCATATCCGGCGCGTCAAGGAGCATGGGCCATGTATGCGCCCCCTCCACCATGCAGCAGATGCTGGCGCGCTGCGTAAAGCTACGACCCGACGTAGAGGCGTATGACAGGAACAGGCGTACCCTTTACGACGCGTTGGCGGAATACGGCTACAAATGCGTTAAGCCCAAGGGCGCGTTTTACTTGTTTGTTGAAGCGCCCGGCGGGGACGCAAAAGAATTTGCCGCTCGGGCTATGAGGAAGGACCTTCTTGTGGTGCCGGGAAATGACTTCGGCTGCCCCGGCCATTTCCGCCTCAGCACCTGCGTTTCACATGATATGATAAAGCGCAGCCTGCCTATTTTCCGCGAGCTTGCCGAGGAAACGCAGGCATAGCGCAAAGAATCACCCCTTAGGAAGCATGATTGCGCCGCACATCCGCAAGGATCGCTGCGGCGCTTTTTTATTATCATTGCCCATTGACGCCGCAGGGCTGCCGCACGCCGACTGTGTGAAAAATATGACTCATAAAAATAGGTTTTTATGCATTGACAAAAAATTTAACCGCGATTATCATATAAAGCGGCAATTTGATTGATGAGAATTATTAATGCTAACGATTAGTAATCGTACTGGAAAGAAGGCACGCGAAATGAACGAGACAAAAAAGGTATCTGCCGTTGACTTTTTCTGCATAGGCTTTGGCGCCATAGTCGGCGTGGGCTGGGCTGTATCCATAAACAGCTGGATGGCAGGAAGCGGCGGCCCCCTGCCCGCGGCGCTGGGCTACATACTTGCCCTGGTTATGATGATACCGGTAGCGCTTTGCTATTGCGAGCTTTGTGCAATGCTGCCCGTAACAGGCGGCGGAATGGCATATGCCTTCCGCGCCTTTGGCGATAATACCGCCTTCATATCCGGCTGGACGGCTTTCGGTGCATTCATAACCATAATACCCTGGGAAGCCATATATGTAGTTGATATTCTCAGCATATTGTTCCCGGTGCTCAAGCATGGCGAGCCTTTATATACGCTTGCCGGGGCGGATATATACATAGGTCATATAATCGTTGGCACGGTGATTTCCGTAATACTGTACTGCATAAACCGCAAGGGCGTTTCCGCTTCCGCCATGCTCCAGAGGGTGCTGTGCTTTGTTCTTGTGGGAAGCGGCGTATTGGCTATGATATTTGCCATGGGCAAGTTCAGCTTTGCCAACTTAAGCCCGGTTTACGAAAACGTTGGCAAAGGATCACACAGCAGCTTTTTAGGCGGTATGCTGTCAATACTTGCCTCGGTACCATTCTTTATAGCGGGGTTTGAGACCATACCGCAGGGAATCGAAAGCGCCGGCGGCAACATAAAGTCAGTCGGCAAAACAGTTGTGCTGACAGTTGTAAGCTCCTGTCTGTTTTACGCGCTGCTGCTCTTTACCCTGGGAGGGGCGATGCCCTGGGAGAAGTTCATCAGGTTTGACAGTCCGGCGGCGGCATTGCTATTCCGTGATATTTACCCCGGTCCTCTGGGCCAATCCTTATATCTGCTGATACTTATAGGCTCCATATGCGGCCTGCTAACCACATGGAACGGCTTCATGATGGCCTCCTCGCAGATACTAATGGCGATGGCTCGTGTCAGCATCGTACCTGATGTACTTGCAAAGCAGCATCCGGTCTATAAGACTCCGGTAAACGCGTTAAAGGTTACGCTTATCGCCTCTCTTATGGGCCCCTTCCTCGGCAGTGGGCTTATAGGCGATCTTACCACCTTCTCGGCGGCGGGATACGTTGTCAGCTGGATGCTCACAGCTTTCTGTCTCATAAAGCTTCGCCGCAGCGAGCCCGGCCTTAAGCGCCCTTATACGATACCCGGAGGGGCAAAGACAGCCTGGTTTGCGGGACTCTGTATGGCTGTGCTTCTGGTTCTGCTGCTGATGCCCGGGCAGCCTGTATGGATAGGCAAGCTGGCAACGGTGTTGTTCCTCTGCTGGATGGCCATAGGCGGAGTGCTGTACGTGCTTGACAGTCGCCAGCGCGCACGTTATTCAAAGCTCAAAAGGGCGTCCATACTGTTTGCCGGCATGGCTGTAGCTGACGGTATGCCAATGCCTGAAACTATGGAAATATACGATGAGAGCTATAAAATACTCTCATTTATAGTCCCGGATGAATTCGTGGGCCAATCGCTTATGGATATTGGATGGGGTAAGAACAATGGCCTGTTTGTGCTCAAGATAGAGCGGGATACGGAGATAATGATGCTGCCCGCAGGCCGCACGGTGCTGCAAGCTGGCGACCACATATTTGCCATGGGAGCAGAACGCCATATAAAGAAATACTGCGCTAACCATGACATAGGAAAGCACACTGTAACTCCCTTGAAGGAGTTTATGGGTATGGGCAGGGGCGAGCGGCAGGTGCCGCTCCGCTGCGCCGAGATAAAGCTTAATGGTAGTGAACCCTATTGCAACGTATCCGTAAAGCATTCCGGCATACAGGATCAATACTCCTGCGTGCTCATAGGCCTGAGCCATGGCGGTGTGCAGCCCATAGTGCCTGACGGCGACAATGTCATGGAGACCGGCGACACTATATGGGTGCTGGGAACGGACAAGAATGTTGAGAAGCTGCTTGCGTCATAAAGCTCAGGCCCCATAGATGGCCTCGCAGCATTAGTATATTGAGAAAGCCCCCGGATTTCCGGGGGCTTTGAGGTTTTGGCATGTATAAGGCGGAAGAGCTTTGTCCGTGAAGACCGCAGACGCTGCTGCTTCGCTTTTTACAGATCCAGCTTATAATCCCCCGGCTTGATCAGGCCACGTCTGCGCATAAGCTCGGATACGGCCCAGGATACAAGCGCAGGAACCACTACGGCCACCAAGATAAGGCCAACAATATCCCAAGCGGTGGCGCCGTCACCGTTGACCCAGCCCACGATGACGCCAATCGGACCCACAAGGCCGCAGGTCCCCATGCCGGAGGCGATTGCAAAGCCGTTCTGCTCCAGGTGGAACACGCAGGTCGCAAGCGGCCCTCCAACCAGAGAAGCGGCGACCGCCGGAAGCCAGAGCACGGGCTTGCGCATAAGGTTCGGAACCTGAAGCATGGAGGTACCGAGACCCTGCGCCGCAAGGCCCTGAAAACGGTTCTCACGCCAGGAGGCCACGGCAAAGCCCACCATATGGGCGCAGCAGCCGGCCACACAGGCGCCGCCCGCAAGGCCGGTCAGCCCGAATGCAGCGCATATTGCCGCGGAGCTGATGGGAAGGGTAAGCACCGCGCCCATTACGGCGGAGACGAGAAGACCCATGACAAAGGGGCGCATCTCAGTCGCCCACATGATAAAGTTGCCTATAACCGTGCCTATCTTTCCGATTGGCGGGGCGATGAGCATGGCGGCAAGCACGCCCGTCAGGATGGTCACGGCGGGGGTAACGATCAAGTCCACCGGCGTGCGCTTGGAAACCAGCTTGCCAAAAAAGATGGATACAATGCTCACGAAGAAAACGGACAGGGGACCTCCGCTGCCGCCCAGCGCGTTTGCCGCATAGCCTACGGTCAGCAGCGAGTACAGCACAAATGCAGGCGCCTTCATGGCGTATCCGATGGCCGCAGCCATGGCCGCGCCCTGCACCGCCTTGGCAAAGCCGTTTGCATCCGCAAAAAGGCTGTATTCTTTGCCCCACAGCGTAAAGCGAAGGTCAAAGAGATAGGTGCCGACGGTACTGATAATGGTGCCGATCAAAAGCGAAGCGAACAGACCGTATGCCATGCCGCCCAGCCCGTCTATAAAGATGCGCTTTGCGGAAAACTCGATGTTCTGCGCCTTGAAATAGGCCCTCATTTTGCCCGTGGAAGTTTTTTCGGTGTTCATTGCTTTTTCATTCCCCCTCTATACTGCGTCAACGAACAGACACATTTGGCGTCTATTTTGATTATAAGGTCGCTTCCGCCTTTGTCAAGAAGGGCTTAGGGCTGCTTGGAGGGAATGATAAGACTACAATATCTCCGAACAGCGCCCCATTACTGCAACCCGGTAATAAAGATTACCAAAGCCGTGATCGCCAAAACTGTCCAGCCCATGTACCTTCCCGCTATTTCCCAGTCGGACGGCTCGGCGTCCTCTGTGTTTCGGATCTGGAACGATAGATTCCATCTGAACAGCTCGTCTGCAAATAATATGGATAGCGTGTTGAGAATACAAACAAAGACTGCACCGAACCATGCGGATGCATCGCCCTTGTGCGTCAGCTTGGGCTGGTTCAGCAGCTCATAAATCGTATAAGCAGACGGCGTCATTTTATCTACCTCATTGCCGTCCTGATCCACTTCGAGCCCATAGTCGGGCGCATAGGAGAATTCGAAACCATATAAGGTCCCATCCTCGTTGTAAAGCCAATAAGCATCGCCATAATCTACCAGCCCACCGCGGAACAGCACCTTATCGCCGTTGAAAACTTCAATGCCGACTATGCCGTCTTCGAATTTTTCATCCTCGGGGATCGCGGTAGGGTTCTCCTGTATCATGTAAGGGCCATAGGTTTTATCGCGGTACTGCAACACGACGGACTTGTTTTCAGACACTATGAATTGGGCCTGCCCTCCGTCGATCTTGCCTGAATACACCGTGTTCCCGCCTTCCTGCTTCGGGACGAGGATCGCGTCGTGGTACCTATATCCGACTCTTGCGAGGGTCTTAGGGTAAATCACCGCAAAAATCAGCGCCATAATGACCATTGCGATAATGACACCTTTTTGATAATTATTCAACCTTTTAATTCTTTGCATAAGCACACCTGCAACGTTAGGATCGTCAAGTTCAGGATCGTCCGGCCTGGCAGGCCGGGAGCTGTCAGTTCAGCTTTTCGCCGCAATTAGGGCAGTACTTCACATAAAGCGGGCCTAAGTTTTTCCTGCATTTGGGGCAGCGCCAAAATGCGGCAACAAGGATTCCATAGAGGCACATGACGGCGATCGCTATATAGCCAAAGACTGCATTGTATGTGAGCAACATTAGCGCCATAAGAGCCGAAAAGATACCGAGAAGTGATTTAGCGATTGCCTTTACTTTTCTCAATTTCATAAAAATGCACCCCCGCAGCTTTCGATTTGCCGGCACCTTACCCCTGCGCCGATACCTTCTAACTAATATTATAGATGATATACGCAGGAAAGTGAACGGCGATTTTATGAAGAGCCCCGCTCTCCATAAGAAACACAAAAGGACACCCGATGGGTGTCCTTTTGCATCTGGCGGAGCGGGTGGGATTCGAACCCACGGAACCTCGCGGTTCAACTGATTTCGAGTAATCTGATTACTCATTCCGATGCCAGCAGATAGCAGAAATCAGAGGAAGTTAATGGCAGCAAAAAATCCCTAAAAATAAGGGTTTTTAGCTGCTCGTTTTATTTTTTGCAGGCGGGCGGCACAACTCCTTAAAATCGCAATTCAGCATTCAGTTTGGAAAAAAGAAGAGAACTACGAGAGAACTGCGGTGATTCTATCAAGAGTGCCATCGCAAACAACTACTTCGTAGCGAAAGCAAACACACTATTTATCCGTTTCGATTCACTGCCGTTGACTACTAAAAGTGAAAGCGGATAAAAACATGAAACGGTCTGCAACATATCAAAAGCTGTGCATGGAATACCCAGAAAAAATATCCAAAGAGCAGCTATATAAAATCTGTCATATCAGCAAAAGGAAAGCAAGCTATCTTTTGGAAAACGGGCTTATACCTTGCCAAGATAGCGGCAAGATGACGCGCAAATATACTATTGCGCTTAAAGATGTTGCGACTTTTATTGACGCGCGCAAAACAAATCCTATGAGATTTGATATGCCGCCCTCGCTCCGAACAAAGAGAAAGAGTACTTATTCCCGCATACAATTTGAATCTGATGATTTTTTCTGTGCATTGAGAACTTTCTATACCGATGTGCTGGCTGCAAATGACGGTTTACTATCTGTTGCCGATGTTTGCGCTAAAACAGGCTATGGGCGGTCAACCGTAATAAATTGGCTGACAAAAGGATTGTTACAATCACTATTCATCAGAAATCATTATCATATACCGCAAAAGTACCTAATTGATTTTTTAGCCAGCAAGTATTATTGGCGCATCGGACAAAAATCGCAAAAGCATATAAATGATTTTGTAGAGTTTGAAAAATGGCATAACAATAACAAATAAGGAGGATGAAAAAATGACCAAAGTAATCGCCCTCGCCAACCAAAAAGGTGGCGTGGGAAAAACGACAACAGCCGTCAATCTCGGTATCGGGCTTGCGCGGCAAGGTAAGAAGGTATTGCTCGTTGACGCGGACGCACAGGGTAATTTGACGGATTCGCTTGGCTGGAACGAGCCGGACAAGCTCCCCGTTTCCCTCGCCACCATCATGAGCAAGGTTATCATGGAGGAACAGATCGACCCCGACGAAGGCATTTTGCACCACGATGAAGGCGTTGACCTCATGCCCGCCAACATCGAGCTATCCGCTATGGAGGTATCGCTTGTCAACACCATGAGCCGCGAGATCGTGTTGCGGAACTATCTGAAAGAGGTTAAGGGCAAGTACGATTATGTTCTCATTGACTGTATGCCGAGCTTGGGCATGATTACGGTCAATGCGCTTGCGGCTGCGGATAGTGTCGTCATTCCCGTGCAAAGCCACTATCTCCCCGCAAAGGGAATGAGCCAGCTTTTGCAGACCATTAACCGCGTGAAGAAGAACATCAATCCCAATTTGAAAATTGACGGCGCGCTTATCACGATGGTGGACAACCGCACGAACTTCGCAAAGGAGATTTCGTCCTTGCTTCGTGAGAATTACGGGGATAAGCTCCGCATGTTCAAAACGGAGATACCGCTTGCTATCAAAGCCGCTGAAACGAGCGCCGAGGGCAAAAGCATCTATTCCCATGACGCGCACGGCAAAGCGGCGGCAGCATACGAAGCATTGACAAAGGAGGTTTTAAGCGATGGCAGAAAGCAAGAGAAGCATAAAGCTGACCTCGCTCGATGATCTGTTCTCCACGGAGGAAAGCCGCGCCGAAGCGGAAAAGGAGCGCGTACAGGATATTCCCATAGCGGAGATAGACGATTTTCCCGACCACCCCTTTCATGTGGATATGGACGACGCTATGAGCGAGATGGTGGAAAGCGTAAAGCGGTTCGGTGTATTATCGCCCGCCGTAGCGCGGCAGAAGGAGGACGGGCGATATGAGCTCATAAGCGGGCACCGGCGCAAGAAGGCATGCGAGCTTGCGGGCATTGATAAAATGCCGGTAATTGTCCGCAACATGGACAGTGACGAAGCGATTATCTTTATGGTTGATTCCAACCTCCAGCGTGAACGCCTTCTTCCGAGCGAGAAGGCGTTTTCGTATAAAATGAAGATAGAAGCATTAAAAAGACAAGGCAATCGCTCTGACTTAACTTCGACACCACTGGTGTCGAAGTTACGAACCAATGAGCAAATTGGCCAAATAAATAGCGAAAGCCGCGAGCAAGTACGCCGCTACATCCGCCTAACCGAACTCATACCCGACCTGCTTCAAATGGTAGACGAGGGCAAAATCGCATTTCGGCCTGCGGTAGAACTGTCCTATCTGACCAAAGAGGAACAGGCATCTTTGCATGAGGCAATGGAGAGCGAAGATTGCACACCATCGCTTGCACAGGCCATAAAAATCAAGAAGTTCAGCCGGGAGGGCAGACTGAACGACGACGTTATACTCTCTATACTTTCCGAAGAAAAGCCAAATCAAAGGGAAGTATACAGGCTGCCCAAGGAGCGCATAGATAAATACTTTCCCAAAGGTACGCCGTCCGAAAAAATCGAAGAAATCATATGCAAGGCGCTGGAGCTTTACCGAAAGCGGGAGCGTAGCAGAGAAACGGAACGTTGAGCGTCCGTGCTGACGAGCATGGGCGCTTTTGTTATGTTCAAAACATGAATCATACGCCAAGGGATAGGTCTGCCCTTTTGCCGGTATGGCTTCGGCAGCATTTGCTTCTCGCTCCCTTCCCCCTGCACCCCCAACCCTGAGTACTACCCGAAAAGCAACTGCCCGAAAAAGCATATTTATATTTACAACCAACAATTCAAGCGTCATAGGGCGCTTTTTATATATACAAAAACATTTCCGGAGGTAAAAATGAAAACCAAACGAATCATCACGTTGGCAATATGCCTATTGACCCTGATAGGCATATTCCAATCAGCCCCCGCATTTGCCGCGGGAAGCACGGTCACCATCGAGAGCCAGACAAACAGCGCCTTTGACTATCTTGAGTATTACTCAAACGGTTCATGGCACGACCTAAATACGCCCCGCCATTGGATCGAGCAGACAGGCGAAGTTGTTTACTGCGTGGAGCATTCCGCGGGGAACCCGCATGGCCAGACATATACCGAAACTTCCCCTTCTTCCGTCTTTTCGGGGAGTACGCTTGCCGGTATAAACTCCATACTCATGTATGGCTATCCCAACAATAAACCCTCCGGCTTCACGGATGACGAAGCACGGCAGGCAACTGCAAACGCGCTGCGCTTCTGGCTTTCGGAACAGGGCGAAGGCTATTCGTATGACTTCACCAATCGCCGTTCCAATCCCAACGCAATAAGGGCAAAAAGCGGATATGAACATGTGCTTGAATATGCCGATGAGCTGCTTGCAAAGGCCCGCGCAAGGCAGGACTTGCCCCACGGCGTAGACTTCTCCCCTTCCACCGTGCAGCTTACCGCAAGCGGAAACGGTTACGTCGGACAAACTTCGGTGCTCCTTACAAACATCAACAGCGGCTACACCCTCGATACTTCCCGTTTGCCGTCAGGCAGCAGAGTTTCGGGCTATACCGGCGGCAGGAGCGAAACGCTCACAATTACGCTCCCCGCATCGGCGGCAGGACAGAGCTTCAGCATATCTGCCGAGGGTATGGACACCCGCAGCATAGATAACATTACGGCCTACGTTCCCGCAAACGGCAGCCTGCAAAAGGTATTCCTCTGCGCCACCACCGCACAGGTCGTTGCAACGGCACAGCTTTCCGTTGGCGCACCCGAAGCCCCTAAGTACGGCAAAGTACAGCTTGTGAAAACCGGCAGGGACAATATGCCGCTTGCGGGTGTGGTGTTCGGCATATACAGCGATGCCGACTGCAAGAACAAGCTTGCAGAGCTTACTACCGACAGCGACGGAATAGCCATATCAGGAGATCTTCCGGTAGGTACCGTGTACATAAAAGAGCTTTCCACAATAAAGCCCTATGTTCTGAGTGCGGAGATAAAAAGCCTTGAGATAACCGATGGCGGGACTGCGGAAGTATCGTTCAGCAATTCCGAAGCCGTGGGCAAAATCCGCATCGAGAAAACGGGCGACGTGCTGACCGCCGGAGAAGCCGTTGAAACGGAATACGGCAATGTTTCAATGCCCATATACAAAAATAAGGGCATTGCGAGCGTTGTATACGAGGTAAAGGACAGCGCCGGCAATATAGTTGCGACCATAACCACGGACAAGAACGGCATTGCGGAAACCGAGACGCTGCCCCTTGGCAGCTATACGGTGCAGGAAAAGAGCGCACCTGACAGATATGTGATAGACGATACAGTTCACGAAATAACGCTGGCCTTCAAGGACCAGAATACAGCCATCGTCATGAGTGCAATAAAAGCCGAAAACAAGCTGCGCACGGGCGGCGTAAAGATGCTGAAGCATACAGAAAAGTTCAACGCCGATAAAATCAGCTTTGAAAAAGTATTAGGCAGCGGCTATGTGTTCGGCCTGTACACTGCCGAAGATACCGGAGATATACCGGCAGATGTTCTGCTTGAGGTGCTGACTACGGATAAACAGGGCATAGCCCAAAGCACGGTAAAGCTTCCCTACGGCAAGTATTACCTGAAGGAGTTGGCAGCACCGGACAGCGATATAAAGATACTGGCGGACAAGCTGCCGCTGATTATCGACAGCGAGCTTAACACCCAATATGTAAGCGAGCCAATTCTCAACGAAATGTTCAAGGGAAAAATAGGCGTATATAAGCTGGACGCAGAAGATAACGAAAGAGGTCTTGCGGGCGCGGTATTTGAAGTGCACGAGGCTTCCGGCAAGCTGGTTGACACCATTACCACCGATACCAAAGGATATGACGAAACCAACGACTTGCCAACGGGAGAATACAAAATAAAGGAGATTACTCCTCCCCCGGGATTCATACTTTCGGATGAAATCAAAACCGTTACCATTACTTCAGAGGATAAAGAAACCGCCGTATTTGAGCTTACAAACAAGCCCAACGAAGTAACGCTTACAAAGGCTGACTTAACAACCGAAAAGCCCGTACCAGGCGCGACTGTTGAGGTTTACGGTAAAGACGAAAAGCTGTTTTACAAAGGCGTTACCGATAAGGACGGCAAAATAACAATCAGGGAGCTTCCCGCCGGAACATACACGTTCAAGGAAATCATATCGCCGGACGGTTTCACCCTGAACGCTAATACATTCTCTTTTGAAATCGATGTCTACGGCAAGGTGACGGGAACTACCTCCTTTACCGATGAGCCCATCGTGCTGACCATCAAGAAGGTTGATGCCTACACCGGCAAGCCTATGGCGGGTATTTCATTCACCCTGAAGGATAGCGAAGGCAACATTGTAAAAACAAAACTGACCGACAAGGGCTATCGCATTGCAGCGGAGGACGGCGAAGAAACCTTTAGCGTAGATAATAACGGCTGTGCCGAATTCCGCTATCTGAAGGCGGGCAAATATTCGCTTGTGGAAAGCGTACCCGCAGGCTATATTGCAGAGGACAGCATTTCTTTTGAATTGACCTCTGCACACGGCATGAGTAAGCCCCTTAATCTAACCATAAACAACTGCCCCACCGGCATAAAGCTCATAAAGCTTGACTCGGATACGAATAAGCCGCTTACCGGCGCAGGATTCAGCATTAAGGTCAAAGACGGCCTTGGTTTCGCAACGCTGACATTCACAAAGCAGGCGGACGGCAAGTACATCTTCGATAAGGACGGCAAAGATACTGTCCTTATGGTCGATAACAACGGCGAGGTTATAATCCTTGGCATGCCGCTTGGGGCCGTATGGATAGAAGAATCCGTTGTTCCGGCTGGCTACTTCCCCGTTACCGCCCGTAAAGCGGAGATTACGAAGGACACTTCGGCCCTCAAGCCCCTTGAAATCAAAATCCCCAACAGCAAAAGTGTAAAGCTGGGCCTGGACAACGACTGGTGGGAGATCCCCGCCATGATCGCTGGCGCGGTGCTGCTGCTCGGCGGCGCAGTAGTTTTGTATGTGCGGAGAAAGAATAAATAAGAACTAGCAAAAACACGCAGGAGGGCGGAAAACGCCCTCCTGCCCATGAATATCGGCTTAACCTGTTTGCCATGTAACAGTTGCATCTCGCCATTGCAGGCAGCGCAGAAAAAACTGAAATCATTAGCAAAACAGAATAAGGACAGACACCATAACTATGAGATCACAGAAGCGCGTGAGAGATCATGCGCTCTTTTGCTATATACAAATACGGGAAAAGGAGAAAGCGACCATGACTGAGAAACTGAAAAATGCCGGCTACACCATCATTGAGAGGTTTACCGTGGGCGAACAGGGCTTTGCGCTTGGACATAGCGATACTGCGCCAGCCCCTTATGTCACATGGCAGTATCGTGCAGCTGCCCCCGATCATTTCTTCTGGGGGCATTATATGAATTCAAAAGAAGCGGCATATGCGGATTATCGGAGCAGGATAAACGGCGAAATAGAACACGTTTCGAAACGCATACAGCCGCAGCGCACAAAAAAACGCGACGAGCCGGGGAGATAAGGAGGTGCAACTGTGGCAACAAAACTGCAAAACATATCCGAGCTTGTGCGTCAGACAACGGAGCGGCTTACGCAATCCGTTGACAACTGGAAACGCTTTCTCGATTCCGCCGCATGGCTTTATAAGTACCCGTTCCATGAACAGGTCTTGATTCATGCGCAGAGACCGGATGCAAAAGCCTGTGCTCCCATCGAGCTTTGGAACAGCAAATTCAGACGTTGGGTGAACAGGGGCGCAAAGGGCATCGCGCTCATCGACGACAGCGGGCAGAAGCCCGCGCTGCGGTATGTATTCGATGTATCCGACACCAATACCCGCTACAATATTCCGTTCCGACTATGGCAAACGAGGCCCGAATATGGGGCGCAGATCATTGAGGAACTGGAGAACCATTTTGGAGAAACGGGCACTGACAACGCGGACCTCGCTGCCATCGTACTTGGCATATCCATCAACGCCATATCGGACAACTACAGCGATTATTACGAGGAGCTCCTCAAAGCGGCGGACAACAGCGCACTTGCGGATATGAGCGATGACGAGATAAGCTCGACCTTTGTGCTTCAGCTCATGACCAGCGTTTCCCATACGGTCCTGGTGCGCCTGGGCATAGACCCCGCCGCCATATTCCACGGCGATGAATACGAGAGCATAAGGCTGTTCAATTCGCCGGATACCATAGCGCAGCTTGGCGCGGCGACCAGCGACATTTCGGAGATGATCCTGCGGCAGATAGAGCGCAGCGTCAGAAGCATGGAACGGCAGGAGCGCGGCACACTTGCAAAATCCCAACAGGTCTTGCAAAATGAGGATAGAAAAAACGAAAGGAGCGCTGAACATGGAACTCAATTACAGGCAGAACGGGGACTACCTGATTCCCGATATCAAAATGGACGATCAGCCGACGGGGATGATCGGCAAATACGGCAGAATGCGGAAGACGTTTCTCAAGGAGCATCGGAGCGGGATTTACAACTCCCTGCTGCTTCAGAACAAGCTGACGGAGCATCTGTTGGAGATCGACAGGATGGCGCGGGAACAGGTCGAACAGACGATGGCACAGATGGCGCAGACCGAGAACGTGACCGAGAAGATGAAAGCCGAGAATCAGATGCTCTGGATTCAGCGAATGAACAGCATTCGGCAGAGAGCCGAGGAGACGGTGCTGAACAACCTAATCTACGCATAACAACCGAAGATAGCCTGTTCCCTACCATGGAGGAACAGATACAGCATATCGAAGAAGCGGAAGCGCAAAAGCTCTCCGCTTTTTCTGTTTCACAAGCAGATCTCGATAACGAACTTTGCAGACATGGAAGCGGATTTGCTCAGGGAAAGTTTCGCATCTATAAGTTCTTTGAGGATATGCCTTCCTCAGATGCAGCGATAGCATTTCTCAAAAAGGAATACGGCATCGGCGGTCATTCGCACACCTATCTGAATGGGGAAAGTGGTTTTGTAGACCATGACGGCAAGGGGCTTCACTTCTCCAATCATAACCACAAAGAAAAGCACACCATAACCTGGAAAGTCGTAGCGCGAAGGCTTCGTGAGCTGATTGCCCTTGACCGATACCTGACCGAAAAGGAAAAGGCGCATCTGCCTGAATATGAGGCACAAGAAGCGGAGCGGCGCTTGCAGCTTGCAGAGGAAGCAGCGGCAAGAGAAGCACTCCGAGCAGCAGCCGCGGCAATGGACGAGCGCAGAAAGGATGCGCAGTATTCCTTCTCGCTCGGAGACACCGTCCAACTCGGCGCAACCACATATACTATCCTCGGTTATGATGAACACAGCGTCATGTTGTCTGATCCCAAATATCCGCTGCTCTCCGAGGACATGGAACGGGATGTGTTTGAACGCAGACTTCGGGAGAACCCTGCCAACGATCATTTGATTATTGAAACAGAGCCTGCGGCATCAAATGAGGAAACGGAATCAACGACTGAAATTGTAACGGAAACCGTGGAAGTGATCTCCGCAGAGGAAAACCACCTGCCCTACGATGTTGTTATTCAAACCATTCGTACCGAGGAGCGGGAGCCTGCAAAACCTGCCGAGAAAACCAACTTCCGCATTACGGACGACGCCCTCGGTCATGGCGGCCCGAAAGCGAAGTTCCGCATGAACATGGATGCGATACGGACACTGCAGACTATCGAGTTTGAACAGCGCCTTGCAACGCCCGAAGAACAGGAAGTCCTTTCCAGGTACGTGGGCTGGGGCAGTCTGCCGCAGGTATTTGAGGAAAGCAACGCAGCGTGGGCAGATGAGTTCCAGAAACTCTACGAAACCCTGTCCCCAGAGGAATACGAAGCCGCTCGTGCTTCCGTACTGAACGCACACTATACAAGTCCCACAGTCATCAAAGCGATGTACGCTGCGATTGAAAAAATGGGCTTCCGCATGGGCAATATTCTGGAACCCTCCTGCGGTATCGGCAATTTCTTCGGCCTGCTCCCCGAAAGCATGACGGGCAGCAGGCTCTACGGCGTGGAACTCGACAGCATTACAGGACGTATTGCAAAGCAACTCTATCAAAACGCCAACATCGCCATACAGGGATATGAAGCAACCTCGCTTCCTGACAGCTTCTTCGATGTTGCCATTGGCAATGTTCCCTTCGGCGATTACGGTGTAGCGGATAAGCGTTACGACAGGAACAGGTTTCTGATTCACGACTATTTCTTTGCAAAGACCTTGGATAAGGTGCGTCCCGGCGGTATCGTCGCATTCGTCACTTCATCGGGAACGATGGATAAAAAGAACTCTGCTGTCCGCAAGTACATTGCACAGCGTGCCGACCTTCTCGGTGCGATTCGTCTGCCGAACAATGCGTTTCTTGCCAATGCCGGTACGGGCGTTGTTGCGGATATTCTGTTCCTGCAAAAGCGTGACCGTCCCATGGAGGTCGAACCCGATTGGGTGCATCTTGGCAAAACCGATGGCGGATTTACCATAAACCAATACTTTGTGGATAACCCCGGCATGATACTGGGCGAACTCAGCGAAGAAAGCACACAGTACGGTAAGCAAGCCGTTACGGTAAAGCCTATTGCGGGCGCGGAATTGCCAATGCAACTATCTGACGCGATAACCAATATCCATGCGGAAATCACCGAACCGGAGCAGCTTGAGGAAGCCGAAGAAAACATAGGCGAAAGTATCCCTGCCGACCCGAATGTACGCAATTTCAGCTTCACCGTGGTAGACGGGGATATCTATTACCGCGAAAACTCCGTAATGCATAAGGTTGAGCTGTCCGTTACCGCAGAGAGCCGCATTAAGGGCATGGTCAAAATCCGCAACTGTACCCGAAAGCTGATTGAATATCAGCTGAAAGGCTATTCGGATGATTTAATCAGGCAGGAACAACAGACCTTAAACAGGCTTTACGATGAGTTTACCTCGCAATACGGCCTGCTGAACAGCCGTGCCAATAATGCTGCGTTCTCTGACGACAGTTCTTACTGCCTGCTCTGCTCCCTTGAGGTTCTTGATGAAAACGGCGCATTGGTGCGCAAAGCGGACATGTTCTCAAAGCGCACCATACGGCAGCAGGAACCCGTAACCTCCTGCGACACCGCAGCGGACGCACTCGCCGTATCACTTTCCGAAAAAGCAAAGGTGGATTTGCAGTATATGGGAAAGCTTACGGGCAAAACCGAAGAACAGCTTACAGAGGACTTGGCGGGCATAATATTCTTCAACCCATCTTCCGAGCAATATGAAACGGCGGACGAATATCTTTCCGGCGATGTCAGGTGGAAGCTTCGGCTGCTAAAGGAGATAGACAACCCCAAATATGCCACTAACATGGAAGCTTTGGAGAAGGTACAGCCAAATAACCTGACGGCTTCCGAAATAGATGTTCGACTCGGCGCAACATGGATCCCGCCGGAGGATATTCAACGCTTTGTAATCGAGCTGCTCAAACCTGCCTATTACGCAAGCAGCAAAATAAAGGTGCATTATTCCCGGCTTACCGCTCAATGGAACATTTCAGGCAAAACCAGCGACTACGGCAACGTTACAGCAAACGTTATCTACGGCACAAAGCGCATCAATGCATACAAGATAATTGAGGAAACACTGAACCTGAAAGATGTTCGCATATTCGACACCGTGTATGATGAAAGCAGCGGTGAGAAGCGCATACTGAACAGAAATGAAACCGTACTTGCGCAGCAAAAGCAGCAGCTCATAAAGGACGCATTCCGCGACTGGATATGGGAAGAGCCTGACCGTCGTTACAGGCTGACCACGCTCTACAACACCAAGTTCAACAGCATACGTCCCCGCGAATATGACGGAAGTCATATCAGGTTTGTCGGCATGAATCCCGAAATCACGCTGAGGCCGCATCAGGTAAACGCCGTCGCGCGCGTTATCTATGGCGGAAACACGCTGCTTGCGCACGTTGTGGGGGCAGGGAAAACCTTCACAATGGCCGCTTCCGCTATGGAAAGCAAGCGGCTGGGGCTCTGCCAAAAGAGCCTGTTTGTAGTCCCCAATCACCTTACCGAGCAATGGGCGGCGGAGTTCCTGCAACTGTATCCATCCGCCAACATACTCGTTGCAACCAAGAAGGACTTTGAAACGAGAAACCGCAAAAAGTTCTGTTCCCGTATTGCCACTGGCGATTACGATGCCGTCATCATAGGACACTCGCAGTTTGAAAAGATTCCCATGAGCTTGGAGCGGCAGCGGGCGATATTGCAGACGCAGCTTGATGAAATAATAGACGGCATTTCGGAAGCAAAGCGGGAAAACGCAGAGCGCTTCACCATAAAGCAGATGGAAAAGAGCAGACGCTCCATAAAGCTGAAGCTTGATAAGCTAAACGACCAAACCCGCAAGGATGATGTTGTTACGTTTGAGGAGTTGGGCGTTGACCGGCTGTTTGTAGACGAAGCGCACAGCTTCAAAAACCTGTTTCTTTATACAAAGATGCGTAATGTAGCCGGTCTTTCGCAGACTGAGGCGCTGAAATCCTCCGACCTCTTTATGAAATGCCGGTATATGGACGAGCTTACGGGAAACCGCGGCATTGTGTTTGCAACGGGTACGCCGATATCAAACTCAATGACCGAAATGTATACCATGCAGCGGTATCTTCAATATGACGCGCTGTGCTCCCACGGTTTGCAGCACTTTGACGCATGGGCTTCCACATTCGGTGAAACCATTACGGCAATGGAGCTTGCACCAGAAGGAACGGGCTATCGTGCAAAGACGCGGTTCGCCCGTTTTTATAATCTTCCTGAACTCATTTCCATGTTCAGGCAGGTTGCTGACGTGCAGACCGCCGACATGCTGAAACTTCCCGTTCCCGAAGCGGAGTACCACAACGAGGTCATTAAGCCTTCCAGATTTCAAAAGGATATGGTTGATTCCTTTGCGGAGCGTGCCGAAAAGGTCCGAAACGGCATGGTGGATGCAACAGTAGATAACATGCTGAAAATCACCAATGACGGCAGAAAGCTCGCCCTCGACCAGCGCTTAACCGATGACCTGTTGCCCGACGACCCTGAAAGCAAGGTCAATCTGTGTCTCGATAACATTCACAGGATATGGGAAAGCAGCAGTGAGCAGAAATCTACGCAGCTCGTGTTCTGTGACCGTGTAGCGATACGTTGCTACAAATAAACTTTATGTGGGCGAAAGCCTGTAAGGAGGTAAAAGTAGCGGGGAAAACAGAGTTTTCCCTAACTGATATTCTGAAGAGTGGAATGATGGGGTAACGCCCTGAAACGCTCACCTGATACTACGTTGGAAGCAAGGAGTGCAATATCCTGCGCTGACACAGCACGTTGAAGTCGGCTGAGAACCGTCCAAACAGAGCCATAAGGCAGATGTGGAAAGCTGTCCAGAGGTGGATAGTGCGGTCTATAGGTCGGGGGTCTATAAAATGCCTATGACAAGAATGTGGCTGACAACCACTGACGAAAGTCCGAATGTATGGGTCAAGAAGAAAGAACGGTAGAAATGCCGTTGCCATGAAAATGGTGTATGTGGGGTAAAGTAAGGCGGTCGCAATGAAATTCCCTATAGCATTACAGGTGCTATCCAGCATACTGGCCAAAAGGATAGTCTAAGGGCATCATGTACAGATAGGAATATCGGAACGTAGAAAGTCCCGGATGTGGAGCGATTGCACGCTATGAAGCATGAAAAGGAAATCTGTGTCGTCAGGAATGAAGGTGCAGTATAACTTTTCTTAATCCGGGAGGAAGGTGCAGCCATGGTACCGTATTCAGTCAGCGATGGTTGAATTTAGAAGCCGTGAAAAAAGTAAGCGGTGGAGGGACGGGCTGTAGTCAAGAGTAAATTGAAAATATCATTATTAACAAACACGCATAGGTTCGAGTAGGACTAAGAAAGGTTAAGCCCACGAAAGTGAGTGATGACCGACTATGGCAACAAAGAAAAAGGCTTTGAAGAAATCGAAACTGCGCCATGCTGAATATTACGATTTCCAGAAAATTCAAGATAAGCTGTATGCCGAAAGTATGGATGGCAAGATGTTCACCAAGCTGGTGGAAATTATCACCCTGCCGGAAAATATCAAATTGGCATACCGGAACATCAAGAAGAATAAAGGAAGCAAAACAGCAGGCACAGATGGCAAGACCATACAGCACTTAGAAAAGCTCTCTGAAGAAAAGCTCGTTGTGCTTGTGCAACGGAAATTCAGTTGGTATGTCCCCCAAAGTGTTCGCCGAGTAGAGATACCAAAGGACAATGGTAAGACAAGACCGTTGGGGATACCGACCATTATGGACAGACTTGTTCAGCAATGTGTTCTACAGGTTTTAGAGCCAATTTGTGAAGCAAAATTCCATGACCACAGCTACGGATTCAGGCCAAACAGAAGCCAGCAGCACGCAATTTCTCAAGTCCATAAAAATATGCAGCTAAGCCATCTGCATTATGTAGTTGACATTGACATTAAGGGATTCTTTGATAATGTGAGCCATGGCAAGCTGCTAAAACAACTGTGGACACTTGGAATATGTGACAAAAAGCTGATTTCTATTATATCTGCAATGCTGAAAGCGGAAGTGGCAGGAATTGGGTTTCCAGAGAAAGGGACACCGCAGGGCGGTATCATCTCTCCGCTTCTGTCAAACATTGTGCTGAATGAACTGGACTGGTGGTTGGCAAGCCAATGGGAAAACATTCCAACACAATATCCGTTCAAGCAAACGCCTAACCGCAATGGCAGCCCCAATCATGGTAATAAGTATGCGTCCCTGCGTAGAAGCGGATTGAAAGAAATAACCTGTGTCCGATATGCAGATGATTTCAAAATATTTACCAGCAGCTATCCTAATGCGGTCAAGCTGTTCCATGCAACAAAGGACTGGCTGAAAGAGCGTCTCGGTCTGGATATAAGCCCGGAGAAGTCCAAGGTAATCAGCCTGAAAGAGGACTATTCCGATTTTCTGGGATTCAGACTGAAAGTGATTCCCAGGGGCAAAACCAAACAGGGACAAACCAAATTTGTTGTAGAGAGCCATGCCAGAGAGAAATCCATTAAGAAAATTAAAGACAACCTTGCGGAACTGACCCATGCGATTCAGTACCCGAAGAATGCGGCACATTCCGAATATGAGGAAATTGCGAAATACAATGCCTTTGTACTCGGTGTCCATGACTACTACAGCATGGCGACCAAGGTCAGCAAGGATTTCAGAGGATTAGCCTTTTCAGTCCAAAAGAGCCAGAAAACAAGATTTCGACAGCGGTTAAAAACGGCAGCAGAGGTTGAAAAGAATCGGATTCCGTGCCATATAGCAAACGTGATTAAGGAACGGTACGGAAAAAGTAAGCAGTTGCGATATGTAGGAGGAATTGCGCTTGCGCCAATAGGCTATGTCAAGCACAGGCATCCCATTCAGCGAAAACGTGGTGTGAACTCGTACACCGCAGAAGGTAGGGCAATGATTCATAAACAACTGGAAGCAGTTGATATGGAGATTCTGCATTATCTGATGCGAAACCCGGTCTGGAATGCCACCATAGAGTATAACGACAACAGATTGTCACTATACTCGGCTCAAATGGGTAAATGTGCCGTAACCGGGGCGAAGCTGATGATTGGAGATATTTTCTGTCACCACAAAGTCCCACGTTGCAACGGAGGCACAGATGCATACCAAAATCTGATTTTGTTATGCGGAAATGCCCACAGGCTTATTCACGCAACCGATACCGACACTATTGCAAGGCTTACGGATTCCTTAAACCTCACTCCGAAACAGAAAACCAAAGTTGATAAGCTCAGAAGTCTTGTTCATGTTGAGAGTTGTTAAAATGTAAATCAATTTGCCCTTGATGGCAAGCCGTGTGAGCTGAAAGGTTCATGCACGGTTTAGGGCGGGGGAAAAGTTGGAGATAACATCAAAATCTTACCTATCGCCACTGTCTACCCCGCATGGTGACGGTAAGTTCAATGTGTACGATGACCTGAAAGCAAAGCTTGTCCGCATGGGCGTTCCGGAAACCGAGATTGCCTTTATTCACGATGCAAAGACCGAGGCACAGAAAGCTGCCCTGTTCACGAACGTTCGCTCCGGCAATGTGCGTATCCTGCTTGGCTCCACTGCAAAGATGGGTGCAGGCACAAACGTACAAAAGCGGCTGATTGCCGAGCACCATCTGGACATTCCGTGGCGACCTTCGGACATTGAGCAGCGCGAAGGCCGGATCCTACGTCAAGGCAACGAGAACGACAAGGTTGATATATTCAGGTATGTTACGGAAAACACCTTCGACAGCTATATGTGGCAGACGATTGAAAGCAAGCAAAAGTTTATATCGCAGATAATGACGAGCAAAAGTCCCGTCCGCTCCTGTGAGGACGTGGATGAAACCGCCCTTTCATATGCCGAGATCAAGGCATTAGCAACGGGCAATCCGTATATCAGGGAAAAGATGGACTTGGAGATTGAAGTATCAAGGCTGAAGCTTGTGAAGGCAAACTACCTCTCTCAGAAATACGCACTTGAGGATAGCCTGCTCAAACACTATCCCGGGGAGATCCGTTTGGCGCACGAACGAATCAAGGGATATGAGGCGGATATTGCTCTGTATGAGCAGCACAGGAGCGAGGACTTCCCCGGTATGCTGTTGTGCGGTACGCACTACGCCGAGAAAAAGGATGCGGGTACAGCCATCCTTGAAGCCTGCAAGGCTATGACTTCGCCTGAGCCAAAGGAAGTCGGAAGCTATCGAGGGTTTACGCTGCTCCTGTCATACGACATTGTTGCAAAGGTGTTCCGAATGACGTTGCGCGGAGAACTATCCCACACCGTGGAACTCGGCAGCGATATTCACGGCAACATTCAGCGCATTGAAAATATGCTTGAATCGCTCCCCTCCCGCCTTTCCGCCTGCGAAAAAGCCTTGGCTACGCTGAAAGAGCAAATGGCTAACGCTAAAGCGGAAGTTGAAAAGCCTTTTGAGCAAGAACAGGAGCTTTCTGAAAAGGCAGCCCGCCTTGCAGAACTCGATGCGCTGCTCAATATGGATAAACGGGAAAACGCTGCGCTTGATGCAGAACCTGAGCATACCGAGACTGAACCCGTTAAGACTTTCTGTAAAGAAAGATGAAAACACCACATTTATGAATTACAGAAGCCATTGTCAGTACCGAGTAATTCGGTGCTCCTTTTACAGATTGAAGTTAAGCTGTAAGTTGCGTATCCGATAAAACGCGGGTATAATATAAAAGGAATACCTTTAGAAAGGAGGCATCAATCATGCCGGATGCAATGATACGGGAGATGATACCGTTATTCAAGTCGTATGGTATAAAGAAAGCTGCGCTGTTCGGTTCTGTTGCCCGTGGTCAAAACACGCCAGACAGCGATGTTGACCTTGTAGTCTCCTTTGGAAAAAAGTATGACCTGTTGGATATAGTCGGCCTTAAGCAGGATCTTGAGGAAGCATTGCAAGTCCCGTTTGACGTAATCACATATGAATCATTGAAAAGCGGAGCATTTGCGGATTCAGTCTATACAGATGAGAGGGTAATATATGGTTAGAGTTAATGTGATATTGGACCACATCCGCGAATGCTGCGAAGACATCTTTGATTTTGTTCGAGATATGGAATTAGAAGATTTTCTGAGCAATAAGCTTGTTCGCAATGCAGTAGGGATGTCCTTAATTAATATCGGTGAACTCGTCAAGGCGCTCCCTATCGAGTATCGTAATGATCATCCCGAAATACCTTGGAAGAGGATAGCAGGCATGAGAGATTTAGCAGCCCATAAATATCAAACTCTGGACATGGTTGCTGTTTGGAACGTCGTACAGGATAGAATTCCCGAGCTATATGAATTCACAAAAAGGTAAGCTGTACTTTATGCAAGACGCCGGTGATAAATCGACGTCTTTTTTTGTATCTAAATACCTAAGAAAGTGAGGTGTAAAACCTATTTGAGTCTTACAAAATCATACGTAACCCCGCAGGAGATTGAGCAGGCCAGGCAGCTCGATCTCCTTTCTTATTTGCAGCAGCATGAGCCGGAAGAGCTGGTGCGGTTTTCATCCCATGTGTATACCCTCCGCAGCCACGACAGCCTTAAAATCTCAAACGGCAAATGGTATCAGTGGTCAACAGGGATAGGCGGCGTAAGCGCATTGGATTACCTTATAAAGGTGCAGGGCATGGACTTCGTCAGCGCCGTTTCGAAGATATTGAGATATAGCCCGCTTGCGGAACCCGCAGGGCCCACTCCTGCCAAACGTCAAAAGCCAGTCTTTACCCTGCCTACACCGTATGAAAACAATGACAGGGTTTGCGCGTATCTTACCGGCCGCGGGCTTTCGATTGACTTGCTTCGCATGTGCATCGATGCAGGGTTAGTATATGAGGATATGCGGCACAACTGCGTATTCGTGGGTTTCGACCGCAAAAAAGTTCCAAGATATGCCATGCTCAGAAGCAGTTCCCCATATTCAACATTTCTGGGCGAGGTGTCTGGCAGCGACAAACGGTATTCCTTCTCTCTTTCAGGCAGCGGCGAAACGCTGTATGTGTTTGAAAGCGCAATAGACTGCCTTTCCTTTATTGAATTGCTGCGCATGAAAACGGATGAACTGAAGCCCGATAACTATCTTTCCCTTTCCGGCGTATACCGGCCCGGCGAAGGCCGGCGCACCGAATTGCCGGCGGCTTTGCATGAATATCTTTCTGCCAACGACGACATCCGCCACATAGCTTTATGCCTGGACAACGACGAAGCAGGGCGCAGCGCCGCATTGGCAATATGCGCTGCGCTGCCGGATAAATACACGGCGGAATTATTGCCTCCGCAATCGGGCAAAGACTATAACGAACTTCTCATGTTAACCAAGGGCATACCGCCGAACATCAGGGTAAGAAAGCCGAAGGAGCGCCGCGAAAGATAGGCGCTTTATTTATCGGCAGGTAATGTGGATGCGATGCGCGCATCGCATTAGCGAGCATTGGATAATGCCAGCCTTATCCGCCCGTAAGGGTATCCCCTTAAACCCCAAAGCGAAAGGAGCAATATGCTGAAACGAAATATAAAGATAACATTCCGCCTAAACGCCAAGGAACAACAGCAGCTAAAGAAGAATGTAAAGAAAACGGGCCTATCGCAGGAAACATACATTCGAAGGCTCATCGAAGGCTATGTTCCCAAGGAGCTGCCGCCCATAGACTACCACGCCATGATGCGCGAACTTAACGCCATAGGCAACAGTATGAACCAGATAGCGGCCCGTGCAAATGCCACGGGCTTTCTTCTTGCCAATGAATATGCTTCATATGTGCATGAGTTTCGTAAAACCGTTCTTGAGATACAACGTGCCGTGACTCAGCCGGAGCGTATATGAAGCATGGCTACAACTTCCATATGGAGCGTTAAGTCAACCTTGGGTCATGTGATTGAATACGCTGCTGACGACACAAAAACGGCCAACCCCCAATGGAGCAAATCCGAATACCAGTCCATGCGCGACGTTATGGACTACGCCATGAACGATTTTAAGACCGAACAGCAATACTATGTGACCGCGCTTAATTGCGATGTCGGCTGCGCCAGAGAGCAGATGCAGCTCACAAAGCGGCAGTTCGGCAAAACGGATGGTATTCTTGCTTTCCACGGCTACCAGAGCTTTGCCGAAGGAGAGGTGGATGCAGATACGGCGCACGCGATAGGCATAAAGCTTGCGGCTGAGTTGTGGCCGGAGTATCAGGTAATCGTAGCAACACACCTGAATACGCATTGCTTTCATAACCATTTTGTGCTCAATTCGGTATCCTATCTCGACGGCAAGAAGTTCAACGCCTGCAAAGAAAGCTACCTTAAAATGCGGGCCGCTTCCGATAGACTGTGTAAGGAATATGGGCTGTCCGTAATCACGGAGCATGCGGCGTATTATCCCAAGCACTACGCAGAATGGGATGCGGAGCGGAAAGGGCAACCCACATGGCGAAGCGCAATCCGAGAGGATGTTGACAAGGCAATCATGGCAAGCATGAGCTTTCAGGCATTTCTCCGTTCCCTCAGAAGCATGGGATACGAAGTCAAAACAGGCGTAAAGCACATGGCGGTACGCCCGCCGGGCAAGGAACGCTTCGTGCGGCTGCGTTCACTTGGTGAACGGTATGCCGAGGACGCCATACGACAGCGTATATTAAAGCAGCGCGCACCGGAACGTCCGGCCAAACCAGCGCCGTCGATACCATTGCGCATCCGAGTTCATGGTGACTTTCATCTATCCAAAGTCACATGGAAAGGACTTAGGGCATTGTACTTCTTCTACCTGCGGAAGCTTCGCAGAACGCAACGTGCTCAGCAGTGCAATGTTCCATATGTACTGCGCGAGGATTTAAGGCACTTAGACGCGATAGATGCACAAACTCGTTTCCTGTTCAGGCACGGAATCAACAGCACAGACCAGCTTGACATTTACCGTGCTTGTGCAGACGAGCAGCTTACGCAGCTATATACTGAGCGCAAAGCGCTGAGGAACGAGCAGCGCCGCACCGGTATTCCCGATGAACGCATGGCGGAGATTCGTGAACGCATTACCGCCATCTCTGAACAAGCGAAGCTGTTTCGCAACGAGCTAAAACTATGTGACGCAATCACGGAACGTGCAGTTGCGCTTTCGAAGCGGCAGGAGCAGGTGAAGCAACTTCAGCGGGAGGAACAAGATGCAGGACGCCACCGTAATCTGTCCAAGACTTCATTGAAGATTTACTGATAATAATCTTTTTGAAGGAATCATTATATAGTAAAGGAGTGATTATACATGTCTCAACACGGCGAAGCGGCCGAGCAGGTCGTCAACATGGCAACCAATGCGGCGGTAAAAACAGCGGAGTGCGCCGCAGAAATTGTGGGCAAGGGTACATTGTCCCTGGCAACGTTTCTGTTGGCGGTGCTTAAGGACCAGAAGAAAACAAAGGGCCGAACGCGCATACAGTCCTTTAACGGCAGACCAACTAAAGTATTTGCCATTATGGCAAAGGACATGAAAACCTTCTCAAAGGAGGCGAAGGAATACGGCATCCTATATGCTGCGGTAATGAACCGAAAAAGCGCCGACGGAATAGTGGACGTGGTTGTAAGCGCAAATGACGCGGCACGGGTAAACCGAATAACAGAACGGTTTGCGCTGTCTACAATAGAAATACAGAAAGCAGTTGATACTTCTGTCGAAGAACGGGCGGCAGATACTCAAAACCCTACCGCGCGGACGGACAACCGGAATCCGTCCGCACATTCATCAGGCAGCAAAGAGCGTTCCGAAACGGCGGATACTGATTCGGAGCATGCTCGCCCTTCCGTAAGGCAGCAGCTTAAGGACATACGTCAAGAGCGACAGAGCGTACACCGGAAGCCGCTTGAGAGAAGCAGACCTGTGCATGGAGAACTTCGCATATGAAAAGCCCTAACGAAGATAAACTCACAGAGTATATTCTTATAGGGTTTGGCATAATACCCGTGATATTGGCGGCCTTAACGGTCGCTCCTTTTTTATCCGATGGACTTGCGGGCATTGTGAAAGGCCTTACCCACAGCATGAATAACCCCATCAATATACAGTGGTGCGCCGACTCGCCAAAGGCCATTCTGGTATTCCTTGCAGCTTACGGCACAGGCATTGGGGTATATTTCTCCACGCGCCGCAACTACCGCAGGGGCGAAGAACACGGCAGCGCCAAATGGGGTAACGCACGGCGAACATGCAAAAAGTATGCCGAAAAGGACAGCCGCAAGAACCTTATTCTTACACAAAATGTCCGTATGGGTTTAGACGGCAGGAAGCACCGGCGCAACCTTAACGTGCTGGTAGTCGGCGGCAGCGGCGCGGGCAAAACCCGCTTCTATGCCAAGCCCAATATCATGCAGGCAAATACATCCTATGTTGTGCTTGACCCCAAGGGCGAGATTCTGCGGGATATTGGCTATCTGCTTGAATGGCATGGATATAACATAAAGGTACTTGACCTGATACATACGGAGCGCAGCCACGGCTTCAACCCATTCGTATATCTTCGTGACGATAAGGACGTACTGCGCCTGGTCAGCAATCTTATACGCAACACCACACCCAAAGGTGCGCAGAGCAACGACCCTTTCTGGGAGCGTGCAGAAACGGCGCTGCTTGAGGCGCTTATTCTCTACCTTGTGAACGAAGCGCCGCCAGAGGAACAGAACTTTCCCATGGTCATGGAGATGATCAACGCCGCAGAAGTAAAGGAAGAAGATGAAGAATACGCTTCCGTGCTCGATGAACTGTTTGAGCGGCTTGCCATGCGTGACCCCGAACACCTTGCCGTCAAACAATACCATATTTTCAAATTGGCGGCGGGTGTTGTATGCTCTAAAAGACTTCTTAATCAAGCGGTTGGGAAGTCTCTTAGAA
>ERZ791919.50-NODE-50-length-139352-cov-22.198569_pt1 | contig 139352 bp, 110 predicted proteins | sample MGYA00510137_ERZ791919 | MGnify/ENA primary metagenome ERZ791919 (study PRJEB30046, sample SAMN00792059) | human gut metagenome | study: EMG produced TPA metagenomics assembly of the A metagenome-wide association study of gut microbiota in type 2... | reverse complement strand
CATTACAGCGCTCTGGGGCCTTTATATCTTAAAATCAAAGTGTCAAAGACAGGATATTAGAATCTTGAAAGTACGAATCCATGCCATCGAAAACGACAGTGCGCCCGATAGTCCCTGCTGCGGAAAGGAGAATATCTCCCTTCTTGGGATAGGAAAAACGTGACCTGAAATCTTCGAATAGATCTCTGGCAATATATGCATCGGGAGTGCCGCCAAATGTACCTATCTTGTAAAAAGGAATTTCCCCGCTTGAGAGCGTCTGATGCTTCATCACACGCTTACACATTTTCACTTCTCCAAGTTGTCCAAGGGAGAATACATCCCAATCATTTGGAATGAGTCCAAGTGAAGACTGCTTCATATGAGGATTATTTGCCATCCTATCTACTGTTTAATCCCCATCGTCTTCAAGAATCCATCCACCTCACCACTCAAACGGGCAATTTCCTCATTGATCTTCGGCAGCGGCTTGGCATAGCGCTCATTGAGCACCGCCACCTGGCTGGAGATAGATTCGCAGACTCGCTTGTTCTCCGCCTCGCTGCGGCGCTTGAGCTCCTGCAGCCACTTGTCATTGATGACCAGATTGCGGATATCATCGGCAGAGAGAGCGTCGTATTTCTTTCTTACCTTTTCGGTCAGTGCATCCACCATTGCGCTCAGCGCCTTGGAGACCTCCTTCTTTTTGCCGCAGAGTTCCAGATACTGATTCCATACCTTTACCGTTTGGGCATCGGCATCCACGGTGTGCTTCTTCTGGGCTGCCAGGGCTTTTTTGACATTGGCTTCGTTCACCTTCTCCAGCATTTCGTAAAGGCCCTCATCGAAGGCATCCGGATTCTCCTCCGGAAGAGACTCAATCTCGCCGCCAATCTGTTCCAGTTCACTCCGCTTGGCAAGGATGCCGGCAAGGTCAGCTGCAAAGAACTTGTCCACCACCACGCTCACCGGCAACAGGTCGCACTCCAGGTCCTCGAAAGTGGATTTCTTCTTGGTCTCCCGAAGACTGACCTTCCAGCCGTCGCGGCTCACCATATAGCAGTCATCCTGCATGGCCTCAGTCCAGTAATTCATCAGAATCTCGTACACATTGTACGGATCTACCAGGCGCAGGCCTTCCTTGGCTCCATCCAGCAGCATCTTGCTCCAGCGCTCGATAAGCAGCTTGGGCTCGCACTCCTCCTTCACACTGGAGAGCATATCGGCTCCTGCTTCACGGCACCAATCCTCAACGACCTTCGCATAAAGCGCATTCTGCTTCTGGTAGGAGCTATCCGCATTCACCGCTTCCGAGATGCTATCTGCCGCCGGCACCAGGCTATAGTAACCATTGGTTTCTTGTTGGAATAGACGGTCTTTCAAAGTGGGACAGGCATCCCATAGCGCCGCCATCACCTCCTCCACATCGTGTGCAGGCAGACCGCCGTGCAGGTGCGCATAAATGTCCTGGCGGATCTCCTTGTCCTCCGACACCACGTAACGCGGAATATTGAGATTGTAGTCGTTCTTCTCAATATCGGAGAAGGGCACGAAAGCGGCATAATGCGGTACGGTCTCGTGAGCCTCCCAGGTATCCACGATAAGCTTGATGTCCTGCTCGCGGAGACGGTTCTTGGCTCCGTCCTTCTGGTATCCCTCCTTGGCATCAATCATGAAGATGCCCTTGGAGCCTGCCGCATGCTCTTTGTCAATAATGATGATGCACGCAGGAATGCCGGTGCCGTAGAAAAGGTTACTGGGCAGACCAATAATCCCGCTGATCCAGCGTTTCTTTACCAGGAACTTGCGGATTTTCGTCTCGGCTCCGCCACGGAAAAGAACCCCGTGTGGCAGAATGCAGGCAGCATGGCCCTGCGTCTTCAGAGACTTGACGATATGCAGCAGGAACGCATAGTCACCGCATCCGGGAGGCGGAACAGGGGCAAACCCGACCCCGAATCCCCAGCGGCCAAATGTATCCTGCTCTTTGGCGGACTTCCGCCACCCCTTCATCGAGAACGGCGGATTAGCGACCACGTAGTCGAAGGTCTGCAAGGTGGTATCGTTCTCCTTGTGGAGCGGGTCGTTGAGAGTGTCGCCGTGGCGCAGCTCAGCATCGTCCACACCGTGGATAATCATCGACATACGCGCCATACCGATGGTGGCAAGGTCTTTCTCTTGCCCGTCAATGCTCACGTTATGGCGGGCCTCAGCCTTCGCCCTGAGCAACAGCGAACCGGAACCGCAGGTGGGATCGTAGATGGAAATCATCTGACGCTCATCCCTGCCGATACCGATGACCTTCGCCATAATCCGGCTCACCTCCGCCGGCGTATAGAACTGTCCCTTGCTCTTACCGGATTCCGACGCAAAATTCTTCATCAGATACTCATAGGCATCGCCGATAAGGTCATCGTCCGCAGCCCAGTTGTTGGAGAAATCCAGTTCCTCACGCTGGAACACGGCAATCAGCTTGCTCACCGTCTCGACCAGGTCCTTACCCTTTCCCAGCTTGTTCTCATCCGAGAAATCGGCATTGGTAATTACCCCTGTAAGACCGTTAGCCTCCGCCAGCTTCTCCAGGATCTTATTCATCTCCTCGCCGATATTCGTCTTCCCCTTCAGCGCCACCATATCGTCGAAGGAACATCCCTCCGGCACCGAGATGAGCATGTCGGCGTCTTTCCTGGCCTTGTCGCTGATGTACTTCACGAACAGCACCACCAGCACATAATCCTTGTACTGGCTGGCGTCCATACCGCCGCGCAGTTCATCGCATCCGTCCCAAAGGGCGCTGTAGAGTTGAGATTTTTTGATTGCCATATATTGTCTGATTAGTCAATAATACTCTCAGAATCATCACTATGCCGTTCCTTGTTCTTAAGGACAACCTCTTTGCTGGTATTGGCATAACAATATACACAGAAGTGACGACAGGTATTGTACATACCGATGTCCTTGCTTATCATACAGCCGCAGACCTTGCGCTGTCCCTTGTCTTTGAGGTCTTTTCTATCTGACGGGATTTCCGGAATGTTACCGAACAAGTCAGGCTCCGGCAACTTTCCGGTTCTCAAATAATACACTAACTCCTTATCCTCGGCAAAAAGACGCTCCATCAATTCCCCGTCGATGCAGCGGTTATGTTCGATGCCGTACTTATCCAAATCAATGCTCTCTCCGCACGTCGCCAGTGTCAAGTTCCAGCCTTCGCCCTTCCAATGATCGCGAAGTTTGGCCAGTCCCTCCACAAGTTCCGTCAAGTAATTGCCAGACGGTTCCGCATTTTCAACAGTCTCACGAGTGTAAAAGGGCGTTTCTTTGATAAGGTTGTTCTGGACTTTTCGATAAGCCCTTACATCAATGAAACTGAAGACGAGCTTATCCGTATATCCTTTCAGCGGATTGCCGACGTGGTACACCTTTGTCAACAACTGTCTGGCTGTAAGCTGAGGCGTGACGATTAGCGGATCAAAGCGCCAGATAACCCGGTCTTTCCCGATAAGATCAGAGAGTCGCTTGAAGACCTCCACACGATGCTCTACCGGGCCAACATTTGGTTCGAACCCCTCATTCACATAGTCGTTCAACGTAACCTGGAAGTAGTAATGTATTCCCATCCTATCCAGTACAGGTAAGAACGGAATCATTGGCTCAGGGTTCTTCGTCCAAAAGACCACCACCTTCGTCTTCGCAAATGAGATGAACATCGGCTTCTGGTTGAACGGGTTGTACCATACACAATACCCAGCCTTCAAGCGGTTTATAAACCACTTGGCATAGAAAGCCGGTATGTCAGTAGAGCGGCTCGCAGATATGATTACAGGAGCAACACCGTCAACAACCTCTCCGTTCTGTCTCGATATTTGAATTCGTTCATCCATTAATTCCGTAGGTGCGATACAAGAAATCTTTAGTCCTGCTATAGATCCCCTTCTTCAAATTGATAAATTGTATAATGACGGTTTTATTATCCGTCGGCTTGCCTTGATAGTATTTTTCCAGACTGTCAGGCTTATGGGCATCAATGAACCAAATCAAGTCTTCTATCCATTTTTTCTCTGCGGAGGTCATAATCGAGACAAACTCCGAGTTGTTCGTTAGGAAATCGTAGTCTGTCAAAAAACAACCTGTTGACTGGTAAGAGTCAGAGAACAGGGATGACTCTGGAACGGAATGCTGTGTTTCAGATAGTTGTGTTTTCTTTGGTTTAGATTCCTTCTGAGGCTTGAGCGATTTTAATAGGAACTGGCGGACGCCCTGTTGAGCCCCCTTCCCCTTGTTGAACGCGGGCTCGTTTCGAACGGCGTCCACAAAACCTTGAGTCAAGCCCCCGAATTTTATGTATAATTCCTTGTAAAGGCGTTCGTCTTTCTTTGCTCCGGCACATTTAGAGATAATGCCACGCATCAATATATCAAAGCCAGCAGGCTCGTTCAGCATAGCAGGGGATGTTGCTTCCGGCAAATCATCAATGACTTCAGTCGGTTTTGTAAAGTCGGGCATATCTTCCTCGACAACTTCTTGAATAGTAGAACCTTGTACTGGATCTGCCTTAGGTGCAACAAGAACACTTCTCCCGAAGAGTTGTCCATAGATCTCCTTATAGACTTCAGCAATGTACTTGCTGTCTCTGTTGAAGAGAACATCGGTAAAATCGCGGGGCAAGTTGGCAAATCCATTGATAGTACCATACATAGAGAATGCAAGACGATAATCTGTCATAACCTTATCCTGCATATACTGGAGTAATTTCTGCCAATCGTCACCCCTGATGATAACGGCAGATAAAGCGGAATATATATCTTCTTTCCAAACGTGATTGAACTCGTCTCCCCGAACATGACGCCTCAATGCATTAAGAGTAATCTCAGGGTATGAGCCCTTCCAATCCGGCTCGAATACTTCTTTTGCTTTTCTTGTAACATCATCAGATAGTGCTTCTTTGAATGTACTGATCTTTCCGGAATACTCATCCTTTGAAAGGACATTGTTAATCCATTCTTTATAGAGGACCTTGTCGCTATCAGACAATCCGGGTAGGTTGATATGCAATAAAGAGCCATCCTTCACGACAATCTGCCCCTCCATGACCGAGACAGGAATTACCGTTCTTGCAATAGCATCTTCAGTTTGCCTAATGAGCAGGTTAATCTCTTCGATAACAGGGTTCTTGCCTTTATGTGGATTGGCTGAAAGTAACTGCGAGATTTTCCGGTCAACATCAAACTCTCCACGAATATAACCGTATTCGCCTCTTACAAGAGAGACGATGGCATCGAATAATGATTTTTCAGAAATAATGTTCGACAGTTTCGAGAAAAAGGGGATCTCCGGCTGCAAGCCGGAATACAATTCTTTTAATCGAGCCCTCTGTTGTGGTGTTGCCTTATGGTCATAGCTCGCCAAAACTGCAGCAAGAGTGTCCTGAATCTCACGCTGTGAATTAAGTTTAATAACATCCTCGCGGGATGACGAAAGAAGGCCACCAATATAGTAACCATATAACAGGCCTTTCATCCGATTTATGCGCTTATCCCTATCTATCTCTACCATATTGAGGGATTGCACCTCTTTGGATGAGTTAGGCAATTGATATGAGACAGCGGGCGGTGCGATAACCAGGATCTTCTTCTGATATAAGCGGACAAACTTTGTCTCTATACTCGAGTCGGACAGAGATAACGCAATCCACTTCTCATTTTCGGAGAAAAAGAAGATTCTTGTCGTGAACGGGTCAAGATAGATTGTATGGTCGGATAACAAAGTGTGTTCATCTAACCGGGTAAAAGCATCGATGATAACATCTTCAAGCACCACCTCGACAACCATAGGATGGTCCTCATAATCAGACTTGGGACGAACAAACGAGCAGAGCTGATCATACAGAACAATCGAATTATCGTATGGATTCTCCGGGATGGAGGCCCATCGGCTATATCCAAAAGCTCGTTCTTGGTAAAAAGCCTTCGGCGAGATGCTCTCGCTGGAGAGTATATTGTTGAAATTCAACGATGACGTAGGTATGTAATATGTCTTCATACTAAATGTCCTCCACAACATCTGTTTCTGTAGTTGAATAAAGTGAACTGGGCACCTTACTCAGCGGTGTGGGAAGTACTCCCGAATACATGATGTAAAGATAGCGATATGTGCGGGTCATCGCAACATAAAGGGCTTTTTGCTCAGACACTCGCCTGTTGGCATCATCGGATAGAGGGCTGATAGCCGGAAGAAAGACCGCCTCAAATTGCAACCCCTTGGCACTATGGTAAGTCATTACTTTAGGATTGGTTGTGCTAAAATTAAGGCTATTCACACTGCTGCGCCAATCTTCTTTGTCCTCATATTTCGCCTCGTGATTGATACCATACGAATTCAGCAATGCACTGACACCGCGCACATCTTTATTATGGGGAAGCAGAATCCCAACATCCGTCAAGCTGCTGCGCTGAATAATTGATGCAATCGCTTTGATTTGAGCATTCAAGTCACTGTAACGAATAAACTTTGGTATTGCAGTCTCTTTGCTTTTATACGTGCGTTCGTCATATGCTTCCAGGTCGATACCGACATACTGGGCGATACGTGCAGCAGGAACCGGCAGGCGGTAATTCCGGTACAGTGAGAAATTCTTCGGTTCCTTGTCATACGAGAACAATCTGTTGATGCCATTGACAGGCATTGTATCCTTCAATCCTTCATAAATAGATTGTGCCGTATCCCCGAAAAAGAAGAAATTCTTGTTCGTAGATTGAATAAACTCCTGGATTTCCTCCCTGCTGAAATCTTGAATCTCGTCAACAATGACATAATCCGCAGATGGGCAGTTAAGCCGATTTTTCCAGTGCCAATGATAATAGAAATCTCGATGCAGGCCTAAAGTCTCTCGCCCGGCATTCATATAGTTGCACAAGGCTTTTGTAAAAACGATAATCTGGTAGTTATCGCCCTTTTCCTTTTGGATACGTTGCGCCTTGATGAGAGCAAGAACAGATTTTCCACTGCCCGCACAACCACTGACGAGACACGACTTGTCGTTAGTGGCCATTAGCACCTTAATCTGATCCTCGTCCAGCTCGGATTCAATTATCATCCAGTCTTTCTTAGCCATATATATATTATTTGTTTTCAGTGTTTTGCGGGCGGATTAACCGCCAAGCTATCTTGCTTATGTCTCCAACTTGTTTTGAATGAGACACGGTAAATGTTTCGTTATGCCCCCGATTTCTTGCAATTACTGAGGCTCCGGCCGCAGCGAGCCCTCTATCCATCATAGTAGGAAGCCACTCTTGTGAAATGTTACTTTTCGTCGTGACATCCACAAGCAGCATTATGCCGTGTTTTGAGATTCGAGGAAGCATGAATTTCGACAGATGTTCATACGCATTCTTCTCCTCAAATTGCTGTTTTGTAACAAACTCACAGACGGCTTTAAAGGAGATAATGACATCATAGTTATCAGCAAGTATCGAATCCAATATACTGAGATCATAAAAGTCCTCAATATGTACTGCTGAAGGGTTACTCTGTATTTGCAGGGGATATTGTTTGTTAAATTCTTCTCGAATGTCATCAAAACGGTTCAAAGCAAATTGACTGCCGTCAATCGCTTTCACTCTTAACGATTCAATTTCGGACCTGCATTCTGAGAGTGCTGTTGCAAAGCCGAAAATCTCCCCACCGGTTCCACAACCAAAGTCAAGCAATGAAACCATCTTTCTGCCGCTAAAGAGGTGAGTATCAGTAAGGATTTGTTTGAAGATACAGTAAGACTCGGCATAACTCCGAGGGAAATATGTGCCCAGATAGTTTAGAATCATTTCTCGATTCCAATCTATCACAGTCATATCAGCGTTACTTCTAAGGAATCGACCTCCGAGATGGTCAAAAATGAAACTATCCACCCAACTTGGAAGTTGGACAGACCTGATTCGAATATCAGTATATCCCCCTACAAAAGGCATAAGTAGACAATTCTCGCTGAATTAAACTGGTTTTCTGCTTAAACATACAAATATAGCGATTTTTTCTCATAAGGCCGACAGTTACCAAAGGTAAATGACGATACTTAAGGTGAATTAACAATAAGCGGAACTCGCTCGTCAGGTCGGCAAAGCCGCCCAGACCAGCGACCTTCATTGCCACCCTTCGCTATGAGATTGTGTCGGAGCAAGTCCGCCACAAACTCACGGACACCCTCCCCACAATTAAGAGAAAAGCGGTCACGGCCAGCTGTCGGTTGTTCCGCTCGCTGCGCTTGCTCCACAACCGCCAGCTCGCCGTGCTGGTTTATGCCCCTCCGACTCCCCACTGGGAGTGAATATTGCCCGGGAGACGACCCACCAGCGCGACCGTCAGTGCTCCGAATCCGCGTACATTAACATAATCCCGATGGGATTATGTTAATATACGCTCCGTCAGCGAGTTGCGAGCGTCCTACCTCCGAACTCCCGGGCGAGGCGGCGACAGGAGAGGAGTTCGCTCAGGGAGGGGACAACCCCTCCCCTCCGTCGCTCACTCCGCACTTTCCGGGTGCTTCGAATCACCGGCATCAATTCACCAGCCCCGCTCCCGCAGTCGTGCTTGCGCCACGGGCGCTGCGCACCACTGCTCCCGCTACTTGCATATAGGAACCGTAGGTAGTATGCGAGGCCGGAAAATGCCGCCCCGAATACCGTTGGTGGCATGCGACTGACATCTCTCGCCTTCAACGTCTGTAGTATGCGAGCATCCTGCAGCCTTACGCAGCATCCGCTGCTGGGTCGTTCCAGGCCGTGACTCCTCTTCCTCCGCAAGCTCCGTCAGAAGAGTCCCGTCCCTCCACTCATCGGTACGGCTTCGCCGTGGTTATACCTGGCCGCTATTCCTCCACACCTCCGTCGGGGTAAACCCCGCCGGAAGTGTTCCGGGCGTCCAGGAGGCAGCCAGATGGGCTGCTGGCGCAGACAGTGTCGGAACAAGTCCGCCACAGACTGCGCCGGAGGGCCTGTGCCTGGCTTCGCCTCGAACGTACTACCACGATTCAGGGAATGAGCCGTCCCGGCTCAGGGCGGTGAGGCCGTCTGTCTCCCCCTTCGATGCCGGTCTCGCCCACTCCGCCGTCAAGCCCGCAAGCGGTCTTGCCGATGCTCCGTTCCCGAGCCCGTCCTCCCCTACACTCCAGGCCGCCTCCCCGCCCACGCTCCACTTCGTTCCGCGCCCTATGGCACTGCCAGACTCTTAGCCGCCAAATGAGCCTTGCTCCATCATTCGACCGCCGGTGCGTCGGCGTCTAAGAGACTGGACAGCACCATAGGCTGACCTGCTTCTCACGCTCGAAAGCCGGTGCGACCTTGTGTGTCCTACCCCGCCCGGATGGCAGTGAATGGGTATATAAATATGCAATAGGAAGCAGACGGCGGCTACCGCCGACGCTGCTCTTTTTCGTGGGGATATTCGTGTTATATTTGGGCAACCTCTGGGCAAGCTGCTTTGAGGTACCTATGTGATTAAGACTTGTAGCCCGATGCCTCGCTTCTATCCAGACATACAATTCTCCGACTGTTGGTCGTCTGTGGGTGACATCACCTACTATCACCGCTATGGCATCTGCTATTTCAGGTCTAAGGCTTACACGGAGTTCAAGGGTATCAGTGAGCAGATGGTGCGTCTGGATCTGCACCGCAGGGCTATCCGGGCCATGCAAGGACTTGACCACGCGACGCAGATGATCTGGAGGACTCTCTCCAAGAACGTTGTAGCTCACCGGCCTCCGTTTGACAACCGGAATCACATCAGCGGGTACAATCTCTTCGTATCGGCCTATCACGGGTTCGCACAGCTGGGTCACGAGCATGTACCGGAGCCGCAGGCCTTCGTTCCCTTCCCTATCTTCAACCTTGACTTTGGCGGTAGTGGCGCAGTTGGCGATAATGACGTTTTGCTGCAGACCCGGCTCACGCTGTATGGAACTGAAGAATATTCCAGGTACCGGGTACTGGGCAAGATCCAGTTCGAGACTCCAGGCTATGGAAGGAATCCCGGCAAGATGCGGAACTTCCTTTCGGTGTCGGTCCCTTCCGGGCCAGTCAGCGACGTCGCTTTCCTCGTCAAGGGCTATCGTTCCGTCTGGGGTCTTGACCTCGATGCCTATCAGGTTCATATTCGCTACATCTTGCTAGACACTGTGACTGGATACCGGTCTCAATACCACTCATTATCAACCTTAATTGCCACATAAAAAAAGCAGCCATATGAAATGACTGCTAACATATCGTCTATTCGAAGACTATTTCTTGTTATTCGCTCTGAAGTGTTCCATCGGAATCAGGGGCAAGAAATATGCTTCGAGAGGGGTTCCTTTAAGGTTCTTCATCATCACTCCTCTAAGTGCACCTACTGCTGCCACAAGGAAGGTATCAAGAACAAGGGTATTCTGAGTGGAGAAAGTCCCGTCGTCTTTTAGGATGATGATTTCTTTTATCGGAAAGAGGCCAAAGCGCATACTGACCGTGTTCGTCGCCAGTTCAACTTCTTCATCACCATATACTAACGAAGCCTTTGCCTTGACCACGATCTGATCTTTATCCATAATAGGTTTTATGTCGTGCCCAACTTGGACCTTGAGGTTCTCTGGAATAAGACCTGAATAATCGAAGTCATAATCCATTTTGAACTCGGTCTCGGCAATTGATTCCAGTCTATATTTAATTTCCATGTTCTTTAAGTTTAAAGTGCAACAGAGAGTTCCGGCCGTGCTGCGGATAACCAACCGTTAGACACTGATGCTATTAATATGTCACTCATATCATAGACCACAGGAGTCCTCTTTTTGGCCACTTTTATTCTTGATGCGTCCTTAGAAACAGGAGCCGTACGCATGGTGGGAATGTTAAGCAAGTCAAGGCCAAGATACTTCTTAATGTCAGATAGTGTATCTATGGTGAAATTACGATCACCAGATAACCATTCTGAGATTTCAGACTCGCTCCTGCCGGTCATCTCAGCAAATTTCTTCTGCGAGATGCCTTTTGCCTTCAAGGTGTCGGCTATTTTAACGGCAACAAGCATACGGTTCCTTGTCCGACGAAGTTTGTCTTCGTCGATGTTGTTCATGATTCTTGTCAGGCTTGCTGAGGGTTTTCTTCTTGTTGTCATATTTCTAGTTCAATAAATTCTGATATATCGAGAGTTCCGTCGTCCTTAACTTTTAGATCCTTTTCTATAATCGCTTTATTTATACATGCTGCAATCTTTCTCATTTCTTGAGCCTTTGAATCTAAATAAGGATCTTCTTGATAAGCACTTATATCTGGTGGTTTGTATCCCCCGGAACCGATAAAGATGCATGTATTATCAAATCTAAGGCAATACAACCGCATCCGATTATAACTTAGTGCAACAACTCCATCTCCTGGCGCACCCTCGTTTAGCTTGAAAAGATGTGCTTTGCATCCAGTGTCATTTCCCATAACCTGAAGCTTTGATGCCATCTCTTCCAGATCTTCACTATGTTCTTTCTCATTATCCTCAAAGAAATGGTCCATCAAAGTCATGTCATCACCTTCATACATTATAGAATAGATCTGGGCCTTTTTCCCAGAGAATTCTTCTATGTTGATGATGTCAAACTTCATGTTGATTTACATATTTCGTTCCAAATTGTGCGCAAAATTAGCGAATAATCCGGATATATCAAAACTTTTCCACAATTTTCCGACATTTTCCTATCGTTTCCACTATCAAATCGCAAATACTGGCCAATGAAAAATCCAATATAGGAATCATTAATCAAGCAAAGCAACGCAAGAGGAAGCAGTAGAAACCAATTCTATTTCAGCACTTTATATTACTATTATATTTGCTTTCGAGATTAAGTTCAACTGTATTTAATCGATGAAAGCACTGCCATCAATTGCATTCAATGACTTCTCGGGAACGGCCGGTGACGTGACCGCCCGCTTCGTGAAGGGTCGCACTATTCTGACGGTGCGACCGTTTCCGAGTAAAGTCGTGTCGGGTTCCCAAAAGGACAACCGGAATGCGCTTTCCAAGATCTCCCGTGCTTTCAAGAAACTCACCGACTCCCAGATGGCAGAATGGGCAGAGCTGGCAAAGCATCTCAAGACTGCATCCATTCTGGGTATCACGGCAGAGATGACTGCACACAACGCCTTCGTTCGGCTCAATTCCAACCGAGTGATGGCTGGCGAATCCATCCTCACCGATGCGCCTTCTTCTAACTCGAGTATTCCGCTCGTGGAGTATGAGCACCTGTATGTGACCCCTGATATAGTGGCCCTTACCGGCGTTCGCCATCAGCCCTCCCCTTACAAACTGGTCATCAAGATGTCCGCAAGCCAGTCCAATGGCATTTCCAATGGCTGGGGCAAGATGGTCATCATCTCCAGCGATATGGAGGACGACTGGGGCGAGGCTGACGTGACTGAGCTCTACCTGAAGAAGCTGGGCGAAGCTGCCACTCTCGGCCAGAAGGTCTTCCTTGAGGCCTACTGGATGGATACCAATACCGGCTTCACCGGCCTTGTATACCAGGACTACGCCATTTGTGAGGGCGTGGCTCCCTATACCCGCCGTGTACGCGCTACGATGGATAAACTTGACCCGACCGAGGAGAGTCACGTGTCCGCATTGGATGTTGACTTCTCTACCGGTACTCCCGTAGCCGAGTTCAACGCAATGTGCCTTGGCCATAGCAATGTCGCTTCGTCCGAGGTGTACTTGGATGAGCAGTTGCCTGAAGATGTTGTCGGTACAGGTATGTGCCTGTGCCGTTCCTGCGACGACCAGAGCCACATCAATGCCAGTCCTGCCTGGTGTATATGTACAACCGTAACGGCAAGTCCCAGCTCACCTTCGCCCACCGTGGCGGACATTACTTTATCCCTTGCGAGGCTTTCGGCTCAGGCATCATCTACTAACCTTTAATTCGTCAGACCAATGTTCAACAGCATATCCAATAACTTCGGAGCGGGACAGATTCAATTCAGGGCCTACCAGGCACCGAATTACGTCATCCTGAGCGCCAAGTTCACCTTTGACCCGACGAATGAGGCTTACCAGGCCTGTGACCAACTGGAAATCACCGTTCCGGATCTCACAATCGACCGCAGTGCAGTTGGCGGCGTGTTTATCCGGTTCATCGAGACGCAGCATTATTCCTGGGGCGATGCCATCTATGATGGCGGCACTGTGTTGAAGTCATGGATCAAGGACAAGAACACCATCGTCATTGAGAAGCAGTCGTGGTTTGATGCGTTAGGTCCGCTGACCATTTACATCCTGACGCTCTATCAGCAGCTTAATCAGGGAGCCAATGCCATCAAAGGTACCAAGCAGCGCCTCACAGTAACAACCGAGGAGAACTACCTGCGATTCACCAGTGACACCTTCGTGGTTGTCTATGACCACTGGGTATTCATGCACCTGCAGTTCTCAAGCTGTACGTATGCTTACCGGGATTTGCCCTGGGAGGCAACCTTCGAGCAGATTCCCGAGGATGTCACGGCTGACGTGCCGGTTCCCGGCGGCGGCAACCAGTTCCATCAGGACTGCTTCGGTATGGGAGAATGCCACATTGAGAACAAGATCTTCACAATGGACCGCCGAGTGATGGGATTCTGGGATACGGGGCGTGATCCTTTCGCCTTCGCTTTTCTGGTTCGTGGAGACAACGACGATAATGAAAACGAGTGTAAATTGCCACCGAAAAGTGAACAGGTTTGCCAACGAAAGTTGAACAGTTAAAGACCCGTCTGCAAAGGTATTCATTTTTCTGGTTTTTGTTTTTGTTTCTGTTTTCTTTCTTTCATCCATTTTTCCGTCGCCTTGATACGGTATGAAGGGCCGTTCATGTCGACAATGTATGCCTTGAAGGTCAAGCGGTCTACAATAGCAGCGGCGATGACCTTGTCGGTGAAGATTTGGTCCCATTTGTCGAAGCCAAGGTTGGTAGTAATGATGATGGACTTGATGCCGGCACGGAGGAATATGAGGTTAAAAAGGGCTTCTGCGCCCTCTTTATCAAAGGATTTGTATCCGCACTCATCCAAGATTGTGAGGTCGTATTTCTCGAAGCGTTTTTGCAGCCTGGAGAGTTTCCGCTGTGATTCCGTCTCACGGATTTCCACCAGCAGGCGTGGCACAGATGCATACAGTACGTTGTAACCAGCCTTGCAGGCCTTGATACCAAGACCGATGGCAGTGTGCGTCTTACCGGTACCAGGGTTGCCATACATGATGACGTTCTGGCAGTCTCGGATAAAGTCAAGAGTCTCAAGTTCCGGTAGTGCAACTGCCATATCCTTGGGCAGTTCATTCCTATCCAGGTCTTCAAGATACTTGAGTTGTGGGAAGTGAGCCTTGGTGATAAGAGCCCTGCGGCGGGCTTTGTCGCGGTACTCTCCTTCCTTGGCAAGAAGTTCGGCTAGAAGCCTGTCATGAGTCCACTTCTCCGTGATGGCGCTTTCCAGCATCACGTCAATGCTACCCTTGATACCCCCGAGCTTGAGTATCCGGCAGTGGTCATATATCGATTGAAGGTATGAAGCTTCCATTACGACAAGGCTTTTTCGGTGTTGGACTTGAACATATCACTTAGCATGGCAAGGTTCTGCGCGGCTCCCTCCTCAATGGATTTAGTCCATGGGAGTTCAAGCAACTCCTCGGACGAGCGGTTGGCCACAAGAACACTCTTGATGCTTTCCTGGGTGATGGTATGGACGCCCTTCATCTTGGCGACATTGACGGCGGAGCAAAGGACTTGATAATCATACTTGTTGTTTCTCGCCCAGATAAGGAGCTCCACAAACTCGCGCGGAGTGGCGGAGAAGTATGTGTCAAACAGGTGTTGCAGTCCTTGAGGCGTCTGTCTCAGCGCATACGAGTTGCGAAGGGCCCCAGGCTTGACCTTCAAGACATCCAGATAATGCTGGATGTCAATCCTATCATCATTGGGGACGAAGCCGCGCTTGTGCCGGGCTATCTCCTTTTTGGATGCGCCGTCGGTGTCGTAGATAACGACATCATCGCTGTACTTCTTGACCCATACGGTGCGGTTGATATACTTGAACGGGACGGAGTAAGATACCGTTCCCAGACGTATGGTGGCCAACTTATCCACCTGTCGGAAGTCCGCCTCGAAGCAAGCCATCTCACCGTATGCTGGCAGCATGACATCCAACTCCCCCTGGATCAAGTCTTGAACAAGGTCGTTATTCTCAAGGCATATGTTCAGAAGGTGGTCGTTGGCTTCATCAAAGCTGTCGAAGTGGTCCCGATCTCCGAAAGCCTTCCGCCGGAGGACTTCCACGGTCCGCTCCACGTGGGGCTTCTCATTGCCGGAGCGGACATTGCAGAACTGGTGTCTGAACCCATAGTAGCCTTCGAGCCGGGACAGCTCCAACGTGAGCTGCTTCTCTCCTCCCGTGAAGCTTTTCACGGCAGTACGCATATTGTCATACACCATGAACTTTGGCACATGGCCCCAAAAAGCGAACGCTCGGACATGGGCCTCCTGCATGGCCTGTTTGTCCTGGTGAGTGAAGAGACGACCCCAGCGTCCGTTGCTGCAGAGCGCAGTTGCGGCCATATTACAGGCCATTTGCTTGCCCTTGATGTAGATCTTGACCTCGCCCCAGTCGAACTCCATACGTTCGCCGGGAACGTACTTCTGCTTGATGAAGCAGTCCTTGACGGATGCGAACTTGCCGTTCTTCTTGTCGGTGACGTATCGCGCAACCGTCCTGTAGGAGATGTCGTAGCCTGCCTTCCTGAGGCACGCATGGATGTCGGTGGCCTTTTTCTGCTGCTTACGCAGCCCGGTGGCCACCTTCACGGCATTGTTGGCGAGATCCTGATCAATCAGGGCTTTGATCTCGTCTGTAAGGAACAGGGCTGTCCACTTCCCGGTCCTTGTACTTGGGCTTGGTTTGGAGGAGTTCCGCATAGGCCTCGGGGTTGGCCTGGTTACTTACGGTTGCATTGAACAGCTTGCGCAGCCCGACGACTGTCGTCCGGCTGATGTTGTGATTCCGCGCAATCTCGCTGTTGCTCAGATTGCGCCTAAAGTCTCCAAAGATGTCGTTTCTTTTCATGTAATCAATCTTTTGCTCGGGTGTTATCGACCCGAAAGTTAGTAATAATGGGGGTAACGGTCGGCGGCAGGCGGGCCCTGCTCTCCGTTCCGCTCGGCTACACCTCGCTCCACTCCGAGCAGGGCCCGCCGGTTCCCCTTGCAAATGATCTTCAACTGTTTAGTTTTCGATGGCAATCACTGTTCAGACTTGGGTGGCAGTTGACAAACGAGTAATTCAAATAGAATACTATAACCTTTTGTTTAACAATTTAATACCTATGCGCAATGAAGTATAATCCTTCTATCGCCTTCGACAAAATGTCGGGCTCCGCAAAGGGCGTCACTGCGGCAAAGACCCGGGGACGCAAGTACATCCGCAATCGCGGCTACGGTGGTAGCACGCGTACCTCTTATCAGCCTTCCGTGAAGGCTGTCTTCAAGCAACTGTCCCAGGCTTGGCAGGGGCTGACCAACGCTCATATTCTAGCATGGAACGCCGCCGCCAACACGGCCCAGGGCAAGTCCGTCCTCGGTACTAAAGCCAAGATCACCGGCTCCAACCTCTTCATGAGGCTGAACTACTGGGTGGTCTATTGTGGTGGCCAGATCATGGAGACTCCTCCGACCCTCTCCGGCGTCGAGGCTCCTGCCGCTGCGACCATCGCACTGTCCAGCTCCGCGATGACCTTCACCCTGGCTGACATCCCCAGCGACGTCACCAACCTGAAGCTCATCATCCAGGCTTCTGAGCCTCAGAGCAACGGTGTCACCCGTGCCTACAGCAAGGCCACTGCCTTCGCTGATCCGTACACTCCGGTGACCACGGCCATCGACATCAAGAGTGCCTACGACGACCAGTTCGTTGAGTATTACTACCCGGACATCGAGCCTTGGGAGCAGAACATCACCACGAAGGCTGATTTCAGCAGCAAGTGGAAAGACCTTTATGACCAAGGTGTTGCCGGGCTTGTAGAAGGCGGAGGCTACCAGACCAAAGGCGTTTGGAGAGCCTGCGAGGATTGCCGCATGAGAACCAACGACGCTCCGGCCTTCTGCCCGGTCTGCCAGCGCGCCATCGAACGGATCATCCGATTCTACACCGAGGAGTAACCTCCGGTACTTTGACTGACCCGAACACCTCCGGTCATTTCGATGCTTTGCCAGGCTCAGCAACCGCAAGCTCAGTGACCGGAGAAGTCCACCTCAAACGTCCGGCTCTATTTTTTTGAGACAGATGTAGCCTTTCCAGTTGTGGCATCTTTGAAGCAGTTCTCCGCAAACGTCACTTTCATAGCTTCAATCTGCTTCTTACAGGATTTGGATATGCTTACCGTGTTCCGGACAGTTTCCAGAAAAACACTGTTATTGATTGATTTTGATGTCTTATCCTTTATGTAGCACCTTTCTACAGTATCATTGACAACAGATTCAATGTCCGCTCCATTAAAGCCTTCGGTAGCTTTTGCCAGCTCAGACAAATGATATTCGTCCTGAGGCACCTGCAAATTACGTTTCTTATTAAGGTGAACTCTGAATATGGCTTCCCGTTCTTCCTGATTCGGCAGATTGATGCAAAATATCTCATCAAAACGTCCTTTGCGTTTTAGTTCCGGTGGCAAAGCATCCGCGTTATTGGCTGTGGCGATCACATATACCGCGCTTTCCTTATCCTGCATCCAGCCAAGGAAATAGCCAAACAGACGGGTCAAGACATCATCACGCCCTCCCACCCCAGAGAAAGCCTTTTCGATCTCATCAATCCAAAGGACACAAGGAGCGGCGGCCTCGGCAATCTTAAGAGCCTTGCGAAGGTTAGCCTCACTCTCCCCGACATATTTACCCATCATCTTTCCCATATCCATTTTGAGCAGAGGCGAGTCGAACAGCACCGAACTTGCTTTGGCACATAATGACTTCCCACAGCCTGGCATACCTACAAGAAACACTCCCTTAGGAACAGCCACACCATATGCGCGAGCCGCGGATAAATCTGAGAATATCTTCGCCTTGTCCTCCAAATATTTCTTCAATGCGTCTATTCCACCGATATTATCAATCTTCTCCTTGGTTTCAATTAGTTCCAGTACACCTGACTTTCGAACCATCAGCTTCTTCTGTTGAATGATCATATCCTTGTCTTCCGCACTGAGGGTACCATTACAACTCATAGCCACATCAAGTGTACGGTCAATTTCAAACGATGTCAGGCCCTTAAGATCAGGCAAAAGTTTTTGCCTGTCCTCCTTTTTGAAACTGTTATATCCATTTATCTTTATGTGCCAATCAATCAAATTATTAATCTCATCCTCACTCGGGAAAGGTATTTCCAAGAAAGAGATATATTTTTCCAATTCAACAGGATATTTCAACACAGAAGAACTAATGATGACAGTGGTGTCGAACTTGCGGTCATATAGCTTACGCTGCGAAATCAACTCCAACAAGGTCTTAATCTCCGGATCCTCAATATAATCCTGAACCTCCCTAAGCAGCAGATACTTTTCCGGAACCGGGGAAGGCTCGAAACCTTCCAAAGATTCCAAGACTTCCACCGTATAAGCTTTTCTCAGAAAAACGGCCAGACTCTCTGACAGCCCCCCTCCCCTGGACTGCTTTGACTTGAAATCCGTAACACCCGTAGCCGGATTCCACTCATAGATTTTTTTAGAACCCAACACAGTAGATATTATCTCATCCACTCTGGCGAAATCATAATCATTGATATAGATTATCGGTATGTTGATGTCTATCAACTTTTGCAAAGAAGACTGACATCTTGAACTACATTGAGTCATATATTTTAATTGTTTCTACCTTGTAAAGTTTCAGAACCTCATTCTTAACCTGCTCTACCTCACATGGATAACTTCTACCATGGATTAATTTGAGGAAATTTGCAACTGCTTCACTTGACTTCGCCCAAGGTCCGCCCCATCTCAGAACACCGCTTGTGTCAATGGCTTTCATCAACATTTTCGCTCTATCGTAAGATTGAATATCATCGAGAATTCCTTTCGCCTCATCAAAACGGCGGTCACATCGAGCCTTATAAAACGCCTTTAGGTAATATAACCGACATAATAATTTACGATCCTTGATGGAGGCACCTCTTAAATCCACAATAACACACGATAGTTTAGAGCGGTTGCAAATGTTGAAGAATCGCTTCAGTTCATCCGCTTCTACATTTGAAAAGGCTTTCGGGCTCCCTCCTTCGTCTCTTCCCGAGCTTTCCTTTCGTTCAATACTTTTCTCCAAATACTCAGCGGTTTTTTTATAATGATCCTTCAGTTTCGTGATAATTGATTTCAAATCATCCTTCTGATAGACGTTCACAAAAAACACGGAGAAAAGATTAACCACATCCTTCTCTGTAACTTTTTCAACATCATCCGTTGACGGTTTGTATTTTTCCATTCTTTCAAGCAGCCCGGTCGTTCCAAGTTGTTGTTTAACCCAACTGAAAAAACTACTTTCTGGTTTCATCAAAGGGAATATATCTTCGAAGCAAAAGTTCCCCTTCAACGATTCGAGCGTGGAATGCTCTTCCCCTCCGGACTTTATACGAATACGTACAGGCTTTGCGTTTGGTTCTAGATTCATAATAAACTAACTTAAAACTTGCCTAACAGTTTGTTTAGTCTTCGCAATAAGTTGTCTGGCCGCATTTTTAGCATATTGAGCGACCTTAGGAATAGCGCTGTTTATCACCTGTCTCACAGGTTCAGCACAATACTTAACCACTGATTTAATCACAGGTTTTGACGATGCGATCGGAGGGAACATTGAGACTATGGCGTTTGAAACCGCTTCCGCGACCAATTCCTTACCAGACTCTGTCCCTAAAGCCTGGTTAACCACAGCTGTCAACCGAGCGGCCTCATAATCTATCAAAGCATCCGCAATTTCGACTGGATCCTTTATTCCCGATCCTTCCCAAAGCAGAGCTTTAGTCCGATTAAGTCCCAAATCGACCAAAGATGCGATAGTGGTCCCATTCTTGTCTGGAAGATCAAAGGGCAGAACTCCTTTATCCGCTGCGACAGCCACCGCGGCACTGAATAATTTCTTCATATCCGAGTCTTGCCCGCTTCCGAAATCGGAGGCAAGATAATGGTTAAAGATTTCCTTGATACCATCATTTATGGTGACTCCACCATCTCCAACCTCGTTTTCCATCCCTTCCAGAACAGTGGCTTGAATGAGGTTGGTCTCCCTGATCGTATTTAGGACTTCACTAACAGAGATGAAGACTTTTTCAGAATCCATAGCTACTCCGATTTTATGAGATTATTATCCCTTACATCTTCAACCGTCTTTACGATTGAGTCAAGAACTTGTTCCTGAGTTCTCCCATCCTTATTGGTCAAAGATTTTTGCAGTTTAGATGACATCCACACAGAAGTGGGTACTCCTTTTTTCTTCGCCGCCACCAAATCATTATAAGAAGCAGCTCGTTCATCAATGCGTTTCATAGCATCTATGACTGCGTTCTGTCCTTCATCAGAAATTTTGGAATCCTCAACAAATTTGAGAATCAAATCATCCACATTTGCATTTGGATTATTCTGGTAAGCAGTCAAAAGAGACATCATGATTTCTTCAAATGTATTCATTTCTTCAAGACTATTGTTTTGCAATTATAGCGTTATTTTCTTTTAGTTTTTGGTTCATACTTGGTCCATTTTAAATTCTTGTGTCAAAAAATATCCACCGAAACGGCTTTTTACCGGAGAAACGCTGTGATATTATCGGTTTGTCCGGGGAATTGGGATTTTGCCGGAGAAGAATCGATCTTGCGGAAGATAGAAAAAGCCCTTTCCTCCGTCATAGGAAGTAAGGGCAAGATTACGGATCGGGAGGCTTCCGAAGGGCGATTCACTAGAACTTGAAGGTCACTCCAATGCCGCCGACGATGCTGGTGCGGTAGAAGTCGTCCTGGCCGGGAATCTGGAGATTCTTGATGTCAAGCTTTTCGGCAAGGCCGGGAACAGCGGGGGCCAGCTGGCCGAGGACCGGGGAGAGTTTCGCGGCGATAAGGGCTCCGTTTCCGCCATAATCGGCCTGCTCCTTGGTGAAGTGCATAAAGAAAGTCTTGTATATTCCTAAATCAATGGCGACTTTCGGGTTGACGTTGAACCTTGCGCCAAGGCCGCCCGAGATGGAGCTGGTGGTGTAGCTGAGGTCGGAGATGTATTTCGCGTCGTTGCCGAAACCGAACGTGCTGCTGTTGGCGCCGATACTGAGGGTCACTACATCGCTGAGATCATACTCAAGGCCACCGAGAATCTCGAAGGAATTGTGTTTCAGATAGTTCTGTTTATCGTTCAAGTCCGTCTCGTTGTTGTACTGCTTTGACTGCTTGTCGAAATAGTAGTTTGCGCCGAGGGCGACGCGGAAGTTCGGCTTCACTGAATATTCAGCACCGATGTTGATGTTGCCGGGGATGTCGGCGGCGATCTCCTTGCCGTCATCGAACTGGGATATTCCTGTGGTGTTAGCCTTCGTGTCATTGTTCAGGCGCACTTTCGTGTTGAACTCGTAGCGCGCGGAGAAGTTGAACCGGCCGGTCTTGTAGTCCACGGACAGGATCGGTGTCCAGGCGATATCCTTCTGATGCGCGTCAAGTTCCTTGTCGCTTACAAGTCCGCCGACCATTCCGACAGCGGTTTCAGTCGGGATCAGTCCTCCGGAGATCGCTGACACCGCCGCGCCCAGCACATTGGCGGCAGGAAGCATCTGGCCTCCGTACTGCAACTGGATATTCCTCAGGCTTCCGACATAATAGTTGGAGATGTAGTTCAGGCGCACGCCGGCGGAGACACTCCACTTCGAGCCTATCTTATAACCGATGTTCAGCTGGCCGGCGAAGTTGTACTGCTCTCCGGTAAGATTGATGTCTGCATCATAGCCGGTAACCATCTGAGTCCCAGCCAAATTATTGATCAGAGCTGGAATCATCGCGACCGGAGCCTCAAATGAGCCGAGTCCCTGGTCGTATTTCGCCTTTCCGCCTCCCGACACGACTCCGAAATGGAAGGAGGCGAACAGATTGTCGTGCTTGAACGCGAGGCTCAGGTGCGGAAGGGCCGGCACGAAAGACTTGCCCGTGTACTTCTTATAGCCTCTTCCCTCATTGTCCACGCCGTACTTGAGCGGCTCGTAGGTGGAAGTCGTGTACCTTCTCTGCAAGGCCGACTGGACATCGAACGCCAGATGCCAACCGTTGTCCATAAAACCGATTCCGGCAGGGTTGAAATACGCTCCCTGAACTCCTATGACGGCATTCTGGGCAGGATTCCTCAAGAAAGCCACATTCTGATTTGTGTTCGTGACATAGCCGCCGGCCTTGGCGGTGAAAGCGGCGGTGCAAATAGCGGCCGCAAGTACAATCATTCTTTTCATTTAGTCGAATTTTATTGTAATTTTCGGAACAAATGTAGAATTTATCCCCATATTTACAAATAAATTCGACCTATTGACAATTATTAAATTGATTTATCGACTTATTCGCTACCCCGTCACCTCAGGCATCAACACCATCATACGCATCCACCAAAGGAGCATATTCAACGCTTTTCGCGGCATTCAGGTGCCAACAGCATCACGACTGCGGCATTTTATGAATATTTCGCTACTGTCAGAATACTCTATCTCAATGTTATGTCTTGCGTATATTAGATTTCGCCACCATTACGAGACTTTACTGGTCATCCGGCTCCAAAGAAGTACCGTCATCGATGTCGAACCACTCGCACAACTTCTTCCGCGCACGAAGTTTGACCTCGGGAGTCAAATGCCCTTTTATATAACCGTAGGCGGCCACGAGAGCGGCAAGGTCATCAGAAAAGCCCAAGACCGGGATTGCATCCGGAACAAGGTCGAGCGGGAGAATGAAATAGCCCAGAGCTCCGATGATGATCGCCTTCTCCTTAGGGCTGACATTCGGATCAGCCAATTCATAGTAAAGGATCAAAGCCACATAGATGACCTTGGCACCCGCCTTCAAGGCTACTTTCTTCACCTTGTTCCAAAAACCGCTTTCGGAATAGTTTCCCTGATACTTCTCAATGTTGTCCGGCTTGTTCATTTTCATTATCTTTGGCAATGTAAAGTTATAAAAAATCAATGAATATGCTAAAGCGGAGAATCGAGGCGTCCTCGGACGGGTTGCGGTTGGCGATGCTCATCAGCGAGCCTGTCGGCGAGCCCAAAGGCATTGTGCAGATAGTTCACGGAATGTGCGAACACAAGGAGAGGTATATTCCTTTCATGGAATATCTTTCCGCACACGGGTACGTCTGCGCCATCCACGACCATCGGGGGCACGGAGAGACCGTGCTCAACGAAGAGGATCTCGGGTATATGTACAAAGGAGGATGGAGGGCTCTTGTGGAGGACATCAAACTGGTTCAGAATGAGATCAAGGCATCTTATCCAGCATTGCCATATACGCTATTCGGACACAGCATGGGGTCAATGGCTGTGCGCTCGTTCACAAAGCGTTACGATGACAGCATCGACACTCTGTTCGTCTGCGGATGCCCGAGCTACAATCCGGCCGGCGGCGCGGGACGCTTGCTGGCCAGCCTGATCGGGCTGTTCAAAGGAGAGCATTACCGTTCCCCCCTTCTCCAGAATCTGTCGTTCGGCTCCTTCAACAAGCCTTTTGGGGATGAGGGCTATCCATCCGCATGGGTATGCTCCGACAAGGACACTCTGGAAGCCTACCACAAAGACCCTTACTGCATGTTCACATTCACAGTCAACGGTTTCAAGAATCTGTTGGATCTGATGAAGGATTGCTACAATCCAAAGGGTTGGAATATGTCTAAACCAAATCTTCCGGTACTTTTCATCTCTGGAGCCGAGGACCCATGCCGGATCTCCGATAAAGCCATCGAAAAGGCAGCCGACCTGATGAGACGAGTAGGCTACCGGAACACGGACCTGCATCTCTACCCCGGCATGCGTCACGAGATCCTCAACGAGACGGACAGACTTCAAGTGTGGGACGACATCCTCAGCAGGCTCGCCTGAGCGGTTCCTTGATGATGCTTCTAATAGACCTTCACCTTGAGTTTTGAATATGCCCTCTCTGCTTTCTGAAGAGCCTTCTCGACAGTCTCGTCCGTGGCAAGGATGACACCGACACGGCGATGTCCCTTGATCTCAGGCTTTCCGAAGAATCTGACTTGCACTCCGGGCTCTTCAAGAACCTTGTCAACATTCTGAAACTCATATTCAGTTGTGTCGCCCTCGACGACAATTGCCTTCGAAGCGGACGGTCCGTAGAAACGTACTTCCGGAACAGGAAGCCCCAGAACCGCGCGGGCGTGAAGGGCGAACTCCGACATATCCTGTGAAATCATCGTCACCATTCCGGTGTCGTGCGGCCTTGGAGAGACTTCACTGAAGATCACGTCTTCACCTTTGACGAAAAGCTCGACTCCGAATATTCCGTAGCCTCCCAAAGCGTCAGTTATCTTTCCCGCGATCTCTTGGGCCTTCTTCTCCGCCGCCGCACTCATCCCTTGAGGCTGCCAGGACTCACGGTAATCGCCATCAACCTGATGATGCCCCACAGGCTTGAGGAAAGTTGTTCCTGCGCAGTGACGGACTGTCAGCAGAGTGATCTCATAGTCAAAATCCACAAAGCCCTCAACGATGACCTTCCCGCCACCGGCACGTCCACCCTCCTGGGATATTCTCCAAGCCTCGGCGACCTGAGACTCATCACGTACAACACTTTGGCCGTGACCAGAAGAACTCATCACCGGTTTCACCACGCAAGGGAAACCGATCCGTCCCACGGCGGCCCTGAACTCATCTTCCGTCTGGGCAAACTCATACCTTGAGGTAGGAATCCCGAGTTCCTCTGCCGCAAGGCGTCTGATTCCTTCCCTGTTCATTGTCAGGTAAGTGGCGTTGGCTGTCGGGATGACCGTATAGCCTTTCTTTTCGAGCTCTATCAACTTTGGAGTCGCGATCGCTTCCACCTCTGGGATAATCAGATCCGGATTCTCCTTCTCGATCATCTCCGCAAGGGCATCCCCGTCAAGCATTGACAGAACGTGTGATGATTGAGCCACCTGCATAGCAGGAGCATTAGCATATTTATCCACCGCTACGACGTGCACGCCATAGCGCTCAAGCTCGATCGCGATTTCTTTTCCGAGTTCCCCGGAGCCGCAGAGAACCACCTTTTTCCCGACAGGAGTGAAAGGGTTACCAATGTTTGCCATACTGAATAATTGTATTTAAGACATCAAATTTACGAATATTCAACCTCTGCGACAAGATTTCCTCGCCTTGCGACAAAAAAACGCCTATTGTCCTTCGAGATGTATGAGCATTCTCCAACGACTTTACTTGAACAAATCATCTGAGGTTATCACATTCTGGAAACGCCCTGAATATTCATTGTATTTCAACCCGAATGTTGTGACAAGGGTCAGCATTGTTGACTTTCTGGTTTTTGTCTCATCAATGAACGAAGCCTGACGCTCTCTAAGTTTGGCATCATATTCCTTGTCAATAATGAAATCTCTTGATGAATATTTGCACTCGCAAAGGTTGATGAGACGGTCATCCCTGTCTATGAGCAAATCCACCTGAGAGGCGGCTCCAATCCAAGAATATGTCTCTGTGTGCACCCCTGAGATTCCCAATGCTGACTTTATCTGAGCGATGTGTCCAAAACAAACATTTTCAAAAGAATATCCTCTCCACGCATTCACGGAAGGGCTATTCTGATTATGCTGCCAGTAACTAACATCGTCCGTATTCTTACGGTTGCAAAAATAATTGTAGAAAAGGCAGAAGCCGTCAATCAGCCGATATCTGGATTTTCTTGGCGGTTCTCCAAAATACCTGAATTTTGAGATAAAGTCACTTTCCTCAAGGGAGCGTAGTAATTTGGAGAATTCTCCGCCGTCAGCTATTCCCGTACCTTTAAGGATTTCCTCACGCGAGTAGCCGATACGCTTGCCGGCCAAGAACCGTATCAGTTTCTCGACGGAATCAGGATTTGTGAATATGGAACCGAACAGCCTGTCATATTCATTAGTCAACTTTCCCTTTCGATTAAAGATCAAGAAGTCAACATTTTGAGCAAGGCTCATATCCTTGGCGAAAAGACTAAGATAATACGGCACCCCTCCGAAAATCATATTGCTTTGTATGATGTCGTACCTGTCAAACCGGATGCCATTTGATTGAAAGAATTCCTCTGTCTCCCGTAAATTGAAAGGCTCCAACTTGATTTCAAATGTGATACGGTCAAACAATCCTCCTTTACCATTTATCAACTTATCGGAAATCCACGATACTGCAGAGCCGCAAGCGACCAACATCAAATCATCACGTTTCGCGCCCCAGCCATTCCAAAAGGCCTCAAACGCCGTCACGAACCCGGATCTCGGAGTGTCAAGCCAGGGCAATTCGTCCATAAAGACGAGCATCCGATGGCCATCAGCCTTGGATTCAAGAAATTTCTCCAACATAAAGAACGCTTCTAACCAGTTTGTCGGAAGCGAAGAGATCTCCGCACCACACCTCAGAAGAGAATGTGTGAAATTCTGCAGCTGCATTTTCATCAATTCTTTCCCTTTGATTTCAATCGGAGATAAAGCGGTGTGTGAAAATGTGATACGATCACGGAACAGCTCATTGACAAGGAATGTTTTCCCTACCCGCCTTCGTCCATACAGCACAACAAACTCCGAATGACCATTGCCGTAAAGCTTCTCCAGTTCCTTAATTTCCGCTTGCCTTCCTATGATCTTCATAACGCCTTATTTTTCGGCAAAGATACAAAAAACGTTGATTCCCGAAAAATAGTCGCCTACTATTTTTCGGGAACCGAGTGAAAATCATGATTGGCGGGGAATTAACCACGTCCGGAATCAGAGATGAGGTCATGGAGGGTGCGGTTGAAGTCTGCTCTGGTGAGGAGATCCTCAAGGGTGATGTGCATTCTCCAGCGCCAGTAGTGGCGGGGAATGGCCGGGATGTTGATCCGCTCATCCTCCGGCTTGCCCTGGTAACGGACCTCACCGTCAATGGACATCCAGTCCTGAAGCGGGAGGACACACAGCATCGAAGGCGAGTTCAGATGCTGGTTTACAATCCGTTCACAGATCCACGGTTCGCAGAAGTACGGAGCCGTCCCATCGCAGTGAAGAATCTCATGGAAGAAACGCTCGGACATCGTTCGGTCCTCCTCCCACCAGCCACGCAAAGTGGATGTGTCGTGCGTGCCGGTCGCGCAGACTGACAGATAAGGATATGTCCACGGCTCGTCAAATGTCTTCTGAGGAGACTTCGGCATCCTCTGGATCTCAAGCGAAAGGATGTGCAGTTCCTTCATCACTTCCGGAACACAGGCCGGAATCATGCCCAGATCCTCTCCGCAGGCCAGCATTCCGGTGGAGTCCAGAAGCGCCGGCAGTTTCCTCATCGCGCATTCTTTCCAGAAACCGTTGTGCCGATGATAGAAGAAATCGTTGTAGAGATCGTTGTAGGCATTCTTCAAAGAATCATTCAACCTCTGATAGTCCTCGGTGTTCTGCGAGGCGATGCGCGGATGATACCATCCATCACGATGCGGATCCGGCACAAACAACTGAGAATCAGGATTGAAGCCACGACCACGGAGTTCATCGGCGGAGTACGGGAGCGCAGGGTTGAAATGTCCCAGCAATCCCGATTTGACTCCCATCGGAATCTCCCAGATGCGGAAAAATCCAAGAATATGATCAATCCGGAACGCGTCGAAATACTCACTCATCTTTCTGAGCCTTGCTTTCCACCAGGCGTAGCCATCCTTGGCCATCTCTTCCCAGTTGTAGGTCGGAAGACCCCAGTTCTGGCCATCGGCAGCGAAAGCGTCAGGCGGTGCCCCGGCCTGAGAGTCAAGGTTGAACAGATGCGGGAATTGCCAGGCATCCACACTCGTGCGGCTGATTCCGATCGGAAGGTCGCCCTTGATGGCCACACCCTTCGAGTGGGCATATTCAACAGCCTCCTTCAATTGAGCGTCAAGGCAGAACTGGACGTAGCAGTAGAAATCCGTATCGCTCTTGTGCCTGCGACAGAATGACTTGACCTTGGTTTCTGAATATTCAGAAAGGGATTTCCATTTCCCGAACTCCGGCGTACCGTTGATGTCCCTGAGCGTACAGAAAGCGGCGTAAGGAACGAGCCAGTCCTTGTTGGCGGAATAGAATTTCTTGTAGTCCGCTCCAGACATGACCTCTTGTCCGCCAGCCTCGAAGGCTTCTTTCAAAAGGCGATTCTTTTCTTTGTTAACCCTTTCATAATCAACGACAGGAAGTGCATTGAGCTCTTTTTGGAGGACTTTATATCCCTTGTCGGCCTTGACCCCGGCGTCAGGCAGATGTATGAACTGCGGATGCAAGGCGAATGTCGAGTTGGCGTTGTAAGGGTAGGAATCCGTCCATGTTCCTGTCATCGTGGTGTCGTTGATCGGAAGGAGCTGGATGATGCCCTGGCCTGTGAGCGCGGCCCAGTCAACCAGTTTCTTGAGATCCTTGAACTCGCCCACGCCGAAGCTTGTCTCGCTGCGGAGGGAGAACACAGGGATCGCCGTGCCGGCCCCGCGCCAAGGAACGGTCTCGAACTCAGGGACGGTATCCCTTATTTCCAGTAAATCACAGTTGGCCGGGACCTCGGTGAAAAGATGATTCGTGCCGGATTCCCAGATCTTTGGAGTTCCGGTCTTCGCGTCGAGAATGACAAACTTGTACTCAAAAGGCTCCTTGACATTCAACGTCACGCTCCAAAGCGGAGCGTCGGTCGGTTTCAACTGGACGAACTTCTTCCAGTCTCCGAACATCTTGCCGCTGCCGGTGATAGCCAAGGTCTCGTTCTTGCGGATTCTGGCACACGGAACGGTGAAGGCCACATTGCCGGAACGCTTTGGCGAGGTTTGCTTTCTTTTGAATATCACATCGGTGAAGGCTTTGGTCCAGAACGGGGAATCCTCGGGACGGTCCTGCCAGCGGTCACGGATTTCAAGGGCACCGGTCGCTGAGCATGTCGAAGCGCCGGCCCCTTCGATGGTTGGTGAGCCCTGTCGAACCACAGGCTCAGGGACCGAATGGTGTCCCCACTCGCGGCGCACACACTGCCCGCCACGATGAAGTTCAAAGGAATATTCAAGCTCCGCAGCCTTGGAAGGCATCTCCAAAGAAGCCTCCCAGCGTCCTCCGGCAACATATTCCATCGCTATTGATTTTCCGTCGGAGAGAACCAGAATCAGTTCCTCTCCCGGAGAGGTGAAATATTCAAGGGTTACTTTAAGTCGCATAGTGTCATCCGCGGTGGAATTAGTCCGCCACAATCTGCAATATTAGTGAAAATATCTGAATTTGAACGCTGTTTTGAACAAAAGCCAATCGGAAATTTGGGATTGGCGATTTTATGGACTAATTTTGAGGAATAATATTCAGAGACAATGGACAAGAAGGAACTTGAGATAATGTCGCCGGCCGGCAATTTCGAATGCCTGCACGCCGCGATACAAGGCGGGGCGGACTCCGTCTATTTCGGGGTTGGCAACCTGAATATGCGCTCGCATTCGGCGAACAACTTCACGCCGGACGATCTGCCGAGGATTGTGGAAATATGCCGGGAATATGGAGTCAAGACCTATATGACTCTGAATATCGTTCTTTACGGGGAAGATCTGGCTCCTATGCGGGAGGCACTGGACGCTGCCAAGGCGGCGGGAGTGAACGCAATCATCGCCTCGGACATGGCGGCGATCACATATTGCCGGAAGATCGGGCTGGAGGTGCACATCTCGACCCAGCTCAACGTGTCGAATGTCGAGGCGCTGCGGTTCTATTCACAGTTCGCCGACGTGATCGTGCTGGCGAGGGAACTCAACCTGCATCAGGTAAAGGAAATCCATCAAGCGATCGTGAACGAGGGCATCAAAGGTCCTTCCGGTAATCTTGTGCGGATTGAGATGTTCGCCCACGGAGCTCTCTGCATGGCGGTTTCGGGGAAGTGTTACCTGAGCCTCCAGACCTACGGGGCTTCGGCCAACAGAGGGGCTTGCTACCAGCTTTGCCGCAGGGGCTACGAGGTCACGGACCTGGAGACCGGCACGAAACTGAACATCGACAACAAGTACATAATGTCGCCCAAGGACCTGTGCACCATCGAGTTCATGGACAAGATCATCGACGCGGGCGTGAAGGTGTTCAAGATCGAGGGACGGGCAAGGAGCGCTGAATATGTCAAAAAGACGGCGGAGTGCTACCGCCGCGCGGCTGACGCTGTCTGCGAGGGACGTTACACTCCGGAACTGGCGGCCTCTTTGAAGGAGGAACTGTCAGAAGTCTTCAACAGAGGGTTCTGGGACGGGTACTATCAAGGTGCCAGACTCGGAGAATGGAGCGATGTGTACGGTAGCCACGCCACCCGTAAGAAAATCTACTGCGGAAAGATCACCAACTGGTTCGACAGGATCTCGGTGGCTGAGGTATTGGTGGAGTCGGAGGCCTTGAGAAAAGGTGATGACATTCTCATCATCGGCGAGACTACTGGTGTGATCGAGCAGAATGTCAGCGAGATACGGGTCGATCTCAAGCCAACGGACGAGGCGGGGAAAGGGACACTTTGTTCCATTCCTATAATATTCCCGGATGACATCCGCACACCGGGTGGAAAAAAGATCCGGCGCGGAGACAAGGTTTACATCTGGAGGGAGGTTTAAATTTCTCTCCGCGACGGTCACCGAACCTGCCGAAGCATCATCCATCTGGTCACTTCGACAAGCTCAGTGACCAGATGGCTTAGTGACCGCGGTTACCGTTTCTTTTCCGGCTGATGTGAGAAGTGGCGGGGACCTTCAACGGATCGCCAGTAGTCGGAATCGAACTCGGGGTGGATGTACGGGCCGTCGTGGTCTATCACGAAACTCAGATAGGTGATCTTGTAGCCCTGGGCTGTGAACATCCTCTCGTAGAAAGTCTGCACCTCGAACAAGGCATCGATGGCGGATTCACCAGCGACAGAACGTAACGCACAATCAGACAAATCCTGTCTGCCTGTCCCGTAAAGGTCATTGGTGCTTGCCAGAATCCTCAGGCCGTTCTGCTCGGCCACCGCTTTGGAATATTCATAAAGAAAGCGGCTGTCAGTCTTGAGGTGGACTATTCCGCCCTTTTTCAGGAACTTGCGGTAGCGCTCCAGGAAAAGCGGACTCGGCAGGCGGCAGTTCTCGCTCTTCATCTGAGGGTCGGAGAACGTCAGCCATATTTCCGAAACCTCCTCCGGAGCGAAGAAAGCCTCGATGAACTCGATTCTGGTGCGCAGGAAAGCCACATTAGGTAGTTTGTTCTCCGTGGCGAACTTCGCACCTTTCCAAAGACGCGCGCCCTTGATATCGACTCCTATGTAATTGAGCGACGGTTCCCGGCGGGACAAATCAATCGTGTACTCCCCTTTCCCACAGCCAAGCTCCAGAACTATAGGCTGCGCGGTGGCGAACATCCTCTCGTTCCAATGTCCCTTGATCGGATGCTCTCTGAGTATCAAGCTGTTGCTGCCTTCAACCTTATCCAGCACCGAGGATGCCTCTGGTTGAAGAAGGCAGGAGAAAGTTTCGTTCTCCGCGAATTTTCTAAGTTTATCGTGTCCCATTCTCCTTTCTTGTGAATATCACACCCAATCCACGTATCGCCTCCGAATCATTCAACACCCGTGCCTTGAGACGCCACATTCCATGCTCCGGCAGATTCAGAACAGGCTTATAGTCAGTTATAAAATCCCTCGAATAGTACGATGAGTCCACCGGCTGGGCAACCCGGATGAATGTAGTGTCCGACAGAATGAGCGAATCCGATGGAGAAATCCACCTCAGATCAAGCGAGATGCTGTCAGCCGGAAAAGTCCCGAACGCCGGACGCTCCAACCTTGTGTAGAAATCCAATCCGTAGGACACGGTCGAGTCAGAAAGATCCAAATTGAATATGTAGGTGTCGCCATACTCGGCCTTCTCCCTGACCACAAACGGCTCGTAGGAGGAAGGACGCGCGCATGACACCATGGCCATCATCAAGACAAGTGTAAGAAAACCTTTACTCATCAGTCTTTACAGGCTTCTGTTCAGGCTTTCTGTCGCCACGGGGACGTTGCTGCTGAGGGCGTCCGCTCCCTCCGTTCCGACGAGGGCCATTGTTCCGGCCTCTGAAATTACCGCCTTCAGATCTTGGTTTGGACGGTGCCTCGGCGTTATCCGCCGGAGCGGCAGTCCGGGCGGCCTGGTCAGCGACCGGCTTAACCTTGTTCTTGTTACGGTTCTTGTTCTTGTTTTTCTTAGGCTTGTCGAACCTTGTGATGCTGTCATCACCGACGGCCGAGACGAACTGAGGGCCGACAGGTTCCGGTTCGCTCTTCAAAGACTCCGGCTTCTGGCCATTACGGTTCATCATTATGATCTGCGCAACCTCCGAAGCGGCCACCGGATAGAGATTCGAGAGAGAGCCCTTCTCGTAAGTGAAATACATTATCTCCTGAAGGATGTCAGTCTTGGCCAGATAGGCCAGGCCATCCTGGAATTCAAGCGGTTCCGTAACCTTAGGAATATGGGACTGGGCGTCCAGATAGTTGGCGACCTCATAATTCAGGCAGCATTTCAGTTTGCCGCACTGACCAGCCAGCTTCTGCGGATTCAGGGACAGGTCCTGCGTACGGGCCGCCGAAGTGGAGATCGACTGGAAATTCGTAATGAAATTGGCGCAGCACAATTCCCGTCCGCATACTCCGAGGCCACCGATCAGGCCGGCCTCCTGACGTGCCCCGATCTGCTTCATCTCGATCCTGATGCGGAATTCCTCCGCATAGACCTTGATCAGTTGGCGGAAATCCACACGCCCGTCGGCGATGTAATAGAAAATGGCCTTTGTGCCGTCACCCTGAAACTCCACGTCTCCGATCTTCATGTCCAGACCAAGCTCGGCGGCGATCCTGCGCGCCTGAATCATGGTGTCCTGCTCACGGGCTATGGCTTCCTGCCATTTGGCGATGTCAAAAGGCTTGGCCTTGCGGTAGATCTTTTTCAACTGTGTTGTCTCAGGATCAACACCCTTACACTTCATCTGACGTCCCACAATCGGGCCTTCCAAAGTGACGATTCCAAGGTCATGACCATTCATGGCCTCGACTATGACCAGATCCCCGGCCTTGATCCCCTGTCCGGAAGCGTTGACGTAAACCCCCTTTCTGGTGTTCTTGAAGCGCACCTCGAAAAGATCTTTGTACTGCTCCTGCCGGATGCCGTGAAGCCAGTCGTAATCCTTGAGTTTACAGCAGCCCTGACGGTAATTGCAGTCATATTCCCCGCTCTCCTGATCCTGGGAGATTGTGCAGCCACGGTTACAGTCAAATTTTATTGTCTCGTTATCAATATTTTCCATACGTATTCAATATTATTGTCAGAAACTCAAATACAACCGCCCGACAAGGTCGGTGAAAAGAATCTTCTGGTTCACGTTCCTGTCAATCAGCATCTGCGCCCTGTCCAGACACGATACCGCCATCCTCGGAAAACTTTTCCTGCAACGCGATGCCAGCCGGACAAAGAACTCTTTCTCCTCCTGCGACACCCCGGCGATCTGAGGCAGGTTCTGCTGAATCAAAAACACTTTGCGAAGGCTTTCACCTGCAAATTTACAAAAAGCTTTCTGGTTTTCACGCGACGGCAGCGCGGCCATCGCATCCCCCCAACCCAAAGCGGCGGAAAGATCCTTCGCGGCAAGCGCGTCAACAAGCCCCTTGAATATCTCCATCTGGCGCAGATAGTCCTCCTTCCCGGAGAGATAACGCAACGCGACCCCTACACTGCCACCAGCGACCAAAGCAGCCTGCGAAGCCTCGTCAAGAGTCTTCCCGAAACGGGATGTAAGAATCTCCACTATCTCATTCTTTGAATATGGCAGGACACGGATCGCCTGGCATCTTGACGAGATGGTCTGCATCACTTTCTCAGGAGCGTGGGTGATCATGATGAACAGAGTCTTCTCCGGCGGCTCCTCGATTGCCTTCAAAAGCCGGTTGGCGGAAGCGGCGTTCATCTTCTCGGGAAGATAGACAACGACAGCCTTCCAGCCACCCTCTACCGAGGTAAGCCACACGGTCTCAAGGATTTCCTTAGCCTCAGCGTTATTGATTCCAGACTGTTTGCCTTCGATTCCGAAAGCGGAGCTGACCTCATTCTCAAGGGCATAAGGATTGGAGACCATCAAGGAACGCCAATATTCAAGAAACAGTTCAGCCCTCAGGTTCTCGACTTTCTCAGTGACCTTCGAGCCGTTCGCGACCGGATAGACATAGTGCACATCAGGATGAATCAACCCGCAGACCTTATGCTCGTCTCCCATAATCTGACTCAGAAACGCCAGGACAAGAGCCATGGCCCCGCACCCGTCGTTCTCGTAAAGCATCATGGCATGAGGAATGCGCCCGCTTTCGGCCATCCCTTTCAACGCCCTGACGGCATCGTGATTCCCTATGATTCCGTCCAGATTCATTTGTCCCTGTAAGCGGTAAACTCAGCGATCTTCACAAGATAGTCCTTTTCCCTCGAATCCGGAAGCGTGGCAAGTGCGCCGACAGCCTTGGCGACATATTCATCAAGCCTTGAGACGGCATATTCAATGCCTTTTTCCTCCTTGACAAAAGCGACTATACCCTCCTTGTACTCTGGATGTTCCTGAATATTCAAAAGCATATTCCTGATATGGGAAGCGCGTTCGTCGGACGCTGATTCCAAGGCACCCAGAAGCGGCAGTGTGATCTTCTGCTCCTCAAGGTCGATGCCCACAGGCTTGCCTATTTTCTTTCCTCCCGTGTAATCGAATATGTCGTCCTTGATCTGGAAAGCGATTCCGAGTGAGACCGCATAGTTCCGCACGGCCTCCACCCACGCTTCCGGAGCGTTCACCGAGATCGCCGCCGAAACGCAGGTCGATTCAAACAAAGAGGCTGTCTTGCTGTAGATTATACGGAAATAGTCCTCTTCCTCCGTGTCCCCGCTCGAAGCCTTCTGAAGCTGGAGCATCTCCCCCTCGGCAAGGCTGCTGAGAGTTTTTGAGAATATCCTGATGACCTCATTGCCGTGAGCCGAGGATGCGAGTATGTTATCCATCGCCTTTACCAGCCAATAATCCCCGAGAAGGACAGACGCCGGGCCTCCGAGGATCGCCATGACGGTCGGGGCTCCACGCCTTTCGGAGCTGCTGTCGGCGACATCATCGTGAAGGAGTGTGGCGTTGTGCAGAAGCTCCGAGGCAGCGGCGCAACGGACACTGTCCTCGTTGGCCTTGCCGTTCCCGCAGGCGCGGGCCACAAGCAGTGACACAATCGGTCTCAACTGCTTTCCGCTGTGTTCCAGGATCGCCTCGTTCGTGGTATTAAGCAGGTCGATATCACTTCTGAGGGACGAACGTATCAGTCCGTCCGTCTCCTTCCAGTCATTTCCAAGGAATTCCTTTATCTCGTCAAGAGTCATCAGTCTTTCAGTTTATCAGTCAAGGTGTCCGACCAGCTCGGCGACAGTGTCCGGGAACTCGATCAGTCCCCTGGAACGCGCGTCAAGCATTCCGGTCTTCACATAGTGGTCCAGCAGATCCTTCAACGGATTGTAGAATCCGTCCAGGTTCAACGCATAGATCTTTCCGTCGTATTTGTCCAGTTTCGCCAGGGTCAACGTCCCGATCACCTCATCGAGAGTGCCGATGCCACCCGGCAGGGCTATCGCTGCACAAGTACCCTCACGCATCTTTTCCTTGCGCTCGGCCATCGTGTCCGTCCAAATCACCTGATCGAGACCCGGGAATTTATACTGCTCCATAAAGCGGGGCAGAACGCCGATGTGACGGCCTCCGCAACGGGCGACCTCATCGGCCACCGCACCCATGGTGCCCTTGATGGCACCTCCGGAGACAATCGTGTAACCAAGCGAACAAGCCGCGCGGGTCACTTCCCGCGCAGCTTGATTGTACTTTTGGTCAATGTCGTAACTTGCCGAGCAGTAAATCACGACCTTCCGTTCCTCATTCATTCACTTCCGGCGATTAAAAGAAGAACGCGGCGGACACCATGACACCGTTGAAATTGTTGCCGTTGTTGACAGCGTCCTTCACGGCGTCCTTCACTGTGCCGCCGATCGGGCCGACATTGCCATCCTTGTCATAGATCTTTCCAAAGTTCCAGAAATACTTGACAGAAAGCTGAAGCCTCCAGACATCGACTCCTGCTCCAACACCAAGACCGTACTCGACTTTCTTAAGATTGTCCTTGAGCTTGTCGGCGGCCTCGCCTTTGGTACTCTGTCCGAGGCGGAAGCCCACGAAAGGCTCCGCTAAGACATAAGGGCGGAAAGCCAGAAGATCCAGCCCCCACTGCACCTGGACAGGCACCTCAAGGTAGCCTACCTTGGTCTCGAAAGACCCAAGGGATTCCGAGATGGTAGAGCTGTTGAATTTGTCAGCCGACATTCCCTTCACCTGATAGAGAAGGCCCGGCTGGATGGCGAATCCGCCAAAAAGCGGAATCTCGGCGGTAAGGCCTACATGGTACAAGGAGACGGATTTGGAATCCATGTTCTTGATCGAGGTCGAGGATGAGGTGAATCCTCCCATCAATCCGACACGGGCGGAATTGTAGCGCTGGGCGGAAGCGTCAGTGCAAAACACCATGGCTGCCACAACGGCGACAGCGAATACAAACTTTTTCATTTTTTCAGATTTTTAGATAAGATTAGACAAGAGTGTCCAGCTTGGCGGTAATCTCGTTCTTCGGCACATTGCCGACAAGCTTGTCCACCACCTGGCCGCCCTTGAAGAACAGCAGGGTAGGAATATTCCTGATACCATACTCGGCAGCCACATCCTCGCAGTCGTCCACGTTGCATTTCACGACCGTGACCTTGCCGTCATATTCAGAGGCGATGGTCTCCACAGTCGGGGCCAGCATACGGCAAGGGCCGCACCAGGTCGCCCAGAAGTCCACCAGAACAGGCTTGCTGTCAGAGAGTATCTCAGCAAAATTTTCGTTAGAAGCTATCTTTTCCATAATCAATAAAATTAAAATGTCCGGGACGGTAACAACAATTACCGTTCCAGACACAAAGATAACAAAAAGTCTATAAATAATAAACGGGATTCCTTCACGCTGGCCATGGACGCCATAGCGAACAGGTAGGAATCGCCGTCAAGCATGGGATGTGCGGATGCTTCGACAGGATCTGTGACCGGGCTATGAGCGGTGTCTGGCGTGCGGGAATAGGAGCGGTGTGGAAATGCTGGGGGATGATAAGGGGAATGGCGTGGCAGGTAATATGATGAGTATTAACAATATAAGCATTCTCGTGGTGGGGGTATTGGGTACCACGAGAATGCTTATATTGGTTATTTTCAAGAGGTTAGGTGCCACGGGTTGGAGCCTTTGCCCGAGGACTAAGCCGGGTCTTTGGCCCACTCCGTAGCTGACCGTGGGTATCAGTCTTTGTTCTTGACAGGGACTTCTATGCCGGTCGGCCAGGTGGCCGGGGAGTGGGAGACGGCGTCGTTGCCGTGGCCGGTCCAGTCCTTCACGGTGTCGCCTTGGCCTTCGTTGAACTTCCAGTAGGCGCACAGACCCGGGGTCTGCGGATCCACATCGTACATGTTCCTGTAGATCTCCTCCCGGGTGCGGACCACGCTCCAGACGCGGACCTCGCAGATCTCGCCGTCCAGCATGCGGGACATGTCGTCGGGTTCGCCGTAGGAGTGGCCGATCTTGAACATGAAGTGCTTGCCGCGCTCCTGCTTGCCAAGGTTGATGTCCTCTGTCTTGCCGTAGTTGTCGATGGAGCTGTAGAGCTGGCCGTCAACGTAGATGGAGGCGGTCCGGGACTCGGTGTCGTGGGTCACGGCCACGTGGTACCACTCGCCCGGCTGGAGGATCTTAGTCATGTCCGGAGCCGGGAACTTGATCTCGTGGACCGCGAACTGAAGTTGCTGTTTCGGCCAGCCGGAGTCACCGAAGCGGAGGAGACAGTACTGCTCGATGCCCATGATCGTGGAGATCTCCCGCTTGTCGTCACCGAAGTCGTTGACCCGGACGATGGCCTCGTAGGTCAGCTGCTTCAGGCCGTTGACCACATCGGCGGTCGGGCTGCCGGCGTCGAAGCCCGGCACCTCGAAGTAGTTGTTACGGAGGCTGACCGCCGAGGTGATGGCGCTGGAGCGGCGCACGACGTAGCAGACTGTGCGGGAGCCCTCAAGCACGCCCATGCCTCCGGACACGCCGCCGATGGTGACAGGGAGGAGGTAGCCTTTGTCGATCTCAAGGTCGGTCAGGGCGTGGAAGTCCACGGTGACGGGCTTCGAGGCGGCGTGGCAGGCGGGGATGACCACCGAGGAGGCCGAAAGGGTGTAGTGCTTGGGGTCGAGGGTGGAATAGCCTCCGCCGAGGCGGGAGCTGTAGAGGGAGACGAGGGACGGATCGGCTCCGATGCTGACGCTAACGTCCTGCTCGGCCGGGAAGGCGAGGGTGGCGGAGAGGGTGCGGGAGCCGGTCTCGGTCACGTTGTTGAAGGTGAACTGGTTGAGTTCCTTGACGCGGGCGGCGTCGATGTAGACCACATTGTCGAAAGGGGAATCCTTGGTGTAGTCCCGCTCACCGCATGCGGCCAGCAGTGCGAGCGTGGCCGCGGCAGCCGAGATAATAGTATTAGATTTCGTCTTCATTATATGTCAAGAAGTTAAATATCGCAAAAAGACAACCGAAAATAATGAGTATTAATATCTTAGTTTCCAGTTAAAAAAGGAATATGGAATTACGCTTGGTCATTTACCAGCATCGATAAACAATCAAGGATAGTTCTTGTAATGAGAGGTGCCTGTCCAGCAAACAGTCCTACCCCAAAGGCGCGAGGCAAAACAGTTCATTTTGCTTGAGGCATCCCATTCCCTAAGGTTGAACATCATCACTTCCCCGTATCCGGTATAGTTGTTTGCACAGACACCCATTGTGGAACACGTAGGATAGGTGGATGATTGGCTCTGAATATGTACCGACAGTTTTGCCCACTTGCTGTTCGGAAGTCCTGAAGGAGGGGTTGGATTACATCCGAAATCAGGGTGCATGTAGTCAAGCGAATTAAAGACCGTCGCGCCCATATATGGAATATAATTACCATAGGAGAATGCCGTGATCAGTTTATTAGGCATCAGCTCGCGAAGTTTGGTGACGAGATTACCTAAAATGACCGCGCTCGGAGATGGCAGTCCGGCAGGTGCCAGATCGTATCTCGCGTACTCATCATCAAGATCCACTCCGTCCAGCCCGTAGGTGTTGACACAGGTCGCCACTTGCTGGGCGAAACTTTCGAGCATGGCCGGGCTGAGGTTAGCGAATCCTACTCCTGTGTGATCGCCAAGCAGACCAAGCAGAACCTTGATCCCCTTGTTCTGCAATGGCTGAACCAAGGTACTGACATTGTTCAGAATGTAAGTTTGATTCGGGTTGTGGTGCAGCCAGGCAGATGTAGCGTTTCCACGGATGTTGGAAGCGAACAGGATGACGTGGTCAACAACTTCCTCACGTGGGGAAGAGTTGCAGAAGTAGTACTCTCCGGCATTGAGAGGGTTGATGTCGTTGGTCTCAATATAGACCGTGAACTTAGGAGTCTTGACTCCGACGGCCCGAGTATAAACTTCGGTCTCATTAGATGCCGGGTCGTTTGTTACCGTATCATTACGGTAGCCGGAACATCCTTGGATGGCTGTTCCCGTCATTGCTGTCACTAACAGCAATGAGAAAAGATTATTAGTATTCATATTAAAAAAATGTTGGGATTAATGATGTAACGCATAACGTTCGGTTGTCTTATTGCGATATATCGTATTAAAAAACAATTCTGAAATAAAATGATTCTACAGTGTTCATTTACCAGTCTTTCCAAAAGAATTTGTAGCCATGAAAATAGGACATGTTGTTCGTAGATACCATATAGAAGGCATTTCCTTCTCCCTCTTCAATTTCCCCAGTGAATGGATTTTCCTGAGGAGTCCAGCCGTCATCAGAGAAATAATTCAAGTAGTCAAAAGCAAAACCGTGGGGGTGGCTTTCATATGCTCCATCTTGTTCGTTAGCCGACAGATCGAAGCCAAAAACAATCATGTTATTCTTTTTCCTGCCTTCAGATTTCCATTTCATGACTCTTCTTTGTCCACTGAGAATAAGATCTCCTCCTGGCTGTCTTGCAATATTCACGCTTCCATATTTTTCAGGGGTAAGACCTGCGATTGGCTTTCTTTTGTAATCGCTGTAGGGGGATTCGGTTTCCCAAGGCTCGATAATTTGGGTAATCTCATCGTAAGAAAAATAGCCGTGCCAGGCGTAGTCGATGTACTTGCCGACTTCGATGCCGCCGCAGAGGGCCACATCGTGGAAGTACTCGGTCGGCTCTTCCTTGTCCACAAGGGTCAGGAGTTTGTCAGGCATGGCCTCGCGCAGGGACTTTATGAGTTTCGGGTAGGAGGTGGTGTTCACCGGAGGCATTCCCTCCTTGCCGTAGCCGCTGCCTTCATCCCACAAGTTGACGCCGTCAAGTTTGTATAATTCAACAACCTCCTTCACTTGTGAGGTGAAGTCGGCGATCTGGGTGTCAGTCATGTTGCAAAAGCCTATCCCTTTGCCTCCTCCCTGGATGCATAAGCAAACTTTCCTACCTCTGTTCTGCAACGGACGAATGTATTTGTCGGCATGTTCAAGAACATAGCGAAGATCAGAATCCAATAACAGTAGACTTCTTCCAGAGGACGGGTCGTAGTTGACAGTGGATTGCCTGAGATTGACCAGATTGCCAAAAGAACAGACTTTTTCAGTCTCCCAAGTCAGTAAGCTTGTTTTACCATATAAGAAGACATCCGCAATCAATGGCTGGTACCTTTCGGTATTCACGTAGAACACGGTGTAAAACTCAGTATCGAAAGAGATCTCCACGCTCGGATCAATCGTATTTTCCCAAGACCTTATATTGGGTCTGAGGTTAATAAAGTATTGCAATATATTTTTATTTGGATCTTTCGCACTGTTTTGGGTGGACAGTTCCAGATTTATGGTCAAAAGGTAAAGAGTGTTCAAGTCAAGATTATCAGTGGAGACAGCACATTCGATAGTTTCGGAAATGCTTTTCCCCTTGTGTATTGTTAAGGTTTTTTCTGACAGAGTGATGTTATCGTCAGGAAGCAATGCTGCCTCGTAAAGAGGAGTTAACGGAAAAAGTTTACGGTAGGCTTCTACTTGGGTGTTTAATCTGTTCACCTCTGCCATGAAGGCATCTGTGAGATCTTGACCTAAACTGAGAGTGACTTCAAGATCTTTGTCGATAGGACGATTAAGTTCATAGAATAGTTCATCCATCAATTTAGTTTCGGTGCCATCTCCGGTTAACAACACAATTCCGGCTTCTCCGGAAAAAGAGAGTTTGCTTCGCAGTGAACCGGCAATGTTATTATAGTCGCTTTCATCCAATAAGTCGCCGACAGCCAGCGGAATGCTATCCTCCTCGCACGCGGTGAGCCCGGTGGCGGCGCAGAGGGCGAGCATCGGGAGGATAATTGTGGTTATGTATTTCGTTTTCATGTCTCTTGTTTTTTATGGGTTATCTTGACGGGTTCATCGAGCGGATGACCGAGCGGGTGACCGCGTAGTTCATCGCGGAGTTGTAGTAGTCGTCTCCGATGCCACGGATGGCCAGACCTCCGAGCGGGCCGAGGGAGGCGACATAGTCCATGATCAGCGGGACCTGGCTTTTCTTGACGTTGTTGCCGTCGGCCATCTCGCCTCCGATCGATGCGGAGAGCAGCACCTTGTCTTTGCTGATGCCCGGGGCGGAGAGAATCCCTGCCATCATCAGCTTGAGATCCACGACGTTGTCAAGATCGGCTGTCGGGGCGACCAAGAGGCTGAGCTTCGCGATGTCCGAAGGCTCAAGGGCTTCCGGCAGTCCTTCGAAGACCAGCGTTCCGGACGCTCCGGCGGCGGATGAGAGTCTTGAGACGATGAGTGCGGCTGCCTCCTTGCGGGCCGCTATCTCGGCATCGGTGCCGGAGTAGAGCGGGTTGCAGGTGAACGCGAATCCGTCCAGGCCGAGTTCGGCTGCAAGGCCTGTGATCTTGTCCAGATAGGCTCCGAGTCTGGCGGCGTCGCCCAGCTCGGTTCCTGCCATTCCCGCATAGTCCACCAGAAACAGAACCTTGGTGCTCTTCTCCTGAAGTGACGGGATGTCCTCCCTGTCGAATCCGGTGAGCCTGTCAGGATGGGCGAGGGTCACGATGTCCAGAGAGTCAGGCAGGGAACGGAGGTAGCCGCCTTCGTTGACGGGTTTCTCGGCTCCGTTGTCGAAGCGGGCGTAGGTGAGGAAGTGGCTGCTGTTCTTGTAGTCACGCAGGACTTCCATGTAGCGTGTCCATAGTTCAGGGGCGCGTTCCTTGGCCCCTTTCACCTTCAGCTCCAGAGGCTCTGTCTCGTTCCACTCGGAGCAGCCGGCCAGAAGACAGGCGGCGAGGAGCGAAAGGCAGAAGCGGAGAAGAAGGGTGGCAGGTGATGCTGTCGCTTTCATATTCATATTCATTAATTATCTGTTTGATTGTCGTTTGTGTCACTCTTTCGGATGGAGGGAAGCGGCCTCATGGCTTTTTGTCCCACCAAAGTCTTGTGCCTCCGTTGTCAGGGCCTCCGAGGGCGGCGACGGCGGCGGCGATGTTCTTAGGGTTCTCTGAATACTCCAGAGGCGGGTACCACAGGCGTCGGATCATCACGCCGGAGTCGATGGTTCCTCCGCTCTTGTTCTCCACAACCGGGATGAGTTTCGGGTAGCCGGTGCGGCGGAACTCGCTCCACGCCTCGACGCATAGAGGGAAAATGGCTATCCATTTCTGGGTGATGACGCGCTCAAGGTTGCGTTCGAAGTTCGCGTCGCCGTCCTCCCAGGCAATGGTGATCCTGCTGCGCGGGCCTGTCTTGTCGGAATAGGTGCCAAGAGGGTCGTTGTAGGCGGCGGGGATTTTCTCGGTGTCCGATGAATATTCATCCGCCCCTGCGACGCCGTACTGCTCGAACGAGAGGGCTATGGCGGTGTTGTAGAGAGACTTCGCATCCTCGCCCATATTCCATCCCCTCAGCGCTCCCTCCGCGCGGAGGAACGTGACTTCGGCGGCGTTCATCCAGAGGAACGGGCTGGCCTCGGTGATGACAGGACGGGAGTACACTCCGGTCACGATGTCTTTGTTGGCCACGTCGATTCCGATGCGGATGCCGTAGAAGTCCTCCTTCTTGTTGTAGAGGCCTTTTGTGAACATCTTCTCGCGGCGAGGGTCGGAGTAGCCGTTCATGTAGCTGATCAGGTCGGCTCCCACGCGGTGGTCGCTCCAGTCGTTGAACACCATCGCGGAGCGGTTCTCGGCCACGGTGAGGAAGGCGTTGTCGGCGTTGGCCGTGATGACCCCGGCGGCGACGGCCTCCTCGGCTGCCTTGCGGGCGGCGGCCTCGTCGGCATAGACCATGCGCATCGCCATCCTGAGTTTCAGGGAGTTGGTGAAGCGGAACCATTTGGTGAGGTCTCCGAAGTAGACATCATCGTACTTGCGGAAGGCTTCGGCGCCGAGGCCGAGGTTCTCCGAAAGGACGGCGCTGACCTCGTCGAGCTCAACAAGCATCCGGCGGTAGACCTCCTCCTGGGTGTCATAGGCAACGGCAAGGGACTCTCCCTCGGTGTCGGCGAGTACTTTTGAATATGGGATCGGGCCGTACATGTCGGTCATCCTGTGCATTATCGCCACCCTCATGAGTTTGGCAAGGGCCACGGCCACAGGATCGTCCGTGAAGTTGAGGATGTCGCGGTAGAACGGGTACGTCTTTGTGAACACATCCGAGAATGTCTTGTTCTGCCAGTCTACCGGAGGGTTGTAGGTCTCGAACTTGTCCGTCCAGGCCACGGTGGCTCCGAAGTAGCCGGCGAATGGTCCGGCGGCCAGGGCCTCGATGAACTGGTAGAGGTGTTCCTGGGTCGGCACGACGAGGCCTTGCATTCCCTTGAGGGTGGAGCCTATGATGTAGCCTTCGCGCTGAAGCTCCTCGTTGTCAACCTGATAGGGTTTCCTGTTGAGTTTGTCGAAGTTGTCCGTGCAGGAGACGAGGACGAGAGCCAAGGTGATGAGGACCGTTGTTATTTTGTGTGGTTTCATGTTCTTTGGGCTTTAAAAGTTAATCCTTGCGTTCAGACCGACGCTGCGGGTACTCGGCATCATGAAGTAGTCGATGCCCTGGTAGTAGTTGCCCGTGGAGGCCACAGACTCCGGATCGAACGGCGCTTTGTTGCAGATCATCAGCAGGTTGCGTCCGACAACGGAAAGCTGTACGGAGCAGATGTTCCCGAACCAGGAGCGCGGCAGGGTGTAGCCTATGCTGGCTTCCTGGAGACGGACGTTGGTGGCGCTGTAGGTGTAGTACTGCGGGAGTCCGCTCTGGGTGCCGATGGCGGTGTACCAGGTCTGGGCGTCGACAAGGGTGCGTCCGTTGACGAGGACTCCTCCGTTGTCCCTCGCGAGGGCTGATGACTCGGAGACTCCGTACTGGTCCATGGCCGCCTGTGTGGCTGAGTAGACCACGCCGCCAAGACGGGCGGTGACGAGGGCGCTCAGGTGGACACCCTTCCAGTCGAAGGCGTTGCGCCAAGCCAGGTTGGCCTTAGGGAAGACGCTTCCGAGCTTGATGTCCTGAAGGTTGTCAACGGTCACAAGGCCGCCGGACGGGTCGATCTCGACCATGCCGTTCACGTCGCGCTTGAGGCCGGACTGGGTGTAGAGGTCGCCGAGGGTGCCGCCGGTCTTGAGGATGAACCGCGCCTTGCCGAGGCCTCCCACGTCAAGCCTGTCCTTGTTGATGATCTCTCCGGTCTCCGGGTGGCGGTAGTCCTTGACAAGTTCGACGATGCGGTTCCTGTTGGCGGACATCGTGAAGCCGGACTCCCAGCGGAAGCCGTTTCTCCATGTGTGCCGGTAGCCGAGGGATAGCTCTACTCCCTGGTTGCGCACGTGACCTGTCTGGAGGTAGATCGTGGAGTAGCCGGACGAAACGGAGATCTTCGGGTCGAAGGTCTGGTTCATGGTGTTGGCCCGGTACCAGGACAGGGCGACACTCAGATCCTTGAACAGACGCAGATCCAGACCAAGTTCCCAGGAGTCGGTGCGCTCGGGCTTGAGGCTGCCGATCGGGTAGTGGGTCTTAGGTTTCCAGGTCTGGGTGGTCTCGTCATATTCATAGGTAGGCGATGTCAGGTTGCGCGGGTACGGCATTCCGACGGAACTGAAGGAGGCGCGTACCTTGGCGTAGTCGATCGCCTTCGGCATCGGAAGCATCTCGGACAGGATCGCCGAAAGTCCCACGGACGGATAGAAGAACGACGAGGTCGATGAGTTCGCGAGCTGGGAAGCCCAGTCGTTCCTGCCGGTGAGGGTGAGGAACAGCATGCTCTTCCATCCGGCCTCGACACTGGCGAAGACGGACTGGGTCTGTTCGTTCCATCCTTCCTGACGGGCCTTCTTCTTGGTGTTGTCCAGATCGAAGACGTTGAACACGTTAGGGATACCGTTCTCCCTGATCGGGCCGCGGTAGCTCAACTCGTCGTAGCGGTTGTCGGAGATGCTGGCTCCGAGGTTGGCCACGATGGAGAAGTCGCCGAATCGCTTGTCAACGTTGGCGAGGATGTCGGCGTAGGTCTGACGTTCCTTTGGATCCGCCACGGCGTAGTAGCCTTGGGTGCTGCCTTCGGTGATGGTGGAGTTGGAGCTTGCGTAGAGTTTCTGCTCGTACTTCGTCGTGGAGTTGTCGATGCGTACACGCCCCGACAGGTTCAGCCAAGGGGTGATGTCGTAGCTGAGGGCGGCGGAGAGCATGTAGCGTCTGCGGTTGTTGAGGCGCAGGTTGCGGTAGGCTATCCAGTAAGGGTTCTGCATCCTGAGGTCACCCTCGCCCTGCGGCCAGAACATGGTCTTGATCTTGCGGGCCGGATCCCAGCGCTCGAAGGTCTTGACGAGACTGAAGTCGTCGCCGCGAGGGAACAGGTAGACCGGAGTGACCGGATTGGAGTAGACTCCCTGGTTGGTCATATTCCTGTCATTCTGAACGATGTAGCTTCCGCCGACATCGAGGCGCATCCTGCCGTCCAGGAAGCTCGTGCTGTTGCGGAAAGTGAAGTTGAGACGGTTGTAGGTGTTGTTCGGAACCATGCCGTCGGACTTGACGGAGGCCGCGGAGACGAAGGTCTGGTTCTTTTCCGTTCCCGCGGAGAGGGTCAGGGAGTTGGTGTAGACCTTGCCGGTCTCGAAGAAGTCCCTCGGCTCGTAGCCGGTGCGGGAGGACTCGTTGAGGAGAGGCCCCCAGCTGAGGATCGTGGAGCCGTCGGACTTTCCCCGGCTTCCCGTGCCGTAGCGGTTCTGGAACTCAGGAAGGACGAACGGGGTGACGAACTCGGTGTTGGTGGAGAAGGTGACCTTAGGCTTTCCGGCCTCTCCCTTGCGGGTGGTGATCACGATGGCTCCGTTGGCCGCGTTGCTTCCGTACAGCGCCGCCGCTGCCGCTCCGGTCAGGACGGACACACTCTCGATGTCGTCAGGGTTGAGGTCGGCGATGCTCTCGGTCATTCCCCTTGATCCGAACTCCTTGTCGCCTCCTCCTCCGAAGTTGTACATCGGAACTCCGTCGATGACGTAGAGGGCGTTGCTGCTCTGCTCGATGGACTTGACACCACGCATCACCACCTTGCTGGCTCCTCCGACTCCGGCGGAGCTGCTGTTGATCGTGACACCGGCCACCTTACCGCCGAGGCTGTTGATGAAGTTGGCGTCCTTGACGGCGAGAAGCTGCTCGGACTTGACCTGCTGGACGTTGTAGCTCAGGGCTTTCTGCTCGCGTCTGATGCCCAGGGCCGTGACCACGACCTCGCTCAGCACGTCCACGTCGCCTGTCAGCTGGATGTTGTAGACAGCCTTCTCTGTCACCTTGACGCTTGCCGGCTGGTAGCCCAGATAGGTGAAGCGGAGGACGTTGCCGGTCGAGGCCTCGATGGAGAAGCGTCCGTCGATGTCGGTGATCGCTCCCACGTCTGTGCCTTCCACGGTGACGCTGGCTCCGATGAGGGGTTCCTGTCTCTCGTCAAGCACCCGTCCCGTGATCGTTCGTGATCGCGGGCGGTTGTCCTGAGGCTTAGGGACGATCTTGATGTAGCGATCCTTGATCTCGTAGGTGAATCCTGTCCCGCCAAGGATGGCGTTCAAGGCTTCGGGCAGCCTCGCGTCCGTAAGGTTGAGGCTGATGGCAGGGCTGGACTCAAGGGCGGAGTCGTTGTAGCCGACCGAGAGGCCTGACTGCCTTTCGACTTCCTTGAGGGCGCTGACCACGGTGATGTCCTTTTTCTGAAGGTTTATCCTGACATCTCCCTGCGCGCTGGCCGGAGGAGAGATCAGGAACATGCACAGAAGCCAGGCGAGGGCCATGAACGCCGTCGCCCGCTTCCGCTGTTTCGCATTATTTTTGTAATTTCGCAGCATAGACTACTTAATAATTGGTTCATTAATTTTGTTGTTTTTGAAGCGCCGGAGCTGTCGCCAAATTGTTCGCGGCGTTTCGGGACTCAGGACAGATGCCTGATTGTTGGGTGGTTCTTGATTTCGGATCCGGGACGGAGGCCTGCTCGCCGGCAACCTCTCCGCTCTTTGCGTGAACCTGTTGCCTTGAATGGCTGCCTGTGACGACATCCGTACTGGTCATGGCGGCGGTGTCCGTCCGGGTCCTTTTTTACATGGTGAAAAGTTTTTTTTAAAGGATTACTTTAAGCGTTAACGATCAATCTATTATCGTTCAGACGGCTCGACGGCGGCACCTTGTGCGGCCGGAGCGGTGTCTGAGGTGATGGTCATCGGACATATTCCTTTACAATCATTTCCGGGTGATGCGGCATTTGTCGTCTTCGATCCGGAATTTCAGGATTCCGGTCACGTCGGTGATGACTTCCATCACTTCTTCAAGGGAAGCATCCTCCCTGAAGCGGAAACTGTAGCGGTCCGTGCTGAAGTCGTGGAGCCTGTAGACGAATGTGACGTCGAAGCGCCGCTCAAGCACGGTGATGATGTCGGAGATGGTCATCTGGCGGAAGACCAACTCACCTCTCTTCCATGCCGTCACGTCCTCAATGTCAGGCACTTTCAGCTGAAGGCCACGGTCATCCTTGTTAAAGACCAGTTGCTCTCCCGGGCGCAGGATTCTGCTCTTGGAAAGGTTATCGAACTCGACAAGCACGCTGCCTTCGAGGAGCACGGCGCTGACCGCCTTGTCATCGGGATAGGCCGACACGTCGAACTCCGTTCCCAAAGCCGTGACCTGGAACCCGTCCGTCTTGACCACGAACGGCCGCTTCGCGTCAGGCTGCACCTTGAAGCCCGCCTCTCCGATAAGGAAGACGCTGCGCCCCTTCCGCCCGAATTTCTCCGGGTAGAGCAGGGTGCTGCCCGAATTGAGCCGCACCTCTGTGCCGTCCGGCAGGGTGAGCGACTTGATCTGTGAATATGGCATGTGCGCCTGGACGAGGTCTGGTTCGTCTTTCGCCATCCGGAGGAGAGCCGCCCCCAGCGAGAGGGACAGCAACAGTAGTACGGAGGCCGCCGATGGCCAGAGCCACCTTGGAAGTCGGCGACGGATGTGGGTGGATAGGATTCCGCTACGGATGCCGGTGTATGGGATGCCGGTGTATGGGATTCCGCTACGGAGCCGCCATTCGGCCAGAGCGCGGTCAAGGTCAGGTTCCTCAGCCTGCAGGAGCGTCTTGTCGAAGAGTTCCCTCAGCGCCTCCTCCTTCTCTTCGGCGTGGTTACCGTCCGTCAACCAGTCATAGAATCGTGCGGTGGTCTTCTTGGAAAACCTATGCCCGACGAACAGAGAGATGATTTTTTTCGCGTACCCGTTCATATTCAAGAAGTGTTATAATCAGTGTCACTGACTATAAGACGTATAAACAGGGGCGACTACTTAAATCTTTTTTGAATATTTATTGAGAGAGCCGCTTGGATTTGTCTGAGGACTATCTCCAAGCCACCTTCATGGCACCCCCATTCTGGCAATCCGCGCCGAAGTGTCGCCCGGTCACCGGAAGGTGTCGGGCATTCAGAAATTTCAGCATAATCGCAAGGCTTTCCAAGCGGAAGCTCAGATGAGATGCAGGAGGAGGAACAGGAAGATGATTCTGCGAAGTTCCCTGAGGGCCAGATAGATTTGATGCTCAACTGTTCTGGTGGAGAGTCCGAGAGCTTCGGCGATCTCCTTGTTGCTCATGCCGTCCAGACGGCTCATCCGGAATATTCTTTTTCTGCGCTTCGGGAGCCTTTCGATGGCCAGTTCCATCAGCAACTGGATTTCCTCGGCGTAGAGAGGATCGAGGGGAGTGCTTTCGGAGAATAATCCATCAAGGGCTTCCGGGCGGAAGTCCCCTCCGTGCGGGCTGGTTTTTCGCCTTTTCCTGATGAAGTCCAGGGCGGCGTTGCGCGCCATCGCGTAGATGTAGCCGCTGTGACCGCCGTCTCTTTCCGCCCAGATGTCGTGTCTTGTCCATAGTCTGGCGAAAATGTCTTGGGCGAGATCCTCGGCGTAGGCCTCCGACTTCAGCAGGGCGGCGATGAAACCCTTCACTGCCGGATAATGGGCGATGAATATTCCTTCGAACCGCTTTATGAGATCATTTTCTTCTGTCATGGCCGGGACTCATTTTCGGCACAATATAACAATAACTTACGGAAATCCTGCGATTCCGCAGGATCTCCGCAAGCATTTTCGTAAGCACAAAAGAGCGGCGCTGACGGCTATACCGTCTGCTCGATGTTCCAGACAAAAGCCCTCAGACCAAGATCCTTATAGGCTTTATCCTTCTGACGGAGAGCGTCCAGAATCGGAGTGACTTTCTCGTCTGGGACAATCGTCAGGATGGCGTAGTTCTGCTCAGGCCACGCATGGTCACCGTAGTGAGGGATTCCATCAACCCCTCCCCTGCCTTGGATGTCAAGCCACTGGGTGAACCCTCTCTGGCCGAACCCCTCAAGCAGCTCGACAATCTCGTTGCCGTAGGCTTGGTTGTATGCTATAAAAATCGCTTTCATATTCATTAACCTTTTATCTGTTTCATTTTCTTGACCTTGCGTCTCTCCTGCGCGGTGGCGAGGGAGCAGTAGATCGTCGGAATGAGCACCAGGGTGACAAGCGTGGAGATCGTCAGACCCCAGCAGACCGTCATACCGAGTGAGCGCCAAAGTTCGGAACCTTCTCCGCGTCCGACAGCCATAGGCACCATACCGAGCACTGTCGTGAGGGTGGTCATAAGGATAGGACGCAGACGGCTTCTCGCCGCGGTGACTGAGGCATCGACAACGCTCATGCCCCTCTCACGCATCAGGATCGTGTAGTCAATCAGCACGATACCGTTCTTCACGACGATACCAAGCAGGATGATGATACCGATCATCGCCATCACGCCGAGCGCGGTGTTCGTGGCCCATAGACCGAGGATCACACCGGTGAACGCGAACGGTACGGAGAACATGATCACGAACGGACTCATGAACGACTCGAACTGGGAGGCCATCACCATGTACACAAGGATGATGATCAGAACCATCAGCACGACGAGGTTCAGGAACATGGACTGCTGGTCCTCGAAGTCTCCGGAGATGTCGGTGGAGATGTTGTTCGGGATGTCGGTGGTCTTGATGATGGCGTTCGTGGCGGCCACGGCCTCGCTGAGGGCGTGTCCGGTTGCCACAATGCCCGTCACGGTGATGTACCTCTCACGGTTCTTCCTCTCGATTGTAGGAGGAACCTTGGACTCGACCACGGTCCCCAGATCCTTGATGCGGACGGCCTTGCCGGCAGGAGTATAGACAATGATGTTCTCGATGTCCTGCGTGCTTGTACGGAACTTCCTGTCGTAGATGACGCGGATGTTGTACTCCTCGCCTTCCTCACGGTAGAAGGATCCCACGGAACCGTTCATCGCGGCGCTGAAAGCCGCTGCGGCCGTCGTGGAGTTAAGGCCGTTGAGAGCCAGCTTTGTCCTGTCGAAATCCACCTGATACTCAGGAGTGTAGTCATCACGGCTGAGGACAACCTGCGTGAAGTTCTCGTTGTCCAGCATCTTGCCTTGGATCTCCTTGGCCACACGGTCGGTCTCGTCGAAGTCGTAGCCGTAGATCTCAAGAGTGACAGACGCAGCTCCACCTACTCCTCCCATGCCCTCGGAGACCGTACCTTTCTTGACCTCAGGATATTCCCTTAGATCCTTCCTGATGATGTCGGCGATCTCGGATGAAGAGCGCTTACGGTCTTCCATGGAACCGAGGTTGATGTTCATCGAGATGATGTACGAACCGTTGGACTGCATGCTTCCCCAGACGTTGTCGGTGCTCGCCTGGCCGAAGCGGTACTGAAGTACTTGGATCTCAGGGATTTCAGACCGGAGTCTGGCTGCGAAGTCCTTGGCGAACTCACCGGTCACAGTCTGCTCGGTACCCACCGGAAGTTCGATCGAGACGGTCAGACGCCCCTCGTCGGAGTGCGGGAAGTACTCGGTCTTGACACTTGGACCAAGCAGTACAAGAACCGCCACGAAGACAGCAAAACCACTGAATATCACAGTTTTCCTATGCGCCATGCACCAGCCGATGATCTTGGCATAGCCATCTGAGATCTTGTTGAGGAACTTCTCCACATTGTCGAAGATCGCCCTATGGAGTCTGCCGTTCTTAGGCTTGTTGCTCAGCATTCTGGAGCAGAGCATCGGGACAAGGGTAAGCGCGGCGGTCGTGGAGATGATCATGATGATGCTGACAATCCAACCGAGCTGCTTGAACATGATTCCGGCCATTCCGGAGACCATGGTGAGAGGCAGGAACACGCAAAGCATCGTCAACGTGGAAGCGATTACGGAGATACCGACTTCGGAGGTTCCGTGAACGGCGGCCTCGGTAGGTTTCTCGCCTCGCTCCAAGTGCGTGGAAACGTTCTCCAGCACCACAATGGCGTCGTCCACCACCATACCGATCGCAATGGACAAGGCCGACATCGATATGATGTTCAATGTGTTGCCTGTCGCGTAAAGGTAGATCAACGACCCGAGCAATGCAATAGGGATGGACAGCACGATGATGAACGTCGCCCTCCAGCGGCCAAGGAATATGTAGACCACGAGCATGACCACCAGAAGGGTGATGATAATCGTCTCCTTCAAGGAGTTAAGGGTGTTCAGGATGTTCGTGGAGCTATCGACCACGGTGGTGATTTTCACATCAGACGGAAGTGTGGGCTCAATCGTCTTGAGTTTCTCCTTGACACTCTTGATGACGTTGACGGTGTTGGCTCCGGACTGTTTCTGGATAGCTATCATAGCGGCTCTCTCACCGTTGGTGAAAGACTCCTGAGATTTTTCCTCAAGACCGTCGATGACTGTGGCCACATCCCTGAGATAAACAGTCTGGCCGTTCCTCGTGCTGACCACAATGTCCAGCAGCTCGGACGGATCCTTGAATTCCTTCTCGACACGAAGCGTGAATGACTCGGTGCCTATGTCGATGCTGCCGGAAGGCACGTTGCGGTTCTCCGCGGCGATGACCTGGGATATTCCCGAGACACTCAAGCCGTAGGCTTCCAGCTTGTTAGGGTCGCAATAGACATGGATTTCCCTTTCAGGGGCGCCGGAAACGCTGACGGTACCAACGCCTTTCACACGTCCAAGCGGAGTGACAAGCTTGTCGTCGAGGATCTTGTCAAGGCCCATAAGGCTCTTGTCCGCCTTCGCCGAAAGAATCAGCACAGGCATGTCGTCCATACCGAACTTGAAAAGCACCGGTACGGAAGCTCCGTCAGGAAGCGACGAGTTGACAAGATCCAGCTTGTCCCTGATGTTGTTGCAGGCCTCGTCGATGTCGGTACCATATTCAAACTCCAGGACAACGATGGAGACATTCTCCTTCGATCTGGAAGTGATGTCCTTAAGGTCTTCAACACCGTTCAAGGTGTTCTCAAGCACCTTGGTGAGGTTGTTCTCGATGTCGGAAGCGCTCGCTCCCGGGTAGGATGACATCACCAGGACGACGTTGGCGTCGAAGTCCGGGAAGTTCGCCAGGGATGTGTTCATCAGTGAGAAGATTCCGAAGACAGCGAATGCTACGAATATCAACGCTGTCGTCACGGGCTTCTTCACCGCGGATCTGTATATACTCATAGTTTAAACTCTTTAGTTGTTCTTGGAAATCTCGACCTTGGCCCCGTCCTTGAGGCTGGAGCTACCCTTGGTGGCTACCACATCGCCTTCATTAAGGCCTTCGAGAATCTCGTAATACCTGTCGAAATGACGGCCGACCTTGACGATCACGCTGTTCACAGTGTTGTCGGAACCAACTACATAGACACTTCTCTGGCCCGATCCCTGCATCTTGACGACGGCCTCGTCAGGGACAACGATGCTGTTGTTCACGCCGAACTCGACCTTCACCCTCGCGAACATTCCCGGACGCAGAGTCCTGTCAGTGTTGCCGACAAGCACTTCCGTAGTGAATGTGTGGCTCGTAGGATCGATTGTAGGATAGACCTTGTTGACCTTGCCTGTGAATGTCCTTCCCGGAATGGCGTCAGCGGTGATCTCGACCTGATCGCCTTTCTTGACCTTGGTGTAATCTGACTCGGAGATGCCAACGAGGAGCTTCACCGGAGTGATCTGCTGCACAACGAAGATCGGCTGGCCGGAATAAAGGTCGCCCTGATCGTAGTTCCTCGCGGTGATGACTCCGCTGATAGGCGAACGGAGCCAGGTGTTCTCAAGCAGGTTGTTGTAGGATCTGCGGCTGACCTTCCAAGCCATCTCGGCAGCATCGAAATCAGACTTTGACACGCCGCCTTCCTCGTAAAGGCTTCTCAGGCGGCTGAGCTCGGTGGAATCGTTGACAAGCTTGAGTCTTGCCTGATCAAGCTGCGCGGCGTCCATCTCGGCCAGCAGCTCGTTCTTGTTCACGAAACTGCCGACATCAACCTTGATGGTCTTGATCCTGCCACCGGTCTGCGGGGCGATGTTGTTCACGGCGAAAGCCTGTACGGATGATGAATATATTTCTGTCTGAGGCACTTCCTGCCTTGTGGCGACCGTCGTCGAGATCAAGGTAGTCCTTTCCTCAACCTGGGCGGAAGCCCCGGCGTTGTCTGCCTTCCTGCCGTTTCCGCAAGCGGCCATAAGAACGGTGGCCGAGGCGAAAATCATAGTCCTGATTGTCTTGTTCATATTCTTGATGTTTTTATTTTTTACATATTCTCAAGGTCGATGTCTCCCTTCTCGTCGATGAAATCGTAGCCGAGGGTCTTCTCGAGGTTGGACTTCGCCACCACGAAATTATAGACAGCCTGCGACTGGGCCAGACTGGCCTGCGTCAAGGTCAACTGAGCGTCATTTAGTTCCGTGATAGTGCTCTTGCCGACCTTGTAGGACTTGGCCGCGATGTCGTAGGCCTTCCGGGCGAGGGCCACGGCCTCGTTGGCGGAGTTGAAACTCTTCATGTTCGTCTCCATCGTGTTGAGGTACTGGCGGATGGCGATCTTGAGCTGGCGCTCGGTCTCGATCCTCTGGAGGTCGAGCTGGGCGGCCTGCACCTTGGTCTGGCGCACGTCATTGTGGCGCTTTCCGCCGGAGAAGATCGGAATGGAGATGCTGACTCCCACATAGGAGTAAGGAGACCACTGGTACTCGCTGAACTTGAAGTCGTTGGTCATCGCGATCATGCTGTACGAGAAGTTCGCGGCTATGCTCGGAAGATAGGCGGCCTTCTGCATGCGGACTGTCGAGGCAAGCTGCTCGGCCTGGATCTCAAGCTGGCGAAGGGTGGTGTTGTACTCCAGAGACGGGTCGCTGTTCTCGTTGATGTCCCTGAACATCTCCTGCGAGAAGTCCTCAAGGGAGCCGGACACGTCAATATTCCTGTCCAGATCGACTCCCATCACGGCCTTGAGCTGCCAGAGGGCGAGAATCACCGAACTTTCGGCATTGTAGACGTCAGGGATGGCGGCGGCCACCGTTGATTTTGCCCTTGTATATTCAAGCTCGGAGGCTTTCTGCGCATTGTAGCGCCTCTCGGTCTGGGCGAAGTTGTCAACCGCGTTCTCGTAGACATCCTTGTAAACGTTGAACGCCTCCTTGGCGAGCAGGACGGAGTAGTAGGCCTGCTTCACCTGGGTAACCATGTCCAGCCTTGAGGAACGGGCCTTCTCCACGGCGAGGTCCACGCTCTGGCCGGAGATCTTCAGGCTCTCCCAAAGCTGGGCGTTGACGATCGGCATCGAGGCCGACACACCGTAGTTGTAGGTGTTCCAGCGGCCTACGGCGAATCCGCCGCTGCCGGAACCGCCTTCCGTCTGCTCAATCTTCACCGGATCCATCCCGGCCTTGGCGGAAAGCTCATTGATGCGCATGAAGTATGGACCCAGAGAGCTCAGGAAGCCCATTCCGCCTCCGCCCTCCTCGTCCGAACCGCTGTCCGAGTCCATGTACATAACCTGTTTCTTGATAGTCCTCTGATAGGCTCCCGAAGCGTTGATCTGCGGGAACAGGGAGGCGTAGGTGCCTTTCTTGGCATATTCCGTTCGCTGGATCTCCTTGTCTGCCACCTTCACGGCGACATTCTCGCTCAAGGCGATCTGAAGGGCGTCGTTCAAGGTCAGGGTCACCAGCGAGGTGTCCTTGGGCGACTCCTTCGGGATGGTGTCATTCCGGTACTGGGCCTGCGCTGCCAGAGCAAGCGGCAGGGCCGCGGCGGTCAGAACTAGATACTTCAATCTGTTTTTCATACTATACTAACTATTTTTACAATTATCTGTTGATGAATATTCCTCAAATCCCTTCGGCGTGAGCAGCACCCTTGTCACGATGTCCTCGAAGGCCGCGGAGAGCGACTTGAACGAGACCTTCTTTCCCTCGATGCGGTGGCCGCCGTCAAGGTACTCGGCCATGCCCTCGTGCATGATGTAGATCAGCAGCTGCACCCCCTCAACGTCCATGTCGGAACGGATGAGTCCCTCCTTCCTTCCGGTGTCGAAACAATCCACAAAGAAGTTGTGAAGTGCCTTGGAGCGATCCTCGGCGCGCTTGATGAAGGTCTCAGGATAGTATTTCATGATGTCCTTGACCATCCTCTTGTCCTTGTCCATGGTCTTTTTCCTGCCTATGATGGCGAACATGGCCTTAAGCACCTGAACGGCGTTCTTGCCTTCGACCATCCTCTCGAACTCATCCTTCTTCCTCTCGACATTGTAGGCCACCACGTCGGCGACAAGATCCTCCTTTTGGGCGTAGTACTGGTAGAATGTCTTCTTGGAGATGCAAAGCTTGCGGCAGATGTCATCGATGGACACCTCGCGGACTCCATCCTTTGAGAAGAGTCCGTTCGCCGTCATCATTATCGTTTCCTTTGTCAATTCAGCCATAATCTCTATATAATTGCGTCAAGCCATTCTGCAAATGCTATGCAAAAACCGTCATTTTTTCAAGCAATATAATAAAAAATCCGCCACCCAAAAAGCAGCGGATTAATCAAGTGATTTATTTTCAATAAAATAAAACGATACACCGAAAAACTTAAAAAATTTCCAAGTTTCCTAGAGTACGCCAAAACGCTGAAGCGCAGTGACGACTCCGTCCTCATCGACAGTGTCAGTGACATAGTCCGCGGCGGCCTTCACATCGTCGGTGGCATTGCCCATCGCGACACCGATCCCGGCATATTCAATGATCGGGATGTCGTTGCCGCCGTCGCCGAACGCCATGCACTCCTCGCGTGTCACGCCGATGCGCTCAAGGATGCGCGCCGCGCCGTAGGATTTTGACAGGCCTTCCGGCACAATGTCCAGAAAATAAGGGTGCCAGCGGGTGTAGGAGACATTCTTCAGCACCGGATAAAGCAGCCTTCGCGCCTGTTCGTCATCAAAGAATATGGTATATTCATAGACCGTGTGATTCTCCGCGACCTGCCGGAGGTCAAGGAAGCAAGGCGGGCGCAGGTTGATCATCTCTGCGATCTCCATCGCCTGCGGGCTTGCATGGTTGATCCCCGCCACGTTGTCGGCGAACACCCAGCAGGACACCTTCTCCCGCTCAGCGATTTCGGCCACCTGAAGGGAAGTCGCCTCAGGAAGCGGGTGACTGTCAATCACTTCCCCGTCAAGAGTCGTCTCCGCCCCGTTCATCGCCACATAGCCGTCGAACGGAAAGCCGTCCAGGTTGTTCATCACCAGCCTCGCCCGTCCACTTGAAATGAAAAGCTTCACGCCCTTGGCCTGAAGCTCATGAAGTCTCTCCTTAAGATTCTCGGACATCCGGTGAGTCTTGAAGCTCACCAAGGTGCCGTCAATATCGAAAAATATCGCTTTTATCATAAATTATCCATTAAGACTCTTGGCGTAGTGCGTAGGCTCAGCCTTCTTCGGCTTGGTGTCGGGAATGACCGCCGCGGCCGGAATCTTCTTCTTATAGGAATAGACCAGGAGTCCGATACCCAGAAGGACAAACGGGATGCTCAACAGCTGGCCCATGTCAAGCGCCATGGTGTTCTCGAAATCCACCTGCGGCTCCTTGATGAACTCGATGAGGAAACGCATCCCGAAGCAGACTATGAAGAATATACCGATGAACGAGCCTCTGTACATCTTGTCCAGCCTCTTGACATAGAGCCACAACAGCCCGACACCGAGGACCAGATAGCTCAGCGCCTCGTAGATCTGCGTCGGATGCTTAGGCTCGGTTTCTCCCCTGCGCTCGAAGATGAATCCCCACGGAAGGTTCGTAACATCGCCGTAAATCTCGGAGTTGCAAAGGTTTCCGAGCCTGATGAATGTCGCGGCGAACGCCACGGCTATGGCCAGATGATCCAGAATCCACAGAAAATCGATGTGGTTCTTCTTCCCGTACTTGTTTGCGAACCACCACATGCACAGGAGCAGCATCAGCGCCCCCCCGTGGCTGGCGAGTCCTCCGTGCCAGACGGCGAAGATCTCAAAGAAACCTTTCCAGGAGCCGAAATAATAGTCCGGCTGGTAGAATATGCAGTGCCCGAGACGCGCCCCGACAAGAGTGCCAATCAGCAAGGTGTAGAGAAGCGGATCAAGAAGGGCCTCGTTGACCTTTTCCCTCTTGAAGAACCTCGCGAATATCCAGTAACCAAGAATGAAACCGGAGACAAACAGGAGACCATACCACCTTACGGCGAACGATCCAATCCTGAATATCTCCGGATTCATATTCCAATGTACGAACAGAAGATCCATAACCTAAAAATCACTTTTCGTACAAACTTACATAAAATCTGCGATTCTTACGCCCCTTCGCCCGAGAAATTTAGAGGAAGGGGCGTGACGGTCGCGCCACCGGCTACTCGCGGATAGCCGCGATGCCAGGAAGATCCTTGCCCTCGATGGCCTCAAGCATTGCGCCGCCACCCGTGGAGACATAGCTTACCTTGTCGGCGAAACCGAGCTTTGTCACGGCTGCCACTGAGTCGCCGCCACCGACGAGAGAGTAGGCTCCGTTCTGGGTGGCCTCAGCCACGAACTCGGCGATCTTCTCGGTTCCGTGAGCGAAGTTAGGAAGCTCAAACACTCCGACAGGACCGTTCCAAAGGATTGTCTTGGAAGCAAGGATGATCTTCTTCCAGTTCTCAAGGGAAGCCTCTGAAGCGTCCATTCCCTCCCAGTCATCAGGAATGTTGAATATGTCGAATGTCTTGCGAGGAGTGTCGTTGCTGAACTCCTGGCCTGAAACCGTAGCGACTGAAAGTGAAAGATTTACACCCTTCTCCTTAGCCTCTTTCATAATCTCAAGAGCGTCCGGCATAAGCTCGTCCTCGTGGAGGGACTTTCCGATGTGACCGCCCTGGGCCTTGATGAAGGTGTAGCCCATTCCGCCGCCGATGATCAGGTTGTCAACCTTGTCAAGCAGGTTCTTGATGACACCGAGCTTGCTGGAAACCTTTGATCCACCGATGATGGCGGTGAAAGGATGCTGGGCGTTCTGGAGAACGTTCTCGATGGCCTTTACCTCTTTCTCCATCAGGTAGCCGAACATCTTGTCGTTCGGGAAGTAGGCGGCGATGAGCGCTGTGGAGGCATGTGCCCTGTGAGCGGTACCGAAAGCGTCGTTGATGTAGCAGTCGGCGTAGGATGCGAGTTTCTTCACGAACTCCTTCTGGCTTGCCTTAACGGCCTTCTTGGCCTCTGCCTTCTCCTCGTCTGTCGCGTCGGCGGCGAGTCCTCTCGGCTTGCCTTCCTCCTCAGCGTAGAAACGCAGGTTCTCAAGCATCAGGACCTCACCCGGCTTGAGGGCTGCAGCCTGCTCGTCAGCCTTCTGGCAGTCGTCGGCGAACTGGACCGGAACACCGAGGCATTCAGAAACGTGACCGAGAATATGCTTGAGGGAGAACTTAGGATCAACTCCCTTTGGACGTCCGAGGTGGGACATAAGAATGAGGGAACCACCCTCGGCGAGCACTTTCTTGAGTGTAGGGAGAGCCGCGCGGATACGGGTGTCGTCTGTGATGTTGAAATTCTCATCGAGCGGAACGTTGAAATCCACTCTGACAATTGCCTTCTTACCTTTGAAGTCGTAGGTGTCAATGTGCTGTTGCATAACCTTATTATATTAAAATAATTTCGATTTATTCCAGTCGCAAATATAGTAAAATTCAGCGGATTGGACATCAGTCCGTCACACTATAACGATTAAATCCTGATGCAAAAGGATAAAATAGACTTTCTTTTTCCTATCTTTGCACGCTATGACGATCGAGTTTAATCCACAGAATTGGAAGGACTACGAACTTCTCGACTCCGGAAGGGGTGCGAAGCTCGAAAGGTTCGGTGAATACGTTCTTGCCCGCCCGGAGCCTAAGGCTTTGTGGGACAAGAGCATGACCGACGAGGAGTGGAACAGGCTCGCCCACACCCGCTTCACACCGGGGGCCGGATTCGGCAAGGCCGGGAAGGAGGACAGCGGAACGTGGGAAAGATTGAGGAATATGCCCGACCAGTGGTGGATCCGCTACAACAGAGGTCCGAAGTTCAGCCTCAGGCTGGGGCTCACGTCCTTCAAGCACGTGGGAGTCTTCCCGGAGCAGGCCGCAAACTGGGACTACATATTCAAGCAGACATCGGACATCGCCGCGAAGACAGGCTCCAAGCCTAAGGTTCTGAATCTGTTCGCCTACACGGGAGCGGCATCGCTGGCGGCAAAGTGCGCCGGAGCAGATGTCACTCATCTGGATTCAGTGCGTCAGGTCGTCACCTGGGCTCACGGCAACCAGGACCGCAGTGGTCTTGACGGCATCCGTTGGGTGGTCGAGGACGCGATGAAGTTCGCGAACCGTGAGGCCAAACGCGGCAATCTATACCAAGGCATCATCCTGGATCCTCCGGCCTACGGCCACGGCCCGGACGGGGAAAAATGGAAACTGGACGAATGTCTTTTCGATATGATGAAGACCGTCGGAAAGATTCTCGCGCCACAGAACAGTTTCCTGGTTCTGAACCTTTACTCGAACGGATTCTCGGCCATTCTCGGCGAGACGGTCGTGCGTCAGGCCTTCGGGCTTGCGCCGGACGCCGCTCTCGAATCCGGAGAGCTTGTACTCAGGGACAAGTTCGGGAAGAACCTGCCGCTCAGTATATTCGTAAGACTCAGGAGGTAGAGAGGTTATGAAGTCATTCGTCAGATTCTGCCTGGTTTCCGTTGTCCTTGTGGCTCTCGCATTCTTCTGCGAGGGGCTGAGGGTCAATTTCCTTGCCGGAACTGACACCGGGACGACCGTCCGGACTTCCACCGACAGCCTTACAGACCCGACCCAATCTGAACATTCATTCATAAAGTTCAACACAGCCTGCCTGACAAGCCCGACGGCCGAAGGACAGACAGTAACCCGCACAGTCACCGGTGCTTCCGGCAGTCCGTGCAGGGGCGCGCGCAGGACAGAGCTTGATTTCAGGATTCTTGAATCAAAGGCGTTCTGTCATCTTAACGTGCAAAGACATTCCCTGCCGACACTGCGGAAGCTGCGTCTTTAGCGGTCGGTTTCCATTCCGGGTGACATGACTCACCCACCAATCAAAAAACAAGGGTGCCGCCCCCTCTATGGACGGCGAATAATGTATCATAATAACAAGGTGATGCAACCATATTTTTTACACGACAACTTTTTCCGGGGAGTATTGTGTTCTCTCCGGAACAGCATCTAAATCTGAAAACAAATGGAAACCGTAAATATCAAGAAAACAAGATCCGCAAAGGACTTCATCATCACACTTTTGTTCCTTGCCGCAGGAGTCGGACTGCTCTTCTGCTCCGACTCTATGTTCATCCTCGGATGCACTCTCATAGCGTTCGCCGTGATCCTCTTCCTCGCCATGAAATCCTCATACGTGATCGAGGGCAAGGAAGGTTCGTTCAAGCGCAAGACCGCCAACTACCCGAAAACAAAGAAGGAAGAGCTTGTCTCCTTCCTTGAGGGCAAGTCTGACAAGGTTGTCTCCGAGGCTCCCGGAGGACTTCTTATGTACATCTACTACCGCAGAGACAAGTCCGCCGGCTTCGCCCAGATCAACGACTTTGATCAGTACGAGTACAAGCCGATCACCGAGATGATCCCGCTGAACGCCGGACAGGTGAAGGCTCTGGTCTAAAGACACCAGTCCCACCCGTGGCACCTAACCACTTGACAATAAGTAACATAAGCATTCTAGTAGTGCCCAATATCTCACCACGAGAATGCTTATTTCGTTGATACTCAACTTATTACCTGCCACGCCATCCATTCCCCTTATCCCTGCATTCCACACCACTCCTATGCCCACACGCCAGACACCGCTCACAGCCCGGTCGCAGCACCTGCCGAAGCATCTGCGCAGCCCATGCTTGACGGCGATTCCCTACCGGTTCGCTATGGCATCCATGGCCAGCGTGAAGGAATTGTTCTCTACCAGCATCTTGAGGAACTCCTTCGTGGCGTTTTTGCAATAGGTGCCTTTGAGAAGATGGAATGATCCCTGCATTTCAGAGTGCGGGTGATCAAGACTCAGGGCGACGAAATCCTTGTTGCCGCGGACAGTGGCCTCGGAAAGGAGCGTCACGAGGCCGGTGCTGGAGACCATTTCCAGAAGCATGCTGAGATCGTTGATTTCCAGACGGACATCAAACTTGAAGTTCTGGCCGTAGAGCAGACTGTCAAAAGCGTTCCTTGCCTGCAATCCTCTGGCCGGCAGCGCTAGCGGAAGCTTTTCCAATTCCGTCAGACGGATGCTCTCCATCTTGGCCACAGGATTGTCTTTCCCCGCGATGACGCAAAGCTTGCTGTTGAACAGGATGTGCGAGTCGATGTCCTCGTAGCTTTCCAACGGCTTGTAGGACAGAGCCACATCAAGTTGCCCGTGCTCAAGCATTTCCATAAGGTTCTCCATCGAACGGCAGTAAACCTTCAGCTTGATCCCCGGGTACTTCTTCATAAAGTCCCGGACCGTGTCCGCCAGCAGCGGGCAGAACGTATAGGTCGCTCCCACATTCAACGTGCCGATATTCAGCTCCCTCACGTCTTTCATCCTCTCGGCGCTTGCGTCCACATCTTTGAGAACCTGCTTGGCGTACGGAAGGTATTGCTCCCCGTAGTCACTCAAGGCGACGTGCCTTGAGTCCCGGACAAGAAGTTCCACCCCAAGTTCATCCTCAAGCTGCTTTATCTGCTGGGACAAAGTGCTTTGGGAGATGAACAAAGCCTTTGAGGCCTCGGAGAAGCTGCACAATTGCGCGACTTTGACGAAATAACGTAGTTGTCTGAATTCCATTACTTTGTGACCTTAAACGAAAAATTTTGAAAAAGCAGGATCGGGAGCAAGGCTCCGACCACCATCGCGATGATGGTCACCATACAAGTCATCCAGTTGAACCTCAACAGGTACAGGTAGTGCATGAATGTCGGCTCCGAATAAGATCCCAGACAGTGCATCAAGGACTGGATCGTCCGGTAGGCGTACATTCCCGGAACCATCGGCAGCAGAGCCGGGAAAGATATGCATTCGGCCGGTGTCTTTATCATCTTGGCCGCCGGCAAAGCCAGAAAGCCGATGACAAGGGCGCCAAGCATACTGCCTGAAGCCAACTGGAAGCCGCATATATTCATCAACACATATCTGGTCATATGTCCTGCGGCGGCGATCAGGGCGCACAGAGGGAACACCCTCGGTGACGGATTGCTGATGCTTGAGAACCCTATCGCCGCTATCGCGGCAAAGATACCGTCTTTTATGATAAGAAAAAAAAGTTCCATTACAGAAATTGAATATTCAAAAGCCCGAAAGCGATGCAAAGTCCCAGAGACAGGCAGACCGTGATGATCACGGCGTGCAGGAATCGGCTGATGCAGCAGATGTAATGGCCATAGATAAGGTCACAGACAGCGTTGCAGAAAGGAATTCCAGGGACGAAATAAAGGACACTTGTGGCAAGGGCTATCTCCGGGGTCTTTCCCCAGCCGAAGACAAAGCCTGAGCAGGCTATCACAGCCGAGAGACAGGCGGCAAGGACGATGACTATCCTGAAATCAACGCCTTTGGCAGGAAGTTTCTGTTTGAGGAAGAATCCGTCGATAGTGGCGATGAACACAATCAGCATAGAGATCAAGTCCCCTCCGAACAATTCGCAGAATGATGCATTGGCAAGTCCCACAAGCACAAGCACAAGCCAAGGGTTAAGGCGTTTCTTTTCAAGAACATCACGGAACCTGGCCGTGGCCTTACAGACATCCAAATCCTCTTCGACCACCTTCCAGCTGAGACTGCTCAGGTCAGAGACTGTGTTGAAGTTGATCCTGTCGGCCGGAATCTTTCCAGTCACCGTGTAGGATTTCTCCTCGTTCTCGTCCCAAAGGTTCAGGACAATGCAGGTCGGAAGAACAGAGAAGTCAGCCTTGGTGTGCCACTGCTCGGCAATCCGGCCAAGATTCTTCTCGATGCGGATTGTCGTCGCCCCGCTGGCGTAAAGTTCGGTGGTGTAGTCTCTCAGGAATATGCTCTTGCGCTTCAGTTCGTTATGCAGCGTGAGTTCCTGAGTTTCCATATTCATTCTCCTTCTTTACAACATCGTGGATGGACACAACGTTATCAGCCTTCGCGTCTGAATCCTCTTCTTCAAAGGATCCGTAGAAAGGGACTCCGTCAGCATCCACACCATCCCTGCCTCCGTTCCAGGACACAGGCCTTACAAGGGTGTCGGAATAGGTAATGATGCTATGCTTCGCATTGAAGGCCTTAAGCCTTTCGTGCAGGAAGGAAACGATCAGGATAACCGCGCTTGCGACCGCGCAAACGATGATCAGAGATCCGGAATTGGCGCTCATAGCAGCCGTGGAAATTTCAAGTGGTGTCATAATCTTACGCTCTTTTTTTTTGACGGCGCAAAATTATAACACCACTTGCGGATTGGGATGGATTATCATCCCTTTGTTTCGATAACTGCTATCGGGATTCCCGAAACATCTTATGACTGGGCGGAAAGGAAGGCGGCGAGGGTCTTTTCGATCTCGTCGGCGAAGTCCTTGTCGCCGGCCTTGCGGATGACATCGTTTGTCATGTAGTAGATAAGGTTGCAGTTATATTCAAAGTCACTCTTGCACATCGGGTAGAAGTCGAGATAGAACCTGATGGACTCGGTGAGCTCATTGGTCAGTTCCGTGGCGAGAGCCTTGGCTTTCTCAGGCTTGCCAAGAGCGTAGTAGTCCTTGACCATCTCGATCGGGAAGAGGGCGTTGGAACCCCAGCCGAGGATAGAGTTGTCATAAGGATATTCCTTCGGCTTGAGAACCTGCTGGCACTTGTCAAGCATCTGCTCGGCGCGGTCGTTCTCCCCGGCGGCGATGAAGGCGTTGGCGGCGGACACGAACATATTCCTCAAAGACATGACGCCAAGGAAGGTGTAGGTGTTCTGGTAATCAACGCAGTAGTCCTCGCGGGAAACGGCGTCGAAGCAGAACTTGTCCGTGATCTTGTCGTACAGGTCATCGGTGTCCACAAGGCCGACCTCAAGGGATTGAGGCTTGTTCTTGATCGGGATGAACTTGTAGGAGAAGCCCTCGTACATCAGGTAGTCGCGCAGACCGATGTTCAGGTCTCCGCCCTGATTGAGCATATTCAAAGGCCTGTCCCACTGGTAGGTGGAGAGGAAGTCAAGCAGGAAGAGCTCAGGCTTGCTGAGGAAATTCTTGCTCTTAGGAATCTCAATCACGATGGAGTCCGGAATCTGCTCGGCGAACTTCTCGCTCACGATTCCGCTCTTGAGGCAGTTCTCCTTGTTGACCGGAATTATCATCTTGCGGGAAATCCAGTAATCCGTCTTGCGCCCGTCCTGATAGACCAGTTTGGCGTCAGGATGCTTGAACACTGTGACGCAGTCCGAAAGCAGCAGAGCCTGGCCACGCTTGTCCTCGATAGGAATCCATTCATTGGTTCCGTAGAGGTACTGCTCCTGTCCGATCGAGAGGTTCAGAGGAGCGGAGTTGTTGATCGCGTACCTCATCTGGTCGATGTACCAGTCGGTTCCAAGGAGGGATGTATTGCATATTCTCACGTCATTCCTGAAGCCCTCGACCTCCTGGGCGTACCACAGAGGGAAGGTGTCGTTGTCACCGTGGGTTATCAGTAAACCGTTCTTTTCCACTGAATTAAGATAATTCTTGGCGACCTCGACGGCGGTGTAGCGGTTGCTTCTGTCGTGGTCGTCCCAGTTCTCCTCGGCCATCAGCGCCGGCACGAAAAGGCAAGCCACGGAAGCCACGGCCGCCACAGCGACAGTATGCTTTTCCTTCAACGCGGAAGTGATCCATGAATATAAGGCAGCGACGGAGAATCCGATCCAGATGGCAAAGGCGTAGAACGAGCCAGCGTAGGCATAGTCCCTCTCGCGCACCTGGTACGGAACCTGGTTCAGATAGAGCACGATGGCGATTCCTGTCATAAAGAAGAGCAGGAATGTCAGCCAGCAGCCTCGGCGGTCCTTGTCGAACTGGAAGCACAGACCGATGAGTCCAAGGAGAAGAGGCAGAAAGAAGTAGTGGTTCTTGCCCGGGTTGTCCTGAAGCCATTGCGGAGCGTTGCTCTGGTCGCCAAGATGAATCTTGTCGATGAACGGGATTCCGCTCTCCCAGTTGCCCGTGAACAGGTCGGCGGAAGGCGTGTGGATCTCGTTCTGCCGTCCCACGAAGTTCCACATGAAGTACCTCCAGTACATCCATCCAAGCTGGAAATCAAAGAAATATGACAGGTTCGCACCCTGTGTCGGCTTCTTGTACTGAGCGCCCGGCACCGGCGTGCCCTTTCCGTTGGTGTAGGATTCGTAGAACTTTATGTGCCTCTCATCGTTGCTGTACATTCTCGGAAACAGCATCTTTCCGGCACGGTCATATTTCACGTCCACAGGGCTCGGGGCCTTCTTGTACTTGCCGTCCAGAGGAGCCCAATAGGATTTCTGCTCAAGCTCGTACGGAGCGCCGTAGTACTGGCCGTAAAGCAACGGGGTCGAGCCGTACTGCTCACGGGAGAGATAGCGCACGAGGGTGAACGCGTTGTCAGGCTGGTACTCGTTGGTCGGAGTCTTGGCGCATGAGCGGATGATTACGATGCTGAACACCGAGAATCCGATCACGATCGTGGTGAAGCACAGCAGGGCCGTGTTCCAGAACACCCTCTCTGTCTTGAGGGTCTTGAAAAGGCCCCAGAAGCAAGCAGTGAGAAGAGCCACGATGAAGAAGGCCGCTCCGGTGTTGTACGGAAGCCCGAGAGTGTTAACGAAGAACAGGTCGAAATAGGCGGCTATCTTCGGGATGTAAGGCACCATGAAGAACAGGATGAACGCCAGGATCACCACCGAGACGGCCATGATCTTGACATATTCCCAGAATGAATATGGCTTGTCCTCCCTCATCTTGAAGTAGTACATATAGACCAGCATCGGAATCGCCAGCAGGTTCAGCAGGTGGACTCCGATGGAGAGTCCCATCAGGAACGAGATCAGCACGATCCAGCGGTTCGCGTACCTGCGGTCGGTCTCCTCGTACCACTTTGTCATCGCCCACACGACCATCGCCGTGAACAGGGACGACATCGCATAGACCTCGCCCTCGACGGCCGAGAACCAGAACGTGTCCGAGAAGCAATAAGCCAGAGCGCCGACGGCTCCGCTGCCGTAGATGGCTATGGCCTGGCCAAGTGAATACTCCCCGGTTCCGCCCTCGCCGTCACGTTTCGGCACAATCACTCTCTTGACGAGGAAAACGATTGTCAGATAGAGGAAGAATATGGTGAGAGCCGAGCAGACCGCGCTCATCGAGTTCACCATCACAGCGGCCTTGTCCGGACCCGTGAACATGGTGAAGAACCTTGCTATGAGCTGGAAGACAGGGTTTCCCGGCGGGTGTCCGACCTCAAGCTTGTACGATGACGCGATGAACTCTCCGCAGTCCCAGAAAGAGGCTGTCGGCTCGATTGTGGAGAGATAGGTGAACGCGGAGATGGCCAGAACCGCCAGCGCCGTCACCTTGTTCCACAGTTTGAATTTCTTAATGTCCATAAACTAACGATGTTCCTAAATCGGCCGAATCAAGCCGTTAAACAGACAAAGATACAAAAGGATTCGCTATCTTTGCAAAAATATAACAATGAATATTATGAAACCCGATAACGACTGGAAGCAGCGACTCGGCGTCGTCTATTCGACCGACCCGAATTTCAACTACGCCACGGAGGAGACCGCCGAGGCTGAGACCCTTGAGCCGTCCAGGCAGAGACTGACCGTCACCATCGACAGAAGGAACAGAGGCGGAAAGCAGGTCACGCTGGTGAGCGGATTTGTGGGCACGCAGGAGGATCTGTCGGCTCTTGGAAAGACCCTGAAAGTGAAATGCGGGGTCGGAGGCTCGGCCAAGGACGGGGAGATCACCATCCAGGGAGACCTGCGGGACAAAGTCACGGAGCTTCTCAGGAATATGGGCTACAACGCTAAAAGGGGCAACTGACACTCATGATCGACGATCCGGTTTTCTGTGGCCTCGCGGTCATATTCACATTCATTTTTCTGCTGAGCGTCGGGAGTTTCTTCAAGATCATCCCATCGCTGGGAGACTGCGTCATGCGCTGGAAAGGCAACCTTGACCTTGAAGACAGCCTTCAGCTGAGCGGCAGCCGCAACTGGATGGTCATGGTCCTGTTCGTGCCGCTATGCATGGTCGTCTATTCTCATGGCCTCTATCAACCGGACTACATGGAATCCCTTCCTCCCGCTCTGGGACTGGCGGCCACCTGCGGGACGATGCTGGCATACCTCGTGCTGAGATCTTTCCTGAACTGGCAGTTGGAAATGGGAGCCTACCGGACGAAGACTTTCACGGCGGCCAACCATGCCTTTTTCAACTACATCATAATTCTTTTCCTGATCGTGTTCCCTGTCGGGGCCATACTGAATATTTCAGTTGGTAATAAGGAACTTACGCGTGTGGTGCTTCTGCATGTAATAGCCGTCACCTACTTGTTCCACATCTTCAGGCGAGGACAGATTTTCGCCTCGGCTTGCAATCCTTTCACAACATTTTTGTATCTTTGCGGCCTTGAATTACTTCCGACCACCGTTCTGGTGCTTTCAGCCAAGCTGCTATAGTGTCACCGGAGGCCGAACTAGAAAACAAGAATATGGCAATAAAGAAGATTTTGATCTCACAGCGCGCTCCGATGAACGACGCACCCTACGTCGCACTGAAAGAGAAATTCGGCGTTGACATCACATTCAAGCAGTTCTTTCTCATCAAGCCCCTCTCTTCCAGAGAGTTCAGGGCGCAGAGGATAAACATTCTGGATTACACCGCAATCATTTTCTCGTCCCGCCATACTATTGACGCGTTCTATGGCCTGTGCGATGAACTGAGGGTCAAGGTTCCGGAGACAATGAAGTATTTCTGCACGACCGAGGCCGTGGCGATGTACCTTCAGAAGCACATCGTTTACCGCAAGCGCAAGATATTTTTCGGCAACGGGACTCCCGAGTCCATCATAGAACAGATCGGAACCAAGCACAAGGGTGAGAAGTTCCTTGTGACCCAGTCCGACTCAAGCAACAGTTCTCCGCTGACGAATCTGATGGAAGCGCAGAAACTTGATTACAAGACAGCCGTGTTCGTCAAGTCTGTGCCTCAGGACCTTAAGGAGATGAACCTGCAGGACTACGACATGATCGTATTCTACAATCCGTACGACATCAAGTCCCTCTACGAGAACTTCCCTGAGTTCCAGCAGGGAGACATCAAGTTCGTGGCCTACGGGAAATCCATCGTGAAGGCGATGGAGGAAGCCGGCCTCAAGATCGAGATCCAGGCTCCGACTCCGGAGGCTCCGTCCGTGGCCCGCGCGATCGAGCTTTACCTCAACGCCCAGAAATAGTTACAGAAATGTTCACTCTACCGAAATCCGAGCGGCTTCACGGGAAGTCGAAGATTTCGGCTCTGATGTCAAGGGGCCGCTGGGGCTTCACGTCCGGCGGTCTCAAATATTGTTTTCTGAAAGACACAGCCTCTTCAAGCGACGAAGAGGCGAATAATATCATAGTGTCCGTTCCCAAACGCCTCTTCAAAAGGGCGGTGAAGCGCAATCTGCTAAAACGCAGACTACGTGAGGCCTACAGGACCCAGAAGGACATCCTGCCTCCTAAAGGATATTCAATACTGTTCCTTTATAATACAAAGGATGTATTGGAATATTCAGCTTTGCGGGAGCAGGTCGGCGCGGTCCTTCAAAAACTCGCGGGATATGAAGCCTAGCGGGAATATTCCTGCCTGGAGGCAGCGGGTAAGGAAGGTGTGCATCGCACCATTCCTCGCCCTGATCTGGTTCTACCGCACCTGCATAGGGCCGTATATTCCCAAGACGTGCCGTTTCGAGCCATCGTGTTCGACCTACGCCATCGAGGCGTTCAAGAAATGGGGACCGGTCAAGGGATTGTTCCTGACCGTCTGGAGAATCCTCCGCTGCAACCCTTGGGGCGGCAGCGGGTACGATCCAGTGCCTTAAATCTTGTGATTCTTCTTCCGGGAGCGGAGGTGCGAGACGCTCTCCACAAGGAGCTGGTCCCTGAGAATGAGCCTCGCGGCGATGAAATTCAGGATGGCCGCCACAAGCGGGAACACCGCGGTGAACTTGAATATCCACTCCTTGTCAGCCGTGAAGTAATCCACTCCGATCCAAGCCTGAAGGGCGATCATCAGGATGGCGGAAAGCACGGCTGTGCGCATCTGGAAGACACGCGCGTTGAAAGTGAACACCGCCAACAGCTGAAGGATGGTGATCAGAATCAAAAGGATAAGGTAAGGGGTGTACTTAATGTAGGTCAACTCGACGGAATGAACTCCGCCGGGACCTAAGGTAAACGCCTTGACGCTGAAGAAAAGCGCCACTATCAAACCTGTAGCGATGCACAGGTATAAAGTTTGAAGTCTCTGCCACATATTTCACAAAAATAGTTAATTCCGTTGAATATTCTTATATTTGGCGGGTTAAACATTAAAATTCATATTATGAGAATAGCAGAATCTGAATTAATCATCAACGATGACGGCTCGGCGTTCCACATCCATCTGAAACCGGAAGAGCTGGCTGACATCGTCATCCTCGTCGGCGACCCTGGAAGAGTGGATATGGTCGCCGGATTCCTCACCGACATCGAGTTCCGCCACCAGTCAAGGGAGTTCGTCTCCACGACCGGCAAGTATAACGGCAAGAGAGTCACCGTGTTGTCAACCGGAATCGGAACCGACAACATCGACATCGTGATGACTGAGCTGGACGCCCTCGCGAATGTGGACTTCACCACCCGCGAGCCGAAGAAGGAGCACAGGATCCTCACGATCCTCAGGATCGGAACCTGCGGGGCTGTCCAGGCCGACATTCCGCTCGGATCGGCGATTTTCTCCCACTATTCCGTGGGCTGCGACGGTCTGATGAACTGGTACGAAGGCCGTGACGAACTCTCCAACCTTGAGATGGAGAAGGCTTTCAAGGAGCACACGCATTGGGACAAGAACCTTCCTTCGCCATATTTCGTGAAGGCCAGCGAGAAGCTGATCAAGAAGTTCGAGGACTGCTCGGTAAAAGGCATGACAATCTCTGCCTCAGGATTTTACGGACCTCAGGGCAGAGTCGTGAGACAGGGCCTGGCGATGCCGGATATGCTTGAGGACTTCGAGTCCTTCCGCTTCGGGGAATATCGGATCACCAATTTCGAGATGGAAAGCTCGGCGGTCGCAGGAATGGCCAAACGTCTCGGACACGAGGCCGGCACGATCTGCTGCGCCATCGCCAACCGCTACCTCAAGAGCAGCAACCCGGACTACAAACCACAGGTGCGCGCCCTCGTGGAACTCGCCCTGAACAAACTCTGCGAATAGAAGAAACGGGAATATCACTCCATACGGCGTCCTGAACTGTTGTTGAAACGGCTCAGGACGTTTTCTGAATATGTCTTGGTGATCGGGATAGGTGCGATTGAGTCGTTGTCAAGATCCAGTTCGTAGCCGTCCTTCTCCTTGCGCAGGACCTTGACCTTGTCCATATTCACAATATATTTTCTGTGGCAACGCACAAGGCTGCTTCCACGGAAACTCTCCTCCACGGTCTTGAGACGGCAGCGGAGCATATAGCGCTTCAGGTCGCCCTTGCTGTCGGTGTACCAGACCACGATGTAGTTGTCGTCAGACTCGATGTAGTAGAGATTCGAGGCGCTGACGCACAGTTTCAGGTCACCGCTATTGTCGAAAAGCGTGATCTTCTCCAACTGTGAGACCGGCACAGCCTCGTCAGAGACCACATTGCCGTAGTTCATCAGACGGATGATCTGGTTCTTGTCCTGAATGGCGTAGTACATCCCGGCAAGGATGTAAGGAATTATCAGAGAAGTGTTTCCGTACAACAACGCCTTTCCCAGCGTCGCCGGGAACTGATCCCACCCGATGCCTGTGATCGGCACGGTGATGAATGAATATGCCAGACAGATCACGATGACCTCGCAGACGCACCACGTTATGTAGCCCAGAAAATTCATCTTCAGCTTGTTTCTAGTCTTGTACATTATGTATTTGCTGAGGATCACGATCATAAGCGAGCCGAGCGCGAAAAGCACCGTGAAAACGAAGAATCTGGAGTTCCCGAGCGCCATCCAACTGTTGTGCGAGAACGGCAGGCTGACCAGAAGGAACACGATGGAGAACAACGCCGTGAATGTCACGGTGTAGATAAGTTGGTTCTTGCCACGAAGATAGCCGGGCAGAGGCTTGTTGAAAAAACTCATCCTTTCCTCTTTTATATGGCAAATATAACACTTTTTAAAATTTTCACTTTTTCAGGAGTAAAAATCCGGGGAAAAACATATATTTGTGTATTGGTTTATGAACGGACACGGGAAAACATAACTCTCGTAGAACAATTGACAAGACAAATATTAACCATAATAATTATTAATAACTTATTGATTCACTGCTTATGAAAATTAGTTTTTCAAAGCTGATGCTGTCGTTTCTCATTGTCGGATGGAGCGCATTGTCATTATGTTCCTGCGCCTCCGAGGAAACCACACGCGTTCCAGCCAAGATGAGTTTGGAAAACGCTGATGAGATGGGGCTGAGCGCCATTACTTTCAGCAATCGTTCCGAAACAAAACAAGTTTCCTTCACGGCGGACGGGGATTGGTACATCCGTATCCCTAAGGACTGTGACTGGCTGACCGTCTCACCGTCAACCGGCACAGGAAACGCGACGGTCAATTTCACGACAACCGTCTATGACGCCACCTCTCCAAGAACCGCCAAGGTCGCTTTCGTCTGCGACAACATCGAGCAGAAGGCATTGCTTCAGGTGACCCAGCTCCAAAGATTCTTCCTGGAGCCTACGATCCTTTCCAATGTGCTTCCTAAGAATGGTGGAGAGACAACTGTCAACGTCAGCACGAACGGCACGTTCAAGTGCGAGATCGACGCGGCCGGAACTGAATGGCTCTCGATTGTCTCCCAAAGCGATGACAAGGTCGTGCTCAACGCCAAGCCTATCGCCGAGACAGCCGTGAAAAACAAGGCTGAGATCACCTTCACCTGCATCGAGGATCCAGGAGTCTCCGCTGTCCTTGACCTTTCACAGAAGAACCTCGCCGTCTCGATAGACGCCAAAGAGGTCATTTCAGACGGACACGAGGCAGAAGGAGACCTTTCGGTAAATCTTCTCAACGTCACGAATTGGACGGCCGAGTCCGACCAGTCCTGGGTGAAAGTGTCGAAAGCCGGCGGGAAGATTCATTTCGTGGTCGAGGCCAATCCGGACAGTCAAGACAGAACCGCCCTCATTTCAGCGGTCTGCGCTGATTCCGAGGAAGACAAGGATGTCAAGGGTGTGATCACCCTGACCCAGTACGCCGCCGCCGACCTGATGGATTTCAAGTTCGGTGAGGACGGCACGGCCGAGGACATCTCCCCTCTTAAGAACAAAGTCAATTCCTGGACAAAGGGAGCCACGATGAACTTCTACGAGGACTATGCCGCCTGGGGTCCGTCAGTGACACGTGCCCAGAACAAGGCCTTCAACAAGGCCGACTACGCTTTCTGGGAGTGTGAATATACAGCTTTCGAGGGCAGGCTCAACAACGGGTACACGATCGAGTCTGTGTTCTCCATTCCTTCGGCGCACACCAACGTCGAGACAAAGGCGTTCGGAGCCACGCAGTCAGGTGGATTCGCATTGATGCTCGGCGCGCCGGGTGAGAAGACCAACGCCGGCGACAAATCAAAAGTCACCCGAGACGGTTCGATCGAATTCATCCAGCACGGCAACGGTAACTGGAACTTCGCCGTGAGCCACGTTCAGGCTGTGCCTGGGCAGCTCTACCACGTGTTCGGAGTCTGGGACAAAGAGACAATCAAGTGCTACGTCGATGGTGAGCTCAAGGCCACGGTCGGAGTGACGACCCTCAAGCACAAGAGTGGTCTGCATTGTATGGGTGTCGCCGGAAACTACAACAGCGAGACCAAGTTCAACGGATCCTGGAACGGGACCGTCGTGGTCGCCCGACTCTACGACAATCCGCTCACAGCCGAGCAGATCAAAGCCAAGACCGCATTGAAAGGCAAGATCCAGATCGTGAAGTAACACCGGAAAAAATTCAAACTTATGAATAAGATAATCAAAAGGATATTCACGCTTGCCGTCACGCTTTGCCTCGGTGTTCTTCCGATGCTGGCGCAAAACGCGAAGACAGGACAGGCGGACAAGATACTTAACGGTATCGTCATCGGTTCCGACGGCGACACACCATTGGCCGGAGTCGTGATCCATTCCAAGGAAAACCCTAAGGAGATCGCGACGACGGACGCGAACGGAGAGTACAAATTCTCCGTCTCCCCTACCACCGAGACGGTAGTCTTCGAGATGATGGGGTACGACACCAAGGAGATCAAGGTGGCCGACACCTATCTGTTCACCCTAGTCACAATGATCGTACAGGCCAACGCCCTCGAAGAGTCAGTCGTGGTCGGATTCGGTACCCAGAAGAAGGAATCCCTCGTGGGTGCCGTCCAGGCGGTGAAGCCGGCGGATCTCGCGACATCCTCCTCCAACCTCACGACCTCGTTCGCCGGAAATATTCCGGGACTCATCGCCCGCCAGACTTCGGGTGAGCCGGGAGCCGACGGCGCGGCCTTCTATATTCGAGGAATATCCACGTTCGGAGCCAACTCCAGCGCGCTGATCGTGCTTGACGGTGTCGAGATCACATCTTCGATGCTCAACAACATCCCGACCGAGGCCATCGAGTCGATGTCCGTCCTGAAGGACGCGACCGCGACCGCCCTTTACGGTTCCAGAGGTGCCAACGGTGTGCTCATCGTGACCACCAAGGAAGGACGCAATTCAGAGAAGATCGCCATCAGCGCGTCGTTCGACAACACGGTCTCTATGCCGACAATAGTTCAGGAAGTCGCTGACGGCGTGCAGTATATGGAACTCTACAACGAGGCTCTCTACAATGTGGCCCGCCAGTCCGGCGCGGCATACGTGCCGTTCTACTCCAGCGAGAAGATCGAGGGCACAAGAAACCATCTCGATCCTTACGTCTATCCGAACAACGACTGGTACGGAATGCTGTTCAAGGACTTCGCCATGAACCAGAGGTTCAATGTCTCGCTGCGTGGCGGCGGAAAGAAGGTCAACTACTTCCTCAACGCCTCGATCTACAATGAGAACGGTATCATCAAGGAGCCTAAGGACGCTCTTCTGGACGTGAACCTCAACAACAAAAAGTATATGTTCCAGAGCAACGTCACGGCCCAGGCGACCAAGACGACCAAGGTCTCTATGAAACTGAATATGCAGCTTCAGTATCAGGACAGCCCTTACGAGTCCACGTCCAACCTCTTCTACTACACCATGCGCGCGAATCCGGTGCGCTTCCCGGCCGTTCTTCCAGCCGAGGATGGTGACACGTTCGTAAGGTACGGTAACAACGACACTTGGGACACCGGCTCCAACGACCTCAACCCTTACGCCTTGCTCAGCCGTGGCTACAAGGAGCAATACAGGTCCTGGATGACCGCCTCCCTCAACGTTGACCAGAACCTGAACTTCATTACCAAGGGGCTCTCAGCCAAGGCGTTGGTCTCTTTCTACAACTACTCCTACGCCGCAACAAACCGCTACCATATTCCGGCATATTACAAGATTGATCCGGACAGCGTCACGCTCAACGACGACGGAACCTACACATGGACAGCCAACTCCATCGGCGCCGAGGGCACGACATACCTTGAGAGTTCTGTCTCCGCCAGCGGCTACCACGAGTGGTCTTTGCAGGGTCAGATCAACTATGCAAGGAAATTCGGGAAGCACGATGTCAGCGCCGACCTCGTGTACCATATGAAGGAGAAGGTGAACAACGCCACCGGATCCTCCGAGGAAAAGCTTCTTCCGTTCAGGGAGCAAGGCCTCGCCGGACGTGTCACCTACAACTACGACAAGCGCTATTTCCTCGAAGGGAACTTCGGTTACAACGGCTCCGAGAACTTCATCGCCGGCAAGCGGTTCGGTTTCTTCCCGTCTGCCGCCATCGGATGGAACATCTCCAACGAGAAGTTCTTCTCATCATTGAAGAGCGCGGTGACCAACCTGAAGCTCCGCGCGTCCTACGGTCTTGTCGGTAACGACTCCCTCGGAGACAACCATCGATTCCCGTACATCACGGAGGTCGATATGGGTGACAGGTCATACGTTTTCGGTTCCAACTTCGCGAAGATCGGAGCCGGCTTCATCTCCAACTACGGTAATGTGAACGCCACCTGGGAAATCGCCAGGAAACTCAATGTCGGAATCGACATCGAACTGTTCAAGGACCTTAAACTGTCCGCGGACTGGTTCCACGAGTACCGCACGAACATATTCATGCAGCGCAAGTCATTCGCGTCGAACGGCGGTGTGGGCGGATCGCTTCCTTGGGCGAACCTCGGAGAGACCTCCAATTCCGGAGTTGATTTCTCCATCAACTACAACAAGGTGGTGAACAGCGACTTCCAGTACTCTCTGCGCGGCACGTTCACTTACGCCCATTCAGAGGTGAAGGCGATGGACGAGCCTGACTATTCAAAGAACCCGCATCTCTCGAAGATCGGCAAGCCTATCAATTCCAACAAGGTGCTCATCGCCGAGGGGCTCTTCTCCTCGCAGGAGGAGATCGACAACAGCCCGAGGCAGGACTTCGGCGCCTATGGTGTCGGTGATGTGAAGTACAAGGATGTGAACAATGACGGTGTCGTGAACTCCAATGACTTCGTCTGGAGCGACAAGCCTTACTTCCCTGAGATACAGTTCGGATTCGGAGGTTCTGTGAAATACAAGAAATGGGATGCTTCCATAATGTTCCAGGGCAGCTCAAGGTACGACATCACGACGTATAACAACCACCCGTTCTGCGACAACCAGCATTTCGGTTATGGCATCGTCAAGTACATAGCCGACGACCACTGGTCCTGGGACAACAATAACAAGGACGCCAAGTATCCAAGGCTCACGACCGTTCCTTCGGACAACAACACACAGGCTTCCACGCTGTATATGCACGACGCCTCGTTCGTCCGTCTGAAGAACGCCGAGATCGGATTCACCTACAAGTTCGTCCGTTTCTACCTTCAGGGCAACAACCTGTTCTACATTTCCAAGTTCAAGTACTGGGATCCGGAGAAAGGCCGCGGCAACGGTCTGACATATCCGCTCCAGCGCACGGTCAAGGCAGGTTTCCAGTTCACTTTCTAATCATTTATGAATATGAAGAAGATTTTTATCATACTGTTCTGCGTCTTGGGAATGGCGACCTCCTGCAACTTCCTCGATGTTATTCCAAGCGGAAAGGCCACGGAGGACGATCTTTTCAAGACCCACGTGCAGGCCGACAACTTCGCGGCCTCGCTCTATTACTATATGCCTAACAGATGGTACTTCCAGTCATCGCTTGAGATGTGCGGAGGAGGTGACATGGTGTCAAGTTTCTACGGCTCTGTGTATTACTTCAAGTGGAAGTCCCTTGTGTTCAACAATCAGGAGACCCCGTCCAACACCTATGTTGCGATGTGGTCAACGACCTGCGACAAGGCCTCCGGAGCCGTGTCCTATAATGTGTGGGGCGGAATCCGCAACGCCTATCTCCTTCTTGAGAACATCGACAAGGTGCCTGACGCGAGCGAGGATGAAAGGAACCGCTGGAGAGGAGAGGCCTACTGGAACATAGCCTATATGCACCAGACCCTTCTTGAATATTACGGTCCGATCGTCATTGTGGATCATCTGATCGGCCTTCAGGAGGACATCAACTATGAGCGCAAGCCTTATCTGGAGTGCGTGCAGTTCATCTCGGACATGTACGACAAGGCCGCGGAGTACCTTCCGGCGTCATATTCATCAAACTTCCTCGGCCGCGCGACAAAGACTACCGCCAAGGCGCTCAAGTCCCGTCTCTGGCTTCAGGCCGCTTCTCCGATGGTCAACGGCAACGCAGAGTGGTACGCCGACTTCAAGAACAACGACGGCACGCCGCTGATGCCTCTTGAATATGACAAAGAGCTCTGGAAGAAGGCTATGGACGCCGCCAAGGACGCTATCCAACAGGGTGAGGCGGACGGATTCCAGCTCTACGCTCCGAGCAAGGAGACCGACACCTTCGAGAAAGGTTACGAGAACTACAGGGCGGCGTTCCTCGGCGGAGACGCCAACGCATTCTACAATGAGTACGAGCATCTCTTCTGCTATGCGGCGCAGGGCAACATCTCCTACAACATCAAGAATATGGCTCCGCGCACAGGTTACTCGTCCTACAGCCGTGAGGGATGGCGTGGATATTTCGTGCCGACGTTCGAGGCCGTGGAGTGCTTCCTTTCCAAGAACGGTCTCCCGATGGAGGTCGATCCTGAGACCAAGGAGGCGATCCAGAATCCTACCAAGCTGGTTGACGCTCCGGGCTACCCAGGAGAGAAGACCTCCATCCTCCACATCAACAGGGAGCCAAGATTCTACGCATCAGTCGGTTACGACCGTGGATCATACGACCTCAACGGCGAGACCTTTATGCTCAAGTGCCGCCGTGGGGAAGAGCAGCAGAACGATGGAAACACCGGTAATGAATATCAAGGCTGCACAGGCTATTACGTCAAGAAGTGGATCCACAAGTCCAACAACTTCGACAACACCTCCAAGACGTTCACCTACCACAAATTCGCATTCCCGTACATCCGTTTCGCGGAGCCTTATCTGGATTTCGTGGAGGCATACGTACAGTATTACGGCAAGATCGACGGAGAGGCCTTGACTTACATCAACAAGGTAAGGAACCGCGCCGGACTTCCGGACTTCGAGGATTCCTGGGCGCGGCCCGGCGTCGGCGGCCTTCCTACCGGAAAGACACTGCTTGACGCTGTCCTCCGGGAACGTCTCAGCGAGTTCGCATTCGAAGGCAGGTGGTTCTACGACCTGAGGAGATACAAAGTCGTCCAGAACATTCTACAGAACAGGCCACGTTCCTGGAACATCGCCGGCAAGACAGCCGAGGACTACTACAAGATCACCGAGGCCTATGAGACGGACTCCAGAACGTTCACCGCTCCTAAGAACTACTGGCTGGCGATCCCGCAGGAACAGCTCACCATCAACGGCAATCTTGTCCAGAACCCTGGATATTAACAGATTCGATTTCACAAGAGCAGGAAGACGGTTGTTCTTCCTGCTCTTCATAAACTTGCCGGCCGGCAATCAATCGCTGAATATTTTCAGGTTTTCCGCGATCGGCCATTTATACTCAAACATATTACAATGAAAAATTTTATCGGGAGATTCTGCGTCTGTGTCTTCGCCATCCTTGGATTGGCGGTGGCCTGCACCGAATCAGGAAAGAACGAAGAGGAAGTGCAGTTTTCCGTCTATGATGAATCCGGAGAGACTCCGAAATCAGTTGACTTCGAGGCAAAAGGCAAGAATGGATACTCTCTGCGCGTGATGTCGAACGCCCAATGGAGCCTTGAGATAAAGGACGGTTCTGACTGGATCGCCGCCAGTCCTCTGTCCGGAGAGAAAGGCGCGAGGCAGGTAAAGGTCAACATCGCCAAGAACGAGACTCTTGAGGCAAGGACAGGAGGACTTGTGTTCACCTGCAAGACAAAATCAGTCTCGATCGTCATCACACAGAAGAAAGGTTCGAAAGAGGGAGAGATCGTTGTTCCACCGACTCCATCCGATGTGCCGGAGGCCGATCTTCTGGATGTGATATTCAAGAACGATGGAACGGCGGTTGACAATTCCGATTCCAAGATGACCATAACGACAGTCTCCGGCTCCGCTTCGGTCAACTATTTCAGCGACGCATATTCCAGATACGCGGCACACTTCAACCACACGCTCGGAAGCGCGATGAGCGCCGGGTACTATAAGATTGACTACACCCAGGACCAGAAATTCCGGAACGCGCTCGCCGACGGGCACTCGATGGAGGTCGTATTCAGGATGGACGCTCCGGCCAACGGTTCCGAGATCAAGCCGTTCAGCTCTATGCAAAGCGGTGGAACCGGATTTCTTATCACAGACAACAGCAGGGGAAAGGACATAACCTTCCTTCCGAATGTCAGCGCGAACGGGAAGTCCAGCTGGAAATGGACTCATTCGAATATAACCCCGGAAGTGGGTCGGTACTACCACGTTGTCGGAGTCTGGAGCAAACAGGCCGGGAAGTCCTATATCTATGTCAACGGTGAACTGAAAGGTGAGACGGAGGCAGCGGGAAGCCTGAACTTCCCTACGGAAGGCAGCACGTGGTTCTGTGTCGGAGGCGATCCAAACGGAGCCTCCGGTGCGCATTGCGGATTCAACGGGGATGTCGTCATCGCAAGGATATACGATGATGTGCTCACCGCCAAGGATGTCGCGGAACTTTACAAAGTTGTCAAGAACGACATAAAACCGGAAGTGATCTCGATCAGCGACCTTACATTGCTGCCGAACGCCAATGTCAAGCCGGGATGCTGGTTCTACGTGTACGCCAAGGGATTCAAGGGTGGCGACCGGATCAAGCTGGAATCAATGAGCAGCGAGTCGCTGTCATATTCCTGCACCACGGCTGACGGGGACGGATTCCTGAAGATACGTATTCCGGATGACTTCCGGGCCGGGAAATACCGTCTCGTCCTCGGCAGAGGAGAGACGCAGTACCCTCTGGGCTCATCCGAGTTCAATGTTGTCAGCGACCTGAAGAATCTTTACAACACGAAGATCGTGGCGCACCGGGGATACCATTACGGAAACGCGGCGGAAAACTCGGTGGCATCCCTGGCAGAGGCACAGAAGCTCGGGGTTTACGGATCCGAGTTCGATGTGTACATCACCACGGATGGCGTGCCGGTCATCTATCACAACTCCACCTTCAAGGGTAACGAGGTACCGGAGGATGCGAAATACAAAGGCTGGAGACCGGATTCCAGGACCTACGAAGAGATCAAGGACTATAAACTCGCCAACGGTGAGCCGCTCCCTACGCTTGACGACTATCTGAACCAGGCGAAGCTTTATCCAAATGTTAAACTGATCATTGAGATAAAGAACCACAACACCACCGACAAGACTATGAGGGCGGCGCAGACTTGCGTGGACGCAGTCAAGGCGAAAGGATTGCAGAATCAGGTTGAATATATCGCGTTCAGCTATGATGTCTGCAAAAAACTCGCTGGGCTCGCGCCTGAGGCGACTGTCCAATACCTCAACGGAGACAAGGCACCTTCCACTGTCTTCGCCGATGGCATAAAGGGAATAGACTACTCCTACAGCAAGCTCACGGACGCTTGGATCAAGGAGGCGAACGGACTCGGGATGACGGTCAATGTCTGGACGGTCAACAACGTCAGCGATATGCTCAACTTCATCGCGAAAGGTGTCAGCCTCATCACAACCGACAAGCCGGTGGAAGGGCTGGAGCTTCTCTCCAAACCATTCGTCACCGAGGAATAACAAGACGGAAACGCGCGTTAGGATTCAATGGCTCTTTCTGGCGGAAATATGCCGGGAAGAGCCTTTTTCATAGTCCAGGATGACGGAAATTCGCCACAAATTCAGCGAAATCACCACATTCGCACCACAAAAACGGCGCTTTGGGTATCTTCGCCACTTAATTTTTGAGCGGCACCGGCATATTCATATTTTTGCATTGAGAATACCTTAATAACAGTAAATTTATGAAAATCATCGGTACAGGAAGCGCGCTTCCAAAAAAGGTCGTGACCAATGATATGCTTGCGGGATTTCTGGACACCAGCGACGAGTGGATCTACCCTCGCACCGGAATCAAGACAAGACACGTGATCACAGACGAGAATCTGGAGGATCTCGGAACCGAAGCCGTACGAAAGGCTCTTGAGATGTCCGGACTGAAAGCCGAAGACATCGACCTCTTCATAGTCTCCAATGTCGTCTCCGAATATATCACCCCGGGAATGAGCTGCATCATCGGTGAAAAACTCGGACTCAAATGCCCGATGTTCGACATCAACTGCGCTTGTCCGGGATTCGTCTATGCCTTGGATATGGCGGAGACATACTACAAGGCCGGAAAGATCAGGAACGCCATCGTGGCGTGCGTCGAGGAGCCGACCAGAATGGCCAGTTGGAAAGACAGAGGAACATGTGTCCTGTTCGGAGACGGGGCCGGAGCCGTAGTGCTGACCGAAGGGGACAACATCAAAGGCACAAAACTGCATGCAGAGCCATCCAAGGATGAGATCTGGCAGATCAGGACACTTGTTGACACGCCTTACATCACAAAAAAGGAAGAGGACGTCCCGATGCAGATGAAAGGCCGGGAGGTGTTCAAGTTCGCGGTCAAGGCGTGCACGGAAGGTGTGCAAAGTCTTCTGGACGAAGTGGGAATCGACAAGAGCGAGGTGGCATACTTCATGATTCATCAGGCCAACCAGAGAATAATCGACTCGATCATCAACTATATGGGTCAGCCTGCGGAGAAGTTCCCCGTCAACATCACCGATCACGGAAATTCCTCGTCAGCCTCCTGCCCTATCCTTTTGGACGAATGTAACCGGAAGGGGATGTTCAAAAAGGGGGATATTTTAGTCTTTAGCGCATTTGGAGCCGGACTTCTCTCAGGAGCGGCCATAGTTGAGTGGTAATCCGAACATTAATTATTATATTTGCAACTATATGATAAAAAGTATTATATGTGACTTGCTCGGAATCGAGCGTCCTCTGTTCCAGGGAGGTATGGCCTGGATCGCTGATGCGAAACTGGCAGCCGCCGTCTCAAACGCCGGTGGACTTGGACTGATCTCTTCAATCAACTTCGGCACGGAAGCCGTCAGGGAAGAGATCCGCAAATGCAAGACTTTGACAGATAAGCCATTCGGTGTCAACATCATGCTCCAGGCTCCTAACGCCGGAGAAGTGGCGGACATGATCATCGAGGAAGGCGTGAAGATCGTGACGACCGGAGCCGGCTCCCCTGCCGCCTATATGGAGAAATGGAAGGCCGCCGGAATCAAGGTCATCCCTGTTGTGGCGTCCGTTGCCTACGCACTCAAGATGCAGGAACTCGGAGCGACAGCCGTTGTGGCCGAAGGCGCGGAATCCGGTGGACATATCGGGGATATCCATACAATGGCGCTTGTACCGCAAGTGGTTGATGCCTTGGATATTCCAGTCCTTGCCGCGGGTGGAATATTCGATGGCAGAGGGGTTGCGGCCGCTTTCATGCTCGGAGCCAAGGGCGTTCAGGTCGGGACGAGGTTCCTCATCGCCGACGAGTGCCATATTCACGAGAATTACAAGGCCAGACTGATCGCCGCGTCCGATGTCAGCACAATGGTGACCGGCAAGTCACTCGGAGACGCTGTCCGTGGCCTCAAGACCCCATTCGCGAAGAAATTCTTCAAGATGGAATATGACCCTGCGGTGCCTAAGGAAGAGGTTCTGAAGTTCGGCACCGGATCTATGCGCAAGGCAGTCTTTGACGGAGACCTTGCTGGAGGAAGCTTCCTCGCCGGTGAGGTTGCCGGAATGATCAAGAAGAAAGAGACCGCCAGGGAGATCGTCAAAGACCTGATGGACGGAGCGGAGAAACTGCTCGCCGGGGCCCCTGGATTTCTGGCTTAAATCAATGATTATAAAGGATAAAACATGAATAAAAGAGTAGTTATAACTGGAATGGGAGTCATCTCCCCTGTAGGAAATGATGTGAACACATTCTGGAGCAATCTGTGCGACGGAGTGTGCGGAATCGAGGCCATCAAGGCTTTCCCGACCGATAATCTGCCGGTTGGAATCGCCGGAATCATCAAGGGCTTCAAGGCTGAGGAATACGGCATGGACAAACCTTTCATCAGAAAGCAGGATCTGTTCACCCAGTACGGAGTAGCCGCGGCTTACCAGGCCATTAAGCAGTCCGGCCTCGCCTCACAGGGTGAAGGCCAGAACATCGACCCGTTCAGACTCGGCGTTTATTTCGGTTCCGGAATCGGCGGATTCGCCACCCAGTACAGGGAGATCGCCAAGATGATCGAGGATCCTTCCGGCCAGTGGATCTCACCGTTGTTCATCCCTACGATGATCTCCAACATCGCCGCCGGCCACATCGCGATTATGCACCACGCCGAAGGCCCTTGCCTTGACATCGTGACGGCCTGCGCCACATCCACAAACGCCATGGGAGAGGCTTTCCGCGCCATCAGGAACGGTTATGCCGATGCCATCATCACAGGAGGATGCGAGAACGCCACAATCCCGATCGGAATCGTAGGATTCGCCAACGCAAAGGCCCTCTCAAGAGCCACTGATCCAAAATACGCATCCCTTCCGTTCAACGCCAACCGCGCCGGATTCGTGATGGCCGACGGATCAGCCGCCCTTGTGCTTGAGGAATATGAGCACGCCAAGGCCCGTGGAGCACAGATTCTCGGTGAGATGGTCGGTTACGGCAACACCTGCGATGCCTACCACTCGACCGCACCGAGACCGGACGGAACAACCCAGGCGAAGTGCATCGAACTCGCCCTTGAGGAAGCAGGATTCGACAAGGAGAAGGACAACCTCTACATCAACGCTCACGGAACTGGCACAAAGTTAAACGATGTCGCCGAGACACTCGCTTACAAGAACGCACTCGGAGACTTTGCCTACAAGGCTCACATCAGTTCCATCAAGTCCATGACCGGACACATGTTCGGAGCGGCGGGAGCGGCCGAGGCAATCGCCACGGTGCTCGCCCTTCGTGACGGAATCTGCCCTCCAACAATCAATCTGGACACTCCGGATCCGGAATGCGATCTTGACTATACTCCTAACAAGGCTGTCAAGACAGACCTGACGCTCGGAATCTCCGACTCGTTCGGATTCGGTGGACACGACGCCTGCGTCGCCTTCAGAAAATACGAAGGATAAGTCCATTAAAAGTCCAAGAGTTATGAATATCGAAGAAATCAAACAATTCATGCCGCACCGTGAGCCTATGCTTCTTATAGAAGAGGCTCACATTGACGAGAACGGTGTCGCGCACTCCCAATACAGAATCAAGGAAGACGAGTTCTTCACAAGAGGGCATTTCCCTGGCAATCCGATAGTTCCGGGTGTGATCCAATGCGAGATCATGGCCCAGAGCTGCGCCATTCTCGTCAAGGATGAGATTCCGGGACACATCACTCTCTATGCAGGACTGGACAAGGTCCGCTTCAAGAATCCCGTAAAGCCTGGAGACCTTTGTGAGGTGACGGCCACGCTGGACGAGAGAAGAGGCAACCTGTTCTTCTGCTCCGCCAAACTGGAAGTCGGCGGCAAACTTTGCTGCAGAGGCACATTGAGTTTCGCCCTTGTACCTATAGAATAGATGGAGTACAGACGTTTGGGAGAGGACGAGTTCCGGGATCTGGAGTCACGGATTCTTTACGAGGACAATCATATTCTTGTCTTCAACAAAAGACCTGGAGAGATCGTCCAGGCAGACAAGACCGGGGACGAGTGTCTGGCCGAGACGCTGAAAGCGTTCATCGCCCAAAGAGATGACAAGCCGGGCAAGGTGTATGTGGGAATTCCGCATCGCCTTGACCGGCCTGTCAGTGGTATAACAATCCTCGCCAAGACCTCGAAAGCCCTTTCCAGACTCTCCGAGATGTTCCGGTCCGGGAATATTCACAAGACGTACTGGGCATTGTGCTGCGCCGCGCCTGAGAAAGAATCGGCGGAACTGGACGACTGGCTGGTCCGCAACGAAAAGATGAACAAAAGTTTCATTGCAAGGGGTGGCGAGAAGACTCCCGGAGCCAAACTCGCCAAACTGATCTACACACATCTGAAAGACACGGAAAGATACTCCTTGATTGAGGTTCAATTGCTTACAGGAAGGCATCACCAGATCCGCTGTCAGTTGGCGGGCATCGGATGTGTCATCAAAGGAGACCTGAAATACGGTGCTCCGCGATCCAATCCTGACGGAGGGATATGCCTGCACTCCCACGAGATCAAATTCGTTCACCCTGTCAAGAAAGAGGAGATGGATATCATAGCGCCCCCACCGGTTTCCTGGAAACTCGGATAAAGAATATAGAGAAGGCGGAGAAACGAGTTTTCCAGCCTTCTCTTTTACTTTTCCAGTTCGGACGTGTAGGCGTTAAGCCATTCAGTAGGAGTCTTTCCGGTGTTCACCTTGAACGACATGTTGAAGGACACCGCTGTATGGAATCCTGACATCTCCGAGACCTCGCAGATTTTCAGTCTGGGATCCTGTTTGAACAGTTCGATCGCCCTCTGCACCCTGTAATAGTTCACAAACTGCCTGAAATTGCGACCGGAAAGGACATTTATCGTCTTCGACAGGTATAGCTTGTTCGTGAACATCAGATCAGCAAGGCTTGCCATGTCAAAGGTCTGGTCAAGATAAGGCCTTTTCTCCTCCATGTACATCACAACCCGTCTGTAAAGGTTGTTCATCTTCTTGTCCTCATCAGCCTTCTCAATGTATGACGTTCTCAGATTACCCTTTATGATGTCCTTGATCCTTTTCTCCGTGGCACGGTTAATGACGTAGGTTCTGCCTGTCATGGCTCGCAGATAGAGTATGGCGTAAAGCGCAAGATACATGACCGCAGACACGGCTGTGAGAAAACCTTTCAGATGTCCGGCGGATGTGCCGGCGCATAGGAAAATCATTCCGGCGACCATAACCGCTATGGAGTAGAGGAACCGTGAATGTTCCTCCACATTGTGCCATACCGCCGTGTTTCTGAACATGGCCCTTATCCCTGAGAAACGGCGATAGGCTATGTAAAGAAAATACGACAGCACGAACAGAAGCATCGGAGCGAACGAATACACAATGCGCTGGCACTTGAAATCAAATGTGCCGGAAGACTTGCACCTGAAATACAACAGCGTGACGAAACCGAAAATCAGCAGGCATAGCGCCGCCTTGAACGATGTGTCCGGCTTCTCGAACGAACACGGATACATCACAAGCATTGCCGTGATGAATGAAAGATCAACCTCCAGTTCAGGAGTGTCAAGCCGGCCGGGAAGGAGAATCTCAGCCAGAATCAGGACAAGTCCTCCGATGGAGGACATAAGGCGGATGGCATACCTTGCGGAACGGTCGCCCATGTTGATTCTTAGGTCATAGACCAAGAATATGGACAACTCCAGAAGAGTCAGAAATGTGATGATAATCGTCATTGGGTCAATAGTTAGTTCCGGCAAGATAACAAGAAAAAGCCCCCGGGCGGTGGTTTGCCAGGGGGTATGAAGTAAAAATCGTGTTTTCTTTATGAAAAACTAACTTTTCTTTGCACCTTTTATGGAGTCGAAGCCTTGTCCATAGACTCCGCTGACAGAGGAGATGGAGAGGAAGGCGTCAGGATCCACACGCTTGATCGATCTCAAAAGAAGATTCAGATCCGTCTTTCTGGTGATGACCATAAGGACTGAAGCGGGCTGTTTGGTGTACCAGCCTTCCCCGTTCAAAACGGTCACACCTCTGTGGAAATCCTTGGAGACCATGTCGGCGATCTCCTCATAGTGTCTTGAAAGAATGAACAGCTGGACACTCTGCTTGGAGCCGGCCAGATAGAGATCCACCACGTGGCCGCAGACAGTCACGATGATCATGCCATAAACAGCGATAGAGAACTTACTGTCAAACGGAATCCTTTGTCCGTCAACACCGAAGGACGGGAACAACAGCGACGAAGCGATGATGAACACATCCATAGTGAGGATAATGCGTCCTGGAGATATATTCCTGAATTTCGTGATGATCAAGGCGACTATGTCCGTCCCTCCCGTGCTTCCGCCTTGGGAAATCGACATTCCGATGCCGAGACCGGCCATCGAACCTCCGATTATCGAGCACATCAGTTTCCCGTTCGACAGAGCGAAATCCTGGATGATCGTCTCAGGGATAATGGACTGGAACACATTCAGACAGACGGAGGCAAGTATTATGGCATACACCGTCTTCGCGCCGAACGCGGGCCCGATGATGATCACCGAGATAATCAAAAGCACAGTATTTATCACAAAATAGGAATATCCCATCTTGAGACCGGTGGCATACTGGATGATGGCGCTTATACCGGAGACTCCGCCGCCGATAAGGTTGTTCGGAGTCAGGAATATCGCCCAGCCTACGGTATAGATGACTATACCAAGAGTGATGAGGAGATATTCCTTGACTCCTCTTAGGATTGTGGAAGAAGAAACCGCCATAGACTATTTCAAAACAAAGTTCACAATCTTGCCCGGAACGACGATAACCTTGACGACGTTCTGTCCGCCAACATACTTGGACGTCTGCTCCATCTCACGGATCTGTGCCTCTACCTCCTTAGGTGAAAGGGATTTAGGGAGATCCACGGTGAAGCGCATCTTGCCGTTGAAGGAAACCGGATATGTCACGTTGTCCTCAGCGGCGAGAGCGGCGTTGAACTCAGGGAAATGAGCGAATGTGATGCTCTCGTTGTGTCCAAGGGCCTCCCAAAGTTCCTCAGCGATGTGAGGGGTGAACGGAGAGAGCATAACTGTCAGCGGCTCAATGATCTCACGCTTGTGGCACTTGAGACCGGACAGTTCATTCAGGGCGATCATAAACGCGCTGACCGTCGTGTTGTAGGAGAAGTGCTCGATGTCGTCCTGCTCCTTGGTGATCAGCTTATGGAGGACCTTCAGCTCGGCCGGAGTGGCCTTCTCGTCGGTCACGATGAAGTTGTCACCATCGTAGAAGAGCCTCCAGAACTTGCGCAGGAATCTGTTCACGCCATCGATACCCTTTGTGTCCCAAGGCTTTGACTGCTCAAGAGGTCCGAGGAACATCTCGTAGAGACGGAGGGTGTCGGCACCGTAGTCGTCACAGATCTTGTCCGGATTGACAACGTTGTACATCGACTTGCTCATCTTCTCCACGGCCCATCCGCAGACATATTCACCGTTCTCAAGGATGAACTCCGCGTCGGCGAACTCAGGTCTCCATTTCTTGAAGGCTTCAAGGTCGAGCTTGTCGTTGCGGACGATGTTGATGTCCACGTGGATCTCGGTGGTCTCGTACTGGTCCTTCAGACCAAGTGAGACGAACGTGTTGGTGCCCACGATCCTGTAAACGAAGTTGGAGCGTCCCTGGATCATACCCTGGTTGACCAGCTTGCGGAACGGCTCGTCCTCGCAGACATAACCAAGGTCAAAGAGGAACTTGTCCCAGAAGCGGGAATATATAAGGTGTCCCGTAGCGTGCTCTGTACCACCGATGTACAGATCCACATCACGCCAATATTCATCAACCTTCCTATCGACGAGAGCCTCGTTGTTGTGAGGATCCATATAGCGGAGGTAGTAGGCGCTTGATCCGGCGAAGCCCGGCATCGTGCTGGTCTCCAGAGGATAACCCTCGTAGGTCCAGTCCTTCGCCCTCGCGAGAGGCGGCTCACCGTTCTCGGTAGGTTTGAACTCCGTGATCTCAGGCAGCTGGAGAGGCAGTTTCTCGAACGGAACCGGAGTCGGGATGCCGTCCTTGTAGTAGATCGGGAACGGCTCGCCCCAGTACCTCTGGCGGCTGAAAATCGCGTCACGGAGACGGTAGTTGACCTTCCTGTGACCGATTCCGTGCTTCTCAACGTAGTCGATGGCGGCTGGAATGGCCTCCTTGACATCCAATCCGTTAAGGAATCCGGAGTTGATCATCTTGCCTTCCTTCGCGTCGAAGCTTTCATCGCTGACATCGCAGCCCTCGATCAGAGGGATGATCGGCAGACCGAACTTCTTGGCGAACGCATAGTCGCGGCTGTCGTGGGCAGGAACGGCCATAATGGCGCCTGTGCCGTAACCCGCAAGGACATATTCAGAGATCCAGATCGGAACTTTGTCGCCGGTCATCGGGTTCACTCCATAAGAGCCGCAGAACACGCCGGTGACGGTCTTGGTCTGGGCTATCCTTTCGCGCTCGGTCTTCTTTTTCACAGCGGCAAGATATTCATCCACAGCCTCTTTCTGCTCAGGAGCGGTCAGAAGCGGCACGAGGTCGCTCTCTGGCGCAAGCACCATAAAGGTCACTCCGAACATCGTGTCCGCGCGAGTCGTGAATATGGTCACATCGTGCTCTGTCTCACCGTTGTAGCACTTGAACACAGCCTCGCAGCCGTTGGACTTTCCGATCCAGTTGCGCTGCATCTCCTTGAGGGAGTCGGTCCAGTCTATCTTGTCCAGACCTTCGAGAAGCCTTCCGGCATAAGCCGAAACCCTGAGCTGCCACTGCTTCATCTTCTTCTGCTCCACAGGGAAGCCTCCGCGGACTGAAAGGCCATCCTTCACCTCGTCGTTGGCGAGCACAGTTCCGAGTCCGGCGCACCAGTTCACCGCCGTCTCTCCCTGATAGGCGATGCGGTAGTTCATCAGCGCGTCCGACTTCTCTCTTTCGGAATATGCCTGCCACTGCTCCGCCGTGAACGGTTCGTGCTCAGTGCATGCGGCGTTTACGACAGCACTTCCGCCTTTCTCGAACGCGGCTATCAAATCCTCGATCGGACGAGCCTTCTGAGCGTCATTGTCGTACCAAGAGCCGAACATCTTCAGGAAAGCCCACTGGGTCCACTTGTAGTAGGCCGGATCGCAGGTGCGAAGCTCACGGCTCCAATCGTAGGAGAAACCGATCCTGTCCATCTGCTGACGGTAACGGTTGATGTTGTTGACCGTCGTCACCTCCGGATGCTGCCCGGTCTGAATGGCGTACTGCTCGGCAGGAAGGCCGAAAGCGTCGTACCCCATCGGGTGAAGCACATTGAAGCCCTTGAGTCTCTTGTAGCGGGAATATATGTCGCTGGCGATGTAGCCCAGCGGATGGCCGACGTGCAGACCAGCTCCGGACGGATAAGGGAACATATCCAGAACATAGAACTTCGGCTTGGAAGGATCCTCCTTCGTCTTGAAAGTGCCGTTCTGGGCCCAGTAGGCCTGCCACTTTTTCTCAATTTTCCTGAAATCGTAGTCCATTTTATTACTGTTGTTTATTAATTATCGTGTCTTTTCAGTCCGAAACTGCCTTTCTTCTCAAGCCGGAACTCGACGTAGAGCGACATTCTGGACTTCACTTTCTTGCCACGCAGCCAACCAGGCTTCCAGTCCGGAGACGCGCTGATGATCCGCACGGCTTCCTCGTCAAGAAGCGGATCAACACCCTTGAGCACCTTGACATCACGGACCTTGCCCTTCTCATCGATCACAAAATCCACAAGCACACGGCCCTGGATTCCGTTCTTGACGGCCTCCTTAGGGTATTTCATATAGGTATATACCCATTTCTCAAGGAATACCCTCGGATCACGGCTGCCAAGGAATGACGGTCTGTAGTCGCAATCATAATACGGCACAACGGCATCATCACCCTTGTCCGCGCTCGTCAATCCCGACAGATCCGAAGGGTTGAATATCGGCTTGGGACCGTTGATGAGAGCCACTGAATAGTTATAGACATATTCAAGTTCCCTCTCCATCGTGTCGTAGTCGATTATTGATTGCGTGTCACGTTCGGTGCCATATTCAGGGTAATGTCCTGTGGTGAAGAGGATTGAAGGGATCTCCTTGTCGTAGAAAGCCCTGTGGTCGGAAGGGTAAGGCTCCTGCGCCGTGAGGGTCGGCAGGATCGGCTGAAGCTGCCCGGCCATCGACTTGACAACCTCGTTCATATCAGCGTTGGAGGAGGTGTAGGCGTAGAATCCGTCACCGCCGGTGCCCACCATATCCAGGTTGATCATCGCATCGATGTCAGCCACATCCGAGAACGCCCTGTTCAGGAAATACCATGAGCCGGCGTAAGTCTGCCTGGAGGCACCGAACGCCACGAACAGCACCGACCGCCCCAGCAGCGGGCTGTTGGTCTGGAGCATCCGCGCCAGTTCCAGCATCATCGCAAGCCCCGAAGCGTTGCCGTTGGCTCCGTAATATGTCCGCTCGACAGTACGTCCGTCTATCGTCATCGTGTCCATACCGAGATTGTCCATCCTCGCGCCGATCACTATGTATTTATTCCTCAGAGTCTTGTCCCCGCCTTGGATGAACGCGCAGACGTTGCGCGAAGTAAGCGTGTCGCCGTTTTCCTGACGGATGCCGAACACATCGCCGTCCTTTCCGGACAGCACGTCAACGCCATATTTCTTGAATATCCCGGTGACATATTCAGCGGTCATTCTCTCGCCTTCGGAGCCGGCCTTGCGCCCCTCCATAACGGCCGCCGAGAAGGTCGATACGTGTTCCTTGAATGCCCGGATTGTCTCGCTGTCATTCAGATCGGCGTAGGACGCTCCGCTTTTGAATTGTGCGTTGACCGGGATCATCCCGATGAAGATGGCGCAGATGGCCGAAATGATCGTGATTTTTCCTTTCATCATTGTTTCCTTTCTAAAATCCACGCGCCGTTAGGGCAAAAATCCTGCCTTTGCAGCTCTTCCAACGATTTCTTGGCCTGAGCCTCGTCATCTGTCGGACACACACCCACGGCTGTGCTGTTCCTGAAAGTGAGCAGTTCGCACTTATACCCCTTCGCCGCTATCTCCTCGACATACCGCTCGGCATTCTCTTTGCTGGAGAACGAGCCCAGAATCACACAAAAACGATAGCGATGGTTGGCAAGACGCACAGAATCGGCGGCGGCAAGCGAGTCCGCCTCGGCCTTTCGGGCCCTCTCCAGCGAGTCCTGACGGATCCGCAGCGCCTCCTCTTCCTGACGAATGGCCTCAGCCTTAGCCTCAATCCATTCAGAGTCAGGCCGTCCGGCGAGCCTTCGGAAGAAGTCGCAGCCCGTCACCGCAGTGGCGACGAGTGTCATAACCGCTATTGTCAGAAACGCATTTTTCATAACTTACAAAGTTAGTCAAAATTCCACCCTAAGCAAAAATATAAAATTATAAGTATATTTGTAAATCATATAAGCAAGAACATTATGGCAAGAGAGATCAAATTTTCCCTCGTTTACAGGGATATGTGGCAGTCGTCCGGCAAGTACGTTCCCCGCGTGGACCAACTTGTCGAGGTGGCACCGGCCATCATTGATATGGGCTGCTTCGACCGCGTCGAGACCAACGGCGGCGCGTTCGAGCAGGTGAACCTACTTTTCGGCGAGAACCCCAACGTGGCCGTCCGCCGCTGGACAGCCCCTTTCCACAAGGCCGGCATCCAGACGCATATGCTTGAAAGAGGCCTCAACGCCCTCAGAATGAACCCGGTACCGGCGGATGTCAGGGAACTGATGTTCAAAGTCAAGAAAAAGCAAGGCACCGACATCTCCCGCTCCTTCTGCGGCCTGAACGACCACAGAAACCTGCGCCGCTCCGTCGAGTTCGCCAAGAAAGGCGGAATGATCTCGCAGGTTGCCCTCTCCATCACCAACTCCCCTGTCCACACTGTTGAATATTACATGGGCATCGTCGACAAGGTCGTTGAATATGGAGCCGACGAGATCTGCCTCAAGGACATGGCGGGAATCGGCCGCCCTACCTTCCTCGGCCAGCTCACCAGGGACATCAAGAAGAAATACCCACACATTCTGGTACAGTACCACGGCCATTCGGGACCGGGATTCTCCCCTGCCTCGATGCTTGAGGTGGCCCGCGCCGGCGCTGATGTCCTGGACGTGGCCGTTGAGCCGCTCTCCTGGGGCAAGGTCCATCCGGACGTGATCACCATCAGGGAGATGCTGAAGGCCGACGGATTCCTTGTGAAGGATCTGAATATGGACGCCTACATGGAGGTGCGCCGCCTCACGCAGAAGTTTATCGACGACTTCCTCGGCTACTGGATCAACCCTTCCAACGCCAAGATGAGCTCGCTGCTCGTGGGCTGCGGCCTTCCTGGCGGAATGATGGGCTCGATGATGGCCGACCTCAAGGGCTTCCAAGGCGCCATCAACGCCGCCGAAAGGGCTCACGGCCGTCCTGAGATCAGCCTCGACACCCTGATGGTCAAGCTGTTCCAGGAGGTTGAATATGTCTGGCCGCGTCTCGGATTCCCGCCACTTGTGACTCCGTTCAGCCAGTACACGAAGAACACCGCGCTGATGAACCTCCTGAACCTTCTGAACGGCAAGCCTCGCTGGACCACGATCGACAAGGACACCTGGAACATGATCCTCGGCAAGATGGGCCGCCTCCCTGGAGAGCTCGCTCCGGAGATCGTACAGCTCGCCAAGGAGAAAGGCATGGAGTTCTACACCGGCGACCCTCAGGAGATGTACCCGGACGAGCTTCCGAAATTCCGTCAGATGATGAAGGAAGAGGGCTGGGACGAAGGTCAGGACGAGGAGGAACTCTTCGAGTTCGCGATGCACGAGCGCCAGTACAGGGACTATCGGAGCGGCGTGGCCAAAGAGCGTTTTAACGCCGAGCTGGCCGACCTCAAGGCCAAGGCGAACGCCCCGATCGAGGTGGTGCGTCCTGTGGTCGAGATGCCGAAGTTCGATGTGGATGAATATGCCAGGCGCTATCCTCACGCCGTTCCCGTCCAGGCTCCGGCCAAGGGTCAGCTTCTCTGGCAGGTCGATGTGGAGGACGATTCCGTAGCGCCTATCGCCGGCACAAAGGTCAAGGCCGGAAAAGGCATAGGTTTCGTGCAGACATATTACGGAATGGAGGAACTGGTTCCCGCCGTTGACGGCCGCATAGTGGCCACCCTCGGCAAGCAGGGTGACAAGGTCGCCAAAGGTGAGATCGTTGCCTTTGTCGAAGGTTCCGCCGACGCCGCCGGTGCAGCGGATGATGCCGGTGCAGCCGGTTCCGCTGGCGCAGCCGGGGATGCAGGTGTAGCCGGTTCCGCTGGCGCAGCCGACGATGCAGGTACAGCCGGTTCCGCTGGCGCAGCCGACGATGCAGGTACAGCCGGTTCCGCTGGCTCAGCCGCCAAGTAATGAATATTCAAAAAGGATTGAAAGCTGTCTCTCCGGTCACTTCAGCAGACTCAGTGACCGGAGAAACTTTAATCGCTTCGACAAGTTCAGAGGCCGAAAAAGCGACTTGCCGTAACAACACCATTGTTTCGAGCGCTTCGGTGGTTGGCGGACTTTGTCAAACCGCAAGCCCTGATGCCGAAAAAGCGACTTGCCGTAGCAACACCATTGTTTCTGGCGCTTCGGTGGTTGGCGGACTTTGCCAAACCGCAAGCCCAGAGGCCGAAAAAGCGACTTGCCGTAACAACACCATTGTTTCGAGCGCTTCGGTGGTTGGCGGACTTTGTCAAACCGCAAGCCCTGATGCCGAAAAAGCGACTTGCCGTAGCAACACCATTGTTTCTGGCGCTTCGGTGGTTGGCGGACTTTGCCAAACCGTAAGCCCTGATGCCGAAAAAGCGACTTACCGTAGCAACACCATTGTTTCTGGCGCTTCGGTGGTTGGCGGACTTTGCCAAACCGCAAGCCCAGAGGCCGAAAAAGCGACTTGCCGTAACAACACCATTGTTTCGAGCGCTTCGGTGGTTGGCGGACTTTGCCAAACCACAAGCCCAGAGGCCGAAAATGTAGGCTCAACCATCGAAAGATTAAACACATACGAGTCGTTTCCAGACCGCAATCCAATTCCCGTTGAGCGGCATCCTTTCGAGCCATTCCTGCCGGCTAATGCAAAGGTGCTGATGCTGGGCAGTTTCCCGCCCCAATCCAAGCGCTGGAGCATAGATTTTTACTACCCGAATTTCATCAACGACATGTGGCGGATTATGGGTCTGATATTTTTCAACGACAAGAACCGTTTCGTGGACGTTGCCGCCAAGAAATTCAGACTGGATGACATAGTGGATTTCTGCACCGGAACCGGCATAGCGATGTACGACACCGCCACCGCCGTCCGCCGCCTGAAAGACAACGCCTCCGACAAGTTCCTGGAGGTAGTGACCCCGACCGACATCCCCGCCCTGCTAAGGCAGATCCCTCAGTGCCAAGCCATTGTCACCACCGGCGAGAAAGCCACCGACACCCTCTGCCAAACCTTCGGCGCCACCCCACCGGCCACCGGGGAATATTCCGAATTCCATTTCGAAGGCCGTCCGATGCGCCTCTACCGCATGCCCTCCTCCTCCAGAGCCTACCCCCTCCCCCTGGAACAGAAAGCCGCCGCCTACCGCCGCCTCTTCACCGCCCTCAACATGGTATAGCCAGTATAGCCAGCCCCGGTGCAGTTCCACGGCGTGTCCCAACGGTGCCGTTCCACGACGCATCCCAACGGTGCAGTTCCACGGTGCGTCACAACGGTGATGTACTACGATGTGATCCCACACCCCACCTCAGGCAACATTTTAACCCAATATCGTCACCCGAGAGTGCGACACGGCACGCTTGGGTGACACTTCCGAGCATTTTCGTCGCCCGAGAGTGCAGTACGACACTTTCAGGCGACACTTCAGCCCATTTTCGTTGCCGAAAGGTGCAAGGCAGAATGACGTAAGGATGAATGGGACTCTTCGGCAACGAAACCCACACTTTTCGTCGCCCGAGGGTAAAGTACGGCACGCTTGGGTGACACTTCCGAGCATTTTCGTCGCCCAAGAGTAAAATACGGTACGCTTGGGTGACACTTCCGCGCATTTCCGTCACCCGAGAGTGCAGCACGACACGCTTGAGCAACACTTCCGCGCCTTTTCGTCGCTCAAAGGTGCCGCACGGTACTCTTCGGCAACAAAATCCACACTTTCCGTCGCCTGGGGGGCTGGGCTACTTCTATCTTATGTCGTAGAGGTTGGAGTTGCCGGAGGGGTAGTACGGGAGAGAGGGGTCTTCGATCAGGGCATCCACGTTAAGCTTGTGACGGGCCATTACGTTGCGCTCAAGGAAGGACTTTTGGAGGTCGAGGGTGAAGTGCATGAATCCGGCGACGGAGTGGTTGTTGGACAGATAGCGGTAGGCACGGTAGTCAAAGCCGTTGCCGGAGAACACTTTGGCGAGGGCATCCAGGCCACAGAAGGAATAGCCGTCACTGTCGATCCGGGAATATGGCACGAGGTCGTCATCGGTGCCATGCAGCATCATTGTCGGGCAGGGATGTCTGCGGGCATATTCAATAGACCCTCCCTTGACCAGGATGGCTCCGGCGAAGGACATCACGCCGGCATAGTTGAAGCCCTCCGGGAGCACTGACGCGACGGGCGTTCCGTTACAGATCTCATATTCAGCCTGTAACGCGGTTATCGCGCCGGCGGAGGATCCCGCGACCACAAGGGCGGACGGATCTATGCCCAGATCATCCCGATGCTCGATCAGATAGGATGTCGCGCTGAACAGATCCTCAACCGCAAGGTTTATAGCCCTTTCCAACAGCACGACGAACTCCGAGGCGGCAACGCCTCTGACCCCCTTTAAGCCAAGGCGGTAGTCAATCGCCACCACCCCATAGCCATCAACAGTCATATCCCTGAACCACTCCATAGCCGTCCCGTCACGCCTGTTCCCTTCCATGAACCCGCCTCCGAACACATAGAGGATCGTCGGCTTCCTGCGGCCGTCAATCTCCGTCACGCTCCCCTCCGCCGGAGAGTAGATGTCCATGAAAAGCGCCGAAGTGTCTTTCCGTGAATATTCCAAAGTCCAGCGCGGAGTCAGTTCCCGCGCAGAGACCCACATCCCGGCGCCGAGCGGACACACGGACAGCATCAGCGCCATCAAAAAGGTTATTTTCCTCATATTCAATATTTTTATCATCAACGACAAGCACTTCCCTTTTTCCAACACCCACAATTGTCAGCACGGTGCCTTTAATCCTTTTTGCCACCGGTGGGGCGCAAACGGACGCCGGCCATAGCGCTACCTATATAATTCTCCATCAATAAGATGTATGTGCAGTATACCGGTGTACGCAACTTCCTTCTTCGCCTCCCTGGCCGTGAGAGACATCGTCTCCATCCAGACCAGTTCGAAAAAAAATCCAACATACCATCGGGAAGAATGAAACCGGGGTAGTGCACGTAGAGCTTTGCTTGTGCAGAGTTCTTATCCATGACTACAAAGGTACTTCCTTTCACGGAATCTACCTTAGTAACCTTCAAAAATAAGCTGCATCATCTTAAGGAATCTTTTCGGTCTATATCTCATCAGTCATGTGTCACCGGCACACTCCTTCTTCGAAAAAAGATCTATCCTCGAAAGTATTCTCTTAATCTGAGGCAACTTATTATTTTCATGTTCCTCTATGGATGGTTTTTTATATCATATCAGACACGGAGACTTGCAGGTGAGCCGTAACGGGTCAATTGGACGGCGACGGGAGCGTTTCCGGGAGGTTTCGCGGACGATGATGATGACTACTCGGCGGAAGGCTTGACGGGGAAGGTGCGAGGTCGTCAGCAGTGACGCCACGGAAGCAGGAGGCGACGGGCAGAGGGGCGCTAGTCGCTGAGGCCAAAAGATCGACTTCGACTATGTACTGCGCGCAACCTTCGGCTTTCGGGTCGGTGAACTGAGACTCGAACTTCTCAAGGTTGAGGTCCAGAGACAACCTTCGGGAACTTTCCGGCGGAGTAATCGTCCAGTAATGCACATTCAGCGGATTTCCGGGAGCCCAGTTGGCCCTGTCATAGAGATAGGTCCCGGCCTGAGGGTAGTTGTCCTTGTTGCTGTAGAAGATTCTTCCGGTCTTTTTCTGGGTGACTCCGTTGATCACGATGGTGTACGTGTTCTCATCGAACTCGGCAGCGTTTCTTGTCACGTAACCCGTTCTTTCTATGAACCTTCCCTGATCGTGACCATGGCCGCTCACGGCCACTTTCATCAACAGGGATTTGACTTCCTGCGGCAGGGTGAACTCCCTTTTGCCCAATCTGGAAGCGTCCTCGATGTCATGACCCTTCACGCAGTAGGACCAGCCCCTGTAGCCGGAATTGCCGTCACGGCTGGAATCGTAGACCTTGGATGTCCACACGACTTTTTTCGACGGCTTGCCTTCGTAGAGATTGAAGTCCAGCCTGACGGCGTGGCTTCTTGTCGGGGTCGCGTCGAACCCGCCGTAGTACAGCCGGAACTCCGTGTCCCCGGAGAGCATGAAGGAATATTCAGAGACATCTATCCAGAAGGTCTTGCTCCAACTGCTGTTGAACGCGTTTCCGTATGGGGTGAACGCCCTTGTCAGTTCGTACCATTGACCGTCTGTCTTGTTGCGCACAAAAAGCATGGTTGTGTTGTCGTAGGAAGCTGGTCCTTCGAAGAAACTTGTCATAGTATAGGCAATGATGACCCTTTCATATTCCTTGTCCTTCGGGAATGTAAGGTTGAAGGAGAAGTCCTGTTCCTCGCCCCAGCCGAAGAAATGCAGCTTCAATTTGTCACTGCTGACCTTGGCGGAAGGCTTGCTTGAGGCTTGAAGAGGAGGGTGGCGGTGGCAGTGGCTCCGCGGCTACTCGGCTACTCGGCTACTCGGAGGAAGGCTTGAAGAGAAGGGCGGCGAGGTCGTCGGGGGTGGCGCCACGGAAATAGGAGGCGACGGGCTGGGACGCAAGGAAGGCCTTTATGTCAGCGGGATCGTAGCGGAGGCCGATCATCTTGACGGACAACTCTTCGGCGGGGGTGTCGAAAAGGAAATCGCCGGTGAAATCGAGGCGGTCGATGAGGCCGTGGTCTATGCGAAGATTGGCTTCGACGTTGCCGCAGGCCAGCTTGGCCTTGCAGCGGAAATCGGCTTCGTGGGAGTGACCATAGATGAAATCCCAGGTGGAGAACTTATCGTCGGCTTGCTTCCGGACCTCGGCGATCTGATCGGCGGAAAGGGGCATCTGGCCGTCACCTGCTGAAAGAATCTCCTGAAGCTTGGCCTGGAGCTCATCCAAGGAACTGAACTGAGGAAGATATTCCTTCAGGTTGGCCACACGGCTCTTGACCGAGGATATTCCCTTGGCCTGCATCTTCGAGGTCGGAGTGTCGAGCACCTTGATAAGAGTGTCAAGGTCAACGTTGTACATCAGCGTGCCGTGGATGATCTCCTGATTATGGGAGACGCGGCGGGCGTAGCCGGAGACCTTTCTTCCTTCCACGAATATGTCGTTGCGGCCCGTCAGCTCGGCTGGTACGCCAAGACTGCGCAGAGCGTCCACCATCGGCTGAGGGGACGGGTTCCTGCCGATGATCGTGTAGTTCATATTCTGGAGATCGTGATAGACGGCCCCGCCACCGGTCACACGGCGGGCCAGCGTGATGCCGTGCGAATTGAGATAGTCCAGATTCACCTCGCTGTAGGCATTCTGGTTCAGGCCGATGATCACGGACGGACGGTTCCTCCAGAGGAAGAAATAAGGTTCCTCGGACTGGATGTTCTCAAGGCAATATTCATCAAACGCAAGGTTGAAATACGGGTCGGTGGAGTTATTTATCAGATACTTCATATTCGATTACAGGTAGGATATATTTCTTGATTTCGGGGTAATTGGGCAGGTGGGTTCCAGGGTAGGAACGCGACCGACCTGGATAATAAGCCTCAAACTCGTCCTTGCAGTTGACCATCTCGTCACGGTCGGCGAACATTCCGGTGGTCAATGCGACTTCCTCGGAGGCAAGTCCATCAAACTCAACGCTTTCCAAACGAGCATATTCATCGCATAGAGCATCGGTGACGGTGAACGTCAAGGCTCCGTCGCGACGCGGGGAAAGATATTCACGCTCCCCTATCATCGTGCGCAGGAGACGGGAGATGTGGAAGTCAGGGTTGACGAGGATCTTCCGGTAGCCACGGAGTTTCTGCGCCCAGAATCCGCCGAGGGACAGGCCGACAATGAGGTCAGGGCGCTCGTCCCTGCATATTCCTTCAAGAAGATTCAAAGCCTCGCCGGGTTCGATGGGCACGTCCGGAGCGATGACTTCGCTGCCCTTCAGAAGAATCCGCAGGGAGGAGGCCATCTTGTAGGCACCGGAAGACGCAAGCCCGTGGATGAAAAGGACTTTCATCGGGAATTTAGTCCTTGTGGCTCTCAAGGATCAGATCTCCGAGTTCCTTGAGGTCGCGGACGATGAAATCCGCCGGGTAGTGCTCGGGATGAGGGTTCGTGCGGGCGTCCTCGGCCACTTTCAGAGCGGTCTCAAGCGTGGTCTCGCCGGAAAGCACGAGCACGCTGACTGCTCCGGCGTTGTGGCCCATAGCGATGTCCGTGTAGATTCTGTCTCCGACCATCGCTATCTCGTCGGCCTGCAGACCGTTACGGTCACGGATTCCGTCAAGCATCGTAGGATCCGGTTTGCCCATCACCTTGTCCGGTCTTCTGCCTGAAGCCGCCTCGATGCACTTCTGAAGCGAGCCACAGTCCACAAGGATGGTTCTGGCATCTGTCGGGCAGACCCAATCCGGGTTCGTCGCCATATACGGAATGCCTTGCTTGGCCCACCAGGTGGCGCGGCAGAGACGTGAATATACAAGCGTGGTGTCGAAGGCCACAATCAGCATGTCCGGAACGTCATCAGGATCGTCGGTGCAGGAGATGAACCCGGCCTTCTCGAACTGGCCGATCATACTCGGAGTTCCCAACATAAAGAGTTTCTTAACATTAGGGAAATTTTTCTTGATATAATCAATCGTGGCGATAGGGGTCGTGTACATATTCCCTTCATCGGCGGGAATCCCCATTCCGGCGAGTTTCTTGAGGTAATCCTCCACCGACTTCGTCGGATTGTTCGTCAGGAATGAATATCCCACCCCGTTCCTTTTCATCGTGTCGAGCACCTCGACGGTGAAAGGGAAAATGTTGTTCTCCATGTAGATGGTGCCGTCCATATCCAGAGCCAGATGCTTGATCCGGCGAAGCTTGGCTTTCTGCTCTGCTGTGAGAGACTTGTTATAGTTTTCTGTCATATTCATTAATAATTAATATCTTTCATTATCCGGTTCCTTCGACTGGTTCAGGGACCGCTTCGATGATTGGTGAGCCTGTCGAACCAACTGCCGCTTCGACAAGCTCAGCGACCGGGCGAAGCAACAGTTCCGCGACCGCTCATTTCATATCCTACAAAAATAACAATTTCTTCATTAAGAATGCCGTTTTTTGTATCTTTGTGTCCCCCGTTTTAAAACGCTAAAAGAATGGATCAATCAGTAAAGAAAAAGTACAACTACTGGCAGTGGAGAACCCTCATCATCCTGATGATCGGGTACGCCCTTTTCTATTTTGTAAGGAAGAACTTCAGCATCACGATGCCGGCCCTTGAGGCCGAGCTGGGTATCAGCAAGGTCAAGCTCGGCCTTTTCCTGACCCTGCACGGCATCATCTACGGCCTCTCAAGGTTCATCAACGGCTTCATCGCCGACCGTGTCAGCCGCAAGAAGATGATGGCCACGGGACTTTTCCTCTCCGCGCTCGTGAATATATTCATAGGACTCAGCCCTGAGATGAACGGCCTGTTCAACTTTATGGACGGCGAGGGCAAGGCCACTATGGGAATGGTCGCGTTCATCGGAAGCCTTTGGCTCATAAACGGTTACACCCAGGGAATGGGATTTCCTCCCTGCGGTAGCCTTATGGCCCATTGGATCAAGCCTTCGGAGCTTGCCACCAAGCAGGCCATCTGGAACAGCTCGCACTCCATCGGAGCCAGCCTCGTGGCATTCCTTTGCGGAACCTTCATTCTGAACCACTTCTCATATTCAGCGTGGCAATGGTGCTTCTTCGTCCCGGCACTCCTCGCAATAGCCGGTGCCGTCCTGGTTCTCTTCGGCCTCAAGGACACCCCTGCATCCGTAGGTCTGCCTGATCCTGAGGAGATTGACGACAACGCTCCAGTCAAGGAGGTCGTCACAGAGCCTAAGGAGTTCACCGATTTCGCTTACAAGAGATTCGTCAAGGAGATGGTGTTCAAGAACCCTATCGTCTGGATTCTCGCGACCTCCAACTTCTTCATCTACATCATCCGCTTCACCATCCTGGACTGGGGCGCGACATTCCTCACCCAGGACAGAGGCCTGAGCATCCAGACCGCCTCGACGGTGGTGGGCATCACTGAAGTGCTCGGCATCGTGGGAACACTTCTCGCCGGCTGGGCGACCGACAAGTTCTTCGGCAGCAAGGCCCACAGAACCTGTCTCATCGGCCTGGCCAGCGCCACAGCCTGCTTCATCCTCTTCTGGCTCACCCCTAAGGAGATGGGCGGTCTTTCAGTGGCCCTGATCATCATGGCCAGCTTCTTCATCTATATGCCTCAGGCTCTTATAGGAATATGCCTGTCCAACCAGGCCACGAAGCGTGTCGCCTCCTCCGCCAACGGCATGGCCGGCATCCTCGGCTACGCCAGCACAGCGATCTCCGGTCTCGTCTTCGGAGCCCTTGCCGACAAGTTCGGCTGGAACTCCGTCTTCGAGGTAGCCATAGCCCTGGGCATCGTCGGCGTGATCCTCTTCGCCATCATCTGGAAAGCCCCAGCCGACGGCTACGCCAAAGCCGACAAACTCCTTGAGCAGGTCAAGGCCGACTACGAGGCACAGGGCAAATAGCGAATTCCTTTTCTATGAATATTACAACGGCTGACCGTTTCCGGTCAGTCGTTTTTCATTCAGAGTGTCAGCTGAGACTCTACACCGTGGCCTGCTCCCAATATAGCCGTTGCCAATCCTGAGTTTTCCCTCCCATTTTGCAAAACACCTTCAGGGCGATCGGCCACAGAACCGCCCACAGGCCACTTTGTCATGAATATCTCGCCCCCGATCGCACGACTTTTTCAAGCTTATCGTCATTCTACACTGTTCTGTGACACATTACCATGAAAGCGATTTGTAAAAAACAAAATTCCTCACGTGCCTCAAACACGCCACCTCCCGGCCAACCCCAAGTTATCCTTTCAAAATCGCCTTGCCCGGTAAATTCCCACCCTCACCGGACAAAACTCATATAGATGCCGGTTTTGTCCGGCGATACAAGTGTTTCCACGGGCAATATGACCGATCTCGTGGAATATGCAGGCGATTTGCTCTTCGGTCGTCAAATTGTATTCCGCGATCTGCCTTTCACAATAACCTATGGATCTTATAGGATAACTGAAAGAGAGTGGCGACTCTTTGAATACATTGGCAAATATTGTGAGTTTGTCTTCCGGTTCGGATATAAACTTTATCCCTAAGGCTTCCTTGCCAGCATATTCATTAATAATAGCGTTCACTTTCTCTCCAAACATGGAGGGAAAGTTAAGATAGGCATTTTGAAATAGAATTTTCATTCTTCCGTCCACTCGCTCCCCACGGCTTCAACTGGGGATTATACCAATACAAAAAGTGTGGAGCCGATTTCGTCTATCTCAAAGAAGGTTCTGGCAAAACCTAAAGCTAAATAGACTGAAACAAACCCCACACCTGTATCGTTGGGTGTAGAGTACACGCAAGCGGATACAGATGAAAAGGTGTTGTCGTTCATCCTTAGCTTTATCGAAAACTGCCAGATTTTCTTTGAAGGATAGTGCGAAAACACTTTCATCATTATGTATGTTTTGGGCATCTGCACCAAAACGTTACAAAGGTAAGAATATTTTTGGATTTGACTGCACCTTTTGCGGAGACTGTCTCGGCAATGGTCTCGGGCGACGGTCACGTTGATTTCATGGATCAAGCTTCTATACCATTCTTGACCAGTGGGACTTGGCTAGAGCCTTTCTTATTGACTTGATAGCACTCTCAAGCGACAAAAATGGCTTAAAATGTCGCTTGAGGGTGTCATTTGACACTCTTCGGCAACGAAAAAGGCCTCAAGCGTCGCCGAGCATCACCGCTCAGGACAGACATTGTAACAAAGAGGTCATCGATTCCGGATGATTTGTCACAGAAGGACAATCAATAGATAGGATGATAACCGCAATACTAATTACAGCAATGGCTTGAGCTAACCCTTTTTGAACAGTGACTTCAGATCCATTATGAAGAAATCGTCCAGAGGCAGGGCATGGGGGCCAACAATGAATGCGGCAGTGACATTATCCGCAAATTGTTCTTTGAATTTTTCAAAACCTACGGTCTTGTCAACGCTGCCACTTTTGACCTCTATGGCAACCAGTGCCTGCCCTTTTCTCAGAACATAATCGCACTCCTGCCTTCTTTCATTTCTCCAATAAAACAACTCATAGTCATCGGTCATCGCCCTGTTGGCCAAATGCGCACCGACCGCCGACTCAACCAGACGTCCCCACTCTGCCGGATCCACACGTGCTTCGTCAAAAGAGAATGTTCCGAACCTGTTGCGGAACGCATTGTTGAACACCTGCATTTTGGGGACAGACTGTTTCTCTTTTACTCTCGATGAAGAGTAGTTCTGAAGAGGTTGTACTATCATCGACTTGTTGAGTATGTCAAGATAATTTTTGATTGTCGGAACGGTACCGCTGTTCATCGTTCCTTGCATCTTTGTAAGAGACAATTCCTTGGCAGATTCAATGCAGACGAGTTCAAACACTTGCCTTAGAAGAGCCGGATTACGGATCTCTTCTATCTCAAGAATATCCCGTGTCAGAATCGGCGATATTATGGAATCCTCCATAAGGTTACGCCACCTATCTTCATCTTGAATATCAGGTGCAAGTCCCGGAAATCCACCGAAGTAAACATATTCATCCATCGAAAAACCAAAGGCCTCGTGCATTTCCTGCCAATCCCAATAGCCCATTTTTATGGTCTCAAAGCGCCCCTCAAGGGATTCTTCAAGTCCTTTCTGCAACAGAAGGCGGGGAGAACCGAGTAAAATCACCTTCAGATTACGGTGACTTCTGGAATCCTCGTCCCATTCCTTCTTAACCTGCTCGCTCCAACCTCTGATTTTCTGGACTTCATCAATGATCAGGATATGTTCTTGCTCAGAATGAATGTCCATCCGCATACGCACCTGCTGCCATTTGTTTGGTATCCACGAAGAGTCAAAACGATTGACACCATCCGCAGCGAAAAAATCAAACGGAACCGAAACCCCTTCCGTAAACTGTCCGACCAATGTGGATTTGCCGACCTGACGCGGCCCCATTACTATCTGCATTCTACGCCGTGGCTCAGCCATTCGTGATTTAAGAATATTCAGATGTCGCCTTTGATACATTGTGATTTTACAAATTGTGTTTTACAAATTGTGTTTTACAAATTGTGTTTTACAAATTGTGTTTTACAAATTGTGTTTTACAAATTTATAAAACATATTTTACAAAATCGCAAAGTTTAAGATAATTAATTGACATCAAGCCCTCTACCATGCAGCGATAATGACGTAAAAATCCCCACTTACACCGGACAAAACTCATTTCGCTGCCAGTTTGTCCGGTTAGCAAGCATTTCCCCGGACAAACCTCTGCCCAATCGCCAAACCAAATCGCAGGTCGCAGAACTGCCAAAAGCGACTTGAATATACAAACGCGATGGGAGCCTCCTATCTCTTCCTCTTGAAATAAGCGGTGGTCTTGTCGTAATAGCCGTTGCCAACCCTGAGTTTTCCCTTACATTTTGCAAAACACCTTCAGGGCGATCGTGCACAGAACCGCCCACAGGCCACTTTGTCATGAATATCTCGCCCCCGATCGCACGACTTTTTCAGGCTTATCGTCATTCTACACTGTTCTGTGGCACATTACTCTGAAAGCGATTTGTAAAAAACAATATTCCTCACGTGCCTCAAACACGCCACCTCCCGGCCAACCCTGAGTTTTCCCTTACATTTTGCAAAACACCTTCAGGGCGATCGGCCACAGAACCGTCCACAGGCCACTTTGTCATGAATATCTCGCCCCCGATCACACGGCTTTTTCAGACTTATCGTCATTCTACACTGTTCTGTGGCACATTACTCTGAAAGCGATTCGTAAAATAACAAAACTCCTCACGTGCCTCAAACACGCCACCTCCCGGCCAACCCCAAGTTATCCTTCCCATTCTGCAAAACACCTTCAGGGCGATCGTGCACAGAACCGTCCACAGGCCACTTTGTCATGAATATCTCGCCCCCGATCGCACGACTTTTTCAAGCTTATCGTCATTCTACACTGTTCTGTGGCACATTACTCTGAAAGCGATTTGTAAAATAACAGAACTCCTCACGTGCCTCAAACACGCCACCTCCCGGCCAACCCCAAGTTATCCTTCCCATTCTGCAAAACACCTTCAGGGCGATCGTGCACAGAACCGTCCACAGGCCACTTTGTCATGAATATCTCGCCCCCGATCGCACGACTTTTTCAGGCTTATCGTCATTCTACACTGTTCTGTGGCACATTACTCTGAAAGCGATTCGTAAAAATATCTCTATCCAAAAGGTAGGGAGGAAAACATGATAATAGGGAGAAAATTTCTATATTTGCAGAAAAGTAGGGAGAAAATGGCGGCTGATCTTGAAAACATCATCTATGAATATCGGCGACTGGGCATCGACCAACAGATAGATTACGACAAGTTCTATCTGTACTCCCTCATCACGCATTCCACGGCGATGGAGGGTTCGACAATCACGGAGGTCGAGAACCAGATCATGTTCGACCAAGGGGTCAGCATCAAAGGGAAAAGCATTGAAGAACAGAATATGAACCTTGACCTCAAGGCAGCCTATGAGAGGTCTATTGAATATGCAAGGGCTCATACACCGATAACGACGGACATGCTTATGGAACTCTCCTCCTTGGTAATGAAGAACACCGGGAAAGATTACAAAACCGCGTTAGGAGAGTTTTCCTCGGCGAAAGGCCAGTTGCGGCTGCTGAATGTCACCGCGGGATTCGGAGGCAAATCCTATATGAATTACAGTAAGGTTCCCGCAAGACTGGCCGAGTTTTGCGAACGAATCAACGATGCAAGGCAGAACTGCAAGAACAAGGAGCTTAATCAGTTATATTCAATAAGTTTTGACGCCCATTTCAACTTGGTCACCATCCATCCTTGGGCAGACGGAAACGGCAGGATGGCCCGCCTGCTGATGAATCAACTCCAATTCGAGTTCGGCCTTATCCCTTCGATCATATTAAAGGAAGACAAGGAGGATTACATCAAATCGCTCATCGCGGCCCGGGAAAGCGATGACTTGAACATATTCAGAGATTTTATGTTCAGCACCACGGCAAAGGTCCTCCGCCGCGACATCGACAACTACCTGCAATCCACCGGCCTGCTCGAAGAGGAAAGCCCGTCCTATTCTGTCCGCGCTGGGAAAAAGCCGAAAAGCAGGGAGATAATCCTGAATATGTTGTCAAAGGACGGCTCCCTCACCTCAGCATCTCTGGCCAAGAGGTTAGGAATATCCCCGAAAGCCGTTGAAAAGCATCTCGCAAACCTGAAAGCCTCCGGCCTCCTCCGCCGCATCGGTCCAGACAAAGGTGGGCATTGGGAGGTCAACGAAATCGCCCAAAAACGTCGCCTGGAGAGGCGCCTCTCCGATCTCGACGGCAGCACTTTCTCCACATAATGCTCCACTCGTCTGCATTTTTGCCTTCGACAAGAGCAATAGCACTCGTTTTCAATCCAGTCGTCGTACCATAAAGTGTTGAGCAACCAACATTAGTAGACAACAAGGCAGTTTCACAGAATGAATCCACAAAGAATCCAAAAAGGCAAGCTATAATGCGCCAAAACTAACGAAAATCATCAGTTTTGGCGTGTTATAAGACTTCACGTGACAAGTATTCGCTTTTGCAAAAGCAAATTTTGTAGCGTTTTCAACTTGTAGAAAAGCGAAAAACACCATTAAATTAGCTTTTACAAAAGCTGAATATGACTTTCCCTTGAAAATGCCCATCAAATGGCCTATAGGCAAGTGCCACGCTCCACCTAAGAATTTTGGTAACGTGCAAAATTCTGGTGGAGCGTGGCATCGCCTATCCTGACTTTGACAGCCTAAAAATTCCGTTTTTCTTACGTTCTGATAATCAATATATTGTAAAGAGCGCGGATTTTTCAGGGTGAATCGCATCACCTTTTCGTGCCTTTGAAAGAAGCTTCGTACATAGGTGTAAACAAGTAGGGTGAATCATTGCCAAAGTCAGGAAATATGACTTTCCCTTGAAAATGCCCATCTAGTGGCCTATAGGCAAGTGCCACGCTCCACCTAAGAATTTTGGTAACGTGCAAAATTCTGGTGGAGCGTGGCATCGCCTATCATTGACTTCGCTATCAGACAATGGGCGCTTCGATGGTTGGTGAGCTTCATCGAACCACAAGCTCAGCGACCGAAAACCGTGATAAATATTAATGTATTGTCACTCCGCGAGGATGCTGGCCTTGTCGGCGGCGAGCTGGGCGCGGAGGGCATCGATGGAATCGAAACGGCGCTCGTCACGGATCTTGCGGTGGAAGGTAACTTTGAGGTCGAGGCCGTAGATGTCCTCGTTGAAATCGAAGATATTGGTCTCGATGGTGCGCTGGCCGCCGGCACGGACGGTCGGACGGACACCAATGTTGCACATTCCCTTGAACTTACGGCCAAGGGTCTCGGCCTCAACGGAATAGACACCGTTGCCCGGCAAAAGCTTCAGAGGCTCGTAAAGTTGGATGTTCGCTGTCGGGAAACCTATCGTGCGGCCGAGCCGGTTACCCGCTACGACAACACCCAGCAATGAATATTCATACCCAAGCATAGCAGCCGCCTTCTCCATCTCCCCGGCGGCCACAGCCTCACGGATCTTCGTGGAGCTGACGGTAATGCCACCCGATGGAGAAGCCACGCTTCCAAGACGGATAACATCAAGCCCCTCACCTTCAGCGATTTTCTCGATTGATTCGGGAGTCTGGGGATCGCAACCCATACGATTGTCGTAGCCAATCAGAATCGCTTTCGCGCCGAAACGGGCTATGAGGACATCACGGAGATATTCCTGAGTGGTCAGTCTGCTGAATTCCTTGGTGAAAGGCAGCACCTCGACGTGGTCCACGCCAAGCCCTTTGAGCAACGCCTTCTTCTCCTCCAGCGAGGTCAGAAGCCGCAGGTTCCGGGCATCGTCCTGAAGCACGTTGCGGGGATGAGGCCAGAAAGTGACAACCATACTTTGGTCGCCCCTCTCCCTGGCCTCGCTCACAAGCCGCTCAATCACAAAACGGTGCCCGATGTGGACACCGTCAAAGAATCCGGTCGCTATAACCATTTCACTAATTCAAAATCCTGTCTGTGAGGCAATAACGGGTTCTTGGCGTACATTCTGACAGCCACCTGGTACATACCCGTCCTGTCCGGAAGGATAGACGCGCGGTACTTGGCGACACCATCATTGAACTCAACCACGTCAAAGTCACACTTTTCCTGAATATGCAGCTGATGTTTCACGTCAGTCGTCGCGAACAGCATCTCCACTCCGATGTCCTCTGGAGAAAGGTCTCCAAGATTCAGGACAACCTCTGAGGTCAGTGAGTTGGACTCGGAGAGACTGTAGGAAGAATCAGGCTGGGTCTGGGAGATCACCTCTATGTTCTGCCACTCACGACGAAGCCTCTTCTTCCAGGCCGAGATCTCACGGGCCATCTTATAGTCATCGGCGATCATCTTGTCGGAACGTTCAGACTGCGGATTGTAGTACTGGTTGCAGTAGTCAGTCAGCATTCTGTTGGTGGTGAAGTTGTTGGCCACCTGGGCGACAGTATTCTTGATGTAGCCGACCCAAGTCGGAGACAGTCCGAGGGACTTGTCCACATCGTAGTAGGCCGGAGCGATCTCGTTCTCGATGGTCGTGTAGATCGTGGCGGCGTCAAGTTCGTTCTGATAGTTCTGGTCATCGTACGTACGCTCCAGAGGGAGAGCCCAGCCGGCGCCTGGCTTGTAACCCTCGACCCACCAGCCGTCAAGCACGGAGAAGTGCATCACACCGTTCATAGAGGCCTTTTCTCCGGATGTTCCGGAAGCCTCCAGAGGTCTTGTAGGGTTGTTCATCCACACATCGACACCCTGCACAAGTCTTTTGGCGATGGAAATGTCGTAGCCTGGGATGAAGACGATCTTGCCGATGAAGCGGTCCAGCTTTGAAATCTCGATGATCCTCTTGATGAGATCCTGGCCGGCCTTGTCGGCAGGGTGAGCCTTGCCGGCGAACAGGAACTGGACCGGATGCACCGGATCGTTGACAATGGCGTCAAGCCTGTCAAGGTCAGAGAACAGAAGGGTTCCTCTCTTGTAGGTCGCGAAACGGCGGGCGAATCCGATTGTCAGAACATCGTCACGAAGGTTTTCCTTGATCGCCACAATCTGGCTTGGAGAGTAGTGGTTGCACTGTGTCGGGTCGGAAATACGCTCCTTCACGATGTCTATCAGCCTCTTCTTGAGGGTCTTTCTTGTCTCCCAGATCTCAGAATCAGGCACTTTGTAGATGCCCTCGAAGCAAGACTTGTCGTAGTGGTGCGTGGCGAACTCAGGACCGAACACACGGGCGTGGATCTTCTTCCACTCGGCCGCGGCCCAAGTCGGGTAGTGGACACCGTTGGTCACGTAGCTGATGAACAGTTCCTCAGGCTGATAGCCAGGATAGATGCTGCTGAATATCTCCTTGCTGACATCCCCGTGCAGCATTGACACACCGTTCACATTCTGCGAAAGGTTCGCCGCAAGGAAGCTCATCGAGAACTTCTCGTTCACATCGTTGCCGTTCACCTTGCCGAGAGCCATCATCGTCTCCCAGTCAACCTTCAGTCGCTGAGGATAATGGCCGATGTACTTTCTGAGCAGTCCCTCATCGAAAGCGTCGTGTCCGGCCGGCACAGGAGTGTGCGTGGTGAAGAGCGATGAGGCCCTTACGACCTCGACAGCCTCGCCGAAGTCGAGGTTGTCATTCTGAATATATTCACGGAGCCTCTCAAGCCCGGTGAACGCGGCGTGTCCCTCATTGCAATGGTAGATCTGCGGATTGATGCCGAGATTTCTGAGGGCCCTGATGCCGCCGACTCCGAGCAGAAGTTCCTGCTTAAGACGGTTCTCCCAGTCGCCGCCATAGAGGTGATAGGTCACCTGACGATCCTCAGGAGAGTTTGCCTCATAGTCAGTGTCAAGCAGATAGAGGTCGGTACGACCCACGGCCACCTTCCAGAGACGGGCTGTGATCGTGCGACCCGGGAAGGCCACGCTTGTGGTCATCCAGTTACCCTCCGCGTCCATGACCGGCTCTGCAGGGATCTTTGTGAAGTCCTGCGCGTCGTAACGGGCGACCTGCTCGCCCTGACCGGTGATGATCTGGGTGAAGTAGCCGTAACGGTACAGAAGTCCGACAGCCACAAGGTTGACGTTCATATCGCTGGTCTCCTTGAGGTAGTCACCGGCCAGAAGTCCAAGACCTCCGGAGTATATCTTCAGCGATGTGTCAAGACCATATTCCATACAGAAATATGCGATCGAAGGGTTGGTGCGCTCGGCCTTGAGTGCCATATAGGCGTTGAACTCGTCCATCACGGACTTGAGTTCGCCGAGGAAGGCCTCATCCTTCGCCAAAGCCTTGAACCTCTTGAGGCTCACAGCGTCAAGCAGAGCCATCGGGTTGTGGCAGGTGTTGTGCCAGATCACCGGATCAATAGACTTGAACAGGGATTTGGCGGACTCGTTCCAGCACCACCAAAGATTCTTGGAAAGTGTCTCAAGTCCTGAAAGAGCGTCTGGAAGATGACGGGTCACCATCACGCTCTTCCAAGTAGGGTCATTTATAACTATCTTCTTGTATGCCATTGATTTGTCTTCATTAAGTTCATCCGGGAAAGCACCTTTGGCCTCAATAACCTTCTCTATGGCCTTTGAATATGCTTCCTTGTAATACTGAATCTGGTTTTCCCACAGGGCTATCGTGGAGACATCCTTGGCCGAAGCCATATAAGCCTTGCGGCCCTCTCCATCCAAAGCGGCGATCTCCTTGATTCTCTCCACAACTCCGTCCACAACCTCGAAATAGTTGGAATCATTTCTGTCCAGGACCGTGATGCCTGGATGCTCCTTACCGTAGTGCGACCTTACCCAGAGACCGAATCCGGCCAGGCTGGTGGTCAGGGAAGGAATGCTGAACGCAAGGCTCTCCAGAGGGGTATATCCCCAAGGTTCGTAGTAGGACGGGAACAGGGTCAGGTCAAGTCCCACGAGCAAATCGTAGTACTTCATATTGAACACCCCGTCCGTTCCGTTCAGATAGGACGGAATGAAATAGACCTTCACACGGCTGCCTTTGGCGTTGGTGAAGCCCAACTCCTTGAAACGGCGGGTGATGACATCATATTCAGTGTCCATCAGATAGTGGGAGACCTGAGTCGTGTACTCCGAAGATCCGGTACCGGAAAGTTTGGCAACCAGATCCTTGTCGGCTCCGTTGTGGCCGGAAGGGATCATTATGAACGCCTGGATGTCACGGCCTTGCGGGTCGGTGTCCTGAAGTTTCTTGAGGGCGTCTATGAACACGTCGATGCCCTTGTTGCGATATTCATAACGCCCGCCGATGCCGATGAGGATAGCGTCCTTGGACACTTCCTCGCCGGACATCGCCGTGGCGACCTCTATCAGTCTGGCACGGGCCGCGCGGCGCTTTTCGTCATATTCCTCATCCGTCGCCGGAGTGAAGCTGTTCTCGAAGCCGTTCGGGGTCACTACGTCCACCTTGCGCTGAAGGAACTGCTCGCACTCCTTCGCGGTGATTTCACTGACGGTTGTGAATATGTCCGCGTTCTGCGCCGATTTCTTCTCAAGGGAGTGGCGGGCTATCACGTTGAATTGGCTGGCCTTCTGGTCTCCGTCGTAGAGATTCATCGAATCGTACAGAGGCAGGTTGTTGCCAGCGATGCAGCGTCCCACAACAGTGGCGTGGGTCGTGAACACGGTCGCGATCGGAAGCTGCTTGTACTTCAAATAAAGGAGTCCGGCTCCGGTCTGCCATTCGTGGAACTGCGCCACGATCTTGTCCGACGCGCTCAGGTTGAAGTTCCTGAAGCTTTCTATGACCTTACCGGCTGCGTAGCCGAACAGGAAATTCTCTTTGTAGTCCCAGTTTCCGGTGATGGAATCGACCTGGAAACGCTCCCAATACTTGGACAGAATGTAGTCTTGGTTTGTCAGGAACTGCTTGAAATCCACCAGAATGGCGATCGGATTCCCAGGCACGTTCCATTTGCCGATCCGCACGCGGATTCCCTCCGAGGCGGCGTGAGCTTTCCATAGACTGTAAAGATGTGTATCCTCGATGAAATCGGGATTGCTTTCAGTGTCCATCCAGACATCAGGGCCGATCAGGATGTGATGCTTGTGAAGCTGCTGCTTCAGGTAAAGCGACTTGGTGGCGATCACCGTGTAAATGCCTCCCACCTTGTTGCACACTTCCCAACTGACCTCAAACAAATAGTCTGGATTTGTCAGTTCGTTTGTCATTTATTTCTTTTTTACTTGTTTGGTTGTCTTCCTTGACGGTTTCTTCTTCGCCGGTGCGGGAGCATCGGCAACCGTCGAGCCTGCCGAAGCGTCCTTCACGACCTTCCGCACCGCCTTTCCCTTAGCCGGCGCCTTGACAGGCTCGGCGGCAGGTTTCACCTTCTTCCCCGAAGTGGTCATCGCGTCGTCAATCCTGATGATGAAGTCACTCAGCACGTTCATGTAGTTGATGAACGCCTCGTAAGGAGTGTTGTAAGGATTGAAGTAGCTGTGAACCTCCCCGTCAGAGAAGAACTTGGTGCTCATGTAGTAGAAGTGGTCGCTCTCCTGAAGATGCCCGTAATCCTCCCAGAGGACAGGATCATTCAGCAGCGCCAGTTTCTCGGCCTGACCGTACAGCTTGTTGTAGGCATCCTGCTGCAGCTCGTTGCCGAGCCATGCCGTCACGTCCCTCTCCTCGTCAGCCCAGGAGATAGGATCCTGGACCTCGATCTCGGCGATAGGCTTGTGCCTTCTCGCGGCCTGGGTCGGAGTCGTGAACTCGAAGGAACCGTCACGAAGGAGGATTCCCGGAAGGAACCTCATGAAATCGAATATCCCCGAACCCTCCTTCTGGTGCTCGCCGAAGGTCTCGTAGTCCATGAACAGGTTGATGATCTCCCCGTCGGCGGCCTTGAGCCATGACAGGTACTTCTCACCCGTAAGCGGCCAATCCTTCCACCCTCTGTCGGAGAAGCGGAACGCGATGTCGTCGCTCAGCGAATAGTTGCGCAGCAGCAGTTTCAGGTGCTTCTGCTGACTGTCGGTGTAGATGTAGTCCGGACTCTTCCATCCAAGAATATGACGGGCGCCCTCAGCGAGCATCACCTTGAAACCGAGATCATATACATCCTTACCGATGGAGTCTGAATAGATCAGCTCGGTGTTCCTGAAAGCCGTCGGCTTCACGCCGAAATACCTCTCGATCGCGGCGGAATGCTTCTCCACCTGATGCCTGAACTCACCGAAATTGGCAAGCGAGGCAAGGGAGTGGTAATAGGTCTCCCCGAGGAACTCCACGCAACCGGTCTGCGCCAGCTGGCGGAAACTTTCGATCACCTCAGGGGCGTACCTGTCGAACTGCTCCAGCGCGGAGCCGGTGATCGAGAACGCCACCTTGAACTCCCCCTTGTGTTCCCTGATCAGGTCAAGCAGGAGATTGTTCATAGGAATATAGCATCGCTGGGCCACCCTGCGAAGGATGGTCCTGTTGGCGAAATCATCATAGTAGTGGGAATCCTTGCCGATGTCGAAGAATCGGTACTGTCTCAGTCTGGTCGGCTGATGGACTTGGAAATACAGGCAAATGCTCTTTTTCATAATCGTTCCCTATTGATTGTTTACCACTGATTCATAAATGTTCTTGAGTTTCGCCGTAGCGATGTTCCACTTCAGGCGGTTGACCTCATCATAGCCCTCTCTGGCGGCGAAATCGGCCAGAGCCGGGTACTTAAGAAGCGCGTAGATGTCATCGGCCATCGCATCCACATCCCAGAAGTCCACCTTGAAGGCATATTTAAGCACCTCGGCGGCGCCGGACTGGTTGGAGATGACCGCGGGTACGCCGGAACGCATGGCCTCCAGCGGGGATATTCCAAAAGGCTCCGAGACAGAAGGCATTATGTAAACATCCGACATGGCGAACATCTTCTGCACCTCCGCCCCCCTGAGGAATCCGGTGAAATGGAAACGGTCGGATATTCCCAACCTGGCGACGTAGCGGATGCAGCGGTTCATCATGTCCCCGCTTCCGGCCATCACGAAGCGCACGCCGTCGGTTCTCTTCAAGACCTTGGCGGCAGCCTCGATGAAATATTCAGGACCCTTCTGGAAAGTGATTCGTCCGAGGAAGGTGACGACCTTGTCGCGCACTCCCCTCTCGACCTTCACGTTCTCGCGGCCGCTGAAGTCCACGGCGTTGTGAACGGTCACAACCTTCTCAGGGTCAATTCCGTACTTGTTTATGACAATATTTCTGGTGAGGTCACTGACGGCGATCACCTTGTCGGCGGCCATCATTCCCCTCTTCTCGATGTCATAGACACGGCTGTCGATCTGGTCCTCGGTTCCACGGTCGAATGACGTGGCGTGGACATGGACAACGAGCGGCTTGCCGGTCAGTTCCTTGGCCGCGATTCCGGCCAGATAGGTCAGCCAATCGTGGGCGTGGATGATGTCGAACTCATCCTTGTGCTCCATAGCGATCGTGCCGCCGACCATCGCATAGTGGGCGACCTCCTCCATAAGATTGGAGCCGTAACGTCCTGAAAAACGGAACTTTGTGCCGATGCACTTGGTCAGGTTCTCGCTCTGGAGCCTGCGCTCCGACTCCACCATCTCGTGGAACTCCTCCGGATCCACGTAAGGGATCATGTTCGAGCCGATGCGCACGAACTTCACCTTGTCCAGAAACTCATCCACCGTCGAGCCCACAGACTCGACCGGGACATCACTGGCGTTGATGATCCTTGCGGCGCTCTGATCCTCGTCGCCGGAAGCGGAAGGCATCACAAACAAAGTCTGCACACCATTGTAGGCCAAGCCTTTGACGATTCCGTAGCAGGCCGTACCGAGTCCTCCCGCGATGTGAGGAGGAAACTCCCATCCAAACATCAAAACTCTCATAGTCCTACTCCTCCCTGTATTTGTTCTTAAGATACTCGACTTCCAGCAGGGCGGCGGTGCTCAGCGCCGAAGAGATCGCCCCGTGAGGCTCGTGAGGCGGGTCTCCGTCGTATAGTTCGGAGAACGCTCCGACCCCGTGCTTGTTCAGATCCTCGTAGAAGCCGTTGACCAGCCACTGGGCCTTGTTCAGGAAGGCCGGTCCCCTCATCTTGAAGCAAACCTCGCAGTACGGCCCCACAAGAGCCGGGCGGGTGCTTCCGTTGTGGTAGGCGAGATCCCTCTCGGTCTGGGTTCCCTCATAGACACCCTTGTACTCTGCGTGGCGAGGGGAAAGCGTGCGGATGCCCCTGCGCGTCACCAGCTCATTGTCAATTACTTGCAAAACCTTACGAGCAACCTCGGCATCGACAGGCATCTCGTCTCCAAGGAGGGCGCAGAGCATGTTCGGACGAACCTCCAGATGCTGTCCGGCATTGTCCACATAGTCGGCCAGATAGCCGGCGCGGGCGTTCCAGAAGGTCTTCTGGTAGTTCTCCCTGACCAGATCCAGTATGTGCGACCATTCCTTCAGGAATGCGCTGTCTTTCTTTGAATATTCCCTTTCCATCGTCACGGCGAACAGGATGGAACGGAACCACAACGCGTTGGTCTCCACCTGATAGCCCGGTCTTTCGGTCACCGGCTCGCCGTCAATGTAGGCGTTCATCCACGAGAGAGCCCAATGGTCAAGCTGCGCCCAGAGAAGGCCGTTCGGCTGCATGGCGACCTCGCCCCTACGTCCGGGCAGATAGCTTTCAAGAATGCCCTTGACCGTCTGTCCGTACTTCTTCCAGACCGCTTTCGGGTCGGCGCCGAACTCTATGTAGCGCGAAAGGGTGTCGGCCAGGGTCAGCGGCGAGTCCACCTGCGTGGTCCGATGGAAAAGGCGATCCTGATTGTCGGCGATAAGATTGTCGAGGATCTCCTCGAACTCGGCCTTGTCGCCATTGGCGTAAAGTGTCAGGCCCGGCAGAGCCTCCAGGGTCTCCCTCAGAAGACCGGTGTAGAGCCAGGAGAAACCTGCGGTGATCATCTTGTGGCCTCCGCGGTCCTGCTTCAACAGATCGGCGCAATGCACGAGCTGCTCGTGGTAGGTGGTGATCCTTGCGGCCTTGGCCACATAGGAGTCGAACTTTCTCTTAAGCCCGGACGGGGTCGTCAGACCGACCGACGCGGAGAACACTATCGTGTCGCCCGGCTTCATCTCTGTCTCGAAATGTCCCGGGACATAGAGATCCTCCTTGCACGCGAACCCACGGCGGTACTCGTCGGAATAGGTCACGCCCTTGTACCAGCACGGGGTCGTCACGAAGGACACATCCTTTGTGTTGAACTGCATATTCAGATCCGGGAATCCGTCGTAGAGGTTGAAGGACATTCCGTTAGGGATCTCCCAGCCGTCGGTGCGCGCGTTCGGGTTCTCGTCCGTCAGGGCATGGATGTCGCGGAAGGCAAGGAACGGCGTGAGGAGCAGCCTGACCTTGGCCGGCGCCTTCACCAGTTCGAAACGGATCATCACCTGATCCGAATCCGGTACGAGAAGGATGCTTTTCGTGAAGGTGATCTCGCCGACCCTGTAGGTGATCTTAGGCACCGGATCAGCCTCGAAATCAATGATGTACTTGTGGCCGCGCGGCTCATAGACGCTTCCGTAGCAATGGATGCCCAGATTGAACCGCTTCCCGTTCAGGATGAGACTCTCATCCAACGAGGACAGAAGCAGATGCTTCTTCCCTCCGAAAGCGTCAATAGGTACGGCCAGCAGACCATGGTAACGCCTGGTGTTGCAAGTCACAATCGATGTGTTGCAATACGCTCCGGTCTTGTTGGCGCAGATGATCTCCCTCTTCAATGAATATGAAAGGTTGACCAACTCTGACTTGTTGAACTTCAAAAAAGCCATATCGGTTAAAATTATTTTTCTTCTGTCCTCTCAATCAGCACAAGGGCACAGCGACTCGGAAGGTAGAGGCTCAGACAGCCATTGACCGTCAGATGTTCCCCGTCTTTTTCGAGCCTTGCGAACCCATCGAACTCCTTGGCATCGGAGTCGAGTACCTTGACATAGTCTCCGGACGGGGCCGGAAAAGCATAGTCGGCGAACGACTCCACTGGATTGAAATTCAGTGCAAAGATAAGGTTTTTCCGCCTGAATATCAAGATTTTCTTTTCCTCGTCAGCTCTTAGAAGCTCAGGCCTAGCCGCAAGCGCGCCGTATCGTTTTACAAGATGGACCATCGCCTTGTCAAAGTTCTGGAGGCAGTGGTATCTGAGCAGTCCGTTGTCTGCCAATGACCACATACGACGGGCGTGCTCGTAGCTCCAGTTGTTCCCTTCGCGAGGAAAATCTATCCACTCCGGATGCCCGAACTCGTTGCCCATAAAATTGAGGTAACCGTCCCCGGCCGTGCCGATGGTGACCAGACGGATCAGCTTGTGCAGGGCGATGCCACGGTCCACGACCGGATTCTTCGAGTCCATATTCATAGAGAAATACATCTCTTTGTCGAGCAGTCTGAATATCAAGGTTTTGTCTCCGACAAGCGCTTGGTCGTGGCACTCCGCGTAGCTGATGGTCTTCTCGTCCGCCCGCTTGTTGGTCAACTCGTACCAGATCTCTCCCGGACTCCATTCCTCATCCTTCTTTTCCTTTATCCATTTGATCCAGTGGTCGGCCACACCCATCGCCATCCTGAACCCGAAACCCACTCCACCAGCCTCGAACGGAGCCGCCAGACCGGCCATTCCGCTCACATCCTCGGCGATCGTGACGGCTTCCGGCTTGATCTGACGGATCAGCAGATTAGCCAGTCCAAGGTAGGTCACGGCGTTCTCGTCCACTCCGGCGTCGAAGTACGGTTCGTAGCCGTTGAAGTCCTTTCCCAGCCCGTGATCCCAGTAGATCATACTCGTCACACCGTCGAAACGGAAACCGTCAAGGTGATATTCCTCAAGCCAGTACTTGCAGTTGCTCAGAAGGAAGCGCACGACCTCGTCCTTGCCGTAGTCGAAGCAGCGGGAGCCCCAGGCCGGATGATGCCCCTGCGGGCCTTTGTAGAAATACAGGTCCTCACGGCCGTCGAACAGGCTAAGTCCCTCATTCTCATTGCTGCAACTATGCGAGTGGACGATGTCCATCACGACCGCGATACCCATCCCGTGAGCGGCGTCAACCAGTTCCTTGAACTCCTCCGGAGTGCCGAAACGGGAACTCAGAGCGAAAAAGTTCGACACCTGGTAGCCGAACGAGCCGTAGTACGGATGCTCCTGGAGCGCCATTATCTGGATCGTGTCGTAGCCCAATCTCTTCACCCTCGGCAGCACATTCTCACGGAACTCGCTGAAAGTGGAGACCTTGCGTTCCTCCGAACTCATCCCGACGTGGCACTCGTAGATGAGGGGATGCGGCCTGCGCAGCACCCTGTCGTTCTTCCACGAATATGCCTGTGTGGGATCCCAGACCTGGGCGCAGAACACTTTCGTCTCGTCATCCTGGACAAGCCTCGTGCAGTATGCCGGAATCCTCTCGCCCCCGCCACCGGGCCACTCGATGAACAATTTATACAACTCACCGTGGTTCAAGAACATAGAGTCAAGCCTAAGTTCCCAGTTGCCGTTTCCCGCCGGCCTGAACTCGTAGGCGGACGTGCGCCTCCAGTTGTTGAACTCCCCGATCAGGTAGATCCTGCTGGCGTTCGGTGCCCACTCCCGGATTACCCACGAGCCGTCAGCACATTTGTGCAGCCCGTAGTAAAGATGGTTGTTGACGCAGGTGGCAAGATCCTCGGGTCCCGAGCCCGTGATCTTCTCCGCGGCCTCCAGAATCCTCTTGTGCCGAGCCTCTATCGCCGCCTGAAACGGCTTCAGATACGGGTCCGTGTCGTATATCCATTTTGTCTTCTTCATAAGCAAGATTCCCTTTTCAAAACAACAATAAAGATAGGAATATTTTATGACATTCAGCCCCTATGGTGCGATTTGTGTAAAAAACGGAAAAACAGTATCTTTGTGAGATTGTACCCATTAAGGGAATATGAAAGTGAAAGAGACTTTGAAAAGAATATGGTTTCCGGTGGTTGTGGTGTGCGTGATCGCGCTTCAGGCCATCGGCATGGGAAACCGTCCGCTTGCCGGTGATCCAGGCTATGGTTTTATCATGGCCGAAAGACCGCTGCAACCGGACACGATCCACTATAGGAATCAGTTCATCGGCAACGCGGCCGGCAAGGAGGACACGACCCAGTTCGTCCTCGCACCGATCGACACGACACCCCAGCTGACGGCGAGGGACACCATATTCCCGCCTGACTCACTGAAAGAAACAGATCCGTTCCGCTACAAATATTATGTGGCTCTTCTGGACTCCCTGACCCACAAGATTGTTGTGGATTCCTTGAAGACCGCCGGAGACACCCTCGACTGGCCGAGGATCGATTCACTCTATTACCTTGACTCCGCGATCCGGAAAAAGGCCGAGTTCGACGCTTGGTACGCCGCTCTCTCCAAGACGGAAAGGAAAAAGTACGATTTCGAGGTGAAGGAAAAGATCAAGAAGCACATAGCGGACAGTGTGCTCAACGTGAAGGACAGCCTCAAGGCGCACAGGGACAGCGTCAAGGAGGCCACCCCGAGGATTCTTGAGACTTTCGCATTTCCGGACTCCCTTCAGTACAAACGGATCATCCAATGGACACATGAGCGGGAGTTCCACAAGATGGATGTCAAGCAGCCGGACACCAGTTACAATCATTGGCTGCACGACTACCCGTTCTACCGCAAAGACGTGAATGCCACATGGCTGGGTGTCGCCGGTTCGGCATTGCAGTACTACAACTGGTTCAACCGGACAAGCGAGAACGGGGTGTCGTTCTACAATCCTTACGAGTCATGGACTTATTCCACGAAGACACTCCCGATGTACAACACCAAGACACCTTACACAGAACTGGCATATTTCGGGACCATCTTCGCGAACGCCCAGAAAGAGTCCGACAACCTGCACATCCTGACGACACAGAACATATTCCCGGAACTGAATTTCACCCTTGAATATGACCGATTCGGCGGCAACGGCATCATGCAGGGCGAGAAGACCACCAACAAGACGTTCGTGACTTCGGTCAACTACCTGGGCAAGCGCTACATGATGCACACCGGCTACATCCACAACAAGGTGATAAGGAAAGAGAACGGCGGAACCAGCGACAATTCTATGGTAAGGGACACGACTCTCGATGCCAGGGAATATCCTATAAACCTGAACAACGCCTCGACCGATCTCATCAGAAACACTTTCTTCCTTGACCAGCAGTACAGGATTCCGTTCACATTCATCAGGAACATCAAGGACCGCAAGATCGACAAGGCGTTCAAGGATAGCCTGCTGGCCTCAGGGGACACCGCAAGGATAGATTCGCTTGACGTGTTCCTCGCACGGAGAAGAGCCGCGAGAGAAGCCGCCGACACCCTCGGGGACAACAACATCACAACCGCGTTCATAGGACACAGCAGCGAATATTCCGTGTTCCGAAAAACTTATGCGGACCAGATCACCGACGCGGCCGGGAAAGCGTTCTACAACGATGTGTTCAACTACAATCCGACCACGTCATTCGACTCTGTCAGAGTCATGAAACTGGAAAACAGGGTGTTCCTCAGGCTACAGCCATGGTCTGACGACGCCATAGTCTCCAAATTGAACGGGGGAATAGGCAACAGGATCCTGAGTTTCTACACATTTGACCCAACCTTCCTGAAAGCGAACACTAACACAGTGTGGAACTCAGCGTTCGTCTATGCGGGTGTGGAAGGTCAGTTGAGAGACTACATCCATTGGGACGCGACAGGAGACTATGTTTTTCTTGGCTCGCAGATGAACGACCTGTCGGTAAAGGCGAACGCAAGACTTGACCTGTACCCGTTCAGAAGGGCGAGGAAGAGTCCGGTTTCCCTGAATGTGCACTTCGAGACATCATTGGAAGAACCTGAATATTACTACCAGCACTATTATTCAAACCATTACAAATGGGACAATGACTTCGGCAAGATCTCCACGACAAAGATCCAGGGAAGCCTGAATATTCCAAGATGGAGAATCGGAGCGCGGGTCGGCTATGCCTTGCTTTCCGGCAATGTCTATTACGATTCGACCGGGGTGGTGCGTCAGAACAACTCTCCGATGAGCGTGCTGAGCGCCTCCCTTGACAAGAATTTCGCGTTGGGCCCGGTTCATCTTGACAACCGGCTTCTGTTCCAGATCTCCTCCGACGATGAAGTGCTCCCTTTGCCGACACTGGCCGTCAACTCAAGACTGTATCTCCAGCTGAACATCAAGAAAAACATCATGCAGATGCAGCTCGGGGCCGAAGGCTGGTATAACACGAAGTTCTATTCTCCGGCCTGGAATCCGGCCGTCGGAGCGTTCTACAACCAGAAGGAAGAAAAGTACAACAACGGTCCCGTCATAGACGCCTTTATCAACGTGCAGTGGAAAAGAGCCTGCATATTCGTGAAACTTGAGAACATCGGCAATGGTTGGCCTATGGACAAGGCGGACTATTTCAGCGCCCATCACTACATCCGGACGCAGACAGCGTTCAAGATCGGGGTTTACTGGCCGTTCTACCTTCAGTCATCCTCCAACAAGACGGTGAGCGCGGGCTCAGGCCTGTCCGGCGGTGGCGGAAGTTCCAGCGGAGGCGGATTTGGAGGTGGATTCAGCGGCTTCGGTGGCGGCGGAAGTGGCGGAAGCGGTGGCTTCGGCGGTAACAATTTCTGATCATGGGGCTGAAAAGGGTGACAAAGAAATTCCTCAAGTACTTGATACCAACATTGTTGGTACTTCTCATCATCCCTATCAGCGAGATCAACAGAAAATCAAACGAATCAAAAGACATTTTCGGTGAAGGCCCGATACGATGCGCGATAAAGTTGAAAGACAAGTTGTCTGACGGGTACCAGACAGGTTACTGCTATGAAATGATGGAACGACTGGCGGCAAGTCTGAAGGACTCAACAGAAATCTTTATGGCAGAGGAGGATGGTGTTTATTTGGACTCACTCCGGCTTGACAGCCTTGGGATTCTGGCGGTACCTACTGTGGAAGTTCCCGAATCAGATGAGTTTATGTCATTTCCTCTCGGTGATGTCCCTATCTCATGGGTCATAAAGTCAGACAAGAGGAGGCAGGAAGAGATCATCCGCTGGCTGAACAATTTCAAAGGAACTAATGAATATGCCTGCATGCTGACCCGCTTTTTTCACGGCTACAACCCTTACCGTAAAGGAGTGAGGAAAGACCATGCCATCATCAGTCCCTACGATGACCTGATCAAGGAGAACGCAAAGAAAATCGGTTGGAACTGGAAGATGTTCGCTGCTCTGATCTGGAGCGAGTCACGGTTCAGGATCCAGGCGAGATCACACCGGGGAGCTGTCGGGCTTATGCAGATGATGCCACGCACAGCCAATCGTTACGAAATCGAGAATCTTCTCGACCCCAAGGAGAACATAGAGGCCGGAGCGGCCTACATAGCCAGACTTCAAGGCAAGTTCAAGGACACCGCAACCGATAATGATGAACTTGTGAAATTCACTCTGGCCGCCTACAACGCCGGGGAGGGACGCATTTACGACTGCATCAAGCTTGCCCGTTCACAAGGAATAGACACCGGCACATGGGAAAGCCTGTGCACTGTCCTGCCCCAGATGAGCCTGGACTCAATACTGTTCGTGGAGGATGTACGGCACGGAAAGTTCAAAGGCAGGGAGACCGTCGCCTACGTGAAAGCCGTACTCAACCGATACGACATATTCAATGGTGCGGAACCTCGTTACAAGGTCCAGCCGACAGACACGGCTCTGGTTATTATTGAGGAAACAGAGGATATTGATGATGTGGAGCGGATCCTACTGAGCCCTGACAGTCTGGGCCGGGTCAACTTTGGAGATGAACAGGCAAGGGATCAGGAGGAGGATCATGATGACGAGCCAGGAAAGGGCGTCAGCGGTAAGCACCGCAGGTAAATTGAGGTGTACCGGTACGAACGGCACGAAATAGTTCTCCGGATTCAGTTTGATGAGGTGAGTCCATTTCTGGATCCCGCACAGAAGCAAAGCCACACCGTTGCCGACCAACATTCCGCGGAAGACAATCACGGAAGCGACCCTCAGGAATACCTTCGCAATGGCTTTATCGGTCATTCCCAAAGACTTGAGTGTTCCGATTGTGGATATGTTCCTGAACAGCATTATCAACAGGCCTGAAATCATGTTGAATCCGGCGACTATGGTCATCAGGACAAGGATGAACAGCACGTTGAAATCTATAAGGTTCAGCCAGTCGAAAATCTGGGGATAGCGGCTGATCACGGAAGTAGCGATCAGTGTGTCATCATCCTCCCCGGTCTTCTCCAATGCGATATGTCCCACCTTGTCAGTGACGGCACGCATTCCGGCATCGGTCTTGGCATCAGGCTCCAACGTCAGCTCCAACACGGAAGCCTCATCGGAAGACCATCCGTCAAGTCTCTGGAGATCAGCGATGTCAGCAAGAACGACAATATTATCGGTGCCGTCCATAACTCCTTCATAGACATCGATAATGTTAAAGTTTCGTACCTTGACCTTTTCTCCGACAAAGTAAGTCAGAAGTTTGTCGCCAACCTTCAAGCCAAGCATATCAGACAACCTGATCGGAATCGAGACACCGAGTCTCACTGTGTCGGATTCAGATTTCTTACGCGGAGTTCCTTTGAACAGAACGCCGTGGATGCTTTCGCCTTTCTTGACGATTCCAGCGCGATATACAGCCGGAGTGATATCCTTTACTTCCGGAATCGCCTCTATGTCAGGTATAAAACTTTGTTTGATCGAAATCGGGGATGCCTCGCTGATGTAGTTCATATCCACCGGCATCAGCTGCACATCGCCCGTAAGATCGGAAATACCGTCCCGGATCTCGTTCCTGAAGCCGGACGAGACGGAGACGGCGATGATCATAATAAGGAAAGAGACAGCGATGGAAACCACCGCTATCTTTCCTCCGAAACGGAGGCGTCCGGCTATGAACCTTGACGCGTCCAAAAAATTATTCCTTTATGAATATGCTTGTGCCGGGACAGGCCACTGAAGCCGCTTCACAACTTCCGGATAATCGCTAATGAATATTCCAGACCTATCCCGATTGAAACTTTTACCAGATGTGAACCCTTTCGCTTTCCGGACGCCACATCGGATCGCCCTCCTTGATGCCGAAAGCGTCGAAGAATGTCTGGAAGTTCCTCAGAGACACGTTGACTCTGTTCACGGCAAGAGAATGGACATCGAGTTTCGTAAGGCGCACCTTCTCCTCGTCGGTAGCGTTCTGCGCCCAGATCGCACCGTAGGAAAGGTAGAACCTCTGATCCGGGGTGAAGCCGTCGATCAGGCCGATGTTCTTTCCGGCGATGGCGTTCCTCATGGCTGTGTAGGCGATGCTGAGTCCGCCGTGGTCTCCGATGTTCTCACCGAGGGAGAGTTTGCCGTTGGCATGGACTCCAGGGACGATCTCTACCTCGTCGAACTGGGCCACAAGCACCTTGGCCTTGGCGTTGAACTTCTCGGCATCCTCCGCCGTCCACCAGTCGGCCATATTCCCGTCCTTGTCGAAGAGTCGTCCCTGGTCGTCGAATCCGTGGGACATCTCGTGGCCGATCACGACTCCGATTCCGCCGTAGTTGACGGCATCGTCAGCGTCAGCGTTGAAGAACGGAGGCTGGAGGATCGCCGCAGGAAAGCAGATCTCGTTCGTCGTAGGGTTATAGTAGGCGTTGACTGTCTGAGGAGACATTCCCCATTCGGTCTTGTCGGTCGGCTTGCCGAGTTTGGACATATTGTCGGCTGTGTACCAGGCACCGGCGGCGCGGAGGTTCTCGTAGTAGCTCTTCTCCGGGTCGATGTCAAGGGTCGAGTAATCCTTCCATTTGTCAGGATAGCCGACCTTAACTGTGAAGTTGTCCAGTTTCTCGTGGGCCTTGGTCTTTGTGGAATCGCTCATCCAGTCGAGCTCGTCGATGTGCTGGCTGAACGCCTTCTTGAGGTTCTCCACGAGATCGATCATCTTTGTCTTCGAGGACTCCGGGAAGTACTTCGCGACATACATCTTGCCGACAGCCTCGCCGAGGATGCTGTTCGGAACCTGCATGGCCCTCTTCCAGCGAGGTTTCTGCTCCTTGATGCCGGACATCTGGGTGCTGAAGAAATCGAATGACGCGGTGTAGAAGTCATCGCTGAGAGATCCGGTCGCGCCCTGGATGAGCTGGCCGGCCACATAGTCCTTGAGGACAGCGAGGTCAGCTCCGCCGAAATATTCGCAGAAAGCCTTGAAGAACGAAGGTTCGCTGACGATCAGTTTCTGCTGGTCGGCGATTCCTCTGGTCTCGAAGTAGAGTTTCCAGTCGAAGCCAGGGTAATTCTTGATGAGTTCCTCGGTGCTGCAAGGGTTGTACTGAGCCTGGATATTTCTTTCCTGAACGCTGGTCCAGGAGTTGGTGGCGAGGACATCCTCGACCGCGAGAGCATTGGCGGCAGCTTTCTCCGGCTCGGCCACTCCGGTCAGTGAGAACACTTTAGCCAGGAAGTTACGGTAACCTTCCTTGATGGCGGCGTTCTCAGCCTCAACATAATAGTCACGGTCGCCGATTCCGAGTCCGCCCTGTCCGAGATAGAGTATCTGGTTGTCGCTGTCGGCGAGGTCTGACATCACGTAAGCCCCGAAGAACGAGCTTTCGGAGACATTATGAAGCCCCGCGATGATCTTCACGAGAGCGTCCTTGTCAGCCGCCGCGTAGATCTCATCGACATATTTCTTCAAAGGGGCCGCGCCCTCGGCGTTCAGCCTTGTGGAGTCGAGTCCCTGCTTGTAAAGGTCGGAAATCTTCTGCTCGACCGTGCCTTTTTCCGTTTTCAACGTTCCCATCTCGGCGAACAAGTCGTTGAGTCTCTTGACGTTGTTCTCCCTCAACTGGTCGAATGAGCCGAAACGGGCATATTCAGGCTTGAGAGGGTTGTTCTTCTGCCATCCGCCGGTCGAGTACTGGTAGAAGTCAACCGCCGGAGAGACCGTGGTGTCAAGGTTCGCAAGGTCAATGGCCGGAACCGTAGCCACCTGTTGTTTTGGCCCGCAGGCCGCCATCGCAAGCGCTGAAGCCATAATCACTAAACTTTTTTTCATATCCTTTGAATATATTCATTCTACTTCGTTCTGCAAATGTAGTGATTTTATCATAAAAAACGGCTCAATCCCCCCTTCCGCGAAAAAGGGGCTTTCGCAGGGGGCTCGTGAGCAGGAAAGGCGCTTTTGCTCACGAGGGGAGCTGTCGCAGGGGGCTTGTGAGCAGGGAAGGCGCTTTTGCTCACGAAGGGAGCTGTCGCAGGGGGCTCGTGAGCAGGGAAGGCGCTTTTGCTCACGAAGGGAGCTGTCGCAGGGGGCTCGTGAGCAGGAAAGGCGCATTTGCTCACGAAGGGAGCTGTCGCAGGGGGTTCGTGAGCAGGAAAGGCGCTTTTGCTCACGAGGGGAGCTGTCGCAGGGGGCTCGTGAGCAGGGAAGGCGCTTTTGCTCACGAAGGGAGCTGTCGCAGGGGGCTCGTGAGCAGGGAAGGCGCTTTTGCTCACGAAGGGAGCTGTCAAAGAGCCTTGAGCCAGGAGATCATCCGGGAGATCACCTCGGGCGAGAAGGTATCCTCGATGTTTTTATATTCAGAGACCTCGCCGGTGACGCAGTGCTGGAAGAGGTGGTTCAGCCACCTCCTAAGGTCACACCCCTCAGGCAACGTTTGCACCTCAGGGCTTTTGTCGCAGGTTCAGCCACCTCCTAAGGTCATGCCCCTCAGGCAACGTTTGCACCCCAAAATGTCGCCGAAGGACACCTATTGACCCTCTGTGGCAACGAAACCGCACAAAAACGTTGCCCGATAGTACACCCCCTATAACTAATATAACGCCTCATAGGCAAGTTCAGCGGAGTGCGAGGCTCAACAGACTCTTTTTCAAGGATATAGAAAAAGCTGCCGGTCATTATGGGAGGGAGGCTTTTACGAACATATTCATTAACAACTGGTCACACAACACGCCACAATCAGTGGCAGGTGGACGTCATTATGACGAAACCTCAATCCTGAATATTCAGTGATTATTCTTTTGGAGGGAGTGATTGGAAGCGTCTGGTGGCGAAGGCTTCGAGGAGGAACAGAACGCTGAAGGCACAGGCGATCCAGTATATTCCTGAAAGATTGTCCGGGAAGAATTTGGCGGCAAGCGGGGTTGCCACCAGAGGGGACAGGAACTGGCCGGCATAGAGCGCGGCGGAAAGGAGCGGCATCACCGTCGTGGCGGCGTCTTGACCGGCCTTGATCGAGGCGATCGTGTTCAGATAAGGGACTCCGATGCCGGTGGCGATTCCGATGAACAGGCAACCGGCAAGCAGGGACGGAAGGCTTTGGGAGAGAGCGAAACAGAGGTAGCCCAACAAGAAGAACATCGGGGCGAAGTACTTGACTGACAGCCGAAACCACATCATCATCCCGCCGAACACAACACCGACCAACGCCGCCACCACATCAAGCGCGACCATAATGACCGTCACCGCTATCGGATCCAAATTTGTCGTCTTGACACAGACAGCCGAAAAATTTGTCGGGAATATGAAAAAGCAGATCATCAGTAACAGCATCCCGAGGACGGAAGGATAGAACCTCTTGAGATTGTGGATGAAGCCTCCGGAACCTTTAGGAGCGTCCAGCCTTTCATTGGGCAGGAACAACAGAACAAGAATCAGGACAAAAAGCCCCATTGAATATACCAGGAAGGCGTAATTCCATCCCACCTTCGCCAGCACTCCAGCGATCAATGTCGCGATCACGCCGCCTGCCTGGTTCATCGCGGCGCACAGTCCCATCAAGCGGGACTGGTCTTCGGGAGGGAAATAATAGGACAACAGCCCCGTTGACAACGGCATTATCATTCCTACAGACACGCCCAGCAAGGCGTGCAGGATGAGTATTGTCGAGATGTCTTCCAGAAAGAACGCTCCGGTGCCGGAGACGACGTACAGGACGAGGCCAGCCACGGCGATGCTCTTGGTTTTCGCGACTCTGCACAAGAGCGGGAAACAAAGATTGGTGACAATGATGAAAAGTGCCGGAAGGCTGACAATGAATTGGATAAGGAGATCCGGTTTGCCTGTGAAATGCGCCTTCACCGCCCAAAGCGCCGGTGCCATCGCCGCCCCGGCCATAACCGTCAAAAGACTGATCGAAAGAATAGTGAACGTCAACCGTCCAGAGATTTGTCTCGTCTGCATAAAATCTTGACTTTTAATTGAATATCATCTTGTGGAGTACGGGCTCTGCCAAGCCCGGATTCTTCAGACGCTATTCCAGACGCTTACAAATCCGCGGTGCAAAAATAGCAAAAAATCAAGATTCCTGTGCCTTCATCCATTCGATAATTTCGTCGCGGTCTTCCAAAAACGCGGAAGGAATAACAACCCGAATGCCCAGCATACCATTCCAGAATATGCCCATAACACTCAGGTGCGCGAATATAATCGCACCTGGAAGGGTAACCCGCTAACTATCAAGCCTATGGTATTCTAGGTGCGAATGGTTTCGCGCACCTGGAATGCCGAGGTACCAATAGAACGCCCTGCAACAAGGTCAGCGTCTCTCAGGTGCGCGAATATGATCGCACCTGGAAGGGTAACTCAATAGTTATCAAGACGATGCCGTTCTAGGTGCGCTTAGCTTCTCACACCCAGAAAAGTGGGATGCCAACTGATATAACAGGACAGAAAAACGTACGGCTGAAGGCCTTTCTGTGTACCGAATGGACTAAGGCACGCCATCGGTACAGGAGACACCTTTCTGGTGTACCAACCAAGTTATATCTGGCGTTTGGTACAGGAGACACCTTTCTGGTGTACCAACCAAGTTATATCTGGCGTTTGGTACAGGAGACACCTTTCTGGTGTACCAACCAAGTTATATCTGGCGTTTGGTACAGGAAACACTCTTCTGGTGTACCAACCAAGTTATATCTGGCGTTTGGTACAGGAGACACCTTTCTGGTGTACCAACCAAGCTATATCTGGCATTTGGTACAGGGGATAGCCTTCCGGGGTACCAACCAAGTTATATCTTGCGTTTGGTACAGGGGATGGCCTTCCGGGGTACCAACGGAGGGTGGGACAATAGTTGGTACAGAAAAGCCGCCTCAAGAGTACAATGATTAAACTGGCATACCTTACTCATCCCCAGCTTGTCAGTTTCAGCAATGCCTCTCCTGTGTTACTTTATGAAAATCAGCTTCTTGTTCTTGTAGGACAGAATCGTCTTCTGTCTTGACAGGATTTCGTAACCGATGAGGCCGTCGATTCTTTCGTCCTTGTTCCTGTTGAAGTGGCTGACATCATTGAACACGGTTTGAGTGTGCCGGAAGGTTTTGCCACCAATCATGAGACTCTTTAATTCCCCAACGTGGACCTCCGCACCCTCGTCATTGCTGATGCCTTTCAGCTTTGTCGTCTTCACTCTCCTCAGCATACTCTCGAACTCATCCCATCGCTTGGAGTCAATAAGATTATTTCCTGCTCCGCAGTCAATTCCTAATGTGAGGCTGACCGTATCTATCTGAGCCTTGATGAGAGGAATATGACGCATAGTCTTGCTCATCTCAAAAGGCACCTCCTCATATTCATACCTACACTCTTTCAAGAAAGTCTCCGTATAATCCGGATCAATGAGAGTCAGCGTCTTTTTCTTGTAGTCGAACATCAGATCATAGTCCTTGTAGACATCATATCCGATCAGTCCATAAACATCAGTTCCTTTCTCCAGATGAGACAAGTCAGATGCCATCACCTTTATCCCGTTTGCCCGTATTCCGTTGAAATCAAAGGAGCCAGCAGTAATGACATCCTGACCGCCGCTAATTTTTCCATTGACGTCCTCAGATGAACTCATGCGCGCTCCCTCTTCGTCATCATTTCCTCTGAAATACTTGCTGTTCAGATAAAGTATAGGGCAGCCGCTGTCAATGATGAAATTATGTTTCTCTCCATTGATTGCAGCCTGAGTGACAATCATATTGTTCTTTGTCAATGTTATCGGAACCGTGATCACCTTTGACTGAGGTTTCTCAAACTTGACCCCCTTGTCAGCCTGCTTGACCGTCGCCTTCAGCAACTCAAGACTTTTGATCTTATTCTCGCCGTTGAATACAAAGGTCGTGGTCCTTTCACCAAGTTTTGAATATGTGAACGAATATACCAGCGTCAGCGTATTGCCGCCATGACGCTCGGACACCTTTTTATATTCAGCGATGCTGTCATTCGACTGTTCCAACTTCCCGAAGATGGCATTCAGCACAAGATTGGCGACTTCGCCTTTCTGACCGGAGCACTCAAAATCCGAGGCCAAGTATGGCTGAAGAGCCTCCGAAGAATAACTGTTTACGGCATTAACCGTCTCTTTTACAACATTCTCGCAATCAGTCAATGACTGCGCATTCAAGCAAACGGCGCCGAACAAAAGAAGCACCGCAATACAAACCTTTTTCATTTCTTTATGAATATACAAACTCACTAACAGCCTATGCCTTATGATCACTTCGTCACGACCTTGATGACCGCGACATCTTTCCTGCCGGAAAGTTCCACGGCTTCCTTGCAGCCGGGCTTATAGACAGTCATCGAGGCGATGGATTCTGGCTTGATTTTGGTCAGGGCCTCCTTGTCGCATTTCTTGCCATCGATGATATAAATCGCAGCCTTAGACGAGATTATCGTGGAATTCGCATTGGTGTAAGTCTTACCATCGATAGTGACGACTGTCTCAACGTTTCCAACGCCCCCTTCTTCACCGTCGGCGGATGACTTGACCTCAATCACTTTCGCTTTCCGGCCATCGGTACGGATTACGTGCAGTCTTACAATCTCGCTCTCAGAATTGCCTTTGGTGAGAACGATTTTGTAATAACTTATCGTCTTGCCGACAAGCTGGCTGCCGTCAAACCTGCCAACTGCCTGATTGTTGATAATATACCTGTCAAGAGTGTCCACACTTGCAGTCATCGCGGAGGCATTGATATTCAACGCACATATCGCACTCAAAAATATTCCTAACATGATTTATTGATTTTTTAGTAAGCGTTAAAAAATAAGTTGAACTAAATTTTGTGTCAGATTTATGAGGGTAGGTTTCTTTTGGAAGAAGGAGTGTGCCGGTGGCACATGACTGATGAGAAAAGAAATATAGCCCATTGGCAGAGCAACTTATTTCATCGCCGTGATAGAGACCGCACTGGCGCCGTCTTCCCTGCGCATCACGTAAGAACACTCGCTTCCGTCTTTCATCAATGCTGTGAGAATGACACGGTTACCTTCGGGAGTTGCGGTGACCGACCTGACGTTGTCAGTGTCGAGGTTCATTATCTGCTGGATTCCTTCCGCTATCTCGATTCCGTCGAACCCGCACTTGCTGTCGCGGAGGTTCAATGTGAGGATCAATGCCAATGAGGCCGCTGCCGCCAGCATTGTCCCCCAGACTATCGGTCTGCGTCCGCGGGATTCCGACTTTCGCACGATTCTGTCGAACTCGGCTGCGGAATCGTCTGAAAGATAAGCCTTTTCGAGTTCCGCCAATGTCCTGTTGTCCTGTTTCATAATCATCGCTCCTTTAAAATTTCCTTCATCTTGCGCCTAGCCTTTGAGAGCAAGGCCTTTATCACGGACTTGTCCTTGCCGGTGCTTGCGGACATTTCGTCCAAAGTACAGTTCCCGGCCTCCTTCATCCGCATATATTCCCGTTCAGACGGGGTCAAACTGCCGTAGAATTCTTTTCTAAGTATGGCCGCATCCTCCCGCTCGATTTCGACGGCGGCGGATGTTCCGCCCGGAAAGACATCGCCCGCAATCGATTCAGTCTCAAGGCGCCGTTTCCGGTAATGCGAGACGCAGATGTTCTTCGTTATCTTGACCAGAAGCGCTTCGGTGTTCCGCACCGGGTAGCCTTTCTCGGAGAGGTTCCAGAAAGCGAGCAGCGCCTCCTGAACAATGTCCTCCTCGTCAATGGCCATATCGGTCGCCCGGCTGAAACGCCTTGCCAGCGCTTTCAGCCTGCCGTTATGCTCCCGTGCGATATTTCCGAATTCCTGTTCTGTCATATTCCTTCAAAGCGGCTTTCAGACCGCCTTCATCTGCAAGTCGCAAAATCAGGACGAAAGTTAACAAGATTCCGCTAAAGTTTTTCGCAATTGTCAAAAGCGGTGTCGTCAATTGTTGGTGTGGACTGGAAAATCACCTTTCCCAAAGAGGAGCAGTTCGCGAATGACCTGTAACCTATTTTTCTCAATGATGCTGGAAATTGAAGTTCCGTGAGGTTTACGCTACGCGCGAACGCAAAATCAGAAATTTCCTCCAGACCGTCGGGGAACTCGATCTTTTCAATATTCTTGCAGCCAGAAAACGTCCTGTCATTGATGACTCTCATCCTATTAAGAAACGTCAGTGTCCTGATGCCCTCACAACAGGTAAAAGCCAGCCGTCCTATGACTTGTACCGACTCCGGGATCACAGAAATCGCCACTTTAGTGCAATCCCAGAAAGCCCACTCTCCTATAGATACGAGGCTGTCGGGCAACGCTTTCAATTCAAGTTTCCTATCCATATTGAAAGCACTGTTCCCGATTTCCTTTACAGACGACGGCATCTCCACTGTAACCAGATTCTCGCAGGTGTTGAACGCCCGCTTGCGGATTATGGTCAGACCTTCCGGCAATAAGACCTTGCGAATATGGTTGTTCATTTCAAAGGCCATCTCTCCGATCACCTTTACCGAGCGCAGCGCCGGAGAACGGTTGAAATCAACAACGGATTCTTTTCCAATCCATTTCACAAGGCAAGGTCCGTCCGGGCTGTCTTGAATGACATAGCTCTCCTTGGCCGTCATTATTGCGGGCAGCATCAGGGCCAACGAAATGATAATCGCACGTAACATATTCATAAGTAATTTATAACATATCATATAGTCAAAACCGCAGCGAAGACGACCTCGCGGCCGCGCAGGGCATATTCGTAGGTGAAAGTGTTGATTGAGTCGCAGAGGGTGTAGCTGTAACTCCGTTGGTCTAGGGCGTTGCGCAGGTCGAGGGACAACTTCCAGGCCTTGTGCTTCCAGACAAGGCCGAAATCGAGCAGCGTCATCGTCTTGAACACATCGTCCGTGAGTTGTTTTCTGGTGATCTCGGTCGCCGCGCTGAGAATCAGGGATTGCGCCGGAGACACACGGATGGACATCTCGTGACTTCTTGAGTCATAGCTTTTTGCCACGCCCTCGTATCTTGACGATGTACGGCTGAAGTCGCCGGAATAATTAAGTTCCAGCCAACCTACAGGATGTGAGGATACTGACGGTGAAATTACCAGACTGTTTCCTGTAAAATCCATCACCTGCCCGTTCTGCATTGTCCGGCCCTCATTGTGCAGATATGATCCGTTCATGGACACCTTGGTCCTGATCGGCGCGATCTGTTTGGTCACACCGATCCGAGCGATTATATTGTCCGACACATTGGGGACAAGCGCGCGGTCATTCAATATGCTGCCGCCGCTCACCGTGACGGACGGAAGCAGGTTCCTCCAGTTCCTGACATAGGCAAGGTCGGCATTGACAAACCATTGGCTCAAAGGAATCTTGAAATCGTAATGAGCGTTGGCTGTCAGATATTTGCTGTCCGAGGCCATCCCCGGTACCATCCGCAAAGTAGTTCTGTCGATTTGAACCGGTCGTGTCAGGAAATCCAGGACATCACCGATGTTTCTGGAATATGACACTTCAGTCCTGACAGTGGAACGTGCGGAGAGCCGCCAGTTGAGATACAGCTCAGGACATACGGAAAAATATTCAGTCATATCACCTCCTCGCCAGATCGCGTCGCCACGGACCGGCACTTCCGCGCGCAGCACAAAATCCCGCAGACTGTACTCGTACTGAGGGGAGAAGGATAGCGCCGCCTTGGTCACGTGCAAATAGTTGTCCTCGTTCGTCAAGCCATCGCCAGTTCTGTCCGTTTTCAGCCAGTCAGTTTGAGTATTGAATATCAATGGTATATATATCCTGTTATGGCGCTTTTCCCACACTGCGGAGACTGTGTTCTCCGAAGAAAACACCTCACCTGAAACCGACTGCAATATGCAGCCATCACCTGACGATATATTCAATGAATATGACGGTGAAGCGGAATATGCCATATCGGAAGATACGCTCCACAGCAGCTTGTCCTTACGCCATCTGGCACTGAAGTCGCTTCCGAAATCCATACTGTTGAGGGATTGGGACTGGGATGACATCTCGCCGTTAAGTTCAACCGGCACGGCGGAGCGGGTAAAATCCATATTCCCGTGCAACTTCTCTCTGATGAAGCATTTGTCGGAGTTCTTCTGGTACTCAAGGGAAAGCCAAGGGCGCTGCGTCTTCGTTCTCGGAGAGGTAGTCTGCGACATCACAATCTCGTTGCCCTCATCATAATATTGCCCTTTGAATGAATATGAATAGTCACTCCTCGCCGAACTGTAACCTGCGTTGCCTTTGATCGTCGAGTATTTGCCGACCTTATGGATCGCATTGACTGTCACGGCCATATCTGACGGGCTGATGTACCTGTCGGCTTTCATTGGAGGGTGCGATGCAGACAAGCCTCCGGCCAGTCTTTTGACGGCGGTCACGTCACTCTCCGATTTAAGGAAGTCCGTGCCTTCATCCAAGGCGAACCCTTTGATGTTCCCGACATCCAACGACGCTATCACCTGTGTCATCGCGCGGAACAGCATCACCGAGCCCTTGGCTGAATACAGCCAACGGTCTCCATAACCGGCGGAGGCCTCGTATGAGCCGACCGGCTTTATCTTGGCCTTGTCATTGAGCTTTACATTGATCGCCACGTCATCGGAGAAGGTGTTCCTGTCAATGGCCGCCTCCTTGTGGTTGCTCAGAACCTGGACGTAGTCCACATACGCAGCCGGGATTCCAGAAGTGGCGATGTTGTACTTGCCGCCAAGCAGGTTCATTCTCTCGATGTAAAATCCGGATATGTCCTTGCCGAGGTACTTTATCCGTCCGGACTCCTCGACATCGATTCCCGGAAGCCTTTTCAGGGCATCCTTCAGGGTGTAGTCCGACCGTGTGGTGTAAGCAGAGACGGCATAGGAAAGAGTGTCGCCGAGCTGCCGGATCGCCGGAGCCCTGACAACGGCCTCCTTAAGGCCTATCCTCTTCTCTTTCAAGGAGAAGTCGCACGTCCCGGACGTGTCTTTGTGTAAGATCACGGAAGACGATTCATAGCCAAGGCAATCCACGGAAACGACGACATCTCCTTTCCTCTCAACGGAAAGCGAATACCCGCCTTTGTCGTCCGATGTCGTGTAGCCAAGAATCGTCGAGGAGGATGTCGCCTTTATTATCGCGCCGGGCACGGGATTCCCGTCTGAGTCCTTCACGCAACCTTTTATCGCATCCTGCTGCGCCAAGGCCATCACAGAGACGAGGATGAATATGACACAAGTGACTATGCGTCTCATATTCAGACATTCAATGGCAGTCGCTATTTCAGTTCAAGCGGAACATACCCGTTGGTACGCAGGCGCAGCTGGACACCGTTGATGTGAATAGATCTGCTGCCGTCGTCATATTTATGGATGGACATCTCGCTGATTGATTCCGGAGGCAGGTTCCCCATCGGGTCGGACTCGAACATATTCTTCGCTTTCACGAACTTTTCTCTTGTCGTGGTGGTAATATTCTTGTCGGAAACCGGGGTTATGGCCGATGCCCCGTTGCGCAGGATGATGGCCTCGAACTTATTGGCTCCATCTGAATCTTCCGCCGCCAGAATCAACCCCGGCAGCCCGCACAATTTCCACGGGCCATACGACACGGGAATATCCTGGCTGTACCACGCCGTCCACTTCCTTCCGCCATATTCACACTCGGCCTTGTGACACTGGTAGCCGCAGATAGTTTTCTCGTCATCCGCCAAAGTCCATTTCATCGCCTTGGAATCTTCCGTGTATGAATATCTGTCCAGAATTATCGTCCCGTAAACCGTCATATTCCCCGCCGGCTCGTTCTGGAAGATAGCATAGTCGAAATATTGCGCCTTCTTCTCCTCCCGCAGACGGAACGCCTCCACCTGATCTTCCGAGGCACCGGACGTTCTTGCCGAGTCAAGCTGGAACGTGGAATAGTCAACGAACTTCGCCGACCGCTTCCCGACCTGAAGGATTGTGGAATATACATCCTCCCGTCCCTTGTCATCAGATGTGCGGTACTCATACACGCACTCAATGTCCGCCGTCCGTTCCTCCGACGGCCCGCCGATGCCCTGCACCGCTGCAACAACTGCAGAAATAATCATTGCGATCATTATCACCGTTTTCTGTTATAGTCGCAGAAAACGGAGAAAGGTTAACAGGAGATAACTGATATATTCATCTAAGAAATTGTTTGGCATACCAACAAAGTTACGGCAGACGTTTGGTACAGGGAAAAGCCTTCTGCCGTTCATTTTCTGTCCTATAAGAAACAATCGGAGACCGCTCTTCCAGGTGCGGAAAACCATACACACCTAAAACACCATCGGCTTGACTGCCGGCAAGTAGGTATTCCAGGTGTGAATATATTTGCGCACCTGAGTGTTATGGGCATTTTTTGGAATAGTCAACGGAACATCAGTGCAGCACTATCTATGTCTGACTAATCTTAAAAGCATTATATGCCATTAACAAGCACAATTATTCGCTGATCGCAACCGTTAGGTCGTTGGTACGATGCGGAGAAATACAGTCAACGGGTATATTAATTCCTGATTTTATATGACCTTGATTATGCAAACCTCAGCAAAGCGCGCCAATGATGGCATCTATATTGCATTTTGCAATCAAATATGATATATTTGCATAAATAATCTTTTTATTATGACTTGAACTGAAAAAAGTGGTTCTTCCGCAATTTAGTTGAAGCACAGGTCGCTGAAGACCATTTTTCGT